>Ga0209381_1000304_pt1 | contig 133071 bp, 106 predicted proteins | sample DewCreD2012metaG_FD_184111 | JGI IMG/M metagenome (GOLD analysis project Ga0209381, IMG submission 184111) | Hot spring sediment bacterial and archeal communities from British Columbia, Canada, to study Microbial Dark Matter (Phase II) - Dewar... ...
AAACGAGCTCGACATGGGCGAGAACGATCCCCAGAACGTGCTCACCCAGCGCCTGCTCTCCACCGCATTTTTGTGGCACAACTACGGCGACGACACCATCGGGCCGGCCAGCGACATCGAAAACGTCCCCAACGAGAAGCTGCTCGCCTGGTACGACACCTATTACCAGCCGGACAACGCCATGCTGGTGGTGGCCGGGAAGTTCGACCCGCACGCCACGTTGAAGGTCATCGCCCGGTACTTCGGCAAGATCCCCAAGCCGCGGCGCAAGCTGCCGGTGACCTACACCCGCGAGCCGACGCAGGATGGCGAGCGGACGGTGGTGGTGCGGCGCACCGGCGGCACGCCCCTGCTCATGGCCGGGTACCACGTCCCGGCGGGGACCGACCCCGACTACGCGGCTGTGGACGTGCTGGACCGGGTGCTGGGAGACGCGCCCTCGGGCCGCCTCTACAAGGCCCTGGTCGAGACGAAAATAGCCGCCAAAACGAGCTGCACCAACTATCAGCTTCGCGAGCCGGGATACTTCTACTGTCTGGCGGAGCTGCGCGAGAAGGAATCGCCCGACCCGGCCCGCGCCATCCTGCTCTCGACCATCGAAAACATCTCCGCGGCCCCGATCACCGAGGAAGAGGTCGCCCGCGCCAAGGCAACGCTGCTCAAGTACATCGACCTCATCCTCAACGACTCGGAGCGCATCGGCATCCTGCTCTCCGAGTTCGCCGCCATGGGCGACTGGCGCATGCTGTTTCTCCATCGCGACCGCATCGAGAAAGTCACCGCCGCCGACGCCAACCGGGTGGCGGCGAAGTACCTCAAGCCGTCGAGCCGCACCCTGGGCGAGTACGTCCCCACCGAGAAACCCGATCGTTCCGAGATCCCGCCGGTGGCGGACGTCGGCGCCATGGTCAAGGATTACAAGGGTCGCGCGGCGCTCAGCCAGGGCGAAGCCTTCGACGCCACCCCCAAGAACATCGACGCCCGGACCTCCGTCGTCACCATCGCCGGCGGCATGAAACTCGCCCTGCTGCCCAAGAAGACCCGGGGCGAGACCGTGCGCGCCAATCTGGTGCTGCGCTTTGGAGACGAAAAGACTCTCACCGGCCAGCGGGTGGCGGGCCAGTTCGCCGCCAGGATGCTGCTGCGCGGCACCAAGAACAAGACCCGCCAGCAGATCAAGGACCGCCTGGACGAGCTCAAGGCCGCGGTCCTCATCGACGGCTTCAGCCAGGGCGTCGAGGTGGACATCGAGGTGCGCCGGCCGAACCTGGCCGCTCTGCTGGATCTGATCGCCGAGGTGCTTCGGGAGCCGGCCTTCGACGCCAAGGAATTCGAGGAGCTGCGCCGGGAGACGCTGGCCAGCATCGAGCAGAACAAAGACAATCCCATGCAGGTGGGTTACAACGGACTGGTGCGCCTGTTCAACCCGCGCCCGGCCGATCACCCGGCCTACATGCCCGATTTCGCCGAGCAGATCGCCGAGACCCAGAAGGCCACGCTGGAGGCGGCGCGCGAGTTCCACCGCCGGTTCTACGGCGCCCAGGACGGCCTGCTCGCCATGGTCGGCGACTTCGATCCGGCCGCCATCCAGGCGCAGTTGGAAAAGCTCCTTGGCGATTTTGCCGGCAAGGAACGCTACACCCGCATCCCCAACCCCTTCCAGCCCGTCGAGGGCCAGAAGCAGGTCATCCGCATCCCGGACAAGCCCATGGCCTTCATGGGCGCGGGCGTGGTCTTCCCCATGAGGGATGATCAACCGGACTACCCGGCCCTGGTGATGGCCGATTACCTGCTGGGCGGAGGATTTCTCAACGGCCGCATCCCCAAGCGTCTGCGCGAGAAGGACGGCTTCTCGTACGGGGCCGGCACCTTCCTGCGGGTTTCGCCGTTCGAGCCCAACGCGACGCTGATGGGCTACGCCATCTACGGCGCCGCCAACGCCGATCCGGTGGAAAACGGCTTCCGCGAGGAGCTGGCGCGGGCGGTGCGCGACGGCTTCACTCCCGACGAACTGAAGCTGGCCAAGGAGGGTCTACTCAAGGAGCGCCAGCAGGAACGCGCCCAGGACGACTGGCTCTCTCGCCGCCTCCGCAACAACCTCGAGACCGGCCGCACCATGGCCTTCGACGCGGCGGTGGACGAGCGGCTGCAGCAGCTCACTCCGGCCGAGGTTGCAGACGCGCTGCGCAAGCGGGTGATCCCGGAGAAGCTCTCGGTGGTCCGGGCCGGGGACTTCCCGGCTCCGGCCAAGCCCTGAGCCCGGGCGCCGCGCCGACCGCTTGACTTCGATTCATATATATTGATATTCATATATTCGAACTTATCCGAGGGGTATCCGATGAAGTCCCGCTCCATCGCCCGCCCGAAAACCCCGGCTCCCTTTCCCCTGTTCCGGCTCGACGGTCCCTGCCGGGAAGGAGCCGAGATCATCAAGGCCCTGGCCCATCCGCTGCGCCTGCGCATCGCCGCCCGGCTGGCGGCCGGTCCGGCCACGGTGAACCAACTCGCCGAGGAGCTGGGCATGGCCCAGGCCGCGGTGTCGCAGCAACTCGCCGTCCTGCGCGGCCGCAAGCTGGCCGGTCCGGCCCGCGCCGGCGAACGCGGCCCCTACCGCATCCTCGAGCGGCGGGTACGCCACATGCTCCGTTGCCTGCACGGCTGCATCGAGGAACGGTCGCGGGAGGAACGCGCATGAACACCCGAGCCATCGGGCGAATCGCGCTGTTGTGCCTGGCCGGCGCCGCCGGCTGCGACGGGAGGGGCGGCGGGCCGGACGAACCTCATCGCCACGTCCGGCCCCGCCTGGCCCCGACCGACCACCGCGGGTTGTTCGCGGGTCAGACCTTCGCGGACGGGCCCTCGGTCACGCGCGCCTGTCTGAAGTGCCACCCGCAGGCCGCCAGCGACCTGATGCGCACCTCCCACTGGCAATGGCTGGGCGACCCCGAACGGGTCCCCGGCCACCCGGAACCGGTCCGCATCGGCAAGCGCAACCTCATCAACAACTTCTGTCTCAGCATCGAGAGCAACTGGAAGAAGTGCACCATGTGCCACGCCGGCTACGGGTGGAAAGACGCCTCCTTCGACTTCGAACGCGAAGAGCTGGTGGATTGCCTGGTGTGCCACGATCGCTCCGGCGCCTACGCCAAGGGCGAGTACGGCCTGCCCTCCGAGGGCGTGGATCTCCTGGCGGCGGCGAGAAGCGTGGGCCGGCCCGGCCGCGACAACTGCGGCGTCTGCCACTTCGCCGGCGGCGGCGGCGACGCGGTCAAGCATGGCGACCTCGACGGGACCCTGGCCCGGCCGGTGGAGCGGCTCGACGTGCACATGGGCCGCCTGGATTTCTCCTGCACCGAGTGCCATCGCGCCGAGCGCCACGCCATCCGCGGGCGCATGATCTCGGTCAGCACCAGCGACGGCCACAACATCGCCTGCACCGACTGCCACGCCCAGCGTCCCCACCGCTCGCAGCGGCTCAATGCCCACGTGGACGCGGTGGCCTGCCAGACCTGCCATCTGCCCGAGGTGGCGCGCATCACCCCGACCAAGGTGGCCTGGGACTGGTCCACCGCCGGACACGACGTCCCGGACGCGGACCCGCACCACTATCTCAAGATCAAGGGTTCGTTTCTGTACCAGCGCGGGCTGGTGCCGGAATACCGCTGGTTCAACGGACGGGTGGGCCGGTACCTCAAGGGCGATCCGGTGGTGCCCGACGGGGTGACGCCGCTCAACCCGCCGCAGGGCGACATCGCCGACCCCGCGGCGCGCATCTGGCCTTTCAAGGTCCACCGCGGCAAGCAGCCGTTCGATCGCAAGTTCAACACGCTGCTCGTGCCCAAGACGGTGGACCCCGACGGCTTCTGGGCCACCTTCGACTGGGACCGCTCGCTGCGCCTGGGCTCCGCGGCGTCGGGCATTCCGTACTCCGGCGAGTTCGGTTTCGCCGAGACGGAGATGGTGTGGAACCTCTCCCACATGATCGCGCCCAAGGGCCGGGCATTGCAGTGCACGGATTGCCACGGGGACGGCGGCCGCCTGGACTTCGCCGCCCTGGGTTACCCGGGCGATCCCGCCCTTATGGGAGGCCGCAAGACCCGGCGCATGCTGCGGCCGGACGAGTCCGCGAAGGAGGTGCGCCCGTGAGCGCCATCTTGCGCATCTTCTGGCTGGTTCTCATGGAAGGCGCGGCCGCAACGGATGCGGCGCGGCCGCCCGCGGAGCCTCCGGCGATCACCATCCGCAACCTGGCCCATCCCCCGCCCGCGCCGGCGCCGGTGCTCCATCCCGACGTTGTCCTCCTGGACGCCGAGGGACGGGTGGCGCCGATCCAGGGCACGCCGCTGTCGCTTCGTAAAAGCTGCGGCGCCTGCCACGACACCGCCTTCATCGAGTCCCACAACTACCATGCGCAGGTTGGCCTGGACGAACAGACCGCGCCCGGGCACGCCGCGAGCGGGCGCCCCTGGGACACCGGGCCCGGGATGTTCGGCCGCTTCGATCCCTTCCTGGGCCGGGTCCTCACCCCTCCGGGCGAGCAGCCGCTCGACCTGGGCACCGCCGATTGGATCCGCCTATACGCCCCGCGCCACGCGGGCGGTGGGCCAGCCGAGCGCAGCCGGTACCATGGCAGGACCCTGGGCGATCCCCCGCCCGGGACCGACGATCCCGACGCCCGCGCGCTGGACGAAGCCAGCGGCTCGCCCATGGCCTGGGATTGGAAGAAATCCGGCACGGTCGAACTCAATTGCCTGCTGTGCCACCTGCGTTCTCCCGACAACCAGGAACGCATCCGGGCCATCCGCCGGGGGGATTTCGCCTGGGCCTCCACCGCCACCCTGGCGGGCACTGGATGGGTCACCGGGCATGAATCGGGCTACCGCTGGAACACCGAACGAACCGGACCGGACGGCGTGGTCTCGGCCCGCGCCCTGGGCCTTGGCCACGCCCGCAGCGACAATTGTCGCCAGTGTCACGGCCGGGCCTGCCGCTGCAGCGATCCGGTGGTGTTCCAGAGCGGCCGGGACAACTGGCTGGCGGAAGCCGGCGGCAGCGTCTTCTCGCCCGGGCGAATGAGCCAGAGCGGAATGAACCTGGCCGGCAAGGATTCGCTCGACGATCCCTGGGATGTTCACGCCGAGCGCCTGCTGTCCTGCAGCCAATGCCATCATGCACCGAACAATCCGGCCTACGACCGCGGGGCGTTGGACCGACCCGAGGTGCGCCACCTGGCCTTCGACGCCCGCCGGGCCCTGGAGTCGGAATATCTATTCCGGCCGGACCACAACCTGGCCAAGGGCGACACGGCGCAGGGGACGGTCGGACGCCGCTTCGCCGGGACCATGCGCGATTGCCGCGACTGCCACCGCGCCGAGGAGACCCACGAGTTTTTGCCCTTTGCCCGAGCCCATTTCGCGGCGATGGAATGCACCGCCTGCCACGTGCCGCGCCTGTTCCCGGCCACGCGCCGCGTCACCGACTGGACCCTGCCGAGCCAGCGCCGCGCCCCGCGCGTCGAAAACGCCGGCGTCGAAGGACCGGTCAACGATCCTCTCAGCCTGCTCACCGGGCAGGCGCCGGCCCTGCTGCCTCGCCGCGCCGCCAACGGGACGATCCGGCTCGAGCCGCAGTTGCTTCACACCGCCTGGTACTGGGTGGCCGGCGAGCCGGCCCGCCCGGTGCCCTTGCGGGATCTGGAGCGCGCCCTGTTCGACGACGCCGGCTACCGCGCCGACATCACCGCGGAGCTGGACCGGGACCGCGACGGAACAGTATCGGAGGACGAACGGGTGCTCGCCACCGGCTCGCAAGCCGGCGCCGTGGCCCGCCGCCTGGGGGAGCTCGGCTACCGCAATCCGCGCATCGTGGGCGAGATCCAGCCCTTCACCGTCTCCCACGGCGTCGGTCACCCGGATCGGGCCCAGCGGGACTGCGCCGCCTGCCACGGCCCGGCCGGGCGCATGTGCCAACCGCTGGAGCTGGCCGAGGCGACCCCCGCCGGCGTGCGCCCGGAAATGCTGGCCGACACGGGCGTGCTGCTGCCCGGCCCGGTGGAGATCGATCCCGACCGGAGCCTCCGCCTGCGTCCCCAACGCTGTCCCGCGGGGTTCTATGTCATGGGCGCGCAGCGATTCCATCCGCTCGACTGGTTGGGCCTGCTCGTCTTGCTGGGGACGCTGGCGGGCGTGGCGCTCCACGGCGGACTGCGCCTGTGGCTCGCCGTCCGCCGCAAGAGCTCGGGAGGTGCGGCATGAACGCGCCGCTGCAGCGAGTCCGCTTCTACACGCTCTACGAACGCCTGTGGCACTGGGTTCAGGCCGTGGCGGTGGTGGCGCTGGCGGGCACCGGGTTCTACCTGTCCTTTCCTCCGGCCGAGGGCGGCGAGGGCTTTCGACTGGCGGTGACGGCGCACAACGCCTTCGCCGCGCTGCTCATCGCCAACGCCGGCCTGGCCCTGTTCTACAACCTGGCCAGCGGGCTCATCCGCCGCTACGTGCCGACCGCCTCCGACATGTTCAGCCAGGGCGTGCGCCACGCGCGCTATTACATGTTCGGCATCTTCCGCGGCGAGCCCCACCCCTTCGACCGCACGCCGGAAAAGCGCCTGCTGCCCTTGCAGAAGGTCACCTATTTCGCCATCCTGAATTTCCTGCTGCCCCTGATGGTGGTCACCGGAGCGTTGCGCTTCCTCGCCGGCCACTACCCCGACTGGTCCGAGGCCCTGGGCGGCCGGCCGCTGCTCGCGACCCTGCACCGCTTCGGCGCCTGGATGTTTGTGGCCTTCCTGGTCCTCCACATCTACATGACCACGACCGGGCGCACGATCCTGGCCAACATGAAGGCCATGCTGACCGGCTACGGCGAGTGCGAAGAAGGCTCGCAGGAGGAAAAACCATGAGCCGCAAGGCCGCCGACTACATGAATCCCTACCTCGCCGGCGCGCTGCTGGGCGTGGTGCTGACCGCCTCGTTCGTCGTGTTCGGGCACGGTCTCGGCGCCTCGGGCGGCGTGGCCTCGCTCGCCGGCGCGGCCGAAAGCGCCCTGCTGCCCGGCCACGCGGAGAAAAACGCCTACCTTGTGAACCTGGCGGTCTCGCCCGAGAACCCGCTCGACAATTGGGCGGTTTTCGAGATCCTGGGGGTGGTGCTGGGCGGCCTGGCCTCCGGCTGGCTGTCGGGGCGGGTCCGGGTCGAGACGTTCCACGGGCCGCGCATCAGCGCCCGGGCGCGCTGGGGCTTCGCCTTCCTGGGCGGAGCCATCGCCGGCTTCGGGGTGCGCCTGGCCCGCGGCTGCACCTCCAGCCAGGCGCTCTCGGGCGGCGCGGTGCTCTCCGCCGGCTCCTGGGCCTTCATGTTCGCGGTGTTCGGCGGGGCGTATCTGCTGGCGTACTTCGTGCGCCGGCTGTGGACCTGAGGAGGCGGCCATGTTCCCCCTCAACCTCGACGGTCTCGGGCATGCCGGCGTCAACGCGCTGTACGTCGTGACCGGGTTCTTCTTCGGCTTCATGCTGGAGCAGGCGGGCTTCGGCAACTCGCGCAAACTGGCCTCGCAGTTCTACCTCAGCGACATGCGGGTGCTCAAGGTGATGTTCACCGCCATCATCACCGCCATGCTGCTCTTGTTCGGCCTGGAGGTACTCGGCCTGGTGCGCCCGGGAGCGTTGTACATCAACCCCACCCACCTCTGGCCCGGGATTGTGGGCGGGCTCATCTTCGGGGTGGGCTTCGTCATCGGCGGGTACTGCCCCGGCACCTCGCTGGTCTCCATGGCCACCCTCAAGCTCGACGGGGCGTTCTTCGTGCTGGGCTTGTCCGCCGGAATGGTCGTCTTCGGCGAGACCCTGGGTTGGTTCCAGGCGTTCTTCGACGCATCGGGCGCCATGGGCGAAGTCACCCTGCCCCAGGCGCTGGGCCTGCCCGCCGGGGTGGTGGTGCTGCTGGTGGTGCTGATGGCCGTCGGAATGTTTTTCGTCGCCGAGCGGCTGGAGGCGCGCTTCGGACCGCGGGAGAAAGAACCATGCTGACGCCCAAACGCCTGGCCGCGACATCGGCCATCCTGCTGGCCGCGGCGCTGGCCTTGCTGCACCGCCCCGATCCGGGCGCGCGGCTGGCCGCGCGTCGCGCCGCGCTCGAACCCCGCGCGGCCGCCGACGACATCCGGGTTTCGCCCGAGGAGACGCTGGAACTGCTCTACAACCCGGCGGCGCGCCTCCGCCTGCTCGATCTCAGGGAAGAGAACGAATTCAATCTGTTCCACCTCCCCGGCGCCCGCCGCGTCTCCCTGGCCGCGCTGCAGCTAGGTCCGCCGGCGGGTCTGGCTCGCGAGGACACCGTGGTCGTGGTGTCCAACGGCGAGGGGCGCGCCCGCGAGGCCTGGCTGCTGCTGGCCGCCGCCGGATTCGAACGGATCTATGTCCTGCGCGGCGGGATCCACGGCTGGCTCGCCGCCTTCGGACGGCCCGACCGTATCGATCCTTCCCTGCCCGCCTGCCCCCTGGACGACTGCCGCCGCTACCGCTTCGAGTCGGCGCTGGGCGACCGGCACCCGGAGAGCGATCCGGGCCCCGAGGCGCTCAGCGGCCGCGCCTTCGAGCGCAAGGTCAAGGTGCAAGGCGCGCAGAAGCGAAAGTCCGGCTCCTGCGGCTGACGGCGCGTCGGCCAACCCCATTCCTTTCGAGGCCGGTCTCGGATTGACCCTGGCATCCGGCCGCGGGCGAGGCGGGCCGGGCTACAACTCGAGCATTCGCTGAAGGGCGAGCTTCGCCGAGGCATTGATGTGCGCGGGCAGTTCGACCGGCGGCTGGGCATCGAGGTTTTCAAGGGTTTCGAGAAGCTTCTCCGGGCTCAGGCGGTACATGTTGGGACAGAGCGAGCGATGGAGCGGCAAAACGGTCCGATCCGGGTACTGGGCCGCCAGCCGCGATATCAAATTGATCTCGGTGCCAATGACCAGCGTGCTGCCCGGATCCGCCTCGGCCACGGCCCGGACCAGAAACGAGGTGGAGCCGGCGCCGTCGGCCGCTTGCACCACTTCGGAGAGACACTCGGGGTGGACCAGCACGCGGGCGCCGGGCCAGCGGTCCCGCGCCGCGCGCACCTGCGCCACGGTGAAGGCGGTGTGCACGTGGCAGAAGCCCTTCCACAACACCACCCGCGCGCGCGCCAGCGCCTCGGGTGACACGCCCCCGCCGGACGCCGCCGGATCCCACAGGACCATCTCCGCGTCCGCCATGCCCAACCGGCGCGCGGTGTTCCGGCCCAGGTGCTCGTCCGGAAAAAACAGCAGCCGCGGCGCCCGGGACAAGGCCCATTCGAACGCTCGCTGGGCGTTGCTGGAGGTGCACACGCAGCCGCCGCGCTCGCCCACCCAGGCCTTGAGCGCGGCGCTCGAGTTCATGTACACCACCGGCACAGTATCGGCGGCTCCGGCCGCCGCCAGCGCGCGCCAGGCGCTATCGGCCTGGCCCTCGTCGGCCATGTCCGCCATCGGGCATCCGGCCAGCGGCTCGGGGTGGACCACGCGCTGATCCTCCCGGCGCAAGACCTCGGCGGCCTCGGCCATGAAGCGCACGCCGCAGAACACGATGGTCCGGGCGTTCTGGTTCTCGGCGGCCGCGCGGGCCAGTTCGTAGGAATCGCCCACCCGATGCCCCAGAGCCACGATCCCGGCCCTCTGATAATGGTGGGTGAGCAGCAAGACGTCCGGGCCCAAGCGGGCGAGCGCCGCCCGCAGACGCTCCATCACCGGATCTTCAGCGGTCGAGCTCATAGACCAGGTGCCCCAGCTCCGGCAGGATGAGACCCTCCATGGCCAGCCGGACCGCCTCCGGCGACCCGGGCATGGCGACGAACACGCGGCGAAGCGGCACCTCGCCCAGCCTGCCGATACCCAGGGCCGCGCGGGAGAGCATGGCCGCGGAGCCGATCTCGCGAAAACTCAGCATGCGAAACAGCTCGCCGAATCCGGGCAGCCAGGTTTCCACGAACGGCTCCAGCGCCCGCAGGGTGACGTCGTTGTGGGTGATGCCGGTGCCGCCGGTGAGCAGCACCGCCCGAAGCCGCGGGTCGGCTCCGAACTCGTTGACGGCCCGCCGGATGGCGTCCACGTCGTCCTTGACCAGTCTGCGAGCGAGCACCGGGTGACCGGCGCGCTGAGCCAGTTCGGCAAGGAGACTGCCGCTCTCGTCCGTCTCGAGTGTGCGCGAGGTGGACACGGAGATTGCGCCGATGCCGACCTGGCGCGGGGCCTCGTGTTTGTGGTCCCGGTGTCCCATGAAAGGTCAGGGCCTCACCACGTTGCACTGGATCTGGAAGCTCCCATCGGCCGCGGTCGCAGCGGGAGCGGTGTCGCAGTGGGTGTATCCGCCCGGCGCGGTGAAGGTGTCGTTCACCAGCAGGCGCACATTGGCGTCGGACACGCCCTTGCCCTGCGCGTCCAGGACTTTGCCGGAGAAGACGACCTTCTCGCCCGCGGAGAGCGCAACATTCAGGGTGCTGTCCTCCCAGAGCGAAAGGTTGGGCCTGGCGTAGAGCGCCGCGCCCTCCTGGAAGGCCGCCGGCGAGGGCAGCACCACGATGTCGAACGCCCCCGGACGCACCCGCGCCTGATAGTTGCCGTCGGTGGCGGAGGACGGCTGGGACAAAAAGCGCGAATCGTCCCGGTTCTGCATGCGGATGGTGCAGCCGGGAGCGCCGGCGCCCGAGGGCGTGGTGACCCGACCGGTGAGGTTCACACCGTCCCGCAGGGTGTGCGAGAGCAGCGGTCCGCAACCCGGTGCGGTCGGAGGACAGACATCTTCCCAGAGCAGCTGCGGCGGATACGGGCTGCCCGCGGGGCCGAACCCCAGCAGATCGTAGCGGAGCTGATCGGTCACCGCGATGGTGAATTCTCCGCTTGGCTGGGGCGGGCCCGAAAGCGCCCCGGCGTGGGCCAGCTTGCCGGCGTTCGCTCCGGTGCGGTAGTACGCCTGGACCGTCCAGCCGTCCACCGGATTCCGGTTGGCATCCTCGAGCGGGCCGCCATGCCAGTCGATGAGCGCCCCGACGGAAAGATCCCGGGTGATGTTGCCGGCCAGCGAAGCCACCTCGCTGTGGGCCACGGGTCCGGCCGCCGTCGCGGCCTGGATCCGGTAGGGCGAGGCGTTGCCTCCGGGCAGATAGAAGGCGTACCGGCCCGACCCGTCGGCGGTGACCGGGGCCGGGAAACATTCGGCCGGAGCGTTCAGGATGGACACACGGGCGGCCGGGGCGGGGGCGCCGGAGCCGTCCTTCACCGTCCCTTGCACGGTGTACCCCGTCACCGCGGTCACCGGGGGCAGCGCGCCTCCCTGGTTGGCCACCGGCCGGACACCGGTGATGCACTGGGTGGCCGGCCCGCTGGTGCCACCCCGGGCGATGGCCACGGTGAAATTGAGGAAGGAATAATCCGGCGGCGGCCGGGTGGCGCACACGCCCGAATCGCAAAACTCCGTGGGCGAACAGTCCTCATCCCGGGTGCAGGTGCGCGGTCCGCCGTCGTCGCCGCTCGGGCCCGGATCAGAGCCGCCGTCCGGAACCGCGTCGCCCGCCTGTGGGTCTCCCCCGTCCGCCGGGGGCTCGTCCATCCGCAGACGGCACTGGCCCTGGTCGCAAAACTCGTCGACACGGCAGTCCGAGTCCTTGGAGCAGAGCCGGATGCCGGGATCTCCCGGCAGGACGCAGGCGCCGCCGATGCACTGCTGCGGGTCGGGGCAATCGCGGTCGGTCAGGCACTTGACCGAGGTCCCGCCCTCGCTGCAGGCCGCGAAAACGAAGGCCGCCATCGCCAGGCCAATTGCGCTCGCTCTCATCGGACACCTCCCGTCAACGCAGGGACGGCTTCAGCACCGAGACCATCTGGCGGAGGGCGAACTTGTGGTCTTCCTCGGTGAGCGCCGCCACGCAGGTCTCGGGCACGATCACCCCGAAGCCCCGCTGCAACGCGTCCATGGCGGTGTACAGGACGCCCACGTTGGTGAGCACCCCGCACAGAAGCAGCTCGTCGATCTCCAGCTCGTCCAGCAGTTCCTCCAGGCGGGTGTGAAAGAACCCGGAATAGCCGGTTTTTTCCACCACCGGGTCGCCGGCCCGCGGCGCGAGAGCTTCGATGACCTCCGCGCCGGGCGTGCCGCGCACCGCGTGCGGCGGCGTGGACTCGAACTCCGGGTCGTCGGGATCGTGGCGTTCGCACAGGTAGATGACCGGGCGGTTCTTCTCCCGGGCGTAGCGAATCTCGCCGGCGATGTTCTCGATGATCCAGCGGCCGGCAGGGACCTCCTGGGGCGCGCCCTCCTCGATGAAGTCGCGCAGCATGTCGATGACCACGAGCGCCTTGTTGGGCTTGTCCCGCTCCATGCCGATCGCTCCTCCTCCCGGGCGCAGTCTAGCAAAGCCGCCCCGAAAAAGAAAAGCACAAAAACATCCCGGCGCCGTCTGGATCGAGCGCGCAAAAACGGGTATACCCGTCCCGTGACCCGGCCATCCGGGCTCCAGGAGGGCGAATGAAAGCGCGATTGTGGTGTTGCCTGTTGGCCGCGCTCGCGGGGTGCAACTCGTCCGGCGGCGGCGCGTGCCGCGACGGAGAGACATCGTGCTCCGAGGACGGCCGCTTTCTCTCTGTCTGCGCGCAGGGACAGTGGCAAGCGACCGATTGCATGGCCGAACAGGGACGGCTGTGCCAGAACGGCGCCTGCGTCGATCCCTGGCGCTACGACTCGCCCGTCTTCTCCCGCTGTCCGGACGAACCGGCGGCGACGCTGGAGAGCCTGCGAGAGAAGGCGGCCTTCTTCGACGACATCGCTCGCCGCCTGCACATCCATCCCGAGCTGAAGTGGATCGCCCCGGTGGACCTTCCCTGCGACGGCGCCGACTGCACCCGGCCGGGCGTGTCCCAGGACCATGCCACCCATCAGGACGTCCTCACCTGGCACACCGGCGAGAACGACGGCCTGTGGAGCGCGCTGTATCTGGCCTCGCAGGCCTTCCGCTACGGCGCCACGCGCGACCCGCAGGCCCTCGCCACCATCCGCGTGCTCCTGGCCGGCGAAGCGGACCGCATGGCCATCACCGGAACGCGGGGCATCTTCACCCGCCAGCTCGTCCCGCCCGGCGTCGCCGGCATCTCCTGCCCTTCCGAGCTCTCCTCGTATGTTCCGGACGCCGAAAAGGACGACAACCGCTGGGTGCGAGTGAACGAGGCCGGCTGTGTCGAGGTGGTGGACGCGGGCACCATGACCTGGCGGGCCACCGACCACTGCGGACTCGCCCGCTTCGCCGGCTACTGCTTCCTCGACAACGTCTCGCGCGACGAGTACGCGGGACACATGCTGGCCCTGGGCGCGCTGGCCAAGCTGGTGGACGATCCCGAGGTGCAGGCGACGGTCGCGGACCTGCTGGCCCAGGTCTGCGACGCGCTGGTCGACACCCGCCTGCTCCTCGAGGACTGGGACGGCCGGCCGGTGGAGCACGGCACGTTCTATGCCATGTCGCTGGACGAGTTCCCCGGCTTCAATGCCGCCATGGCCATGGACTTTCTCAAGATGTGCGCCGAGGTCACGAAGAACGCGAAGTTTGCCGACTTCTACGACAACTGCCTGCTGCAAAAGGGCGGCGTGCGGGATTGCCTGCAGCGGCCCAGCGAGACTCCCAGGCCCTACACCGAGTACCTGCCGCAATCGGGAATGTACGTGGGCGCCGGCAACTGCGGGACCAACTGGAACAACATCTCCATGCACTTCTGCTCGCTGCACAACCTCATCTGGTTCGAGCGGGATCCCGCCGTGCGCGAGGCGGTGCAGGCGCACCTGGCCGAGATCTTCGACCCGCCGGCCGGCACGCCCAAGGCCATCCGCGACCAGAACAACGCCTGGTTCGACTTCACCTTCGCAGCCCACAAGCGGCTCGGTCCCGGCAGCACCGGCCCGGCCTACGCAGCGGTGGAGAACGGCATCTGCATGCTGCGGCAGTTCCCGGCCCGCAAGCATCGCCGGGCCGTGACCTGCCCGCCCGACAAGTGCCAGCCGGTGTGCACTGGCCGTCTGGGCGAGGATCTCTCCGACTACCCGCGCCCGGTGAGCGAGCGCTGCGTGCGCCAGTTCGTCTGGTGGGCCAACCCCTACGATGTCCGCGGCTGCGAGGAGGACCTGCGCCGCATCGAGCCACCCACCGACTACCTGTTGGCCTATTGGATGGGCCGTTACTACGGTTTCATCCCCGAGGATCTCTAGCCCAGCGGAGCCGGGTGCGCCGGCGGGCCGCGCAAAGGAGAAGCGCAGCGCCAAAGACCGCGCCCGCGTCCCCTCCCCGGCCCGCCGATCCGCACCCGCAGCCCGAACTGGACTCTTGTCCCGGCAGGCACAACCCCTGGACGCAGCGCCCTTCGCCGCAATCCCCATCATCCATGCAGGAGACGAGGCAGGTGCTCTCCGGTTGCTCGGCCTGCCCGGTGCACGCCCTCTCGCCGCCGTCGGGACAACGGAAACGCACGAAGGCATCGCAGGCGGAGTCATCGTCCACCCACAAGGACTGGCAGCGGTGTTGCTCGTCGCAGCGGGCGTCGCGGCGCGAACCCTGGCAACGCCCCGGATCGTGGCAGACCGGATCGGCCTGGTAGAACGCCGGACAGTCCTCGGCGCTTTCGCAACAATCCTCGCCCGACGGACAGCAGCGGCCGCCGCTGCAGGCGCCGCTCAGGCACTCCCGCCCGGAGGCGCAGGCCTCGCCGTCCGGCTTGCGCTCGCGGCATTCGGAAGCCGCCGAATCGCAAAACGCCTCCGCGGCGCACTGGTCGTCGCTCTGGCAAGCCGCGGCGCAGGAATGCTCGTCCGCGCAGGCGTAGGGCGAGCAGCTCGCCATCCCCAACGCCAGGCAATTCCCCGCCCCGTCGCACTCGCCGCCGCCGTGCAGCACCCCGGCCAGACACTGGGGCTTCTCGCACGGCATTTGGGCCACTTGGGGCGTAATCGCGCACAGGCCGGTGCCATCGCATTCGCTCGATAGAAGACAGGGCCCGACCGGGCAGGCGTACGCGAATCCCGCGCAAACGCCGCCCTGGCAGATGTCCTTGAAGGTGCAGTTGTCGCCGTCGTCGCAGTCGTTTCCGTCCGCAGGGCTCCAACCCTCCACGGCCTGGTCCGGCCGGCAGGCAAGGCACGGATCGCTCGGGTGCGGCGCGCCCCAGAGATAGCAGACCCCGTCGATCAGACAATACCCCTCGCGCACGCGGTGCATGCATTCGAACGGATCCCCGTCGCGGCAGAGATCCTCGGTGCACTCGAGGAGATCGTCGCATTCCTTGGGCGGATCGCCCCGGCACGCGCCGTTCCGGCAGGCGTCCTCGCGGGTGCAGGCCAGGCCGTCGTCGCAGGCCGCTCCCTCGTCGCTGCTCCAGCGGAAGGGATCGCTCCAGGGCAGGCAGCGCAGGCAGGCGTTGCCGGGGTTCGCCTCTCCCTCGATCCAGCAAGTGCCGTCGATGGCGCAGGTGCCGGGCGCGGTCTTTCGCAGACATACCGGCCCGGCTTCGGCATAGCGCAGCGAAAACGAATCCGGCAGCAGCCCCTCGCACGACCAGGAGAGCGCGTTCCAGGGATCGTCTCCGGTCAGCCCCACCGTGGCCGAACGGCCGGCGTCGCCGCCCAGCGTCCGATACCGGAACGAAAGACCGCCGCCCTCTTCGATAATGGCCTCGAAATCCATCCAGGCCGTGGCCTGGCCCAACGGCCGCACCCGGCGCCACTGGATGATGAAGCGGCGCGCGGGCTCGGTCCCGTCCCGGGCCGCCAGCACCCGGCAACCTTCCTCCACACCACAATACAGGTCGTCCCAATACACCGCCAGCAACCGGGTCGGAGATGAAGCGTCGGGCAGGCAGAGGTTTTTGGGACCGGGTTCCGTTCCGTCCGCCGTAATCACGCCGTTGACGCTCACGAATACGCTCTCCACCGGATCGCTCGACAGCGGAAAGACCCAGGGGAAGCCGATCTCGACCGGTCCGATCGTGACATCGTCGCCGGCCAGCCCGATGTCCGTCCCCCGCTGGGAGATGTCCTCGAACGGCTCGTCGTTGCGCTCGATACGGATTGGGGCGTCGTCGCAATCGTCGCGGGTGCAGTCGAGCCCGTCGATGCACTCGGGCGGGAGGGTGCCCAGACACTCGCCCAGAACGCAGCGGTCGGCGCCGTTGCACTGGCGCTTGTCGTCGCACGGCGTCCCGTCCGGCAGCAGCGCGTGGGAGCAAAGACCCTCCCGACAGACGTCCTCGGTGCACTGCACCCAGTCGTCCTGGCAGGGCGAGCCGTCGGGCAGCGGCGTGTGAGCGCAGGCGCCCAGGCGGCACTCGTCGGTGGTGCACTCGCTGCCGTCATCGTCGCAGGGGTTGCCGTCGGGGAGCAGGGCGTAGCAGCTCCCGTCGCGGCAGGCGTCGTCGCTGCACGAGTTGCCGTCGTCGGGACAGGATATGGCGTTGTTGAACTCGTGCTGGCACACGCCGCCGGGACAGGTGTCGTCGGTGCAGAAGTTGCCGTCGTCGCAGAGGCTGTCGCACACGCTCACCCGGACCCATCCCTCGCTCGCGGCGGGCGGATCCCAGCGGTCGCTGGCGACGAAGCGCACCCGGTACATGCCTTCGGAGCCCGCGGGCGGCGTCCAGGAAAACTCTCCGCTGTCGCGGTCGAAGGCGGCGCCGGCGAGTTCCGGCGGCGCCTCCATGTCGTAGCGCACGCCATCGCCGTCGGGGTCGCGAGCGGCCACAGAAAAGCGCAGTTCTTCGCCGGCGCGGGTGGTGCGTGTGTAGAGAGGGTCGAACACCGGCGCCCGGTTGAGCTGGATCCCATAGACGCTGCCGCCGCTGTAGCTTTCGTTGTAGCGGATGCGGAAAAAGCCCTGTTCGCCCCAGCTCGGGCCCCAGCTGTTCTTGCAGATCCAGGCTTGCTCGGCGTCGTCGTAACCCACCAGCGCCACCAGATGATATCCGACCGGCTCCCCGGAGACGTGCTGGTATACACCGCCCTGATAGGCGAAGAAGTCGTCGTACACCATCAGTCCGAAGGTGAGCGGCGCTTGCTGCAGGGCTTCCTGGATGCTGGCCACGTCGGCTCCGACGTAGAAGAACCCGTGGATGGGGATGGCCCGCGAAGCCCCGTCGGCGCACTTCTGCGAACAGGGCAGATCCTGGGCCGCGTAGGGAAAGCACGCCTCGTCCACGATGCCGGTCTTCTGCGCGAAGGCCAGCGCGCCTTCGACAAACCCGCCCAGGCAGTTCCCCGCCTCGCTGCACGAGAGCACGTCTTGCTCCGAGCGGTCGAAGTCCACGCCCGGAGTGCCCGCCTGGATGAGGTACGCCGACTCGAAGACCGCGGTGGCGCCGAAGGCCCAGCAGCTCCCGCAGCCGCCCTGATCGCGGACCGGCGTGACGTAGTTCCCGCCGTGGTCGCGCCAATCCAGGGCCGAGGGGAGCCGGGACGGGCGGGGCCCGGCGAATCTCGGCACGCCGGGCGTGGGCGGGCGAGGTTCGGCGCCGAGAAGCCGCCGTTTCTCCTCGCGGGTCAGCCCGGACACCGAGGTGGGTCCGGCCCTCCAGGCGGCGCCCTTTTCGCGAATGGCGCGGCGCAACTCCTCGAACCCGTCGGCGGCGAGCGCCGGTGACGCTCCCGCCGCGACCACAAGACACCATCCCAACCACCATCGCTTCGTCATGACTTCACCCCATCGATGGATTCAGACAAAACGCTCGAAACGATCCTGGTCGGCCTTGCAGATCGGGCATTTGAGCGGAGGCTTCGGGCGGGCGCACAGGTAGCCGCATACCACGCAACGCCACACTGGAATGCCCGAGCGGGTGAATCCGACAAGTTCCTCTCGGTGCTCCTTGCCCGGGGCCGTGGCCGCCGGCCCGGCACGCTTCTCTCCCCGCCGTTCCGGCACCGGCCGCAGCTTGCGTTTCCCCTCGGCCACGTCCTGGGAGACGTACAGGCCGCAGTAGCAACCGCCGTGTTCGATCAAGTCCTCGTCGCGGTAATCGCACGGGCAAATGATGTCGCGGTCCTTCTCCCGCACGCCGTCGGCCAGGCGGCAGGGACAGGCCAGGTAGCCGTAGCGCGCCTGGTTGGTGAGCAGGCCCTCCATCAGATCGAGGACCAGCTCGCGGTCCGGGTTGAGCAGGTACCCTCCGGCCCTGGCTTCCGCATCGAGCTTCTGCCGAAGTTTTTCGGCTTCCTCGCGGCTCATAGCCCGAGCGCCTCGCGCAGGCGTTCCTCGTCGAAGCCGACGATGACCACCGCATCGTCGATCACGACGGTGGGATAGCTGCGCCGCGGATTGTGGCGCATCACCTCGGCCGTCGCTCGCTCCTTGTCGGCCCCGCTGAGCAGGTCCACGTCGTCGCAGGTGAAGGCCTGGCCATGCTCCTCCAGAAATTTCTTCGTCTTGCGGCACCAGCCGCAGGTGGACAGGGCGTACAGGTGGATCTTGTGGGGCATGAGCGCTCCTCTATCTTCCTCGTCCTGTCATGGAGCGGCAAGAAGATGCGAGACCAGGTTGCGAAAATCCGCCGCGGGCAGGAAGGTCATTCGCCGCGCCCCCAGTTCGACGTTGCAGCCAACGGTGAGTTCGAGCGGGCTGCCGTTTCCATGCCCGGGAACCGGCTGCCCGCCGACCCGGCTGCCGTTGCGGGAGTTCATGTCCTGGAGGAAGAACCGCCCGTGCCGATCCTCCCGGACGAAGGCATGGATGGCGGACACCGAGGCGTCGGGGATCACCACGTCGTTCGATTCGCTCTGACCGATCCAGATCACTTCATCGGAGCTGCCCGGCTTGCGCCTGAGCGGAAAAACCAGAAAATCGCTCCGGGGATTGAACGGAACGTCGGCCACCGTGTTGGGAACCTCCACGTTTAGCGTCGAGCCGTCCAGCGAACGAGGATCGAGGCGCTGGAACGGCCCGTGGTGCAGGAGAAACGCCTTGCCATGCTTCTCGGCGAAGGTGCGTTCGTCGAGACAGCGGACGTCGTCGGCAAAATCGGCCAGCCGCGGGATGGAGACTGTTGATTCCACGGAACCCGCCTTTCGTGCTTCGCGAGCGCCTCGGGAGTTTATGCTTCGGCCGCCTGTGGAAGTCAAGGTTCGGGCGCAGGATACCTCGGTCCTTGACTCCACCCAGACCCCTCTCTAGCATGGCCCGAAGAATCGAGGTGCGCGGTGAGACCGATCGTGTTAGGCATGTGGTTCGCCTTCGCTCTCCTCCAGGGCCCTGCGGCGCAGGCCGGCGACCCGGCGCGCAAGAAAGAGGCCCGGATGCACTTCGCCCAGGGCGAGAAACTCTACCACCTGGGAAAGTTCTCCGAGGCACTGGCGGAGTACTCCAGGGCCTACCAGGTCCTGCCCCTGCCGGGTTTTTTGTTCAACATCGGGCAGTGCCACCGCATGCTGGGAGACTGCGAGCAGGCGTTGTTTTTCTTCAAGGGTTATCTGCGCGAACAGCCCAAGGCCAAGAACCGGGCCCTGGTCGAGGGTCTCATCTCCGGGTGCGAGAAGAAAATCGCCGAGCAGAAGGCCGCCCTGGAGAGCCGGAAAGCCGAGGAGCGGCGGCTGGCGGAGGCGCGGCGCGCCGCCGAGGAGGAAAAAGCCCGCCAGGAGCAAAAACGCGCCGAGGAAGCTCGGGCGCTGGAACGCCTGCGGCTGGAGCAACTGAAGGCCGCCCGCGAAAAAGAGTTGGCGGCCGCGAGCCGCCCCGCGGCGGAGACCTCCAGCCCCTTCTACAAGACCTGGTGGTTCTGGACCGTCGCCGGAGTGGTCATCGCCGGAGCCGCGACCAGCGCCTATTTCGCCCTCCGGCCGGCCCCATCGGCCGTCAACCCCTCCGGAAGCCTCGGGACCGTGGTATGGTAGTCGTGATGAACACCCCCATCCCGATTCGACTCCGCCCCCTGGCCGTCTTGACGCTGCTCGCCAGTCTCGCCATTTCGTGCCAGGACGCCCCCGTGCGGGAGGACGTGGTGGGCCTGCGGGTCGAGGTCGGCTACCCCGCGGGGCTCGGGCTCGAGCAGCTTCGCTTTCTCGTCATCCACCAGCGCACGGTCTACCGCGAGCCGATCTTGCGTCCCGATCCGCCGCGGGCGCTCTCGGAGCAAGGGGAACAACTGGTGTTCATCTTCCCGGACGAGATGGCGGGCCAGGATGTGACCGTTCGCGTCGACGGGCTGGCCGCGGGCCAGGTCAAGGCCTCGGGCGCGGGCACCGCCCGGCTCCAGGCCAACCGGCTCACGACCGTCGCCATCACCCTCGGCGCCGCGGCGACCTGCGGCGATGGAACGTTGTCGGCAACGCTCGAGGAGTGCGACGATGGCGACATCGAGCCGGGCAACGGCTGCTCCGCCATCTGCCTGGTGGAGGAAGGCTGGCGCTGCGATCAGGGCTCGCCCACCGCGTGCTTTCGCTGCGGCGATGGGCACTGCGATGCCGGCGAAGACCTGTGCAACTGCCCCGGCGACTGCGGCATTGCGGTTTGTGGCGACGGCTCGTGTTGCCTGCGCGGCGGCGAAAATTCCTGCTCCTGCCCACAGGATTGCCAGGAGGGCGTGTGCGGCGACGGCCTGTGCTGCGTGAGCGCGGGAGAGAACACCTGCAATTGCCAGCTCGACTGCGGCATGGAGATCTGCGGCAACGCGGTGTGCTGCGCGGGTTCGGGAGAGACCGCCACGAACTGCCGCGGCGACTGCGCTTTCGGCTGCGGCGACGGCGCCTGCCTCGACGGCGAGAACGCCTGCTCCTGCCCGCTCGACTGCGGCGCCGGCGAGTGCGGCGACGGCATCTGCTGCGCCGCCGACCATGAGGACCGGTGCACCTGCGCCGATGACTGCGGTCAGGGATCGTGCGGGGATGGTGCCTGTTGCGTGGCCGCCGGCGAAAACCCATGTTCCTGTCCTGCGGACTGCGGCGCGAGCGCCTGCCCGGACGAGGTCTGCTGTCCCGAGGAGGCCGAGAACCGCTGCACCTGTCCCGCGGACTGCGGCGCCGGGGAGTGCGGCGACAGCATCTGCTGCACCATCACGGGAGAGACCGAGGCGAACTGCGCGTCGGACTGCCAGGCGGTGTGTCCCGACGGCCGTTGCACCACCGGGGAGGATCTGTGCTCCTGCCCGCAGGACTGCGCCGGGGCCCGCTGCGGCGACGGGTCCTGCTGCGCCGCTGGCGGCGAGAACCGTTGCACCTGCGCCTACGACTGCGGTCCGAGCGCGTGCGGCGACGGCGTGTGCTGCAACGCCCGCGGCGAGGACCGCTGCACCTGCCTTCAGGATTGCGGCGCTGGCGCCTGCGGCGACGGCATCTGCTGCGCCGCCGCCGGGGAGGACCACTGCACCTGCGAGACCGATTGCGGCGGCGGGAGCTGCGGCGACGGCACCTGCTGCGCCCGCACCGGCGAGACCCCCTGCAGCTGTCCCGGCGACTGCGGCAATCCGATTTGCGGCGACAACGATTGCTGCCTTCAGGCCAACGAGAACACCTGCACCTGTCCGGGAGATTGTTCCGGGACCAGCACCTGCGGGGACGGCGTCTGCTGCGCCCAGACCGGCGAGGACAAGTGCACCTGCCCCGGCGATTGCCCCGGCGGCGGTTGCGGCGACAATCTGTGTTGCCGGCCCCGACAGGAAGATACCTGCACCTGCCCGCTCGACTGCGGCGCGGGCACCTGCGGCGACCACATCTGCTGCGAAGCGGCCGGCGAGAACGGCACCATCTGCCCGCAGGATTGCGGCTGCGGCAGCGGAAGCTGCGATGCCGGCGAGGACGTGTGCAACTGCTCACAGGACTGCAGCGGCGCCACCTGCGGCGATGGCCGGTGCTGCAAGGCCGGGGGGGAGGACCCCTGCGCCTGCCCGGCCGACTGCGGGGCGAGTTTGTGCGGCGACACCGTCTGCTGCGCCGCAACCGGGGAGAATCCCTGCGCCTGCCCCGCCGACTGCCCCGGGGCGCGCTGTGGCGACAACGTCTGCTGCGACGCTACCGGCGAAGACGCCTGCAACTGCCCTGGTGACTGCCCCGGCGGACGCTGCGGAGACGACATCTGCTGCTCCGCCGCCGGCGAGGACAGGTGCAACTGCCCCGGCGACTGCCCCGGCGGTCGCTGCGGCGACGGCATCTGCTGCGCCGCCACCGGCGAGGACGGCACGAGCTGCCCCGGCGACTGCGGCGCCTGCCCCAACACCGCCAGCGGGCTCTGGCTCTCCACCAGCGCCGACGTCTCCAACTCCGGCGTGGCTGGCCTCCCCTCCTGGACCGCCGGCGACGCGCTCGGGCTCGCCGATCCGGGCCTGGCCCTCGAACCCGGCGGCAGCGCGGGCACGCTCACGCGAGCCTTCCAGCTCTCCGCCTTCGCCGCGGACGGCCAGGCCGACCTGGACGGGCTGCACCGGGTCTCCCGAAACCTCACCATCGGGACGACGAATCCCGCCCAGCTCCTGGCAGGCGACCTGCTGCTCTCCACCGCGGACGCCGAGACGCTGGGTGGGGTGGCGGTGAGTCGCAACGACGTCGTGCTCTTTCGGCCCGCGTCTCCCGGCGACTATTCCGCGGGAGCGTTTTCCATCCTCTTCGATGGACAGTACGTGGTGATCAACTCGAGCGGCAACAATCTCTCCGCGTTCACTCTGGTCGAGCGGGATGTGGCGCTGCCGGACATCACGCTACCGGCGGGTACGCTCCTCTTCACCCAGACCGGCTCCGTGCAGCGAAAGAACCTCTACTCGTACGTCCCGACGTCGCTCGGGCCCGGTTCGACCCAGGGCAGCCGCGCCATCCTGCTCAGCCTCATTCCGCTCGGCGTGCCCACATCGAACCCGCTCTCGGGCCTCGACATCATCGAGGAGTGCCGGGTCATCGGCGGCGAGACTCTGCCGGCGGGCCGCCTGCTCTTGAGCATTCCCGTCTCGGGCCGGCTCTCCGGCATGAGCGAGGATCTGAAGCCGCAAGACGTGGCGGAGGTCACCTTGACGGCCACCGGCAGCGAGGCCGCAGGCACAGCCCGCCTGCTCCTGCGCGGCGCAGACCTCGGTCTCGACAGCGCCGCCGAGAGCCTCGACGCCTTGAGCATCCAACCCTGATGCGGGCACGCTCGCCCCGTTCCAGCAAGACCCGAAACATGGGTCGGGCACCTGGCCGTGGGGCCAACGCAGCCGGCGCGGCGCAAAGGCTGTCGATTCGAATCGCGAAGCGGCCGGTGTTGGAATCACCAGCGCTGCGCGGTCGGGACGCGCACTCGTTGACAAGCGGGCGGCTTCTCGCCGACGATACGGCCATCGAGCGCCGTACCCCGGGGTGACCGATGCCGACACAGAGACGGATCATCCGTTTTCCTCCTGGCGCGCCGGTGTTCCACGACCGCCCGTTCGACGACAACATCCGCGCCACCGTGGACGGGTTCGCCCGCCGCGGCTTCTGCCCGTCGGGCTGGCTGGAGATCGAAAACGTCGACTCGCGCCTGTTCTGCCTCTTCCATCAGAACCGCCCCTACCTGGCGGGGATGGCCGACGGGGAGGGGTTTTCCTGGCTGCCGCTGTGCGAGCTGGTGCCGAAGATGCGCCAGATCCAGGAAGCTCGCTGCAGCCTGTTCGCCTGCGAGGCGGTGCAGGTGCTGCTCATGGCGGTCCACTTCCGTCACCGGCCCGACCTGCAAGCCTCCACCCGCCTGCTGGACCTCGGGCACGTCCTCGAGGTGTTGCGGCAGGACGGCCAGGACGCCGCCATGGCGCTGGAGCGGGGCGGCCTGCGCACGCTGATGTTCCTGCAGAAGGGCGTCCCGGCCCGGTTGTTCTTCGGCGAGCCGCGCGACGACCCGGGCCGTGGCTCCATCGCCGACCGCTTCCTCGAGTTCGGCTTCGCGAGCGGCGCGCCCGAGGGCCGGGTGGAGGTGTTCCACCGCCTGCGCATGGAACCCGACCCCGACGCCGGCAAGTCGCTCACGCAGCTGGAGCTGGAGGCCCAGCCGCCGCCGGCGGTCAACTGCAAGGTCCTCCTCGGCGATCAGGTGGTGCTGCAGCGCTCGTTCATGCCGCCCGCCATGTTCATCGGGCGGGATCCGACCTGCGAGCTTCGCCTGGACAACCTGAGCGTGAGCCGGCGCCACGCCCGCATCGGCTGGGAGCGGGGCCGCTTCAACCTGCAAGACCTGGGCTCCTCCAACGGCACCCGGGTCAACGGGCAACCGGTGGAGAAGAAAGACATCGGTCTGGACGACGTCATCGCCGTCGGCAAGTACACCATCCGGCTGGCCATGCCGGAGGCCATGCTCCTGCCGCAGGCCACGGTCATGGTGAGCGCGGCGGGGCCGGGCGGCGGCCAGCTCTTCCTGGTGTGCGAAGATCAGTCGCTGGAGATCCAGAACGACCTCATCATCGGCAGGGCGGAGGGAGTGGACCTGCGCCTGCGCGGGTTCGGGGTGAAGCCCATCCACGTCCGCCTGCGCAACAACGGCGACGGAAGCGTCCGGCTGGCCTGCATCGAAAAGGCCTTCGTCCGGGTGGACGGCGCACGGGTGCGGAGCACGGTGCTGAAGCCGGGCCAGTCCTTTGCCATCGGCCGCCACTCGGTGGCCCTGGTCGATGTTCCGCGCTATGTCTCCGCCCCGCAGGCCTGACGAACCTTTTTCATCCGACCACCGGAATTTGCCACCCGAATCGATCGCTTGTAGGATCGCCGCGACTGGTTGGAGCGGTTTCGAGGAGACGCGGCGTGCCATCGATGCGGGAGAATCCGGCCATCCAGGCCATCCGGGAGGCGATGCGCCAGAAGAGTTCCGGCGTGCTCACCCTGCACTGGGGCACCGAGGAGGCGCAGGCCTTTCTCACCGCCGGCCGCCTGGCCTGGGCCACCGCCAGCGCGGTGAAGAGCAACCTCTTGCTGCGTCTGGTCGAGGCCACCGGGCAGACGCCCGAAGACATCCAGCGAGCCTTCGACGAGAGCAAAAAGGCGCGCAAGAACTTCGGTGAGGTCATGATCGAGCGCGGGCTGCTCACCGAGCCGCGCCTGCGCGAGATCCTGCTGGAACACGTGGCCGGGTGTCTCGCCCGCCTCGGCGCCTGGCCCGCGGCGGAGACGGCCTTCGCGGCCGATGCGCGGGCCTACCGGAGCAGCCTCACCTTCACGCTCGACGAGGCGCTCGAACGAGCCGCCGGGGCCGAGTTCCTTCCGGCGCCGCCGGCCTCTGCGAGCCCGCCACCCCCCCAAGGAAAGGAGCGCGTCTGCCCCCGCTGCGGCAAGCGCCATCCCGACACGGTGTCCTATTGCAGCGTGGACGGCACGAGACTCTCGGACATCGACAGCGTGCCCGGCTCGGCGGTCGAGGGCGCGGCCCTGGTGGGAGCGGTGCTGGGCTCCTACCGCGTCACCCACCTGCTGGGCGAAGGCGGCATGGGCTACGTGTACCTGGCCGAGCACACCCGGCTGGGTCGCAAGGTGGCGCTCAAGATGCTGCGCGCCGAGAGCGCCGGCAATCCGGGCGCCGTCAAGCGCTTCTTCGTGGAGGCGCGGGCCGTCAACCAGATCAAGCACGAGAACATCATCGAGATCACCGATTTCGTGGAGGACGATCGCGGCCGCAACTACTACATCATGGAGCACCTCGAGGGGCACACCCTCAGCGAGGAGATCGGCGCAAACGGCGCCATGTCGGCGCGCCGGGCCATGGGCGTCGCCATCCAGATTGCCTCGGCGCTGGCCGCGGCCCACGCCGCGGGGGTCATCCACCGCGATCTCAAGCCCGACAACGTCTTTCTCATCCAGCGCGGCGAACGCAAGGACGTGGTGAAGCTGCTCGACTTCGGGGTGGCCAAGCTGGCCGGGCCGCTGCCCGATCTGCAGAAGCTCCACAAGACCGCCGCCGGGGCCATCCTGGGCACGCCGGAGTACATGTCGCCGGAGCAGGTGAGCGGCAAGGAGGTCGACGCCCGCTCCGACCTGTACTCCCTGGGCGTCATCATGTACGAGATGGTCACCGGCAAGAAACCCCTCACGGCCAAGACCTTCGGCGAGATGGTCATCAAGCACCTGACCGTCAAGCCGCAACGTCCGAGCCAGCTCAAGGACGCGCCGGTGCGCCTGCCGCGGGTGTTCGAGGACCTCATCCTGCAATGCCTGGAGAAGGACCCGGCCCGGCGCCCGCGGGACGCTAAAGAGATCGAGAGCCGGCTGCGAAAGTACGCCGGGCTGAGTTCGATCCAGCTCGAATCCCTGGGCCCCGATTTGCGCCGCCGCCGGCCGGTATGGACGATCGCCGCCATCGCCGCGGGCATCGCCCTGGCGGCGGGCGCGGCCCTGTTCCTTTCGCTGCGCCGGCAGACCCCCGAGACGCCACCGCCCCCGCCTCCGGCGCCGATCGTCGATGCGGCCGTGCCCGAGGAGCCGCCGCCTCCCCCGCCGCCGGCGATGGTCACCGTGTCGTTCGAAACCACGCCGCCGGGGGCCGAGGTCTGGCGAGAGGGAGGCGACGCACCGCTGGGAAAGACGCCGCTCACGCTCACCGTCGAACAGGCCGACACGCTGGCGACCTTCGAGCTGCGACTGCCGGGATTCGAAAAGGCACGGCGGGAGATCTCGCTCTCCAAGGACGTCCAGGTGGTGGTGGCTCTGACCCGCCAGAAGAAGGCTCCGAAACCGGATGCCGGCAAGCCCGCGCCGGACCCCGCCCTGGACAACGACACCACCATCGACCCCTTCGACGAGTGAGCGTCCGGAAGAAAATCGGCAATAGGTTCAGCGTCCGCGTTTCTTTGGCGCGCAGGCTGCTCTCCGTTGACTTCCCCGCCTCGAGGACCTAGACTCCGCCGTTGTTTTTCGTCCGCGCGCAAGGAGCCCGTACCATGGCAGCGGAACCCGTGATCGGCATCGACCTCGGCACGTCGTATTCCACGGTGGCGGTCGTCCAGGACGACGAGGTGGTGGTCATCCCCAACGAGTGGGGCGAGACGGTGCACGCCTCGGTAGTGTCCTTTCTGGAAGACGGTCGCATCCAGGTGGGCAACGACGCCAAGCGCCGGCTGCTCACCCACCCGCGCCACACCATCTACTCGGCCAAGCGGCTCATCGGGCGCTTCTTCTTCTCGCCCGAGGTCAAGAAGGCCCGGGCGGTGTGCCCCTACGAGATCGTGGAGGGCCCCAACCACAGCGTGCGCATCCAGGTGATGGGCGAGCAGCTCAGCCTGCCGCAGGTGTCGGCCCTGGTGCTGAAAGAGATGAAGGAGATCGCCGAAAACCACCTCGGCCACGAGGTTCGCAAGGCCGTCATCACCGTGCCGGCCTTCTTCAACGACAACCAGCGCCAGGCCACCAACGACGCCGGCCGCATCGCCGGCCTGGAGGTGCTGCGAATCATCAACGAACCCACCGCCGCCGCGCTGGCCTACGGCTTCGGCAAGAACGTCAACGAGCGGGTGGTGGTGTACGACCTGGGAGGCGGGACCTTCGACGTGAGCATCCTGGAGATCGGAGACAACAACACCTTCGAGGTGCTGGCCACCGCCGGCGACACCTATCTGGGCGGCGACGACATGGACATGCGGCTGATGGACTTCTTCGCCGACCAGTTCATGCAGGAAACCGGCATCAACCTGCGCAACGACGTGCAGGCCCTGCAGAAGCTTCGCGACGTGGCCGAGGAAACCAAGAAGGCCTTCTCCTCCAAGAAGAAAGTCAAGGTTCACATCCCCGAGGTGTTCACCGACAGCGACGGCAAGGTGTACGAGTTCAACGCCGTCGTCGACAACGACACCTTCACCAAGCTCATCATGGACCTCATCCAGCGCACCTTCAAGGTGTGCGACGAGGCCTTCCAGTCGGCCGGATTCACCGTCAACGACGTGGACGGGGTGATCCTGGTGGGCGGCCCCACCCGCTTGCCGCTGGTGCGCGACTCGGTGCGGCACTATTTCGGCAAGGAGCCGCAGGCCGGCGTCAACCCCGATCACGTGGTGGCCATGGGCGCGGCCATCCAGGGCGCGGCCCTGACCGACTCGACCGCCCAGACCTTCCTGCTCGACGTCACCCCGCTCACCCTGCGCCTGGCCACGGTGGGCGGCTTCACCGAGGCCATCATCGACAAGAACACCCCGGTGCCCATCGACCGCACCCGCACCTTCGTCACCTCGCGCGACAACCAGGACAAGGTGCGCATCCGCATCCTGCAGGGCGAGAGTAACCGGGTGGAGGAAAACGAATTGCTCGGCGAGTTCGAGTTCTCCGGCTTTCGCATCGCCGGGCGGGGCGAGGTCAAGATCGAAGTCACCTTCGAGATCGACTCCAACGGCATCGTCAACGTCTCGGCCCGCGATCCCGAAAGCGGGCAGAGCGCCTCGACCCGGGTGAGCCTGAGCAGCGGGCTCACCGAGCAGGAGATCCAGCAGAGCACGCAACGGGTGCAGTCGGCCGAACTCGCCTGACGGGCGCCCCGAGGTCGCGGGACATGGATGCCGCCTTTGCCGCAGAAGTCCAGGCCCTGAGCCGGCTCATCGACGAGATGAACTATTACCAGATCCTCCGCGTGCCCAAGAATGCCAGTCTGGGCCAGGTGCGAAAAGCGTATCACGAGCAGTCTCTCAAGTTTCACCCCGACCGCTTCTTTTTGCTGGAAGATGCCGCGCTGAAGGCCGACATCAAGAAGGTGGCTAAGAGGGTGACCGAGGCCTATGTGACCCTGCGCGATCCGCAAAAGCGGCGCGCCTACGACATTCAGCTTGAGCGGCTCCAGGCCGCGCCCCCACCGGCTACATCCGCCGCCGAATCCCCCGCCCGACCGCCCGCGGCCAGTGCGCTTCGTTTCACCGAGCAGACGGAAAAGGCCTTCAAACAGGAAAAGCAGCAGCAGTTCGGCAAGACCGAGAAGGGGCGCAAGCTTTACCAGCAGGGCATGCGCGAGTTCCAGGCCAAGAATTTCGTCGCCGCGGAGCGCACCTTCAAGATGGCGCTGGCCTACGAGCCGGACAACGAGCTGTTTTTGAAGATGCGCGACGAGGCGGGGCGCAACATCAAGACCGACTACACCATCAAGTGAGCGCCGGGGGACGGACCGGGCATCGCCTCCGGCAGGCGAAAACGTCTCGGGGATCGGAATGGTGATCCGATGAAAACCGTATCGCAACATGCCATTCTTCTCGACGCCGGCAGCGGCTCCTGCGAACTCGCGTCCTTCGATGTCTCGGAGGTGCTGGGCCCGGTGGACTTCGCCTGGCGGCAAGGCGCGCCGAACGTGACCTGCGTGGGTTCGGGCATCCTGGCCGGAGGCATCGTGCCCGGCTCCAACCGGCTGGTGTTCGCGGGGCACAGCGAACTGTGGGGCGGCTTCTACACCTCCGCTCTCGGCGGAGCGGGCCTGCTATGGGACGGGACCGGGATCTCCTTTCTCGCCATCCGCGGGCGGGCCTCCCGGCCCTGCGCCGTCGTCCTCGCCGGACAAAAGGACGGCTTTCCCTCCTGCCGTCTCGTTCCGGTGGACCTCGACGAAGCCTTCCGGGAAAAGGACGGCGAGTCGGGGTTCTACTCGTTGCAGCGCCACGTTTTCGAAAACCTCTGGGAACGACAGGGCACCCCGCGCGTGCTCGCGGTCGGGCCCGCGGCCCGCTCCACGATGTTCGGAGCGGTCGGTTCGAGCCGCACCACCCAGGGCGAGATCACCGCGGTCGATGACTGGGCCGGCCGAGGCGGGTTCGGCTCCCGCCTGCTGCAGAAGCACAACATCTGCGCCATCGTGTTCGGCGGCGATTTCGAGGACGAGGATCTCACCGACCGGGCCGAGGCCGACGGGTACTTCCAGAAGCGCTTCTCCAAGAAGATGCTGGTGGAGGACCTCGAGGCCACCACCAAGTACCGATTCGATCCCGCCTGGAAGTCCGGCGGAACCTTCGGCGTCAACTACTCGAGCCTCCAGGCCATCATGCTCTCCTTCAACTACCGCTCGGTGGCCTGGCCCCGGGAACGCCGCCAGGACCTGTGGAAGCGGCTGGTGTGCGATCACTACCTCGAGCAATTCAACGTCGAGACCATCGACCGAAAGCAGTTTTCCCACTGCGGCGAGCCCTGTCCGGCGGTGTGCAAGAAGATGAACGGTCCCTTCAAGAAGGACTACGAACCGTACCACACCCTGGGGCCGCAGCTCGGCGTGTTCGACCAGCGCGTGGCGGAGAGGCTCAATCGGCGCTCGGATGCTCTCGGCTTCGACGGCATCCAGATCGGCGGGCTGATCTCCTGGCTCATGGAGTGTCTCGCCGACGGCGTGATCTCGGCGGAGACGCTGGGCCTGCCGCCGAACGTGCCCGCGCGGCCGGTGTTCGACCCGGACGGATTCGATGCCGTGCGCGATTCGAACCACAACGGCTCGATCGCGCTTTCGCTGCTCGAGCTGTGCGCCACGCCGGGACACCCTCTCTCGCGCGGCATGCGCCAGGCGGCGCGGGACCTGGGGCCGGAGGCGGCGGCGCGGGCGGTGTACCTCGCCAACGGTCCCGAGGGATGGATGGTCCCCAACCAGTACTGGGTTCCGGGCATGCTGGCCCCCATGCCCATCATGGGAAAATACTTCACAGACTACAACCGCGACTTCCGGCCGCCGCGCGAACTCGGCGCGCGCTGCGTCGAGCGCATGTTCCAAGAGATCATCACCGAAAACGCCGGCATGTGCCGCTTCCACCGCGGCTGGTCCGAAAAACTCTGGCCCGAGCTGGTGAACGGCCATCTGTGCACGGCCATCGACTACCCTGCGGTGCACGCCGGCCTGTGCCGCGCCATCCGTGCTCAGGCAGCGCCGGTGTTCTGGGAATGCCGGCGGATCTTCGAGATGCTGGCCGGGTACTTCGCCTCGCTGGTCGAGGAGGGTTCGGCGGACCCGACCCTGCGGCAATGGGCGGATCGCTTTGCCGCCGACGCCGCCGGGGCCGCCCGCGCCTACTGGGAGGAGCTCCGCGCGGGCACCGAGGAAGGGTTCGCCAGGCTTCCCGGCGCATGATCATCGACATCGTCATCCTGGTTCTGATTGCGGGATTCGGCCTGATCGGCTACTGGACCGGCCTGCTGCGCCAGGCGCTGCGGCTGGTTGCGCTTGTCTGCGCCGGTCTGCTGGCCGGACCGCTGGGGGCGCTGCTGGCTCCGATGCTGGCGGGGGCGCTGGAGATCCAACCACTGGTGGGACGCGTGGCCGGGCCGATCCTGGCCTTCGTGGCGCTGTATCTGATCCTGTCCATCGCCGCCTTCGTCTTCTTGCGCGCCATCCGGCGCCGCCGGCGGGAGCTGGGTCGGGAGGCCATCCCGGCCTGGGAGCGCTGGACGGGAGCGGCGCTGGGCGCGCTCAAGCTGGCGGTCATCGCCTGGGTGCTGCTGTCCGGCCTGACGCTGCTGGAGAGGTTTTCTCCCGCGGGAGCGAAGGCGCACTCGGCCGTGCGCGAATCCCGCCTGTGCCAGCTAGCCCGCTCCCACAGCCTTCTGTCGGCACTCCACCTTCCGGTGGTCGGCAAGGTGGAGTCGCTGGGCAAGCTGGCCGCCGACCCCGAGTTCCGCGAGCGGGCAGCCTCCGACCCGGAGGTGCAGCGCCTGCTCCTTCACCCCATCTTTCGGAAACTCCTGGACGATCCGGAGATCCAGGATCTGGCCAAAAATAGCGACCTGGCCGGTTTGCTCGGCAACCCCCGGCTCAACCGCACCCTGGGCGATCCCGAGATCCAGAAATTGCTTTCCGAGATCGACTTGCGTTGATACAGTGGGCCGGCAGGAGGACGATCAATGAAAAACGACGGCTTCGCCTCGCCCGAGGATGCCCGCATCTCGGCGGCGACTCGCAATCTCATCCGCAAGGAACTGGCCGCGGGCACACCCATCCCCATGCTGGTGAAGCTCCTGATGCAGCAAGGGCTGAGCCGCGCCGACGCCAACTACGCCATCGACGTGGTCCAGTCGGAGGCGGTCATGGACCCCGGCACGGCCGGCCCGAGCCCCGCGGTGCAGGGCGCCCTCGGCCTGTTGGGAGGCGTGCTGGCGGCCCTGCTCGGCGGCGGGGTCTGGGCGGTGCTCACCTACGCCACCAACACCGAACTCGGCATCGTGGCCTGGGGCATCGGCTGGCTGACGGGCCTGGCGGTGGTGCTGTTTTCGCGCGGGGGACGCGGCGTGCCGTTCCAGATCTCGGCCGCGGTCTGTGCGGTGCTGGGCATCGCCATCGGCAAGTACGGCTCGCTCTTCTTGTTCGCCAACAAGGAGGCCGGCGGCGAGCTGTCGCCGTTCGATCCACGCCTCATCGAGCTCTTCTTCACCAAGGCCGGCGAGTGGTTCTCCGGCTACGATCTATTGTGGGTGGGTCTGGCCGTGGTCACCGCCTTCGGCATCCCCAAGATCCGGCCGGAAAAGGCCGCCGTCATACCGGAGGAAGGAGCGGCGGCCGGCCCGCCCGCCCATGACCCCGCCGCACCTCCTGGTTTTCCGCCCTCCGAAGCGCCGCCCGACGAACCTCCGCCGGACGCAGGCTTCCCGAAAAATTGATCCGGCCCGCAAGGCGAAACATTGCGGCCGACGCCCATTCCTTCGACTCTCCCGAAGACTCGGATAGCGGCGTGGCTCGCGACGCAAGCGAGCCGCTCGCCAGCCCCCTTTGGACGCCGCGTTGCTTTCGCCTGAAATATTTTCTTGTTTTCTTGGTATCAGAACGCTGGCGTTCCTGTCTCAGCGCGACTCCCGCTCGGTGGTGCGCCCGACCCGTTGCTTGTGCCGGCGCTGCTGCCTCCGGCTGCGGGCCTCGAACCGAGCGCGCAGGCTTTCTTCCTTTTCGCCTCCGATGTCGCTCTCGCGCATGGGCGGGCGGTGGCGCCGAAGGACGGCCAGCAGCCGGCGCACGAGCCGCGCCGGATCGGGGTCCAGGAGGAGGCGATCCGCGGGGGCGGTCCGCCGGCAGAAGGCCAGGATCTGTTCGATGTGGTCGGAAATGCCCCCGGTGCCGGTCAGCACGCCCACCGGCTTTTGCTCCTCGAACGCCACGGTGAACTCGTTGAGCGTCCCCATCCCGCCGCCCACCACCACGATGGCGTCGGCCGAGCGGATGTTGACGATGTCTCGCTCCATCAGCCCCATGCCCGAAAACAAGAGCATGTCGTAATGCGAGACCGGGGATCCGTAGATCTCGAGGTGTTCTTGCAGGCTGAAGGCCGGCGATACCCCGAACACGAACCCGCCCTCCCGGCGCGCTCCGGCAGCCGCCCGATCGGGCAATCCCGGACAGGCCCCGGTGATGCAGATGCAGCCGGACCGCGCGATGGCCCGGCCCAGCTCGTAGGCGAGCCTTCTCGCTTTCGGATCCCGGATGGTCGGCCCGGATGCCGAACCCATGACGCCGATCTTCATTTTCCGGCCAGCCCGAGCGCTCATCTTCCCTCCTCGGTGGTCTCCAGACGACACGAAACGTGTATATCCGCACCCGTTCCCGGACTCAAGCCGTTTTCGGATTCGATCCGGAAACCGCCATCTCCTCAACGGCTCTCGCGACCGGTTCGCTTGACAGCGTGCCGGGGCAGGGATTAGGAATAGCCGATGATTTCCCGCAGGATGGCGGCGATGATGTGCCTCCTGGGCCTCGTGGGCTGGAACCTTCCGGCATCGGCCCGGAAGCCCTCCCGCCCGGACCCGCAAACGGCCATCAAGCTGATGGACCGCGGCATCCGCCTCTATCACGAGGGCCAGTACGAGCAGGCGATCGCGGAGCTTTCCAGGGCCCTCCAAGGAGATCTCGAGCCCAACCGGCAGGTCGGCGCGCTGCAGTATCTGGCGTTTGCCCAGGCGGCCATCGGCGAGTTCGCGGACGCCGAAAAGACCTTCGAGCGCCTGCTGCACCTGAAGCCCGACTTTCAGCTTCCCACCACGACCTCGCCCAAGATCGCCGACGTCTTCGCCGCGGTGCGCGAGCGGGTCAAGCCCCCGCCGGCGGCGGAACCCGCATCCATCGAGCACCAGGTTCCCGATCACGGTTCGGTGGGACGGACACTGGAGATCGAGGCCACCGTGAACCGCCTTCCCGCGGGAGGAAAGCTCCGTCTCCGGTACCGCTACGACTCCGCCTCGAAATTCTCGACACAGGTCATGACCCGAGGCCCGGAGGGGAAGTTCACCGGCCGAGTGCCGGCACCCTTCTCTCCCACGGGCGGCAAGGTCCAGTATTTCATCGAGGCCATCGACGACACGGGTGTCGTGGTATCGGCGATGGGCGAGGAGAAAGACCCGCTGGCGGTCGACTTTCTGCCCAACCGCGGCGGTGTTCCGCCGCCCATCCGGGAAGAAAAGTCCTCATCCACATGGTGGATCTGGGCCCTCGTCGGCGGAGTGCTGGCGGGAGCGGGACTGGCGGTCGGGCTGAGCATCTCCGGTGGCTCATCGGATGGCGGCCGGGCCATCGTCACCATCCGAGCGCGATGAAGAAAACGCTGGCATTGCTTTCGACCGGGTTCCTGCTCGCCTGCTGCGGCGCCGAGGATCTCTCCTCGATATCGACCGACCTCGTCATCCCGCGCCAGATCGCGGCGCGGCTCTCGACGGTGACGATCCACCTCGTCCAGGTGGATACGCTCAAGCGTCCCGACTGCACCACGCTGCTCGGGGACCCGACCCGCATCCAATCCGCAAACGTGGTGAAACGAGCGGTGGTGGAGTTCAACTCGTCCGGGATCACGCAGAAGATCATCGACAACATCCCAGACCGCGGAACGGTATGGGAGTTCTACGCCGAGGGCCATGACGAGACGCAGGCGCTCATCGGACACGGGTGCGCCGGGGTTTTCGCCATCTCGAAAGGCGAGGAGCTTCCGGTCACCATCCATCTCTGCGAACTCGCCGAAAACCCCTGTCCCGTCATTCCCTGAGCCTCTCACTCAGCGGACTTGCCCTCGCGCGCGCTGCGGGTTCATAGGCGCGAGGCCGCTGGCTGCTTGCGGCCCCGCGTTCGCGCGCAGAGGATGCATAAGAGCAGATGCTCGAGTGCGGCTGCTGGCGGCGAGTCCTCTTAGTTGCTCGCCGCAAAGCCGGCTCCGCTACATAGAGGACTCGCCTGGCGCGCCGCGAAAAGATTAATCGGGCGCGAGGCCGCTGGCTGCTTGCGGCTCCGCGTCCGCGCACAACGGATCGATGTCGGGCTGGATTTCGTATAAGAAATGTCGAACCGCCCAGAGGCCATGCAACCGAGAGATTCTCAGCCCTTGCCCTTGAGTTGGGCTTCGACGTACTCGCGGATGAGCTTTTCCTCGACCGGATCGAGGTCGATAAACCGGACCCCCGCCCCGGTGCCGTCCGCCCGCCCGGAAGTGGAGACCACCTCGCCGTCGGCCTCGATGACGCCCTCGCGGCCGGGGAGCGAGAACCGCAGCTTGACCCGGGTGCCCTTGGGATGAGGAATGGTCCTCTCGAAAAACACCCCGCCCACCGAGAGGTTGCCGGTCTGTTGGAAGTACAGTTCCTCGTCCTTGATTTCCTCGACCCAGATGCGAACGGGCACCCTCGCGTCCCGGCGGCGGTCGCGGCGCCGCCTCTCGCGGGCGCTTTCCCCGCCCTTGCGGCTGTCCGGCCGTCCCTGACGCCTGTCTCTCGCTCTCATGCCATCCGCTCCCTGGGGTCTTCGCAACGCGCGATACAGGATTCGAACCTGTGGCCTTTGGCTCCGGAGGCCAACGCTCTATCCATCTGAGCTAATCGCGCATCATGGGCGCGCATGATAGCAAAACGGATTCTGGACGCAAGAGAAAAGTGTCACTGGACGAGAGCCGGCTGCGGCGAAAAGCCCTCCTGCGCCGGTTGCACGAATCCGAGAAAACGAACGCCCATGCCGCTGATGGCCGTCCGCGCGGCGCCGGCCGCCGTGCGCTGAACGAAACAGACGTGAACCACCTCGCCGATCGCCGTCATTTCCACCAAGTGGCCCGGGACCGAAAAGGTGATCTGGATCTGCTCCCCGAGCGGATACGGATCTCGAGTCTCGATGAACATTCCGCCTTCCGAGATGTTGCGCGCGATCCCCAGGGATGTTCCGAAGGAGCCGGAAATGTAGACCGAGAATACCATGTTCAATCTTCCTTCTCTTCTGCTATCGCTCATGGCCCGCTCCTCGCGTGGTCTTACACACAAGGTAGCACAATACATACATTGTAGTCAATAAAACCACCAGTTGCCGATTGACAAAGGTGCAGGCTCGCGGATATCAAGGTTCGGCGGGAACGATATGCTCAAAAAAAGACTCGGCGAAATATTGATGGAAGAAGGCCTCATCGACGAGGAAGACCTCGCCGAGGCGCTCAAATACAAGGAACAATCGGGCTACAAGCTCGGCTCCGCCCTGGTGGCGCTGCGCATCATCGGCGAGTGGCAACTCACCGAGGCGCTGGGAAAGGCGCTTTCCCTTCCGGTGGTGGATCTCGTCGCCGACCCGCCCTCCCCCGCCGCCTTGCGCAAGATCCCGCCGCGGCTCGCCGAGCGATTCGACCTCATTCCCTGGAAGATCGAGCGGGACGGAAAGACCCATCGCCTGCTGGTCGCCATGAGCGACCCGCTCAACCAGTCGGTCCTGCGCCGCATGTCCGCGGTGGCGGAACTGGAGATCCGCCCGGTCCTGGCCGGCCTGTCGTCGATTCAGCGGGCCATCCGCCAGTGCTATCACGATTCCGAGAAGAGCCGGGTGGTGGAGCAGGCGGAACGCCTGACCTCGGAAAAACGCCGCCTCACCGAAGACCGGAGAGCGCGCGCCGAGTCCGGCGCCATGGATGATCTGACACTCCGGGGCCCGCCGGCGGAGCGTCTCGATACGCTCGAGTTGCGCCATCGGGCGCTGCTTCAGGTGCTCTTCAAGAAGCAATTGATCACGGAAAAAGACTACGCCAGGGCGCTCGCCAACCTGGTCGAATCCCTCCGCCAGAACCCGAAATAGCCATTTTCCTCGCGTCGGATAAACGACCGTTGTTGTACGGATCGTTTCGTTTGTTTTTGCTTGACACACCGCATCGCAGGTGAGAATCTCACTCGGTTTTGGATTGTGGTTCTCAAACCGTTGTAAGGAGGAAGACATGAAGAAGTTGCTGTTCCTGGCAGTGACAATGGCGGTGGGTGCCTGGGCGAGCGGCTGCGGCAGCTCGACCTCCTGCGGACCCGGCACCAAGAAGGAAGGCGGCAAGTGCGTGCCCCAGTGCGCCGACGGGCAGTACTGGGATAGCGCCGGCAGCGTTTGCAAGAACATTCCGACATGCGACACCGGCACGACCTTCAATCCCTCGACCGGCAAGTGCGAAGCCGACATCGACGGCTGCGCTCCCGGCACCGAGCTCATCAACGGCCGCTGCGTGCCCAAGTGCGGCGATCGGGAATATTGGGACGGCACCGAGTGCAAGCCGGTGCCCACCTGCGACGTCGGCACCACCTTCAACCCGACCACCGGCAAGTGCGAGGCCAACATCGACGCCTGCGCTCCCGGCACCCACCTGGAGAACGGCGAGTGCGTGCCCGATGTGGTGTGCGGCGCGGGGACCCATGTCGAGAACGGCACCTGTGTCGCCGACCGGTTGCCCCAGCCGGACGTGCGCGAGGGAGCCGAGAACAACGACCTGTTCCTCCCGGGTGCCACACCGGCGCAGTTCCAGATCCCGGCGGTGGGCCAGTCGGTGACCTTGGGCGGCGTCATCCAGGCCCCGTTCGACGCGGCCGGCGACGGCACCCTGGTCCCGGACTTCGACGGATTCGTGTTCCTGGGCAACGCCGGGACCTACCTGCGCATCAGCTCCACCTCCGAGGGCGCGGCGCTGCCGACCTTCGTGCTGCTCGGCGTCGATCCCGACACCTTCGAGACGTTCTACGTGCGTTTCTCCGTGAACCCCAACGGCCTGGTCTCCGAGCGCGAGGTGTACCTGCCCAAGGACGGCCTGTACATCCTGGAGATCACCGACTACAACAACATGATCAACATGCTGTTCGGCAACAGCATGCCCGGCGTGGGCGGCCCGGACTTCTCCTACTTCGTGACCGTGTCCCGCCTGGCCGCCCCCGCGGCGGTCGACTTCTTCCTGCCGCACGACGCCAAGAACGGCGACTTCAACGACGGTTCACTCAAGTTCTTCTCCATCCCTGACCTGATCGTCGACGACATCGTCCAGGTCACATCGCTCGGCGCCCCGGTGCAGGACGAGGCCAGCGACACCATGATGGCGTTGCTCGTCTTCGGGCCGGACGGCACCCTGCTCAAGGATCCCGCCGCCGAGAACTTCGGCGCGGATGTCGATGCCTTCTTCCGCGCGCCGCTGGGCGGCGACTACCTGGTGGTGCAGGACTTCTACCTGTCCATCGGGCCGAACAAGACCTTCGCCATCGAGGTCGATCAGAAGTCCATCGCTACGGCCGACGGCCAGAGCCACATCGATGGCGATCTCCCCGCGGGCGGCGAGCAGGGCTTCAGCTTTGGCCTCGCCGAGGGAGATTTCATCGACCTCGGCGTGTACGTGGACGCCGCGGCCGGCACCATCATGCAGATGAAGATGTTCGACAGCGACATGAACCTGCTGGCTTCCAGCGAGACCGAAGCCGACGCTCCGGCCGAGGGGTTCTACTACGCCGACCACGACACCCGGGTGTTTGTCCTGGTGAGCGAGAAGAACGGCCTGCCCAGCCTGTACACGATGGAGATCGTCCAGGCGGTCACTCCGCTCCTGGAGGCCGGCCAGAGCTACACCGGCCTCGGCGTGATTTCCTTCATCCCCAACTCGGTTCTGCCCAACGTGGGCATGGACCACCTGATCGCCGACGCCGGCCAGGTGGTGTGGTTCAGCGGCTTCAACCCGACGGGCTTCACCAGCCCGGTGGAGCAGCTCTACACCCCGATGCTCGAGTGGATGGGCCCCGCGGTGGACGTCGGGTCGCTCGCCGACGCTGTCCCGGGGATTTCCTTCATCCGCAACGACGGCCACTACCTGCACCTGGTGTGGGACCCGGACAATTTCCAGGTCACCGGCGCCACCTACGACACCACGGTCAACATCCAGAATACCATCGACGCCGGCGCGCCCGTGGTCGGCACCGATCTCCAGGTCACCGGCCAGCAGCTCGACCCCGTGACCAACTACGCCTTCTACACCATGACGGTCGAGGCCGGCGCCATGATGAGTGTCACCGTGACGCCTCCGGCCGACGGGCAGCTCCAGCCGCAGGTGATGGGCTACGCCTTCGGGACCATCGAATGCTACTGGTGGTGTGACTTCTATCCCGATCCCGAGCAGCTCATGCTGGGCCAGGCGTACAACCTGACCGCCCCGGCGGCCGGCCAGCCGGTGGTGATGGACTTCGTGGCCCCGTACGACGGCTTGGTCATCATGGCCGTCGCCAACGCGAACACCGCCGGCGGCAACGGGGAGGCCTTCGACATCCTGGTCCACGTCACCCCGCCGCCTGAGGGCGACACCTGCAGCAACGCCGTCCCAATCGACGTGAGCTCGGGCAGCGCCACCGTGGACGGCGACCTCACCGGCGCCCGCGATAACTACGACGGCAGCTGCGCATACTACGGCGGAGGAGTGGACTTGGTGTACAGCTTCACGCTCGAGGCTCGCTCCAGCGTCGTGGCCGAGCTCATCGACATCGGCAGCCCCTTCAACGACTCGATAATGTACCTGCGCTCGGCCTGCAACGTGGCCTCCTCCGAGATCGCCTGCGACGACGATACCGGCACTGGTTTTCTTTCGATGATCAGCACCACACTGAATGCCGGAACCTATTACCTGTTCGTCGATCAGTACTCCAGCTCGACGGCTCAGGGTCCCTTCCAGCTCCAGCTCACCGTGACCCCGTTGTGAGCGAGACGTTGACGCGATAGCGAAAGAGGGCCTCCTCGGAGGCCCTCTTTTTTTGTCCTCGAACACGCACGCATCGAGCGAAGGAAATTTCAAACCGAGCTGTTGTGCGTCTGGCCGCAAAGCACCAGGGAGGTAGCACGGGGATGCCTGCCGCGCAAACGCCGGGTCCCCGCTGCCAGCACGTTGTACACGATATGAGTACCCAGCGGCGCGCGCAGGCGAAGCCCTCTATGCAGCGCAGGCGCTTTGGCCGAGCAGCGATGAGGGCGAGCCGTCAAGCAGCGCCGCGATGCAGCCTTCGCCCGGCTTGAAAAGTGCGCCTGGCGGCGATGCCGAGGAAGCAAGCGCAGCCAGGCGTCTGTTCCCGAAGGTTCACGGGGGAAAACCCCCGGGTGTAGATCATGCCCGGTAGAGTTGCCGCTCTTCGATGAAGTCGGCCACGGCGGCCGGGACCAGGCCTTGGACGGACTCTCCCCGGCGGATGCGCTCGCGAACCTGCGTGGACGAGATGTCGGGCAAGGCGACCGGCGCGTAGCGCCATCCCGAAAGTTCCTCCGCGTACCCGGGCCGGCGCAGCACCAGAAAATCCACCATGGTTTTCAGGCGCTCAAAGTCCTTCCAGGCCGGCGCCTGGGCGGGGATATCGGAGCCCACCGCGAAAGTCAAGCGGACATCCGGGTGCTGCGCCCGAAGCGCTTCCATCGTATCCACGGTCCGGTTGACTCCCTCGCCGCCCGGAAGCTCGCGCTCGATCTCCACCACCGCAACCCGGCCGCCAAAGGGCCGGGCCAGCCGCCGGCACATCTCGAGACGGTCCTCGAACGGCGCCAGGGCCTTGCCGAAAGCATGGCGGTAGCATGGGAGCAGCCACACCTCGGCGAAACTCTCGCCCTCCAACAGGTAAAGACAGGCCATCTGGTGGGCGAGATGGGGCGGGTCGAAGGAGCCGCCGAGGAGCGCGACGTTCACGATCGGCCACCCGCCGCTCACCCGCCCGGCCGGAGGGTGAGCGCGAAATCGTAGGTCGCTCCGAGACCCTTGGGGAACCTGGAGCGTTTGAGGTTCCACACCGCGCAGAGCTCCAGCACCGGATCGCCCACCGAGTCCTGCGCAAAAACGGCCTCATCGACCGTCCCCTCGTCCGACACCCGCACCTTCACCAGAATGTCGCCCTGGAGCCGAGGGTTTTCCTTGAGGCGCAGCTTGTACACGGACAGCAGGTGGGCCTGGTTGCGCCCGAACACCTGATCGGGCGTCTTTCCCTCGATGGGCGGATCGAGGATGGAGAACCGTGCGAAGAGTTTTTTCTCGAGCTCGCGCGCGCCCGGGTGCTCCGGCTGGACCGAGAGCAGACGCTCGCAGAACTCGATGGCGCGGGAATACTCCTCTCCCTGCTCGAAGATGCGCGCAAGCCCCCACAGCGCCTCCGGATCGGCGGCTTCCTTGCGCAACACGGCCTGATAGGCGATCTGGGCCTTCTCGATCTCGCCCGTCTCGAGGTAGGCCGGCCCCAGGAAACGGTTGGCCTCCAACAGGCCGGGTTCGAGTGACACCGCCCGCTCGTAGGCCAGAACTTGGGTCTCTTTCTTCTGCTGCGCCTGGGCCAGGACCGCCAGCTTGAGCCAGCAGGCCAAGGTCTCGGGCGCCGCCGCACAGGCCTCCTGCAACACCGGCAGCGCCTCCTCCGCCTTGTTGGATTCTTCCAGCAGGCGGGCGCGATCGAACCGGACGAGATAGGCCTTTTCGTCGAGCTCGGCGGCACGTTGCAGCGCCTGGATGGCGCCCTCGCGATCGCCGGTCTTCTCCAACACCGCGGCCAACTCCTGAAATCCCGCGAACGAGCGGGCATCCTTCTCGGTGAGTTTTCGATAGCTCTGCACCGCCTCGGGCAACTTGCCGGCCAGCGCCTGTGCGCGCGCCAGATCGTGCAAGAAGGCGAGGCGCCGCGGGTCGAGATCCACCGCCTGTTGCAGATGTTCGATGGCCGCCGGCCCATCTCCCTTGCGCAAATAGTATCGGCCGAAACGAGCATGGCCCAGCGCCACCTTCGGCCCGAGCGCCAGCGCCCGGCGGAAGGCGTCCTCCGCCTGGTCGTCGACCTTCCAGCCGTCGAGGATGATGGCCATCCCCAGGTAGGCCCAGAAGAAACGGTCGTTGAGCTTGGTGATCTTGGTGAGCTCCTGCCAGGCCTCGTTGCGATCGGAAATGGAGTAGGCATACAGGAATCGCTTGAAGGGATCCTGCGGATCGAGCTGGTATGGGCGCCGGTGCCTCTCGTGGATGGCCCGCGCATCGCCGGAACGAAGAGCCTCCTCGATCTCCAGCACCGCATCGGTCATGCCCTCGACCGAGGTCGGCGTGCCCTCCTTCACCACCGCGCCCTCGCCATCGCGCACGACCTTTTCGGAGCCGGCGCAGGACATCGCGCCGGCCATCCATAGCGTGCACAGGAGCCGAATGGAATGTTTCATGGGACCACTCCTTGGCCAGATACCGCTCAGCGCACGATCCGAGGGCGCAGGCTCACCTGGCCGCTTCGAATCACCACCTCGAAGTTGACCGTGCGACAGCCGTGCCGGGCCACCAACGTCTCGCGCTCCCGAAGCAGCTTGCGCCGGAAGCGCTCGTAGTTGAGTTTTTCCACATGTTCGCCCAGGGACTCCTTGGCCCGAACGAACTCCTGGTACACCGCCTTCAAGTCGTCGTCGGCCGGCGCCGCCAGCGGTTCGGGTCCGGGCGGCGGAGGCGGAGGCTCCGGCGCAGCGGCGGCCGGGAAGGCCTCCACCTCCCGGGTCTTTTCCTCGTCCTCGTCCTCGTCGTCGTCCCGTTCCCCTCCCGACTCCTCGCCATCTCTCGAAGAGAGGGTCTCTTTCTCGTATGGAGGCGCGCCTTCGCCCTCCATCTCCTGCGGCTCGGCAAGCGGCGCCGGCCGTTCTCCCCCGCCGCTCCCGGCATCGGCTCGCGCGGCGGGTTCCTCCGGCGATCTCGTCTCATCCGGCAAATCGGCAAAAGCATCCCGGGCCTTTTCCGCCGGCGCAGGCAAATCCTCCGCCCCGATCGAGGCTCCCCCCACCGGAACCGGTTGAATCTTCTCGGTGGCGTCTTGCGATCCCGAATCGGCCGGAGTCTGGGCGTCTTCTTTCGGCGCGTCCGCTACCGGCGCCGGCGCGCCCGCGGGCTTCTCGCGCAGCTGGTTGAAGATCTCGCCGAGGGACCGGATCAGGGCCGGTCCGCGCGGCGCCACCGCCGGCTTCTCTCCGTGCAGAACGGCAAGCGCATCGCGCTCCAGCGCCGCCGCCGCCCGGTAGATCCGGCCGCCGAAAATGAGCAGGAGCAGCGAAAGCGCAATCCAACCCGCCCCGGCCAGCGCCGCCGTCCAGAGCAGGTATTCCGCGAACGGCTGGCGCAAGGACTCGAGGTCGCGGATGGCCACCAGGATGGGTTCGCCGGCGCTCCGGATCGCCGCGGCGCGCAGCCGGTCCTCGGGGCCGAACGAGAACACCACCGCCTCCGGCCCGGCGCGGCTCGAGAGCCACTGGGAAAAGGGGCCTTCCCGCAAGGCCCGCTGGAACCATTCCACCTTGTCCTCGGCGAGCGATGTCCCCGCGGCCACGCCTCCGCCGAACACGACCGCCGCGTCCATCTCGAGCGGCAGCTTCTCGCCCAGCCGTCGCGCCGCCTGATCGTCGATGAGCGCCTGCAACAGCAGCGCTCCCTGAGCCTGGCCGCTGCCGATGGGCACCGCCGCGACGCGAAGCGCCCGCTCCCGTATCACCAGAGAGCCGATGCGCGGCTCGCCCTTCAATGCGCCTTGCGCCATTTCGAGCACCGCTGGATGATCGGACGGCGGCTGGCCGGTCCAGTGCATGTCGATGTTTCTCGCCAACCCCGTTCCCGTCGCGTCCAGCACAAAAAGATCCTGCACCGGAAAATCGCGCAGGGCCGCCGTCAGGGCCGCCACTTCGGCACGAAGGCTGGACAGCCAACCCTCCCGCGCCGCCTCTTCGGCCGGCCGCTGGGCCAAAAGGTCGCGCAGGGCCGGCCGGGCCGCCAGCTCCTGCAACTTTTGCATCAGGCCCCGCTGCTCCTGCTGCTCCAGATCCTGCAGCACCCGGGCGCCCAGCCGAAGTTCGTCCTCGATCTCTTTGGCCTGCAATTCTTCCATGCGGGGAAACAGGACAAAACGGGCGCCGGCGACCATGCCCCCCAAAGCGACCAGCAACATCACACTCGCGGTGATTCGAGCCATGGTAGTCTCGCTTTCAACGAACAAGCAACGCGTGGATCTGATTTAGTTCCTGGTTGGCGGCGGCGAACTGGCCGTCGCCCACGAGCTGGGTGACACGCCGCAGCAGGGACTTTACGTTTTCCGCCTCGGCGGCCGCCGGCGGGCGGGTCTTCTTGAGCTCGTTGAGCCACTTGAATTTTCGATCGATGAAATCGGCGTCGATCTGCACCGCGTTGATCGCGGCGTCGAGCTGCTCGACCAGGTCGGCGGCGCGGGCGAGTTCGCCTTTCTTGATGGCCCGGGTCACCTGCGTCTGGACGCCGGAGACCTCGGCAGGCAGATCGGCCCACAAGAGGCCCTTCTGGCGCATCCGCGCCAGCGCTTCCTTCATGGCCCGGTCCACCGCCTGCCGGGTCACCGCCGCGCCGCCGCCCGAGGCCGGCGCCGCCCGCACCGGCTGTCCCTGGAGTTTGAGGAAGGCCGCCTCGCGCCGGGCCAGCTCCGCCTCGCGCTCCGCCAGCGCCTTCTCGCGCTGGGCGAGCTGGCCTTCCCGCTGCGCCAGGCCCCGCTCGCGCTCCGCCAGACCGCGCTCCCGCTGCGCGATCTCGACCCCCGGCACCGCTCCGGCGCCCGATTTTCCGGCCAGCGACTGCTTCTGCTTCTCGAGCTGTTCGCGCTCGGCATCCAGGGATGCCTCCCGCTCGCGCATGGCGCGTTCCTTCTCGGCCAGGCGCCGCTCGTTGTCCAACAGGCGCTTCTCCTGCACCTCGTCCACGCCCTGGGCCTGCTTGCGCGCTTCCTCCAGAGTCTGGCGCTCGCGCTCCAACGCCGCCCGTTCCTGCTCGAATTGGGTGCGTTTCTCGGCGAGCGCCTTCTCCTCCTGCGCGATCTTGCTCCGATCGGCTTCCACCACGATGGTGAGATCCGGCTGCGATTCCGATGGCTTTCGGTCGCAGGCGGCGATCGCCAACGCCGCCGCCGCCCAGAACGCACCGTTTCGGATCGAATGTCGGGATTTCATGCATATCTCCCTGCGGTCGCCTGCGGGCCGACCCACTCCGCCGGAAGCCGCTCCCAGTTCACCGCCGTCACCTCGAACAGCTCGATCGGCTCCAGGATCCCCTTGAGGAACACGGGCTCCAGCGCCTGCGTGGCGATCCGGTCCCCGGCCTTGTCGCGCACGGACTCGCTGATCAGGATCTGTCCCTCGCGGCTGCTGGCCTGAATGCGCTGGGCCAGGTTCACCGAGCGGCCGATGACGGTGTACTCCATGCGCCGGGCGGATCCGATGTTGCCGGCAATGGCCTCGCCGGCATGGATGCCGATGCCGAAATTGGCCACCGGCTTTCCGGCCTGCATCCGGCGCCAGTTGAACTCCCCGACCGCGCGCTGGATCTCCGCGGCGGTGGCCACCGCCCGCAACTCGGGCAGGTCCACCTCCTGCGGCGCGCCGTAGATGGCCAGGATGGAATCTCCGATGAACTTGTTGATGGTGCCCTCGTAGCGAAAGATGATGTCGATGATGATCTCGAAGTAGTCGTTGAGCAGGGCCACCACCTCCTGCGGCGGCAGCAGTTCCACCAGGGCGGTAAATCCCCGGATGTCCAGGAACAGGATGGTCACCTGGCGTAGCTCACCGCGCAGATCGAGGTCTTTTTCCTCCTTGAGGATGCGCTCGGCCACCGTGTCGGACACGTAGCGGGCGAAGGTGCTCTTGATGCGCTCCCGCTCGCGCAGCCCGCGGGTCATGACGTTGAAGGCCGAGGCCAGCACGCCCACTTCGTCGCTGCGATGCAAGGCGAGGTTCTGGCTGAGATCGCCCTCGGCCACCAGCCGCATGGCCCGGGCCACCTCGCGGATGGGCCGGGCGAACTGCCGCGCGAGCAGCACTGCCATGATCAGACCGGCCAGGATGGCCGCGCCGGTCACGAGGATGTTCGCCAGCAGCGAGTCGCGCAACTGGTGCTCGAGGTTGATCCCGGAGAATCCTAGCGTCGCTCGGAGGATGGCCGGCGCGTCCCGGGAGGGCTTGACTTGGAGGGACTGGACCCAGAGATTCTCGCGGCGGTTGTCCAGGCGGGCCAGCCGCGAAAGACCATCGGCGCTGCCTGGATCCGGCACATCCCGCGAAAGGAGCGGGGCCGCCGCCCGCAGACAGGAGGCGTTGGCCACTCCCTCCGCGGATTTCCCCGGCTCCTCGAACACCACGAAACACAGGTCGGTCCCGAGACCCTGGCCGTAGTCCACCAGGGTCTTGACCAGGAAGGGGTCGTACTGCCGTCCCTGGATGCCCGAGGCCTTCATCCCGCCGATGATCTTGGTGAAGGCGTCCACCCGCGAGCGCATGGCCTCGGTGCGCTCGGCGGCGGAGCGAAAAACCAGAAAATACGCCATGGCGCCGCCCACCAAGAGCACCAGCACAGCGGTGAACAGGGTGAGCTTGAAGGCCAGGGTGAGGCGCAGCCGGTTTTGGCCCTCGTCTTCCACGGCGCAGATTATACGTGTCGGCTCCCGAGGTGCCAAGCAAATCATGGCGTGGATTTGCCCCGCCGGCCCGTAACGGATAAACTGCCTCCGTCTCGACTCCGAGGTTAGCCATGACGTTCGATTCGAATGCAGCCGCCCAGCCCGACTCGGGCATCATCGACTCATCTGCCCCGCTCCACCGCTGGCCCTGGCAGGCGGCCTGCCTCCACTGTTTCCTCGCTTTGTTGCCGCTCGGCTGCGATAATGGCTCCCGTGGCGGATGCGAGAGCGACAGCGACTGCCCCTCCGGCCGCTACTGCGCCGTGCTGTCGGGAGAGTGTATTTTCGACTGCGTGTTGGCCTCGGATTGCCCGGCGGGCCACCGCTGCACCGGCCGCGGAAAATGCGAGCCGGGCTGCTCCATCACCCACGGCGGCATCGAGGACTGCGACAACGTGGACAACGACTGCGACGGCCAGACCGACGAGAACGTGCCGCCTCGCGATTGCGAACGCAAGAACTCCCTGGGCACCTGCCGGGGCCGGGAGACCTGCGTCGACCACGCCTGGGTGTGCGACGCGCCCGTCCCTGAGCAGGAGCGCTGCGACGGCGCCGACAACGACTGCGACTCTCAAACCGACGAGGGGTTCGACGTCGGCCAGGTATGCCCCGGCGCGGGCGTGTGTCCCGACGGATTGCTCGAGTGCGCCCCGGACGGCAGCGCGCGCTGCTCGACCTTCCCCGGCGGCTCGGACGACCGCTCCGGCCCCGAGGTCTGCAACGGCCTCGACGACGACTGCGACAGCGGCACCGATGAGGAGGTGGAGCCGACCCACCTGCCGGAATCGGGCGCCCAGGCGAGCGACAGCCTGGACAACAACTGCAACGGCCTGGTCGACGAGCGCGGCGGGGTGCTGGTGCAGTTCAACCCGTCCTTCTTTCCCGGCACCTACATGACCGCCTATGAAATCGGCGTGTTCGAGAACCCCGACTGCACCGGCCGCCAGTACGGCCTGGCCGGCGACGACTACCCGGCCGGATGGCCGGCGGGGCCGGAGAACCCCTCCGTGACGCTCTACGCCTGCGCCCTGCCGGGCATCTACCCCTCCGGTTACCTGAGTTGGTACCGGGCCCAGCGCGCTTGCGAGGTCCAGGGACTTCGGCTGTGCACCCAGGCCGAGTGGAACAGCGCCTGCCAGGGATGCGACGCGCGCCAGCTACCCTACGGAAACGTCTACATCGCCGGCATCTGCAACGAGGGATTGAGTTCGGTGGGAACGCTGGCCCACACGGGCGAGTATGTCGTTTGCACCGCGGAGAACCACATCTTCGACATGGTGGGCAACTTGGCCGAGTGGGTTTTTGACTTCAACGAGGAGTCGCCGGCCTACCGGCTGGCGGGCGGAGCCTCGTACTCCTGCACGCTGTGCGAGTACGGGGTGTGCCGGGTCTGCAACCTTGAACAACCCGATGATCGGAACCGGCTCATGGAATGGGGCTCTTGCCTCCTGCGAAACAGGGGCATGATGAGCTTTTTGCCGGAGCAGGTGGAGTCTTTTCTAGGAACCCGTTGCTGTCTCACCAAACCGTAGGCGCCATGTCGAGATCGGAAACGAAATCCCCCTCCTGCTGCCGGTCTGTCCGTGCGACCGTTCAACCTCGTTTCTTGACGGCGTTGATCGATTGCCGCCCTTGCAAGCTAGCCCCTGCAAGCGCGAGAAAGGAACCTCTCCATGTCGTTTGATCCGGATGCCGCCGCCCAACCCGGCTCGGGTATCTTCGGCCTGCGCACCCCGCCCCAGCAGGCGCGGGTGGTGCTGCTGCCCGTGCCGTTCGATGCCACCACCTCTTATCGCGCCGGAGCGGCGCGGGGCCCCCGGGACATCCTGGAGGCCTCGCGACAGGTGGAACTCTTCGCTCCCGACATCGGCCGGCCCTATCTCGCGGGTATCGCCATGATGCCGGAGGATGGCCGCGTCCGCGCCTGGAACCGCAGCGCGCGCCGGCTGGCCGAGAAGGTCATCGCCGCCGGCGGCGCCGAGGGCGCCCCGCCCGAGATCCGCCGCGCCGCCGAACAGGTCAATCAGATCAGCGCCGCGCTGGAGCGCTGGATCTTCGAACGCACCGCACGATTGCTGCGAGAGGGCCGCATCCCGGGCATCGTGGGCGGCGATCACTCGGTGCCGCTGGGCGCCATCGCCGCCTGCGCCGAGCGATTCAGCGGCCTGGGCATCCTGCACATCGACGCCCACGCCGATCTGCGCCGTGCCTACGAGGGCTTCGCCCAGAGCCACGCCTCCATCATGTTCAACGTCTTCGCCCGCCTGGGCGACGTGTCGCGCATCGTGCAGGTGGGCATCCGCGACTTCGGCGAGGAGGAATACCGCCTGATCGGGGCGAGCCGCGGCCAGATCCGGACCTTCTTCGACGCCGACATCCAGCGCGCCCGCCTCGAGGGATCCGGATGGCGCCGCCTGGCGCGCCGCATCGCGGAGAGCCTGCCGCGGCGGGTGTACGTCTCGTTCGACATCGACGGCCTCGACCCCTCGCTCTGCCCTCACACCGGCACCCCGGTGCCCGGCGGCCTTTCCTTCTTCGAGGCCTGCGACCTCCTGCGGGCGCTGGCCGAGAGCGGCCGGACCATCGTGGGATTCGATCTGTGCGAGGTGGCGCCGAGCCCGCATGAGGATGACGAATGGGACGGGAACGTGGGCGCGCGAGTGCTATATCAGCTCATCGGCTACACGCTGCTTTCCCAAAAGGGCTCCCGAAGAGGACCAGATTGATCGGATCTGCGCCTCGATGCAAGATGGAGCAAGCGTTTGGGAGAAAACGAGTGAAGAAGAAAATCCGTCGGCTTCTGATGACAGGGATTGGGTCGGCGTTGTTGGCGGCGTCATGTTCGGGTTCGCCGGGCGGCGGTTGCCGGACCGACAACGACTGCCCCTCCGGCCGCTACTGCGCCGTGCTGTCGGGTGAGTGCATTTTCGACTGCGTGTACTCAAGCGACTGCCCGGCGGGCTACCGCTGCACCGGCCGCGGCAAGTGCGAGCCCGGCTGCTCCATCACCCACGGCGGCATCGAGGACTGCGACAACATCGACAACGACTGCGACGGCCAGACCGACGAGGACGTGCCGCCCCGCGACTGCGAGAAGAAAAACCTCTACGGCACCTGCCGCGGTCAGGAGGCCTGTCTCGACCACGCCTGGGTGTGCGACGCGCTCGTCCCGGCCCAGGAGAAATGCGACGGCGCCGACAACGACTGCGACGGCACCACCGACGAAGGTTTCGACACGGGCCAGTCCTGTCCGGGCGCGGGCGTCTGCCCCGACGGGGTGTGGGAGTGCGCCCCGGACGGCAGCGCGCGCTGTTCGACGTTCCCCGGGGGCTCGGACGACCGCTCCGGCCCCGAGGTCTGCAACGGCCTCGACGACGACTGCGATGGAGCGACCGACGATGGAGCGGACCCGACCTACCTTCCGGAATCCGGCGGCCAGGCCGTTGATGGCCTCGACAACAACTGCAACGGCCTTGTCGACGAACGCGGCGGCGTGCTGGTGCGGTTCAAACCGTCCTCCTTTCCCGACACCTACATGACCGCCTACGAGATCGGCGTGTTCGAGAACCCCGACTGCACCGGCCGCCAGTACGGCCTGGCCGGCGACGACTATCCGGCCGGGTGGCCGGCCGGGCCCGAGTCCCCGTCGGTCACCCTGTACGCCTGCGCCCTGCCGGGCATCTACCCTTCCGGCCACCTGAGTTGGTACCGGGCCCAGCGTGCTTGCGCGGCCCAGGGAATGCGTTTGTGCGCCCAGGCCGAGTGGATCCACGCCTGCCAGGACGGCAGGCTGATCAAGTTTCCCTACGGCACCAACCATATTCCGCATGTTTGCAACGATGGCTGGAACGAAGATGGAGTTCTCGCGCGCAGCGGCGAATTCTCGACTTGCAGCGCCGGGAACCACATCTTCGACATGGTGGGAAACCTGGCCGAGTGGGTGGAAGACGCCTCGGCGAAAGATCCGAGATACCACCTCGCGGGCAGCGGCGCATACCAGTGTCTCATCTGCACCTTGGGGGTCTGCCTCCACCCCTGCGATCGACAGGACCCGGCCGCCGCGGAAGCCTATCTGGACTGGGCCTCGTGCCTGCTGCAAGATAACGGAGTAATGATGTTTCTGCCTAACCAGGTCGATTTCTTCCTGGGCGGGCGCTGCTGCCGCGACCGCTCCTCTGGGGGATATCCATGAGAGGGAATGGCAACCGCGGAAAGTATCTGGCGCGAGTCGGGACCGCCGCCGTCATCGCGCTTCTCGCCACCGGGTGGGTTGGCTGCGCCAGTTCCTCCAGCGGCGGCTGCCAGACCGACACCGACTGCCCCTCCGGCCGCTACTGCGCCGTGCTGTCCGGGCAGTGCGCCTTCGACTGCGTGTATTCAAGCGACTGCCCGGCAGGCTACCGCTGCACCGGCCGCGGAAAATGCGAGCCGGGCTGCTCCATCACCCACGGCGGCATCGAGGACTGCGACAACGTGGACAACGACTGCGACGGCCAGACCGACGAGGACGTGCCGCCCCGCGATTGCGAAAAGAAAAACAGCTACGGCACCTGCCGCGGTCAGGAGGCCTGTCTCGACCACGCCTGGGTGTGCGACGCGCCCGTCCCTGAGCAGGAGCGCTGCGACGGCGCCGACAACGACTGCGACTCTCAAACCGACGAGGGGTTCGAGGTCGGCCAGGTATGCCCCGGCGCGGGCGGGTGTCCCGACGGATTGCTCGAGTGCGCCCCGGACGGCGGCGCGCGCTGCTCGACCTTCCCCGGCGGCTCGGACGACCGCTCCGGCCCCGAGGTCTGCAACGGCCTCGACGACGACTGCGACGGCGGCACCGATGAGGAGGTGGAGCCGACCCACCTGCCGGAATCGGGTGCCCAGGCGAACGACGGCCTGGACAACAACTGCAACGGCCTGGTCGACGAGCGCGGCGGGGTGCTGGTGCAGTTCAATCCGTCCTTCTTTCCCGGCACCTACATGACCGCCTATGAAATCGGCGTGTTCGAGAACCCCGACTGCACCGGCCGCCAGTACGGCCTGACCGGCGACGACTACCCGGCCGGGTGGCCGGCGGGGCCGGAAAACCCATCCGTAACGCTCTACGCCTGCGCGCTGCCGGGCATCTACCCTTCCGGCCACCTGAGCTGGTACCGAGCCCAGCGTGCTTGCGCGGCCCAGGGACTGCGGCTGTGCGTCCAGGCCGAGTGGAACAGCGCCTGCCAGGGCAACGACGCCCGCCTGTATCCCTACGGGAGCCAGTACTTCGCCAACTGGTGCAACGAGGGTTGGGGCTCGTCCGGAACGCTGGCCCCAAACGGCGAGTTTGAAAAATGCACCGCGGGGAACCACATCTTCGATATGGTGGGCAACATGGCCGAGTGGGTTCAGGAGTACTTCACCGAAGCGCCGGCCTACCGGCTGGTGGGCGGAGCCCCCCACGTCTGCTCCATCTGCGAATCTGGCAACTGCCGCGATTGCGATCCCAACCGGCCCAACGACGAGGATCGCTTCAAGGACTGGGGATCCTGTCTACTGCGCAACAAGGACAACATGGCTTTTCTACCGGAGCAGACAATCAGCTGGCTCGGTGGTCGCTGCTGCTACAACAAGCCTTGAGGGCAAAACCGTGACACTGCCGTCTCGGGTCGCCTGGAGCGAGTCCACATGAAACCTCTCCCGATGTTTTTTTTGCTTTTACTGAGCCTGGGCGCCGACGCATGCGCCACCGCGACCCGGCGGCCCAGCGAGTGCCCTCCCTCGCCTGCCACCGAGGCTCCGCGCTCCCAGGAGCAGGCCTACGCCATCGCCCTGGCCCACCTCCAGTGCGCCTATCCGGACATGCAAGAGCATCCGGCGTGCTACCAGATCCGCAGGCGTCCGGCCGGATCCGGGCCGTTCGCTCCGGGCCCCGACGATCCGCCCTGGAATTTCGAACTGCTGCGGGAGAAGCGGACCGCCGCCTGCGGCGAGGGTAATGGGCAGCGCGATTCGCTGGGGATGTTCCAGGTCAACAAGCGGGGGGAGTTCGAGGAGATTCCCTACCCCTGAGCGCGTCCTTTCGCGCCGGCTCGTCCGCGCCCCTCTTCGGAGACGGCGCCGGCGCAGGCGGTTTCTCCTCCCGCCGCCCCTTCGCGGATCTCACCAAAAGTTCCAGGTACGGCACGACCCGCTGGTTGTGATCGGCGCTGGTGCCATCGTAGGTCACGGTGACCACCGGCACGCCCGTCTCCCGCTCGATGCGCGCCGCCATGGCCTCGGTCACCAGCGACGGACAACAGAAGGCGGGATTGGTCTGGACAAAGAGCGAGATCTCCGGAAAGCGCTCCAGCAGGTGGAAGATCTTGAGCAAGTTGTCGAAGCTCTCCCCGGTATGGAACATGCTCACCCCGAAGCGAGACAGGATCTCCTCGGGGCGGCCGAGTCTCCGCACCACCGGCCGCCGGCCCAGCACCCGCTCGAACTCGCGGCGGAACGGATACTCCAGCCAATCGAAGCTCAGGGCGAAGGGCAGCGTGATCAGCACGTCGCGGTAGAGTCCCTCCCGCCACCACTTGCGCAGGTAGGGCGCGGTGATGATGCGGACGTACTCGGTGTAGGGCGTGCACAGGGCCTCGCCGCCGTGCCGCTCGATCAGGCGCACCAGGTCCTGGTTGAACACGTCGTTGTCGCGGCAATAGAGGTCGCCGAAAATGGCCACCAGCGGCCGCGGCTCCCGCTCCACTTCGATCTGCAGGAAGGCGTCCACCACCTGGCGCACCGCCCGGCGCCGCGGCAGATCCTCGAGCAGGGTGCGCTCGAAGAGATCCATGGCCCAGGCCGCGGCCCGGTCCGTCTCGCCCGGCCGCTTCTCGTAGGGCCGGGTCCGGCAAATCATGCGCCGCAGCATCCCGGCGAAGGTAAAGGCATAGAAGGAGTGCAGCGTGGCCCGGGGCGAGATCTCCTGGCAGCTCGGCTCGCCGGCATAGATGGCCGCCTGCTCGAATCCGCCGCCGATGCTCTCCAGCAGCGCTTTGCCGTACTGGGGAAAGAAGCAGATGTTGCAACCGATGGAGGAGGTCGGCATCCACAGCGCCGTTCGCGCCGGGTCCACGCCCGCCTGGCGTACCGCCTCGACGAACTCGCGCACGATGATGGACAACGGCAGGCACTGGCCGGTGTTGTCTCCCAGGCTCTCGCGGATGAGCGTGCCGGTCTCCGGGATCAGCCGGGCGTCCGCGCCGGCACGCCGCAGCACCGAGACGAACAGCCGCGTCCCCAGCGTGTCCCAGGGAGGCACGAACACCGTGCGGCCCTCGTGCCGCTTGATGCGGGTGGGCACGCGGGACAGCGTCTCCGCGGAGCCGGAGCGCGAGCCCTCGCGGTGGTTGCGGAATGCCCGCAGGGCCGCCTCCACGCGCGTCTCGTACCCCACGCTCGAATCGTGCTCGTCGAGTTGGAGGACCAGGTATGGTTTCTGGTGGGCGTCCAGGATGCGCCGGAGGTACTCCATGGTGCAGGCGTCGGGGGTGCACTTGAAAGACGTGATCAGCACCGGGTAGAGGTTGGGAGTCCGGCCGATCCAATCGGCGGCGGCGAAGATGCGCCGGCTCTGGAACCACTTCGACATGCGCATCAGCCCCTGCAATTCCTCGGGGGCGTGCTCGGGCAGCATGTCCTGGTAGAAGGTCTTGACGCCCAGCCGGGCGAAGATGTCGGGGATGCCCGCGTTCATCGCCGGGGAGAGAACAGTGTACGGCCGGCCCAGCAGCACCACCGCCACGTCGTCAACCGCCTCCAGCGCGCGTTGCATCATCCCGGGCAGGGCCGCGCGGCGCTCATCGAACCAGGCGCTGGCCCGTTCCCAGGCGCGGACCACTTCCTCCCGGCCGGCGCGCCCCGCCAACACCGGCTTCAGCGCGGCGAAAAGGCGGTCGAACGAGTCGAAGCGCCGCCGTCCTACGCGCAGCAGCGGCATCAACACGCCCGCCCGACCGCGTCCTTCCGCCGCCTGGGACGCCAGCGCCGGAGCATACTGGGTGTAGTAGCAGAACTGCCGGCGGTCGCCGGGCGGGTGCTCGGCTTCCAGGTAGAAGGGCGCGAAGACGAAATCGCAACGTTCCTTCAGCCAGGCCACGTGCGCGTGCCAGGCGGAGATGGGGGCGCAGAACTCGGCGCCGGCGAGCCTCTTGCCGAGCGCCACCGGGTCCTTGAGCGCCTGGCTGGTCAGCACGCGCAGGCCGAGCTCGTCGAAGAATTTCCTCCACAAGGGAAGCTCCTCGGCCAGGTGGAGCGCCGCCGGGATGCCGACGAGCGGACCCGCGCCGAGCGGCCGCGGCGAGAAGGCGAAGTGCTCCCGCCGCGCCCGCAGCAGATCGAAGCCCGAGCGGTTGGCCGAGACGAACTTCTCCTCGGCGGGATCGCGGCCGCACAGGTAGCCGAATCCCACCGTCCGGCCCCCGACGTCGGCCAGGCGGAGCTTGCAGTTGTTGTGGCACAGGCGGCAGACCTCGGACCGCACGGGAATGCGATCGCGATACAGGGCCAGGCCGCGGAAGGCGCTCTCGGACAGCCGGCCGGCCGCCGCCAGCGCGCGCAGCTCGATGGCCGCACCCAGCGCTCCGGTCAGATGGCAGTAGCGCGAGACGTTCACCGGACGATCGAGCTTCTGCTCGAAAGCCGCCACCAGCGAGCGGTTCTTGGCGGTGGCGCCCTGGAACCACACCCGCCGTCCGATGCGGCCGTCGCGGGCCACCTTGAGCAGGTAGTTGTCACATACCGCGTGCAGTACCGCGCACAGCACCTCGTCCGGGTGGTAGCCGTCGGCCAAAAACTGGTTGAGATCCCGTTCCATGAAGACGGTGCAGCGATCGCTGGCCAGCGGCGAGCGGCGCCCGGCGGTGCGATCGGCGATCTTTGACAGCGGACAGCCGAGGCGGCGTGCCTGCTCCTCGATGAAACTGCCGGTTCCCGCGGCGCAGACATGGTTCATGATGGAGCGGGTGACCCGGCCCTGGCTGAGGCTGGTGAACTTGGCGTCCTGGCCGCCGATCTCAATGATGGTGTCCACATCGGGATCCAGGTCGGCCGCCGCGCGCGCATGGGCGCTGATTTCGTCGAGCACCAGATCGGCGCCCAACAGCGCGCCGATGAACTTGCGCCCCGATCCGGTGGTGGCCGCCCCGCGGATGTCCAGCTCGACCCCGCGCCGCTGCGCCCAGTCGCACACCGCCTCGAAGATGCCCTGGATGGCCTCCACCGGCCGCCCGGCCGTGCGGGTGTAGAAGCCCGCCATCACCTCCGGTTCCCCGGCACCGCCCTCGCCCAGCAGCACCGCCTTGGTGGAGGTGGAGCCGATGTCCATCCCCAGGTAGGCCCGCGCCGTCCCCGTTTTTGACCGATAGTCGTCCACCTCCACCGGCTCGGGCAGTTCCACGTGGCGCGGCGCGAAGGTGTAGTTCAGGTGCGCCGCGAAGTCAGGATAGGATCCTCTCAGCGATGGCAGCGGCGGAAAGTACTCCCGCACCCGGTCCGCAACGGCCTCTCCGAGATCCGCGCACGCAGCCTCCGATTCTGCCCTGGAGGCGGGTTTTCGCTGCTTTTCGATGAGATCCAGTGCCGCCCCGTAGGCGCCATACACCTGGACCCGCTCGTCGACCAGCAGCGCCTGTCCGCACAACATCTCCAGATGGCGCCGCGTGGCCGGATTGAGCGCCACCCCGCCGGCGAAGACCACCGGCGCGGGCACCTGCTCTCCGGCGAAGAGGGTGTCGTGGATGTTCGCCGCCAGGCCCAGACACAATCCATCGCAGATGGCGGGCAAGGCGTGGCCTTCCTGCTGGGCGTGGATGAGATCGGTCTTGGCGAACACGGCGCAGCGGGTGGCGATGCGCGGCGGCTCGGCGCGGTTCTCCATGGCCAGGCGGGCGAGTTCGGCGGCGTCCGCGAGCCCCAGCCGGCGCGCCTGCTGATCGAGGAAGCTGCCCGTGCCGGCCGCGCACAGCGTGTTGTAGCGCGTATAGAGATAGCTGCCATCCTCTCGAAACAGCGTCAGGCTGAAACGCTCGCCCCCGACCAGAAGCAGCGCCCCGAGTCCGGGATGGAGCCGTTGCGCCGCCTTGACCGAAGCCACCACTTCGTTGACGCGATGCCGGACCGAGATGCCGCGCACGGTGGAGGCGGTGGCCGCGCGCGCCATTTCGGGGCCGGCCCCGAGAGCGGCGAGAATCTCTCCGGCCACCGCTTCGGGTCGACCTCCGTGGGGACGGCTGGCGGCGGCCAGCAACTCGCCACTGCCGTCCACGATCACAGCGCTGGCGCTCACCGAACCGACATCGATTCCGACGATCCGTGCTTCCATGAGATGACCATCCTGGCATGGGTATGGCATCCGCGGCCGGATGCGTGGGCACTTTCTACTTCGATCTCGGCCCGATGGGCAAGGACGAAAACGCGCGCGGTCCCGAGGCCCAATCCAGTGCGTTTCCTTGACCGTGCATGGGGGCTCTGTTACATTTTCACGCGGATCCACGGGCGGTTAGAGAGGACCGGATGCAACCCAAGAAGAAACTCGGCGAAATTCTGCTCGAGCGCGGCATCATCGACCAGGACCAGCTCAACTCGGCCCTGGCCTACCAGCGCCAGTGGGGACACCGCCTGGGGGTGGCCCTGGTTGCCAGGGGTTTCATCACCGAGGGCATGCTGGCCAAGGTGCTGGGCGAGGTGATGAAGCTCCAGGTGGTGGACCTGGCCCGCGTCACCTTCGACCCGGTGGCGCTGCGCATGGTGTCGGTCAACGTGTGCGAGAACAACGACCTCATCCCCATCGCTTACGAAAATGTGCGCAACTCCCGCACCCTGACCATCGCCATGGCCGATCCGCTCAACCTGGCCATCATCGACGAGATCGAGTTCACCAGCGGCTGCAAGGTGCGACCGGTGCTGGCCACCATCTCGGCCATCAACAGCGCCGTGCGCAAGCACTACCGCGGCCAGAATACCGTGATCAAGCCCCTCTCCCTGATCAAGGCGGAGCACACCGACACCGGGCGCATGCAGCTGGTGCGCCCCGGAGGCGGCGTCGAGATCGTGGATACCCGCACCCGGCCGGAGGACAGCCAGCGCAACCTCCGTCCGGTGTCCGCCGCCACGGACGAGGCGGAGCTCGCCGCCCCGCCCCAGGAACAGGTCGAGGCCATCAAGGCACGCCGCGCCCGCCAGATCGCCCGCGGGCGGTCGGCCCGGATCTCCTCCGAGGAGGTCATGCAGGACTACCTCAGCGAGGTCCAGCTCTCGGAGCTGGAGTCGCTGCACAAGCTGGAAAAGTACTTTTGGGCCTTGATGCGGGTCATGGCCAAGAAGGGCCTGATCAGCAAGGACGAATTCTTGCGCGAGATGAAGGAGTGACCCTTGACGGGAGCAACCCTCAGTTCCCTGCAACGGCTGGCGCGGGACCGCAACGCGCGCATGATCGACATCCGCTACACCGACCTGGCCGGCGCCTGGCACCACGTCACCCTCCCGGCGGCCAAGCTCGACGAGCGTCTGCTGGAGGAAGGAGTCTCGTTCGACAGCTCGAGCGTCGCCGGCTTCAAGCGCGTGGAGGGCGGCGACATGGTGGTGGTCCCCGATCCGGCCACCGCGACGCTGGAGCCGTTCTTCGCCGAACCGACGCTGGCCATGATCGGCACCATCCGCGAGGCCGATACGCTCGAGCCGTACGCCCGGGATCCGCGCACCATCGCCCAGCGCGCCGAGGCGCTGCTGGCCTCCCTGGGCCTGGCCGACCGCAGCTTATGGAGCCCGGAATTCGAATTCTACGTCTTCGATCACATCGCCTCCACCAACACCAACAACCGCTCCTCCTACGAGATCGACGCGGAGACCGGCCACTGGCGCACCGGGACGGAGAACTCCCGCCACCTGGGTCTGCGCGTCCCCTACCAGGGCGGCTATCACCTGATGCCGCCGCTGGACGATCTCCATGACCTGCGCTCCGCCATGTGCCTGGCCATCCAGGACGCGGGCATTCCGGTGAAGTACCACCACCACGAGGTGGGTGGTGCGGGACAGTGCGAGATCGAGATCGGCTTCTTGCCGCTTCTCGCGGCCGGCGACGCGGTGATGATCATCAAGTACCTCATCCGCATGGTGGCACGAAAGCACAACCGCATCGCCACGTTCATGCCCAAGCCGCTCAACAACGAGGCCGGCAGCGGCATGCATTTCCACCAAATGCTGCTGGCGGGCCCGCAGCCGTTGTTCTTCGACCCGAAAGGCCATGCCGGGCTCTCGGACCTGGCGCGCAGCTACGTGGCCGGCCTGCTGCTGCATGCCCCGGCGCTGCTAGCCATCACCAACCCATCCAGCAACAGCTACCGCCGCCTCACCACCGGTTTCGAGGCTCCGACCCGCCTGTTCTACGGCCTGGCCAACCGCTCCGCCGCGGTACGCATCCCCAAGCAGGCGCGCCGCCCGGAGGAGAAGCGCATCGAGTTCCGCTGCCCGGACGGCACCTGCAACCCCTACCTGGCCCTGGCCGCGCAGCTTCTGGCCGGCCTCGACGGCGTCCGCCAGAAGCTGGATCCGTCGGCGATGGGGTTCGGTCCATACGACTTCAACGTATTTCAACTGCCCGAAGCCGAGCGCGAAAAGATCCGCTCCGCCCCCGCCAGCCTGGAGGAATCCCTCCAGGCGCTGGAACGGGACTGCGAGTTCCTCCAGCCGGGCCGGGTGTTTCCGGAGGACTTCGTGCCGGTGTGGACGAAGTTGCTGCGAGAAAAGGGCGTCGAGCCCATGAAGCGCCGCACCCACCCGTACGAGGTCGAGCTGTATTTCGACGTGTGAGCCGGGGGGCGCCCCGACGCAAAAAAAAAGGAGGGATGGCATGCGTTCACGGAGTCTGGTTCTGTTCATCATGCTGGTTGCGGTCTCGTTGCCGATCCTGCCGGGCTGCCGCGACGAGTATGAGAAGATGCAAAAGGCGAGCGACCGCGATCTGCAAACCCTGACCGAGCGCTACAAGGCCTTGATCGCCGAGGCCAAGGGCCTGAAACCCGAGGACGCGCTGCAACTGCTGCACCACTTCAGCACCGCCTCGCTGTCCTCGATCCAGACCGAGGATTTCAAGAACAAGGCCGGCAAGTTCATCGCCGACGTGGCCGCGGGAAAGTACGACAAGATGGAGATCCGCGGAGCCCGGGAACCCGGGCGGCTGCGCCTGCTCCTGGTCACGGTGGACAAGGCCAAGGGCAACATCCCCTTCGCGCCCAGTCCCGACGGATGGAAGTTCGACGACGTGGACGTGGCCTTCGGCAATTTCGAGAAGAAGTTCAACCTCAAGGGCTCCACGCCCGCCTACCCGCCGTCTCTGCTGTCCTCGGTGGCGGTGTTGCAGGACGCCCAGGCCACCGTCAAGGAGAGGGTGCAGGCGGCGCTGCGCGTGGCCACCGTGCAAGACCGGGCCATCGCCGAGCGCTTTGCCGGACCGGAGAAAGATCCCTGGGTCAAGGCCTCGCTGCTGTACGCCGCCTGGAAGTCGGGCGCCGCCTGCGAGCCTTTCGCGGATGCCTTCCCCATCGAGCGCGATCCGCAGACCCAGCTCTACGACGCGGACGTGGACTCCTATCAGGTCCTGGTGACCGGCATCCACGACTGCGCCGCCGCTTCGGCCAAGCTCGCACCCACCCTGCGCCTGTACAAGAGCTGCTATCAAGCCGACGAGAAGCCCCGCAGCGTGTACGTTCAGTCGCTGGTGAACCTGGCCTCGGCCAAACCGGAGTACGTGCTCAAGGCGGCAGTCCAACACAACTACAAGTACGAGGAAGATCCGGTGGCCAACATCCTGGTCGGCGCGCTCCACGGCGAGACCGGCAACCCGTTCTTCCAGTACATCTCCAAGCACGCCAAGGAGAAGGGCGCCACCGCCAAGGTGGCCAAGGAATGGCTCGAGAAGATGGCCGCCCGCGACCAGGAAGAACCGGCCGAGCCCCCCGCCAACCCGAATCCGTAGCCGTACGCCCCCTCAGCGGACCCTGAACTCCTCCATCATCCCTCGATACCCGTCCAGCACCAGCGCGAGCCCGTTCATGGGGACCGTATCGAGAATGCGCCGGGTGAGCGCGTGCACCCGCAGCTCTTCCTCCTCCCGGGGTTTCGGATCGAGGTAGAAGGCGGCCTGGTGGCGGCAAAACCGGATCACGTGCACCAGCTCGTGGGTGATGATGTAGAGCAAAAAGGGCGAGAATCCGATCCGCCGTTGCTGCGCCAGCGCCGCCAGGATGTTGTGATCCTGGAGATTGACACGGTAGAGATCCCGCTTGCGCTGGTATTGCGAATCCCGGTACTCGTAGCGCACCACATCGGCCAGGACCCCGGCGGGGCGGATCTCGGCGGGCTCCAACTGGCGCAAGGTCCTCACCTCGTAGGGCAGGCCGGCGGCCGCTTCCGCGCTGAGCCGAAAGAAATCCCCCGTCAGCTCGCGGGCCAGATGGAGGATGCGCCCCAGACGGCCGAGCTGGCCTCGATTGAAGAAGCGAAGCGGAATCGCCGGCGACCCGGGCTCGGCGCTCATCCGGCGCCGCCGTCGCTCCCGGCCGCTTCCTGGATCCATCGCCCACGCCATCAGTGTTTTTCGAAGCGCTTGACGAGCCAGTAGGTGAACACGCCCAGCCCTCCCATCGACAGCAAGAACAGCGGGTAGGAGATCCACCACCGCCCAAGCCCGGTGATGGCGGAAAACTCGCTCATGCCGCCGACACCGGCGAAAAAGCTCGGCACCGCGATGGCGATGACAATGGCGTTGAGGTTTTTCATCATCACGTTGAGGTTGTTTCCCACCAGCGAGGCGCGCGCATCCATGAGCGAGGAGAGGATGTTGGAGTAGGTCTGGGCCAGCGTCAGGCACTGGGCGTTGTCGATGGCGAGATCGTCCAGGATCTCCACCTGCTCGCCGCTGTAGCCGATCTTGGCGGCGTTGTTCTTGAGCTTGGCCACCACCGTCCCGTTGTCGTTGAGCGCGTTGAGAAAGTACACCAGGCTCTTCTCCAGGGTGAACATGTTCAGCAGGTGCTTGTTCTCGATGGAGTGGCTGATCTTGCTCTCCAGCTCGTCGGAGAGCATGTTGATGACCTTGAGGTGGCCCATGAAGTGGTTGATGGTCACCCGCAGCAGCTTCAGCACCACGTCCGCGAGCGAACTGATCCGGAAGGTCTGCTTGCCCTCGAACAGGGCGATGTCCTTGGCCAGCACGATGACCAGCCGTTCCTTGAACAAGAACACGCCGGTGGACATGGTGCGGAACAGGAAATTGTCCGCGGAGGTGTAGTTGCACGGCCGGCGCAGGATGACCACCAGATGGTCCTCCTCGAACTCGACTCTCCCCTGCTCGTCCGGATCCAGGGCGGATTGCAAATTGTGCGGATCGATGCGCAGGCCCTCGATGAGCTCGCGGCTCTCGGACTCGGTCGGCGCGATGTAGACCTGGATGGGACTGTCCGCGCTGGACTCGACCAGCCTGCCGTTTTCGATGACATAGCAACGGATCATGAGGACCTACCCGCTCCAGAGACCGCCGGCCGAGCGCGATCGCTGCCGTTCCCTCCGGGGCATATATTCCAATCCCGGACCGGACTCAATGGTTTTCTCCGGCCGGCCCGGGATGGCCGGGGTTGGCCTCGATGAAGATGCGCCCGGCCTCGGGCACCGCCTGGCGGATGCAAACCTCGAGCCTCTCGATGGCCGCCTCGACCTCCTGGGCGGTGAGGTGGTTGTCGAAGTCGCAGTTGACGCCGACCAGAATGCTGCTGGCGCCCAGGTGCATGGTCAGCACCCGCCCCACCGCCGTCACGCCCGGCTGGCCCGCGACGGCCGCGCGGATGGCCGCCACCGCGTCGGGGCTGGCCGCCTCGCCGATGAGCAGTTCGCGCGTCTCGAATGCCAGCAAGAAGGCCACCGCCGCCAAGAGCAGGCCGATGGCCACGGAGGCCAGGCCATCGAACATCCCCAGCCCGGTCCATTGCGCCGCCACCACCCCCGCCAGGGCCAGCACCAGGCCCACCAGCGCCGCCGTGTCCTCGAGCAAGACCACCGCCAGGTTGGCATCCTTGGTCCGGCGGATGCTCGCCAACATGCCGGCGCCGGGCGCGCGGCGGCGGTTGAACTCGCGCAGGGCCACCGAGAAGGATATCGTTTCGATGATGATGGCGGCGCCGAGGATGGTGTAGATCAACCACGCCCGCTCGATGGGATGGGGATTTCGGATCTTCTCGATGCCCTCGTAGACCGAAACCACCGCCCCGACGAAGAACAGCATCAAGGCCACCACGAAGGCCCAGAAGTACTGCTCCTTGCCATACCCGAACGGATGCGCCTCGTCGGCCGGCTTCTGGCTCCGGCGCAAGCCGACCAGCAACAGAATCTGGTTGCCGGTATCGGCGAGCGAATGCACGGCCTCGGCCAGCATGGCCGCCGAACGGGTGAGAAAGGCCACAATGAACTTGATGGCCGCGATGGCCAGATTGGCGGCCAGGGCGGCCAGGATGACCCTGCGCGAACCGGCGCTCAAGCGACCTCCTTCCCCGGCCGGGTGCCGGAGCGCGCCGGGCGGGCGGCTCGGCCGAGCTGGCGCTGAAAGAAGTCCGCGGAGAGATCGAGAAGTCGCCGGCGATCCCCGGGCGCGGTGAACTGGTGGTCGGCCTCGGGCAGGATCTCGAGCGACACCCGACCACCCGCGGGCCCGCCCGCAGCCCGGTAGAGATCTTCGGCGTCCGAGCACGGCACCACCTCGTCCCGGGCCCCGTGAACGATGAGCCAGTGGCAACGCACCCGGGCGGCCGCGGCCAGCAGATCCTGCCGCCGGGCGTCCTCGATCAGCGAAAATCCCACGTCCTGCCCGTCGACCCGGCGAACGCCTTCCCGCCGCCACTGCTCCATTCCTTCTCTGCCGGCCATTCCCTCGGCCAGGCGATCGGCCCGGCCCACCGCCGCCCAGGTCACCAGCGCATCCACGCCGCCCTGGGAGGCCAGGCGGATGGCCGCCGCGCCTCCCAGGCTGCTGCCCTCGACGCCGACGCGCTCGAGCCCGCGCGCTTTCAGAATCCGAAGGGCCGCCCCGGCCTCGCCGGCCTGGCGGGTGATGGAAAGCGCCAGAAAATCCCCGCCGCTCTCGCCCCGACCGGCGAAATCGAAGCGCAACACCCAGTGTCCCCTCCGAACCAGCATCTCGGCCAGCAGCCGGTGCTTGTCGCCGTCCTTGGAGGACATCATTCCGTGGCACAACAAGACGCCGCTCCGACTGGCTGCCGCGGGTCGATGAAGAATGCCGCACAGGCGGGTGCCGTCGGGCGCCGGGAAGAAAATCTTCTCCTGGCATGCGTGGCCCGCGCTCGGCACGGCTGCCGCGCGCCGCCGGGAACGTTGGCCGGAGCGGGTCTTCTTCATGTGGCGCAAGGTAGCAGAACCGCCCCCGAAGTCGCAAGACCCCGTTTTCCTTTGACAGCACGGCGCGTCCCATGTATGGTTCCGCCAATTCGAGCACCCGCATCACGGCCAGTTCAACGGAGCGCTCGATGGAGGGAATCATGAGACTCACGGCTTGCTTGTTGGCCCTTGCCCTGGTGTCGTGTCCGATTTCCTTTGCCCGCGCCGAGGAAGCCGCCGAGGCCCCGGCCGCGTCCGCCCCCGGGGACGCCACCCGCGTCTCCTCGCTTCCCTACGAGCGCAAGAACCCGATCCTGGCCGGGACGCTGTCGCTGATCCCCGGCCTGGGGCAGATGTACAACGGGTCCTACTTCCTCGGAGGCATGCTGCTGGCGTCCGAGGCGGGGCTCTACACCGCCGCGCTGGCCTACCTGGGCGTCTTCGACTCCTCCCGTCGTATCCACATGGGATACGAGGCGGTCTTTTTCTTCGCCCTGGCGGGCGGCCTGCACCTGTTCTCCATCTTCGACGCCACCATGGAAGCGGCCCGCATCAACGAAAATCTCGATCGCTTCCAGGTCGCCTACAACCCGGAAGGGCAGACCTTCCTGCTGGCGTACCGGGTCCGCTTCTGATAGCAGGCGCAAGGCGCCAACTCCCATCATCGCCGGTTGGCCGAGCGCTCGCCACCGATGCGCGTCCGTCCTTCAATACCGTTTTACCAGCGCACCTGGGCCGCCTGGATGGCCAACGCGGTGGTGGCCTGCCTGCTTTCGCTGGCCGGGCAGCTCGACACGCTGCTCTTCCCCACGGCCGGCTGGGAGCCGACGCAACCCGCGCCCATCTACCACCGGGCGCCCGATGCCGCCGGGCCGGGCGGGGCCGGGCAGCGCTTTCTGGCACACCGGGGAGAGCCGCTCTCGGCGGAGTCCTGGCACCGGCTGCAGTCGGCTTTTCCCGAACATCGCCGATTCGATCTGACGGTCGCCGCGGGGGTGGCGCTGTTTCACTTTCTGGCACTGGCGTTCTTTCGCCTGGTGCTGCTGGCCAGCCGAAGCCACCTGCTGCTGCGCTTCCGCTCCGTCGCCAGCGTCTTTCTGACGCTGGTTTTCGCGACCCTGGGAACCCGACTGCTTCTCGATTTTACGCCCCTCTCCACGTTGGCCGCGCCGGCGCTGCTGCCCGTCCTGTGGTTCACGCCCCTGCTGGGCCGGACGCCGGCTTTCGCGCTGCACCTGCTCATGGTGGCCATCGCGGCCTACCTGAGCCATTTTCCGCCGGCCACCTTCCTGGTGCTGCTCATCGCGGGCTGGAGCGCCGCCAGCCTGCTCGCACGCGAGGCCAGCGGGGCCCGCATCCTGTTCGCCTCGCTGGTGGCCACGGCCAGCGGCACGCTGTGCATGCTCCTCCTCGCCCGCTTCACCCCGCAGGCGTTGTCGTTCGCGCTGACGTTGGAGAGCGATTTCACCGGGCTGGCCCTGGGTTGCCTGGGCACGGGCCTGACCGCCGTCCTGTTGCGGCCGGCCGTCCTGGTGCTGTTCGGGGCCACGCCCCGCCATCTGCTCAATCGCCTCAACGACCTCGACCACCCGCTGATGCGGGAGCTGGCCCAGAAGGCCCCGGGCACCTTCCAGCACTCCCTGGCGGTGGCGAACATGGCCGAGAAGGTGGCCCACGACATTCAGGCCGACGCGCTGCTGGCGCGCGTGGGCGCCTACTACCACGACATCGGCAAGATGCAGCGGCCGGAAGCCTTCGTGGAAAACCAGAAAGACGACAACGTTCACGACCGTCTCAGCCCCGAGGCCAGCGCCAGGATGGTCCGCGGCCACGTCGAGAACGGCCTGGCCATCGCCCAGGGCGCCCACCTGCCGCGCCGGCTCATGGATTTCATCGTCGAACACCACGGGCGGTCCACGGTCGAGTACTTCCTGGACAAGGCCCTGCGGACCGATGGGCGCGTGTCCGATCCCTCGGCCTTCGAATACCGCGGGCGCAATCCGACCAGCCGGGAGACGGGCGTGGTCATGATCGTGGACGCGGTCGAAGCCGCCTCGCGCACGCTGGTCCGGCCGGACCGGGAAGCGGTGGTGGGCCTGGTGCGCCAGATCCTCTTCGAGAAACTCATCCACGGCTACCTGGACGACTCCGGCCTGAGCCCGCGCGATCTGAAGCAAATCGGACAGAGCCTGATCCAGTTCCTCACCGCCCAGTTCCACATGCGCGTCGAATACCCCTGGCAGCGCCGCTTCGATCGGCTCAGCTCGGTGACATCTCCCAACCTGGCGGCGTTCTCGGTCCAGCAGCTCCGGGTGGCCCGCCCGCTGGATTCCGCCGCCCCCCACACCACACCGCCGCCGATGCCGGCCGCCGCTTTGCCGGCCCTGCCCACGCCTCCGCCGATGGCCAACGCCCGGCCCGACCCGCCGGCTGCCGCGGCGGCGGATGCTCGCTCCCCGGAAGCTTCCGCGCCCGAGTCCGCACCGGCCGTCACCCCTCTCGCGGCCGCCGACACCGCGCCTGCGAAAAAAGACGAAGAGCCGTCCTGACCCCGGCAGGCAACCCGGCCTCGGCATGACACGAGCGCCGCGGTCTTGTGCGCCGCAAGCGGTCTTTCCATTCCCGCACACGAACGCAGGCCCCGCGCGACCCCACCGGCGAAGCGAAAATTTCGAGGCTGAACGGAGGGGGGCAAACCGACCGCCCTCGACCGAAGACGCGACAGGACTACCGGCGCGGCGCGCCCGGCTCGGTCGGCTCCTCGTCCATGGTGGCGGGCTGACTGCGGCGCAGCACGTCGAAGCGGAAGATTCGCGCCACCAGGGCCCGCACCGCCTTGGCATCCGTGGCATGGATGGCCGTGAACTGGACGCCCATCCCGTTCTGGCGCGGATCGGGGTCTTCCACCACGCGGGCCACCAGGCCTTCGATCTCCACCTGGAATCCCCCCATCTCGGGCGGCAGGCGCACGGAGAGCTCGAGCCGCGTCCCGACCGGAGGAGGCAGGAAGGTCCGGATGAAGATGCCGTTCTCCGAGACATCCGCCGCCAGGTTGCCGTATTCCTGTCCCTCCAGGCGGTAGGTCACCATCGCCTGGAACGGCAACCGTTCCACCGCGCGGTGGGATGGCTCCTCGTTCTGGGTCTCTTTCATGGCTGGCAATCTAGCAAGCGCCGCCGCGCGGGTCAAAGGGAATCCTGAAGCTTCCAGCGCCGGTGCAGCCAGAGCCATTGCTCGGGGCGCTCTCGGATGCGCTGTTCCAGCCACTGGTTCAGCGCTCGGGTCAGGCGAACGATCTCCTCCTTTCGATCGCCGGTCCGATTCACCGGCAGCGGCGGCTCCACCACGGCCCGGTGGCGCCCGTCCACCAGCCTCTCGATCCACACCGGCAACAGCGCCGCTCCCGTCGCCAAGGCCAGCGCGGCCGGCAACGGCGTGGTGGACGCCGGCCGGCCGAAGAACTCCACCGGAATGCCCTTGCCCGGCGGCATGTGTTGATCGATCACCACGCCCAGGATCGCGCCCCGGCGCAGGAGCCGATCCAGGTGCAGCAGCGTCGTATCGGGCGGAAGCCGCGTCAGGCCGCAACCGTCCCGCAGCCAGCCCCAGAACCGCTCGACGCCTCGGGAATGCTGCCGCCGCGAAAGCACCTGGAGCGGCAGCCCCCGGCGCGCCTCCGCGCAGGCCAGCAGTTCGAAATTGCCGAAATGAGCGCAGGCGGCCACCACGCCGCGCCCGGCGGCCCGCGCCTCATCGAGATGGTGGAAGCCCTGCCGCTCGATCTTTTCATTCAGGAAAGCGGCATCCATGGACGGCAGACGCAACAGCTCCGCCGCGCTCTGACCCAGATGCCGATAGCAGTCCTTCGCCAGCTGCCGGCGGCGCGCCTCGCTCCACTGCGGAAAGGCTCGCCGCAGGTTCTCCCTCGCCACTCCCCGTCGAACCGGGATCCAGCAATGCCAGATCCACCCCAATGCCCGGCCTAGGGCCAGCGCCGCTCGGTGGGGCAACCGGCAAAACATCCAGCTCAGGCATCGTAGCAAAGCGTACACGGCGACCGGCCGCGGCGGGCGTCCCGCCGTCAGGGAGCCACCGGGGTCGCCGGCGGCAGGATCTTCTCTACCTGCGAGAGCAGGTCCTTTTCCAGGCCCATCCACAGGGCGCGGATGCGGCCGGACTTTCCAATCAGGAACAACGCCGGCAGCGTCACGCTGTTGTCCTTTCCCGCGACGAACTTGCGGACCACGGTCTGATAGGCGTCCACCAGGATGGGAAACGGCACCGGGTTGCGCTGAAAGAAATCATCGAGCTTCTTCTTGCCGTCCTCCGCTTCCGGGATGGCCACCAGCAGCACCTGGATGTCCTTGCGCCGCCGGGCCAGCTCGACCACCTGGGGCAGCTCCTCGCGGCAGGCCTTGCAGTCGGTGGCAAAAAAGTCGAGAAGCACGACTTGCTTCGGGCGCCAGGACCGCTCCTTGCCGGGATAGACGCGGTCGCTCAAGCGGACCAGGTTTCCGTCCTGATCGCGCAGCGAGAAATCCGGAGCCGCATCGCCTTTCTTCAACGGACAAGACGGCGGCTCGCCGGCCGCGGCCCAGGCCGAGGCCGCGGCGAAGGCAACGATGAGCATGAGAAGCTTTTTGCCCCGGTTCATGACCGTCACCGTCCCGGCGCGAGCCGGGCCAGCGCCTCGACCACCGCCTGTTGCAGCGCTTCCTCGCGGAGTTTCTCGAGCGCCTTCTGCACGGCGTCGGCCTGCTGCATCGGGTGGATGAACTTGCGCGGCGGCAGGTTGGCCGCCGACACTTCCCGCCCGTCCGAGGTGCGCAGTAGCCGCAGCGCACCCGAGGCGTAGGCCACGAATCCGATGTCCGCCTTCTCGCGAAAATCGGAGCGCACGTCGATCGCCAGCACCCAGCCCGCTCCCCGCTCGGCACCGATGCGGGCGGCCTGCTCCGGCCGAGCCGGATCCACCAAGCGGGCCAGTTCGTCCAGCGCCAAGGCGCCGGGCAAGGTGTGCACGCCCCGCTCCGTCAGCCAGCCCTTGATGCGGCTCTGCAGCGCCTGGGCCGCCGGGGCGTCCGCGTCCACGCGTCCATCCAGCATCACCCTCACCGCCAGCAGGACGGTCCGGGCGGTGTCGGCGCCGCGGCCCTTCGCGTCGGCCAGATCCGCCGCGAGCTGCTCGGCGAGAAGAGCGCTGTTCTCCCCGCCGGGCAGGCTCACCGGCTCCTTGAGTCCCTCCAGCAGCTTGAGAGCCCGCTCGAACGTGCCCTGGGCCGGACCGAACTTGCCCTGCCGCACCTGCTCGCGCCCCTCCTGCTGCAACTCGAGCGCCTTGAGCACCCGCCCCTGGGTGGCGTCCATCGCGGCCTTGACCAGGAGTTCGTACTGCATGACCGGGTAGGTGATCATGGCGTAGCAGGAATGGCGCGGGCCCTCGGGGCAGCGGTACTCCTCGGCCCAGCGCTGGTCCTCCCAGACGCCTCGGACGGTGACGCCCTCGCTCTCAGCGCCGCGAATGCGAAAGCGATACCCGCCGCCGTCGTCCGGCTCGATGGCCGCCTCGATCTTCTGGCCGATATGGCGCCGCAATTTGCCCAGCGCGTCGGCATAGGCCTCGGCGCAGGCCTGGCTGGATGTCGTCTGTCCCCAAGACTCCCCACAGAACACGAGCAGGTGCTCGGTTCGACCCGGGCACTGCTGAATCCACAACGGCTCCACTCCCTCGCTGTGGGAGTGCAGGATGCAATCCCCGCGCTGCTTGGCGCCGCTGGAACGCGAGGCTCCGCCTCCGGGACAGCCCGGCAGCGCCACCACCGAAAATAGCAATATCAGCGTTGCGCTTCGCACGATTCGCCTCCGTATTCCTTCCGGTTTTCTAACAGAGTCCTGCTGCGGATTCAACGAATCCAGCGGCGCTTTCATGCACAAAGCAATTGAACAAGCGAGCCGGCTCGGGTAGGTTGGGCGCGCTGCGGAGGTGGCGGATATGGATCTGGCGCGAACGTACGGTGTGCTTCTTCATCCGACCAGCCTGGCGGGCCCCTGGGGCATTGGCGTGCTGGGCAAGGAGGCACGCCGGTTCCTGGACTGGCTGGCGCGGGCCCGGGCCGGGTACTGGCAGGTGCTGCCGCTGGGAGCGACCGGGTTGGGAGAGTGTCCCTACCTGGGCGTGTCCGCCTGGGCCGGCAACCCCTACCTGATCGACCCGGAAGACCTGTTCGCCCGGGGATGGCTGGCGCGGGAGAACCCGCCGCCGTTCCCGGTCGAGCGGGTGGACTTTCCCCGCGTCATGGAATGGAAGTGGGGCCTGCTGCGCCGCGCCTTTTCGGGGTTCGAGCAACGGGCCCGCCCGAGCGAGCAGACCGAGCTCATGGAGTTCATGCGCCGGGAGACGCGCTGGCTCGACGATTACACTCTCTTCATGGCGCTTTTCTTTAGGCATGATCGAGAAAGCTGGAGCCGCTGGCCCGAACCGCTGCGCCGGCGGGATCCGGAGGCGCTGGCCGAGGCCCGCCGCGACCTCAAGGACGAGATCCGCTTTCATGCGTTCACCCAGTGGCTGTTCTTCCAACAGTGGGAGGCGCTGCGCCGCTACGGCGCGGAGCGGGGCGTGCGCATCATCGGCGACGTGCCCATCTTCGTCTCGTACCAGTCGGCCGAGGTCTGGGCGAACCCGGATCTCTTCTTCCTCGACGAGCGGGGAGAGCCCACGGTGGTGGGAGGCGTGCCGCCGGACTATTTCAGCCCCGAGGGCCAGCGGTGGGGCAATCCGCTATATCGCTGGGACAAGATGGAGCAACGCGGATTCGACTTCTGGATCGACCGAGTGCGCACGGTGTTGGGCACCTGCGACCTCATCCGCATCGACCATTTTCGGGCTTTCGAGTCCTACTGGGAGATTTTGGCCTCGGAGCCGACGGCCAAGAACGGTCGCTGGGTCAAAGCGCCCGGCGATCGGTTCTTTTCCCGCCTCAAGGAGCTTCTCGGCGACCTGCCCTTCATCGCCGAGGATCTGGGGATCATCACCGACGAGGTGTACGCCCTCCGGGACCGCTTCCGTCTGCCGGGCATGAAGGTGCTGCAGTTTGCCTTCGGCAACGATGCCAAGAACCCGCACCTGCCCGAGAATTTCCCCGAAGACGGGCACTGCGTGGTGTATCCCGGCACGCACGACAACGACACCCTTCTCGGCTGGTGGCGGACCTTGCCGGAGACGGAACGCGCGCAAGCGCTCCAGACCTTGCACGCCCATCGGATCCGGGTCGCGGGAGACAACGAGATCGGATGGGCCTTCATCCGGCTTGCCTTTCACAGCCGCGCGCGGCTGGCGGTGGTGACCCTCCAGGACATCCTGGGTCTGGGCAGCGAGTCCCGCATGAACAATCCCGCCACCTCGAGCGGCAACTGGGGATTCCGCTATCTGGAGGACGCCCTGCAACCGAAGCTGGCCACCCGCCTGGGCCGGTTGGCGGAGGAGAGCCAGCGCGCCAGCCCGTTCGCCGGGCCGCGTCCCGTCCGGCGGCGAGCGGATTGACTCTGTCCCGAGCTTGGGTCTAAGAAAATCCAAGGACATCGGGAGGCGTCCATGTCGAAGGCCTTCATCCGGGAAGACGAGCTGACGGACGATCCGGGCGAAGCCGAGCCGCAACCGACCTCCAGCGGTCCCCGCCACATCACGCCCGAGGGGTTCGCCCGGCTCGAGGCGGAACTCGATCGCCTCTGGCGCGAGGAACGTCCCCGGGTGACGGCCATGGTGTCGGCGGCGGCCGCGGAAGGCGATCGTTCGGAGAACGCGGAATACATCTACGGCAAGAAACGGCTGCGGGAGATCGACGCCCGCATCCGCCATCTCTCCCGCCTGCTCGACCGGCTGACGGTGGTCCCCCAGCGGAATGGCGGCGACCGCGTCTTCTTCGGCGCCTGGGTGACCATCCAGAACGAGACGGGCGCCAGGACCACCTACCGTATCGTGGGTCCGGACGAGTCCGACTCCCGCAAAATGGCCATCTCCTGCGAGTCGCCCGTGGCCCGGGCGCTGCTGGGCAAGCGGACCGGCGACTGGGTGACCGTCCAGCGCCCCAAGGGGCCGGCGGAGTTCGAGATCGTCGAGATACGATACACGCCGCCGCCCGGCGATGGCGGCGAGAAACAGTTGCCCCGCTGACCCGTGTGCGGTAGGGTTCTGCCCGTTGCCACCCAAGGAGCGCGGTCATGGACACGGTCCAGGAATATCTGGAGGCGCTGCAACAGCAAGGCGAGGAGGCTCTGCGCAGCCGCCTGCGCCATCCGGTGCTTCTCTACCCGGAGAAGCACGGGTCCCGCGGGTTCTCCACCTACCACACCCGGATGGCCGACCGCGGTGTTGGATCGAGGATCGCCGGGGGCGGCCAGGAGATGCGGGCCTATCACGTGCTAGCCCCTCCCGAGGATCGACCGGCGGGGGGCAAGCTCCTGGTGGGCCGGGGCAGCGAGCGGGAGTACAACATCGACCACTCCACCGTCTCCAAGCGCCACGCCGTCATCCTGTTCGATGAAGAGCGCAAGGCCTACCAGCTCGGGGACGCCGGGTCCACCAACGGGACGCTGCTCAACGGCCAGGCGGTCGAATCCGGCGCGCCCGTCTACCTGCGCGACGGCAACGTGTTGTCGTTCGGCGACTGCGATTATCTGTTCTTTTCGCCCGACGGGTTCATCGATCTGCTGAAACGCCTGAACGCCTGACCCCCGCAAGACGCTTTCGCACGGGGCTTCGGGCCAAAGCCCGCGCCGCGGCCAGGAGCCACAGCCCCACGAGTCCCCCCAGCCAACCGCCGGTATCGCAAGCGCAGGAGTTCGGAGACGCCGCGCCATCTCCTCCGGCGTCGGCGCCGCCGTCGGCCCCATCATCGCCGCCGTCCGCCACTCCGTCCGCGGCTCCGTCCGTCGCTCCGCCGCCGTCCCCGTCCGCATGACCCGCGTCCCGCGCCTCTTCGGGAACCTCGCAGAATCCGGTGCGGCACTGGGCACCCGGCGGGCAATCCAGGTCGCGGCACTCGTCGAAGACGCATTCGCCCAGGCGGCATACCCGGTCGCGATCGCAAAAGACCCCCTGGCAGGGGTCGGTCTGGCATTCGGAATCGATGCAGATCTGACCCGCCAGACAGGCGCGCCCGGCGCATCCGTCGGCCAGGCATTCTCCGTCCAGGCAGCGCTCGTCCGGACGGCAGGCGCCGCAAACCGGCCGGGAGCACGTCCCGCGCCGGCAATACTCTCCCGCCGGACACGAAACATCGCGACATTCGTCCGCCTGGCACTGGCCCAGGACACAGCGCTCACCCGCCGGGCAGGAGAGGCCGGGAGACTCGCAATCCGGATCGCGGCAGGCGCCCATGCGGCATTCCTGCTCCGGCGGGCATTGCGGCGGATCGTCCAGGCACGGATCGCCGCAGGTTCCGTCGGATCGACAGGCCTCGCCCGCCGGGCAGGAGATCCCGCAGCACGGCTCGACGCAATAGCCGCCTCGGCACACCCGGCCGGTATCGAGGCAGGCGCCATTCACGCAGGGAGGAGCGCAGCGCCCGCACAGACAGGGGCTCCCGTCGCCGCACAGGCTCGCGCCGTCATCGATGAGGCCGTTGCAGTCGTTGTCGGTTCCATCGCACATCTCGGCGAAAATGGACGGAATGGGACAGACCTCCCGGCCGTTTTCGCACCGCACCGCCTGGGCGCAGGTGGCCGGGCCGCAGGCGCTCACGGCCGGTTCCTCGTCCACGCTGCCGTCGCAATCATCGTCCTCCCCGTTGCACGGATCGCCGCTTGTGCAGCCTCCGCTCTGGGTGCGCAGAATCGCTCCCCGGGCCCCCACCAGGATCCCTTCCCCCGGCCCCAGCCAGGCCATTCCGCTCCAGTCGAGAACGGAAGGCCGCGCCAGCCGCTGCCAGGTGCCTCCTCCATCCCAGGTGCCGATCAGCGTTCCCCCGAGACCCGCGGCGTAACCTTCGGTCTCGCTGGCGAAGCGAACGACCGTCAGATCCTGCTCCACGCCGCTGGCCACCGCCTGCCAGGTCTCGCCCCCATCCGTCGAAGACAGCAACACGCCGCCGGCGCCCGCAATCCATCCCCGCCCTCCCGGAGCGAAAACCGCCGCCAGCAGATCCCGGGTTGTTCCCGAGTTCGACCGCTGGAAGGTCAGACCGCCGTCTCGGGTCAGCAGCACGGTGCCCCCGTTCCCCACGATGACCGCCCGCTGCCCATCCAGCCAGGCCACGGCGCGCAAGGATTGCGCGGTGCCGGTGCTGACTTCGCGCCAGGTCCGACCGCCGTCGGAGGTGGACAGTAGATACCCCGCGTAGCCCACGGCGAATCCCTTCTGCCCATCGGCGAAACCCACGCCCGAGACCACGTACGGCGCATCCGCCACCACCGCCTGCCAGGAGAGACCGCTGTCCTCGGTTCGCAGAATGCGCCCGCCGCCCGGCTCGGAGGCCCCCGCGGCCACGGCGCAGTCTCCGGGAAGCGCAACCACCGACGACAGTCGCGCCGTCGTGGGCGCCGCCTGCGCCGTCCAGGTTCGGCCGCCGTCCGCGCTGGAGACGATCTGCCCGCCGTCTCCCACGGCGAAGCCCTTCTCGCCGGCGAACGAGACCGAGCGCAGCCAGGACCATTTCGGTCCCGATAGCCTCTGCCAGTGTTCGCCGCCGTCCGTGGTGGTGAGCACCAGGCCCGAACGGCCGCAGGCCCATGCCTCGTTGGCCGAGAGGGCCCGGACAGCCATGAGATCTTCGTCCGCGCCCGAATCCTGCAATGTCCAGGAGCGCCCGCCGTCGCCGGTTCGCAGGATGGTGCCCTGGTCCCCGACCGCCCAGCCCGAAAGGCCGTCCGGCAAGGCCAGCCCGTTGAGGTTGCGGATGGTCGGCAGGTCATCGAGGCGGGTGAAGTTGTTTCCGTCTTCGCTGAAGACGACTGTTCCGTTGCCGCCCACCGCCAGAATGCGGCTGGCATCCAGGACGTGCACACCCCGCAGGGTGTAATAGGTGCCCCCGCTCTTCACCGCCCAGGTCCGGCCGCCGTCCTGGGTCAGCAGGATCGTCCCGCCCTCTCCCACCACAGCCCCGATCCGAGCGTCGCGGAAATGGACGGCCTTGAAGTTGCGCACGTACGGCACCGCCTGCTGGCGAAAGGACGTCCCGCCGTCGGTGGTGTGCAGGATGACACCCTCGTCTCCCACCACCCAGCCGGCCCGGGGATGGGCGAAAAACACGGCATGGAGCGTGGTCGCGACCGGGACGCTTTCGGGATGCCAGGTTCTCCCGCCGTCGTCCGACGAAAGCACCCGGCCCGAGGCTCCCACCGCGAGCAACCGATCTTCCGATACGAATCGAACCGCCCGCAGATCGTCAGAGCCGGGCACGACGCCGAGCGCCCAGGGCCCGTCCGAGCCCTCTCGAACGGCCGCCGCCCCGCCTTGCCCGACCATCGCCACGGCCGCGCCGCGAAGGTCCAGACCGTACAGATCCGCACCCGACGGCATCGGGTGCCGCCATTCCCAGGCTCCGGCGAACCCCCTGCCGGGAAAACCGGCCAGCACGATGACAGCCCAGACGACGGCGCGTGACATGTTTCGGTCCGCCTTGGCTCCGGCCCGGGCCGGCCTCAATCCCTCTTTCCGAGATAGCGTTCGACGACCCAGCGGATGAGATCCCGCGCCGCTTCGCTGATGTCGGTAAAGCGGATCGCAAACCCCGAGGGCTCTTGCCTCTGGACCCAGGCCACCTCTCCCTCGGCCCGCACCGGGGACTTCACCAGCGGCAGAAAAAGCTCGACCCGAACCCGGGTCTCCACCTCCAGCGGCTGCTCGGCCAACAGGAACACTCCGCCCGGGCTGATGTTCTTGGAATAATAATGGCGGCCCTGGCCATCGCACTCCACGCGCACGATCACCGCCACGGGGGCGCGGGAGAAATGCCTCCTGTCGGCTTCACCCGTCATGAGCGCAGTCTATGCTCCACTCGCCAGCCTGTCAACGCGGCCGCGGCGGCGGGCTCTCGTCTTTCGAGCCGGGAGACGGCTTGCGCCAGATGTCGGGATGGGTCTGGATCTGGAACGACTCCGGCCGAGTGTCCACGTTGAAGACCGGGGATTCGGAAACCTGCCGATGGCCGCCGACATCCCAGGATTCGACGCGGATGCGGTTGCGCCCCTCCTTCAAAGCCAGCACGCGTTGAAAATGCCCGTTCTCATCCACGGCGACCGTCTGGCCATCGATGCGAACCCGCGCGGCCGCATCGGTCTCGCCCGATACGGTGATCTGCGCCTTGGCCAGATCGCGATCGCGCGGCCAGCGGACGCGCAACAGCAGCCGGCGGGGGATCCGGATGGGATCCTCGGGAGGCTTGCCCTTCTCCACGCGGGCCTGGAATCCGGCGTCCACCCGGACCACTTTTCCCTCGGCGGACAGTTCGACCGAGCCCCGCGAGGATCCCAGCGCCACCAGGCCCCTCGAATTGACCGCCAGCCGAAAATCGCCGGAGCGGGTCCTGGCCGTGGCCGAGGCGGCGCTGACCTCGACGATGCCCCGGGGGCGATCCAACACGTTGGCCGAAATCATCCCGTCCTCGAGCCGGAACCGGGAGATGTGCTCCGCCAGCGTCTTGACGGCAAACGCCGAATCCGCTTCCAGGGCGACCGAAAAGGCCCCCGGCACGGCCAGCAACGCGTTGCCGTCCGGCCCGGTCCGGACCCGGTCGTCCGCCTCCAACACCATGCCTTCTTCCGCGGGCTGCCACGAACCCGGGCCCCGCTGCACCTCGACCGCCCCCCGCACCTCGATGAGCGACAGGGCGATCACGGGGGTCGGCTCCTCCGGCTGGACTTCGACCCGCAAATGGGCGGGCGGCAGCGGCTGGCCCGTCGGGGCGTTGCTCACCGAGAGGTTGTATTCGAACAAGAGGTAATAGAGCAGGGGCACGGCCCCGATCAGGACCAGGAGCACCAAAGAAAACAGGATGCGGCCTCTCATGCCCGGGCTCCAACCTCGGGAAAGAAGATCCGAAAGAGGGTGCCGCGCCCCGGCTGGCTTTCCACTTCCAGGCGCCCGCCGTGATCGGCCACGATCCGGTAGGCCACCGACAACCCCAGTCCGGTGTTGGTCCACTCATCCTTGGTGGTGAAGAACGGCTCGAAAATCCGGCTCAGGTGCTCGGGCTCGATGCCCTTGCCGGTGTCCCGGACATGAACCTCCACGCCGCCCTCCGCCCGGCGCTGGATCGCCACGTGCAGGCTTCCGCCTTTTTCCATCGCGGTCTTGGCGTTGGAAAACAGGTTGAAGAACACCTGCATCAACTGCCGGTGATCGCCCAGGATGCGTGGGACCGGATCGGGCAAATCCCACTCGGTGGCGATTCCGGCCGCCAGCAAACGCTGTTCGATGAGGCTGTGGGCGTCGAAGAGCACCTGGCGCAGATCGCACTCGACGTGCTCGGGGTCCGGCTCCGCCTCCGAAAACCGCTGCAAATTGGCGATGACCTCGCGGCAACGCCGGGCCGAGGCCTCGACTTTCTTCAACGACTCGGCGAGTTCCTTGGGCAGGTCGGATCTCAGCAACAACAGTTGTACGTTGCCCAGGATGCCGACCAAGGGGTTGTTGATTTCGTGCGCCACGCCGGCGCCGAGCTGGCCGATGGCGGCGAGCTTGCTGGTCTCGAGCAGGCGCCGGTGGGCCAGCTCCAGCTCGCGGGTGCGGTCTTCCACCCGCTGCGCCAGCTCGCGGTTCCACCCCTCGATCTCTTCGCGCGAGGCCTTGAGTTGCTCGCTCATGCGGTTGAAATTCTGGGCCAGCACGGCCAGCTCGTCCCGGCTCGACACCTCGACCCGAGCCCCGAGGTTGCCGCGGGAGATCTCCTGCGCGCCCCACAAGAGCCGATTCAGATTCTTGCCGATGCGGCGGGTGAACAATCCGCCCAAAAACACCAATCCCAGGATGCTCGCTCCGGTCCAGGCCAGGGTGACGCCACGCGCGGCGCGCACCTCTCCCAGGGCGCGATCGGCGTTCTCGCGCAACACCACCCCCCAGCCGATCCATCCGAGACGGTCGAAGGCCCACAGCGAACCCCGGTCGAAGAAGGCCCCGCGCTCGCCGGCTTCCAGTCGCCGCAGGACCGGCCAGCCCTCGGGCCGCGAAAGCCGGGCCAGCGCCGAATCGCTGGAGACCAGCACCCGGCCCGCATCGTCCAGCAGTACGGTGGCAAACCCCCGCGTGTCGCTCAGATCGACGACCAGCCGGCTCAACCGGCGCAGGGACAGGTCCACGCCCAGCAGCCAACGCTGCCCGGATTCGCCGGCGTCCAGTGGCAGCAGGAAGGCCAGGTTCGCTCCATCGGCGTCCACCCGGCGCACATCGCTCAACACGAGGCTTCCCGCGGGCGCCGTGCGGGCGCGTTCGAGCGGCAGCTTCGCCATGAAATCCCGGTGCGCGCTCGCGCTCACCGCGAGACGCCCGCGGTATTCCGGAAAACGCTCCGGATCCTCCAGATAGACGGCCGGAGCCAGCTCTCGACCTTCGAGATCGATCAGGCAGGCCTGGGCGATGTCCTCGCTCTGCTTGTACACGATCCCCAAAAGGCCGGCTCGCTCCTCGGGCGACATCCCCTCCAGGGACATGTACTCGCTGGAGCGCTGAACCCGGTCGAACACCTCGCGCAGCTCGCGGCCCAACGCTTCGGCCAGACGCCCAGCGGATTCCTGCCGCTCCTGGAGCAGCCGGCTCTCCAGGGCATTCTCGTTGTGGCGCAGGATCCAGAAGCCCACGAGGAGCGGGATGACCGTCGCCACGGCGACGAACAACAGCAGTTGCTGGTACAGCTTCATCGAATCACTTCTTCTCCCCGCTCATCCCCGACGACCAACACGCTGCCCGGGATGGCCTTGGCGCTCTTCTTGAGCTCCGCGGCTCGCGCCGAAACCTCCGCGTGGGAGCGAAACGCGCCCCGCCGCACCTTCACCGCTGCGAGGGAAATGCTCATCAGCGGGAACCTGCGCCGCTCGCCGAATCGGTCCTCGGCCTCGATGTACCCCCGCTCGCGGTCGCTCTCGGCGTAATACATGGGAATGAGCCGGTCGAAGGTGCCGATCACCTCGGCGGCGATGGCCCGCAGGCGGGGCTGCTGGGTCACGATGACGAAGTCGTCGCCGGCGATATGGCTCACCAGGTCGCTGCCGTCGCCGTGCCGTTCCACCGCCTTGCGGATGATGTCGCCCGCCTGCTGGATCACACCGTCGGCCTTGGCGTACCCGTAGTAGTCGTTGAACGCCTTCAGGTTGTCCAGGTCCAGGTAGCACAGCACGAAATCCTGTCCCTCCTGGAGCCGCCGTTCGCACTCGCGTTCGAGCGCCGGGCTGCCCGGCAGCCGGGTGGTGGGGCTGGCTTCGATTTCCCGCTCCCTGCGCTTCAGCACCGACTCCACCCGTGCGCCGAGTTCCATGGCGTCGAACGGCTTGACCAGATAGTCGTCGCCTCCCAGGCGCAGCGCCCGAACCTTGTCGCCGGTGCGCCCGCGCGCGCTGATGATGATGATGGGGATCTGCGCGGTCGAGCGCTCCTCGCGCAGGCGCTCGATCACCTGGAAACCATCGATATCCGGGAGCATCACGTCGAGCAGCACCACGTCGGGCTTCCCGCGCATCGCCATGTCCAGCGCCTGAGCGCCATCCGCGGCCTCCCGCACCGAGATGCCCTGCCCCTCCAGGATCTCCCGGCACACGGTGCGGATCACCGGGTCATCGTCGACGACCAGCACCGAGAAGCGGGATCGCTCCAGGCTCTGCTGCCGCAGCGCCTGCTCCATGGCCTGGCGCAATTGCTCGAGCGAAAACGGCTTGCCCAGGAAACTCGCGGCTCCGGCCCGCACCGCCTCGTCGCGGGCCTGCGGCGCGGACATGGCCAGGACGGCGATCCGTCGCGTATCGGGATCGTGCCGCAACACATCGATGATGTGCAATCCGTCGATCTGGGGCATACGCAGATCCAGCAGCACCAGATCCGGCCGGCGCTCGCGCGCCTGGCGCAAGGCGTCCGCCCCGGTGGTGACCGCCGTGACCGCGTAGCCCAGCGAGAGCAGCATCCCCTTAATCACCAGCGCCGTGGAAGGGTCGTCGTCCGCCACCAGCACCCGCGGCGGATTCTTGAAGCGGGGGCGGTTGGCCGCGGCCACCGTGACCTCCTGGATCACCTGTCCCTTCTCAGAGCTCTGCAACAGCGGCAGCGTGAAGATGAAGCGCGTCCCCTGCCCCCGCCCGCTCTCCACCCAGATGCGCCCATCGTGGGCCTCGATGATGTTCTTGGAGATGCTCAGGCCGAGCCCCGAGCCGCTCACCTTTCCGGAGCGCGAACGGCGGGTCTGCTCGTATTGATCGAAGATGCGTTCGTGGTCGGATTCTTCGATCTCCTCGCCATTGTTGAACACGCTGACCCCGACGATGTCCGGCATGGCCGACGAGGAGAAGATCTCGACGCGCACCTCGCCACCAGTGCCGGTGAACTTGAGCGCGTTGGAAAGCAGGTTGTTCAGCACCTGGTGCAACCGGTTGCGATCGCCATAGATCCACCGCGTCGGGCCAGCGATTTCGACCCACAGACGGACCTGCTTTTCCTGCGCCGCGGCCTGGTAGTTCTCCGTGGCTTCCCGCACCAGCGCCACCAGATCGAGCCGCGCCATCTGCAGCCGCATCTTGCCCTTTTCGAACCGCGTCAGATCGAGCAGCTCGTCGATGATGAGGTTGAGCTTGTCGCAACTGCCCTTGGCAAGCTGCAAGTACCGCTCCTGCTTCTCGTTGATTTCCCCCGGAAAGCGGTGGAGCAGCAGGTCCAGAGCGCCGCCGATGCTGGTGAGCGGGGTTCGCAGCTCATGGCTGACGACCGACAGAAAATCCTGCTTTCGCTGCTCGAGCGTCTTTTCTTCCGTGATGTCGCGCAGCACCACCGCGACCCCCAGCAGCTTGTCGGCATAGTGAACCGGCGAAATCAACGAGTGCAAGATGCGATCGCCGACGCGGACTTCCTCGCGCACCATGGTTCCGTCGCGTCCCGCGAAGCCCCGCACCAGGTCGAAGGGATAGAACCCCAGCGCCTCCTTGAGATATCGGGCATCCACGGTCACGTCCGGGGTCAACTTGAGCAGACGCCGGGCCGCGGGATTGATCACCACGACCTCATCGTTCGTGTCCACCATGAGCATGCCGTCGGGAAGGCTCTCGATCATGCGTTCGAGCCGCTGCCGTTCCGCCGAAAGTTTTTCCCGCAGGTTGCGGATGGTCTCCGAAGTCTGGTTGGCCAGCAGGTCCACCAGCTCCCGGGTGTCGCTGCGAAACGCGTTCGCTTCCCGCGAGAAGAGCCGGATGAGCCCCGTCGGATCCCCCTGCACCTGCACGGGCACGGTGAGCTCGGAGGCGAACGAATCCTCCTTCTCCGGGCGCGCCAGTTCGCCGGTCACCGACATCTGGATGCGGGACTCGGCCAGACCACGTCCCGTGAGCTCGCGAAAGCTGCTCAGCGCGCTGGCGCGCATGGCCTGCAAGGTTCGTTCGCCCACCGGCCGGCGACAGTGGATGGTGAGCTGGACGCGGTGAGGCCGCTCCTGCTCGAACAAAAAGACGCATGCGTCGAAATCGACGATGGTGGGCAAATAGCGGGCCAGGGCAGCGTTGACCTCGTCGGTGGAACGCGCCAGCGCCGACTCGCGGCTGAGGTCCAGAAAGGCGGTCATGGCGTTGAGCCGAAGCTGCAGGTCGCGCAGCAATCGCTCCCGGTCCCGCCGAAGGTCATAGGCCTCCAGGCCGTTTTTCACCGTGAAGAAGAGTTCGGCGAGATCGAACGGCTTGGTCAGGTAGCGGTACACCTCGCCGCGATTGATGGCGTCCACCATGTCGCGGGGTTCGGTGTAGCCGGTGAGAATGATGCGAACCATCAGCGGCCGCAGCCGGCGCGCTTCTTCCATGAGCTGGACGCCGCTCATTCCCGGCATGCGCTGATCGGTGATGAGCAGGTCGATCTCCTCCCGCCGTAGGATCTCGAGCGCCTCGGGACCGCTCGTTGCGGTGAAGACCTGGTACTGATCTTCCAGCGCCCGACGCAGCACGTCCAGCACGTCCGGTTCGTCGTCGACCGCCAGGATGCGATGTCTGCGCTCGCTCATCCCTCGCCGCTCCTCCTCCCCACGGCGAGGCATGGTACCACAGCGCGCGGGCAGCGACAAAAACCCGGAGTCGCGGGTCGACGGCGCGCCGGGCGCACCCGGATACGCTTGCCAACCGCCTCGCGAACCGTCATGATGCACACCGTGGCGCCGACGGAAATCCATCTTCGCTACTCGCGCTGGTCATCGCTGGCGCGGGACTTTCGCGCCCAGCTGTCGCACGGCGGCATGCTGCTGCGGCTCCAGACCCCGCTGGCACAGTTCTCCAGAATTTTGCTCCATCTGGCCATACCTTCGGGCGCGGCCTTCGAGATCGAGGCCGAGGTGGTCCAGGTGATCCCGAGCCAGGGTGTGGCCGTTCAGTTTTCCGGTCCCCGCGTCCGAGACATCCTGGCGGCCGTCGAGGCGGAAGCGCGAACGGCCCCCTTCGACGGAGAACCCGATCCGGCCGATCCACGGCTCGGTCTCGGACCCGCCGGCGATTCCGCCGCTTCCCCTCCTCCGCCGCCGGCGAGCCCGCCGGCAACCGCGGAGGACCCCACCGAAAAGGCGGGCTTGCCCCTCATCCAGCAGATCGAATCCATGAGCGTGGACGAGAAGCGCCGCGCCGCCCTGCACGGCCGGCGCGATGTGCGCCTTCTGCTCATTCGCGATACCAACAAGACCATCCATCCCTTCGTCATCAAGAACCCGGCCATCACGCTCGACGAGATCGAGCAGATCGCCAAGATGCCCGGCGTCAACCCGGACGCGCTGCGCATGATCGGCAGCAACCTGGAGTGGACCCGCTCCGCCACCGTGTGCCGCAATCTGGTGCACAATCCCAAGACGCCGATCCCGCTGGCGATCCAACTCCTGAGCCGATTGCCGCCGGGCGATCTGCGCGCCCTGGCCAAGAGTTCGCACGTTCGCACCGCGATTCAACAAGCGGCGCGAAAGATGATCGGCCTCTAAAGGCTTTTTTTCAACCATGGAGGATCCCCCATGCTCCAAGATCTCAAGAAAGCCGCCATGCAGCAAGCCATGAAGCTCCTGTCGCACCCCTGGGTCGGGCGCGTTCTCTCCGATCCGCGCACCGGCCGCATCCTGAGCAAGTCCTTCGAGTACCAGGCGCGCCTCCAGGAGCGCATCCGGCCTCTGCTGGGCCTGGTCGAGTCGTTTCTGCCGTGGCGCCAGAAGAAGGGTTCCGGCGCCGCCTAATCCATGGCTGCGCGTACCCTGGAAACAGCGCCCGACCGCCAGCCAACGATCTTGGACCAGGATTTCCGCCTTCGGTCACCGGAATCACCCGTGCGGCATGCTTGGCCACCGCCCGCCGAAACCGATCGCACACCAGAGTCATTGCTCCCGGGAAAGCTCTGCCTCTGATTGCGCCCAGGGACCTTTTCGAAGAACGGAGCACCAAGAGCAAGCCGGCACAATCCGGCCCCCATCAGGGTTGGGAGCGAACCGGCTCGGACCGATCCGGCGCGGTCTCAGAAGTTGTATACCACCGAGACCGAGCCGGAGAAGGCCGGAATACCCGCGGAGAAGATATAGTAGAAATCGAACTCGGCGCCGACGGTGAAGTGTTTGAGCAGGGTGTAATACTCGTAGCGCACGCCGACAAAGGCGTCTCCGTCCACCGGCGGCTGATCCGGCTTGGCCGACGGCTGGATGATGACGATGCCACCGCCCAGGCGGGCCTCCAGCGCAAAACGCTCGCCCGACCACATGTCATAGTCGGCTGACAGGTTGATGAAGGTGAGCGAGAAGTCCATGTGATAGTCGTTGCAGCTCGCATCCGACGACGGGTCGCAGTACTTGGAGCAGTCGCCCGAGCTGGGATCGCAACCGCCCACGTATTTGAGCGGATTGGCCGCCTGGTAGCCCGAGGCATAGGAGAGCTGGAGGGACAGCGCGTCGTTGATGTCGTAACCCAACTCGAAGCCGAAGAACGGCTGGGCATTGGACCAGCCGCGGGCGCCGGCCACGGTGAAGAACGTCCCGACCCGCCCCTCGAGATAGAATCCCATGATTCGTTCAAAGATGATCTGCTCGGACTCCTCCACCGCGGCGCCCGCCGGCTTCGCCAGGGCCTCGCCCGCCGGAGCGCCCGCCGCGGGCGGAGCCTCCTGCGCAACCGCGGCTCCGGCCCACGCCATCAGCAGCGCCAATACCCACACCGCCCCCAATGTCCGTTGCCGCATGTCCATGCCTCCTCTGGCGCGGCCGCCGGCCGCAACCGTGTCGCGCGCAAACGCGCGGGCGATGCGGGCCCCGCGTTCGCACGGCAGGGTGTCTCGCTGGATGGTCCCCGGCCGAGCGGGATTGGGGAACCCCGCGGTCGCTCGGTTCGACAACCTGGACCCAAACACGCGCATGATACCGATGAAGATCCCTCTTGCGCGAACCCGGCCCGGCATCAGCCGCCAGCCAGCTGGAACAGGAACGGGTAGGTCACGATGACCTGGCCACCGCCCTTGGGCTGCGGGAAGATGATGCGCCGGATCACGCGCAGGATGCACTCCTCGACGTTGGCGTTGTTCATGGTGGTCTGCATCACCTGGGCCTCGCTGATGCGGCCGTTGCCGCCGATGGTGAAGGTGATGGTGACCTTTCCGTACAGGTTAGGGTTCTTGGTGAGTTCGCGCTCGTAGCAGAACTTGATCTGGGCCCAGTAGCGCTTGATGTACTGGCCGACCACTTCCTGCGACAGGGCGCCGATGACCTTGGTGTTCTGATGGACCACCTGGATGTCGCTCCGTCCCCGGTGTCCCAGGGCTACGCTGCCGTAGCCCGCGCCGGCTCCGCGGCCGTACCCGGCCGTGCCCAACCCGCCGAGGCCCAGTCCGCCGCCGCCGCCGCCCGGCCCGCCGCCGCGCGTGCCCATGCCGCCGAACCCACTGGAGTCGCCCATGCCGGTGCTATTCATGCTGGCCAGAGCCTGGTCGATGTTGGTGAGCGCCGATCCGCCGAACACCGAAGAGGCGTTGTCGCCGGTGCCGCCGCCCTTCTTGGCCAGAAGGCCCAGAATACCGGCATTGGTGGCCACCTTGCGGTCCATCTCCCGCTTGACCTCGCGGGGGATCTCCTTGGTGTTGGCCTTCTCCTTGGCTGTGACTTTCTTCCACTTGCCGGAGTCGTCCACCAGTTTCTTTTCTTCTTGCTTCTTCTTGATCTCCTCGAAGGACTTCTTCTTGTCCTCGCGCTGGGTGGGCATGATGAGCTGCGCGAACCGCGCCGGGTTCTTCAAGTAGTCGGAGACCTCGGCTTCGGCCTTGGGAGTGGCCTCGATGGCCAGCCACATCCCCACCGCCACGATCAGGACCATCACGAACCAGCGCGCCACCCGGTCATCGAAGGAGTACGCCAGCGGACTTCTCACCGGCTGCACCGGGGAGACGTACTGGATGATGAAGGCCAGTTGACCCATGCTCACCCGGACGCGATCGGACAGTCCCAGCGCGTAGGTGCGCACCGCCCCTTGCGAGGGCAACCCGTCGACCGCCTGCGGCTGGCCGTCGCGCATGACCTCGATGTCCATGCCGGAGGCGACCTGAATCACGAATCCGTGCGGCCCTCCCGGGGAAGCCAGGGTGAACACCTCGCCCGGCGTGCGATCGACCGAGAGCCGGAAACTGGCGTTCGCGGCGTCGCCCACAGTGACCGTTTCGCCGGCTTCGAACTGCCGCGCTTCGAGGACGATCTTGCCCCACACCGCCTTGACCTCGAGCATCTTGAGGCCCTCGCGCGGTTTTTCCATGGGAGACAGCTCGCGCCGGAAGAACGCCTCGCCGCCCTTGTCGCCCTTCCCGGTGTCGCGGGGGATCTCCCGCCGACGCACCACCTGGGTCCCGGGCGTGGGCTCGGGCCGGCCCGCGGACTTTTTTTCTTCCCGCCGGGGGGGAGGCCGGGGCGGGGTCGCGGCGGGCTTGGCCTCGGACGATACCGGCTTTTTCTCTTCCTCCACCTCGCGAACGGCGGGTCGCTGCGGCGGCCGCTCGGTCTTGGTCTCGACCGCGTCGGAGCCGACGCCGATCACGAAAATCTCCACCTGGCCGACTCGGATCTGGTCTCCGCGCTTGACGGTCGCCTCGCGCCGGATCTCGGCCTCGTTGACCTGCGTCCCCTCCTCGCTGCCGAGATCGGAGAGCAGGGCGCTGGCCTCGTCCTCACCGGCCTTGAGGATGGCGTGGATGCTGGATACCGACGGGTGTTCGATACGCAGGTTGGCCGACGGGCCGCTGCCGATGATGATGCTCTTTTGCGAAAACGCGTGCCGCCCGCCGCCCGGACCGTCGATGCTGACATCCAGGGTGATGCTGAGATTGGCTTCTTTTTTATCCATGGCAAGTCTCCCGCGCCGGCACGCGGCCGGTTACAGGTTGTCCACCGTCTTGAGCATCTCGGGCAGGAAGTTGTCGCGCACGTTGATGAGCAAGTTGAAGGTGGCCTTCTTCTTGTTCATCAGATACGACCCTTCGGGCTTGGTGAGCTCGCCGGTGATGGTCACGTCCGAAAAGTCGATGATGGTGGTCTTCTTGTAGATGACCTGATCGCCGCCGCCGGCGCCGTCGCCGGTCTCCGCCGCCGCGTCCTGGGAGCGGGCGAGAAGGGGCCAGGCGAACAACATCACCAAGATCAACAGCGCCAGCATCCGCTTCCGGGTCATGGTTCGCATCCTCCTGGGCCGCAGCCCTGACTTTCGAGACCTTAGCGAAAATCCTGCCCTGTGACAACGTCACCCCGGCGAAGTTCCTACCCTTTCGCCGGCGCCGCGTCGGGCTTCGGTTCGTCCTTTGCGGCGGGATCCTTCTCCGCTCCGCTCCTCGGCTCCTGAGCGTCCGGCGAGCCGCTGCCCGAGCCTTCGGATTTCGCTTCGCTTTTCTCCTCCGGCTTGGCCTCGGGTTTCGGCTCGGCTTTTTCCTCCGGCTTCGCCTCGCCCTTGTCCTCGGGCTTGCCGGAAGCATCTCCCTGGGGCTTCGTCTCGGTCTTGCCGTCGCCCGTCCCCGGCGCCGGCGTCTCGCCCGGCGTTCCGGCGGCGCCTTCCTCCGGCGCTCCCTTGAGCAGCTCCTTGATCTTCTCCTCGCTCTGGCCGGAACCCTGGGCCTTGGACTCCTCGAGCGCCTTGCGCTTCTGCTCCTCTTCCTTGCGCGCTTTTTCTTCTTCTTCCTTCTGCTGGGCCACCATCTGCATGCGGGCCTTGGCGGTCTCGAGCCTCTGGATGACCGGGTCGTTGTTGGCCAGGTTCATGCCCCGCAGGGATTTGTACTTCTCGTAGTGGCTCACCGCCTTGGCGTAGTCCTTGAGAATGTTGTCGTAGACGAGCCCCAGCGAGTACTGGACGCGGGCATCGTCCGGGCGCCGTTCGGCCGCCTTGCCGAGCCACTCGATGGCCTTCTGCGCGTTGCCCATGCCGAAATAGGCGTACGCCAGGCCGACCAGGGCCTTCTCCTCCTGCGGCGCCCGGGCGAGAACCTTCTCGTACGCGCTCACGGCCCGCTGATAATCCCGATATTGGTGAGCCATCGCCCCGACGTTGATCAACGCTTCCAGCGAATCGGGATCGATGGCCAGGGCCTTCTCGAAATGGGTCAGCGCGTCCCGAGGCCGGTTCATCTTGACGTAGATCATTCCCAGGTTGTTGTGGATGCCGGCGTCGTCCTTGACGGACGGATCGGCCTTCTTCTGCTCCTCCAGCATCTTGCCGGCGTTGATGGCGCACAGCTCGGCCATCTCCCATTTCTGTTGGTCGTAATACACCAGGGTCATGTTCTTGTAGGCTTCCACGTTGGTGGGCGCACGCGCCAGCAATCGGTGGCCGGTCTTTTCCGCCTCCTTGTATTGCTTGTTGAGCCGGTAGACCACGATGAGGTTGTTCATGATCAGCGGGTCGCGGGGAACGGCCTGAAGCGCCTTCTGGTAGAGTTCGATGGCCTCGGTGTATTTCTTTTGTTCTTTCAGGACCGCGCCGAGGTTCACCAGAGCGTCGCGGTGGTTGGGCACGAGCTTGACCGTCTCTTCGAACTCCCGCCGGGCGCCGTCCAGGTCGTTCTTCTGGAGGCACAGGACGCCCAGGTTGTAGTGCGCATCCGCGAGCTTGGCGGGCTCCTTGGCCTTGGCCAGGGCCTGGCGCAGCGCGGTCTCCGCGGCGGCGGTATTTCCGGCGGCCAGCGCCTCCACGCCCTCGTTGAACCACTGTTCGGCGCTCTTGGGCCGCTCGACCTTCTGCACCACCGGCTGCGGCTTGACGACTTCTTTCTTCTCCGGACAGCCGGCCACCAGCCAGCCCAGGGCCGCGAGCGAAGCCAGCCGGATCCAACGCGCAAGAATGGGACTCATGGTGCGCCTCCCTCTAGGACGAAGGCTGTTCCGCCACGGGCGGAGTCGCGGGCGCCGGCGGAGGCAGGGCCGCGGGTTCGGGTTCTTCGGGCACCTCGACCTTTTCCAACCGCGGTCCCTGCCGGTAGAAGTACTCGGTCGAGGCGGTCTCGGCCTTGAACACCTCCGGGTAGGCGTTGGGCTCGTACTTCTCGCGCAGCAGATCCTGCGCCTTCATGGTCCACTCGTTGTACAGCCCCTTCTCGTTGGAGACGTCGATGGCCTTGCGGTAGAGAGTGATGGCCTTTTCCTCCAGCGGCAGGGCCTGCTTCTGGAGCTCTTCCTGGTAGATGTCCGCCTGCTCCGGCGTGAGGCCCGCCGGCACCGGCGCTTCCAGCATCGAGTCCGAGAGGTTCTGGCTGAGCTGGGCCATGCGCACCAGCGCGGCGATGGACCAGTCCGGATCCTTCAGCGCCACGATCTCCTCGTATTTCTTCTCCAGCTTGGGCCGGTTGTCGATCTTGAAGAAGAGGTTCTTCTTCAGCGTGGCCGGCGGCAGCACCAGCTTGGTGTTGATGTAGGTGACGAACTCGGGCTCGATCTGGAGGAAGCGCGCGTGCGCGGCCGCCATGCGGGCCTCGGCGTCGCGGGCCTCCTCGGGCAGCTGGTTGTATCCGTCCAGAATCTTGTCCAGCAGCTTGTCGCTGTCCTTTTCCTTTCCGAGTTTGCGCAACGCCATGGCGTGGCGGTAGAGGACGTTGAGGTTGCGGCCGGGCGAGCTCTTCTGACCGAATTTCTCGTTGTAGCCCTCCCAGATGTGATCGGCCTCGCGCACCTTGCCGAGCAGTTCGTAGATCTTGCCGACCTTGAAATACACGTCCGGAGCGTCCTTGGCATCCTCGAAGTGCTTGACGTACTTGACGAAGTTCGCAATGGCCCCGTTGTGATCGCCGATGCTCTCCCGCAGCAGGGCCGCGTTGTACAGCGCGTCCTGGGCCTCCTTGTCGGTGATCAGGATGGTTTCGACCTCGTCCTTGTCGCTCTTGCCGCCCGCCTTGGGCTTGGGTTTTGGTTTGGGCTTGGGCGGCGCCTTGCCTTTCTTCCCCTTGCCGCCTTCGCCGGACTGCTCCAGCCACTTGTCGAAGTACTGCTCGTAGTAACGGGCCGCCTGATCGAAATCGGCCACCCGGGTGTGGAAGGTGGCGAGGAACCCGATGGTCGGGTTGATGCGGTCGCTGTCGGGGTAGTTCTTGATGAGCTTCTTTCCGGCGTCGATGGCCAGATCGAGCTGCTTCGCCTCGTCATAGATGACCATGGCCGCGTACAGCGCGCGGTGGGCGTACTTGCTCTTGGGATAGTCCTTGACGAACTGGTCGAAGCCGGAGGCCGCCGCCAGGGCGTCCTTCTGCCGCAGGGCCAGCACCACGTTGTAGCCCGACTCCTCGATCAGGCTCTGCAATTCGTCGGCGAACTTCTCCTTGACCGCCACCGGTGAGCCCACCAGCACCTTGTTGTCCTTGAAGGCCTTGGCCCAGTAGTTGATTTCCTTCCAGAACTTGGTCCGCTCCTCCTCGGTCTCGCTGGCGGTCGCCTTCATGTAGAGGGTGATGATGGACAGGCGCGCCGCCTTGATGGCGTATTCGTTGGTGGGATAACGCTCGATAATCTCGCCGAAGCGCTTGGTCATCTCGTCGTACTGGTGGTAGCGGTAGAAGATGAAGGCGCTCTTGAAGCGGATGGGGATGTACATGTCGTGCTTGGGCGCGACCTGCGAGTAGATGTCGGTGGCCTCGAGGAATTTCTTCTCCAACATCGGGATCTCTTTGGCGATGAGATCGTCCTTGGTGGCCACCTTGTCCGGGTTGCTCTCGACGAAGACGGTCTTCTCGCGCTTGACCACCTTGCTTTCCTCGTGGAGCTTGCCGGAGCCGCTCTTGGGCTTCCACTGGGTGCAATCCACCTTGTCCTTGTCGCGCAGTTCGATGCAGCGCTCCCAGCACAAGACCGCGTCGTAGGCCGCCTCGGCGGAGAACTGGCCCTTGGGGTCCTTCTGCACCACCTTGGCGTACTGTTCGGCGGCGGAGTAGAAGTCGCCCATCTTGTACAGGATGTCGGCGTAGTACCAGCGGAGCTTGTAGGCCGACTCGGAATCGGGGAAGGTCTTCAGGTACTTGGCGTAGATGCCGCGCGCCAGGTTGTAGGTGTCCCAGCTTTTGGTTTCCTGGGCTTCGCGGTGGTAGCTGGTGACCAGGTCGCGCAGGCTTTCTTCCACCAGGCTGTTGGCTCGGGCGATGGCCGCCTTGTTGTTCTTGTTGACCTCGGCCCACTGCGAACCCGGGCGGTACTGGTCGATCAGGCGGTTGACCTCGCGTTTCACGTCCTCGCGCTGGTTCAGCTTGCGGTAGGCCAGCACGATCGAATTGTGGAACGACGGGCATTCCGGGTCGTTGGGGTAGTCCGAAAGCAGCATGCGCATGGACTTGACCACCATCTCGGCCTTGCCCTGGGTCTCATAGGTGCGCGCCAGGCGGCGCAGGTACTCCAGCGCCCCGCTCTCGCCGAGCTGGGAGACGTAGTATTCCTTGGCGTCCTCCAGAGCGTCGATCTGGGAGTAGGCCAGGACCATGTCCTGCATCGATTCGCGCCGGAGCTGGATTTTGTTCTTGTCGCCCGCCTCGCCGGCGGCCGCCTCGCGCTGCGCCAAGCCGGCCACCTGCTTGAACTTGTCGATGGCCTTCTCGTACTCGCCGAGGTTGTAGTCGCACCAGCCCAGCTTGTAAAGGGCGAACACGTACACCTTGGAATCCTTGAAGCTGAGCGCCTTCTCGTAGGCCTTCTTGGCGTTGATGACGTCGTTGGAGTTGAAGTAGTGCTCACCCATGGCCAGGTAGGCGTCGGGCACGAAGCGGCTCTCCGGGAAGGACTTGATCAGCTCCCAGTACATCTTCACGCCCTCGGCCTTCTCGCCGGATTCGTACAGGTTGTAGCCCATGGTGAAGAGCACCTCGTCCCGCCGCGGGTACTCCTTGTGGCGTTCGAAGATGATGCGGTAGATGCGCATGGCGGCGTCGGTGTAGACCTTGCTGCCGCGGTTGTCGATCTTGGGCTCGGGCGCGTCGGGGTTCTTCTCGCGGGCCTCCATCCACTCCTGGACCTTCTTGTCGTACTCTTGCATCTCGGTGTAGTACACGTAGCGCGAGCGCTCGTAGTAGCGTTCCGCCAGGCGGAAGTACAGATCGGCCTTGGCCGGACCCTCCGGATAATCCTTGACGATGCTCTTGAGCTGCTCGATCTCCGAGTCGAGGAGCTGGATGTCCAGCTTGGCCGAGTCGCCCTTCTTCTCCTCCATGGTGGGGAGTTGGATCTTGGCCGGTCCGGAAGGCAGCTCGTCCTCGGGACGGGTCTCGGGCTTCTTTTCCGCCGGAGTCTTTTCCTGCGGCTTCTTGCCCGCCGGCTCTCCCTGGCCGGGCTTCTTTTCCGGCTTCTTGGCGGGCTTCTTGGCCGGTTTCTTGGCGATCAGCATCCCGGTTCCGGGGTCCGAAACCGCGGATGCGGAAACGAGAGGCCAGGCGAACACGATCGCCGTCCACAGGGCCAGTCTGCCGAGTCGGTTCATATCTGCCCTCCGAATGCCGTCTTGCGGGCTCGAAGCCCGGAAAATCCACCCTTTCACGACCGTCACGCCCCGGACGCGCGCCATGATCACTTCTCGGTCTTGAGGCACGCCTGGCGCACGGTGTACTCGTAATAGCCCAGTTCGTCCTCCCAGTATTCGCCGCGGAAGGGCCAGTAGTTGTAGGTCTCGTCCACCACCCGCGGCCGCGGCGCCAACCGGCCGCGCTCCTCGGCCTTGATGGAGACGCCCGCCTTCACCAGCTCGCGCTTGGCTGGGGTGATCTCCAGGGCGATGAGCTTGGCGTGGTTGGAGAAGCCCTGGATGGTCTGCGCCACCGAGATCAGGTTGGCCTTGACGAAACCGCCGGCGGTCTTTTCCAGCAGGTTGCGCTGGACGGTGACGATGCCCGCCAGCTCCTCGGCCAACCGTGAGCCCTTCCACTCGGAGGCCTCGGCGATGGCGCGGCCTTCGGCGTCCAGCGAGCGCAGGAAGTGGCGGAAGTTCTCCACCCGGGGGTTCTCCAGGATGTAGCGGCGCACCATGGCCGGCACCCTGGACATGGGATCCGCCTCGTCCAACTTGTCCTTGAGCAGGAGGCTGGAGAAGGCCTCGTTGGGCAGGCCCTTCTCGGTGAGTTCGCGCAGCACCGGGATCATCTTGGCGTACGTCTCATCGAAGAACTTGAGGTTCTCCTCCGCCTCCTCGTACAGGCACACGTGGAAATAGATGGTCGCCTTGAGCATCCAGGACTCGGGCACGAACATCTCGCCGAAATGCGGCGAGTGCAGCGTGTGCAGCGCGCCCAGGGCCTTGCCGAAATCCTTGCGCATGAAGTGCGCCCAGCCCACCTCGAACAGAGCGTCGGCCCAGTCCTGCGAGAAGCGCGGGATGCGCTCGTAGAACTGCACCGCCTTCTGGTAGTCGCCCTTGCCGTAGTAGGCCCGGGCCAGGTTCAGCGTGCACAACTGCCAGATGCGCACGATGTTGTCATAGCGGGCGATGGCCGCCAGGGCCTTTTGTTTTTGCCGGCCGGAGAGGTCGATGATGCGCTCGAAGAGCGCGATGGCCTGCTCGTATTCGCGCTGCGAGCCGGCCTCGTCGCGGGCGGCCGCGGCGCGCACGCCCAGGCGGATGTGGATGACGCCTTGCAAGAAGAGCGCCTTGGCGAACACCGGCGAGTTCTCGTCCACCGCGCCCAAAAACGCCATCGACTCGCCGTATTTCTCCTGGCGGTAGAGCAAGAGGCCCACGTAGAAGTTGATGCGCGACAGGGCCATCGGGTCCATGCCGGCGAATTCTTGGGCGTTGTAATACTTGTTGATCTGGGAAGGGATCAGCGTGTCGTCGCGCAGGGCCTCGGCCACCTTGATCAGGCCCTCGGCGCCCTTGAGATAGTACGGATGCGCCGGGCCGGCCACGAAGGCGGCGTTGAAGTAGGCCAGCGCCGACTGGTACATGCCGAGCCGGAACAAGGACTGGCCCAGGTAGTATTCGGCCTGGGCGCGGTTGGCGGCGTTGCCGTCGGTCTGCTTGACCTCGTAGAACAGGAGGGCGGCGCGCTGGAAGTTGCCGCCGTTGTAGCTCTCCACCGCCTGGGTGATGGAGACCGCCGGGCCCTGGGCCAGCGCAACCGAGGAGAGAAGCACAAGCGACGCGGACAGGATCGCGGTTTTCATGGTCGTCTTTCCTCCGGGCCTCAGTACGGGCTCCAGATCTCGACCGGGGCCTCGCCGCCGAACAGCAGACACACGCCGAACATCAAGTACAGGCTGTTTCGGATCTTGGTCTCGACGGTGCCGCCGCCGCTCCCCTGGGGCGGCGTCTCGACCCGGGCCGCGAAGGTGTAGTCGCGCAGGTCCAGGCGCAGGGCGAGCCAGCGGGCCAGAAAGATGCGGAACCCGCCGCCGAAGGAGCCCACGAAGTACGTCCCGGTGTCCACCCAGTTGCCGTTCGCCTTGCGATAATCGGTGCTGGCCACTCCGGCGCCGGCGGTGAGGTAGATGTCGGCGTGCCCGAGCCCCCAGTTGAACAGCGACCACTTGCCGTAGATCGGGGAGAACTGCACCGCCACGCCGATGTAGTTGGAGAGCATGACCAGGTCGGCGTTGCTGGGCGAGAGCTGGGCGTCGGACTTCACCTGGTGGTAGGCGCCGGTGTAGGTTTCTCCCCAGCGGAAGTTCTTGTCGTCCTTGTACTCCGCCTGGCCCGAGCCGGCCACTCGGGTGCCGTTGGCGAAGGGGAGCTTGCTGCTCATCCACAGCGCCTCCACGGCCAGGGCCTCGTTGATGTGGTAATCGAGCGTCAGCGTGTGCGCGAACTGTTGGGTGAACACGTCGCCGACGGTGAGGCCGCCAAAGATGCCGATCTCGAACTTGTTCTTGACCGAATAGTCGCGCTTCTGGAGCACGTGGACGCGTTCGTTGACGCTCTGCGCAAAGGCCGGCGCCGAAAGCAGCGCGGCGCAGAGGATGGCGATCGGGATGCGGGTGATTTTCATGGCTGCGCTCCTCGCTAGAACGACCAGCCCACGCCGAGGCGGATCAGGGTGACGTGGTTGAAGTCTGTGATCGTCTTGGGTTCGACCTGCGTGGCCACCTTGTGCTCGGCTTCGTACTTGTCGTAGAAGAACTCGTCGCGCACCTCGATGCGCAGGGTCCATGCCCGCGCAATGTGGAAGCGCAGGCCGCCGCCGAAGTAGAAGGTCGGCTTCACTCCATAGTCCACTTCGACCCGTTGAAAATCGGTGCCGTCGGGCAGGACATCCCCCAACTGGTGATAGCGCCAGTCGGCCACACCCGCGCCGCCGACGAAGTACAGGTGGAAGCTCACCGCCAGTTCCGAGGAGAGCTCCAGCTTTCCGTAGAGCGGGGACAGTATCAGCCCGCCCTGGACGAACCAGGTCATGTACTTGAGGTCGGAGAGCGGAAGTTTCTTGATGCCCTGCAACGTGTCCACCGCGGTGGAGACGATCTCCTTGAGCAGGCTGCGGTCCCCGTGCAGCAAAGCGTACCCGCCCTCGAGCTCCAGACCGAGGTAGTCATTGAAGAAATACCCCAGCCCGGCCGAGATGTTCATGTGACGGGTGTACTTGTCGAAGACCGAGAAGGCCGGGGTGAGACTGACCTCGAGCCGGCCTCCCATGCCGTACATCTGCTGGCGCACGATGGGGCCGGAGGCCTCTGCCTGCGCCGCGAGCAAAAACACCACACAGCACGATACGATGCCTAGAATTTTCCTGACACCCATGGTTTCACTCTCTCCATGCAGGTGAGGTTGAAAACGACCGCTCATGCCTGCGTCCCCTGTATAACAAGCCCAATGGGTACGCAAGCAAATTTTGCAGTCGATTGTGCGAGTGCGTCAGAAGGGAACAGGCAGGGCCGGCGGCATCTCCCAATCAGGCCTTGCCGGCCTTTTTGGCCTTGCGAATCATCACCAGGGCGCCGTTGTATCCTGGCACACTGCCCCGGATGAGGAGCAGGTTCTTCTCGGCGTCCACCTTGAACAGGCGCAGGTTCTGCGTGGTCACCCTCTCGTCGCCCATGTGGCCGGGAAGTTTCTTGCCCTTCCAGACCTTTCCGGGGCATTCGCGATGCCCGATGGAGCCCGGGTGGCGGCGGTAGAAGTGAGTGCCGCGGGTCTGGGGATGGCCGGCGAAGTGGTACCGCTTGACCACGCCGGCGAAGCCGCGGCCCTTGCTGGTGCCGATGACGTCCACCAGCTCGCCGTCCTGGAACATGCCCACGGTGAGGGTGTCGCCCACCTTGAGCGCGTCCACCTTGTCCGCCGGCATGCGGATCTCGCGCAGCACCTTCATGGGCTTCATGTTGAGGCGGACGAACTGACCGGCCTTCGGCTTGTTGATGCGATTCGGACGCGCTTCCTCGAAGCCGATCTGGACGGCGCTGTAGCCGTGCTTGGTGGCGTTCATCTTCTGGAGCACCACGCAGGGGCCGGCCTGGACCACGGTGCAGGACACGGCGTTCCCGGTGGAGTCGAAAAGGCGCATCATTCCGATCTTCCGGCCTAGGATTGCAGTCGACATGGAATAGACTCCTTCTCTTTCTACCGACAGGGCGCATCATTATATGGATGGTTTTTACATTGGCAAGCATTTTTTGCATACTGCGCGGCAGGCAAAGGAGGATGCTCATGGAAGCGAGACTCAAGTGGATCGACGGGCTTCAATTCGTCGGCGAGGCGCCCTCGGGACACGCGGTGCTGCTCGACGGAGGAAAGGAGGGCGGCGGGGCGGACACCGCCGTCCACCCCATGGAGATGCTGCTGCTCGCCCTCGGCGGGTGCACCGGAATGGACGTCATCTCCATCCTGCGAAAGAAAAAGCAGGCCGTGTCGGGGTTCGAGATCCGCCTCAAGGGCGAGCGAGCCCCGGACCATCCCAAACGCTTTGTCCGGATCGAGCTCGAATTCGTGATCCGGGGCAAGGACATCGACGAAGCGGCGGTGGCCCGGGCCATCTCGCTCTCGTATGACAAGTACTGCTCGGTTCGCGCCACACTTCAGGGAACGCCGACGATCGAGGTGAGGCACCGGATCGAGACCGCGTAGGCCCCGACTCAAGGCTCCGCGCCCACTGCCGAGCCGATGATGAGGTAGGCCTTCGCGGCCAGGTCCACGGCCGCTGAGCCGGGACTCGCCTCGGGTGCCTGGAGGAGGAACACGCGCCGGTCGAGGGTGAAGTACAGCTCGCGCCACTTCCCTCCCCCGGCGCCGCGGAGTTGCCAGGCCTTCGCGCTCCCGATCTCCTGGAAGGAAAGCCCGACGTCGTAGCTCACCCTGAATTTCTTGTCGGAGAGCACCCGGCGCACGAAGTCTGCGCGCGGCCCGACCAGCACCCGGTCGTAGACTTCCTGCGCCTGTTCGGACGCGGAGAACTCGAACTTCCGCGCGGTCCAGCAGGCGCCGCCTCCGCAGAAGGCCACCAGATCCACCGGAATCTTCTCAAGCTCCGCCTCCACCGCGGCGCCCTGGGCGCGGGCGAAATCGCTCAGGCGTTCGACGCCGAGCGCGGCCAGCGTCTCTCCCTGGGCTTGCAGATAGGGCCGAATCGCATCCCAACCGCGCAACAGGGCGCTGGCGGCGAGGCCCCGGGTCGGTCCCAGCCACCGGCGCGCCAGAGCGCTTCGCAGGCGCTTCTCGTCTCGAGCCACCGCGAGCAGCACGCCCTTCCCCTCGGGAAGCGGCGCCAGGCAGGCGGCCCACTCCGTCTCGGGATGACCGCGTCCGGCTCGCTTCGACACGGGAAAGACATGGGCCGGCGCCTCTCCCCAGGGCAGCGAAAACGGAACGGGCGCTGGAAGCGGCATGGCTTCCTGAATGATCTTCGCCACGCTGGCCGCCGGCCGCGGGGGAGGCGGCGGGCGGCCCTTCTTGCGCGCGCGCGGGTCCGAAACAGGCCGGGGCGGCTCCCGAGAGGCCAGCAACGCACGGTGAACGGCCGCGAGCAGTTCATCCGCCGACCCCTGACAGGCAAAGAGGAACAAGCTGTCGCCTCCGGGTTCCACCCAGACCGCTCGGGCCCGCTGCCGGCAGGAAATCCGGTCGAGCCTTTCGTCCCACGGCTCCAGCACGGATGCCGCGCCCAGCGCCGCCGGGCCCGCGCCCGGCTCCTCCCAGCGAACCGACCGGAGCTCGAGCCCGTCCTCTCCCGCCGGCAGCCACCCGAGCAGCGCCGGCCGGCCGGCAGGGGTCTCCGTCGTCGCGGCGGCGGAGAGGTTGGCCGGCACTTCGATCACCTCGAGGCGCGTGCGCTGCGTCTCTTCCAGGCGCCGGCGCAAGTCCTCGGCTTCCGCGCGGGAGCCAAAGGCGCGACTCAGCACCAGATGGGCCGGCGCGGAATCTCGGCCGGAAACGGCCCGAGTCCAGGCATCGGCGAGTTCGGGGACTTCTCCCGAGATTCGGGAACGCAGTTCTTCGGCTTCGGCGGCGCTCTCGGCCTGCGCCAGCACCACGGCGAACTGCCCCTCCTCCGGCCCGCCCTTGCGACAGGCGGCGCCGAGCAGCAGCAGGGCCCATGCCAGATGCCGTCCGGCGGTCATTTCTTCTGCATCTCGTCGATCGCCCGGGCCAGCACGTCCAGATCGGCGTAGTATTTGTTCAGCACCGGATGGGATACGCGCCGGTCGTAGAGGTTCTCCCCCAGGTCGGCCATGGCGTCCAGCACCGCCGCTTCGCCGATGCGGACTTCCTTCTCCTTGTCGGCCCGCTGCTTGCGCAGGTCCTCCAGGATCTGGGCATCCTCGCTCTCGTCGAGCGCCTCCAGCTCCGCTTCCAGCGCGTCGAGCTTCTGCTCCAGTTCCTCGATCGAGCCCCCCAGGGACTTGGTCGGGTTGCTGATCTCCATGATCTGCCGCTTGAGATCGGCGATCTCTTTCTGGCGCCGCATGTAGTCGATCTTGATGCGGGCGATGATCTCCTGGTGCTCCTTGACCTTCTTGGGGTCTTCCTTCTCTTCAGCGATCTTGAGCTTGCGCTGCTCCTCGTCCAGCGACTTCTGCACGAACTTGATGTCGTACTCCGCGCCGGTGAGTTTTTTCTTGAGCGGCTCGAGCTTGCCTTTCTTGGCGTCCAGGCTCTTTTCGGTCTTGGAGAGGGCCTCGCGGGTCGCGGCGATGTCGGCCTCGAGCTTCTGTTTGCTCTCGGCCAGGGTTGCCTCCTGCCGGGCGATTTCGCTTTCGATGAAATCGAGTTCGGTCTTGCGATCGGAAAGACTCTCTCGCGCGCGCTCCAGGCCCTGCAACGCCTCGGGGCTGGCCTTGTCGAGCATGTTCACCATGCGGGCCTTTTCGCCCAGATCGCGGAGCATCGCCTCGTACTCGAGTTGGGCCTTCTCCAGCTTGGATGACATGTCCTCGCCACCTCCGGGTTACTTCAAGGCGTCGGCGGTCCAGTCCTTGAACACCTGGATGGTCATCTCCGCCTCGGGTTTGAAATCCGCCGGCACGATCTTCCGCGAATACGGCGGATAGCCTTCCAGGGTCAGCACGAGTTCGTATTCCTTCTTGGGATCGATGTCCCCGATGCGGACATCGGTGGTTCCCACCTTCTGATTCCCGAAATACACCGAAGCGCCGGTGGGACGGCTGCGCACCACCAGGGAGCCCAGGCTCTGCTGGGCCAGGCGGTTGGTGCCGGCGCTGTCTCCTGAAAGCATGCGGACGATCGGGCCGCCCAGGAAGACAACCCCCAGCGCCAGCGCCGCCATCGCCACGGCGATGCCGATCCAGCGGGCGCGCCGGGCCGCGCGGCGGAAGCTGAAGTCGTCATCCACCGCCTCGTCTTCCAGGCTGGGAAGCGACAAGCCCGCGTCCGCCGCCGGCGCGGCCGGACCCGCCGGCGCTCCCAACGAGCCTTCGCCGAATAACGATTCCGGTCCGACGGGGGCAACCGGTCTCGGCGCGGGCCGGGGCGCGGCCGGCGCCACAGCGACGGGCGCCGGGGCCGGCGCCGCGGGGGGAACCGGAATCGCCGGGGCGGAGGCGATGAGCTGCGCTCGAGGCGGGCTTGCCGGGGCCGGAGCCGGCATCTGGATGGGCGGTTGTTTGCGCCGCTGTTCGAGTTCTTCCCGAAAAAGCTGCTTGAGGTACCCGGCCAGGGTCTTGGCCGAGGCCTCGACCGGGAGTTGGTACAGAAACCGCGAGATGGCCAGGCGCATCTCCCCCGCCGACTGGTAGCGGTCCTCCGGCCGACGCGCCAGCGCCTTGAACACGATGGCGTCGAGTTGCGGCGGGAGGTTCGGGTTGGTGCGGGAGGGCGTGGGCACGTCGGCGCGCTTGACCCGGTCGAGCGTGACCACGTCGGTCTCGCTATAGAACAACCGCTCCAGCGTGAGCATCTCGTAGAGCAATATGCCGGCGGCGAAGACGTCCGAGCGGGCGTCCACGTCCTTTCCCATGGCCTGCTCGGGGGACATGTAGCCGAACTTGCCCTTGATGACTCCCGCCTGGGTCGAATGCACCTTGGTGGCGGCTCTGGCGATGCCGAAGTCGACGATCTTCACCTCGCCCTCGTAGGACACCAGCACGTTCTGGGGCGAGACGTCGCGGTGTACGATGCCCAGGGGGTTGCCGCGTTCGTCGGTCTTGCGGTGGGCGTAATCCAGGCCGGCCAGGATCTCGCAGGCGATGTACAGAGCGTGTGGCACCGAAAGGCGCAGGTTCCTGTCCAGGCCGGCGTCGAGCAGTTCTCCCAGGTTTTTGCCGTCGATGAGGTCCATGGACAGATAGTAGACCCCGTCGATCTGCCCCAGCTCGTACACCGGCACGATGTTGCCGTGCTGCAAGGACACGGTGATCTTGGCCTCGTCCACGAACATGGTGATGAAGTCCTTGTTGCGCGCGTATTGCGGCAGGATCTGCTTCACCACCATGTTCTTCTCGAAGCCGTCCACCCCGTACATCTTGGCCTTGTAGATCTCGGCCATGCCGCCCACGGCGATGCGCTCGTACAGGTAGTACTTTCCGAACAGCGCCGGCTGGAACATGCGCTCTCCCGGCCCGGCCCGCCGGCCGCGGCCAGCGCCGAGGGTAGCGGCTCGTATTGCTCGAGTCAAGGAAGCGACAGACAGTTGTAGTAAGCACGTGATCTGTCCGCATGGATTAGCACATGAAGTGACTGGCTCCCCGAGCGTACCAGTGCTCGATTAATCGAAAAGGACGCGAAAAAGGCGGCCAAGTGTAACAGTGTTCGACGCGGCAAGAACCTGGCCGAGCCCGAGATCTACTTCCGCATCGTCCACGTAACCTCGCCAACCGGCGGGATTTCTTCGGCCTATCTTGACCAGACCGTCGAGATCGCCCTCGGCCCCAAGGGCGCCTTCGAGAACGGCAACATCGGCACCTTGAAGCGAAAGGTGCCAGCCGCCCAGGTGGTCTCCGCCGTCCCCGAGAGCCGGCGCCGCCCCAGGCGGGCGCGGCCGCCACGGGAGCCCCGGACGCCACGCGTGGCCGAGCTTCTCCGCAAGGCCATGAACTGGCGGGCCCAGCTCGACGCCGGCGAGGCGTCCAACCAGGCCGACATCGCCCGCCGGGAGGGCATCACCCGCGCTCGGGTAACCCAGGTCATGAGCCTGCTCCGCCTTGCCCCCGACATCCAGCGGCACATTCTGTCCCTGCCTGATGCAGTCCGCCGTCCGGCGATCACCGAGCGCGTGCTGCGGCCCATCGCCCGGCTTGATCACATACAGGAACAGGTGGACAAGTTCCGGAAGACGATCTCCTGCGCTGATAAGATCTGAAGGACATCGTCGAACAGGGCTGGACCTTCCGCCAGGTGTGGCTCCTTACAAATCGCCGCGTTCCGCTTGCGGCAGCCTGAACTGAGACACCTGTAAACCTTAACCTTCTGCACGCAGGTCAGCCCGGTACTCCTGCCCATTGTCTGAGGGATTGCTCGACGACGCTAACGAAACGATCACGGTTGCCGGCGATCAACGGGGACACCGCGAAGAACGGCTGCGGTCTGCCTTTCTTCGAGAGGTACACGGCCAGCGACCGACTTTGGCCATTTGTCACGAAGGTCTGCACTTTCAAACCACTGCAGTCAGCGACGAGCCCAACAAACGTCCTGCCAAGAGCAGTGCCCAACTGCGAGTCATAAAACTTGCACTCGATGGCAGCGCGTAGGCCTCTCGTAGTTGGAAGCAGTCCCGGTGCCTGCCGCACAGCGTCAGCGACCGAGCGGTCGCAGATTGAAACGTCGATCTCATGGGAGGCACCTGAACTGCCAAGGAACACAACGTCCACGTGCACCTCGAACTCCATACCGTTCAGGGAACACCGCGCAAAGCAAAAATCTTGTGCTCTAGATCCAAGGTGTCCTGAGCTACCGCGGAACACAAGTGGGTTCGGGTTCCGACCGGAGTTGATGCCATGCAGCTCGACGGTGCCACCGGCCTGGCGCACCGCACGCAAGACCAGTGCGAAGATGTAGCACTCGAACGCCCGTTCTCGCGTGTTGCTGTTCAATTGTAGGGCGCTCGCCGACCCAGGAAGGCTCAGAAGTTGGGCAATGGCAGTACGGAGATCGTTCAGCGTTGCCACGGCTAGCCGTCCTCCGGTCCTACAAGCTCCGCCATGACCTTGCGTAGGTGCATAATGCTATTCCGAAGCCCGTCAAGATGGGTCGCGTCGGGCAGCTCCAGGGCGACGGTCGCTTGCCGACCGTCCGAGGCCTGTAGGTCGTCCGGCCGAGGCTCTGGCTCGACGATGTCAATCCGGTCATGCGCCCACCGAATCTCTTCGATTCGCCCACCCAACGCGTCCTGCAGGATGACCTTCGCCTCGGATATAAGGAAAGCCGTCTCGATCCAGGTGGCGAGCATGCCAACCGCGATTCCCAGTGCTGTCGCCGCTGGCAGGCGTTCTTGCGTCCGACGATGCGCGTCCTCACTTACTCGACCTCGGCCGACTGTCTTCTCAATCCCATCAACAAGGACGCTGCCGCCCGTGTCGCGCAGCTTCTTCAACAGCTCGCCATAGACGGAGCGGGCCTCATCTTCCGTGATCATCGCTTGACTCCAAGGACGAGCCGCCGCGCACGACAACCACGATCCACGTCGTGGGTTTGCTGCTGCCGCTGCTTGACGGGCGTTTCTCGCTCTTCCACGCGGTGTCCTGCTGGCCAAAGATCGCGTTCATCGCCTTGGGTACGAGGCGGTATGCAATGTTGTCGCGGTCAGAGAGAACGTCAGGTAGAGCCTCTTTCATGCGCTCTTTAACAGCCCTCCATGGCTTGCCCTTCGCTCGAAGCTCATCAAGGAACTGCTTGTCCGCCCTCAGCGTGTTGATCGCGGCGTCTTCGTAGGAACCCAAGGCATCCTCTGCTTCCTCGGCTTCGACATCCTCGGGCGCATGGACCGCTGGAGTGGTCATCTTGCCACCGGTCGGGGCTTCCGGCTGAGCCGCTCCTCTGGCGGACGCAAGCGCGCTCGCGAAACGCTGCCGAAGTTCCTCGGCTGCGGTGTGCACGGCAGGCCTGTTGTAGTTCGGGTCTTGGGCCTGATGTTCTCCTTCAAAAGAAAGAACGCGGATCGGAATCGGGTAGCTCTTGCCGCCGACGCTGCTCCAGAAGACACCATTGCCGGGGATCGGCTCGTTGAGCAACGATGACAGGATGTCGTCGCTGAAGTGTGCGTTGGCACTCCTGATAGCCTTGAGGTCGCCGGTCGAAAGAAGGTGAAAGCAGAACCAGTTGTCGCCCTGGCTTAGGATCTCGCTCGAGATCGAGCCAGGCTGCTGGGTGATGAGCACCGCACCGAGGTCATACTTCCGACCCTCCTTCACCCACGTGACGTACGGACCTTCACCCGAGCTCCCCGAGCTACCGAGCACGGACTGCGCCTCCTCGACCACCGCGATCACGGGTATCGTCTGGGGCTGCGCCTTCGTGAACTCCTCCTGGTTATGATCGAAGATGCGTCGGAGGATCAGGCCCGAGAGAACGAGCGCGGGCGTACCGCGCATCTGGGAAACATCTATTATGCACAGCTTGCCATCACGCAACGCCGCGATGAGCATGTCCATCATCTGGCTCGCCGGGTCGTGCAGCATGCGGACGATGGTCGTCATGTTCGCGCGCGCGGCGACCATCTCGGCGTCCTGGCCGGGCTCAAGGCGCAAGAGCTGCCTGATCGTGTCGCCGTCCGCCGCGTTGCCGTCACGATGCACGAGATCGACGAGCTGGTGCCAATCCGCGTCGTTCATGCTCTTGAGCTTCCGCACGTTTTTTTGGTCTTGCTTCTCGGGTGAGAGCGCGATGGAGATGACGTCACCGGGACGCAGCCGCCGGATGTCGAGGCGGATGTCTCCAGCGACGAACGACTGGTAGAACGGGCTGGGGCCGGTCTTCGACGTGAAGACGACGACCTTGTCCTGCACGACGGGCACGTCGCACAGGCCTGGGCGGTTCTTGTCGTCGGGCCAGAAGTACTCGCCGTCGGGGTCGAAGATCACGGAGCCGACCGGGACTTGGCGCCCGCCTCGCTTCTCGACCGTCGGCGTGGTCTGGTAGAGGTTGGCGAACAACAGCTTCACGAGGTTGGCCTTTCCAAAGCCGGCCCGAGCGAAAACGAGCGTCCTGCGCGCCACCAAGTCGAGGACGCGAAACTTCAAGACGACGCACGGGGCCTTCACCTGCATCCAGGGCTCAGGTTTGAGTCGCGAGTCGCCGCTGGCGTAGATGAACTCGCCCAACGCGAAGTGACCCAGCTCGGCGGCGTTCTGGATATTGTGCCCCGCGACCTCGCGAAGCAAGTCAGCACTTAGAAACGCAACCTTGCTCCCTACGTGCGGCAGACGCCGGTGCGACGCGGCGAAGACGACATCATTGCCTGAGTTCCGGAGCACTCCGAGAACGCGCATGCGGACGCGGTACTTGAGGTATTGTTCCCGTAGGTCCTCTGGGATCGGGCGTTCCTCCGCTACCGCGCGGATGCCGTAGTCCTCACCAGCCGAGGAGGCGAGCCGGCCTTCGGACGAGATCGAGGTAATGCGTCCAAACGCCGCTTCGTCCTCGTACTCGAGCTGGACCACCAAGAACTGGCCGTGCATCGGCGCGCTCTGGAACTCGTTGCGGTACGGAAGAACAAGATCCGCATGGAACTCAAGGCCGCCTTCGCTGAAACCGCGGAAAATGCCAACGGTCGTCTCTTTCGTGAAGAGCTTCATTCATACCTCCGGCCCGAAACGTCGCCCCGAAGGCGTAGAGCATCGAGGGCAGGTACTTCATTGTCGTTTAGCAACCCGCGAACGGCACCGATTACCTCGTCTTGCAGGATGTCGAGGTCGAAGTCGACGATCTGAGCGAACTCGTGGGCCCGCTGCAGGCACCGCGGATAGAACGGCACGGGGAACCCGTCGATAGCATCCGCGAACAAGTAGCCGAAGATCTCGACCGCCTGTCCGACTTGGCTGCTCAGGATGTCGACGGTCCACAGAGGATCGCCGCTTCGACTGCCGAAACGAACGAAGTACATGTCGCCGGCGACGAACTTGGGCGCCTCACCACCACCACCCTCGGTTTCGGCACCTCTGGCATACTCGGGCCACACATAGGCCTTCGCCTCGAGCGAACGAGGTACCTTCACGAAGCGAGGTGCGCCGGCGGCGAACGTCGTTTCAAGCGCCATGGCCAAGTTGTACCGAGCCAGCACCTTGCTGTGCTTGGCGATGCCAACGAGGTAGACCTTGCGTCTCGTCTCGCGCCGGATGCGCTCAATGGCATCCTCGATGCATTTTCGGAAAGCGATGAAGCGCTCTCCCCGGAAAAGCTTGCTCCGCAGGAGTCCATCCCTGACCAACAGCGTGTCGGTCGCGAAGGTCCGGTAGCAGATGCGCTCGTAGAGGGCGGCCCACTCGCACAGGTCCCGGTAGACCAACACCCACGAAGGCGAGACCTCGTCCGGTTTTTCTCGGACCTTCTTGCCCTCGGGGATCATGTGGCTCAGTTCGCTAAGGGTGCGCGAATCGACTCCAAGATCGATCATCATCCGGCCGAGGGCTGTTCGTGGTGTTCCGTCAGGGTTGAACTGGGCACGGCTGAGCACATCCGTGTCTGTTGTCGGCGTGACCGCATCCAGGCAGAGCTGCTCGCCGTAGGAATCGACCACCCGGACAAGCTGGACGTGGAAGGGGTCGAAGACCAGCTTGTTGTTTCCGCCGTCGCTCGCCACCAGCGAAACGGAGGTCGTAGTGCGCGGTTGGATCGTACGGACTTCCCCGGCGAGAGTGCGAATCTCGGCTCGCAGATCGTCAAGCAGCCTACGATCCCGCACGGTCGCCTCGTGAATCGTCTGCCGCAGCTCGGGTAGCTCCTTCGGGTCAAACACGTTCATGCCTCCAGCCGCGCGTAGGCGTCGATCTCGCAGGCGGCTTTCTCGGTGCACCGACCAAACTGCTGGGATTGTCGCTTCCCGTTGCTCGACGAGCCAGCGTCCCCCCAGCGCGTGAGACGCCAGCCCGCATCCGCACGAGCGAGCGATGAGCGCAAGAGGTCACGGGCATCGAGAGGAATACTCGGTAGATACCCGAACCTGATGACGAGTCGGGCCCCGGGCAGACAGCGCCGAGCGACTGCTCGCCAGACCGTAGCCAGCTCGTCAACGAACTTGTCGGCGTGATGAGCGAGTTGCCCCTGTTGCGCGTAGTCCACGCGAGGCCCCCCCCCCAAGGAACCAGTTCCGAAGCCACTGATCTGGCCGGTAAGTCCGCATGCCGAAATACGGCGGTGAGGTGATCACCCAGGAGAAAAGCCGCCTCGGTGAAAGCAGCCGATCCGCATGGCGGGCATCGCCAAGATAGACCGCACCAGCCACCGCCTGAGGCGCGTTCGAGAAAGTGAAGTGGGCGCGTCGGCTGATGGCACCAAGGACGTCCACCAGAGGGGGAGTGGTGAGCCCGCGCTTCTTCCAGAATCGGATGGCCGCGTCGGGCTTCGTTGCGTACGTGCGCGGCATCTGGTTCGACAGGTACATCGGCTCGGTCTTGTGCATCGGACCGTGGAGGATACCGAGCATGAGGGCACGCAGCGCCACCTCTTCGTCGGTGCTGCAGGAGCCCAGGAAGTGCTCGCGCAAGGTGCAGATGTCGCGCAGTGTCTCGGGATGAAAGCACATCCGCCAGAAGGCCCCCTCCGGCACATCACTTAGGACTCTGCTCTTCTCCTCGAGGATGGTACGCGCGAGGTCGACGACCTCGCCGGGACGTACCTCCGCGAGTTTCGCTGCAGCGATCGCCGCAGCAATCGGGTTGCTGTCGATGCCCGTGCAACCGAGACCGCGAAGCCGCGCAGCGAACATGGTTGTCCCGCGTCCGCAGAACGGGTCCAGAACCCATTCACCTGGTCGCGCGCGAGCTAGCCGCGCGAGCGGGAACTCGAGCGGAAACATCGTGTAGTAGGGGCAAATCGTGTTGAGGGACACGAGTCCGGCCTTCATGTCTGGGGCGCGATGCGTCGTCGACAGGGACTCCTTTCTCTTGCGGTAGACCAGGACTCAATCAACGCTCAGCTCTGACAAGAGCGCACCTGAAGCCAGCGGCGATCTGACCGCAGATGACGCTCCGCAACTGCGTGTGCGGGTCTCAGCCATCTGTGCCTTGCTCTTGAGGCCCCGGCGGCACCGCTTCGGGGTGGTAGACGTTACACCCGAGGTGCAGCACCTCGACAACCGCGGCCGTGAAGTGCTTGTGCGCGGTCACGAAGGCGCCCTTGATCCTGTGGTCGGTAGCGTTGTCGAGTTGATCCAGGGGCCGTTTCGCGTCGAACTCCTCGCGGAGCTTCTTCAGTTTCTCGTACATTCCCGGCTTGTTGATAAAATCCAGGCAGAAGGCTCGGGGTGATCGCCCGCTCGTGTAGCGCTTCAGCAATTGCTCACAGCCCTCGCAATGGTGCCTGAAGCCGTCGTAGAGCTTGCACTCGCCGAGCATCGCGCAGGTGAGCCCAGCAGGATGCGAAACCGTTACATCGACGTGGCCGTTGTGGTACCCCTCGGCCACAGCCGACAGCGAGCCCGCCGCCAGGAGCTGAGCGAGGAGGAGAGAGAGCCCTCGCTCCTCGAGAACCGCGTACTGACGCGCCCCAGCCTCGATCTGAAACAGCGTCGCATGCACGGCGTCCTCGACCGCAGCGCAGAATTCGGTCTCGTTCGCGGCGGTCCAGACGCGCAGCGCGGGCGGGGAAACCGCTGCAAGGTGCACGAAATATGCGTCCAGCCTATCGGAGGTCGGCTTGGTCATCGCCCGGCACCTCCGCGGTTATCAGGTGGCGTAGAGCGTCGCCAGACGACCTTGATGTCCTTCGCCCATGCGAGCCACGCCTTCCGGCCATTTTCAGGGTCATCGAGGCTCTCGCGGAGCCGTCGGGCAACCTCAGCCGGCGGCACCAGTGCCGGTGGATCTGAGGCGAGAGAAAGGAAGGCCCGTTCCAGGAACATCGCCGGCGCAAGCGCCAGCTTCTCTACAACGATATGGACGTTCCTCCAGTCGAAGCCGCGCTCCTCGGCAAATTGAACAAGACTCGGCAGGGTGAACTCGCGGGCGTGGTCCTCGCGTAGCGCGTCCGAGATTGCCTCCGCGATCTGAACCCACGGCGCTTCGCCGAGCTGTTCCCGGACATACGCGATGAGGGCGGCGGCGCCCCCGTCGCGCGCAGCTGCAGCACCCGTGGCTGCGCGACGGCGGTGACCTCGGCGCTGCACATAGAGCGACGCGATCTCCCGTGCGCACGCCTCGGCATCTCGCTGGATTGTGGTGCCCCAGTAAGTGAGCACCGCCCAGCCTTGCGCCTGAAGGAAGTTGCGTTTCTTCGCGTCCATCTGGAGCGTCTCGGCGGTTCCGTGAAACGCGAAACCGTCGCAAAAGATCGCGATCTGCTCCTCGGGGAAGGCGAAGTCCGGGACCGTGATGAGACGTTCTCCATCTCGGACTTCGAATTGCGCATTGGGCTCCGGCACGTTGCCGACGGCCCGAATAGCCTCGAGCAGCCGCCACTCGATCGGCGACTGTGGTCCGGGCATCCCCGGCAGGCGGGCGTTCGCGCTAACCTCGTCGGCTCGTCTGGACAGGTCCCTCTTGAGTTGCTCGATGCCTGCCCCCGCCCGAGCATCGACGGGCTGCACTGGCGCCATCCGCGAGAGCGTCAGAAGGATGTCGCGCACGGCATCCTTGTCGAAGAATGGGTGCCAGCGCTGGTTTGCGTACTGCTTCAGGCAAAGGTAGCAGGCGCCGTAGCAAGTGTGACCGTAAAGGCGTCGACGTGCGCCTTCGGCCACCTCGGGCAGGCGCCGGGCGAGGTCTTCCACGTAGCCGGCGCCGCCAGGGGCTGTTTCGTAGATGACGATCTGGTCCTCACCGCTTTCGTTGCTGCGCCGCCGGACGAAAGCCTGGATCTCGCGCGGCTCCAGCTCCAGGACGCTCGCCGCACCCGCCAGCAGCGCTTCCGCCACGGTGACCAGTGTCGAGGACAGCGTCCACTTCCCGATCCTCCGCTCGTCCGCCCGGGCGGGCAGCGTTACGACCAGGCAATCCGTCTCGAAGCGGTAGCCCAAGACGAGCGGCACGGGTTGGCCCGAGCAATACTTAGCGTGGCCCTCGCGCCATTTCGCAATGGCGTCTGCATGCGCCGGAATCGAGGGGTCATGCGGCAGGTGCCGACCGCAGTCAGGACAAAGCCAGAACCGCATCCCGTCGCCGGTCTTCGAGTCGGTCTTGCCCCAGTTCGTGACCAGGATGCTGGCAAGCGGGCGGTACTCGACTGGAGCGAAGGCGTACGGGTACAGCCGGCACGGCCCGTCCGAGGCGCTGATGAGGTGCTCACGCCGGAGGTGCCGCTGTTGCTGCCTCGATTCCTCCTCGGAGCCAATTCGCAGCGACTCCTCGGCCTCGAAGGCATCGACGAACAGCGTGTCGACCGCGGTGGGGAGATCGGCGCCGCAGCGCGCGCACGTGTTGCGAGTCTCCTCGGTGGCTTCATCGCAGTGATCGCAGAAATGGATCGAGCGAAGTCGACCACTCGTCTCCGCATCCGAGCGGGCTCGGGGCCCTGGGCCCGGAGTGGGTCCACCAGCAAAGAGCACACGAATCGATCGCAGCTTGTGGCCGTTGGCGTACACGAAGTTGCCGGGAGCGAACTCCTCGAGTGCGATCGCGGAGGGACGGTACAGGGTGGGCGTGTCGACGACACCGGGGTCGAGGCTGAAGGTGTCGACGGGAAACTGATAGGCAGGCAACAGCCCCTGGGTCGCGAGGTAGTTAAGCGTGTAGGAACGCTCCGGATCTTGCGTGATCTCGTAGTAGGCCCGCTTGCGTGCAGCCGCCTTCTTCTCGTCCTGGCGCGCCGAGCCCACCGTCGAGTACTCGCGGTACTCCCGGTCGAGCTGCTCGACGCGCTGCCACCATCTGGAAAAGACACCGCCGAGATCGTCCGAGAAGCGGTCCAGAAGTTCGGTGACCTCGCGGCGGTCGTAGCGCGAAGTGCGTCCGACATCCCGGTCTGGGCCGAACAGCGCGGCCAGCCGGCCGATGATCTCCTCTCGCCGGACTCGAAGTTCTGCCTTGATCTCCCGGAGGGCAACATCATCCCAGCGGGTCGGCTGGCGGATATCGTCGAGGAAGTCGCCCATGCGCGCAGGCAGCTGGGCGTTCAAACCCTCGAGTGCGAACGAACGGAGGTGCCGGTAGACGACCTTGGGGTTGTCCAGGCGCACACGAGCCGGCGAGAAGTTCCCGGATACGAGCCACCGCGGTTCCTCGAACGCGTGTCGGTCATGCGCGCCGCCAGCGCAGAACGTGGACACGAACCCGATTCGCAGCCGGCGGCCCGCGCGTCCCACGCGCTGGACGTAGTTGGCGGGCGTGGGCGGGGCGTTGCGGAGCACGACCGTGAGCAGTGGGCCGATGTCCACGCCGAGCTCCAGTGTGGGTGTCGCCATCAAGACGTCGAGCCGCCCCTCCTTGAACGCCGTCTCGCGTCTGGCTCGCTCTTCGCCAGAGATCTGCGCGCTGTGCTCGGCAACGGCGAGTCGCCGCGGCGCTTGATCCCGGTAGAGCCGGACGTAGTAGTTCTCCAGGTCGAGCTGGACTGGCTGCAACGTCCCTTGGTCGCACTTCGGAGTCGGGCAGGTCGGCAGCGGGTAGGGTCGCCACACCTGGCAGGCGTTGCAGCGGTATCCCGAGTCACAGGTGGTCAGGCGGATGACCTTGTGGTTGATCTGCAGCGGCTTCAGCGCGGCTGTTCGCTCCTTGGCAGGAATGGGGAACGTCGGGACGTGCACGAGGATCTCGAAGCGCACGAGGAGTGGGACCACGCCTCGCAGGAAGTCCTCCGCCAGTTCGCGGCTCCCCATGACACGCTTGGCGAGCTTCTGCGTGGCCGTGAGCTGACCGACGCGCTGGTTCTCCTGGAAAAACCCATCGAGACGACCGGCCTTGCGGATATGGTCCGGCCGGTCGAGCGCGAAGGCCTTCGGACTGCGATCACGGTCGGGAAAGCGCACGGAGTACGGATCGGCCTCGAGCTCCCGGTACCGCCGTTTCCTGTTCGGGTCCAGGTACTCCAGGAAGAAGTCATAGTCGACGGCGCGATTGCGCCGCATCACATCGAGGACCGCACGCACGAGGTGAACGGCCACGGTCGTGTCCAACCCGCAACGGGAACAGAGGTGACCGAACGCATCATCCTTGGCGACATCGTCGAGAAACTCGTAGTCCACACCGACGAGACCCAGGGTCTCCAGAGCAGCGCGCTGGCGGGTGAAGCGTGTGACCTCGTTGGCGGCCTCGTAGGTGAGCGCGAAGAGCCACTTTTCTCGTTCCGGCCGGGTCGGTCGCGGCGGGACAATCCCGAGCCGGCGGTACCCGTCGAACAGGCGTTCGGGAAGCTCCTGAAGGTAGAGCCCTGCCGAACCTGCCTTCTGCACCTCCTGAGCGATGAGGTGGCGCAGTGCGAACGAGCGGTTCTTGTCCTCGGTGTACCCCGCCTGGTGAGCGACGTCTTGCCGATTGTCGGCAAAGACGAGCAGCTTGCGGTCATCGCCGTCGAGATGGTCGAGGTGATGCGTGGCGAGCACGGACACCGTCGATGCGGTGCCTGTTCGCAGAGGCGCCACGATGTCGTAGCGCGTGTACGTGTCGCCGCAGGCAGGACACTTGTGGAGCGGGCCTCGGTGGAGAAGGTAGCGAAACGCTCGGCGGTTGCAGGCTTCACAATGGTCCGACGACAGCACGCATCCACACCCGAGGCACACCCAGACTTCGTCGAGCTTCTCCTCGGCGTCGGTGCGCCTGCGAGGCCGGGCGGTCTCGGCCTCCTCGACGTCGTCCGCGCCGTCGCCATCGGCGATCTTCTCCGGCAGCTCGTGCACCTGCCAGGTCAGGAATGCCGTGCGGTCGTCGCTGAAGAAGTCACCGGTGCCCGCAGGGCAGTTGTCGTCTTCCCTCTCGAAGCGGAGCTTGACAAAATCCTGCCCGCAGGTCCGGCACAGAGCCGCGGGGCGCGCTACGGATCCGCACTTCGGGCACTCCGCGCCGCCCTGGGGCACGAGGGCGCGGCATTCCGGGTTCAAGCAGAGCGAAACGTCGTAGACCCCGTGGAAGAAAGTGTGCAGCTTGGGCCGCAGCCGGGGAGGATGGCTCTCGTCGCCGATGCTCCCGGCCATGAGATAGGCCTCGATCTCCCGCCGCACGAGCGCGGGCAGAGCGTCCTCTCGTGCAGGGAGAGCCTTGCGAAGGGCCTCGGCTGCCTCGTCGACCGTGCGGGGCTCGACGAAGAACGTCTCGATGAAACGGACCACGGCATTGCCACGAAGCGCGAAACGAATGCGTTCCGCGAGGACATCCGAAGGGGGGCATGGCCTCCCGCAGAGGTGCTCGACCAGACCTGCGACCGCGGCATCATCGGAGAGGTCGAGCGTCGCCAGTTCTTCGTCCGAGATCGACGGTAGCGGCGGGACCCAGGCCTCGCCGTCGCGGTCCTCGGGCGGCGCGAACGACTCACCGATGATATCGTCCTCGGAGAACGGTTCTCCGTACAGGTCGCTCGCGAATCGCGCCAGCGCAGCCGGACCGCCCGCGCCGGAGGCCACTGTCGCCGAGGTGCCGATGCCAAGCAGGCTGCCGGTGCTGACGCCAGCGTGGGCCTTGAGCCGGCGGATGAGACACGCGACCTCAGTAGCGAGCGCGCCGCGGTACGAGTGCAGCTCGTCGAGGACGAGGTAGCGAAGACTCGGCGTGAAGAGCGCGCGGTCATCTTCCCGCACCAGGAGGAACTCGAGCTGCTTGTAGTTGGTGAGCAGAATATCGGGTGGGTCGCTCCGGATCCTTGCGCGTCCGACGCGTTCCGTCTCGCTGGGCTCTTCGCGCAGGTTCTTCGCCACGGTATCGCTATCGCCGGTGTAAAGCGCGAAGGACACGTCCACCTGGGAACCGCGAAGCAGCCGGCGCAGACGTTCGAGCTGGTCGTTCGCGAGGGCGTTCATCGGGTAGAGCAGAATGGCCTGCACCCCGCGGTGCCCTTCGCGCTTGCGCTGGATGATGCCGCTCAAGATCGGGAGGAGGAACGCCTCGGTCTTGCCCGATCCCGTTCCGGTCGTGACCACGAATGACCGGCCGGCGCGAGCAACCTCGATGGCGCGGTGCTGATGCTCGTAGAGCGGCCGGTCCCCGAACGGCCAGGCCGCGCCAAGCAGGCTGGCATCCACCTCGCCGCGCTCGACCAGCAAGCGGAGCGTGGAACCTAAAGCGAAGTCGCGGGCCAGGGTGACGTAGGGCCCGCGGACGACCACGTCGGCGCTCGCGAGGTGGACCTCGAACTGGCTGCGAAGGTTCGGGTCGAGGAACCGGTAGGTGGTGCGCAGGAAGCGGCGGTACTCCTCGACCAGATGGCGCACGGCTGCCGGTGCGTTGACACCTCTTCGCTCATCTTTGTTCTCGTCGACTGGCCCATCCATGGAACCGACCTCACCTCCTGCCAACGCCGCCCCGGCGCTTGAGACCCAGCCCCGCCAGAAAGAGATCGGGCACGTCGATCCTTCCATCGCTCCGGGCGCGAAAGATCCCGACCTCGATCAGGTAATCGACCAGCTCCCGTGCGGAATCGCCGGGAGGGCGAATCCCCTCGGTGCTCGAGGGATAAAGCCAGGAATCCTCCCAGTTCTTCTGCAAGCACCGGTCTATGTCACGGCGTTCCCACGGCACCTCGTGGATCGCGGAGAGCCGTTGTTTCAACCCTTCGAGCCAAGGCCACTCGTCCAATGCCGACCCCTTATGTTCCTCGGATACCCTGTCCAGAGCGCGCCGCAACGCGCGGGGTTCGATGAGCCGGGGCCAGCGAGGCAGCGTTTGACCGTTTTTTTGTATTTCGGCTGCCGCCTCAAGCAAACGAACCGCAGGTCGGGGCAAGGCATGCCCTCTGCCGTCGCGAATATGGTCGAGGAGCCAACGGAAGGTCAGCCCCTTTCGCTCGTTTGCCCCCATGTAGGGACCTATCATCCGTTCGAAAAGAGGTCGGAAGTCCGAGCTCTGCCTGGACGAAGGGAGCAATCCCAACGTCGGATTCTCTTCAAATGTGACCTTGACCTTGCAGTACTCGCCCAGCTTCTCGTCCGCGTTGGCGAGGCGCCTCGCCAACATCGCGTACAGGTGCCTGTCGCTCCAGGTGAGTTCTGCGCGGTTGGCGGCGAGCTTGGCGAAGTCAGCCCCCCCCGCTGCTGCCGAGCGCTCGTACAGGTCGGTGCGAAGGAAGATCTTGCTGCGAATGCGGCGCCAGCGCCGCGTATGGGTCGCCCACAGGCCCACCAGACCTCGAACCGCCATCCGCGTGATACTCGATTCGCCGCGAACTAGCGTATCAAGCTCATCATAGGCGATGAAGAGGTATCGGTCCTCGTTCGAGAGACGCTGATCCAGTCCATCCAGCGCGAGGAGCGCCTGGCGCATTGACTGTTGAAAGGCCTGGATCACTGCGGCAACGTCGCCGCCTGCAGGCTGGTATATTGCTTGAAGATCCGGGTCCTGGATCTCGCCCTTGAGGACTCTGAGCAGGTAAGCCAACCATACTTTTACGAAAAGTTCGTCGTTCGCCTGGCTCTGTCGAACGTAATCCTGGAGTTGAAAATGGCTGGGGAAGTCGGTGCCTATCGGGTATCCGGCAATCCACCTGGTTCGGTTCGCCTCTAGGGGTGGTAGACGTATTCCCGGTACGACCGCCGCTATGGCCGGAAGCAACCCTTGCTCGATGACAGCGCGAAAAAGCTCGGTCTTCCCCGCGCCGCGAGGCCCGACGATGAGCACGACGTCTGGATCAAATGCACGCAGATGTTCGGGCACGGGCCAGAAAGTCCGCGGAAGCTGGTTCCCGTCCTCGCCCTCGGCGCGGCCCGCACTTCCCATACGAGCGATGGCCTCGAGCAGGTGAACCTGTTCTTCATGCTGTGTCACGGTCACTCCTCGCTCCGAGCGAAGCGCTGCGCGATGCGATCGCTCAGCTCGCGATAGTTGGACGATATCGCCAGGTCTTCGGCAACGTCATCGATGCGTGTATAGTGCGCAAGACGGCGCTGATATGAGATGGCCACTGGAGCGTGCGGCGCATCGCTTGCTTCGGAATCGCGCACGTACCAGAGGCGGTCCTCGTCAGGATTATCGGGATCGGGCGCATAGTAGTGATCGCGGAATTCCCCGAGAGCACGTTCTGCAAATCCTTCCTTGGCGGCGCGCGCGGTTTCGACATCGTCCGGCACCATGGCCTGGACCAGCACGCATTCGAGTTGCGGCAGATCCGCTCGGACGCGAGTAGCGCCGATCCGTTCGAGGATCAGGCGCAGCCCGAGCCAGCTCTGTTCCGACGACGTCCCGAACAGGACGTGCAGGTGCGCGACTCCCGAGAGCAGAACCCCAGCGGACTCGGAAAGACCTGCTCGGGCATCGACAAGCACCCACTGTGGATTCAATTCCTCCTTCACCTTCCCGAGAAGAGACGAGAGCGGACCCGTCTCTTGCTGGTTGGGAGGCGGGTCGAAATCGAGCCGGGCGAGCTTCTCCAGGTATTCGCGTCTCGGGTCCAGGCTGCCGGCTGGAACAACCAGTATTTCTCCGTCTCCTGTCACGGCTGACCTGCGGCAGGCGTGGTAGTAGTCGCGCAGCTCGAAGTCGCTGACCGGCCGCTCGAGCAGGTAGTCCACGACGCCCCACGGCGCCGTCGTCCCCTGTTCGTCTGCTGCCAACAGCGTTCCTACCCCGGGCGCGTCGAGGTCGAGATCCAGGACGGCGACGCGCTCGCCTGCCCGAGCGCGCTGAACGGCAAAGGCCGCCAGCGCGGTGGTCCGGCCGACCCCGCCCTTGAACGAGTAGAAGACTACGATCGGCGGACCCGGATTGTCGCCCACGGCCTGCCAGGGAGGATCCCCGATAGGCCCGAGCCAGGCGGTGCGGCTGCGAACGCGGTCAGCACGCCGCAGGCGGTCGTCGCCCAGCGGCGTCGCCTCTTGCCAGGCGCGTTCATAGACAAGTCGATCGGCCTCGGACGCGCCGGCGGCATGCCAGATATCCTTCGCCCAGAAGGGCCCGGCCGCTTCCTGCAGCCGTTCCGAAACAAGGCGCTTCTGATCGGCAGCGCGGTCTTGTGGGCCCCACAGGACCACGCGCATCCGACCGAAGAGATCGTCGATGAGCACCGCGCGTTCGATCGAGGTATCCGCGTCAAGGATCTCGCGCAGAGCTTTGATCGCCTGGACTCGGGCTTCATCCATGTGCTTGCTTGTCATCACACCACTCCATCGATACGCATGGGTACCACAGTAGACTCGAACACGGCCTGCGCCTCGGCTATCCAGACATCGGCAACGGCGGGTGCAACCGCGCCGGGCTCCCGGTAACGAAGCGTTTCTCGCCAGCCACGACCAGCATCGTAGATCGAGTGGTCTGGTGTCATTCGGGGAACATATCGAGCCGTCCTGGCCCCGGGCAGGGCAGCCAGCCGAAGCGCTTCCTGCGATAGCGCATTCAGGTCGTGTCCAAGCCTGCGCGCCTGTGCTCCAGCCTGGTCGAGCCCTACATTGACGTTGTGCTCGAGAATCACGAGGCACTTGAGTGCGCATTCGACGACATAGCCAGCCAGATAGGCCGCGCCATCCCATCGTCCCGCGCGGCGCAAGGCCAAGGCGTCGTCCAGGTGCTTGCCCGCGGCTTCCGGATGGTCATCCGCATCGCCGAATCTACCAGACGCCGCGAGCCTGATTTTCGACATGCTTAGCATTCCTCCCCTCTCGCATCTGAAAGACGGATCATATCCCTTGATACCATGCCGCGGATCGCACGCTGCACGTCTGCCTCGTCGTAGCGTGGCTTCCAGCTTCTGACCTCGGCGACCAACGCCGAGGCGGTGACCGGGCCGGCTGCCGCAAGGTCCTTCCAGCACTTGTGGATGGTGGCCCAGCGCTCGAGACCCGCCGTGCCGAACCTAAGGCCGTTGAAGAACTCGCAAAGTTCACGCAGCCGCTCGGCTTGATTGCCGAGCTTGCGCCTGGCCTGGGCCATCGCCTCATCGATCTTCGGGCCTGCGCGGAACACGGTGGCGGTGTCCCGGCCACCGGCCTGCTCCACGACAAGCCAGCCCTTGTCTATCGCGAGCTTCTCCACCTTGTGTTTGAGAGCCGGGTCCCAGGGACCGGCAGCCTTGCGCTCGAACGTCAGGCCGAGGTCGACGCCCAGGTGCTCCTGCGTGAAGTAGATGAGCTTGTCGTGGCCCACGCGGCCGATGTCGGTCCGCCCGACCTCGTGGACGATGAAGGCCAGGACCGCGGCCTGGTTGAAGCGGTCTGCGCCGGCGCGGCGCTTCTTCGGCGTCTTTGGCGGCGAAGGCTCCTCGGCCTCCGCCCGAGGCTGGGGCTCTGTCGTGGGCAGCCGAAGGACGCCCGCAACCTCGGCCTTCCACTCGGCAACGCGTTCTTTGAGATAGGCGAAGAACGCGGCCCGCTTGCGCGCGAACACCGGGAAGGAGTCGAGGATGTGGTCGAGGTCGTCGGGGGTCAGGTCGTAGGCCTCGGCCACGGCGCGGTTGGCTTCCCAGAGATCGGGCCACAGGGAACGGTCGTCGGTGATGTGCTCGAGATGAGATTCCCAAGCAAGGCGTGTTTCGAATCGAGCAAGCCGCGCCGCGACATCTGCTCTAGGTACGGGCATGGGTTTGATGTACGTAAAGCTGACGTGCGTGCCCGCAGTGCGAAACCGAAGGGCGTAGTCGAAGCAAAGCGAGTTGAGCACGACGCAGGCGGCTGCCGCGTCGGTGTGCTCAGGCACAATGCCGGAGAGCGTGTGCGCGGCTGCGCATCCCGCAGGCAGCACCGCAGCGATGCACGTCCGCTCGTTGGTGTTGCTGGCCGTCTCGCGGAAGACGAGCGTCGGCTCGTTGCGCGGCGGCTTGCCGTACTTGCTTTCGGCCTGTGCGACCGAAAGCCACCAGCGCACGGGCTTGGTCCCGACCAGGAACTGATCGATGTGCTTCCCCTCGAACACCGGCCAGAATCCGCGCTCGCGCATGCGCCGGATGGTCTCGGCCACGTCGTCCGGTTCCTCGCCGAGCACGAGCTTCGGTGAGTAGAGACGCCTGGTCTGCGGGTCGGTCGCGAGTTCCAGATCACGATTGTGGGACATGTCGAAGATGTTCTCGCGGTTCCGATCTCGAAAGAATGCCGCATGCCAGCCGAATGGCTCATCGCCACCGAGCGTCGGCCGTCCCGCGTGCATCTTGTGCACGATCTCCTGGTCGCGTGGGCTACGGTACTCGAGGAACGCGAGCGTCTCGGGCGAGAGCCTGGTGATCTCTTCGGCCGTGATGCGAACCATCCACGGCTTAGGCCCTGGGTCGTCGAGCTCCGCCGGGTCGTGCCGCATGAACGCGGCGGCGAATCCATCCGCCTGCCGCCCCTTGCGGAAGACCAGGTTCACGAACTTGTAGCTCGAGTGGATGGGGAAGAGCTTCTTCCGGTTCTCGAAGCCGTAGAAGCGCTCGATGGCGGCCTCCTCGAGCAGGAAGCGCCGTATGCCCACGCAGCCGTCGCCGTTGTAGACCACGGACGGCACCACCAGGCCGACCGCACCGCCCCTGGCGCAGAGCCGCGCCGCGCGGTCCACGAAGTACTTGGAGACGTCCTCGTTCGCATTCTGCGACCTGGCCTCTGACAAGGGGAAATCTCCGCCTCGCCGCAAGAGTTTTGCGGTTGTGATGGTGGCCAAACGGTACGCGTTGAACTCGTCATCGAGCCCCGGGTTCGCCGCGTGAAGTTCCTGGATGCGGCGTTCGCGGTCATTGCCCTTGAACGCGCGGATGAGCACGTCCTGCCGGGCGTAGAACTCGTGGCGGGTGGGCAGCACCTTGTCCCACGGCGGGTTGCCGAGCACCGCGTCGAAGCCCGGCCGCTCCGGATCGAGCAGCACTTCGGGGAACTCGAGCTCCCAGTGGAAGAAGCGCTCGCGCTCTCGCACGGAAACGAACTCGGCCCACCACGGACGCTCCTTTGCGTAGCCTTCGAGTCGCGCCGGGTCGGCGAGGAGCCCGCACAGGACCTGCCACTCGTTCCAGATCGCGGGAACAAAGGCCGAGGCCGTGCGCAGGTCGAAGAGGAGCCGCGCTCCGGCAAGGAGCTTTTCGGCAGTCTCGCGCTGGTGGGCCTTGAAGCGTTGCTCCTCGATGGACTCAGGCTCCACGGTTCCGAGGTCTGCCGCGCGGTCGATCAGACGGCGAGCCTCGGCCGCCGACTCGACGAGCTGGCGCACGCTGTGGGACCAGAGATCGCCCTGCTTCGGCGTCTTGCCGCCGGCCATGTCCGGCAGCGGCGGCCGGTCGAGTGCTTCGAGCCACGTGCCGAGCAGCGAGTTGCCGCAGCGGATGTGATGCTCGAAGTAGGTGAGCGGCCGGTCGCCGGCCAGCGACTCGATCCAGAGAGCCACGCGAGCGAGGTTGACCGCGGTCGGGTTCTTGTCGACGCCGAAGAGGCACCGCTCGGCGATGCGGCGCTTGCACCAGGCCCGCGCCTCGGAGTTCGCGGCCCGCGCCTCGCTGTCCGAGGCCTTGCAGTCGTCGTCCCATGCGCCCCGGAATCCGGGCGGTGCCTTGTGCCCGAACTCGCGTACATAGGCACGGTGGAGCTCCTGGCCGAGGAAGCGCATCGCCTCCACCAGGAAGTGGGCGCTGCCGCAGGCTGGGTCCAGGACTCGCAGGCGCTCGATCTCGGCCGCGGATCGCCCCTCTGCGAGCGGCCCCAGCGCGTGGCGCACGAGGTCGCGCACGAGCGGCAGCGGCGTGTAGAACGAGCCCGACCCCTTGCGGGCCGCTCCGGGCACGAAGTGGAAAGTGCCCGGCTCCAGGCGGCGAAGCAGGCGAGCCGCTGTCCCGCGCTTGATCGCGGCTTCTCCTTCGCCGCCGGCGTCCTCCTCGCCCTCGGACTCGTCTTCATCGCTCTCTTCTGCCACGTCGTCATCGGCTTCGGCCGGCTCTTCCTCGGCGTCGCTGTCCTCCGCCTCGACTACAGCCTCCGGGTGCAGGGCATCGGCGGCAGTGCCGGCGACGATGGCCCGGTCGCCGCGAACGACGAGCGACTTCTGCTCGCACAGCCGAACGACGTCCGGGGGATCGAGCACGAAGACGCGCCCCTGCACGCGGAGCTCGATGCAGGTCGAGCGCACGATCCGCGGCTCGTACTCGAGCAGGCCCTCGTACACCGCGCCGAGTTGCTCGATGTCGAGCTCCCGGAACGAGACGCGCTCGCGGCCGACCCCGACCCGGGGCGCGGCCGTGGCGAGCTCGACCAGGATCCTGGCGACGTGCCGATCCGAAAGCCGCGCCCGCTCGAGGAGCTTGCCTTCCGGGCTCGTGCGGCTGAAGAAGTCCCCTCCCCGCGGCGGCAGGTGCTCGTACGGCGTGATGGCCGGGAGGCCCTCATCGTAGATCCGGAACAGCGCCCGGAGGCGTGCCCAGGAACCGGTCGTGTTCTCGGCGAAGCTGGTCGCATCCGGCGACCGCCGCAGGATCTCGTCGAGAAGGCCCTGCACCGAGTAGGCCGTGCGGTAGATGGGGTGCTCGTCGAGGCGCGGGTCGCGGGCTTCGGCGTACAGGATGAAGAGGAGCCGATAGAGAGCCGTGAGCGCGGCGTCGCGGTAGAGGCGGAGATCGGCATCGCCTATCCCCGCAACCTCGATGTCGCCACGCCGGGCCGCGTCCTCGATCAGCGCTGCGACAAGGGACTCGGCGGCCGTGAACACGGCGCGCTTGAGGTCGTCGGACACCTGCTGCGCGTGGCCCCTGCTCTCGGTCTCGATGATGTCGAGCGCACGCTGTCCGGACTCGTCCGGGATGAACGCCGAGGCATGGAAGAGCCGACAGGCGACCGCGAACGACTCGGGGTCGTCGTCCTCGACAAGACCTTCGAGATCGACAGCGAGGTAGGCGCCGCGCGGTCCGTCACCTGGACGGCGCAGGAGGCGAATCTCCTCGCCGGTCGCCACGAAGCCGTATGCCAGATCCCACTTGGTGAGCGCATCTTCGAGGCGGCGGACCAGGTGGCGCGCGCCGCGACCACCCGCGTCCGGCTGCTCGTCCCATCCCCCGCAGCCAAGGAGCGCGAGGGGGACGCTTCCCTGAGCCTCCTGCTCGGCACCCGCGTAGAGCCCGTGGACGCCGTCCTCGCCTGCGCCGACATGAAACCCGAGCACGTCGCGGAAGAGCGGTCGAAGGAATCGCTCGCGACAGCTCGCCGCATCCTGCGCCCGTCCTTCGGCCTGCTCGCGCAACCGGCGCAGACGGGCGTAGGCCGCGTCCGTGTCCCGGTCCGAGAGGCGCTTCTTGCGGCCGCGCCCCTCGCCGCGGCCGAAGACGGACCCGAGGTAGTAGTCGGAGAGGAAGGCCCGGACGTTGCGGAAGTGCTTGAACGTCATGCGGCCCCCCCAGCATCTTCCGGAACCAGGAACAGCGCGCCGAGGATCGCGGGCGGCACCGGCTGGTCCACACGCTCGAACTCATCGATTTGCCGCTCGCGTTCGGCAACGAAGACCTCGAGCGCTGACCTCTTGGCGCGCGCGATCTCACTGCCCGTACGCGGCACCTCTTCGAGGGTGAGCCGAAGCTGGCCGGAGCGCTCCAGATCCCCGCGCGCGCGGCGCTCTTCCTCGTCGATCTCCCTTTCGCGGTCAGCGCGATCGACCTGGAGATCGGCGCGGAGCACCTGGGCCTGCTGCGCGCGGCGTTGCCGCAGCTCCTGCGCCCTGGCCTGGATGATTCGCGCCGCCTCCTCGGCAGCGCGAGCAACGAGAGCATCGAAGCGACCCGCGAACAGCTCGCTGAGCCTGTCAGCGCCAACTTCACCGGCCCGGCCGCTCGCCTCGAGCAACGAGGCTGGATCCATGCCGTCCTGAATCACGTTTCCATCGAGTCCCAGTCGAACCAGAAGCAGGCGCTCCTCGAGGAGTCCCGAGGCCCCGGTGAGCGTGCCCAGGAATGCAAAGAGCACCGACGGCCGCTCGCCGGCAGCTATCCGCCGCGCGGCCAGTCGCCTCGGCGGAAGACCACGCTCGTCCGGATAGACCTGGACAAAGCGGCGTCGAGCCTCGGCCGCGGCGGCGCGCACCAGGGGATGAAGCGGTGTCACGTACTCGAGATCCTGGGCACGGAAGCGGACGGCCACGGACCTTCTGAACGTGGCCCGCGGGTAAATGGCGTTGACGCCAGGACCACGGAGCCGGAAGGGGACTTCGATGCGGAACACGCCGTCCTCACCGGTCGGCTGGAGCGCCGAGGGCCCGGCCACGTCCCGCATCAGGGATTCGAGCGCGGTGTCGTCCGGCAGGAGCGGCTCAGAGGTGTTGAGCAGATCAATGATGCGCTCGATGTCATCACCGCCGGCTGCATCCGACATGAGCAGCGGCTTCAGATCGCGGACAAAGGTGTCGGTGCGATCGTCGAAGAGCCTCACCAGGCTTTCCTTGCGGACATCGAGGTCCGCAGCCTCGGGGTCGAGGTGGGTCAGCCCCTTGTTGATCTCCGCCAGCCCCGAGAGCACCCCCAGGATATCCGGGGTGGAGACGCGGTCTCCGTGCATCTGCTTGATGCGGTTGACGAGTCGATCAAGGACATCTTCCTCCGGGCTGTCCGGGTAGAAGAGGTAGCGGATCTCGGGCGGCCGCGTCTGGCCGTATCGATCCACGCGGCCGTTGCGCTGTTCCAGCCGGTTCGGGTTCCAGGGCAACTCGAAGTGGATGATGCGCCTGCAGAAACGCTGGAGATTGAGGCCCTCGCTGGCCGCGTCGGTCGCGAGAAGTATGGCCGCCCTGTCTCCCTCGAACTGCTCCTGCACCTTGCGACGCCGGCGTCCACCCATGCCGCCCTTCAGAACGACGGAGCGGCCCGCCAGACCCTCCTCGCTGGCCAGAGCCGCCTCGATGGCTGCCAGGGTGTCGAGGTACTCGGTGAAGACGATGACCTTCTCGCCATGGTCGAGGACGATGCTGCGGAGCTCGGCGAGGAGCACCGCGATCTTCGGATCGCCCGGCGGTAGCTGTCGCAGGAGCTTCTGAATTGCGCTGAGCGCACGGATCTCGGACTTGCGCCTCTTCTCGTCGCGCGGAATGGCGCTTCGGAGAATCTTGCGTGTCATGCGTTCGAGTGCGGCATCACCGAGCGGCAGCTCGGCCTGAAGGTCGCGGATCTCTCCGGCGGTCGGAGGGGACTCCCGGCCGGTTTCTTTCTTGAGCGCATCGAGCCGGTGCTCGACGGTCAGTTTGAGAGCTGCACGGCTCGATAGGGCGCGCTTCTTCACGATCTGCATCGCGAACGTGATGAGGTCGTCCTCGTCCGTGCCCTGGGCTGCCCGCGCGGTGCGCGAGCAGTAGGAGGCAACCTTGTGGAGTAGCTCACGGCCCGCCTCGTCGGCGGTCACGGGCAACCCCTCGACGTTGCGGCGCGGGAAGACCTCGACCCAGCAACCATCCTCGGTGCGGCGGCGGATCTGGCTCTTCAGGCGCCGGATCATCGCCCGCCCGACCCGCCGGCGGAGCGCGTCGGTCGAGCCCGAGAGCGCCGCAGCCGTCGGATCGACGAACTCGACGAGCGAACGGAAGGAGTGAGGGTAGCCGTTATGGGGCGTGGCCGTGAGCAGGAGCAGCCCACGCGCGTTCTCGCGCAGGCCGATGCCGAGGCGGAATCTCTGTGTGCGGTAGGGGTTCTGCGGCGTTCCCGATTCGGCGAGCGAGTGGGCCTCGTCGACGATCACGAGGTCCCAACGCTTGCGCAGCGCGCGTTTTCGCACCGTCTCCTTCTTGATGAAGTCGAGGGACGTGATCACCCGCCCGAGGACATCCCAGGGGCTCGTGCCCGCCGGGAGCCGCGCCTGCTCGCGTGCAAGCCCGCTCGCGTTCTCGATAAGCGCAAACTCGAAACCGAACTTTTCGGACAGTTCCTCCTTCCACTGGAGCAAGAGCCCCGGAGGCGCGACGACCAGGATCCGCTGGACTCGCTGACGGGCCAGGAGCTCGATCATGGCGAGGCCGGCTTCGATGGTCTTGCCCAACCCCACGTCGTCGCCCACGATGAGACTCGGGCGCGGCATGGCGAGAAGGCGCAAAACCGGCGCGAGCTGGTAGGCCTCCAGCGCCACGCGCCCGAAACGGGCGCCTGAGACGAGACCGGTGTCGCTGGCAAGGGTGGCGGCGAGAATCCGCAGGTTGGCACTCCAGGGAAGAAACGCGTCAAGACCTCGCACATCGAACTGCAACGCTTCAGATGGGAGACGTTCCACTTCCTCTGGAGGAACAACCACCGAGAGCCGTTCGGCATCACCGTCGACGGACTCGATTTCCAACACGAGCTGCGCTTGCGGCAACGCCGTCGTCCGCGCGACCCGCCAGATGCGATCGCGCACGCAGACCCGATCGCCGACGGCCACCGCGAGCGTCATCGTGGCCGCCTCGCTGAAGCTACGCGGTTCCTGGCGTTGCTGCCGGGTTCCGCGGGTGTCTTCGGCTGTCCCCGCTCCTGATCAGCCTTCGCCCAGGCGTCCACCTCGGAGGTTTTGAACCGCCAGAACTTCCCGATGCGGTGCGCAGGCAGGCCCTTGCCCTCGATCCAGCGGTAGACGGTTTCGCGCGACACGCCAAGGTAGGCCGCGATCTCGTCAACCGAAAACCAGCGCTCGTCCATGTGGAATCCGCTCCGTCCCGGCCAGGGCATGACCGTCAAAATCAGACAACGCCAACGAACGTAGGCCAATGCCACAGACCTGTCAAGAGCGGCTGAGAATCAGGCGGCGGAGCTCGAACTGGACAAACCTGAAGATGCGGCGGCCAATGTCCACGTCCGGCGTTGTTCGGTTCACACCGGCGACCAGAGCATCCTCCGCAACGCCCTCTCGGTCGGCTGGGGCGCGCCGGCGGGGAGTTCGAGGTGGAGGATTTCGGCCTGGATCGACGGGTCGAGCAGCAGCAGATCCATGAGCTGGGTGATCCGGGCGCGGGTGAAGCCGAGAGCCCGGGCCATGTCGGCGTGGTCGCGGAACTCGCCCTGCTCTACCCGACGCTGGAGGGTATGGGCGAGCGCGAGTTGGCGCGCGTGCGCTCGCTGATCAGCTCGCGCTCGAACTGGGCGAAGCTGAGCAGGACGTTCAGGACGAGCCGGCCCATGGAGGTCGAGGTGTCGAAGTGCTGGGTGATCGACACGAAGCCCACGCTCTTCTTCTCGAAGCGGTCCATCAGGCGCGCGAAGTCGAGGAGCGAGCGGGACAGGCGGTCGACCTTCAAACTTGTCCATTTTACAAGCGTGAAAAATGGACCGTTGGGGATTTGGAACTCAGCGAGTCTGCCAGGGAAAGAGCCTGGCCTGCCGGACGGCGATGTCCTTCTCGGTCTCCAGGTCGCGCAGGAGACGCCGGATCTCGCGGAGGCTCCGGTCGTCCAGGACCTCCCATGCGACCTGGTAGCGACGGCCCACCTGGCGCGTCACCTCTGCGGTGATCCACTCGATGAGCCGCCGCTTCTGGTGGTCGGCCTGGTTCATCAGGCATCCATGGCGAGCATCGCCGCGACGTCGTTCTCGCCGGCGGCGGCCAGGAAGGCGTGGAGCGACTTGCGGAAGAGATCCATCCGGCTGTGCAGGCCGTGGCGCTTCCAGGCCTCGTCGAGCTTGTCGACCAGGTCCGACTCCATCCGCAGCGGCAGCACCTTGAAGGTGACGCCCTCCCGGTGCGCGCTCTTGCGCGGGCCGACCGGGATGCGGCCCTTCTGCGCCTCGCGGATCTTCCAGATCAGGTAGGCCTTGTTGTCCGAGCCCGTGGAGCGGCCGACCACCTCGAGGTATGCAGAGCGCCCGGATATGCGGAGTTGGGCTGCGGGCGCGGTGTGATCGTCACGAAATCGTGGAGGTTTCGGAGACACGTCTCCTCGACAGCTTCGCATATTCTCGGTGTCCTTCTCAGTGCGGTCGGGATGGGCTCGACCGTGCCACACGAGGAGGACGCTATGCTGGAGAAGTTTCTATGCCGACCCTGCACGCTGGAGCAATTCCGTGCCAGCCCGGTGGGGCCGCACCTCGACCGGTTCGCAGCGGCCCTACATGAGGTGGGCTTCAAGAGACAGATGGGGGCTTCGTACCTGCGCGATGCGGTTCATCTTGGGAGATGGGCAACCGGGCACGGGATCCCGATCGAGTCGCTCGACGAGCAGGCGATCGATGGGTTCAGGTCTCACCTGAAAGCGTGTGACTGTGCACACGTGGGTCGCGGAAGCCACGGCCGCTCGGCGAACCGGGTGTGCGTGTTCTTGGAGTACCTGCGCAAGGCAGGGGTGGCCGCCCCGGCAGTTGCCAATGCTGGGCCGCCGCGATCGCCTGTGTTGTACGAGTTCGAGGATTGGTTGCGGCAGCAACGTGGCGCGACCGCAGCGACCATCCGCGCCTACAAGCGGTGGGTATCCGGACTGATCGACCGACTCGGCGAGGATCCAAACGCCTACACCCCGCAAGCCTTGCGCGCTGCAGTGGTCGCGCTGGCTGCGGGCCATAGCTGCAGCACGGCCGAGCAGGTCGTGACGGCAACGCGGGTGTTTCTCAGGTTCCTGGCCGTGGGTGGGCGGTGCAGCCTGTACCTGATCGATGGCATCCTGCCGGTCGCTCCTCGCGGCCAAGCGAAGCTGCCGAGGTACCTGACAGGCGAGGAGATCGACAAGCTGATCGCCCATTGCGACCCGGAGACGCCGACAGGCATGCGGGACCGGGCCATCCTCCTGCTTCTCGTTCGTCTGGGCCTGCGGGCTGGTGATGTCAGAGCTCTCCAGCTCGGGGACATCGACTGGACCGACGCCAGCTTCCGTGTGACCGGCAAGGGCCGCCGCGAGACCCGCCTTCCGCTGTCGCAGGAGGTCGGCGACGCCATCCTCGCTTACCTTGAGCACGGGCGCCCCAAGGCGCACTTCGAGGAGGTGTTCTTGACGGTCCGACCTCCCTGGCGACCGCTTGCCGAGGCGGTGTCGTGCCTCGTCGCCCGGGCGCTGCGCCGCGCCGGGATCGAATCGCGCCCTCGCGGTTCCCATCTGCTGCGGCATTCGGCTGCGACGGCGATGCTGCACCAAGGCGGATCTCTGCCCGCCATTGGAGCTGTCCTGCGTCACCAGTCCGTCGAGACGACCACCCAGTATGCGCGGGTGGACGCGCGGCTGCTGCGCCAGGTGGCGCAGCCGTGGCTGGAGGTCGCGCCATGCTGATGAAAACCATCGAAGCATACCTGGAGGTCCGACGCATCTCGGGCTGCAAGCTGCGCGACGCCGAGCGCCTGCTCCGTAGCTACGCCGACTTCGCCAGCGCCCGAGGCGACACCCACGTGCACGTCACTACCGCCATCGACTGGTCGCTCGGGGCAGGCACCGTCGGGCAGCGTCGCATTCGCTTGCGCCAAGTCGTCCTGTTTGCGCGCTACGCTCGTGCCGAGGACCCGCACCACCAGGTGCCGCACCTCGGGCTGGTTGCTCGCATCCCCCACAGATTTCAGCCCTACATCTACGCGCCCGAGGAAGCCCGGCGGCTTGTTGTCGAGGCCGGGCGTCTGGGCCCGCCAGGATCGCTGCGACCGCACACCTATCGCACGCTCTTCGCGTTGCTGTTCGCCACCGGCCTGCGGATCTCCGAAGCGATGTCCCTGCGGTTCGACGATGTCCGGGACGAGGGGCTTCTCATCCGCCAGACCAAGTTCCTCAAGACCCGTCTCGTGCCACTGCACGAGACAGCCCGAGCCGGGCTGGCGCGCTACATTGCCCTGCGTCACGCCCTGGGCGGGACCACTGACCACGTCTTCATCAGCAGCGCCGGTGGCCCCCTGGAGCACAGCTTCGTACATCGGGCGTTTCGGACGTTGTTGAGGGCGGCCAACATCGGCACACAGCCCGGCCAGGGCCGGCCGCGCATTCATGACATGCGGCACACCTTCGCGGTCCGAGCACTCGAGGCATCGCCGGACGGCCGCGATCGCATCGCCCAGCACATGCTGGCGCTGACCACATACCTCGGGCACACCAGCGTCGTCGACACCTACTGGTACCTGCGAGCGACTCCTCCGCTCATGCGCGACATCGCCGACGCGTGCGAACGCTTGCTCACCAAGGAGGAAATTTCATGACCCCGATCGCACCCCACATCACTGCCTTCCTGCGGGAGCGGCTCCCCCTCGAGCGGCAGGTGAGCCAGCACACCACCGACACGTATACCTACGCCTTCAAGCTGCTGTTCGAGTACGCCAGCACGCGGCTCGGCGTCCCCCCGTCAGCGCTCCTCCTCGAGCAGATCGACGCGCCGCTGGTGCTCGACTTCCTCGCCCATCTGCAGACCAAGCGCGGCAACGGCGCCCGTACGCGCAACAGCCGGCTCGTCGCCATCAAGTCCTTCATGCACTTCGTTGAGCACCGGGTGCCGTCGGCCCTCGACGAGGTGCGGCGGGTGCTCGCCATCCCGGCGCAGCGTACCGACATCCCCCTGGTGAGGCACCTCAGCGTCGCTGAGGTGAAGGCGCTCCTCGACGTCCCGGAACCGACAACGCGGTTCGGTATCCGCGATCGCGCGATGCTCTACCTGGGCATTACAGGCGGCCTCCGCGTCTCCGAGCTCGTCGGCCTGCGCGTCGTTGAGGTCCAGTTCGAGGACCGCTACGTGGAATTGCGCGTCCGCGGCAAGGGACGCAGGCAGCGCGCGATTGTGCTCTGGAAGGACGTCTCCGACGCAGTCCGGGCGTGGCTCGCCGTGCGTGGCGAGGCGCTCGCCCCCGAGCTCTTCCTCAACGCCCGTGGCAGGGCCATGACGCGCGCGGGCTTCGAGTACGTGCTCGGCAAGCACGTCGCCACAGCAGCGATCACCTGCCCGTCGATGGCAGATAAACCAGTTTCCCCCCATGTGCTGCGCCACACCTGCGCGATGAACTTGCTGCGCGCCACGGGCGACATCCGCAAGGTGGCCCTATGGCTCGGTCACGCCAGCCAGAGCACCACCGAAATCTACCTCAATGCCGACCCGACCGAGAAGCTTGATGCGTTGGATGCCGTAAAGTTGCCAGCGCTCCGACGCGGCACCTTCCGGCCTGCGGACGGACTCATCGCCTTGCTGACGCCGAAAAAGATCGATCCTTCGGGACCACCAGTGCAGCCACCTCCGTCTCACCCTTGTTGAGGAGGTAAGCGCCCAGGGCTCGGCGGAACAGCTCCGTCCGGCTCCTGTGTCCGAGCCGGCGCCAAGCGTCGTCGAGCCGCGCCACAAGGCTCGCTTCCATCCTCACCGGAAGCACCATGAAGCGGCTGGACCCTTCCACGATCACTCCTGGAATATGCGGAGCGAAATCATCCCGCGGCCCGCACGGATCTTCGCTTCCTTGTCCTGGACTCCGCATATCCGGGCGCTCTGCATACCTCGAGGTGGTCGGTCGCTCCACGGGCTCGGACAACAAGGCCTACCTGATCTGGAAGATCCGCGAGGCGCAGAAGGGCCGCATCCCGGTCGGCCCGCGCAAGAGCGCGCACCGCGAAGGCGTGACCTTCAAGGTGCTGCCCTTGCGGATGGAGTCGGACCTGGTCGACAAGCTGGACGAGGCCTGGCGGCGGCAGGGGCTACATTCGCGCATGGACCTCTTCCGCAAGTCTCTCCACGCCTTCCTCGCCAGCGCCGGTGAAGCCGACGTCGCCGCCATGCTGGCGAGCGCAGACGCCTGATGGACCAGAAGGACTACCAGAGGCGGCGGCTGGTCGAGTGGCTCACCGCGGAGGTGAATCGCCAGGTCGGTCGCCGTTGTCAGGTCGCATGGGAGGCGCTGGACGGCGAGAGCCTCCGCGAGCTCCAGCGCCTCCTCCGCGACCTCGATCACGAGAAGCAGATGGCGGTCAAGCAGGCGCGGCTCCAGCCCTGGCGGCGGTAACACTGCGCACAACTTGCCATCGAGGCTAGGCAGCCAGATTGACTTCACTAAATCGCCGAGAGGCCTAATTCAGTGAAGTCGAGTCGCATAACAACTTGATATTGCAATCGTTTGGTGACGTCCAGCGAGCGACTAGGGCTACATGCGGCATGTGCTGCAGGTCAGAAATGCTGACGCCGCATCCGTAACTTGACAAACAGCGTTCGCCTGGCTACCATTGATCTAGAGGTGGCCCATGCCGAACGGTAGAACGCACAAGGTCGTCGGGGCAGTCGCGGGAGGCAGCTTCGCCCTGGCCAGGTCCGCAGGTCAGCCAGCAGCTCACCGAGCAGTTGAGACGGCTGGAGGTGCCCTCGCCGGCATTGGCCTGGGGATGCTTCCCGACATCATCGAACCGGCGATCCATCCCGGTCATCGCAGCGTGGCGCACGGTGCCGCGCCCGCGGTGGCTCTGGGGGTCCTTGCGTTGCGGCACCTCGATTCGTGGCAGGCTTCCTTGCGGGCCCATTCGGATCGGCAGGCCGCGCTCGCAATGCAGTCGCGGTCGACGCCCGCCCGGCTCTGGCACGCCGTCCTCGAGTTCTTCTTCAGGTTGCTCGCTGGAGCGGTCGCCGGCGCGCTGGGTGGCTACGGCTCGCACCTGGCTCTGGACGCGTTCACGCCGAGAAGCGTGCCCTTGATCGCATAGGAGGTCCGATGCCCATCACTGCACAGGAGCTTGGACGCCGCCTTCGTGCGGCGAGAGAAGCCTGCCGGATGAAGCAGGAGGACGTCGCGCAGCACCTGAGCGTGTCGCGCTCCACCGTCGCCCAGATGGAGCTCGGCAACCGCGCCGTGTCGAGCCTCGAGCTCGACCGGCTCGCGTACCTGTTCGGCCGCGACATCCGGGAGTTCGTGGCTGACTCGTTTCGCGAGGACGACACGCTCGCCGCGCTCTTTCGAGCCGAGCCGTCAGTCGCCGAGAACCCCGAGGTCGTAGAGAAGGTGCGCGAGTGCATCGCCATCGGCCGTGAGCTGACCAACCTCGAGGTGCTTCTCGGCATCGACCGGGAGCAGGCGACGGTGGCGGCCTACCCCCAGGCGGCGCCCAAGACCCGCTGGGAAGCCATCCAGCAAGGCGCCCGGGTCGCCGAGGAGGAGAGGCGGCGGCTCGGCCTCGGCCTGTCCCCTGTGCCCGAGATGACCGAGCTCATCGAGCTGCAGGGGGTGAGGACCGGCCTCGTCGACCTGCCGGACGACGTCTCGGGGCTCAGCATCAACGACCCGAAGCTCGGGTTCTTCGTCGTGGCCAATCGCCAGCACCACGTCTGGCGGCGCAGGTTCTCGTTCGCGCACGAGTACGCGCACCTGCTCATGGACCGCGACCGGCTCGGCACCGTGAGCCATGCGTCTCGCAGCGATGACCTCATCGAGGTGCGCGCCAACAGTTTCGCGGCCTGCTTCCTGATGCCCGCCGACGCGGTGGCCCGGTTCGTGGCGACGCTGGGCAAGGGCAAGCCGAGTCGATCGCTCGTGCAGGTCTATGACGAAAACGAGACGGTGACCGTCGAGGGGCGCGCCGCGCCCCACTCGCAGGACCTGCAGATCTACGACGTGGTGCAGATGGCCTCGCTGTTCGGCGTGAGCGTCCCGGCCGCGCTCTACCGCCTGCGCAACCTGCGCTTCATCACCGACGCCGAGCTCTCCCGCCTCAAGGAGGAGGACGAACGCGGCAAGAGCCGCACGACCGCGAGGCTCCTCGGAATCGCCGAGCCGGACCATGCCCAGGCGCGCAACGAGTTCAGGCACCGCTTCCTCGGGCTGGCGCTCGACGCCTACCGTCGCGACCTCATCTCGACGGGCAAGCTGCGCGAGCTCGCGCGTCTCGTCGGCGCGCCGGAGGCAGACCTCGAAGCGCTGATCGACGATGACGGGCCGAGCCCGGACAGCGCGGGTGCAGAGGGTTGACGCACGCCATGACAACTCGAGTGGTCGTGACGGACGCCTGCGTCCTCATCAACCTGATCCACGTCGGGCGGCTGCCCATCCTCGACGACCTGCCGGGCTACGAGTTCGTGATCCCCGACCACGTCTACGAGGAGGTGGCGGACCCGAGCCAGCGGCGAGCGCTCGACGAGGCCCTCGGTCACGGCAAGCTGAAGAAGGAGCCGCTCGTGGACCTCGGGGCGATCGAGCTCTACGCCAGCCTCCGCGCCACTCTCGGCAGCGGCGAGGCTGCGTGTCTGGCGATGGCGGTGACCGCTGGCTGGATGATCGCATCCGACGAGCGGCGCCTCTTCCGGCGACAGGTCGTGGCCCGCCTCGGCCAGGACCGGTTGATGACGACGGTGCGACTCTACGTCCTCGCGATCGAGGCCGGGCTGCTCTCCGTCGAGCAAGCAGATCAGGACAAGGACGAGCTGGAGCGGCGGCGGTTCAGGACCGGCGTGGCGTCGTTCCGTGACCTCGTGAAGGGTCGGGGCTGGGCCCGAATCGAACGGCCAGATCCAGACCGAGCACACCTACGGAAGCGACCCGCATCCGCCCAAGGGGTAGTCCAGGCGAAAAGGGCGTGACGCGGAGAAAGCGTTCTTTTCTTTCGCGATACGAAAGGAAAGACGATTTTACTTTTTGTCTGGTCCTCGGCAAGATGCCTTTCCGAGGACGCTTCGATGCCAAGGATCGCGGGAAGATACGAGCGAACGCGAGTCGGCGGCGAGGAGGTGGCGGCCTTCATCCCCGAGCCGTTGCCGCCGCTCATCACCTTCGGCTACGCCGCGTACCTCGACCGGCTGCGGGCCGGGACGGAGATCTGAAACCATGCGCATTGCCTTCACCTCTCTGATCACCGTGCACGCCCTCATCCACGTGATGGGCTTCGCCAAGGCCTTCGGGCTCGCGTCCCTCGCGCAACTGAAGATGCCCATCTCGCGTCCCATGGGCGTGCTCTGGCTCGTGGCCGCGGTGTTGATCATCGCGGCCGCCCTGCTCCTCTTCGCCGCGCCCCGCTGGTTCTGGTTGGTCGGGCTCGCCGGCCTGGTGGCCTCGCAGATCGCCATCGTCGCCTCGTGGGGCGACGCGCGCT
>Ga0209381_1000311_pt1 | contig 131635 bp, 104 predicted proteins | sample DewCreD2012metaG_FD_184111 | JGI IMG/M metagenome (GOLD analysis project Ga0209381, IMG submission 184111) | Hot spring sediment bacterial and archeal communities from British Columbia, Canada, to study Microbial Dark Matter (Phase II) - Dewar... ...
AGTCCGGCTGACGACAACGCGGAATCGGCCGGCCTTCGATGCGGATCAGCGGCGCCCCCGACGGAGATACTCCCGGCAACCCGTGGAAAATGGCCCGCCGACGAGCCGCCTTGAGCCGCCGTAGCCGCGTTGGCCCTGAAGTGCCATGCTCACCTCGCCGCCATCGAACGGCTCCTGTAGGTCAACGGAAAGATACGGGCAAAGGAAAGCCCATCAGGGGGCGGGGCGGGCGCGGAGGGGGGACGGGACACACCCTCTCCCTATCTCCCGCGGCGCGCCGCGCGCGCCGGGAGCTCCCCACGACCCTGACCGGCCGGTGTTTTGCCGCGCCCCGCGCCCCCCGGCGCAGCCCTTTCCCACTCCGACGGGAGGCCGGAGCAACGACGGACGACGTATAAGCAAATCCCGTGCCACAATTTCGAGTCCCGCGTAAGTTGCCACACCAAATGAAGTTAAGACGAATCTGGGCTTCAGTGGGACTCCCGTTCGGTGTTACTTTACGTAACATTGCCTCAATCCTGCGCCACCCTCCCTTTCCACCCCCGCTTTGCACTTCCAGCGGATGACCGGTCGGGCGGCACAGGCGTGCCGCCCTCGGGCTTCGAATCCGGCGGATGGCGCGCCGGATCCGCGCGCCAACCCGACTCATCGGATTCTTCCGGCCCCCCGATCTGCGTCTCCAACACAACCGTAACTCGCCGGGAATCAGGGAGTCCTCGAAAAGCGCGGGATAAGTTGAGACCTCAGTTCCTTCTAGAAGCATCGCTATCCATCGATTATAATCGCTCGATTGTTCGCGGCGGGCCGGCGCCCGCGCATATCGGAGGCGTCCGTGCCGGAAGATTCCCAGAAAGACGAATTGACGTTCGGGCAGGTCGCCATCCTGCAGGGGTTCACCACCCCCGAGCGGGTTCGCGAGTGTCTCGAGATCCAGGAAAAGATCCGATCCATCGGCGGGAAGCCCCGGCTGCTCGGCGACATCCTGTACGAGAAGTCCTATCTCACGGCCGACCAGATCAACCGAATCTTTCAGGTCCAGCAGGCCTACCAGAACCAGGCAAAGGGGATCCTCAACATCCCCGGCTACGAGGTGATCTGCAAGATCGGCCAGGGCGGCATGGGGTCTGTCTACAAAGCCCGCCAGATCAGCATGGACCGGCCGGTCGCCCTGAAGATCCTCCCCCCCCGACTGGCCCGCGACCGCCAGTTCGTCGACCGCTTCCTCAACGAGGCGCGCGCGGTGGCCCGCCTCCGCCACGAAAACATCATCCTCGGGATCGACGCGGGGGAGGCCAACGGGCTCTACTACTTCGTGATGGAGTACGTGGAGGGGGAAACCGTCCAGGCGATCCTGAAACGGGAGGGGCGCCTTGACGAGAAGCGCGCCCTGAAGATCGCCCTCCAGACCGCCGCCGCCCTCCAGCACGCCTTCGACAACCGAATGGTCCATCGCGACATCAAGCCGTCGAATATCATGATCAACCGGGACGGCGTGGCGAAGCTCTGCGATCTGGGCTTGGCCAAGGTCCAGCACCGCGGAGACGCCGGGGCGACCCAGCTGGGCATGGCCGTCGGCACGCCGCACTATATCTCCCCGGAGCAGGCGCGGGGCGAGATGGAGGTCGACATCCGGAGCGACATCTACTCGCTCGGCGCCTCCCTCTACCACATGGTCACGGGGGAGGTCCCCTTCACGGGGCCGAACGCGGCGGTTGTGATGTCCAAGCATGTCACGACGCCCCCGACCCCGCCGCGGGAGAAAAACCCCTCGCTCTCGGTCGCGGCGAACGACCTGATCCTCAAGTGCATGTCGAAGCACCGGGAGCACCGGTTCCAGACCCCGACGGAGTTGATGGCGGAGATTCGAAAGCAGTTGGAAGCGGCCGCGGGGCCGCCCCCGCGCCGTCCGGAGCCCGCCCGCGCCGCCCCCTCCCTTCCGCACCCGCCGTCGCTGCGCCGTCACGCGACGAAGAGCAATCCCGTGCCCGGCATCGTCGCGCTCGTCCTGGCGGTCGGCGCGGGCGCGGCCGTGCTGATGGTCCTCCCCTCCTCGAAACCGGCGGTCACGCCGATCGCTTCCCCCTCCCGGGGGCCCTCGTCGGGGGGCGGCTCGGGCGGCGGCGCCGAGACACCCGCGGGCCCCTCCGAGGCCGACCGGCGGTTCCAGCAGCTCAAAGCGGACATGGAGGCGATTCTCGGCGCGGATGAGTCGCGCTTGGGCGAGTTGCCCGCCTTGCGAAGCCGACTCGAGGCGCTCGTCCGTGACACGGCGGGCACCTCCCTGTCGGGGCCTTCCCGCGCCTTGCTTGACGAGTTCGGCAATCGGGTCAACTCGCGATCCGACGAGGCGTGGAGGGCCGTGCGCGAGTCCGCGGATGCACCGATGCGGGCGGGGCGACTCGCCGAGGCCCTCGACCGCCTGCGGGCGTTCCCGCCCGCCCTGCGTTCCTTCCAGGCCGAGCCCGACAAGACCGGGGCGGTTCCCCTCACCCGCGGCGGGCGCGAGGTCTCCAACGCCGTCCGCGATCTCCAGTTCCGGATCCGCAGCAGCTACCTCACCCAGGCCCAGGAGATCGAGCGGCACCTCGGTCGCGGCGACTATCGGCGCGCCTGGGAGGCCGGCCTTGCCATGCTCCCTTACACCTCCGCCGAGCTGCTCAAGGAGGAGGACCCCGAGCTCCGATCCTTGCCCGCCAAGCGCGACGCGCGCCTGTCGGAGGTGCTCGCCGGCGAAGTCGAGCAGCTCTGGAAGAAAAACCGCTACGACGACGCGCGCGCCCGGTGCGAGGAGGTCCGGAATACGGCGTCCGTCCCCGACGCCGTTCGACAGAAGGCCGCCGCCCTCGCCCTCGAGTCGACCCGGCGTGAGACGGAATGGCGCAGCGGGCTGAAGCAATTCTTGTGGACCGCCTACCAGACGGAACTGGGCGGACCGATCCGGAAAGCCCTCGAATCCCGCGACCTCGACACCGCTCGGCAAAACCTGGCCACCTTTCTTTTCTCGCGCCTTGAGGAGCGCAAGGAGTTTCTCTGGCTCCCGGGCATCGACTACCCGGGCCAGATCCAGCCCGCTCTCGGCGAGAAACCGCCCGGGGGGGACGCCCTCGCCCAGCTCATCCTGAGCATCCATCGCGCCGTCGGCACGGGGGATCCGGACGCCGCACAGGATGCCGCCCGCGCCGCGCTTCTCGACCTCCGGGCCGTCCTTCTCCTGGACGACCTGCTCCGCCAAGCCGAGGCGTCCGCGCAGGTTTACGCACAGACCGGCGAGATGGTGACGCTCGTCTCGAGCCAGGCGCTCGACCGATCGTTCTTCCCCGGCGCGCGCTGCCAGATCGCGACGGAGAAGGGGACCGGCGTTTTCTTCTTCATCCCCTACGGCAAGGCGGCGCCCCGCATCGGGTTCTCCATCCGGAAGGGAGCCGCCCAGTTGCTGCTGGAGGAGGACGTGATCGCGCTGGTCGGGCGGGAGTACGATGCCGCCGCCAAGCGGTGGAAACCGGTGGCGGCCGACCCCATCCTGCGCTTCAAGATCGCCCTGCTCAACCACCACAGCAGCCGGAAGGAGCTCCAGAAGCAGGCGCAAGCGGACTTCGCGGCCGCGCGCCAAGGAGGGGTTCCCGCGCTGGACCGCTACCTGGGAGGCGGCGCCCCGGCGCCCCCGGCCGGCGGCGCGGCGGCGCCCGGCGTCACCCCGAAATCGCAGGCCCTCGACGACGCCTTGGCCCTCGTCCAAGACCTTGTCCGTCAAGCCTCCGCCACGAAGAGCCGCACGAGCTGGTCTTTCGCGCGAAAGCATCTGGACGATCTGGTGAACGAGTTCGGCGGGGATGCCGCCTTCGCCGCCCGCAAGGGCGAGGTCGATGCGCTCCGGCAGCGCATCGAGGCGGGCCTGAAGGGGCGCTGACGCGCCAAGCCTTCGCCCCCCCCTACCCGTCCAAGATCCGGAGCCAACAACCCGGCACCCTCTTCCAGGAACCCCCACATGCGCTGGACGAAAACGTTCATCCCCACCCTGCGTGAAGACCCGGCGGAGGCCGAGACGGCCAGCCACCGTCTGATGCTTCGCGCCGGGCTCCTTCGCAAACTGGCCTCCGGCACCTACACGTATCTCCCCCTCGGATGGCGCGCCCTCCACAAGGCGATCCGGATCGTGCGGGAGGAGATGGACCGGGCGGGAGCCCTCGAGATCCTCATGCCCATCCTTCAGCCGGTCGAGCTCTGGGAGGCGAGCGGGCGCGCGGCCGCCTTCGGCGACCTCATGTGTCGCGTGGTGGATCGCACCGGACGCACGAACGTCCTCGGCCCCACCCACGAGGAGGTCGTCACCGACCTCGTCCACCAGAACATCACCTCCCACCGTCAGCTGCCGGTGACCTTCTACCAGATCGGCGTCAAGTTCCGGGACGAGATCCGTCCCCGTTTCGGGGTCATCCGCTCCCGCGAATTCATCATGAAGGACGCGTACAGCTTCGATGCCGACCCCGAAGGGCTCCACCGGTCCTACCAGGCGATGTACGACGCGTACGTTCGGATCTTCTCCCGGGCGGGGCTCCGCCCCGTGATCGTCGAGGCCGACACCGGCCTGATCGGCGGCGACGTTTCCCACGAGTTCATGGTCCCGACTCCCACCGGCGAGGACCTCATCGCGGCCTGCGCGGGCTGCGGTTACGCCGCGAACCGGGAGAAACTGGCCTGCCCGCCCCCGGCGTTCGAACCCGAGGCGCCCCGCCCCCTGCGCGAGGTCGCCACCCCCGGCGCCAGCACGATCGAGCAGGTGAGCGGATTCCTGAAAGTCCCGCCCGCGCGGATGATCAAGACCCTCGTTTACACGGCCGATGGCGCGCCTGCCGTAATCCTGGTGCGCGGCGACCACGAGGCGAACCCGGCGAAGCTGGCGCGCGTCCTCCGGGCGGCGTGCGTCGAGCTCGCCAGCGAGGAGACGATCCGCCAGGTCACGGGCGGGCCGCTCGGATTCTCCGGCCCCGCGGGCCTGAAGGGCGTTCGCGTCGTGGCGGATCACTCCGTCGCCGGCCCCTCGGGCGCGATCCCCAACGCGGTGACCGGAGCCAACAAAGCCGATACCCATCTGGTGGACGTCAACGCGGGGCGAGACTGGACCCCGACCGAGACCGCCGACCTGCGCCTGGCTGTCGCCGGAGACCCCTGCCCCCGCTGCGGCGCCCCCATCGCCTTCACGCGGGGCGTCGAGATCGGCCACGTCTTCAAGCTCGGCACGAAGTATTCCGAGAAGCTCGGCGCCGTCTTCCAGGACGCGGAGGGGCGGCTCCTCCCCGCCGTCATGGGCTGCTACGGCATCGGGGTCAACCGCATCGTCGCCGCCGCCCTCGAGGCCTCCCACGACGCCGACGGCATCCGCTGGCCGCTGGCGATCGCCCCCTACGAGGTCCTGCTCGTCTCCGTGAACATGAAGGATGAGCGGGTGCGCGCGGAGTCGGAGCGCCTCTACCAGGAGTTGACCGCCGCCGGCCTGGAGGTCCTCTGGGATGACCGGGACCTGGCCCCGGGCGTCAAGTTCAAGGACGCCGATCTCGTCGGCATCCCCCTCCGGCTCACCCTCGGCGGCAAGGGGCTGGAGAAGGGAACGGTGGATCTCAAGCTGAGGACCCGGAAGGAGCAGCGGCCCGTGCCGAGGGCCGACGTCGCCGCCGCCGTGGCCGCCGCCCGCCAAGAGTACCCCGGCACACTCGACGCGGCGCCATAAGGAATTCCCGGAGGGGGTTGCCATGCGAAGCCTGCTGCGGGCCGCCGTTCTCGGGGCTGCCGCCTCGGCGGGATGCGCCACGTCGCCCGACGCGCCGCCGCCCGCCTTCCAATCCGCGTATTCTTCCACCGGCGAAATCCGGATCGGCCGCTATTATTTCGCCGCCAACGACCGCATCGCGAAACGGGACATCAACGTCTACCGCCTGCTGCTCTCGAAAACCTGGGTGGCCCGCCGGGGCGAGAAGGTCAACGACCCCTTCTGCCGCCTGGCCTTCCCCGGTACGGCCCCGACCGACGACCTGGCCATGGGCGCCCTTCTGGAGGAGTTCGCCCGCGCCGGCTTCTTCAACCTCCCGCGGAGGACCGACGTGCGCGCCGACGACATCCTCGTCCCCGGCAAGAACGCCGACGCGCTCATCGTGGAGACCGACCGCGTTCATGCCGTGGTCTTCCAGCGCGACTTGGCCGGTCCCGCCCAGAACCGGTGCTATTTCACGTGCGTCAAGCTCTTCGAGCAACTGGCGGAGGCCAACCGGCCCGCCGTGATCGGCGTCGGGGTGGAGCGCCGGGACACGTTTCTCGAGCGCCTGCTGAGACAGCCGCCGAAGGGCGGCGGCGAGGAGCCGGCGCCGGCGATCGATTTGAAGCCCGCCCCGTTCACCCCCGAGGCGCGCCGGCAAATGGAGGCGGAGCAGCAGCCCCCGCCTCCTCCGTCCGGCGCCCCTCCGAAGTAGCATCGTGCGGCCGCTTGTAGGACCCCGGCCCCCATGACCGATCCCGCCGTCCGCCTGCCGCCCGTCGCCGCCAACCTGCGCGCGGCGCTCCGCCTGCTCGTCGAGGAGCGAGGCGACGCCGCCGATCGGATCGAGGCCGGAGTCCGAACGATCCTGCTCGGACCGGACCGCGACGCGGCTCGGGCGGCCTTGGCCGAGCTGTGCGACGATGGCGATCCCGCGCTGCGCCGGCACGCCCGCCGTCTCTTGAACGATGCCGAGCTGGAGTCCTTTCGGCGTGAGGCCGGGCGCGCGGGCGACCCGGCCGGGCCGGACCGCCTCCGGATGGTGCGGGACCAGATCGTGGCGCAGGGCCTTGACGATCCCCGCGTGGTCCGGGCCCTGCTCGACACGCCCCGCGAGGCCTTCGTCCCCGCCGCCTGGCGCGCCGCCGCGTACGACGACCGGCCCCTCCCTCTCGCGGACGGCCAGACCGTCTCCCAGCCCTACGTGGTCGCCTTCATGACGCAGGCGCTCGGCTTGCGAGGGACGGAGCGCGTGCTCGAGATCGGGACCGGATCCGGCTACCAAGCCGCGATCCTCGCCCGGGTGGCGCGGGAGGTTTTTTCGATCGAGATCCGGGAGGCCCTCTCCCGCCAGGCTGCCGAGACCCTGGCCGCGCTCGGGGTCGGGAACGTCCGCCTCCGTGTCGGGGACGGCCATGCGGGATGGCCGGAAGCCGCCCCATTCGACGCCGTCCTGCTGACCTGCGCCCCCCCGACGATCCCGCCCCTCCTCCTCGACCAGCTTCGAGAGGGCGGCGGCCGCCTGGTCGCCCCGGTCGGCGACGATCCGGACCGCCAGTCTCTCGTGCGTCTCACCCGCTCCCCCCAGGGCGTCCGCGAAGAACGGCTGCTGGCCGTCCGGTTCGTGCCGATGACGAAGGGATGAAAATCCCGTGACGCGCGATCCCGCAGAACGCCCGGTCGGCGTGACAAACGGCCTCCGACGCGCCTATCCCTGTGTTCCGAGCGGCCGTTCCGGATCCGTCGATACCGGACTGCTCGCGCCTCCGCGCTCGCGCGGCGGGGGCCGATTGGAGGAAAGGCCCGTGCAGCACCCGATCCGGCTTGCCGCGCTCGCCGCCTGCTGCGGCGCGGCCGTCGCCGCCCCCGCACGCGAGGCGACATTTCGGGACGAGGCGGCGGCCGCGCTCAGCCGTGCCGCCGCCTTCTTCCGCGACCGCCTCGCCGTCGAAGGAGGGTGCCTCTGGCGCTACAGCGAGGACCTGGCCCGCCGCGAGGGCGAGGGGAAGGCCGGCCCCTTCACCGTCTGGGTCCAGCCTCCGGGGACGCCGACCGCCGGCTTGGCCCTGTTGAGGGCCTTCGAGGCGACCGGCGACCGCGCGTATCGCGACGCCGCGGTTCAGGCGGCGCGATGCCTCGTCCGCGGCCAGCTCCGGTCCGGCGGATGGACCTACCGGATCGAGCTCGATCCGGCGGATCGGAAGGAATTCGCCTACCGGGTGGACCCGCCGCCGAAGTCCGCGAAGGCCCGCAACGTCACCACGTTCGACGACAACACCACCCAAGCGGCGCTGCGGCTGTTGATGCGCGTGGACCGTGCCCTCGAGTTCAAGGACGCGACGATCCACGAGGCCGCCGGGTTCGCCCTCGACGCCGTCCTGAAGGCCCAGTACCCCGTCGGCGCCTGGCCGCAGGGGTACGCGGAGTTCCCCGACCCGGCGCGGTTTCCGGTCCGACCGGCCTCCTACCCCGACGCGTGGTCCCGCACGCCCGACACCAAGGCGTACTGGCACTGCTATACGCTCAACGACAACGTCCTGGCCGATCTGGTCGACGTCTGCATCGAGGCGAGCCGCGTGTACGGGGACCCGCGGTACCGGGCGGCCGCGGAGCGGGCGGGCGGCTTCCTCCTCTTGGCGCAGATGCCGGAGCCGCAGCCGGCGTGGGCACAGCAATACGACGCCGGCATGCGGCCGTGCTGGGCCCGCAAGTTCGAGCCGCCCGCCGTAACCGGCGGGGAATCCCAAGGCGCCCTTCGCACCCTCCTCCGCCTTCACCAGGAGACGGGCGATGCGAAGTTCCTCGAGCCGATCCCCCGCGCCCTCGCCTACCTTCGCCGGTCGGCCCTTCCCGACGGCCGCTTGGCACGTTTCTACGAGCTCAAGACCAACCGGCCGCTCTATTTCACACGGCAATACGAGCTCACGCACGACGACGGCGACCTGCCGACCCACTACGCGTTCAAGGTGTCGAACGGCCTCGACGCCATCGAGCAGGCCTTCAAGCAAGCGAAGGCGGGGGCGGCCGACGACCGGAGGATGCCGCCGATCGCGGAGCTGGAGCGCCGGGCCCGGGACATCGTCGGGGCGATGGATGCGCAGGGACGATGGGTCGAAGAGGGACGTCTCAAATATCACGGACCGGACGACCCGGCTCGGCGGATCATCGACTGCGGGACTTTCGCTCGGAACGTGGAGGCCCTGGCCGACTACCTGGCTGCCACACGGCCATGACGGCGGGCCGCTAAAAACCCCCGGACTTTGCGGCGAGAGCGGTTGGCGATCTCCCCTTCGAGTCGGTCCGGAGGCCGGCGGAAGCCCTGGCGGCCGCCGGCGCACTCCCAACGCCTACCCCGCGCCGTCCGGAGTCTGCGTTCCCGGTCAACTCAATTCCACACCTTTACGCCGGACGCCCGTCCCCCCTGCGGCGACACGACGCGCAGCATGAACTCGTGGTCCTTGTCGAAGTTGTCCACCTTGAGCAGCACGCGGTGCTTTCCGACCGGCAGCCGCACCCCGTACTCCTCCTCGCCCTGCTGAATCCCCCGCTTGGCCGTCACCTCCGCGATCCGGCGGTCGCCCACCCAGAGACGGTACCCGTCGTCCGATCGGATCCGGAACCGAACCTCCTGGTCGACCTCGGATTCCAGCCAGCAAGCGGCGTAGGCAAGGACGTAGTCGCGGCCGGCGCTTCGGTCGAGATGGGGGACGCGGTGGAAACTGATCTTGGTCTCCGGGCTGGCGTAGGCGGACCATTTCGCCTTCGTCCCGTCGAGTCCGACGATCTCCCGGCCCTGGGAGGGGGAGCAAGACGACTCGCCGCCGAGGAAGTCGAACCGCAACCCGGTCCGGTTGGGGTTGGGAAAGGCGCCGGCGACGAGCCAGTTCCGGACATACCCCTCGCCGTCCGTCTCGTAGGGACCGACCGAGGCGGGCTCCGCGGTGGCGGGGACGGGAGGGGACGACGGAGGCGGGGGGGACGTTCCGCCTGCGCCGGCGCCGGCCGGCGGCGCGCCCGCCGCGGCCAGCGCCTTGTCCAAATCGTCCACGTACTGGCGAATTCCCCAGCGGACAACCTCGTCGCGCCAGCTGGCGATCTCCTCGGGGGGCTTTTTCAGCTCCGCGGCCTCGATCGCACGGGCCTTGACCCGGACGAAGTTGCCCGCCGCGGCATCCCAGACCTCCTTGGTCATCCGATCGACGGCTCGGGACCAGTCGGGATCGGTGCGGGCCGGGCGGGCGGAATCGAGCCGGTCCAGTGCCTTCTGGTAGGCCTTCTCCTCGGCGAGGGCCCGGATCTGTTTCTCCAGCTCGGCGATGGATTCAACCAAGGCGGTCCGCTGCCGGGCCACGGCGGCGTCACGGCCCCGCAGCGCCTCCTCGGCATGAGGCGTCCCCTCCGCCGCGCGCGCCGCCGACTCGTAGAGGCGGACGATCCCGGCATAGTCCTTCGGATTCGCCTGCTCGAAGGCGCGCGCCTTCCGGAGGGCGTCGACGGCTTCCTGGACCCGCTTCGGGTCGGCCGTTGCCGTCCCGCCGCCGCTGTCCCCGGTGGACACGCCGCCCGGAGAGGGGGGCGCGGGCGGCCGCTTGTCGCCCGATCCGGAGAAAACCAGGACCAGGATCACGATCAGGACGAGGGCCCCCGCCGCGCCTCCCGCGATCAGGGCGACCGTCGGCTTGCGCGCCGGCCCCACCGAAGCGGCCTGCGGGATCGCGCCGGCCGGGGGAGCAGGGTGGCCGTGGACGGTCGGCGGACGCGCCGCGGGCACCCTCTCCGGCCGTGCGGGCTCCTTCGAAGAGACCGTGATCCGGCTTTGCTCGAGAACCGCCTTCTGCTGTTCGGGCGTCAACTGCTGGAGCAGGGTTTCGGAGCAGGCCAGGCAGGTGGTGTGGATGCCGACGCGGAGGGCCCGTCCCTCCTTGAAGTCCTCCTCGGTGAGGCGCTTCTGGCAGTTGTAGCAATAGACGAGCTCGAATCCCATGGGCTCCCCCGCAGGACCGGGTTCCGACCGGCGCCACCGATTATACCACGGCAGGCGGAATAGGGAACCGGGAAAGGGGGGAGGGGAGCCCCGCGGCGATCAGGAGCCGTTCGCGCGGACAAGTTCCTGGATCTCGGCAGCGGACAGCGTTCGGGTGTAGAAAAGCGCATCGGCCGCCTGCTCGATCTCGCGCCGCGCCCTCTGCACGGCAACCGTCCAGACGAACGTGTCGTGCCGTCTGACGGCCGCTTGAACGGCCGCCAGGGCCTTGGCGATTTCCCCGCGCGCGAGCAGATCCTTCGCGCTAATCGCGAGCGGCCAGGGCCGCCACCTCGGCGTCCGTCAGCGCCCGGCTGTAGATCAGCAGCTCGTCCATCAGCCCGATGAAATAGTCGCCCGGTGGAGCCCCTTCACGCTTGGTGCCGACGCAGAGCGGGTCGGGCGTGCGCGGGATCCGGCCGGTCGCGGCGGCCTGGGCTGCGACCGATCCGTCCCAGTAGATCTTCAGGGTCGTTCCGTCGTACGTCGCCGCCACATGATGCCAGTCGTCGTTGGGCAGGGACGCGGCGACCCGGCCCACGTCCCGGATGTCGAAGAGCATCCCCTCCCTCTCGCGGGTGAGCCGGTACTGGTTGTCGTTGACGCCCTTCTGACAGATCCGGTAGTTGCCGAGCCAGTCGCTTGCCTTGACCCAGGCCGCGATCGTGATCGCCTGTTCCGGGTTGAGCGACGGCCGGTCGTCGAGATGGACATACGTGTCGTAGCCATTGAACCGAAGGGCGTTTCCGAAACGCCCGGTCTCCCATGCCGGCACGCCGCGGATGCGCCCCGGCGGTCCGCCGGCGGCGTCGTCCGCCTCTACCCCGCCCGTCTCGTCGAACCGGAGGCGAAGGGCGAGACCGACCGCCGGGACAGGAGGCGGCACCGCCTGCAGGGCCTTCTCGAGCGCCTCGACTTGGGCCGGGATTCCCCACCGGGCAACCGTCTCCCGGTATCCCCGAACGGAGGCCCCCTGTCGTTTCGTCTCCATGGCCCGGATCTCGAGCGCCCGGTATTTCTCGTCGGCGGTTTTCCGGACCCGCTTTTCCAGGCGATCGATGACGGTTTCCCACTCCGGGTCGCGGCGGCTCGAGCGGGCGGTCGCCAGCCGAGCGAGCGCTTGGCCGAAGGCCTCCGCGTCGGTCATGGCGGACGTCTCCCGGTCGAGCGCGGCGATGTCGGCGATCAGGGCCTTGCGCTCCGCGCCCTCGTCGGCCGCGGGGGCCGGCGAGGCGCCGGGAGACGGGCTCGGAGGAGGAATCGGCGCGGCGGAGCGGCGGGGCGGCTCCGGCGGCGGGGGCGGTGACGGGGCGCCGCGTCCCCCGAAGAGGAGCAGCGCGATCAGGAGGACGGCGCCTGCCGCGATGGCGGCGATTGCCGCGATGGGCCTTCCGCCCCGGGCGGGTCCTGCGGGCCGCGCGCCCCGCAGGGATGTCGTCGCCCGCGGCGACGGCAGGTGACGGGGCGTCCGCTCGGAGGACGGACCGGCGCCGGCTGGTGCCTCGCCCTCCTCCGCCTTGCGGAGGATCGCACGCCGCTGCTCCGGCGTCAACCGGTTCAGCAGCTCTTCCGCGCAGTCCATGCACGTGGAGAGGCTGCCGACTCTGAGCGCCGCGCCGCGGCCGAAATCGGCCTCGAGCAGGCGCCGCTGGCATTTGTAACAGTAGCGGACTTCGGCGCCCATGTCAGTTCCAGACCTGGATGCCGCGAACCGGCTCTCCCGACGCCGTGGCGAGGCGCAGGCGGTGCTGGTAGCCGGACCGGAAATTCCGGATCTCGAACAGGAGCCGGTGCTGTCCCAGGATGGCGATCGCTTCGCGCAGCACCGGGGCGACGATCTCGGCCTCCCGAGGGAGCGGCGGAGACTCGGAGGCGGGGCGGGCTGGCAGCGATTCGGCGCATCGCCCGCAGAAAGCAAGGAACCCGCCCCGGATTGCGCGGCCCAGGCGGAAGTCCGCTTCACACAGCGGCCGCCGGCAACTGTAGCCGCGCTCGTCCTCGGGCGCCATGCGAAGGCCCTCTGCGACCACTCTAAACCGCAGAGGAGGGGGAGTCAATGGCGTGCCAGCGCGGCGATCTCTTCGGCCGTCAGCGCGCGGTTGTAGATCCGAACGTCGTCGATCCGGCCATCGTAGCGCTCCCCGCTGTCCCCCTTCCCGTTCTGGCCGAAGTACAGGTCCCCCGTGGGGGTCGGGTCGTACACGAGCGGATCTTTCATCTTCCGATTCGCGACCGGCGCGCCGTTCACATAGAAGCGTTTTTGGGGCGCCGGGCCGGCCGGATCGTAGACGCCCGCCAGCAAGATCCACCGCCCCGGGACCACCAAGCCGGGCGGCGATTCCAAAATATCAGATCGGCTCGCGTGGCCGGTGACGAAGGCCGCCCGGGTCGCGTCCTTCCCGTTCGGGTTGAGCTGGAGCGCAAAACTGGCCGCCGACGGGCCGCTATTGTTCCGCCACGTCTTGCGAACGACGTTGGACCACTTCATGGGGGCTTCCGCGGGAAAAATCCAGGCGGCGACCGTCACCGCCGCCGGCTCGAGATCGGGGTGGCGGGAGACGCGGACGTCGTCGGTGACGCCGAGTCGCAGCGCCCCGCCGATGCGCCCTCCGCCGGGTTCCCAGGCGGGGCTTCCCGAGAGCCTCCCCGCGTGGCCGCGGCCGGAGGCGTCGGAGGCGGTCGTCCCGGCCGATTCGTCAAGCGCCCACCAGCCGACGGGATCCAGCACGGGCGGCGCGGGGGCGGGGTCCTCCGCGCCGGGGAGGGCGGGAGGCGGCGGCGGTGCGGCGCCCGCCTCCTCGACCAGCGCCCGGACCTCCGTTGCCGACAGCGCCCGGCTGTAGATCCGGACATCATCCAGGCTGCCGCAAAAGTAGTTGTTGTCGGTCTGGATAGACCCCAGGACGATCCGGCGGGTGCGGCTCAGGGAGCCGGCGGAACTCGCCCCCGAGGCCTCGAGCGCCCCGTCGATGAAGAGCGACATCGCGCCGAGCCGGGTCCGCACGGCGGCAACGTGGTGCCAAGCCCCGTCATTGACCGGCGTCCGGGAGTGGATCGTCGGGTCGCCGGGGCCGCCCGTCCCGAAGGCGACCCTGTCGCCGGTGAGGGCCGTCCCGAAGTCGCCCCCCTCGCCGGGATTCTCGGCGTCCACGAGGCCGGCGCCTTCGAACCACCGGTGCCCCCCGAACCGCTGCCGCGTACGCATCCAGAAAGCCAGGGTGAAGTCGTCCTGGACGGGGCGCGGGGCGATCTCGACCTGGTCGTCGACGCCGTCGAAGGCGAGGGCGCCGCCGATCCGCCCGCCGGACGGCTGCCACGTCGGGGATCCGCGGAGCCGGCCGGCGCGCCCGTTGCCCGAGGCGTCTGCAGCGGTCGTCCCGTCCGTCTCGTCGAGACGCAGCCAACAAGCCAAGCCCGACTTCAGGCGGGATGCGATGTCTCCGACCTGTCGTTTCACGTCATCGATGTATTCCGCCAGCCCCCAGGCTTCAACGTCGCGTTGGAGCGCCTGGACGCGGTCGGCATCACCGAGATCGAGAGCCTCTTGGAGCTTCGACCGGAGACGGATGAAAGCGCCGCCGGAGGCGTCGCGCACCTCGCGGGTGAGACGGTCCACGGCCTGCGTCCAGCCAAGATCGCCGTGCCGCGGTCGGGCGGCCGCCAGGGCGTCCATCGCCTTCCGGTAGGCCTGGGCCTCCGACAGGGATCGGACATCCTTCTCGAGCGCGGCGATCTCGGCCTGGAGGGCTTCGCGCTGCCGCGCATCGTCCGAGGGGCGAAAAACCTCCGGCTCCGGCCGGGTCGGGGCGGCGGGCTGCCGCGCGTCGCCGGGGGGCGGAGCGGACGCCTGTCTCCCGGATCCGCCCGCGAGGGCGAAGAAGAGGACGACCAGGACCGTCCCCGCCCCCGCGATCCAGACGACGGGGGGCACGCCTTGTTTCCGGGTCGGCGGCCCGGCGAGCCCGGAGACCGTGGGCGGGCGTGCGGACGGGGGGCGGGCGTGGGCGCGGACGGAGGGGGTGCGTGGCGGCGTCCGGGCCTGTGCGGAGAGGTCTTCCACCGTCACGCCGTCATCCGGCGGCGGATCCCCCTCAAGCTTCCGGAAGATGGCCCGGCGCTGCTCCGGCGTGAGACGGGCCAGCAGGGGCTCGGCGCAGGCGTCGCAGGACAGCAGGGATCCGACCTGGATCGCCAGCCCGCGCCTGAAATCGGCCTCGCGCAGCGGCCGCCGGCAGCGATAGCAGATCCCGATCTCCGGACCCATGTGGCACCCCCTCGCGTCAGTCTAATCTGGATCGGAAGGGAGTCAACCCGCTTCCGGCGGCCCTAGCGGGAAATGATCTGCCGTTGGAATCCGACGTCTCGGGTTGTCGCGTGGATCCTGCGAGCCGTCAGCCGGATTGGGAGCCCGAGGGGCGGCACGCCTGTGCCTCCCGTGAGGAGAGGGGGTGTCCCGTCCCCCGTCCGCGCCTGGCCCACCCCTTTAGGCGAAAGTGTGGGGTGACTTGAGGGGACGGCTCAACAAAGGGGAAAAACATCCCTTCCAACGCATGGGCCCCCTCACCTCCCGGGATCCTGCCGCCCCTCGTAGAGCGCTTTGATCTCGTCCGCGGAGAGGGGGCGGTCGTAGAGCCGGACGTCGCGAAGGGCCCCGGTGAAGTAGTTTCCCGCTTCGGCGTGCCGGGCGAACTTCAAGCTCAACGGCTCCGGATCCGGCGGGCCGGAGGGCGCTTCGTTGGTTCCCGCCGGTGCGCCGTCCGTGTAGGTCTTGAGCGTTTCCCCGTCGTACGTCGCGGCCAGATGGTGCCATCGATCGCCGGCCAGCGATCCGAACCCGACCGCATACCACTTCTTGCGGATCCTGAGCGCGGCCGTGCCGCGGAAACTCGGGTCGCCGTGGTTCCAGCTGAGCTGGAAGTTGCCCTCCCGGTGGACCGGTCCGGAGGCTTGGCCATCGCCGGGCGGGGCGGGGCTCTTCACCCAGACCACCACGGTCCAGCGCGGCAGGTCGCCAACGAACCCCGTGTCCACGTAATCTCCCGCCTTGCGGAACGCCAGCGCGGGGCCGCGCGCCTCGGAAACCCACTCCGGCGAGCCGTAGAGGCGCCCGTCCTGCCCGCCGCCGGAGGCGTCCCGGGCGATTGTGCCCGATGCCTCATCGAGCTTCCACCAACCGACGAGGCCGCCGGTCCCCTTCGCCGAGGCCGGCGTCGACGCGTCCCGGTAGAGGGTCTCGACCTCCGAGTCGGACAGGGCGCGCGAGTAGACGCGGACGTCGTCGACCAGCCCCTGGGCGTCGTGCTGGGGCCCCCGGCCGATCCAAAGCGTCCCGCTTCCCCGGTAGGGGTCCCGGCTCGTGTTCTCGGCCACCCGTTCGCCGTTGCGGTAGATCCGGCGCTTCTTGGAAACGATGTCGTACGTCCCCGTCCAGTGAGTCCACTCGGTGTCGGTATAGGCGCCCCCCGTGTCGAGGTCGTTGCCGTAGAAAGCAAGCGTGAACTTGTTGTTGTCGCGGTACCCGAAGTGGAGCCCCTCGTTGCGGGCGGCCTTGCCCTGCCCGAGGAAAAGGTTCCAGCGGCCGGGCTCCTCCCGCTTGATCCAGGCGCAGAGGGTGAAGGAGCGGTTGGCGAGGTTGACGCCGGCACATTCCACAGCGGCGCCTGGGACGATCCGGAGCGCCCCGCCGCTCCGCCCCCCGCCGGGCTTCCAGGTTGCGCCGCCGCGGAGTGTGCCCGTCCGGCCCTTCCCGGATGCGTCCGCGGCGGTCGTGCCTCCCGTCTCGTCCAGCTTCCACCACCCTTCCATGTCCTCCATCGCTCGCTTTCGAACCTGCTCTTCCAGGGCGCGGTCGAGTTCCTCGACGTACGTTGCGATCCCCCAGGCCGCGACCTCGTCGCGCAGCGGCTTCACGGCGTCCGCGTTCCCCAGCTCCTGCGCGTCCAGGGCCTTCGATTTGATCCGGAAGAAGGCGCCGTCCGCCGCGTCGCGGACCTCCTTGGCGAGCCGCGCCACGGCCTGCTCCCACTCGGGCTCGGACCGCCGGGAACGGGCGGCCTCGACGCGGGCGAGCGCCTCCTTGAAGGTGCGGGCATCCGCCGCGGCGCGAATGTCCTTTTCGAGCGCCGCGATCTCCCCGAGCAGCGCCTCCCGCCGCCGCGCGGCCTCCTCGGCGGCCCGGTCAATCGGCGCCGGGGTGCCGCCGACGCCCGTCCCGGACGCCGGGGAAATCCCGCGTTTCGCGACGTCCGGCTCCGTCCGGTCCGTTGCCGGCTTGCCGTCGCCGCCCGCGAGCGCGAGGACCAGGACGAGCAGGATCGCCCCCGCTCCCGCGATCCAGACCGCCGCGGGGATCCCCTTCTTCCGGAGGGGCGGCCCGGCGTAGCCCGAAACCGTGGGCGGGCGGCGGGCGCGAAGGTGGGCGGAGGACGGGCGTTTCGGCGGCGGGGCCTCCGTCGTAAGGTCCTCCACCGTCACGCCGTCATCCTCGGGCGGCGGCTCCCCCTCGAGCTTTCGCAAGATGGCCTTTTGCTGCTCGGGCGTGAGCCGCGCCAGCAGCGGCACCGCGCAGTTTTCGCAGGCGGTGAGGGATCCGACCTGGATCGCCCGGCCTCGCTCGAAGTCGATCGCCCGCAGCGGCCTGCGGCAGTTGTAGCAATGATCGACCACCGGCCCCATGTGGAATGTCCTCCGCCTCCATTGAAACCCATCGGGAGGAGGGAGTCAACCGGCCCCGCACCGGCAGCGCCACCTGGCGGCCCCGCGTCGACGGGAAAGCGTCCCCTCTCGGCACGGCCTCGTCGCGATTCAAGGGGCGTCCCCGGCGGGACGGGATACGCGCGTGGAGGTCGGATCGATGAAAATCGAAGCCTGCGCCGGGTTCGTCGAATCCCCCGGGTACGGGGCGTGGAGGACGGCGCGCGAGCGAACGCGAAAGCCAGAGCGGATTCCGGGCGCGTCACGGCTCCGGTTTCGCGATCGACAGCCCGCGGAACTCCGCCCACCGGTCGGTCTCAGGTGCGGGCGCCCCATGCGCAAAAAGCGCCACCTTTTCCCACGCCGGCGCCTCGCACGTCCCCACCTCCCGCCACGCCCCGGCCGCATCCTGGTACTGCCCGGCCAACGTTCCGCCCTTCCGCACGAGCCGGAGCGACGCCGTATCCCCCTCCGGCAGCTTCTTTTTTTCGCCCACGACCGCGAGGTGCTTTCCGTCCTCGATCACCATCACCGCCTGAAGCGCGCCGTCCGTGAATTCGCGGACGAGCTTCACGTAGTGGTCGTCGTCCCCATAAAGCATCAACCCCGCCTGCTCGGCCTGGGCAACGGGCCGGCTTGTCACCGTCACCGCGACGGCGACGTCCCCGGCGCCGTCGGGGAGATCCTTGACGAGGACGTTCTTGCACGTGTTCTCCTTTTCCCAGAGCGAGCCGGGGAGGGCGCGGATGCGAAGCGCGTCGCCCTCCGCCTTCCAGGACCGGGCGTCCTCGCGGACCCAGCGCCAGCCCGTCTGCCCGAGGAGCGAGGCCGTCCGGGACGGCCCCAGATCGGCCGGCCCGCACCCTGCGGCGAGCAGCAGCCCCGCCGACGCGATCGGGACCGCCAGGATGGCGCGCATGACAGATTCCTCCAAGGTCGCGGCTCGGCCTTACCCTAGCAGAATGCGATCCGCCTGTCCAATCGACCCCGCGGAATTCCGCGGCGGGAGCTCACCGGGACTGCGGGCCCGGGGCCGAAACTCCCCCGCCCGACACGTCGAAACACACCAACTCGCCCTTCGCGTTCCGCACGTAGAGCCGACCCCGGAAGACCGTCGGCTCCGTCCGGCACGGGCCGGCGATCACCTGCGCGCGCGCGAGCTCCCGGTATTCCGCAGGCGTCGCCTCGGCGACCGCCAGCTCCCCCTCGCGCGTCAGCGCCAGCAGCCGCCCGCCGGCGACCGAGACATTCCCCCAGCCGAGGTCCGCCCGCGCCCATTTCTCCGCCCCGGTCTCGAGCTCGACGCACGTCAACTTCCCCTTGCCATGCGCCTCGTTGTCCACGTCGAAGCCGTACAGGTGCCCTTGGAACAGCACGGGTCCGCTGTAGTGGGCGCAGGGGTGCTTCGCCTTCCAGAGCGTTTCCGGCGCGCCCGATCCCGCCGGGAACCGCAGCCGCGCGCCGCCTTGATTGTAGCCGGTCGTGATGAAGACGGTGTCGCCCGAGACGACCGGTGTCGGGGCGTTCACATACGCCTTGTTCGGCGCCAGCGCCACCCACGGATGCCGGCCCCGCTCCGCGCCCGTCGCCGCGTCGAACCGGACCAGCGCCAGGGCGTTGAAGACCAGCACGTCCGTCTGCTTCCCCTCCGGGAACGGCACCGGCGAGGCGTACGACGCCTCCTCGTCGCCGGCCTTCCAAACGACGTCGCCGGTGGACGTGTCGAACGCGACCGTCGAGGCTCCCCGGCCGCTCGCCGTCACGATCAGCCGGTTGCCGAGGACGAGCGGCGAGCCGGTGAGGCCGTAGACGGGCAGCGTCGCGGCGAATTCCTTCACGAGATCGCGCGACCAGAGGACCCGGCCGGTCGACGCCTCGAAGCAGAAAAGCTGGCCGCCGCGGCCGAGGGTGAAGAGCCGGCGGCCGTCGAGAGCGGGGGTGGCGGCGGGGCCGCCCTCGTGGTTGCTGGGGAAGAGCTCGCACGGGTATGCGTGCGTCCAGGCCACGGCGCCCGTGTCGCCGTGGAGGGCGTATACCGTGTCCTGGCCCCGCACCGAGCCCATCGAGAAGACGAGGCCCCGGCCGACGGCGACGCCGGACGATCCCGTGCCAAGCGCCGCGCGCCAGAGGGCCTTCGGCTCCCCGGACGGCCACGCCGTCGACCAGTCCGCCTCCGCGGAGACCCCGCTCCGGTCCGGTCCGCGGAACCCCGGCCAGACGGGGCCGCCGCCCGGTGTCGCCGCCGGGGAACAAGCGGGCAGCAGGCCGCCGAGGAGGGATCCGACGAGTCCCATGCGTCCGGTCCCCATGACTCCCCTTGAACCAGAAACGGCCGCCGGCCGCAAGACCCCTTTCTCAATTTTTCGGGACACCCGCCTTCCCTTCCGCTAATAATGACAGCGGCCCCGTCTCCGGTCAGCCTTTGAACGAGGAAGCCATCCCCATGCCGTCCACCCGCCGCAAGCTGCTGACGTCTTCGGCCGCCGGCGCGGCCGCGCTGGCCGCCCCCGCCTTCCTCCGCGCCCAGGACCCCGCGAAGCGGTACCGGACGGCCCTGATCGGGACAGGCTGGTGGGGGATGAACATCCTCAACGAGGCCCTCGCTTCCGGCGCCTGCACGTGCACCGCCCTCTGCGACGTCGACCGGCGATTCCTGGACAAGGCGGCGGAGGGCGTCGAGAAGAAGTCCGGCGACGCCCCGAGGCGGTACCCGGATTTTCGCGAGATGCTCGAGAAGGAGAAGCCGGAGATCGTCATCGTCGGCACGCCGGACCACTGGCATGCCCTCCAGACGATCGCGGCGGTGAAGGCCGGGGCGCACGTCTACGTCGAGAAGCCGATCAGCCACACGATCCTCGAGGGACGGGCGATGGTGAAGGCCGCGCGCGACGCCGGCCGCGTCGTCCAGGTCGGCACCCACCGGCGCGTCTCCCCGCACAACGTCTCGGCGCGCGAGTTCATCCGCGCCGGCAAGCTCGGCACGATCGGCATGGTGCGCGCCTTCGTGCACTACGGCGGCGGGCCGGAAACGCCGCGAAAGAACGTCGAGCCGCCCGCGGAACTGGACTGGGACCTCTGGTGCGGCCCCGCCCCGGTCCGCCCCTACAACGGGGACGGCGGCATCCACCCGCGTGGCTTCCGCCAGTACCTGGACTACGCCAACGGCACGCTGGGCGACTGGGGGATCCACTGGATGGACCAGATCCTCTGGATGCTCGACGCGCAGGCCCCGAAGACGGTCTTCTCCACCGGTGGGCGCCCCGTCAAGGGGCCCCCCGTCCTCACGAAGGAGGAGCAGACGAGCGACGCTCCCGACCACCAAGTGGCCGCCTTCGAGTTCGACGGATTCACCGCCACCTGGGAGCACCGCGCCTTCGCCGCGAACCACGCCGAAAAGGGGGAGAACGTCGGTTGCTACTTCTACGGCACCGCCGGCACGCTCCATGTCGGCTGGCAGAAGGGCTGGGTCTTCTATCCCGCCGACGGGAAGAAGCCGGTCGTCGAGGAGCCCGCCCGCCTCAACCCGCCCGACGGCCAGAACATCCGGGAGCTCTGGGCCGATTTCCTCGACGCCATCCGGACCGGACGGAAGCCCATCTGCGACATCGAAGCGATCCACCGATCCACCACGCTGAGCCTCCTCGGCATGCTCTCGATGAAGGTCGGCCGGTCCCTCCGATGGGACGAGGAAAAGCACGTCTGCGTCGGCGACCCGGAGGCGACGGGGCTCCTCCGCCGCGCGTACCGCGCCCCGTGGGTCTATCCCGAGGCCTGACGAATCGGGGGCCGCCGGAGCGAGCCGATCGGCGGGGATCGGCGTTCGGCGGCGGTTCCCGCGATGGGGAAACCATGCCGGCCGCGCTCCGCAAGGTCGCGCTTCTGATCGAGACCTCCAACGCCTACGCGCGGGGGCTCCTCGCCGGCATTGTCGCCTGGATGCGGGAGCACCGGCCCTGGTCCGTCCACCTCGCGGAGGGCGCCCGCGGCGGCCAGCCGCCCCCGTGGCTGTCCCGGTGGGACGGAGACGGCGTCATCGCGCGCATCGAGAACGAGTCGATCGCCCGCGTCCTCCGCCGCCTCCGCGTTCCCATCGTCGATGTCAGCGCCGCCCGCCGCATCCCCACCCTGCCCTGGGTCGAGACCGATGACGACGCCATCGCCCGGGAGGCCTTCGACCACTTTCGCGCCCGCGGCTTTCGGCAGCTCGCCTTCTGCGGCGACGACCGCTTCAACTGGTCGCGCTGGCGCGAGACGGCCTTCGCGCGCCTCGCCCGCGAGGCCGGCCTGCCCTGCGCGGTCTACCGGCCGCGCGCCCGCGCGGCGGACGACGCGGAGGCGGAGGTCGCCCGCATTGGCGACTGGATCGCCGGCCTGCCCCGCCCCGTCGGCGTGATGGCCTGCTACGATTTCCGCGGCCGCCAGGTCCTCGACGCCTGCCGGCGCCGCCGCATCCCCGTTCCCGACGCCGTGGCCGTCCTCGGCGTCGACAACGACGACCTGCTCTGCGACCTGGCCGATCCCCCGCTCTCCAGCGTGATCCTCAACCCGCGGCGGACCGGCTACGAGGCGGCGGCGCTCCTCGACCGGATGATGGGCGGCGCCCACGTGGGATCGCGGGCGGTCCGGATCGGCCCCCTCGGCGTCGCCACACGCCGATCGACCGACGTCGTGGCGGTCGAAGACCCCGGCGTCGCAAACGCGCTCCGCTACATCCGCGACCATGCTTGCGAGGGCATCAGCGTCAAGGACGTCCTGAAGGCCTGCCCGCAGTCTCGGCGCCGCCTGGAGCACCGCGTGCGGCGCCTGATCGGCCGCAGCCCGCACGACGAGATCCTGCGGGTGCGGCTGGACTGCGTCAAGCGGCTGCTGGTGGAGACGGACCTGCCGCTGGAGCGCATCGCGGAGCGCGCCGGCTTCCTCCACCCCGAGTACCTCAGCGTCGCCTTCCGCCGGGCGGTCGGGATCCCGCCCAGCCGCTACCGCGCCCGGCTGCGCCGCCAGCCCGCCGGCTCCCCCCGGTGAATTATCTCAAGTTGTATGCGCATTTCTGGATGGACGCACATCCCCCGCACGCGGTAAGGTTTATCGTTGAAGGCGCTTGATTTTTCGCCCGGTGCGTCCCGCGAGGAGGTCGCATGAACGCCCCCGCCTCCGGCCCCTGCCTTCCCGGCGCCTGCGATGGCGCGGCCGCCCTGGGCCGGCGCCGCTTCGCCGGCCTCTCCGGCGCCGCCGCCGCGCTGGCCGCCCTCCGCGTCCGGCCCGTCGCCGCCGGTCCCTTCACCCCCGCCGACACCGCCGACCATTTCGTCCCCGCCGACAAGCGGCTCGATCCCGCCTGGGTTCGCGCCCTCTTCGCCCGGGGCGAGCGCACTTGGTACGCGGGCGGCGACCTGAAGACCATCGGCATGCCCGTCGGCGGCGTCTGCGCCGGCCAAGTCTATCTCGCCGGCGACGGCCGCCTCCTCTATTGGGACATCTTCAACCGGAACCTCGACACCGGCTACGGCCAAGTCAATTATCAGGTCGGGCGCGAGCCGGACGAGCTCGTGCATCGGGCGAAGCGCTTCCGCGAGGCGCCCGTCGACCAGGGCTTCGCCGTCCGCGTCCGCGCGGGCGGCGCAACACAGGTTCGAACGCTGGATCGGAAGGGCTTCCCCGGCGTCCGGTTCTGCGGCGAATATCCCATCGGGACCGTCGACTACGCCGATCCCGCCTTTCCCGTCACCGTCACCCTCGAGGCCTTCTCCCCGTTCATCCCGCTCGATGTCGAGGCGTCCACCCTGCCCGTCATCGTGATGCGCTTCGCCGTGAAGAACACGGGGGCGGCGGAGGCCGAGGTCTCGATCGCGGGGTGGCTCCAGAACGCCGTCCTCAAGCTCAACGCCGAGGCCTTCGCGGGGCGCGCGGTCCGGGCGAGCCGGGTGGTTCGCGAGGGCGGCTTTGCGGCCGTTGTCGGCGATGTCCGGGCGTCGGGCGCCGCCGCGCCCGAACGTCCCCCCGTCCGGTTCGCCGACTTCGAGGGCGCGGATTACGGGGCCTGGACGGCCGAGGGGATGGCCTTCGGGAAAGGGCCCGCGCGCGGGACCCTGCCGAACCAGCAGGACGTGGGCGGCTACGAGGGAAAGGGGCTCGTCAACACCTTTCTCGGCGGGGACGGCCCCGTCGGCCGGCTGACCTCCCCCCCCTTCACGATCGACCGCCCCTGGATCTGCTTCCTCATCGGCGGCGGTTCGCATGAAAAAAAGACCTGCATCAACCTCGTGGTCGACGGGCGGATCGTCCGCACCGCAACCGGCCGGGATGACGAGCGCCTCCAGCCGCACGCCTGGAACGTCAAGGAGTTCCAGGGAAGGCAGGCCCACCTCGAGATCGTGGACGCCGCGTCCGGGCCGTGGGGCCACGTCAACGTCGATCGGATCGAGTTCCGCGACGCCCCGCCCGCCGACGGCGGCGGCGATCTGCCGTCGCGCCCCGACTTCGGCACGATGGCGATCGCCGTGCTGGGCCCGGACGGCCTCGACGCCGCCGCGTCGATCCCGGACGGCGAAGCGGGCCGCATGCTCTTCGCCGAAACCGGGCTGGCCGCCGGCGGCCGGGCCGAGAAGCCCCTCGAGGAGGTCCTGCGCGGGGCGGTCGGACGCACCGTGACCCTCGCGCCCGGCGCGACGCAAACGCTCGACTTCGTCCTGGCGTGGTCCATGCCGAACCTTTACCGGGGGAAGCGACGCGTCGGCAACGCCTACGCGACGCGATTCCCTTCCGCCCTGGACGCCGTCCGCCACGTCGCGACACACCTCGACCGCCTCGCCGGCCAGACCCGCCTCTGGCATGACACCTGGTACGATGCGACGCTGCCGTGGTGGCTCCTCGACCGGCTGCACGCCACGGCGGCCAACCTCGCCACGGCCACCTGCCAGTGGTGGGAGGACGGCCGCTTCTGGGCCTGGGAGGGCTGCGGCTGCTGCCACGGCACCTGCGGCCATGTGTGGAATTACGCCCAGACGCTCGCCTTCCTCTTTCCCCCGCTCGAGCGCTCCGTCCGCGAGAAGCAGGACTTCGCCCCCGGCATCGGCTTCATCCCCGCCACCGGCGAGATCCGGTTCCGGGGCGAAGGGTGGGGGATCTGGGCGGGCGACGCCCAAGCCGGCTACATCCTCAAGGCTTGGCGCGAGCACCGGTGCTCGCCCGACGGCGCCTTCCTCGCCCGAACCTGGCCGCAGATCCGGAAGGCGACGGAGTTCCTCCTCCAGCAGGACGGCGATGGGGACGGCCTGATCGAGGGAAAGCAGCACCAGACCTACGACCAGGACTACTACGGCCCCAACACCTTCGTCGGCGCCCTCTACCTCGGCGCCCTCCGCGCCGCCGAGGAGATGGCCCGCGAGTCCGGCGACGCCGCGTTCGCCGCGACCTGCCGGCAGGTCTTCGAGTCCGGGGCGAAGAAGTCCGTCGAGACCCTTTTCAACGGAGAGTACTTCGTCCAGAAGGTGGACCTCGAGAAGCACAAAGACTGGCAATACGCCGACGGGTGCCTGGCCGACCAGCTCTTCGGCCAAACGTGGGCGCACCTCGTCGGGCTGGGCTATCTCTATCCCCAGGAGAAGGTCCGCTCGGCCCTCCGGGCGATCTGGACCTATTGCTGGACCCCCGACATCGGCCCTCAGAACAAGGCCCACCCGCCCGAGCGATGGTTCGCCTATCCCGGCGAGGGCGGGCTTTTCACCTGCACGTGGCCGAAGGGGCGCCACCTCGGTCCCAAGTCCACCCGCTACCGCGACGAGATCTGGACGGGGATCGAGTACCAGGTCGCCAGCCACATGGCGTGGGAGGGGATGCTCACCGAGGCCCTGGCCGTCTGCCGCGCGGTGCACGACCGCTACCACCCGTCCAAGCACAACCCCTGGAACGAGATCGAGTGCGGCGACCACTACGCACGGGCCCTGGCCAGCTGGGGCGTCTTGCTGGCCCTGGCCGGATTCGAACACCACGGCCCGAAGCGCCACCTCGGGTTCGCCCCCCGGCTGGCGCCCGCGCGATTCCGCGCCGCCTTCACGGCGGCCGAGGCCTGGGGCTCCCTCGACCAGACGCGGGACGGTCGGCGACAAGTCAACGCCATCGAGGTGAAGTGGGGCCGCCTTCGCGTCGCGACCCTCGCTTTCGAGGTCCCGGAGGACTGGCAGGCGAAGGCGGCTGTCACCGCCGCCGGCAAGCCCGTCCCCGCGCAGGCCCGCCAGGACGGCCGCCGGGTGACGCTGACGCTCGCCGCGGAGGCGTCCGTCGCCGCCGGCGAGACGCTGCGGGTGGAGCTGACGGGATGAACCCCGGCGGGTGGCGGCGTCCACCCTCCGGTGCGTGCACCCATGGTCCGTTCTTTTGCCCCAAGGAGGTACGCCATGCGCGCGATGTGCCGCCGCGGATCGATCGCCACCGCCCTTTGGGCCGTCGCCGTTGCGGCGTCCGGCGGGCTCGCCGGGGCCGGGGAGGTCTCCCTGATATCGCTCCTTCCCGACATGACCGACCTCGCCCGCCTGGCCGAGTTCCCCGCCCCCCCCTACACGTGCCGGCAGTTCTCGTCCTGGGACCGGGCGGCGAAGTCCCCCACGCAGAACTGGTTCGCCAACGGGGATTGCGGCCATTACCTGCGCGTCGAGGACCGCGACGGGCGGAAGGAGCATGTGATGATGGACGCCGAGGGGCCCGGCGCCATCGTCCGCATCTGGTCCGCCAACCCCGACGGCGTCCTGCGCGTCTACATCGACGACGCCGAGTCCCCCGCCCTCGAGGCGCCCATGAAACAACTGCTCGGCGGAGACTACCCCGGCCTCCCGAAGCCGATCGCCGGCGAGCGGAGCCGGGGGTGGAACCTCTACCTCCCGATCCCCTACGCGAAACGCTGCAAGGTGACGAGCGACAAGGGCAAGTTCTACTACCACGTCAACTACCGCACTTATCCCGCCGGCACCAAAGTCCTCTCCTTTTCCGCCGCCCAAGTCGCCGCGGCGGGGGCGGAGCTGAAGGCGCTCGCGGACGCCTTGGCCGCTCCGGGCGGTCTCAACGCCCCACCCGCCGGAGCCGAGACGAAGGCCTTCGACGTCTCCGCCGCCCCCGGCGCCACGGTATCGCTCGGGTCGTTCTCCGGCCCGAAGGCCGTTCGCCGCCTTCTCCTCCGCTGGTCCCCCACCGGCGACCGCGAGGAACCGGCCCTCCGGGCCCTCGTGCTCACCCTGGCCTTCGACGGCGAGACGACCGTCGAGGTCCCGCTCGGCGACTTCTTCGGCGCCGCCCCCGGCATCAACCCTTTCGCGTCGCTTCCGCTGGGCGTCGAGCAGGACGGGACGATGACCTGCCGCTGGGTCATGCCGTTCCAGCGCTCGGCCGAGATCCGGGTCCGGAACCTCGGGAAGACCGCCGCGATTCTGAAGGGGGAGGTCGCGGCGGCCCCGTACACCTGGACCCCGGGCACGATGCACTTCCACGCGAAGTGGCGCATCGAGCACGACATCCCCACCGAGCCCAAGATCGACTGGAACTACATGACCGCGACGGGCCGGGGCGTCTTCGCCGGAGCCTCCTTCAACATCGACAACCCCGTCAAGGACTGGTGGGGCGAGGGTGACGAAAAGATCTACGTCGACGGGGAGACCTTCCCCAGCCATTTCGGGACCGGGACCGAGGACTACTTCGGCTATGCGTGGTGTTTTCCCGGCCGCTTCACCCACGCCTACCACAACCAGCCGCGCTGCGACGGCCCCGGCAACTTCGGACGCACCAGCGTCAACCGCTTCCACATCCTCGACCGCATCCCCTTCCAAAAGGACTTCCGGTTCGACATGGAGCTCTGGCATTGGAAGAAGTGCAAGGTCAATGCGTCGGTAACCACCTACTGGTACGCCGCCCCCGGCGCATCGGACGGGTTCCAGCCCCTCCGGCCCGAGGATGTCGCCCTCCGCCCGATCCCCGAGTACGTCTCCACGAAGGTCAAGGGCGCCATCGAGGGCGAGACGATGCGGATCCTCGAAAAGACCGGATCCCCCGAGCCCCAGAACTGGAACGGGACCAGCGCCGACCATCACCTCTGGTGGAAGGGCGGCCAGAAGCCCGGCGACCGGCTCGTGCTCGCCTTCGACGCCCCCCAGTCCGGCACCTGGCGCATCGTCGGCCGATTCCTCAAGGCCGTCGACTACGGCATCGCCTCGTTCGCCTTCAACGACGGGAAGGCCGGCCCCCCCATCGACTTCTACAACGACGGGGTGATCGTCACCGACGAGATCGACCTCGGCACCGCCGAGCTGAAGGCGGGCGAAAACCGCCTCGTCGTCACGATCGTCGGCGCCAACGAGAAAGCCCGGAAGGCCTACATGGTCGGCATCGACTATATTCTCCTGAAACCGGCTCAGTGAGGCCCGCCAACGCATCTCGCTTCTTCCCAAGGCGCAAAGGCGGGCTTCACGGGGTGGCCGGTTTCCGCTTGACATGTCTTCGAAGGCACCCCTACAATCCGCCCGTCCTATCCGACGCCTCATCCGGAAGGAGAACGCGGCATGCGAGAGTTGAAAGGAGACTGGCGCGACCTCTTTAGCGGGTTCATGATCGCGCTCGACCTCCGGAAGATGTTCCTCGGCTTCGTCGGGCTGCTGCTCACGATCGGCATCGTCGGCCTTTTCCTCGGCTTCATCGACCGATACGATCCGGAGATTCTGCGCGACCCGACCATGCTGAGGCCGGATCCCGGCGCGACGTACGGTTCTTCCCTCGAGCGCGTCCTGCTGCCCCGGTCGGTCCCCGCCGACGCGCCGGTGGACCTCACCTGTTGCGGCGTCCGGATGGCCGTGGCCGCTTCGGTGCGACACATCCTGACCAACCCGTCCTGGTCCGTCCGCTTGCTGCCGCTGGCGGTCTTCCTGCTGATCGTCCTGATCTGGAGCTATTTCGGGGGCGCCATCGCGCGAATCGCGGCGGTGGAGGTCGCCAAGGACGAGCGGATCGAGACGCAAAAGGCGCTGCAGTATGCGGGGCGCAAGTACGGGGCCTTTTTCTGGGCGCCGCTCGTCTGCATCCTCTTCTTCGCGCTCTTCGCCGCATGCAACGCGGCCGGCGGTCTTCTCGGGTGGGGCGCAGACCGGATCCTGCCCGGCCTCGGGGGGGTCGCCGTCGCCGTGTTCCTACCCCTGGCGCTCCTCTCCGGCTTCCTGATGGCCCTGATCGTGATCGGTTCCGTCTTCGGCAGCCCCCTGTTCCACCCCGCCATCGGCGCCGAGGGCACCGACAGCTTCGACGCGATCAGCCGCGGCTTCAGTTACGTCTATTCCCGCCCCTGGCATTACGGATTCTACCAGCTGGTCGCCGCCGTGTACGGCGTCGTCTCCTCCCTCTTCGTCGCCTGGTTCGCCTTCTTCATGGTCCAGCTCGGCCTCGGCGCCGGCCGCGCCGGCATGGCCCTCTTCGGCACCGCGGCGGACTTCGACCGCCTCCTCCCCGAGCCCCTGACTCGGCTCTTCTTCGGCAGCGACGCCGGGTACAGCGGCGTCTCATGGACGAGCGCGACGGGCCGGCTGGTCAGCGACCATCTCTGGGATCTCGGCCCCGTCCAGATCCTCGCCGCCATCGTGCTCCTCTTCTGGCTCTTCCTCGTCTTCGGCATGGTCGCCGGCTATGTCGTCTCCTATCTGTGCTCCTCGCAGACTCTCATTTATTTCCTCCTCCGGAAGAAGGTCGACGGCATCGAGATGGGCGAGGTCTTCGAGGAGAAGGAGGAGGGCGAGGAAAGCTTCAAGACGGAGGCGGCGGCGCCCGGCGGCGAAACGTCCTCCCCTCCGGCGGGCGAGTCCTCCGCGTCGGCCTCCCCCGAGGGGGGCGCCCCGTCCGTGTCCGCCTAGGCGGCCCTTGTGGATTCATGAAAAAGCCCGCCCCTCCGGGGCGGGCTTTTTTTTCGCGGGGAACCCCCTTCCCCGCACGCGCTACGCACCCCGCTCGACGCCTCCGCTTTCCCGCCGTCCCTCCTGCGGGCCCCCGCGATAGGCCTCCCAGCGCCGGTGCAGGGCCGGACCGATCCCCGCGACAAGCGCGGCCAGTACCGCGCCGGCCAACACGTCCACCGCGTAGTGGTAGCGCAGGTAGACAGTCGAGAAGACCAGCCCGGCGACCGGCGCGACCATCCCCCAGAAGAGCCCCCGGTGGAAGCGCCAGGCACAGGCCAGCGTGACGAGCGACACCTCCGTATGGCCGCTCGGAAAGCAGTCCCGCATCTCCAACTCCAGCGCGACCAGCGTCTCCCGAATGATCTGGGCCAGTCCGAACCCCAGCGTCGCGGGATCTTTTCCCCAGAGGCGCGCGTGGCCCAGCGCGGCCTCGTGACGCACGGGGGGAAGGGCCGGGACCAGGAAGTAGAGAAGATAGCTCGAGAAAAACGCGAGCAGGATCAGCGCCATGCCCTCGCGGTACGCCTGCATCCGGCCGGACCTGTACAGCACCAGCCCCAGGATGACCGGCAGGAAATAGTAGCTCACGTAGCACAGTTGCAGGATCTCCACGGCCAGCGGGTGAAGCCAGGCCTCCAGCGCGACGGTGGGGGGGACGCCGAAGATGGCCCGGTCCCAAGCCATCAGGGTGGCGTCCCAGTCGACCGGATTGAGGGGATGGACGAGGTGGTAAAGCTCGCGGAAGGCGAAGGGAAGCAGCACGAGGGGGTACCAGTCGCGTGCGACGCGCCACCCGCGGCCGGGGAACCGGTCCGCGCACGCGATCAGCGCCGCCGCGACGGCCGTGGCCGCCCCGTGCGCGGCCAGGATCGTCCCGGCGCCGGGGATGCGGGAAAAGCCGGCGAGGATCAGGAGGCCGATGAGCGCGGCGTAGCCGAAGACCAGAACGTCAAAGGTCTCGAGCCGGGCCAGGATCTTGCGCATCACCCGAGCCGCGCCGCCACAACGTCCCAGTTCACCACATGCCACCACGCCGCGACGAATTCGGCACGGCGGTTCTGGTATTTCAGGTAGTAGGCGTGTTCCCAGAGGTCGATCACCAAGAGCGGCGCGTGTCCCTCCGAGATCGGGCAGTCCTGGTTGGGGGTGGAGACGACCTCCAGGCGCCCGGCCTTCGAGCGGATCAGCCACGCCCACCCGCTGCCAAAATGGGCCGTGGCGGCCTGCGTGAACGCCGACTGGAACGGGGCGAAGCCTCCGAAGGCGGACTTCAGCGCCTCGGCCAGCTTTCCCGACGGCTCCCCGCCCTTTCCGGGCGCCAGGCTTTCCCAGTAGAAGGTGTGGTTCCAAGTCCCGCCCCCATGGTTCCGCACGGCCGTCCGGATGTCGGCGGGCACGGAGGCCAGATCCTTCAGGAGGGCCTCCAAGGGCCGGTCTTGAAGCGACGGGGCGGACTCGAGCGCCTTGTTGAGGTTGTTCACATAGGCCTGGTGATGCTTGCCGTGGTGAATCTCCATCGTCTGGCGGTCGAGATAGGGCTCCAGCGCATCGGTCGCGTACGGCAGGGGCGGCAGGGCGTGCGGCATGGGAGTCCCTCCTGGGGTTGGCACGGCCGGACGCGGCGATTATAGACCGGTCCGAGGCGCGCGGCAAGAGAAGCACGTCGGGCGGACGGGAAGGAACCCGCGGTTACGTCTTCATCCACCGGAAGAAGAGCACGAAGCCGATCGAGCCGAAGAGCAGAGGAGGCATCCAGCCGGCGAGCGCTGGGCTGATCTCCCCCCGCACACCCCCGTCGAGACAGAGAAACTGGAGGATGTAGTACCCGGCGCTGATCACCAGACAGGCGCCAACGCCGATGAAGAGGTTCTGCCGCCGGGTGGTCGCCACGAAGGGGATGCCGAGCAGCAGCAACAACAGGGGGGCCAGCGGGGCGGCCAAGCGGTTGTGAAGCCGAACGGGGAAGAGCGGCGTGTGGGGGTTGTCGTCGATCATCTGGAGGATCTGCGGGAGGGTCAGAAAGGTCGTGCCGATTTTCTCCCCGCGGGCGAGGTTGACCGGATCGAGGTCGGTCTCCAGGCGGTACCCCTCGGGGGGGAGGGGGGCGCCCGCGTCGCGCTCGAGATTGGGCTTGTAGCGGATCAGCACGCCGTCGTAGAAGCGCCACGCGCCGCGGCCGGGGTGCTCGGCGTCGGGCGGCGTCTCGCAGACAGCCCGCTCCGCCGTGATCAGCCGCTCGATCTTCCGGTCGGGGCCGAAGAGGGCGGCGAAGGCGCGCTGCGCCTCGAAGTTCGAATACTGGTACTTGAAGAAATAGTAGGTGTTGCCCGACGCGTCGCTGACGAATACGTTGTAGTCCTCGTTGCCCCGGCGCAGGACGTTCTCCGTCCGGACGATCCAGGTGCCGAGGTCGGGCATGACCCACTCCTCCAGAGCCGCCCCCCCCGCCGCGACCAGCGCCCCGGCCGCGAAGAAGGGCGCCGTCACCCGGCGCAGGCTCTGCCCCGCGGACACCATCGGCAGCAGCTCGTTCGACTTCGCCAGGCGGTGGCACGCGAACATCGCCGCGAACAGCGTCACCATCGGCAACAGGATCGTCAGGAAGAGCGGCAGCCGCACGAGGTAGTACTGCACGGCGAAAAGCAGCCGGTTGCCGATCGGGAGGTCGATGAAGTCATCCACCCGCCCGACCAGATCGATCAGCAGGTAGAGGAAAAGAAACGCGACCAGAAAGATCGCGAAGGCGGAAGCGTAGAGGGCGCCGGTGTAGCGGTCGAGGATCTTCATATCCGGTAGACTCGCCAAAGCAGCGCGACGGCGACGGCCAGGAAGAGCGCGTCGGCGAACCAGATGACGGCCAGGGGATCCAGCGCGAGCCGCGTGGCCAGGACGTGGCCGAAGGTGGCCAGGACGAAGTAGGCCGTTCCGCCCGGCAGGCTGGCTCCGAACCCGGCCAGCCGGCTTCCTTTGCGGAGGAGGATCCCGATCGGCGCCCCGACGAGAATCAGGACGACCGGGCCCATCGCCCACGCCATCCGCTGGTGCAACTCCGCGCGCACCGCATCCCGCCGTCCCGCGTCGCCGGCCGGTCCCCAAGCCTCCAGCAGGTCGTTCAATTGCGTGGCGGACATCTCGAACGGCTTCCGGGGGCGCTGCAGGAGGGGCTCGATATCGAGCGGGTACTCGTAGGCCAGCGCCTGGCCGACCGGCCAGTTGTGAGGCGCCAAGTCCGGCTTCGCCACCAGCCAGTTCACGTGCTGGAGGATAAACCGCGGCGGGAGGCCCTCCTCCGCCCGGAAGAGCGCCTCCCGCGCCCAGACCGTCTCCACCGTGCCGTCCCGCTCGTTCCGCGTGATCGAGAACTCCTCGAACGCGCCGTTCCGGTAGCGCGTGTAGAGCAGGCGGCAGTTGGCGAAGGTCAGCGACGTCCCCACCGGCGGCGGGTTTCGCAACGTCCCCAGAAGGCCCTGCTGCGCCAGGGTGCGCTGTCGGTGGATCGCCTCCGGGGCCACGTGGTTGTTGAAGAGCAGGAAGAGGGCCGACAGCGTCAACCCCAGCGCGAGCGCGGGATGCACGATCCGCCAGAGGGGCACCCCCCCCGCCCGGATCGCCGTGATCTCGTTCTCCGCCGACAGGCGGCCGAAGACGAGCACCGAGGCCATCAGCGTGCCGGCCGGCAGGCTGTACCGCACCGCGTAGCAGAACAGGAACGGGGCGCTCCGAAGCAGGAAGAAAAACCCCAGCCCCTCCATGCGCCGGTACTGCTGGATCCCGAACCCGATGAAGATGATCAGGGAGATGGTGAGAAACACCATCAGGAAGGCCGCCAGCAGCTCGCGCAGGATGTAGCGCTGCAGGATCATGGGAGGCCGGGCGGTGTTTTCACCAGCCCGTTCTCGCACCGCGCCGGCACGTGCGACCGATAGTAGTAGGGGTTGTCGCCGCGGATCCGCCCCGGGCCCGACGGGCGCTTGTCGTCCAGGCCGTGGTCAAGATGAAAGACGAAAGCCTTCCCCCAGACGCTCACCGCCACCGCCCCGTAGGCGCGCAGCCGGTTCCGCAGGTCCGAATCCTCTTTCCCGAAGCCGTCGAAGTTCTCGTCGTACCCGTTTACGGCGTAGTACGTCTCCCGGTCCACGCCGATGTTCGCGCCGTAGGCCTTCGGCCGATCGCGCTTGCCGATCAGGATATAGAACAGGTTGTGCAGGTGCTTCCAGCGGTGGGCCCGGCGTATCGCCGGCGTCAGGTGACGTTCATGCTCCCCCCGCGCGACCGCCTCCGGTGTCAGCGCCCGGCTCTCCTCCAGGCCGATCCGGACGTACCCCCCCACGGAGAAGCCGTTCGGCCGGTGCGCCGCCCGGTGCACCCGGACGAAGTCCCGGTGCGGGATGCAGTCGCCGTCCGACAACAGGATCAGCCGGCCGACGCTCTCCCGCACCGCCGTGTTGGCGATCTTCGCCCGCCGGTAGCCCCGGTTCTCCTGCCAAACGTGCCGGACGGGAAAAGGGGCCTCCGCCCGGAACCCGTCCACCAGCCGGCGGACTTCGTCGTCCGACCCGTCGTCCGCGACGATCAGCTCGAAGTCCGTGTCGCTCTGGCGCCGGTAGCCCGCCAGGCTCATCGCCAGGGCCTTTGGCTGGTTGTAGATGCTGATGATGACGCTGGTGTGAGGCATGAGCGGGTCCCGCGTTCTGTCTCCGGCCCAGCCCCGGGACCGCCGCCCCGCGCGCGCGGAGACCGGAATCAGCCCTGGGCCTGCGCGCGCCAGTCGTAGACTCCGATCGCTCCCTTCAGCAGCTTCCCGGCGAACGCCACGATCGAGTCATTCGCACTGACGGGAACCCGCGGCAGCGCGTACCGGTCCGGTCGCCCGTCCCGCACCGCCCCGCTTCGGGTCGAGCAGGCCGACGCGTAGCCGGCCTCCCGCACGAGCGCGGCGATCCCGGGAGACCAGTTCCCCTGCGGGTACGCCAGATGGCGCACGGGACAGCCGAGCTGCTCCTCCAGCCGCGCCTTCGAGCCCGCCAACTCCTTCCATGTCTCCTCGACCGTCAGCCCCGCAAGCCGGCGGTGGCTCGCCGTGTGCGAGCCGATCGTGAACCCGCTCCGCCGCAGCAGGCGGAGGTCCTTCCAGCCGAGCAACGGCTCGGGAAACGTCTTGTGCGTGGGGTTCCAGTGGTCCGTCCCCCCCACCGCACCCGACACGACGAAGAACGTCGCCGGGATCCCGAACTCCTCCAGCACCGGAACCGCGTACTTCCGGCAGTCCGCGAATCCGTCATCGAGCGTGATCAGGATCCCCCGCCGCGGCAATTTCCCCCCGCGCGACAGCTGGTCGACGTAGTCGTCCAACTCCAGCACCTGCCACCCGCTCCTCCGGATCCAAGCCATCTGCGCCCGGAACGACTCGGGCGTCACGAATCCCTTCCGGGGCAATCCTGTGCGCGGAGGGCCGACACGATGGTAGTAGAGGATGGTGATCGCCATGGCGCGACACTGTAGCAAACCCACTCGGCGAAGGCAAGGTGGCGGCGGCGTTCGGGAGCGGCGGCTCCCGAGGACGGCGGAGGGGGCGAGCCGCTGTTCACAACTCCAGGCCGGCCTTCTGCTTGCGGCCCGACCGGTCGTGGCACGGCATTTGCGTTGACTTCCCGTGATTGTGAGATAAGATTTCCTCGGCCGCTCGTCCGTGGGAAGGCCGGCCGAACCCTGCCCGCCTGTGGCGATGAAGGCCGGGTCCCATGCAATGGGCGACTGGGAATCCCGCCAGGTCCGGAAGGAAGCAACGGTCACCAGCCCCGTCCATGTGCCGTGGGCCTGCCTGGCCGGAGCTGCAGCGCGGGTGGGGCTCCGCCGGCCTTCCCGGTTTCCCCGTGGCGCGCGGCGTGGTGCCCCCGGAGGGACGCGCGCCTCATGAAACCCTACACCGTCATCGCCCGCCGCTACCGTCCCCAAGCCTTCGATGAGGTCGTCAGCCAGGGGCACGTCGCCCGCACCCTGAAGAACGCCATCCTGGAGGGCCGCATCGGCCACGCCTACGTTTTCGCCGGTCCTCGCGGCGTCGGCAAGACCTCCATGGCGCGCATCTTCGCCAAGGCCCTCAACTGCACCCGGGGCCCCACCGAGCTTCCCTGCCAAGTCTGCGAGATCTGCCGCGCCGTCGCCGATGGGTCCGACCCGGACGTCATCGAGATCGACGCCGCCTCCAACCGGGGCATCAACGAGGTTCGCGATCTGCGCGAGAAGGTCCTCTACGCCCCCCTGCGCGCCCGCTTCAAAATTTACATCCTCGATGAGGCCCACCAAGTCACGAAGGACGCCTTCAACGCCCTCCTCAAGACCCTCGAGGAGCCGCCCCCCCACGTCAAGTTCATCTTCGCCACCACCGAGCCCCTGAAGTTGCCGGACACGATTCTCTCCCGCTGCCAGCGCTTCGATTTTCACCGTAACGCCGCCGCGGAAATCGCCGCCACCCTTCGCGCCGTCTGCGCCAAAGAGCAGGTCGAGGTGTCCGACGCCGTCCTCTCCGAGATCGCCGCCGCCGCGGACGGATCCATGCGCGACGCCCAATCGCTTCTCGACCAGCTCCTCGCCTTTGCGGAAGGGGCGTTGACGACCGAGGACGTGACGCGGCTCCTGGGCACGCTGCCGCGCGAGCGGATCGCCGCGCTCTTCCAAGCCGTCGCCGCGCGCGATTCCCGCGTCGTGCTCGCCCAGATCCAGGCCGTTTTCGACGAGGGGCGCGACCCCGAGGCGGTCTGCGACCAAGCCGTCGCCTTCTGTCGCGACGCCCTGCTCGTCGCCGCCGCCGGCACGGACGCCCCCGGGCTCGACCTGCCGCCGGACGCCCTCATCCCGGTCGCCGAGGCCGCCAAGGCCTTTCCGGCGGAGACGCTGATGTACTTCATCCAACTCCTTGCCGAGTGCAAGCGCCGGATGAAGGAGGGACTCGCCCCGCGTCTTGTCCTGGAGGTTGCGGTTCTCAAGATGGCGCGGTGGGAAGACCTGGCCTCCATCGCCGACCTCCTGGCCCGCTTGGAGTCCCGCGTACCGACGGGGTCGGGCACCCCGGCCCGATCCGCGGCGTCTCCTCCGGCACAACACGCCCCGGTCCCGCCGGGCCGGCCCCTGGGGCCGATCGCCAGCGCAGCCCGGCCCTGGGAAACCTCGAGGTTCGCCGCGCAGCCGCCCGCCCCGCCGGCCGGTCCCCAGACCCCGCTCCTCTTCCCCGCCCGGCAGGCCGCCGGGCCGTTGTCCACCCCCGGGGTCGCGCCAGCCCCGGCATCCGCCCCATCGCCGGCGTCCCTCTCCGCGAACACCGCCCCTGCGGAACCCGCCCCGGGTCCCCGGCCGGAGACCTCCTTCCCAACGCCCGTCGCGGCGTCACCGGCGGACACGGCAGCCGAGGCGGGGGCTGTCGAGGAGCCTCCCGCGCCCGTCGCGCCATCCCCCGACGCCTCCGAGCTCAGGGCCCGGTGGCCCGAGATCCTCGACCGGATCCGCACCACCAACGTCTACGCCTCGGCGTTCCTGAAGGAGGCCAGCCCGGTCTCGATTGAAGGCGCCGAGTTGACCCTGTCGTTCCCCGCCGGCATGCGGTTTCACAAGAGCCAGATCGAGATGCCCAAGTACCGGAAATCGGTGGAGGACGCGGCGTCGGCCGTGCTGGGCATCCCGGTCTCGCTCCATTGCACGATCGGGTCCGGGGAGGCGGCCCCCGGCGGTCCGTCCCCGTCGGCCGGTGCGCCCCCGGCGCCGCCGCCCGCCGACGCGCTCGCCGACCCCGGCGTGCGGCGCGTGATCGAGACCTTCGACGGTCGCGTGGTGGACGTCAAGCGGACGCCCTGAGGCAGGGATGCTCCGCGTCGGTTTACGGATGGCGGCCAAGCCAGGAGAAACGGCATGTTCGGCGGCATGGACATGGGCCGGCTGATGAAGCAGGCCCAGGAGATGCAGCGGAAGATGGAGCGGGTGAAGGAGGACCTCAAGGATCGCGTCGTGGACGCCTCCGCGGGCGGCGCCGTTGTCGTTCACTTCAACGGCGCCCAGGAAATGCTCGACATCACGATCCAGCCCGAGGTCCTCCGGGAGGATCCGGCCGTCGTCCAGGACCTTGTCGTGGCGGCGGTCAACGAGGGCCTCCGGAAAGCGAAGGCGCTGGCCGAGCAGGAGATGGGCAAGGTGGCTGGCGGACTGGGCGGGCTTCCCGGGTTGGGACTGTGACGATGCCGGAGAAGGATCCCCTGGCGGTGCTGATCGAGGCCTTGGCCGGTCTGCCCGGTGTCGGGACCAAGACGGCCGAACGCATGGCCTTCCACCTGATGATGGTTCCCGCCGAGGAGGCGATGCGGCTGGCCTACGCCATCCGCGACGTCAAGGAGAAGGTCCGCCACTGCACGATCTGCTTCAACATCGGGCCGGCGGATCCCTGCGCGATCTGTCGCGACCCGAGGCGGGATCGGTCGACGCTCTGCGTCGTCGAGCAGCCGGGCGACCTCTGGGCGATCGAGCGAACCGCCCAATACCGCGGCCTCTACCACGTTCTGCTCGGCCGCCTGGCCCCCCTCGACGGTGTCGGGCCCGACCGGCTTACCTCGGCGAAGCTTGCCGAGCGCCTCCGCGCCGGGGAGATCCGCGAAGTGATCCTCGCCACGAACCCGACTTCCGAGGGCGACGCCACGGCGGTCTATCTCCAGCGGCTCGTCCAGCCGCTCGGCGTCCGCGTGACCCGGCTTGCCCGCGGCCTCCCCGCCGGGAGCACGCTCGAATACGCGAATCGCGCGGTGGTGACCGACGCCCTGCAGGGACGACGCGAGTTCTGACCCGGGCTCCCGGAGCCCCCGAGGGATCCGCATGCGACTGGAAGCCGGCTTGCATCAGCGCCAGGAGATGCGCCTGCGGCTCGCCCCGCAGGTCATCCAGTCCATCGAGCTCCTCCAGCTTCCCCTCCTCGCCCTCGAGGAGACGATCAAGCAGGAGCTGGTGGACAACCCGACACTGGAGCTGAAGGAGGAGCGGGAGGACCCGGAAGATCGCGCGGAGGCGGATCGCAAGGAGGCGGAGGTGGAGGCGGCCGACCGCCTCGAGGCCCTCCGCGCCCTCGAGGACCAGTGGCAGGAGGGCGCCCCCCGCCGCGCCGCCGGGGGCGACGAGGACCGCAAGCAGGAGTTCCTCCAGAACATCGCCAGCCGCGGCCGCACCCTCGCCGACCATCTTGTCGCCCAGCTTCGCCTCCTGGAGCTTCCCCCCCGCACCGCCCGCATCGCGGAGCACATCGTCTTCAGCCTCGACGCCAGCGGCTACCTGCCGATGAGCGTCGAGGAGATCGCCGCCTCCCTCCCCGATCTTTTCGCCGACCGGCTGCCCGACGAGTCGGTCCGGGAGGTGGAGGCGGTCCTCCGCCTCGTCCAGTCCCTCGACCCCGCCGGCGTCGCCGCCCGCGACACGCGGGAGTGCCTCCTCCTGCAACTCCGCCCGACGGACCCGGATTACGCGATGAAGCGCCGGCTCGTCGAGTCGCACCTCGACGACATCCTCGAGAACCGGCTGCCGCGGATCGCCCGGAAGCTCGATCTGCCCCTGGAGACCGTTCAGGACCTCGTCGCCAGCCTCCAGACCCTCAACCCGAAGCCCGGCGCGTCCTTTCTCGGGGCCGAGGCCCCCCTTGTCACCCCCGATGTCATCGTGCGCGAGATCGACGGGGAGTATGAGGTGATCCTTGAGGAGGGATCGCTGCCGCCGCTCATGATCAACCCCCATTACCTCGACCTCCTGCAGCGCGGCGCGCTGACGGGCGCGGAAAAGGAGTTCGTGCAGCGGAAGGTCGAGGCGGCGCGCCGGCTCATCACGGCGATCGAGCAGCGGCGGCTGACTCTGACGCGCATCGCCCGCGAGATCGTCCGCGCCCAGCGCGCCTTTCTCGACCACGGCATCGTCGAGCTCAAGCCGATGAAGATGCAGCAGATCGCCGAGACCCTGCGCGTCCACGTCTCCACCGTCAGCCGCGCCATCGCCGACAAGTACATCCAGACCCCCCGCGGCATCTTCCCCTTCAAGTTCTTCTTCTCCGGCGGCGCCGACACCGATGACGGCGGGGCCGAGGCCAAGGTCAACGTCATGGACCGCATCCGCGAGCTCGTCGACGGGGAGGACAAGCGCAACCCGCTGAGCGACATCGACCTCGTCCGGCTTGTCCGCGAGCGATACGGGCTCGACCTTGCGCGCCGGACCGTCACGAAGTACCGCAAGGCCCTCAAGATTCCGTCCTCCCGCCGGCGAAAACAGTATTGATGCCGGATGCGGGGCAACCGCGCCGTGTCCGGGAGGCCTCCGAGCTCTAGCCCAGAGGAGGTGATGCGATGAGCGTGGAAGAGCGGGCGAACCGGTTCCGCGCCAATCTCGAGGCCCTCCGGGCCGAGATCGGGTCCGTCGTCGTCGGCCAGGACGAGGTCATCCGCCAGGTCCTGCTCTGCCTCTTGGCCGGGGGCCACGCCATGCTCGAGGGCGTCCCCGGCCTCGGCAAAACCCTCCTCGTCCGAACCCTCAGCCAGTGCCTCCGCCTGACCTTCTCCCGCATCCAGTTCACCCCCGACCTCATGCCGGCCGACATCCTCGGGACCCACATCGTCGTCGAGGACGAGCGCCGCCAGCGCTCTTTCCGTTTCCAGCGCGGCCCGGTCTTCGGCAACGTCATCCTCGCCGACGAGATCAACCGCGCCACCCCCAAGACCCAGTCGGCCCTGCTCGAGGCGATGCAGGAGCACGCGGTGACGGTCGCCGGGACGCGCTACCCCCTCGAGGAGCCCTTCGTCGTCCTGGCCACCCAGAACCCCATCGAGATGGAGGGAACCTACCCGCTGCCCGAGGCCCAGCTCGACCGCTTTCTCCTCAAGATTCTCGTGAAGGCCCCCTCGCAGGAGGAGTTGGTGGCGGTGCTCGACCGGACGACGGGGAAGGCGGAGGCGGCACCGCGCGCCCTCTTCGACGCCGCGGAGATCCTCGCCATGCGCGACCTCGCCCGCGAGGTCGAGATCGCCTCGCACGTAAAGGCCTACGCCGCACGCCTCGTCCTGGCCTCCCACCCCGAGAGCGCGGAGGCGCCGGCGATCGTCAAACGCTACGTCCGCTACGGGGCAAGTCCCCGCGGCGCCCAGGCCCTCGTCCTCTCCGCCAAGGTCCTGGCCCTGCTCAAGGGCCGGTACAATGTCAGCTTCGGCGACCTGCGCGACGTCGCCGCCCCGGCGCTGCGCCACCGCCTCATCCTCAACTTCGAGGGCGAGGCCGAGGGCATCAAGCCCGACCAAGTCATCGCGAAGCTCCTGGAGGAGATCCCGGAGGCGTCGAAGGAGGTGGAGCGCCTCGCCCGCCCCTGACCGCGATTCCGGCGACGCCGACCACGGTCCTCACGGTCTCTTTCGGGGTCGCGAGATGCTCCGCCGCGTGGCCGCCTTCATCGAGCTCGTCAAGCTCCCGCACACGCTCTTCGCCCTCCCGTTCGCCGTCCTCGCGGCGGCCCGGGCCGCGGGCGGCGTGCCGGAAGGCCGGCGGATCGGGTGGCTGCTGGCGGCGATGGTGACCGCCCGCAGCGCGGCGATGGCGTTCAACCGGATCGCCGACCGCCGCTACGACGCCGCCAACCCCCGCACCGCGGACCGCCCCCTCCCCCGCGGCGCCCTCTCGACCGCTGCCGCCGCGACCTTCACGCTCGTCATGGCCGCCGCCTTCGTCCTCAGCGCTGCGATGCTCAACCTCGCCTGCCTCGCCCTCTCGCCCGTCGCGCTCGCCGTCATCCTCGGCTACTCCTTCGCCAAGCGCTTCACGGCGCTCTCGCACCTCTGGCTGGGGCTGTCGCTGGCCATCGCCCCCGCCGGGGCGTGGATCGGCGTGCGGGGGGCGCTCGACGAGCCGTTCCCGTTCCTGCTGGCGGCGGCGGCGGCCTTCTGGACGGCGGGGTTCGACATCATCTATGCCTGCCTGGACGTGGCGTTCGACCGCGCGGCGGGCCTCCGCTCGATCCCGGCGCGGATCGGCGTGGGGCCGGCGCTGCGCGTCTCGGCCGCGCTGCACGCGCTCTTCGCGGCCGCGCTCGCGGCGCTGGGCGTCGTCGAGGGCTCGGGCTGGACCTGGTGGGCGGGCGTCGGGGTCGTCGTCGCCCTGCTGGTCTACGAGCACGCGATCGTGAAGCCGGACGACCTCCGGCGCGTGAACGCGGCGTTCTTTCGGGTGAACGCCGTGGTGAGCGCGGTCGTCATGGCCGCGGGGCTGGCGAACCTCGGCGTGTCGGCGGGATCAGCGAAAGCGGAGATGACCGTGGGCTTCGGTCCCGGACCGGCGGCAGCGGAGGCGGGTAGCCGGGCGGCCGGAAACGCGAGCGCGGGGGAAAAGCGCGGAGCCCATCCCCGCCTCGCGAGCGTCATTTCCAGATCACGCCCACCTCATGGATCCGGACCGTTCCCTCGCACGGGGCAGTGGCCTCGACGCGGACGTAGCGCGCGGAACGGGGCGGCTCGAGCGCCAGGCGTGTCGCCGCCCCCGTCAGCGTTCCGACCGACTCCCAGGCGCCCCCGTCGGCCGAGAGCAGCACGCGCCCCTCGGGAAGGGCCGCGTCGGGGGCCTGCAAGACGGCCACCAGCGTCACGATGCGCGCGTCGCGCAGATCGATCGTCAAATGCGCCCCCGCCGGCGATGACCCTTCCGTCTCGAAGGCGGTCTCCGCGCGACGGTCCAGGACGGCATCGAGCCCCGGCCGCTCGGACGGTGCGGGAAAGGTCGTCTGGACGGTCGGCTCGTCAAGGACGCCGGCGGCGAGCTCGCGAACGCGAAGCCAGGCGGACTGAGGCGCATCGGCCGCGGCTCGCAGAAACCGGGCGGTCACGGGCGAAGGGAGATCCACGACGACCTCCGCCCGGTCGATGCGGCCGACGGGCGTCCACGACGCCCCGTCCGTCGAGATGGCCAGGGTGCCCGCGTGGAGAAAGTCCTCCGGGTGCCCCGGCCCCGCCTGGAGGATCGCGACGCGCGCCAGGGGGCGCGGGCGGCCGAGGTCCAGCGTGACGTGGTCGCCCGCGGCGGGCGGGCGCGCGGAGCTGAAGGCGGTGGCCGGGTCCCCGTCCGACGCCCGCGCGGGGTAGAAGGACTCGTGCGCGGGCAACGAGGTATCCACCGTGGCCGACGGCCCGAAACCGAACCATCGATCGGCTAGATCCGTGCGCTGCTTCACGAAGGCGGCCAAGATCCGGCCGCCGATCTCGACATCCGCCATCCGCCGCGCGGTGCGGGGGACGGACCGGGGCCGGTCGACCGGGCCGATGGCCAAGCGATGCGCCCAGACCGCCTCCGCTTCCCCTGCGCGGAGGGGGGCGGCCATGCGGATCGCCTCCCGCGCCTGCCGGCACCGCCACGCCAAGCGCGCCGCCCACGGCGCCAATTCCGCCGCCAGCGCCGCGTTCGGAAGCGACCGCTCGAGCGTCCCCTCCACCTGCGCCAGACGATCCAACTCGCGCTCCAACTCCGCCGCGTCCCCCCCGGCATCGACCGCCTGCACGAGCGCCGCCAGCGCAGGGGACTCGACCGCGTGGATCCAGGAGCTCTGGGCGTTCTCCGCCAGACGCCGCAGGGCATCGGAGACGGAGGCCGGGACGTCGGCCGCCGGCGCGCCCGGCGGCGCCGCCGGGTCTCGCCGCGCCGCCCCCTCCAGCGCCGCCGTCCACGCCCGCCCGGCGTCGTACGCCTCCGGATTCCACGCGAAGTCCGCCGTCGTCGCCAGCGCGATCGTCGAGGCTTCCGGAAGGGGCATCGGATTGGCGAGGATCCCCTTCACACAGGCCATCGCCCCCGCCGTCCGGCCCCGCAGCGGGCCGAGGAAGACCCGGTGCGGCGCGTAGTAGTTCACCGGGTAGTTATCCCAGAAGATCGGCATCCGGCCAAACCGCGCCGCCGCCTCCCGCGCCGCCGCTTCGTCCAGCGTCGGCGACACGACCGCCGTCCCCGTCCAGAAAACCTCCACGGCGGGGTCAAGGCGGTCCCGGAGCGACCGCCGGTAGGGCGTCTCCTCCGTCCCCCAAGGCTCCGTCGGCAGCAGGGCGACCCACGCCGCCGGGTCGGCGGCCTTCAGGTGGGCCAGCAGCCGGTTCGCCACAGCCGCCTGCGCCGCCGCCAAGTCGGGAAACGCCGCTCGGTCCGCGGGGTACCGGAGAACCGGCGGCAGCTGGTCGAAGAGCAGAGCGAACCGGCGCACCCCCAGGGCCCGGACCGCATCCACCCGCGCCCGCAACAACCGCGCGTCCTCCTCATCGGCGTATTGGATCGTGTCTCCCGGCCGAAGCCCGTAGATGAAGTCCACCTGCTCACGCGCACAGGCGGCCACCACGTCCCGCAGGTGCGCCAGCGCCTTCGGGGGCAGCGCGTCCCGCCAGTGCGATCGGAGGTACGGGCTGTCGAACGGCGCGTGGAGGTAGCAGTTCATCTTGTGGCGCGCCAGGAACGGGATCATGGCCAGGCGCGCTTCCTCGCTCCAGGGCGTGCCGGCGTGCCCCTCCACCACGCCTCGCAGCGGGACCGACGGCCGGTCCGTCACCACCAGCCGCGGCACCTCCCAGGCGGGCGGATCGCCCGGCCTTCCGGGCACGCGCCGCGACGCCTGCGCCAGCGTCGACAGCCCGTACAGCCGGCCCCGCGCCGACTCCGCGGCACAGACCACGATCGGGCGCAACCCGCCGGCACCCGCCGCCAGCTCCCCCACGGCCAAGGCGTATCCTTCCGGCCCGAGACCCGCCAGCCCCGAGGGCCCGATACCCAGCGCCCCCAGCTCCGCCTGCAGCGACTCCGGCGTGCCCACCAGCAGCGTCTCCCCGGGCGTCACCCAGGTCGACGCCCCCTGCAGCTGGCGAAGCCGGTGGAGCACCTCGCCCTCCACGGCACCCCGGGTCTCCACCAGCGTGGTCGCCGCCGAGAATCGCAGCGGCGGGCCGGGTTTCACCTCGACCTGCCGCGGCGGCGGGGAGAGGCGGAGAACGGAGGCCTCTTCAGCCGCGAGGGAGGACGGGATCAGAGCGACCCCGAGGAAAAACGTGAAGCGTCGAACACAGGACGGGACATGGGGCGCGTGGTGCGCGGAGGCGGCCATGGGCGGCTACCGGTTCGGGACCGAGACCTATCACTACCCGCTTTCGAGGTCTGATGCAAGCAAGAGACCGGCGGGGGGCGTCATCCCGCCGGGCCGGCCCCAGGCTCATCCGTTCGCAGCGCCTCCAGGGAGCGGTCGTGGACCGCGGACAACCCCATCACGGCCGCCACGGCCCCGACCAGGCACATCAGCATATCCCCCTGCGCGTCCCACGGGTCCCCCTGCATCCCCAGCCACTCCGGGCCGTTCTGCGGGTAGAAAAGGACCACGATCCACCATTCGAGCAGCTCGTAGAAGGCGCTGAGGGCCAGGCAGACGGTGACGCAGAGGAACCCCAGCATCGGCCCGCGCCTCTGGCCCGTCGTGCGAAGCAAGATCTCCCGGACGGCGATCGCCGGAACGAATCCCTGCAGGAAATGCCCCACGCGGTCGAAGGGGTTGCGCGAGAGGCCGAGGAGATCCCGCAGCCAGTATCCCGGCGGCGCCTCCGCGTACGTCCAGTGCGCCCCGATTGCGAGCACGATGAAATGAATTGCGGCGAGGACGTAGACGAGGCCCGAGAACGGAAACCGCCGCCGGGTGGCTACGAGCGCGATCGTCGCCGCCAATCCGATCGAAAGCTCGAAGCTCCAGACCGCGTAATCCGTCGGCGGGAGGGCCGACGCGGCCGTCGCGAGCACGACGACGGCCAGAAAGGCGCGGTAGGGCCAGGTCCGTGACGGGGTCATCTCAACGGAGCTGTGCCAACGGGGAAGCGCCATCGCAAGGCCGCGAGAAGGCAACCGGGAACCGGCCGGTCTGCCGCCGCCCGGTCACGTCGCGTGAGGCGCCGGCGGCCCCTGTCGGCGCTGCGTGCGGCGACCGCCGCCGATCTCAGGCCTCCAACCGCCCCACCATCTCCCGCGTCGCCTCCTGCCACGTCCGTCGTCGGAAGCCGGTCTCCTCGAGCTTTGCGCAGTCGAGCGTGGAATCGGGGGGGCGCGGCGCCTTCGCGGCGAAGGCCGCGCCGGTCACCGGCACCAGCTCGCGCTCCAGCCCCGCCGCCGCGAAGAGCTCCCGCGCCCACTCGAGCCAGCTGCACGTCCCGGCGTTCGTCGCGTGATAGAGGCCGCGGCGGCCTTGGCGGACGAGATGGAGAATCGCTTGCGCCAAGTCCGGGGCGTACGTCGGCGATCCCCGCTGGTCCGACACGAGCCGCAGCGTCCGCTGCTCGCGCGCCTTCCGGAGGATGGCCAGCGGGAAGCACTTGCCGCGCGGTCCGAAGAGGCGCGAGGTGCGAACGACCAGCAGCTCCCCCCCCGCCGCCCGCGCCGCCTCCTCCCCCGCGAGCTTCGTCGCCCCGTAGACGCCCAGGGGGCGAGCCGCGTCGTCCTCCCGGTAGGGCCGCCCCAGCCGCCCGTCGAAAACGTAGTCCGTCCCGATCTGAACGAGGAGCGCTCCCGCCTCCTTCGCGGCGGACGCGAGGTGCCCGGGCGCTTCCGCGTTGACGCGCCGAGCCTCGTCCGGCCGGTCCTCGCAGCCGTCCACGTCCGTCATTGCGGCACAGTTGACGACGACGCCGGGACGCTCCGCCAGGACGCGCGCGCGCGCGGCCGCGGCGTCGGCGACGTCGAGTTCCGGGAGGTCGACGCCGACGGCCGTGTCGGACCCGCCGCGCAGCGCCTCCATCAGCGCCGAGCCAAGCCCGCCGTTCGCGCCGGTGATGAGGTATCGCATGGCCGTTCGCCCCGCCGCCCGGACGCCCAGGCGACCGCTCCACTATATCATGCCGGGAGCGGGGCGGGTATTTGTTTGAAGGCGTGTCGTGGCGATGGGGCTTGAGGCTTTGTCGTGTATCGGCGTCCGTCGTCGGTGCATCCTCGAGCTCGCCGGAGGGGGGACCCGGACCCGAAGAGGGGACGGGCAATCCGATGGCGGGCGGCGTCCGATCCCGGCGTCAGTCTTCGTAGACGATCCGGAAATCCGGCAGCGCCGCCAAAACGCGGCGCCCGTACCCTTTGCTCACCACCCGCCGGTCGAGCAAGACAATCGTTCCGCGGTCATCTTTCCGCCGGATGAGCCGGCCGACACCCTGCTTGAGCTTGAGGATCGCCTCGGGGAGGAAGTAATCCTCGAAGGGGCTTCCGCCCTCCTCCCGGATCCGCTCGGTCGTGGCCTCGACCAGCGGGTGCGAGGGGAGGGGGAAGGGGAGCTTGGCGATGACCACGGTGCTCAGCGCCGCCCCCGGCACGTCCACCCCCTGCCAGAAGCTATCCACCCCGTAGATCGCCAGCCCCGCCCCCTCGGCCGCCTTGAACGCCTGCAGCATCCGCGTCCGCGACGTTCCCTCGCCCTGCTGCAGGATACGAATGTTCCACTCGGAGAGCTCCGGCGCCGTCCGATCCCGCATCGCCTTCATCAGCCCGTAACTGGTGAAAAGGACGAACGCCCGCCCCTCCGTGGCCCGGACGTACCGGATGATTTTCGCCGCAGCGGGGGGGACGAACGCCTCGGCGTCGCCCGGCTCCGGCAGCGTCGGACAGAGGACCAGCGTCGCCTGCTCGCGGTAGTTGAACGGGGAGTCCACGCGCCGCTCGACCACGGCCTCCGGCATCCCGATCTGCCGGCGGAAGTAGTCGAAGCCGCCCTCGCGCGCCGTGGCCAGCGTCGCGCTCGTGCAGATCACGCTCCGCCGCTTGGCGAAGAGCTCGCGGGCCAGAACCGGCGCCACGTCGATCGGGCAGCTCTTCAACCCGACCCGCACCAGGCTTCCGGCCGTCTCCCCGATCTCCGCCCAGTAGACGTGCCCGGCCGTCTTCTGCAGCACGATGTCCCCCACCGTCGCCGACAGCTCGTGCGCCCGGACGGCGTACCGGTTCATCTCGCTGGCCGCCTCCTCCGTCTCGCAGCCGCGCGCCAGGGAGACCAGCGCGCCCGACAGGCCCTCCAGGGCGGTCGAGAGCGGGTCCGGGACGAAGGCCTTTTCCCGGATTCGCAGGTTTTCCGGCGCGCGCGTCCGCGACCAGGCCACCACCTCGCCGAAGAACGCCTCCGCCGCCAATCGCGCGTCCCGCACCGGCCGCTCCGCCGAAAGCCCCCCCTCCAGCGTGCGCAGGAATCCCTTTCGGCCCGACGGGCTCAACAGGCTGTCCAGTAGATACTTCACCTGGAAGAACGTCACCCCGTGACCGAGGTGCTCCGCCGCGATCGCGGGCGCCTCGTGCGCCTCGTCGAAGACCGCCACCGGGTGGTCCGGCAGGAGCTTCGATCCCTCGCGCCTCAACGCCACGTCGGCGAAATAGAGGGCGTAGTTCGTCACCAGCACGTTCGCCTTCGCCGCCGCCCGCCGCGCCGCCTGGTAGAAGCACCCCTTGTGCAGGTCGCACTTCCGCCCGAGGCAGTTCCCGTGCTCCGAGCAGACCTTGTCCCAGACGGCGAAGGGCGGCTGCTCGTCGAGGTCGGAGAGGCTTCCGTCGGACGTCTCCTTCGCCCACGCGGCGATCCGCGCCAGCGCCTCCGTCTCCTCCGCCCGGTCGAACAGGTCGGCGCTACCCGACACCGCCATCCGGAGTCGCCGCGGGCAGAGGTAGTTCGATCGCCCCTTCATCAGCGCGACCGTGAAGCGCACGGGGAGCGCCTTCTCCAGGAACGGCAGGTCCTTCTGGACGAGCTGCTCTTGCAGGCTGATGGTGCTCGTGCAGACGACGGCGGGCTTGCCCTCCGCCACCGCGCGGAGGATCACCGGCACGAGGTAGGCGAAGCTCTTGCCCACCCCCGTCCCCGCTTCGAGCACGGCGTGGCGGCCGCGCCCGAGGGCCTCCTCGCACGCCGCCGCCATCTCGAGTTGCTGCGGCCGCGACTCGTACGCGCCAAGCGCCTTCGCCACCGGCCCATCCGGGCCGAGCAAGGCGACGGCCCCGGGGACGCACGGCGGCCCGGCGGCATCCTGCGGGGGGGCGGCGCCGGCCTCCGGGTTCCCCCCCGCAGCCGGCGGCGTCGCGCCGACCGGCCGGGGTCCGTCGCGATTCTCCGGGTCCTTCCTCATGGCCGCGGATTCTAGGGCAGCGGGGCGGGCGGCGGAAGGGGAAAGTCGTCGCAGGCGCGGGCGGACGAGGATCGCGTGGACGTGCTCGTCGAGCCGTCCGGCGTCCCCGTCCCGATGTCGCCGTTCCCCGCCGTCGAGCGCGAGGCCGGAGCGGATTCGACCGAACCGCTTCAGAATCGGCTCGCCCGCCGAGGACCTCCTGATGAAAAGCGGCGGCGACCGCCGACGCCGTGGCCTCGGCGGTCAGGGCGCACCCGACAGCGCCGCCTTCAGATCCGCCTGGGCCGTCGTGATCGGCTTCACGTGGAACGTCTTCACCAGCACGTCGAGGAACGCCGGCGAGACGAAGGCCGGCAGGCTCGGCCCGATCCGGATGTTCCGGACGCCGAGGTGCAACAGCGTCAGCAGGATGCAGACCGCCTTCTGCTCGTACCACGAGAGGATCATCGAGAGCGGCAGCCCGTTCACGTCGGTCTGGAAGGCCTCCGCCAGCGCCCCCGCGATCCGGATCGCGGAGTAGGCGTCGTTGCACTGCCCGACGTCGAGGAGCCTGGGAATCCCGTCGATCGTCCCGAACTCCTTCCGGTTGAACCGGAACTTCCCGCAGGCGAGCGTCAGGATGACGCAGTCGCTTGGCACCGCCTCCGCGAACTCCGTGTAGTAGTTTCGGCCCGGCTTCGCGCCGTCGCATCCGCCGATCAGGAAGAAGTGGCGGATCCGGCCGGCCCGGACCGCCTCCACGACCTTCCCGGCGACGCCGAGGACGGCGTGGTGGCCGAATCCGGTGAGAATGCGCCGGTCCGGCCCATCGGCGGCGAAGCCCGGCGCCTTCCGCGCCGCCTCGATCACCGGCCCGAAATCGCCGTGGGCGACGTGTCGCACCCCCGGCCAGGCCACGAGCCCGGTCGTGAAAATGCGGTCCCGGTACGTCTCGCGCGGCTTCTGAATGCAGTTGGTCGTCATCAGGATCGCGCCGGGAAAGGCCTCGAACTCTTTCTGCTGATCCTGCCAGGCCCCGCCGTAGTGGCCCGCCAGATGCCCGAACCGCTTCAGACCCGGATACGCGTGGGCCGGCAGCATCTCGCCATGGGTGTAGACCCGGATGCCGGTCCCTTCCGTCTGCCGCAGCAGCACCTCGAGGTCCTTCAGGTCGTGGCCGGAGACGAGAATGGCCTGGCCCTTCAACGGCTCGATGCGGACGGACGTCGGCTCGGGGTGGCCGTAGGTCCCCGTATGGGCCGCGTCGAGCAGACCCATCACCTTCAAGTTCACCTCGCCGACCCGGAGGGCCAGCGCGGCCAGCGCGTCGGCCGAGGGCGCCTTGGCCGCCAGGGCGTCGAGCGCCTCGTGGAGGAAGGCGTAGACCGCATCGTCCTCTCGCCCGAGCAGGCGCGCGTGCTGGGCGTAGGCGGCGGCGCCCTTGAGGCCGTAGAGCACGAGATCCTGGAGGCCTGCGACGTCTGGCCCGAGGGCCGCGCGCCGGGCCTCGACGCCCACCTTCAGGCCGTCAGCCGCAAGACCCGCCCGGTCGTGGGCGGGCGTCCATCGCGCGGGGCCGTCGAGGGCCGACGGGTCTCCCCCCGCCGCCCGGTGCAGCGCCTCCGCCTTCGCCTGGACCTCCCCCGCCCGCCGGAGCAGCGCCACCATCCGCTCCGCGTCGAAGTTCACGTTCGTCACCGTCGAGAAGAGGGCCTCGACGACGAAGGCGTCGATGGCGCGGTCGGATTTCCCCTGCGCCCGCGCGCGGTGCGCGTGCATCGCGATCCCCGTCGCGGCGTACACGAGGAGATCCTGGAGCGCCGAGACCTCCGGCGACTTGCCGCAGACCCCCGAGACCGTGCACCCCGTCCCATGCGCCGCCTGCTCGCACTGGTAGCAGAACATCCCCATGACCGCCTCCTTTCCGGGCCGCCGCCGGGTCGCGGCCCTGCCGGGGTTCCGAGATCCGAACGGACCGTCGCGCGCGAGGATACCGGGCGGGCCGACGGAGATCCTTGACGCGGATCAAGAAATGGAAAAAATGGCCGCCGCGCGGAAGGAGCGGGGAGAAAGGGGGCCGGATGCGCCTCGACAAGATCCTGGCGGAGACGCCCCTGTTCCGGGGCCTGCGGGAGGAAAGCCGGCAGGCCCTCGCCCGGGCCTCCCGGGCGGTCTTCCTCCGCAAGCGGGAGGTCCTCTTCACGGAGGGGACCCGCGGCGAGGCGGTCTTCGTCCTCGCCGCCGGCTGCGTCCAGCTCGCGAAGACGGCCCCCGACGGCCGCCGGGTCGTCGTCAAGACGGTCGAGCCCGGCGAGTCCTTCGCCGAGGTCGTCCTTTTCGGACCGGAGCGCTACCCCGTCACCGCCGTCGCCCTGAAGGCCTCCACCGTATGCCGCGTCGACCGCGAGGCTTTCCGGCGGCATCTCGATGACCCCGCCTTTCGAGACGATTTCCTCCGCGCGATGATGGAGCGCCTTCGCTACCTGGCCGGGCGCCTCTTCGTCCTGACCGCCTGCGGCGTCGAGGAGCGCTTCTTCCGGTTCCTCGAGGCGACGTTCGGCCGGCGGGAGGAGATCGAGTTGACGCTGGCGCGGAAGGACATCGCCGCGGCGGTGGGAACGACGCCGGAGACGCTCTCGCGCCTCCTGCTCCGGCTCCGCCGGGAGCGGAAGATCGCGATCGCCGGCAGAACGATTCGCGTCCGACCGTCGGCTTGGCCGTCGCACGAATAGCCGAGCGGGAGGCGTCCGGCCGGATTCGGAATCCGGGATCACGCGAGGGCTTTCGCGACGGTCAGCAGGCTCAGCCCCGGCAGATGGATCCGCCCGCGCGTCGCCCCCGCCAGAAGCCTCCCGGCGGCGACCAGCGCCCGCGGCCCCGTCCCCGCCGGCTCCATCGACTCGATCGCCAGCCCCGCCCGCTGAAAGGCTTCCCGCAGGGCCCGGGGCGGAAAGTCCGACAAGTGCCACGGGGCCTCGAGCAGGCTCGCGCGCCAAGCCGATCCGGGTACCCAGCGCGCCAGAGGCGCCGTCCAGGGCGTTACGCAGGCGACACGCCCTCCCGGCGCCAGCCGCTCCCGGACCGCCCCCAGCCGCCCCACCGGGTCATGGACATGCTCGAGGACGAAGACCAGCGTGATGACATCGAACGGCCCCGGCGGCAGCTCCCGGTGCAGTCGGAGCCCGTGGCGGATCCGGGCGTAGTCCGCCGCCGGCTCCGAGGGATCCATCCCCTCCGCCATCCATCCCCGCGCGCGCGCCAGCGCCACCAAGTGCCCCCCTCCACACCCGACGTCCAGCAGGCGCTTCCGCGCCGGGCTTGGCGCGCCGAGCGCATCGAGGGTTCGAATGTGCGCCGGGCGCAGATGCGAGGCCCCCGCTTCCGCCGCCTCCAGCGCCATTGTCCGGTACCGCGCCCGCATCACCGACTCCCGCGGTCGCGGCGAGAGGAAGAGAAGCCGGCAGCCGCCACAACGCAAGTAAGCGTACCCGTTCGACCGCGGCAGCGCCTCCCGTCCTTTCCCGCCGCAGACGGGACAGGCCGGAGTCGCGGGCTCGTGGTCTTCCGGAGACAGGGCCAGGACCGGAAGGTACATGGACGACATTTTACCTCCCGCTCCGGCCGGCTTGAGCACTTTCTTCGCCCTCGGATGATCTTCGGCACCCGGACTGGCGGCGCGCGCGGCGGCCGGCGGATGCATCCGGGTCCGTCGCGATCCTGCCGGGTGCGCGTGCGGAGTTTGAAGAAATACTCCGCATGATCGATCCTGGCGTGCCGGGCGCATATTGGGGTTGACTCCCCCGCGCAGGGGCTCCTAGAATCCCCCATCCTTTCAGGGGATCTCCATGCGTCAAGGCCTGTGCGTTCTCCTGCTGTCCGCCACCCTCTTGCCGGCCTGCGAAGGCACCAAGGTTCGTCTCGTGAATCCTCATCCCCCCGGCACGCCGGCCTACCTTTACGATGAGGCATTCTACAGCCTCCGAAACAGTCACGGCCTATTTCAACGCCTCCAAGGTGCGCCGGCGGCGCAACAGAAGGCCGCCCTGGACGATATCGTGAGGTCCGCATCCACCCTGCAGGATCTCCTGGAGGATCCGTTCCGGACCGAGCTTCAGCCGATCCTCGAGGATTATCGCCGGATCCAAGCAAGCCTCGCAGGCGGGGGGGCGGTCGCCTCCGGCACGTTCCTGGAAATGGACGGGATCTGGCGGAAGGTCAATGCCCGGTTCTACCCCGAAGGGGTGAAACTGAAAAGGGAGGCCTCGGCGGGCACCGCCGCCACGCCGCCAGCCCCGCCATCGTCCGCATCGCCCCCGGTCCCGCCAGCGGCCCCGGCGGCAACCCCGGCGGCGCCGATCCCCGGATGGATGGCGGCGACCGCTTGGCGGCAATCTCACGCCGCGCTGGTGGCGGCGTGGCCGGGAGATCCGGCCGCCGCGGCGGCGGCCTTCGCGAAGGCGCGCGAGGCGCTGGCGGCCGTGCACGCGGCGGCCGGCGTCGATGCGGCCCCGTTGCTCCAGATCTACCTGAACGAGTACGACCGCCTCGCCGCGCAGACGGAGCGCTTCTCGAAGGTGCCGGCGGGGCAGACTGCGGAGGGCGTGTCGAAGGCGCTGGGGGCGGTCGGGAAGGGCGTGGAGGCCCAGTTGCCGAAGCCCTAGGCCGCCGGGGAACCCACGCGCACACGGGGGGCCTGGAGCGAGCCGGTCGGGGGGATCCCGGAGGGGTTGCGCGACGCTTGCGCCCGCTTCGCGGCTTTATCCGTCCTTCCGCGCCCAGTCGTAGGGGATCCGCTTCGAGTGGGCGGGGATGCGGTACTCGTCGGGGGCGTCCGGCCGGTAGGTCTCGGTCGGGCAGTTCAGCATGATCGACTCGACGACGTCGATCGCCTTGAACCCGTGGTAGACGCCGGGGGGGATGCGGACGAGAATCGGGTGGTGCGGTCCGATGAAGAACTCGTTGATCGCGCCCCGCGTCGGCGAGTCCTTGCGGGGATCGTAAAGCACGAGCTTGACCATGCCGTGGAGGCAGGTGAAGTGGTCGGCCTGCTTCTTGTGGTAGTGCCACGCCTTGACCACGCCGGGGTAGGCGGTGGTGATGTAGACTTGGCCGAACTTCGTGAAGATCGCGTCGTCCGCGCGAAGGATCTCCATCAGCCGCCCGCGCTCGTCGCAGTGGGCCGTCAGCGCCTTGACCCGCACGCCGTCGATCGACTTTGTCATGGGGGCACCGGAACAGAGACCTGGAGACAACGGGCGATTAAATCACAGGGGGGCGTGAAGCCCTAGTGTTTTCGGCGCGATCGAGCGCCGGCCGCCGGGAATCCGGGGGGGGCGGCCCCCCCGATCTTTCGCCGCCCCGCGCCCGCTCATGGGCGATGACCCGGTCCAGGATGGCGTCGATCCCGGACGCTGGCGCGTAGCCGACGAGGGCCTTGACCTTCCGCAAATCCGGCACCCGCCGCCGCATGTCCTCGAAGCCCGACTCGTAGGCCTCGTCGTACGGCACGTGTCGGATCTCCGCCTTGACGCCGGCCCGGGCGATCACGCGTTCGGCAAGCGCCCGGATCGAGATCTCTTCGTCGTTTCCGACGTTCACGACCTGACCGCGGGCGCGGGGCGCGTCCAGGAGGCGCACCAGCGCGCCGACGACGTCGGAAACGTCCGCGAAGCAGCGGCTCTGCCCCCCGTCGCCGTAGACCGTGAGGGGCCCGCCCGCGAGCGCTTGCCGGACGAAGGTGGGGATGACCATCCCGTATCGGCCCGTCTGGCGGGGGCCGACGGTGTTGAAGAGTCGCGCGATGACCACCGGCAGATTCCGTTCCTTCCCGTAGGAGAGCGCGAGGAACTCGTCCACCAACTTGGAGGCGGCGTAGGACCAGCGCCCGCGCGTCGTCGGCCCGAGGACGAGGTCGTCCTCCTCGGCAAACGGGACCTTTTCGGACTTCCCGTAGACTTCGGAGGTGGAAGCGAGGAGGACGGGGCGGCGTTTCCGGGCCGCATGCTTGAGCACGATCTCGGTGCCATGGACGTTCGTTTCGATGGTGCGGACGGGGCTCTCGACGATGAGGCGGACGCCGACGGCGGCGGCCAGGTGAAAGACGGCGTCGCAGGCGTCGATGAGTTTCTCGATCTCCGGCTCGTTGAAGATCGAGTCGATGGTGTACCGGAAGCGGGGGCAGGCCTGGATCGGCTCGAGGTTGGCGAGGCTGCCGGTGGAGAGATCGTCGATGACATGGACGGCATCGCCGCGGGCGAGGAGGGCTTCGGCGAGGTGGGAGCCGATGAAGCCGGCGCCGCCGGTGATCAGGAAGTTGCGCATGGGGGGCGTTCCGATCCGCGATCCGGCGCCATTCTCGCGTCCGGACGCCGGGAGCGCAACGGATTTCTACCGGGCCGTTTGCTTTCGGGGGGGGTGGTAATCCTGGAGCGCCTTGACGTCCAGCGTCCGTTTCTGGAGCGCTTCGATCCCGTCGGCGGCGGCGAAGGCGCCGCGGATGGTGGTGATGACGGTGACGCCGTGATGGAGGGCGGCGGCGCGAATGCGAGCCTCGTCGGTCTTCGGCCCTTTCCCGCTGGGCGTGTTGACCACGAGCGCGATCTCCTTGTTGATGATGGCGTCGCGGGGGTTGGGGCGCCCCTCGCGCATCTTGCGGAGGATCTGAACGGGGATGCCGGCGCCGGCCAGGACACGCGCGGTTCCCTCCGTGGCGCAGAGCGAGAAGCCGAGGGCGAGCAGCCGCCGCGCCAGCGCCGGGGCGTCCGCCTTGTCCGCGTCGGCCAGCGAGACGAAGACCTTCCCCGAGGTCGGGAGGTGATGGGATGCCGCCAACTGCGCTTTCGCGTAGGCCGCCGCGAAGTCCGCGTCGATCCCCATGACCTCGCCGGTCGACTTCATCTCGGGACCGAGGATGATATCGGAGCCCGGGAACTTGGCGAAGGGGAAGACCGACTCCTTCATCGAGACGTGGGCGGGGACGATCTCCCGCGTGACCCCGAGCTCCCGCAGGGTCTTCCCGACCATGACCTGGGCGGCGATCTTCGCCAGCGGGAGGCCGATCGCCTTGCTGACGAAGGGCACCGTGCGGGAGGCGCGCGGGTTCACCTCCAGGACATAGACGTCTTCCCCCTTGACCGCATACTGGACATTCATCAGGCCGACGACCCCGAGCTCGCTCGCCAGGGCCCGTGTGCAGGACCGGATCCGGTCGACGACCGGCGCGGGCAGGCTGTAGGGCGGGAGGATCATGCCCGCATCGCCGGAGTGTGTCCCGGCCTCCTCGACATGCTCGAGGATCCCCCCGATCACCGTTTCCGTGCCGTCCGAGACGGAATCGACATCCACCTCGACGGCGTCCTCGATGAACTTGTCGATGAGCACGGGGTGGCCGGGGGAGGCGTCGATGGCTTGGTGGACAAACCGCTCGAGCACGGACTCGTCGTAGACGATCTCCATGGCGCGGCCGCCGAGGACGTAACTGGGCCGGACGAGCACGGGATAGCCGAGCGAGGCGGCGACGACGCGGGCTTCGTCGGCCGACATCGCCGTCCCGCCGGGCGGCTGGAGGAGCTGAAGCTTCTCGACGAGGGCGTTGAACTTCTTGCGGTCCTCGGCGCGGTCGATGGCCTCGTAGGGTGTCCCGAGGATGCGCCAGCCGGCGGCGCGGATCGCACGGGCCAGGTTGAGCGGAGTCTGGCCGCCGAGCTGAACGATGACGCCCATCGGCTTCATCGCGTCGCAGATGTTGAGGACGTCTTCCTCGGTCAAGGGCTCGAAAAAGAGCTGGTCGGAGGTGTCGTAATCGGTGCTGACCGTCTCGGGGTTCGAGTTGACCATGAGGGTCTCGAATCCGAGCTCGCGGAGGGCGAAGGCGGCGTGGACGCAGCAGTAGTCGAACTCGATCCCCTGGCCGATCCGGTTCGGCCCGCCGCCCAGGATGACGATCTTCGGGCGTTCCGAGACGCGAAGCTCGTCCTCGACCTCATAGGTGGAGTAGTAGTAGGGGGTGAAGGCCTCGAACTCGGCGGCGCAGGTGTCGACCAGCTTGTAAACGGGGCGGATGCCGGCGCGGAGGCGGCGGGCACGGACGTCGCCGGGCGAGACGCCCCACATGGCGGCGAGCTGGGGATCGGAGAAGCCGAGGCGCTTCGCCTCGCGGAGGGTTTCGTCCGTCACCCGGTCCAGCGCGCCCGGCGCCGCCAGCCGATCCTCCGCCTCCACGATCTCCCGGATGTTGTCGAGGAACCAGGGGTCGATCCGCGTCAGGTCGGCGATCTCCGAGACCGGCATCCCGTGCTTGAGCGCGTACCGGACATAATACAGCCGGTCGGGATGGGGGGTGACCAGGCGGGCGCGGATCTCCTCACGGTCGGGGAGGCGCCCGTCGCGGGCCAGGTCCTTCCGGTCCCATCCCAGCCCCGTCCGCGCCGTCTCGAGGGATCGGAGCGACTTCTGGAGCGCCTCCTTGAAGGTCCGGCCGATCGACATGGTCTCGCCGACCGACTTCATCTGGATCGTGAGCGTCGGGTCCGTATCGGGGAACTTCTCGAAGGCGAAGCGCGGCGTCTTGACGACGCAGTAGTCGATCGCCGGCTCGAAGCAGGCCGGCGTCTTTTTCGTGATGTCGTTGGGGATCTCGTCGAGGGTGTATCCGACGGCCAGCTTGGCGGCGATCTTGGCGATGGGGAAGCCGGTGGCCTTGGAGGCCAGCGCCGAGGAGCGGGAGACGCGCGGGTTCATCTCGATGACGACGATCCGGCCGTCCCGCGGGTTCACGGCGAACTGGATGTTCGAGCCGCCCGTCTCCACGCCGATCGCCCGGATCACGGTCAGCGCCTGATCCCGCAACCGCTGATACTCGAGGTCCGTCAGCGTTTGCGCGGGGGCGACGGTGATCGAGTCCCCCGTGTGGATCCCCATCGGATCGAGGTTCTCGATGGAGCAGACGATGACCACGTTGTCCTTCCGGTCCCGCATCACCTCCAGCTCGAACTCCTTCCAGCCGTAGACGGACTCCTCGATCAGGATCTCCCGAATGGGGCTGAGATCCAGCCCGCGGCTGACGATCGCCTCGAACTCCTCGATGTTGTAGGCGATGCCGCCGCCGGAGCCGCCGAGGGTGAAGGAGGGCCGGATGACGAGGGGGAGCGGAATCTGCTCGCGGATGGCATGGGCCTCGCGCATCGAATAGGCGTAGCCGCTGCGGGGCAGGTCGAGCCCCGCGTCGAGCATCGTCTGCTTGAAGAGCTTTCGGTCCTCGGCCCGGTGAATGGCGTCCGCCTTGGCGCCGATCAACTCCACGCCGAAGGACTTCAGCACGCCGTGGTCGTGGAGGGCGATGGCGGTGTTCAACCCCGTCTGCCCCCCCAGGGTGGGCAGGAGGGCGTCCGGCCGCTCCTTCTCGATGATCCGCGCCACCATCGGCCACGTGATCGGCTCGACATACGTCCGGTCCGCCAGCTCCGGGTCGGTCATGATGGTGGCGGGGTTCGAGTTGACGAGCACGACCGAGTAGCCCTCCTCGCGGAGGGCCTTGCAGGCCTGCGTGCCGGAGTAATCGAACTCGCAGGCCTGGCCGATGACGATGGGGCCGGAGCCGATGATCAGGATCTTGCGAATGTCATTCCGCTTGGGCATAAATTCCGTTAATGCTGGGATCCCGGCGGGCAGCCCTGAAAAATCGCCAGAAGGTAGTGCGGGGGCGGGACGGAGTCAAGCCCAAACCCGGGCGGGCATCCGGCGGAACGGAGGGGGCGGGCCGCTACTCCTCCAGACGGACGCTGTCGACGACGAATTCGATCATCCCCGTGCCGAACCAGGTGAAACTGAGCAGGGTGACGGCCTTCCAGTTCGGTGTCCCCTCGGCCACGAAGCTGCGCAGCGGCAGGCGGATCTGGCGCCACGTCCGGTCGACGCGGAACTCGGCGAAATAGTAGTCGCGGGGGAAGAGCGAATAGCAGCCGAAGAGGACCTGCCCCGTCTGGTCGCCGGTGGCGCGCGCCCAGAAGTTGACGGCCTTGACGCGGGTAAAGTCCGCGGCATCGAGCTTGAAGCCGGCGATGGAGCCTTCGCGGGACGCCGGAACGTTGGGGGGGGCGGGACGAGGCGGAACGACCGGGCGGGTGGCCAGTCGGAGCCGGAGCGCCCCCGCGCCCTCCTTGACCAGCGCCGGGTCGGTCACTTGCTCGTACTCGGCGTTGGGAGACTTGGCCAGGGCCTTCAGATCCTCGGCCGAGTCGAAGCCGTTCACGAGGCGCCCGTCCGGGTGCGGAATCGTCATCAGGAAGGCCTTCGCGTCGGCTGCCGCCGGGGTGGCGGGATAGTCGGATAGGATCTTTTGCACGAGGGCCTGTGCCTCGCGGAACTGGCGCTTCTGGGCCGCATCCCGGGCCTGCGCGAGCAGGGTCTCCGCCTCCGCTGCGGCCACCCGGGCCCGCAGCGCGACGAGGGCCTCGGTGATGCGGTTGCGCGGGGCGTCGGCAAGCACGCGCCCGTATTTCTCGAGCAGGTTCTCGAGTTTCTCCTTCTGGGGTTTCGTTTCCGCCGCGGTCTTCGGCGGCACGCAGGCCGCCGCCACGACATGGGCGATGTCCCACTCCGCGGCCGCCCCAAGCTGCTGGGCCCGCAGGAGGCAAGCCAGGGCGTTGTCGGCGTCCCCCTGCAGGGCGTACAGGTTGCCGAACCGGACCAGGGCGTTTGCGTCGTCGTCCCGCGTGACGACCTTCGCCAGGTTGATCAGGTCCCCGATGCCGAGGTCTGGGATCGCCTGGGAGATCGTGCCGAGGCTCCCATCCTGCATCCGGACCTGAAGGTCGATGTTGCCCTTCGCGACGTTGAAATCAACGATGACCGCCTCCACGACATTGGGAAGGGCCTTCAGGATCGGGAATTCCAGGCGGGGCTTCCGGTCCTTGAAGGCCTGCTTGTTCAGATGGAGAGTCTCCCAGAGCTGCTGGCCGGCGCGGATGCACGCCACTTGGTGGTCGGTGATCGGGCCGTAGGCGGTGCGGTCGCGGCGGATGGCATCGTAGAGCTCGCCGTAACGGTGGGCGGCGAGGAGCTTGGGCCCGTCGCCCGTGAGCGGGATCGGGAGCGCGACGGCGCCGGCGGGGGCGGGGACGGCGGGAGCCTGGACCGAGGCCGCCGGGGCCGGCTTCGGAGCGTCCGGCGGCGGCGGGAGCGCGTCGGGAGGCGGGGGGACCGTGCCGGATCCCGCCGCGGTGAGCTGGCGGGCTTCCGCCTCTTTTTTGCGCGCCTCGTCTTCCAGGGCCTTTCGCTCTTCGTCGGTCTTCGCCTGCTCGCGCCGCTTGCGGATGTCCTCCATCTCCTGCTGGAGCTTCGCAAGCTTTTCTTCCATCTCCTTGCGCTGGCGCTCCGCATCGGCCAGGCGGCGCCTTTCTTCGTCTTCCTGCATCTTGCGGATGCGCCGCTCGCGCTCGATGGCGGCGTTGCACTGCTCGATGCCGCGGAGAACCTCCGGGTGGCCGGGGTCGATGTCCCGCGCCTGCTGCAGCAGGACCAGCGCCTCGGCGTAGCGCTTCTGCTCCAGCCTCGTCTTGCCGTCTCGGAGGGCCGCTTCGAGCTGCTGGCGCTGCAGTTGCTTCTGGCTCGGGCCGCTCAAAGCGATGACGCCGCCGGCGACGAGGGCAACGGCCGCGGCGGCCAGCGCGCTCGCCACGACGGGATTGTTGCGGACCTTCTTCTGGAGCCGGTAGATCGTGCTCTGGGGGCGGGCCAGGATCGGCTCCCCCTCCAGCCACCGATCGAGATCGGCCGCCATCGCCTTCGCCGTCTGGTAGCGGCGCGCCGGGTCCTTCTCCATCGCCCGCTGGCAGATGATCTCGAGATCCTTCGGGACCGGGTACTTGGCGATCTCGGAGGGCGGGACGGGATCGACCTTGAGGACCTGCATCACGATGTCGATGGAGCTTCCCTTCGTGAAGGGCGGGCGGCCGCATAGACACTCGTAGAGCACCCCGCCGAGGGAGTAGACGTCCGTCCGCGCGTCGAGCTTCTTCTTGCCACCCGAGGCCTGCTCGGGAGACATGTAGGCCGGCGTGCCGAGGATGAGGCCGCTGACCGTGATCGTCGCCGCGTCCTTTCGCTCCGCGTGAATGCTCTTGGCCAGCCCGAAGTCGGTGACGTGCGGCCGCCCTTGCTGGTCCATCAGTACGTTCTGCGGCTTTATGTCCCGGTGGATGATCCCCTGCTCGTGCGCGGATTGGACGGCCAAGGCTACGTCCCGGACGATCTCCGCCGCCCGCCGGAACGAATGGCCGGCCCGGCTGGACCGGCGGCCGCTTTCGGTGTCGGGGCCGTGGTGAAGCTTGCCGGCCTTGATCCATCGATCCAGGGTCATCCCGTCGACGTACTCCATCGAGAGGTAGTAGTGGTTCTGGAACTGGCCGACCTCGTAGATGGAGACGATGTGGGCGTGCTTGAGCTTGGCCGCCGTCTGCGCCTCGCGGTAGAAGCGCTTGACTTCCTCGTCCGTCACCGCGGGCTGGGGGCCGGCGGAGGTCGATCCTCGCGTGGAGAGCATCTTCAGCGCCACCATCCGGCGCAGGTCGTTCTGCCAGGCCTTATAAACGACCCCCATCCCGCCCCGGCCCAGCTCCTTAATCAGAATGTATTTGCCGAAATGCGCGTTCGGATTTTTGGCCGCCGCCGAGACCTCCGGAGGAACATCCTCCGCCAGGACGGGGGGGACGTCGTGAACCGACTCCTCGACGTGGACCGAGTCGAGCGCCTTCGGCGGGACGATCGTCCCGCCGCATTTCTTGCAGCGGTACTCCTTCCCCTCCTGATAGCCGCTGACGTTGTACTTCACGTTGCAGCGGGGACAGGCCAGGATGGCCTTCTGCTGAACGGCCAGGAGTTTGGCCACGGCCGCCTGGGAGACATAGCCTTTCTGGACCAACAGCTCTCCGAGCCGCGGCGCCGGCTCGCCCCGCTCCTCCGCCTCCGCCTGCAGCCGCAGGCACTCGTTGATCTGTTGGGGGGAGGCCAAGTTGTTCTGGGCGATCAGCTTCCCGAAGAGGGCGTCCTCGTGACGGGCCGTGGGGACTTGGCTCGGCTGCTGGAATCGGGCCTTCTGCTCGTCGAGGATCGTCACGAGCTTCGTGTCGCTCAGGAACCCCTTTTCGACCAAAAGAATGCCCAGCGAGCGCGGCGGCCGGCCGCCGCCCGATTCCCGGGCCTGCTCTTGAAGGCATTCCTGGAGCTGCTCCTTGGTGATGTAACCGCGCTCGACGGCGATTCGCCCGAGCAGCAGGCTGCCCTGCTGGACCGCGCCCGGGCCCGACGGGGACTCGGGCGTAGATGCGGCCTGGGACTCCGCCGGCGCGGGGGCCTCACCCGAGGCCGAGGGAGTCCCAGCGGGCGGGGTTGGATCGGGAGGCTCCACGGGCTTGGATTCGTCTGTCATGCGCGGGTCCTGGGTCAATCGCCCGACTCAGCCGGCAGGCGAACGATTCTACCCGTGCTCTTTACAACCTGTCAACCGTCTCTGCCCACTCAAGTTACCCCGGACTTTTCGATGCCCCTCCGTATCTTAACAAGCAGGCGTTGGTACAGAAAGCGGGACGCGACGCCGGAAGCATCCGGCGCATCGGGTTGGCGCATGGACCTGACGATCCGTCTGCCCGATTCGAAGCCCGAGGGCGGCACGCCTGTGCCGCCTGGGATCGGCCAACAGCCCGAGGGGCGGCACGCCCGTGCCGCCCGACCGGTCATCCGCTGGAAGTGCAAAGCGGGGGTGGAAAGGGAGGGGGTGCAGGATTGAGGCAATGTTACGTAAAGTAACACCGCGCGACGAGAGCCCCGAGGGCCGGATTCGCCCCAACTCCTTTCAGGTTGGCGACTTGCGCGATATTCGAGATTGTGGCACGGGATTTGCTTACACGCCGGCTGCCGAGGCTCCGGTCCCCCGGCGGAGTGGGAAAGGGCTGCGCCGGGGGGCGCGGGGCGCGGCAAAACACCGGCCGGTCAGGGGCGTGGGGAGCTCCCGGCGCGCGCGGCGCGCCGCGGGAGATAGGGAGAGGGTGTGTCCCGTCCCCCCTCCGCCCCTGCCCCGCCCCTGATGGGGGCGGGGTGTCGGCGGGGGAAGCGTTGGCGATGGACGGATGACGTTCGTGATGGTCCTCGATCGCCGGGAGATCGTCAAGATTTCTCGAAGATGCCTTGTCGCCGGTGACGAAACACGCTCCGGCTCGAAAGGCGCTCCACACGACGACTTTGTCCGTGACGGCTAACCCTTTGCTCGGGACGCCTCCCGCTCTCGTCAATCGGGGAAGAAGTCCCTGTGCCGGGCATCCCGCGGCACCGTTCCCGTTTAGAAGAAATGGCCCACGGAACCGATCCTGGCATGAGCGGCGGAACGGCGCATAGGATGGGGGACACCCCAATCCATCGGGGGGCAGAGGGCTTTCTTTGCAGTTGAACGTGCGGAGTAATTTGAGCCTCCGCCCGACAGGGATGTGGCGCCCGGCCCCGGGGACCCGGCCGCCCGATCTCCGGCGCTGCGTCGGATGGAGAGCCGGTCCGTTGCGGTGAGACGAGCCGTTGCGGGTGGGGCGAAGGGGATCCGGACCTGCTTTTGTTGTCAATCCTCGAACATCGGGTCGCTGTCCTCCAGCCGGTCTCCCGCGTCGTCTTTGCGGAGTCGGCGCGGCGGGAGATTCGGGACCGCGCCGCCCGCCCCTTCCGACAGGACCCATTTCTCATAGGAGGCGGGGGGAAGCTCCTGGATGAAGCGTGACGGCCGGCTAACGATTTCCCAGGTGCCTCGCTCCCGGACGATCAGGGGATAGAGCAGGTAGAGCTCATCGCGGGCGCGTGTTGCGGCCACATAGAAGAGGCGGCGCTCTTCCTCCTCGCCCCCGGCCTCGCGCAGGCACCGTCCCAGGGGGAATGCCCCGTCGACGAGGCCGAGCACAAAGACGACCTTCCACTCCAATCCCTTCGCTTGGTGGACGGTGGAGAGGACGACGCGGTCCTCCTCGCTCTCGTCGGCCGCTCCCTCCGCTCCCGCCAAGTCGGTCAGCAGGGCCAGCTCGGAGAGGAAGTCGGCGGGGGTCTCGTAGCGAAGGGCGAAGTTGGCGAGTTGTCGGATTTCCTCGATGCGGTTGGCCGCGTTTTCGAAGGTGGAGCCTGCGTAGGCCTCGTACCCTTCCTTGAGGACCAGCCCGATCATTTCGGCGGGGCGGTCGCGGAGGGGCGGTCGGGCCAAGCGGAGGAGCGTGGCGGCGAGGGCTTTCCAGCCCGCGGCTGCGCCGCGCGGAAGGGCCCGAACGATCGTCTCCCCGGCGATGAGCGCGAAGGGGTCCGAGGCGGCTCCCAGGTGCTGCCAGATCCGGTCCGACGTCGTGCGTCCCAGCCTCGGGTAGAGGCGGATCACCCGCTTCCACGCCATCTCGTCGCGGGGGTTGACGACGATTTTCAGATAGGACACCACGTCCTTGATGTGCGCCTGCTCGAAGAAACGCAGGCCCGACCGGATTTGGAAGGGGATGTTGGCGCGCGTCAGTTCAAGTTGGAGCTCCAGCGACTGATAGTGGGCGCGGTAGAGGACCGCCGTCTCGGCGAGGGGGATCCCCTGGTCGTGCAGCTCGAGGAGGCGTTGGACGATGAAGCGCGCCTGCTCGTCGGCGTCTTGCGCGGCAACCAGCGCCGGCGGCGAACCGTCGGGGCGGACCGCTTGGAGCACCTTCGGGAACTGCCGCACGTTTCGCGCGATGCTGGCGTTGGCCAGGGTCAGGATGCGGGGCGTGCTTCGGTAGTTGGTCTCCAGGCGGTGGACCTGCGCATCGGGGTAGCGCGCGGGGAAATCGAGGATGTTCTCGAAATGGGCGCCCCGGAAGGAATAGATGCTCTGCGCGTCGTCCCCCACGACCATCAGGTTGCGATGGATGCCGGCGAGTGCGTCGACAATCTCCCCCTGCAGCCGGTTCGTGTCCTGGTACTCGTCGACGAGGATGTGCCGGAACCGCCCCCCCCAGGCCTCGCGCGCCGCCGCGTCTTCCGCCAGCAGCCGGTGCCAGAGGACGAGCAGGTCGTCGAAATCCACCACATTCTGTTCCCGCTTGCGCTCGGCGTACGCGGCGAAGACGCGGAGGATGTCATCCAGGAAGGGGACCAGGGCCCCGTACTGGCGCTCGATGAGGGTGGCGGGGGGGGCCGTCGTGTTGAGCGCAAGGCTGAGGATCTCGAGCAGGACGTCGCCCTTGGGGAACCGGACGCCCCCGCGGGAGCACCCGAGCCGCTCGACGCAATCCTCCAGCAGCCCTTTGCTGTCCTCCCGGTCCAGGATGCCGTAGGATTCGCTCAGCCCGAGCTGGCGGGCGTGGCGGCGGAGGATCAGGTTGCCGATGTGATGGAAGGTCCCGCCCCAGAACCGGCGCGCGTCGACTCCGACGAGTTGCTCGACCCGCCGCAGCATCTCGCGGGCGGCCTTGTTGGTGAAGGTGACGAGCAGGATGGAGGCCGGATCGACGCCGGACTCGACGAGGCGGGCGACCCGGTAGGTGACGACGCGGGTTTTGCCGCTCCCCGCGCCGGCGATGACCAGCAGGGGGCCGTCCCCGGCCATGACCACGGCCAACTGCTGGGGATTGAGCGCGTCCTCGTACCGGATCCGGAATGAGGGGGGCGTGCCGGACGGAGGCTTCAACTCATAGGAACGCATGGGCCGTGTGGAACGGGCGCCGGGCGGGCGCCCCGGCGGGACGCGATGCGGGGGGGGACGGGCTCGCCGGCTGGCCGCGGTTTAGGACGATGCCGCGGGCTTGGCCTCCTCGCCGCCGTGCTTCTTCCGGATCGCCGCGAGTTTTTTGCCGCTCATCTGCCGGACGCGCCGCTGGGCGCGTTTGAGCGCCTTGCGGACGGCGCGGGCCTCGGCCGCCTTCTCCGGCGCCGCCAACCCCGCCAACTTCGTCTTCAGCTCGCTGATCGACTTGGCCAAGTCCTCCGCCGTCTTCATGACGCCCTCGCTTCAAGGGGGGACATGCGTGTTCCCGGGCCCGGGGGTGCGTCCCAAGAGCCCGGACGAGGGGGGGAGTGTATCGGATTCGCCAGCCCGAGGCAAGGGCGATCGGCGCCCTAGCCGCCCCGTTCCTCCTCCCGCTGTTTTTTCCGCTCCAGCTCGCGGATGAGCCGCCGATACTCCGGTTCCTCCTTGATGGCATCGAGGTCGCGGTCGCGCTGAATCCAGTCCGCGTCCTCATAGCCGGCGCGGACCGCTTTTTGCAGGGCATCGATCGCCTCGGGCTTCTTTCCCATTTGGGCCAGCGCACAGGCGAAATTGTAGTAGGCCCCGCGCAAGACGCCGCGAAAGAAGGCATACTCGCGCCAGAAGGCCTCGATCGCGGGGGTGACCGGTCCGGTGTAGGCCCGGCGGAGGATCGCGTCGATCGCCTCGTCCATCGCGCGGCGCTCGCGGGCGTCGAGCGTCCCGTCCCGGTTCGCATCGTAAACCGCCCGGCCGGCCGCCTCCTGCTTGGCGAGCGCCTGGGTGATGACCGCCTGATAGGTGCGCTCCGTGGCCTCCAACTCGTCGGCCTTGATCTGCAGCATGGCGAGCCGGGTCAGGGCGTTGATTTGGGCCTGACAGGCCTTCCGGTCGGCGTCGAGCGCGACCTCGACCCGCCCGTCCGGACCGATTCGCGCCCGGGATGCCTTCAGGAAGACGCCTTTGAGCTCGTCGTACGCCGCCCGTTCGCCGAGCCGCATCAGCACAAAGATCGTCGATTCGTAAAAATCCTGGCGGGGATCCCGCTCGTCAAGCGGGTCGACCCGGCCCAGCGAGGCGAGGAAGGCCTTCAGCGGGGCCACGACCGAGGGGTCCTTCATGTCCACCAGGGCCTCCCCGGCCAGCCGCTGGATGACCTGCTTGCGGTACCGGATGCGGACCTCGTCCGGTTCCCCGTCGAACCCGTGGCTGAAGACGTAGTCCGATTCGGGCGTGGTGAAAAGCGCCAGCAGGATGCGGGTGGCGGGAGGGCCGAGGGCGACCAAGTCCTTGAACTGGTCCTTGTAAAACCCCCAGCCGAGGTCCTTCGAGATGCAGCCGTCGAGCAGGGCTTCGACGCGGCGCTTGAGGGGGCGCTCGAGCGCGGCGTCGGCCGCCGCCGCCGGGAGCGTTCCGGCCTCGCGGGCCAGCCGGATCGCCTCGCGTCCTGCCTCGCCGATCCGCTCGAGGGCGTCCGCCGCCGCCTCGCGCACCTCCGGGTCGTCGTCCGTCAGGCGCCCGACGAGCGACCGGGTTGCCGGCCCCCCCCCCACGCTCCCGAGGATCTCGCAGGCCGAGCGGCGGATGCGGGGGATCGCGGAGCCCAGGGCCTCCGTCAGGGCCGGCACGGCGGCCGCGCCGGCCGCGACCAAGTCCCTGCGCGCGGCCTCCCGGACGTCATACCCTTCCGTCGAGCCGAGCTGGCGGACGAGCGCCTCGATCCGCCCGGTCTCCGGACCCGGCGACGGTGCTTCGTCGGCGCGGGCCGTGTTCGCCGCCAGGACCGTCACGGCCAGGACGAGTGCGAATCGATCGAGCCGCATGCCTTGGGTCTCGACAGGGGATGGACAACCGCGGGCGCCCTACCGGGTCTCCGGAGTCCCGGGCTCCGCCGGGGCGAGTCCGGGGGGCGGAGCCGGATTCGCGTTTTTCCCCGGCTTCGTCTTCTCTTCCCGTTCGCGTCGCGCGGCGTCGCGCAAGTTCCGGAGGCGTGTTTCCAGGAACGTCACCAGCTCGGCAAAACCGGGGTCTTCACGGATGGGATCGAGGTCTCGGTCGCGCCGGATCCACGCGAGGTCGATGTACCCGTAGTCGACGGCCTGCCGGAGGCTTCGGATCGACTCCGCCGTCTTGACCCGGCGGGCATAGACGCAGGCCAGATTATAGTGGGTCCCCTGCAGGACGCCGAAGAGGCGCATCCAATCGCCGTGGGCCTCCGGCGTCCGCCGCAGGCGCTGCAGTTCCGCCGCGCCGAGGTCGAGGACCTGCTGGTAGACCCGCTCGGCCATCCCCACGTTGTCGTCCCGCGCATGCAGCATGGCCAGGCGCTCGAGCAAGGCCATCTGGCGAAACCGCCGCTCGCGATCGGGGGCGGGGACCACCTTCACGGCGCCCCCGTCGCCGATGGTGACGGCCGCCTCCCGCCGGAGCGTTCGCACGAGCCGCTCGAAATGCAAGGGTTCCCCGAGCTTCAGAAGCGCGATCGCGGCCGTCGCGTGGAGGTCCTGCTGGACGCCGCCCGCGTCCGCCGGGTTCGGCATCGCCTTTTCGAGCCGATCGAGGAAGGCCGCGAGATCCGGGATGACCGAGCGGTCGCGCGTTTCGCCGAGCGCGTCGCCGGCCAGACGCTGGAGGATCAGGATGCGGTGTTCCCGCTCCACGGCGTCCTCGCCCGGCGTGTCGGCGAAGTCATGGGCGAACGCATAGATCGCATGGGGCGTCGTGAAGAGGCGGAGGAGGAGGCGGGGAACACCGGGGCCGAGCGCGAGGACGTCCCGGAACTGGCCCTCGTAATGGCCCCAGCTCTGGCCGGGCCCGATGCAGCGGTTCAGGGCCGCCTCGACCGCCCGGCGCAGCTCGAAGGTTGCCGGATCCTCCGCTTCCGTTCCGAGGGGGTCGGCCTCGCCCGTGCGGGCGGCGCGAACGGGCAGGATCAGGAGCAGGGCCAAAGCGAAACGGCTCATGCGGTCTCCACGGGACGCGTCTCCCGGTCAGGGATCCTCCGGCATCTCCCCGTGCTGCAGGGCCTCGAGGCGCCGGCGGTCGCGCTCGAGATGGAGCAGGAGTTCCCGGTATCCCGCCTCCTCCCGGATCGCGTCCAGGTCCCGGTCCCGCTTGATCCATTCGACATCGCGATACCCCCACTCGACCGCCCGTCGCAGACTGGCGATCGCTTCCTCCTTCCGGCCGGCCAGGGAAAGGGCGCAGGCGAGGTTGTAGTGGGCGCTCTTGACGTGGGCGTGGAGGGAGGCGGCGGGGGGGGCTTGGTCCGACTCGGCCGAGGGGGCGACCAAGCGGGTGCCCCGATCGATGATCTGCCGGTAGGCCCAGACCGCTTCGTCAATCGCCTCGTTTTTGACGAGCAACATTGCCAGTTCGGAAAGGGCCTCGATCTGCCGCACGGGCGACTCGCGGGCCGGTTCGAGGACCGGATCGCCGTCCGGCCGCGGCCGCGACACTCCGGCTTCCTTGCGCAGCGTTCCGACGATCGCCTCATAGGTCGCCGGCTCGCCGAGACGCCGGAGGATGCAGGCCGCGGTTTTGTACAGGTCGCCCTTGGCGTCCTCGGTGAAGAGGTCGACCCCCTCCTTCTCCAGCCGATGGGCAAAGGCCCGGACGCCGGGAAGGACGGAGGGGTCCCGCATTTCCGCGAGGGCTTCGCCCGCCAGGCGCTGGATGATCAACTTCCGGTACTCGGCGCCCGGCCCGTTCGATTTCGCGCCGCCGACCTCGTGGATGAAGGCGTACTCGGCCGGCGGGGTCGTAAAGAGCCTCAGGAGGACGGCCGCGACGGGGGGGCCCATCGCCAACAGGTCCTTGAATTGATCCCGGTAGAAGCCCCAGCCGAAATCCCGGGAGATGCATGCGTCGAGGGCCGCCTCGACAGCCGCGCGAAGCGGCCGGTCTAGGATCGCCTCGGCGGTCGCGGCGTCGATGCGTCCGGCCCGTTGGGCGTTTCGGATCGCATCGTGGGCGGGCAAGCCGATGCGGATGAGCGCATCCCGGGCCGCCTCCCGGACGTCCAAGGCCTCGTCGCCGAGGAGGTCGACCAGGCGCGGGGTTGCGTCCGCGAATCGGATCGCGCCGAGCAGCTCGCAGGCTCCTTGCCGGATCCGGACGTCCGCGTCGCCCATCGACGCCAGGAGCGCCGGCCCGGCCGCCGCTCCGACCTTCTCCAGCGCCGACCGCGCCGCCTGGCGGTCGTCCAGGTAGCGGGCCCCGAGCTTCCGCACCAGCGAGTCGATTCGCGCCGCGTCTGCCGCCGGGACCGGCTCCGCCGCCCGGGCGGCCGGGGCGAGCGCCAGGATGGCGAACAGGCCCAGAGGACGCATGCCCGTTTCCCGGAGAGGGTGCTTGCAAATCGCCGGACGATTATGGGCGGCCTGGAAAGGGGAGTCAAGGGGAAGGGCGGTCGCCGTCGATCAGCGGGGCAGGGCGGGCCGGATCCGTCCCCGGGTGCGACGGAGGAGGTCTCGGGCCGTGGCGGGAGCCAGGCCGCGCGCGGCACAGAGTACCGCCGTCTTCACCTCCCAGCCGGCGCGCGCGAGATGCCGCCGGGCCATGGCCGGGTCGACTCGCGCGATCGACGCGACGATCCGGACCGCCCGCGCGCGGAGCTTCGCGTTGGTGGGGCGCACGTCCACCATCAGGTTGTCATGCACCTTCCCGCGCCGGGCCATGGCGGCCGTCGTCAGCATGTTCAGGACGAGCTTCGTCGCGGTGCCCGCTTTCAAGCGCGTCGATCCGGCGACCACCTCCGGTCCCACGGCCAGGGGGATGACGAGGCGGGCGAGGGAGGCGAGCGGGGGCCGAGGGACGCAGGCGATCAGCACCGTGGCGGCGCCGCGGCGGCGGGCTTCGCCGAGGACGCCGCGGACAAACGGGGTCGCCCCGCTGGCCGAGACTCCGACCACGAGGTCGCCGGGACCGATGCGGGCGGCGCGCGCCTGTCGCGCGCCGGCGCTCGGGTCGTCCTCCGCGCCCTCCACGGCGCGCTGCAGCGCCGCCGGGCCTCCGGCCATGAGGGCGATAAACTGCCCCGGCGGCGCGGAGAACGTCGGGGGGCACTCCGCCGCCTCCATGGCGGCGAGACGGCCGCTCGTCCCCGCCCCGGCCAGGACGCATCGCCCGCCGCGGTCGAGGACCCGCTCGAGCAGGCGGACGGCGGCGGCGACGCGCGGCAGGACGCGGCGGACGGCCCGCAGCGCGCGCGCGTCCTCGCGGTGCATCAGGCGGACGAGGTCCGCGGCGGACCGCCTGTCCAGCCCGCGGGCGGCGGGGTTCGGTCGCTCGGTGGCGGCCGGCGGGCGGGGATGCGACATGGTCGGGTCTCGGAACGGGACGGGGCGTTTATCGGGCCGTCAGCCGGAGCAACCTCCGTCCGGCGGCGCGCAGCGTCTCGAGGCGCTTGCAGAAAGCGAACCGGACAAGGCGGCGCCCGTCGGCGGGGCGGTGAAAGAAGGAGCTTCCGGGGACGGCGGCGACGCCGACCGTCCGGACGAGATGCCGGGCGAAGGCGACGTCGTCCTCGAACCCGAACCGGGAGATGTCGCAGAGGGCGTAATAAGCCCCCTGCGGCCGGGAGGTCGGCGCGAGCCCCGCCGCTTCGAGCGCCTCCAGCATGACCGTCCGGCGGGCGGCGTAGTCGCGCAGCAGCCCCCGGTAATAGTCGGGGCCCAGCCCGAGCGCCACGGCGCCGGCCTCCTGGAGCGGCGCGGGCGCGCCCACCGTCAGGAAGTCATGCACCTTTCGCAGGGCCCGCGTGATCCGGGGGGGCGCGATGGCATAGCCGATCCGCCAGCCTGTCACGCTGTAGGTTTTCGACAGGCCGCTGATGGTGACCGTCCGGTCGCGCATGCCGTCCAGGGTGGCGAGACTGACGTGTTGGCGGCCGTCGTACAGGATGTGCTCGTAGATCTCGTCGGTAAAGGCGAGGACGTTCCATTGCCGGCAGAGGCGGGCGATGCACGCAAGCTCCTCGCGGGAAAAGACCTTCCCGGTGGGGTTGTGCGGCGTGTTGACGATGATGGCGCGGGTCCGGCGGTTGAAGGCGCGCCGGAGTTCTCCCTCGTCAAACGACCAGTCGGGCGGGTGGAGGCGGACGTAGCGGGGGCGGGAGCCGGACAGGATGGCATCGGGGCCGTAGTTCTCATACCACGGCTCGAAGACGATCACTTCGCCGCCGGGGTCCACGGTGGCCAAGTGGGCGCCGATCATGGCCTCGGTGGATCCGCAGGTGACGGTGACCATCGTGTCGGGATCGACGGGGAGGCCGCGGGTGGCGTGGACCTTCCGGGCGATGGCCTCCCGGAGGCGCTTGGCTCCCCAGGTGACGGCGTACTGATTGATGTCGCGCCGGATGGCCGCGCAGGCGGCGGCCTTGATCGGGGCGGGGGTCGGGAAGTCGGGAAATCCCTGCGCCAAGTTGATGGCGCCGTGCTCATCGGCCAGGCGGGTCATCTCGCGGATGACGGACTCGGTGAATCGGGCGGCCTTCTGCGAGACGCCGGGGACGCGGGGCATGGCGGGGATTCCGGGGATTCAGGTTCCGGGACCCGGGCGATCGTCAGGGGGACGGCTCCGCCTGGGGCGCGAGGTTCTCGAACCGCATGAAGTCCTTCAGGAAGGCGAGCTTGACGTCCCCGGTGGGGCCGTTCCGCTGCTTGCCGACGATCACCTCGCAGACGTTCGGCTCGGTGCTGTTGCGGTTGTAGTAGTCGTCGCGGTAGAGCATCATGACGACGTCCGCGTCCTGCTCGATGGCGCCGGACTCGCGGAGATCGGCCAGGCGGGGACGGTGGTCGTCGCGCGTCTCGACGGCGCGGCTGAGCTGGGAGAGGGCGATGACGGGGATGTCGAGCTCGCGGGCGAGGGCCTTCAGCGAGCGGGAGATCATCGCGATCTCCTGCTGGCGGCTCTCCGGGCGCGACTCGCGCATCTCCATGAGCTGGAGGTAATCGACGAGGACGAGGTCGAGGCCGCGGTCGCGCTTGAGCCGCCGGGCGCGCGCCCGCAGGTCGAGGATGGACAGGCCCGACGAGTCGTCAATGTAGATCGGCGCGTCCTCGAAGCTCCCCGCGGCCAGCGCCAGCCGGTGGATCTCCTCGTCGGAGATCTTCCCGGTTCGGATGCGGAAGGAGCTGATGCGCGTGTGGGAGCAGAGCATATTCTGGGCCAGTGTCTGGCGGCTCATCTCGAGGCTGAAGATCAAGACCGACCGTTTCTCGACCATCCCGACGTGCTCGGCGATGTTCAGCGCGAAGCTGGTCTTCCCCATGCTGGGGCGGCCGGCGACGACGACGAGTTGGGCCGGGTGGATGCCGCCGAGCAGGTCGTCGAGGTCGAAAAATCCCGTGGAGATCCCCGTGATGCGTCCCTGGCGCGACCGGATGTCCTCGATGTTCTTGAAGACTTCGTGGAGCAGGTCGTAGACCGTGTGAGCTTGGCCCTGCTGGCGGCGGCTGGCGATCTCGAAGACCCGCTTCTCGGCGCGGTCGACGAGGGAATCGAGGTCGTCGCGTCCGGCGAGGGCCTCCTGGACCATGCTCTGGCCGGCCTGGATGAGGCGGCGCAGGCCCGCGCGCTCGCGCACGATCCGCGCGTAATGCTCGGCGTTTCCAGGGACGGGCACCGCCTCGCAGAGCGAGACCAGGTAATCCGTCCCTCCGGCCTTCTCCAGCAGGCCGCGACGCGACAAGTCGTCGTTGAGGATCGTCAGATCGGCCGGCTTTCGCTCGTTGTAGAGGCGGAGGACCGCCTCGAAGAGGATCCGGTGCTGGTCCCGGTAGAAGTCGTCGGAGCCGACGAGTTGGACGACATCGCCGATGGCGGCGTTGTTGCGGAGCAGCGAGCCGAGCAGGGAGACCTCGGCCTCGATGTTATGGGGCAGCGCGGTCTCCGCGACCGGGGCGGCGGGCGTTGCGCGCGGAGGGGGCGGCGGGGATCCCATGGCGGACCCGAAACGGGCGGGCGGCGCGACAGCGCCGCTCCGCCTTACGACGGCTTCTCGGCGTCCTTGGCGGCGACGACCCACACCTTCGCGGGGGCGGTCACGTCCCCGTGCGGCCGGACGGTGACGGTATAGACGCCGACCTTGCGGATCGGCTCCGGGATCTCGACCATGTCGGGCGCCACCGCCACGCCCGTCTTCCGGAAGGCGTCCGCGATCGCGCGCGCGTCCACGGAGCCATAGAGGTGGCCGTCCGCGTTCGCGTTGACTTCGATCGTCACGGACGTCTTTTCGACGGCGGCGGCGACATCCCGGGCGACGGCTTGGCGGCGCTCGTTGCGGCGGACGGCCTCGACCTTCTCGCGCTCGAAGGCCTTGAGGACGCCGGGCGTCGGGCGGACCGCCAGCTTGCGCGGGATCAGGTAGTTGCGGGCGTAACCCTCGCTGACGCGGACGACCTCGCCGCGACGGCCGACATCCGCCACATCCTGCTTGAGCAGCACGTCCATGGACATGGTCAGGACCCGATGTAGGGGATCAGGGCCATGAAGCGCGCCCGCTTGATGGCCAACTTGACCGAGCGCTGATGGCGCGCGCAGTTGCCGGAACGCTTGCGGGAGAAGAGCTTGCCCTGCGTCGTGCAGAGCTTGATCAGCACGTTGATGTCCTTGTAGTCGACCTCGCCGACCTTCTCTCGACAGAAGCGGCAGCGATTGTCCTTGCGGAACTTTCGATAGCGTTTCTTGCCGTCGGCCGCGTCGAGGGGGCCGTTGCTGTCGGGTCGCATCGTCCGCTTCTCCAGGATTCGGGGATGCCGCTAGAAGGGCGGCTCGGGTGCGTGGCCCTCGTCGGGCAGCGGCTCTTCCACGGGAGGCTCCGGAGGAGCCGCGCCGGCGGCCGCGCCGCCGCCGCCCGGCCCGCCGGGCTTGCCGCCCAGGAACTGCACGCTTTGGGCCACCACCTTCAACTTGCTCCGCTTCTGACCGTCGGGCGCCTGCCACTGGTCGAGCGTCAAGCGCCCCTCGACAAAGACCTCCCGCCCCTTCTTTAAATACTCCGCGCAATACTCGGCCTGCTTCTGCCAGACCGTCACGTCGACGAAGCAGGTCTCCTCCTTCCAGGAGCCGTCCTGGCCCTTCCACTTGCGCCCGACGGCGATCCCCAGGTCGCAAACGGCCGTCCCGTTCGGCGTGTAGCGCAACTCGGGATCCCGGGTCAGCCGGCCCAGCAGCAGGACCTTGTTGACGTTGGCCATGGTCGGGTCATCCGGAGGCCCCGCGGGGCGCTTCGCCTAGTAGCGCCGCTCCCGGCGAAAGCCGCCCGTGCGCGTCTCGTCGGGCGGGGGCAGCTCCTGGGGCGCCACGCTCTGCTTGATCGGCCCCTCGTGCCGGAGGAACAGGACGCGGAGGATCACATCGGACAACTCGCAGTCCCGCCGCAGCTTCGCCACTTCGTTTTCGCCCATCTCCACGTACAGCAGCAGGTAAGACCCGCGCTTGTGGCCCTTCACGGGGTAGGCCAACTTGCGTTCGCCCCACTTGTTGCTGCTGACGATTTTGCCGCCGGCCTTGCCGACGAGGCGCTGGATCTCGTCCTGGACCTTGTCCCACTCCTTGGTGGCCGCCGTGGGCTCGATCAGGAACATGCCTTCGTAAGTCGGCACGCGCGTCTCTCCATAATTTGGGAAAGGGCGGATTATACAGATGAACGACGGCAAGTCAATCGAAACGCGCTCGGACCGGGTCTCGGCCCGTCATCCGTCCCGGCGGTTGTAGGCGTTCATGCAGGCCTCGATTCCGGATGCGGCCCAGCAGGCGGCGGCGTCGGCCGCCCGCTCGAATGCCGCCTCCATCGTGGCGCGCTCCGACTTCGGGAACGGGGCCAGCACGTAATCCGCCCCGTCCGCGCCTGCCGGCGGCGACCCGATGCCGATCCGTATCCGGGGGAACTCCGTCGACCCGCCGAGGTGGGCGATGATCGACTCCAGCCCATGGTGCCCGCCCGCCGACCCGCGCGCGCGGACGCGCAGCGCGCCCGACGGCAGATTCAGATCGTCGCAGATCACCAGCAGGTCGGCGGGATCGGCCGCTTGCTCGCGCATCAGCGTCGGCACGATTTCGCCGGTTTGGTTCACATAGGTCCCGGGCTCGACCAGCAGGACCGGGATCCCCGCGAGGCGGGCGGAGGCGAGGCGGGCCCGCACCCGGCCCCGGCGGAGGGCGACCCCCGCTCGGCGGGCGAGGCAGTCGATGACCCGGAAGCCGCAGTTGTGGCGCGTCCCGGCGTACTCCTCCCCCGGATTCCCGATCCCCAGCACGATCTTCATGTGACGGCTCGCCCGGCCGCCCCGTCAGTCGGATCCGGGCGGAGCCGGTCCCCCCGCTATTTCTTCTCCTCGGACTTCTCGGTCTTCGCCGGCTTGGCGGGCTTCTCCTCCTCGCCCTCCGCCTCGCCTTCCGCCGGCTTGCGTCCGATCACCTCCGGCTCGGTCGGCCCCGGTTCCGCGGCGGCCGGCGCGGCCTCCTCCACCACCGGCAGCCGAACGCTGGCCACCACCAGCTCCGGGGCCGCCGTGATCGTCACCCCGGCGGGCGCCTTCAGGTCCCGCACGTGCAGGTTCTCGTCCAGTTTCAGGCCCGAGACGTCCGCCGTGATCTTCTCCGGGATCGCGTCGGGCAAGCAACGCACCGGCAGCACTTTCACGAACTGGCTCAGGACGCCGGCCTCCGCCGTGACCCCCACCGGCTTGCCCGTCAGCTCCAGCGCCACGTCGAGGGTCAGTTCCTCGTCCATGGCGACCTGGTTGAAGTCGATGTGGAGGACCCGATCCCCCGTCGCGTTGTACTGGACCTCGCGGATAAAGACCTTCTGGGTGCCCGCGGGGGTCGTCAGGTCGACCATCCGCTGCCCCTGCCGGAGCATCTCGACGACATCGGCGTCCTTCAGCTGGATCGATTGGGGCTGGATCTTCCGCCCGTAGACGACGGCCGGCACCAAGCCCTGGTAGCGGAGCTTCCGGCACCGGGCGGAGCCGTGCACGGAACGGGAGTCGGCCCGGACAGCGATCTTCTTCATGGCGTGTCCTTTCGTTAGGGGGGTCCGAGAAGCCCTCAATTGAACAGAACGCTCACCGACTCGCTCCGGTGGATCCGCCGGATGGCCTCGCCGATGAGCGTGTCGATGGATCGGACGGTAAAGAGGCCGGACTCGGCCTTCGCGCCGAGGGGGATCGAGTCCGTGACCACCGTCGCGTCCGGGCTGGCGCGCCGGATTTTCTCCAGGGCGTCCGCACAGAGGACCGCGTGCGTGGCGCAAAGGTAGACCTTCCGGGCGCCGCGCTCGCGCAGCGTCCGGGCCGCCTCCGTCACCGACGTGCCCGTCGAGATCATGTCATCGACGAGGATCGCGTTGCGCCCGTCGACGTCCCCGATCACGTGAACGGCCTCGACGTCCTTGGGGCCCGATCGGCGCTTGTCCACGATGGCCAACTCCGCCCCGAGCCGTTTCGCGTAGGCCCGCGCCATCTTGATCCCCCCGACGTCCGGGGAGACCACGACGAGGTTCGGGATATCGAGCTTCTTGAAGTGGCTCAGCAGGACCTTCGCGGCGTGCAGGTGGTCGACGGGGATGTCGAAGAAGCCCTGGATCTGGGGGGCGTGGAGATCGACAGCCAGGACGCGATCGGCCCCCGCCGTGGTGATGAGGTTGGCCACAAGCTTGGCCGTGATCGGCACGCGTCCCTCCGCCTTGCGGTCCTGGCGGGCATACCCGAAGTAGGGGATCACGGCCGTGATCCGTTCCGCCGACGCCCGCCGGACGCAGTCGATCAGCACCAGCAGTTCCATCAGGTGCTCGTTGACGGGCGGAGCCGTGGGCTGGATCAGGAAAACGTCGCACCCCCGCACGTCGTCGTGGACCTTGACGTCGATCTCGCCGTCCGGGAAGCGGCTGAACTCCGCACGTCCCAGGTCGATGCCGAGATAGGAGCAGACCCGCTTTGCCAGATCGGGGTTGGCCGAGCCGGAGAAGACCTGCATTACATTCTTGGCCATGCGTTTTTCCCTGCCGGCCGGGCCGGCGCTCCAGGTGTCCGCATCGAACCGCCGTGCCGCTCACGCCCGGCCCCGCCGCTGAGCCGGCTTGCGGCCCGAAGTCGGCCGCGAGACCGCCGCCGGGGGCCGGATCAGGGGCCGGGCGGGGACCCCGATCACCGTGGCCCCGGCGGGGATGTCGTGACGGGCGGGCACGATCGCCCCCGCTCCCGTTCTCGACCCGCGCCCCATCCGGACCGGGGCGATCAGCACCGTTCCGCTGCCCGTCGAGGCGCCGTCCTCGATCACCGTCGCGTGCTTGGACGTCCCGTCATAATTCGCCGTGATCGTGCCCGCCCCGATGTTCACCCGGCCGCCCACCTCGGCGTCCCCGAGATAGGTCAGGTGCTTGGCCTTGGTGTGTGGGCCGAGACGCGACCGCTTCACCTCGACGAAGTTGCCGATCTCCGCTCCGTCCTCCAGCACGGTTCCCGACCGCAGTTGGGCGAACGGGCCCACCTCGCAGTGCCGGCCGATCCGGACGCCCGAGCGGATCACCGTGAAGGGAAAGATGACCGTGTCGGTCCCGATCGTCACGCCGGGCTCGATGTACGTCGCCGCCGGGTCGAGGATCGTCACGCCCGCATCGAGATGGCGGTCGATCTCGCGCCGGCGCAGCGCCTCGGTGGCGGCCGCCAGGTCGCGCCGGCTGTTGACGCCGAGGACCTCTTCCGGGTCCCGTGCCGGGATCGCGCGGACCTCGGCGCCCCCCAGCAACAGGATCCGGATGACGTCGGTCAGGTAATACTCCCCCTTCCGGTTCTCCGGCTTGATGCGACGAAGGGCGGGAAAGAGCGCCGCCGGATCGAAGCAGTAGAAGCCGGGGTTGACTTCCTCGATCCGCCGCTGCTCGGGCGTGGCGTCGGCTTCCTCCACGATGCCCCGGAGGGGACCGCGCGGGTCCCGGATGATCCGGCCGTAGCCGGTCGGGTCCGCCAGACGGACGGTCAGAAGCGTGGCGGCCGCGCCTGCGACCGCGCCCGGCCGCTCCCGCCGGTGGGCGGCCACGAGGGCCTCAAGCGTGGCGGGCGAGACGAGCGGCGTGTCCCCGTACATCACGACCAGGGGCCCTCGGACGCGCCGTGCCGCTTTTTCGCAGAGCAGGACGGCATGTCCGGTCCCCTTCCGCTCGCGCTGTTCGACAAAGATCACCGGTTCCCCGGCCAGCGCCTGGCGGACGGACTCGGCCTGGTAGCCGACCACGACGATCACCGGGTCGGCCCCGGCATCCCGCAGGGCGCGGTAAGCCAAGCGGACCATCGGCGTCCCCAGGACCTGGTGGAGGACCTTGGGCCGCTCGGACTTCATCCGGATACCCTGGCCGGCGGCCAGGAGTACGGCGCCGAAGGGCTCCATCGACACGGTCTCCGCGAGAGCCGGTGGGGGGACCGCCGGGGAAAAACGAAGGAACGATTCTAGGGGGTCCCCGGAGGCAAGTCAAGAAAATCCCCCGGCCCGAGACTTGATTGACTCGTCCTGCCGCTTCCGGTATGATTTCCGCCTTTCGATAGCGTGTTTCCGCCCCGGCGGCGCCGGGGCGATTCTCTTTCAGGCAGCACCGCATGAGCCTCCGGGGCCGCAGCGTGTTGAGCACGCAGGACTTTACGCGCGAGGAGATCGAAGGGATCCTTCACCTGGCGGCGGAGATGAAGCGCAAGGGGCACGGCAAGCCGCTCGCCGGGAAGTCCCTGGCCTGTCTCTTCTTCAACCCCTCCCTTCGAACCCGATCCTCCTTCGATCTGGCCATGTACCAGCTCGGCGGCCACGCCGTGGCCCTTCACCCGGGCAAGGATGCCTGGGCCCTGGAGGTCCGCGAGGGCGTCGTCATGGACGGGGAGGCGGAGGAGCATCTCAAGGAGGGGACGAACGTCCTGTCCCGCTTTTTCGACGCCATTGCCGTCCGCTGCTTCCCCAAGTTTCAGAACTGGGAGGAGGAGAGGAAGGACCCCGTTCTGACCGCGATTGCGAAGTGGTCGACGAAGCCGGTCATCAACATGGAGACGATCGTCCATCCCTGCCAGGAACTGGCGCTCGCCCTCACGCTGAAGGAGCATCTGAAAAACCCGGCGAAGAAGAAGTTCCTGCTGACCTGGACCTACCACCCGAAGCCCCTGAACACGGCCGTGGCCAATTCCGCGATCCTGATCGCCGCCAAGCTCGGCATGGACGTCACGATCCTTCGCCCGTCGGGGTACGACTTGGACGGGGCCTACCTGCAGGCGGCCGAGGCGGACGCCCGGCGGCATGGAGGATCCCTCCGCGTCACCGACGACATCGACGCCGCCTACCGGGGCGCCGACTTCGTCTACGCCAAGTCCTGGGGCAGCCTCGCCTACTATGGGCGCTGGGAGGCGGAAAAGCCGATCCGAGAGCAGCTCCGGCACTTTATTGTCGACGCCCGGAAGATGGCCCTCACGAACGGCGCCCGGTTCAGCCACTGCCTTCCCTTACGCCGGAATGTCAAGGCGACCGACGAAGTCATCGACAGCCCTGCCAGCGTGATCTACGACGAGGCGGAGAACCGCCTCCATACCACGAAGGCGATGCTGGCCTCCATCCTGGGATAGATCATGAGACGGATTCCCCCGCTTGACGTCGGCGCCTCGCTTAGCTGGGTTCACACCGACCAAGGAGACATTCCCGTGGGCAGCTCTCGCACCGTCGTTCTCGCTTTCTCCGGCGGCCTCGACACCTCCTTCTGCGTCCCCTGGCTCCGCGAGCGGGGATGGGACGTGGTCACGGTCTTCGTCGACACCGGCGGCGTGACGAAGGCCAAGGTCGCCGAGATCGCCCGGCGGGCGCGGACCCTCGGCGCCGTGCGGCACTACAGCCTCTCGGCCGAGCAGGAGATCTACGATCAGATTCTCGCCCCCCTGCTCCGCTCCCACGCCCTCTACGGCGGCGTTTACCCGCTGATGTGCTCCGACCGGTACGTGATCGTCGCGCGGTGCGTCGAGGTCGCGAAACGGGAGCGCGCCGACGCCATCGCCCACGGCTGCACCGGCATGGGCAACGACCAGGCCCGGTTCGACATCGCCTTGCGGGCGCTCGGCGACTGGGAGATTCTGGCTCCCATTCGCGACTTCCAGGCCGAAGTCCGGACGGATCTCCGCCAGAAAGAGATCGACTATCTGGCCGAGCGGGGCTTCGCGGTCCCGCCCGCCCACCGGCGTTACAGCATCAATCAGAACGTGTTCGGGGTGACCATCTCGGGACGGGAGATCGACGCGCTCCAAGAGCCGGCCGAGGAGGCGTTCGTGCTGACGGTGGATCCCGCGAAGGCGCCGGCCCGGGCCGGGATCTTCCGGATCGATTTTGAGAAGGGGCTCCCCGTCGCCCTCGACGGCCGGCGGCGGAAAGGGATCGAGATCCTCAAAGCCCTCAACGCGAAGGTCGGCCGTCACGGGTGCGGCCGCTTTCTCTATACCGGCGACTGCGTCATCGGGATCAAGGGGCGCATCGCCTTCGAGTGCCCGGGCCTGTCCGCGCTCCTGACCGCCCACCGGGCCCTGGCCGAGCTGACGCTTTCCCGGGAGCAGGCCGCCTTCCTGCCCCTCGTTGCCCAGACCTGGGCCCGGCTCCAGTACGCCGGGCTCTTCCACGACCCCCTGGTCCGTGATTTGAACCGCCTCATCGAGAGCAGCCAGGCGGCCGTGAACGGGACGGTGCGGCTCAAGGCGTGCCGGGGGCAGCTCCTGGCCGTCGAGGTCCAATCCCCGGATGTTCTCCGGCAGCCGGGGACGGTCTATGCGCAAGCCTCGGCCTGGAAGCCCGCCGAGGCGGAGGCCTTCTGCAAGCTCTTCGGTCTGAGCACCGTCATGGCCGCCCGGCGCGGCCGGTAAGAGGGGTGCTGCGGAGCGCGGCCGATCTTCCTCCAGGAGCCGTATCATGGAAAACTACGAGCTGATCATCAACTTCTTTAAGGGGATCGGGGCGGAACGGGAGGCGAACGACTACCTCAAGCTCTTCAAGCGGGGCAACCCGGCGCGCTTTGCCGTCATCAAGGTCGGGGGCCGGATCCTCGAACAGAACCTCTCCATGCTCGCCCTCGACCTCGCCTTTCTCTCCAATCTCGACCTCTTTCCCGTCGTCATCCACGGCGGCGGTCCCCAGATCGACCAGGAACTCCAGCGGCATGGGATCGAGTTCCGAAAAAAGGACGGCATCCGTGTGACGCCCCGCGAGGCGATCCCCGTCCTCAAGACGGTCCTCGACCGGGCCAACCGGGAGCTCGTCGACCGCATTCACGCCAACGGCGGGACGGCCCTCGGCCTGACCGAGGGCATCTTCACCGCCGAGAAGCACCCCGACCCCGATCTCGGCTACGTCGGGGTTGTCAAGGGCGTCAACCTGGAGCCTCTCTTCAAGGCCATCCGCAAGGACCAGATCCCGGTCGTCAGCCCGATCGGCTTCGACGCCGCGGGACAGGCGTACAACATCAACGCCGACACCGCGGCGCGCGCCATGGTCCTGGCCCTCAAACCCAAGAAGTATATTCTCATCACCGAGGAGGGCGGCATTCGGGGGGCCGACGGCAAGATCATTTCCACCATCAACTTGGCCAACGATTACGACTACCTCATCAAGAACAACATCGTGTACGGGGGGATGCTGCTGAAGCTCGCCGAGGCGAAATCCCTGCTCGAGCAGATCGGCGCGCCGATGGTGGTCGAGATCACGTCCCCGGAGAAGCTGCTCAAGGAGCTTTTCACCGTTCACGGCGGCGGGACGTTCATCAAGCTCGGCTCGACCGTGAAGGTCCACAAGGACTTCCGGCGAATCAGCCTCCGGCGCCTGCGCGGCATTCTCGAGGCCAGTTTCGGCCGCAAGCTCGTCAAGGGGTACTTCCGCAAGCCGCCCCACGCCGTGATCCTCGAGGAGAACTACCGGGGCGCCGCCATCCTCCGCAAGGTCCGATCGATCTACTACCTGGACAAGTTCGCCGTGCGAGAGGGCGCCCAAGGCGAGGGGATCGGCTCCGACTTGTGGGACATCATCGAGGCGAAGTACCCGCGTGTCTTCTGGCGCGCCCGGCCGGAGAACCCCGTCAACGACTGGTACTTCCGCCATTGCGACGGCGTGCGCAAGTTCGAGCGGTGGAACGTCTACTGGATGGGGCTCAACGAGAAGCAGATCAAGCAGGCGGTCGCCTACGCCCTCGAGCAGCCCGAGACCATGATCCCCCATGCCGCCCGGGCGGGCGTCCGCCCGTGATCCGCTCGACGGCCCGGGACCGCTCTTTTATTCCCGGGCGCTTTTCCGTATCCTGAGCCCCCGTTGTCCCTGTCCACCCCGATTCGCGAAGAGGAAACTTATGCGATCGCGCCAGATCATGCGGTTGGAGTCGCAGAGCATCCTTCAGACCTACGGCCGGCACCCCGTCGTCCTCGATCGGGGCCGCGGAACGCGCGTCTGGGACGCCGACGGCAAGGCCTACCTCGACTTCATCGGCGGGATCGCCACCTGCCCCGTGGGGCACGCGAACCCGGTTCTCGTCCGCGCGATCGCGCGCCAGGCCGGACGCCTGATCAACGCCAGCAACCTCTTTTACACTGCGCCGCAGGTCGAGCTGGCCCGCCGGCTCGGCCGGCTCGTCGGTTACCCCGTGCGCGTTTTCTTCGGCAACTCCGGTGCGGAGGCGAACGAGGCCGCCATCAAGATCGCCCGCCGTGCCACCGGACGGACGGAGATCCTGTCCGCCGACCACGGCTTCCATGGGCGAACCTACGCCGCGCTCTCCGCGACCTGGAAGCCGGCCATCCAGAGGCCTTTCCGGCCGCTCGTCCCCGGCTTCAAGAAGGTCCCTTTCGGCGACGCGAAGGCCCTGGCGAAGGCCGTCACCCGAAACACCGCCGCCTTCCTCTTTGAGGCGATCCAGGGGGAGTCCGGCGTTCACCCCGTGCCCGAGGGCTACCTCCGGGCGGCCGCCCGCATTTGCCGGGCGAAGGGCGCCCTCCTCGTCTGCGACGAGGTCCAGTGCGGGCTCGGCCGCACCGGCCGCTTCTTCGGCTTCCAAGCGGAGGCCATCCGGCCCGACATCATCACGATGGCCAAGGGCCTTGCCGGCGGCGTCCCCATCGGCGCCGCGATCTGCCGGGCGGAGGTGGCCGCCCGGATCGCCAAGGGCGACCACGGCAGCACCTTCGGCGGCAACAGCCTTTCCGCCGCCGCCGCCCTGGCCGTCCTCGATATCCTCGAGCGCCGCCGTCTCCTGCGCCGCGCCCGCGACATGGGCGACCGCCTCATGCAGGGCCTCCGCGCGATCGGGCTCCGGACCGGTCTCGTTACCGAGGTTCGCGGCCGCGGCCTCATGGTCGGGGCCGACCTCGTCGTCGACGCCCTCGCCGTCGTGCAGGCGGCCATGCGCCGGGGGCTTCTCGCCAACCGGACGGGCGAGAAGACGCTTCGCTTCCTCCCCCCGCTCACCGTGTCGCGGGATGAGATCGACGAGGCCCTCGCGATCCTGGAGGCGGCCCTGCGCGAGGTGGCGGCGCAAGCCGGACGTCCCTAGTCCCCTTTTCGCCGGGCGCCGGGGCCGGCGGATCGGTCCCTCCCCCGCCCCCGCCCCGGACCCCCAGCATCCGGAGACCCGGTTATGGCTCTCAAGCGAGTCGGCCTCATCGGCGCCAGCGGATTCGCGGGCTGCGAAATCATCAAGATCCTCGCCCGCCACGGTGGCGTCGAACTCGTCGCCCCCAACACCCCCGATTTCGAGGGCCTGAAAGGGAGGCCGGTCCGGGAGCTCGACCCCGAGGCTCCGGACGGCATCGCCTTTACGGCCTACTCGCTGGATGAGCTGAACGGGCTGGGGCTCGATTGCGTGCTGCTGGCCACCCCCGATCCGGTCTCGGAGAAGTTCGTCCCGCACCTGAAAACGCCGGCGATTGTCGACCTGAGCCGCGCGTACCGGGCCAGCGAGGCGGCGGTTTACAGCATCCCGGAGCTTCATCGCGACCGCGTTCCCGGCGCCCGCCTGTTGGCCAACCCCGGCTGTTACCCGACGGCCTGCCAGCTGGCCGCCCGCCCGCTCGTCGACACGGGGCTCGTGGAGCGGATCGTCTTCAATTGCATTTCCGGCTACAGCGGGGCCGGCCGGGCGCCCCTCTACACGAACAACCCGAAGAACTACACGGACGACATCCTCGCGTACAAGATCACCGGGCACGCCCACGAGCGGGAGATCCGGCGCCAACTCGGCATGCCGAAGACCGTCTCCTTCACCCCGCACGTCGGCCCCTTCTTCCGAGGCATCCTTGCCACGGCCCACCTCTTTCTCAAGGGCCCCATCGATCCCGCGAGCGTCCGGGCGATGTATGTCGAGCGTTACGCGAAAGAGCCGTTCGTCAAGGTGCTCGACCGGACCCCCGAGCTCAAGGATGTCCGGAAGAACAACCTCTGTTGTCTCGGCGGGTTCGAGGTGGACGACATCCACCGCGTCGTGATCGTCGCGACGATCGACAACCTGATCAAGGGGGCGGCGGGCCAGGCGATCCAGAACATGAACCTGATGCTCGGGTTCCCCGAGACCCAGGGGCTGCTGTAGCGATCGTGGCGCGGGGCGCGGTGGCGCGTCTTGCTCGCCGCGGTGCGGCGCGCCACGCGCCCCACGGGTGGAGTGGGCGCCTTGCCGGGCGGCGTTGCGGCGGGGGTTCCCATGAAGCGCGTCGTGCTCGGTTTGATGTCCGGCACCTCCTGCGACGGCGTCACGGCCGCCCTCGTGCGGACGGCGTGGCCGCCGCGGCTGCGGTCCCTTCGTGTCCTCGCGTGGCGGACGTGGGCGTACCCGCCCGCGCTCCGTCGCGACCTCCTCTCCATCGCGTCGCTCGCCACGCCGGCGCTCGCCGCCCTCCACCACCGCCTCGGGGGGGCGTTCGCCCGTGCGGCCGAGACCCTCCTCCGCCAGGCGCGCGTATCGCCCGGCGCCGTCGCCGCCATCGGCTGCCACGGTCACACCGCCTGGCACGTTCCCCGTACGGACGGGACGTTCCAGATCGGGGACGCCTCGCAGGTCGCCGAGCGGACGGGGGTCGCGACGGTGGCGGACTTCCGGTCGCGCGATGTCGCCGCCGGCGGGCAGGGCGCCCCGCTGGTGCCATGGGTCGACTGGATGCTCTTCCGGCGATCGCGCGGCGCCGTCGCCGTTCAGAACATCGGGGGGATCGCCAACGTGACCGTCGTCACGCCGTGCCGCGAGGGCGTCTTCGCGTTCGATACGGGGCCGGGCATGATGCTGATCGACGAGGCCGTCCGGCGGATAACGGGCGGGCGTGTGGGCTATGATCGCGACGGGCGCATGGCGCGAGGCGGGGCGGTCGATCTCGCGATGGCGCGCGATCTCCTCGCCCATCCCTGGTTCCAGAAAAAGCCCCCCAAAACGACGGGGCGCGAGCTGTTCGGCGCGCGGTTCCTCGACGACGCGATGCGCCGCCACCCCGGGGTGCGCGGGGCCGACCTCGTCCGCACGCTTGCCTTCGTCACCGCCTCCTCGATCGCGCGGGCCTATGCCCGGTTCGTGCGGCCGGCCTGCGCGCTGAGCGAGATGGTCCTGAGCGGCGGCGGGGCGCGGCACGCGGTCGTCGTCGACGATCTCCGCCGCCTCGCCGGCGTGCCCGTCCGGCTGTCCAACGACCTGGGGCTGCCTGCCGAGGCCAAGGAGGCGGTGGCCTTCGCGCTCTTGGCGCTTGCCGCGATCCGCGGCGAGCCGGCGAGCCTCCCGGGCGCGACCGGCGCGCGCCACGCATCCGTTCTCGGCGCGATCTATCCGGCCTGATTTCACCCGCGACCGATATCCCGCCCCTCGTCCTCGAGGGGACGGCCCCGGCGCGCCGGTGCCCTTCCGGTGCGACCCGGGGGGGCGGTGGCGAGGGGGCGCGGGGCCGCCGTCACTCCGCCACCGACGCCCCGAGACGCGCCGCCAGCTCGAGCGCCTTCCGGCTGGCCGGCGTGTCCGGGTAGCGCTTTCGGAGAGCGCTCACGGCCTTCCCGATCGCCGCCAGCTCCTGCGCGAACCGGGCGGCCAGGTCGCCGCCTCCCGCGTCCTTCCGCCGGAGCAGCGGCTGGGCCATCTGTTCGATCTGAGCGAGAACCTGCTGCGCCTGGACGGCGTTCCGGGTGGCCGGCTCCGACTGCCACGCGCGGGCCTCGGCGGCCAGCTCGGAGCCCCGCTTCGTCCCGCCGAACTGGCGGGCGAGGTCCCCCAGCAGAGACGCGGCTGTCGCGGGGTCGGACGCCTTGAGCCGTCGGAGATCCTCCCGCCGCTTGTCGGCATACGTCCCGAGGACCTCGACGACCCGGCGCGCCTCCTCCGCCTCGCCAGCGTCCCTCGCCTCGACTCTCCGCTCCGCGTCGGCCAGCGCAGGGCCGAGCCGCCCCTGCTGCAGATGGGAGGCTGCGGTTTTGAGCACCTTCAGGTCCGGAACCGGCGGCGCCCCCGTGCCCGACTCCGCCAGCCCCGGATCAAGCGCCTCCCTTCCCTTCTCGTCCAGGAAAAGATGGAAACGGTCGATGCTGAAATTCTTCGAGCGGCCGGAGATCGTGAAGGTGTGCAGGCCCGCGTCCAGATCGTAGGCCGCCTCCGGCTTGTCGCCGCCGTGGAACTCGTGGCGCGTGTGCCACGTCCACTGCCCGCGCTGCGAGGAGAACGTCTTGACCTTCGGGCCATCGTCCATCTGTGTCCAGCAGTCGTTCTCCAGGGTGGCGTCGTGGAAGTCGTGGCGGTTGCGGAGGGCGAGCCGGTAGCGGCCGGGAGTCGTGATGAGCAGCTTGTAGACGAGGGGGTCCCCGCCTCCGCCGTCCATGTAGTAGCAGCGCCCCGTGTAGCCCGACAGCTCCGTCCCCTCGGACCAGCCCTTGGCGGGGGGGATGGACTCGATCTCGACGACGACGAGGCCTCCGGACTCGTGATAGATCGGCTCTCCACGGGCCCCCGAGGCCGCGGAACCCGCTAGGACGAGCGACAGGGCCATGAGGTCCCGTGCCGCCTTCAGGACGCGCGACAGGCCGTCTGGAGAGTCCTCCGGTCCTGTCGCGCCATTTCGATCGCCAGCCGCCATCGGATCCTCTCGACCTGCCGGTTCACGAGCTCCGCCCTGTCCGCGCGGCCGCCGCCGGAGAGCCGGTCGCGCCGCTCCGCCAGCCGGTCAACCACGTTCCGCCTCCCGGACCGCGTCCCGCGGGCCCCTGAATCTCGCGCTCCGCATCAGTAAACGCGCGAGGCGGGCATGCAACGGGGAATCGCACAAAAAAGCCGCCGGGCCCGCGGTGAAGCCACCGGGGCGAGCCCGACCGGGCCGGACACGCGTCAGCCCTCGAAATACACGCCGCCCTGCCGCGCCGCGGCCATCGCCGCCACGACGCCCGCCGTGCCGCCACCCGCGCAGCCGGCCGGCATCCCGGCCCCGATCAGGAACAGGCCCTTCGAAAACGAGCGGCGGTTCAGGTGCCCCTCCCTTCGCATCCCCATCCCTTTCCATCCTACAACGGGAGGACGCGAGCGGCGTCGCCCCGGGCGCGACGGTGCGCGACAAAGCGAAACCGGGGCGGCGATCGCTCGCCGCCCCGGGGCATCGCGTCCGCATCGGATGGCTACCGCTCCCGGCGCCGCCGCCAGGCCCAGAGGAACCCCAGCGGCAGCAGGAGGTCGATCCCGATCGAGCCGCACCGCGCCCCCCCGTCATCCTCGCCGCCGGCGGGGACGGGGGCGTCTCCGCCGCCCGTCGTGTCGATTCCCAGCGCCTCCATCTGCGTCTCCCAGGCCGTACGGCCGTCCGGGAGGATCGAAGACTCGTCCGAGTTCCCATCCCCGTTCGTGTCCACCTTCGTCGCGTCTAGGGTGTAGCCCGGCTCGAGGAGGTCGATCAGCCCGTCTCCTTCGGCGTCAGGGTCCATCGCGCCGTCGTCGTCGACGTCCATTTCGTGGATCCAAGCGTCGGGCGGCATCGGCCCTTCGACGAAGGTCGCGGTTGCGAAGGCCGACAGGGGATCGGAAGCGGCGACGGCCTTGGCCGCGCCCGCCGGCTGCACGACTACCAGGTAGTTCGCGTCGGCGCCGGTGTCGCCGCCGGCGTGGTTCCCGCCGAGCGTCAGGTCCCCGGCGGGGACGGTCTTGAGGTACACAACCATCGGCGAGGCGGCCCCGTCTGCGGTCGAGAGCGATTCCGCCGTCGCGGACCAGGCGCCGTCCAACCAGGAGGGGCGGGCCGTCGCCCGCTTGTCGTAGGCGACGTACACCTTTGACTCCTGACCGAGGCGGAGCGTCAGGTGACTGGCGGTGGTCACGGCCTTGTCGTCCGTCGCGGTGCGGACGAGGGCGCCGCCGGTCAACCCGCCGCTCAGCGCCGTCACCGTGTAGCTCCGGTCGATGTAGGCGAGGGCGCCGGCCTTGGCCGTGGCGAGCGAGTAGGGTTTGGCCGTCGAGACGTACGTGACCGTGACCAGGGACCCGGCGGGGGCCGCGCTGACCGACTGCGCGACGCCGTCGATCTGCGCGGTGCAGACGGCGCCGTCGCTGTGACTCGTGACGGGGAGGCCGACGTAGACCGGCGAGCCCAGGGCGATCGAGACCGTGCCCATCCAGGTCCAGGCGGTTCCGTCGGCGGACCGGTAGCCGCTGAGGGCGTCCCCTTGTCTGACGAGCCGGACCCAGTGCGGGGCGACGATGCCGGCCTGCGTGGTGTGGTAACTGGCGCCATTGGGGCTCGTACGCCGCTGGAAGGAGACGCCCTGAGCCGGCGTGACGACGACCATGGCATGCCGGGCGCCGGGCTCGAGCGACTCGCGCATCATGACGCCCGCCTTCGCCCAGCTGTTGGTGTTCTGGACCGAGGCGACGCGCGCCCGGATCTCGCCGTCTCCCGTCATCAGGCGGTAGACGAAGTGGAACTCGTCGGCGGCGTTCCAGATGTCCGCCCCGGATCCGCGGACGGAGAAGGAGGACCCGTCGAGGGCGGACGTGCCGCCCGCCGCGGCGACCGCCCCGACGTCGCGGCTCGCCCAGGGATGGAGCCGGTTCTGCGGGACGATCTGGCGGGCCTGGCTCGCGCTCGACCAGAAGAGCCGGATCTCGGACCCGCCGCCGTCTTCGTAGTAGTCGAGCCGGATCGCGACCGGTTTCCCGGCCTGCAGGGCGATCGAGCCGCTGTTCTCCGTCGGGGCGTGGCTCGTCCAGTTGTCGATGAGCAGCCGGCCGTCCACCCACAGCCGCACGCCGTCGTCGGAGCGGGTGGTGAACGTGTAGGTCTCGGAGTAGGCCGGCTCGACGGCGCCGGACCATCGGACGGAGAAGGAGTCCGCGCCGATTGAGGGGTCGGGCGAGCCGGTGCCCCAGCCGAAGTCGACCGTCGCGTCGGTCCGGGGCAGCGCGAAGCCGGTGAAGTCCGGGTTGTCGAAGTACTCCGCCCAGAGGCCGGTTCCGGTCCCGGCGGGCGCGTCGACCACGGTGAAGGAGACGGACCGCGTCGCGCCGGCCGTGCCGGTGGCGCCCGCGGAGGTCCAGGCGGTGGCGGAGAGCGTGTGGCTCCCGACCGCCGGCGTCCAGGGCTTGTAGTCGCCGGCGGTGTCCCCGGCGAGGGCGTAGGGCGCGCTGTTTTCCACCGCGTAGCCGGCATTTCCGTCGTAGCCGAACTGGACGCTGCCGACCGTCGCGGGCGAGGTGCCGGCCCGGACGTTCAGGTTCCGTGTCGGGAGGGTTGCCAGGTTGAGTGTCGCGCCGTCCGCGAGCGGACCGATGTCCGCATCGGTGTCGGCGTTGACCAGCGTGAGGCTCACCACCTCCGGGCCGGTCGCCGGCGGCAGGGTGGTCGCGCCCGCCTCGTTGGAGTAGGCGGAGTCGCCGGCGCTGTTGTAAGCCCGCACGCGGTAATAGTAGGTGGTCGCGGACGCCAAGCCGGTGTCCGGATAGGAGGCGACGCCGGCCCCGACCGCGGCGATCTGGGCCCACGCGCCGGAGGGGCCGGTCTTTCGCTCGATTTTGAAGCCGCTCTCGTTCGAGCTGTTGTCCGTCCACGCCAGGTTGATCTGGGAGGTCGAGATGGCGGCGGCCGCCAGGCCCGACGGGGCCGCGGGGGGCTGGAGGGCGGGCTCCGCGACGGTGAACGTCACGGACGCCGACGTCGTTGAGGCGCCGTCGTCGTCCATGGCCACGGCGGTCAGGGTGTACGACCCGGCCGGGAGGGCGTCGAGGGACCACTGGTAGGGGGCCGTGTTCTCGGTGCGATGGAACAGGCCGTTGACATAGAGGTCGACTTTCGTCACGGTGCCGTCCGTGTCGGAGGCGGAAGCCTCGACGGCGACCGTGGCGGGCGCGGTGAAGGCGGCGCCGCCGGCGGGGGCGGTGAGGGCGACGGCCGGCGGCTGGTTGACGGCCGTCCCGGCCTTCCGGACGAGAATCACCCAATCGAGAGACGTGTTGTTCGGCGCACTGCCGAGGCTGCGCGTGCCGCCCCCGGAGACCGCCGCGATGGAGGTCGTCATCAGCGACCCGCCGTTCCGGGGGTCGAACCAGAAGACCTCGAAGGTCCCGCTGCAACCGGAGAGGTCCAGGCCGGTGGTGCCGCCGGCCTTCAAATAGATGAGGTAGGTGTCGTCGGCCTTGTAAAGGCAGAAATCATTGCTGCTGGTGCTCTTGGCGTTGTCGTTCGTCATCTCCCAGAAGGGGATGCCGTTCCCGGTGAGGAACTGGTGGGCGAAACGGCAGAGATCCCACCAGTGGTCGCGGCTGCGGAAGTCCTGGCAGGTCAAGTCCGAGTTCTCGTAGCTGTAGCCGAAGTAGTACTCGCAGCCCGCGCCGCCGGCCATGAGGTTGCCCCAGAGCGTTTCCTTCCGGGGGCCGTCGTGGTTGTAGTCGCTGGCGTCGGGGAGGATGCCGGTATTGGCGCCGCCCTGCTCGTCGTTGGCGACCACCCAGGGCTTGCCCGCCGCGGCCGACTCGGCCACCCACTGCTTCGTCTCCGCGTGGACGGCGTCCCAGTTGATCTGGATCGACACGCCGGTCAGTTTCGAGGCGGTCCCGAGCATCGGCCGGTAGACGGTCTCTTGTTCGCCCGGGAAGGTGTGCAGGACGACGTTGTGGCGGTACGGGTCGTTGTCATAGAAGAACTGCGCGAAAGCCTTGCGCTGGGCGTCCGTGTTCGTGTTCTCCTCGCCGAGGTTCCAGTTCAGCGCCAGATGGTGGGCGAATCGGGCGATCAGCTCGCGGTAGTAGAGCTTTCGCTGCGTCCCGAGCTCGCCGCCGTCGAGCAGCTGGTCGTTCTCCGTCTCCTGCGTCTTGAAATGCAGGTACAGCCCCACCCGGTCGGCGTGCTCGAAGACGACCTCCCACTGGTCGAGGCGGGAGCAGTCCATCCGGACGCGCTCGCTGTAGGTCGTGTAGGGGAAGACGTTTTTGTCATCTCCGCCGATGTTCATGGTCAGGAACGAGAAGGCGTTCATCCCCTTGCCGGCGAGGTAGTTGAGGGCGCCGATCAGCCCCTTCCCCTTCGTGCCCTTCCAGACCGGGTCGCCGGACCGCCAGTCCCCGAGGTGCGGGGACCACGTCTTGATCTTGTCGTCGGAGACGCCGTCCGATTTGAAGGCGCCGTCGAAGTCGGCGTACGCGAAAAGGTTCTCGGGCGAGTCGGCCCCCTGCTTGAAGAAGTAGGCGCCGCTGCCCTTGAAGCGGAGATGGTGTTTGCCGACGTACTGGAGCCGCCCCTGGCCGCGGAAGTCCCTCCCCGTTTTGTCGGTCTCGGCGACGGTGAAGCTGCCGGTCTTCCCATCGTAGGGGGCGACCGAGCTGCCGCCGCCGTTGACGGCCACGTTGGATCCCGACTTGAAATGGATGGTGTACGTCCAGGTCCCCGTCAGATCCGGGCAGAGGTGGGCCCGCCATGTCGTGCCGGACTCGGCGGAAGTCTCCCCCGCGTTCCCGTCGGCGGCGAAGTAGCCCGGGACGACATAGGTCAGCGATCCGTTCGTGAACGTCACGTCCATGCGGTAGTCGAGGAAGGGGTTCGGCGTGCCGGTTTCCGAGGCCCACTTCCCGGCCAGGCTCAGGGTCACCTTGTGCCAGCGCTTCTTCTCGCCGGAGATCGTCACGGACCCGTCGCCGTCCTGACCCGAGGGCGGGGGCGGCGGCGCGCCGCCGTCGACGACGCTGAACGTGACGGTCAGCGGTGTGCCGGCCGTTCCGGTGGCCCCGCTGCCCGTGTAGGGGGTCGCCGTCAGCGTGTGCGAGCCGATCGTCGGCGTCCAGGCGGCGTAATTGCCGCTCGTGTCGCCGGCCAGGGCGTACGGCGCGGTGCTTTCGGTGCGGTAGTTCGCATTCCCGTCGTACGCGAACCGGACGCTCCCGACCGTCGCCGGCGAGGTGTTCGCGCGGACGTTCAAGTTGCGCGTGGGCAGCGACGCCAGGTCGAGCGTGGCGCCGCTCGCGAGAGGGCCGATGTCCGAGTCCGAGTCCGCGTTCACGAGCGTGAAGCTCGCGACCGACTGCTGCGCGATCGCCGGCGCGTCGAGCGAGAGGACGAGCAGCGGGAGCCACGTCAGCCACCGGCGCATGGGACCCTCCTGCCAAACGGGGTTGGGTTCATCCCGGGAAACGCGGCGCAGCACGGGTCGCCGCCGACGCTGATACCTAAACGGGGAGACCCCGGATGCAACGCGATTTCGAAAAAACGCCGTTCCTTCATGGCCGTTGCGGCGGGGGAGGGAATCCGCGGCGGGAGAGTCCGGCGGGGCCTGTCGGGTTTCCCGCGGCGTGGCGCGCGTGCGGGCCGGGGCGCGGCGAGTCTGGGACGTCCAGCCCCGTGCCAAACGGCGTCGAGTCGGGGAATCCGCCGCGCCCCCTTCACCGGTCGCGATCGATGACGTAGAAGGTGATCGTGTGGGGCAGCCCGGCCTCGCCCTTCGCATCCGGCTTCTCGTAGGGCGTCGCCGTGAGCACATGCTCGCCGGGGCTCGGCTCCCAGGCGGCATAGTCTCCCTTCACGGAGTCCCCGTAGAGCGCGTAGGGGACGCGCCACTCCGCATTCTTGAACGGTCTCCCGTCCAGGGCGAACTGGACGCTTCCGACCTCCGCGGGGGCGGTATTGGCCCGGACATTCAGGTTTCGCGTGGGCAACCGATTGAGGTGCAGCACCGCCCCGTCGATCAGGGGATCGAACCCGGGGACGGGCTGGTCCGTGTCGGCGTTGATCAACGTGAAGCCCGTGACGGCGGCGGTCCTGGGCCGGCGCGGGACTGCGGGGGCCGGTCCGATCGCCTCGATCGGCCGCCCCTTCGCCGCGATCGCGTATTGTCCGGGGCCCACCATGGCCGAGGCGCCGTCCTGCCGCCGGTCGAGCCGGACCCGGCCCTGGTAGACGTCGAGCCGCGTCAGGCCGGGGATCGCCGTCACGGCCAGGCGCGTCCCGAGCACGACGGCCTCGGCCTCGGCCGTGGCGAAGACGAACGGCTTCCCGGCGGGTTGCCGGACGACGTCCGCCAGGATTCGGCCCTCCGTCACCTCCAGTCGCGCGGAGGCGCCAGGCTTAGCCGGGAAGACAACCGTGGCATCGCGTTGCACCTCCACGCGCGTCCCGTCCGGGAAGCGGATGTCCGCGGCGCCGGGTCCGATCACCAGAAGGGTGTGCCCCGTCATCAAGGGCATCCGGGGACGGACCGGCAGCTCGCCGCCGGCGCCGGTCACTACGATTCGCCCCTGGAATTGCTCGAGGATCGCCACGGCGGTCTCCGTGGCCCGGGGCCGCGCCACGGTCGGCGGGGGCTCGGGGGTTGGGACCGGCGGCGCCGGTGTCTCCTCGACGCGTGCCACGGCGGGGGCGGAGACAGGCGGGACGGGCACCGGTCGGGGCGGCGGCGGCGCGGTGGGCGGCGTAGGCCCCTCCTCGGGCGGCGCGGGCTCCGCCGGGGGGACAGGGGGCACGTCGGGTTCGGCCGCCCCGGTTGGGGCCGCTGGGGCCGGTCTCGGGAGGGGCGGCCGAACCGGATGGGGCGTCGCTTCTTCCGGTCGCGCCGCGACGTCCCGGGCGGCCCCCTCGGGCGGGGCATGCGTCGCGGGACGCGACGGGGCGCGCCCCAGCAGAAGGACCATCCCGAACCCGATCAAGGCGGCCGCGGCCGCCCCGATCCAAGGCGCGGGGGAGGACGCCGTCCAGAGCCTGCGGGACAGCCGGGGACGGCGCGGGCGCCCCTCCGTCCCCGCCGCGCTCCGGGCTTCGAAGGCGCGTATGAACTGGGACTGGCCGGCCTCCGCGCGCATTCGCTCCTCGAAACTTCGCAGGAAGTCCGCGTCGTCGGCGCCCTCGAAGACCCGGGCGAGCTGGCCGGCCAACTCGAGCTCGCGCCGGATCCGTTTCGCCTCCTCCCCGCCCGCGCGAAGGGCGCCGGCCAGCGCGGCGGCGTCCTCCGCGCCCAGCGTCCCGTCCCGATAGGCGTCCAGCATCCGGCCCAGCTCTTCAGGGGTCATGGGAGGCCCGCCTCCAAGCTGCGTTCCATGCACTTCATGAGGGCGCCGCGGATCCGGCAGAGGATCATCGACATCGCGGGCGGACTCCGGTCGAGGCGACGGGCCAAATCGGCCACGGGGATGCCTCGCGCGTACCGGAGCTGCAGCAGCTCCCGGTGGGCCGGTTGCAGTTCCCCCACGCACCGTTCCAGCGCCCGGATCTTCCCGACCGCGTCGTCCAAGTCGTCCTCCATGGCCCCCATCCCCTCCTCCAGGGCCGCGTCGACCAGCGCCTGGTGAGCGGTTCGGCGGACCCGCCGCTCGCGCCAGTAGTTTCGGATCCGGTTCCGGCAGATCGCGCGCAGCCAGGGACCGAACTCCTGCCGCGCGTCAAAGACGAGCAGGTTTCGGAGCGCGTCGAGGAAGGCGTCCTGCACGAGGTCGAAGACGTCCTCCGACCGGTCGACGTACCGGGCGGCAAAGGCCCGGAGCCGGGCTTGGTGGAGACGGACGATCTCCCCGAAGGCGTTCCGGTCGCCGGCCTGCGCGCGCTGGATCCATTCACGTTCGTCCATCGATCCGGCTTACCGATAATTGCGCACCGCCCCCGCTCTACAGGTAAACCTGAAACGGAATGGTGCAACGCAAAATCCCTACTTTTCGACGTGTTCCGTGCTGACGGCGCAATGGCGTCCGTCGAACAGGTTTAGGTAGTAAACCGTCGCTCCGTCGGGAATTGTGGCGGAAATCTTCCGGGAGGCCGCATCGATCGTCGCCGGGGCCGTCTCCCAGGTCCGCTTTTGCCAGGGGCCGAGGTCCCTCGCGAAGGTCATCTCGGCCTTCTCGATCGGGACGGGCGATTCGTAGATCGCCCATGCCGCGCCCCCGCTTGTGCCCTGCCGGGCGATCCGGGCGAGCGGGTTTCCCCTCTTCAAGAGGCTGTCCGCGAAGACGCGGATCTCCTCGGGGTTTTCCCCCGCGCCGCCGTGTCCATGCGGCATCCGGACGCGCAGGCAGACCGTCCGCGGTCCCGTCGGCAGCCGGTACGACTTCTGCAGCGAGTCCATCGGGTAGGCGAAGTCGTTTGTCCCGGAGACCCAACACATCGGCATCGCGGCGCGCGGCAGATACACGGAAGGGTCCCAGAGCCCCAGCCATTTTTTCGCCTTTTCGGTCCCCATTTTGCCGAACTGGCCGAGCCACGTGGAGTTCTCGCCGAGGAATCCGCAACCATAGACGGGGACGGCGAGCTTGAACCGGGGATCGACGCCCGCCGCGATGCAGGTCAGGTATCCGCCCCACGAGATCCCGGTGATCCCGGTGCGGTCGGGATCGACCTCGGGAAAAGATCGGATCAGGGAATGGGCCAGGATCACGTCGGCGACGGCATGATACGTCCACTGGTCCTCGACCGGCTCGTCGACCGCGTCGAACCCTCCCCATCCGGGAGGTCCGCCGCCGTCGTGGCGCTGCCAAGCGCCGTATTTCCCCTTCGGGACGCATCCGCAGGTGTCCATGGCGATGGCGGCGTAACCGCGCGAGGTCCAGAGGCGGACCCAGGCGTCGAAGGCGGTCCCGCCGCCGCCGTGGACGAGGACCATGGCGGGGACCTTCTCGCCGGGCTTCGTCTCCGGGGCGCCGTACCAGGCGAAGGCCTTCGTCGGTTTCCCCTTCCACGGCAGCGCGTCGTAGAAGAGGGCGCGGCAGCCGGCGGCCTCGAACCCGGGGGCGGGCTGAGACGTCGGCGTCTGGAAGAGGGCCTTCGTATCCCACGGGATCTCCGCCGGGGCGGCCGGCCCGCCGAGCCCGAGAAGCAGCAGGCCCGTCAGCCCCCACGGAACGCTCCCTCCTCCGGTGCGCTTCATATATAATGGCCTCCTCCTGGGGACGGACGATTCTACAACCGGACAGGCCGGATGCAAAGCAACCGCACACGACGCCTCCCCGTCCTCCGCGCCGCCGGTTTGGCCGCCGTCGCGTGGATGTCGGCCGTTCTTGCCAAGCCCGCCCCCGCAGACGATGCTCCGGCCTGGGAGCTCCGCGCCGACGCCGCCCTCGTCGACCCCAAGGCCCATCTCCGGGACGGCACGACGTACCTGCCGGGCGACGACGTCTATTCCGAGCCCGACCTCGACACCGACACGTCCGTCCCGGCCCCGGTGCTCCGCCTTGGTCTTCATCTCGGCGGCCACCGTCTCGCGCTCTCCGGCTGGCGGCTCGAGGCCGAGGGGCGCGGGACGTTCCCGGAGACGAAGGCCGTCGGCGGCTCCATCGTCCCCGCCGGCACAACGGTCGACTCGACGCTTTCGTGGTCGAGCGGGCGGCTGCAATACCTGTACTCCCTTCCCCTGTGGGCCCGATGGGAGGACGGCGTGGAGGATGGCCGCCTGACGGGCGGGTACCGCCAGTTTCTCTCCCTCGACTTCGGCGCGGCCATCGACCGCACGACGTTTCGCTCCGAGATCGACTTTCCCGGCGGGACGGAGACGATGTCCCTGGTCGGCCTCTTCCCGACGCCGCTCGTGGGTTTCGAGGTCCGTCCGTTCGGGACGGAGGTCCTCTCGATCCACGGCCTCGCCGGCGGCTTCAATTTCCTGCGGATCCCGAACGGCGACACGACGGTGCTCGATCCGCTGGAGTACCGGATCGCGCTGCGGGGGGCGTGGGACGGGTTCTTCGCGGAGGCGGGGTACTATCTCTATCACGTCCACTTCGAACGGGACCGGGACGAGTCGGAGGAGGACGTGGTGCACATGCGGATGCGGTCGGTCTATCTCGGGGCGGGGGTACGCTTCTGAGCGAACGGGCGGAAACGAGAACCGCGATGCCGACGCGCGGGCCTCTGGCCCGCGCGCATGAACGTCCTCGCGCAGGTCTTCTCCTGGGAGCAATCGCCATGCGACGCCGACTGAAGACGTTGATCGCGGGAAGCGCGTTCGCCCTGGTCCTTGCGGGGACCTCCGGGGCGCAGACCCCGGATTCGCTGCCGCGCTGGCGGGGGTTCAACCTCCTCGAGAAGTTCATGGTCCACTCGAACAAGCCCTTCGTCGAGGACGACTTTCGCTGGATCGCCGAGCTCGGGTTCAACTTTGTCCGTCTCCCCATGGACTACCGCTGCTGGATCCGGGACAACGACTGGCGGAAGTTCAACGAGGATACCCTCCGGGAGATCGATCAGGCCGTGGAGTTCGGGAAGAAATACAACATACACGTCTGTCTCAACTTCCACCGCGGGCCGGGCTACACCGTGGCCAGCCCCAAGGAACCCAAAGATCTCTGGACGGATCCCGAGGCCCAGGAGGTTTGCTCGCTCCACTGGGCCGCGTTCGCCCGCCGCTACAAGGGGATCCCGAACAGCCGGCTGAGCTTCGACCTCCTCAACGAGCCGGGCCAGCTGGACGGCTCCACCTACTACAAGGTGGCGAAGATTCTGGTGGAGGCCATCCGCAAGGAGGACCCCGAGCGGCTGATCATCGCCGACGGCGCGTACTGGGGCAACAAGCCCGTTCCCGAGCTGATCCCCCTCCGGATCGCCCAGAGCACCCGCGGCTACCAGCCCATGGGGGTGAGCCATTTCCGCGCAAGTTGGATCAACGGATGGGAGTCCATGCCGCCTCCCACGTGGCCGCTCGTCGGGGGGCTGAACCCCTTCCTTTACGGAAGCGGGAAGCCCGAGCTCCAGACGCCGCTTGTCCTGAAGGCCGACTTCTCCGAGGCCTGCGATCTCGGGATCACGGTGAACGTGGTCTCCTCGAAATCCCGTCTCGTGGTGAAGGCGGACGGGCGGACGGTGCTCGACAAGACCCTCGAGTCCGGCCCCGGGCAGGGCGAGTGGAAGAAGGTCGTCTATGTCGAGCCGTACAAGATCTACCAGAACATCTTCGACCGGGAATACGTGGCGAAGATCCCCGCGGGCACGAAGGAGGTCCGCCTCGAGAACGCGGACGGCGACTGGATGACCCTCTCGGGCCTCCGCCTCACTCCCTGGCCGGGCGCGCCGGGCCGCGAGGCGAAGATCCCCGCGGGCCAGAGCGAGTGGGGGAAGAAGCAGGAAACGCACGAGATCAACGCCGCCGGGAAGCTCTCCAACCTGCGCGTGATCTACGACCGCTCCACCCACTGGAAGGAGCAGATCGAGCCGTGGAAGGAGCTTCAGAAGAAGGGCGTGGGGGTCCACGTGGGCGAGTGGGGCGCCTTCAACCGGACGCCGCATGACGTGACGCTGGCGTGGATGGAGGACCTCCTCCGGAACTGGAAGGAGGCGGGCTGGGGCTGGGCCCTCTGGAATTTTCGCGGGAGCTTCGGCATCCTCGACAGCGACCGCCAGGACGTGGCCTACGAGGACTTCCGGGGCCACAAGCTCGACCGGAAGATGCTGGAGCTGATCCGGCGATACTAGGGGCCTCGCATGCGCTCGCCGCAACGGCCCCGCTTTCCTCACGGCAGCCCCAGCCAGTGCCGTCCGGCCCAGTCCTTGAGCACGGCGAGACCGACGCCGAGGACGACGGCGGCCATGCCGCGGCGTTCGCCCCAGAGCATGCGGCCGAGCGGCTCGCGCTCCTTCGCCTCGACCCCTTCGACCGGCGGCATACGCGGGCCGAGCAGGCGCGGGATCCAGCGCGGGACGCGCCGCAGGTACTCCGCGTACGGCTCGCCGAAGCGCTCCAGCAGGAACGACTCCTCGCACTTGACCACGAGCGTGTAGTGGGCGAAGAGGAGCACGAAGAGGATCGGGACGTACCAGAGCAGGCCGCCGATCGCGCAGAGGCCGAGACAGGCGAAGCTGTTGGCGACATAGAGGGGGTTCCGGATCAGGCCGTACGGCCCCGTCATCACGAGCGCCTTGGCCTTCTCGCGATGGGTCCGGGCGCTGCGCCACCCGAGGTGGGAGATCGCCCAGAGCCGGATCCCGAGCGCCGCGAGAATGAAGCCTGCGCCCAGCCCCCACTTCAGCGCCTCGTCCCGGGAGACGTTCCAGTAGCAGATTATCCAGAAGAGGTTGAAGAAGACGAGGGGCCAGCCGCGCCGCTTGAAGTACCAATGGCGGATGTCCTTCGGTTTCGCCGGGGGGGCGCCCCCGGGGGGGCCGCCGGCCCCGTCCGGGGCCGGGCCCGGGACCGCGATCGCCTCATCGGTCATCCAAGGCCTCGCTTTCGGTGAAGTGGCCGGGAGCGCCCTTGTAGCCGCGGGCGCGGACGAGATAGAACGTTCGCTGCAAGGCCCCCCCCGCCCCCGTGAGGACGACGGGGCCATCCTCCCACGACGCGAACCACGCCGTCAACAACGCCTTGTCGGCGACGCGGCGCGGCCCCCGGTGCCCCTCTTCGAGAACGACCACCGCATTGCGGCCCTTCAGGTCGCCCGGCTTCGCCCAGTACCGGTACTGCAGGCCGTCGAGCCCCAGCAGATTCTCGCCGTGGCAGAGGTCCGTCCGGCCGGTATGAAAGGCCAGGGCGCTCTCGAGGGTGAAGCGGCGGCCGAGTCCGAGGACGAAGGCCTCCCCGGCGGGACCGTCGAGCCTTCGCCGCTCGGCCTCGACGGCGCGCGCCAGCTCCTCCCAGCCATGCAGCTCGACGACGGGGCGGATGCCGGGGATCGGTCGGGCCACGTGGACGCCGCCCAGGAGAAGGCCGAGGGTCGTGGCGGCGACGCCCGCCAGAAAAAGCGTCCGGCGCTGGCCCGGTCGCGGCGGGTTGCCGAGCCGGGCGGGCACGGCCCCGGCCTCCACCCACGCGCCGGCCAGCATCGCCAGCCCCGCGTACGCCGGCATCGTCCAGATGAGATGGCTCGTCCCCTTGACCGCCGCGTAGGCGAACGCCGCGATCGTCGGCAGGGAGACGCAGACGAGGAAAAGCCGCCGCGCGTCGCCCCGCCAGGCGTCGCGGATCCCGCCGCCGGCGGCCGCGAGGACGACCGGGGCCAGGAGGGGGGACATCGAGAGCGCCTGATGCCCGAGGAACTTCAGGGCGTATCGGGGATCGAACGCCTCGAATCCCGAGATGCGGCGGGCGAACTGGAACCGGAACGAGGCCCAGTCGTGCCCCGCATTCCACGCGATCACGGGGGCGAAGAGGGCGGCGGCCGCGAGACACGCCATCCACGGCCACGGCGTGAGCAGGTGCCGGCGGTGTTCCCGCGAGAGGAGCAGGAAGAGGAGGACGGACGGCACCAGCAACCCGGCCGTGTATTTGCCCAGGAGGGCGATCCCGAGACCGGCGCCGGCGAGCAGCCACCCCGCGGCCGGGCGCCCGCCCCAAAAGGCCGTCACCAGCCCGAGCAGGGCGGCGATCCAGCCGAAGACCATCGGGCTGTCCGGGAGGAGGGTGGCCGACGCCAGGAACGGCCCGGGCATCACCTCCCAGGCCAGCACGGCGTAGAGAGCCGCCCGGTCGGATAGGAGCCGGCGCGCCGCGGCGGCCAGCATCCACGCCGCCGCCCCCCCGAGGAGGACCGGTCCCAGGCGGACGGCCCAGGCCGTGTTTCCCAGCAGCGCCGTCGTCAGCGCGCTCAGCCAGGCCATCATCGGCGGGTGGTCGAGGTAGCACCAGTCCGGATGCCGCCCGAAATTCCAGTGGTAGGCCTCCTCCGTGGAGAGGGGCACGAGCGCGGCAAGGAAGAGGCGGACGAGGACGCCGGCGACGATGACCCCGATGGTGAGCCGGCCCGCGCGCGCGTCCGGTCCCGGGGGATCCGCGCCGCAGGCATCCGCTCCGAAAACAGGAGGTGGCGGCGCCATGGGATCGCGGAGGATGATACCTGAGCGGGCGGTGGGCCGCAATGGCCTCCCGGGGATGGGAAATCTGCTTGTCTTTTCCGCCCAGCCCGCTATGTTGTCCGGGGCTCCGCCCCGGCCCGAGGTACGGCCCTTCTTCTGGCAGGAACCGCCATGGCCCCGTCACCCGAACGTTCCAAGGAAGCGTGGGGATCGCGGATCGGGGTGATCCTCGCGGTCACCGGGTCGGCGGTCGGCCTGGGGAACTTCCTGCGTTTCCCGGGGAAGGCGGCGCAGTACGAGGGCGGGGCGTTCATGATCCCGTACTTCGTCGCGCTCCTGCTGCTCGGCATCCCGATCGCGTGGGCGGAGTGGGCCCTCGGCCGCTATGGCGGGGCCAAGGGGCACAGCTCCATCCCCGGCATCTTTCGGGCGATCTGGCCGAGCCGCGCGGCCCCCTATCTCGGCGCGCTCGGAATGCTCATCCCCGTGGCGATCTACATGTACTACGTCTACATCGAGGCGTGGTGCCTGGGCTACGCCGTCGAGTTCCTCCGCGGCACCTTCCGGCCCGAGCCGGGGCAGGCGATGGACATCGCGCGGTACGGCGGCTTTTTCGGGGCCTTCGCCGGACTCGGGGACGACGGCGCGGTCTTTTCGATGTCCGGCGGCTTCTTCCACTCCGCCGTCTTTTACCTGCTGGTTTGCTTCGTTCTCAACTTCGTCTTGATCTACCGGGGGCTCACGAAGGGGATCGAGTGGTTCTGCAAGTGGGCGATGCCGGCGCTGCTGGCCTGCGCCGTGGTCGTGCTCGTCCGCGTCCTCACCCTCGGGACGCCCGACGCGACCCGCCCGGAGCAAAGCGTCGTCAACGGCCTGGGCTTCATGTGGAACCCGAGCACCAAGAGCGCGGGCTTCTGGGCTTCCCTGTCGAACAGCCAGATGTGGCTGGAGGCGGCGGGACAGATCTTCTTCTCGCTTTCCGTCGGTTTCGGGATCGTGATGTGCTACGCCAGCTACTGCAAGCGGGACGACGACATCGCCCTCAGCTCGCTGACCGCCTGCGCCGGGAACGAGTTCTGCGAGGTCGCGCTCGGCGGCCTCATCACCATCCCCGCCGCCTTTGTCTTCCTCGGGGCCGCCGGGGCGATGGACGCCGCCAAGGCGGGCACCTTCAGCCTCGGCTTCGTCACCCTCCCGTGCGTCTTCGCCCAGATGCCGTTCGGCCAGGTTGTCGGCGCCCTCTTTTTCTTCCTCCTCTTCCTCGCGGCGATCACCAGCTCGCTTTCCATGCTCCAGCCGGCGATCGCCCTGTTGGAGGAGGGCCTGGGCCTCGGCCGCCGCGCCGCCGTCTCGCTGCTCGGCCTCATCACCGCTCTCGGCGCCCTCTTCGTCGTCTACTTCTCCAAGGGGGCCAAGGCGATGGACACCCTCGACTTCTGGGTCGGCACCTTCTGCATCTACCTCCTCGCCACCATCCAGGTTCTTCTCTTCGGCTGGGTGCTGGGGACCGAGCGCGGGTATGCCGAGCTCTCCCGCGGGGCGGAGATCCGCATCCCGCGATTCATGATGGCCGTCATCAAGTACGTCTCCCCCCTCTACCTTCTCACGATCTTCGGGGTGTGGCTCTATCAGATCGGGAGCCGGGACGAGAACTACTTCAACGAGCTCCTCGCCGACAGCGAGGGCGGGCGGGTCGCGCGCCTCTCGATCGTCTGGATCGCCGTCCTGCTGGTCTTCTTCATCCTGATCATCGCTCAGGCCGTCCGACGCTGGCGGCGGGAGGAGGCCCGGGCGAAGGAGGCGAGCCCGTGACGACCGGCGGCTGGGTGATCATGGTGTGCTCCGTGGGCTTCGTCACCCTCTTCCTGGCGTGGACCCTCTACAAGGTTTTTTCCACCCCGGGGGCCGAGACGCACCTCCACAGCCAGGCCGACCTGGATCCCCACGACCAGGACAGCTGAGGCGGACCCATCGCCGGCTTCGCTTGTATTGGGCGCGTGGCGCCGCTATATTCGCCCTCCATGCTCGACCCCCGGATCGTCGATCATGTCGCAAAACTGGCCCGCCTCGAGCTGACGGGGGCGGAGCGGGATCTCTTCGCCCGGCAGCTCGGCGACATCCTCGCCTACGTCGAGCAGCTCAAGGCGCTGCCGGCGGAAGGCGTCGAGCCCCTCGCCCACGCCGTCGACGCGACGAACGTCTTCCGGGACGACGTGCCTCGCCCGGGGCTGTCGCCCGACGACGCCCTCGGCCAGGCCCCGGACCGCCAGGGCGGTTTTTTCGGCGTCCCGCGCGTCATCGAGTGACCCTTGGGATCGGGATCGATGGACGACCTGACGGCGCTGTCGGCCTTCGAGCTGGCCTCGCGGATCCGATCGCGGCAGGTGTCCGCCGCGGGCGTTGCGGAGGCCTGTCTCGCCCGGATCGCCGCGCTTGATCCGCAGATCCGCGCTTTCCTGACGGTCCTGCCGGAGGCCGCCCTTGCCGCGGCGCGGGCGGTGGACGGCCGGATCGCGGCGGGGCAGCCGGTCGGGCCGCTGGCCGGCGTTCCGGTCGCCCTCAAGGACAACCTCTGCACGCGCGGGGTGAGAACAACCTGCGCCTCGCGCATGCTCGAGCGGTACGTGCCGCCGTACGATGCGACCGTCGTCGAGCGCCTCGCGGCGGCCGGCGCCGTCGTCGTCGGAAAGACGAACCTCGACGAGTTCGCGATGGGGTCCTCGACCGAGAACTCGGCGTTCGGGGCGACGCGGAACCCGTGGGATACCGCCCGCATCCCGGGCGGGTCGAGCGGAGGGTCGGCGGCGGCGGTGTCGGCGGGCTTCGTTCCCCTGGCCCTCGGCTCCGATACCGGCGGCTCGATCCGGCAGCCGGCCGCCCTCTGCGGCGTCGTGGGCCTCAAGCCCACCTACGGCCGCGTCTCCCGCTACGGTCTGATCGCCTTCGCCAGCTCGCTGGACCAGATCGGCCCCTTCGCGCGCGATGTGCGCGATGCCGCCCTCCTCCTCGGCGCCATCGCCGGCCGGGACCCGGCCGATGCGACGAGCGTCGACGTTCCGGTGCCGGACTATGTGGCGGGCTTGGAGGACGGCGTGAAGGGGCTGCGGATCGGGGTTCCGGAGGATTGCTTCGGTCCGGGGGTGGACTCCGAGGTGGCGGCCTCGGTGGATGCCGCCCTGGCCTCTCTCGAGGCGCAGGGGGCGCGCCGCGTTCCGGTCTCCCTTCCCCGCCAGACCTTCGGGATCGCCACCTATTACATCGTCGCCCCCGCCGAGGCCAGCTCGAACTTGGCTCGCTACGACGGGATGCACTACGGCCACCGGACGGCGGACGCGGATGGCCTCGTTGCCACCGTCTCCCGCACCCGCCGGGAGGGGTTCGGTCCCGAGGTCAAGCGCCGCATCATGCTCGGGACCTACACGCTCAGCTCCGGATACTACGACGCCTATTATGTCCGCGCGCTGAAAGTCCGCCGCCTGATCCAGGAGGACTTCCGGAAGGCATTCGAGGTCTGCGACGTGATCGCGGGGCCGACCTCGCCGTTTTCCGCCTTCCGGGCCGGGGAGAAGACCGCCGATCCCCTCCAGATGTATCTCTGCGACACCTTCACGGTCACGGCCAACCTCGCGGGGATTCCCGCCATCTCCGTCCCCTGCGGTTTCACAAGGGCGGGGTTGCCCATCGGGATGCAGTTGCAGGGTCGGGCGTTCGACGAGGCGACGCTTCTTCGAGCGGCCCGGGCGGTGGAGCGGGAGGCGGGGGTGATGGGGCGACGGCCGGCTCTCTGACCGGCTGGGGTCCGGGCGCGCCGTTACCGCGACTCCGGCTTCCCCGTCCCGGCGCCGCCCGCGTCTTCCCCGAACACCTCCGCGCCGAAGACCGCGAGGTCCACTCCCTCCTCGCGCCACGCCTCCGGAGGCAGCCCCGCCTTGCGGCAAGTCTGGCGCAAGAAGGTTACGGCGTCCCACCCGTATTCGGTCGCGACTTGGGGCAGAAGAAGGCCCGAAGCGCCGCGCCCGCGGACGACGAGGCCGTGCTCGCCGATGCGGACGTCCGCGGGACCGACGATGCGCCGCAGCGGCGTCAGCACCGAGATCTCGATCCGGAGTCGGGGGAGCTCGTCCGCGGTGACGGGATCGAGGCGGGGGTCCCGGGCGGCATGAGCGGCCATCTCCCGGACCCCTTCCGCAAGCGGCCGCGTCGCCTCGATTCTGCCGATGCATCCGCGCAGCGAGCCGTCCCGCGTGAGGGTGACAAAGACGCCGCGAGGCTCGCGAAGCGCGGGGGAGGAGAGCTCCGGCTCCGGGAGGGGCCGCTTCGCCAGGAAGGCCTCCAGGGTCGCCCGGGCGAGGGACAGCAGGGCCTGCCGATCGGCGTCGGTGAGCATGCCGGATGCTAGGGGGACCCGCGCGACCTGTCAAGAGAGGACGGCCCTTAAGTTACCCCGGACTTTTCGATGTCCCGCTGAATCCCGTCGAACAAGCGGTAATGCAGGAGACGCGGATCGGGGGGCGGAAGAATCCGATGCATCGGGTCGGCGCGTGACTCGGAAGATCCGCCGGGCGGATTTGAATCCCGAGGGGCGTCACGCCTGTGCCGCCCTCAGTCGGTCAACCTGCCATGCAACGCGGGGACTGGAACAGGGACGCAGGATCGAGGCAATGTTGCGATAAGTAACATCGTACGACAGGCCCGCTGGAGCTCGGATTCGTCTTAACTCCATTTGGCGAGGCGACTTGCGCAATATTCGAAAGCGTGGCGCGGGATTTGCTTATAGGCCGTCTGCCGTTGCTCCGCTCTCCCGGCGGAGTGGGAAAGGGCTACGCCGGGGGGCGCGGGGCGCGGCAAAACACCGGCCGGTCAGGGTCGTGGGGCGCTCCCGGCGCGCGCGGCGCGCCGCGGGAGATAGGGAGAGGGTGTGTCCCGTCCCCCCTCCGCGCCTGCCCCGCCCCTGATGGGGGCGGGGTGTCGGCGGGAAGAACGGCATGAAGGACAGATGCCGTTCGCAACGGATCCCGGTATGAGGTGGGGGGGGCGGTGCAGAACAAGGCCTCAACATCCCAAAAGTGGGTGGCAGGCATCCCAATCCATCGAGTTTCGGAGGGCTTTCTTGTTGGCCGCGAAAGTGTGGGGTAACGCGAGAGGACGGCCGGCGGCGGGAGAAAACAAAACGGGCCGGCCTTTCGGCCGGCCCGCGTGGGATCGCTGTTCGCGGCGCGCTATTTCGACGGCTCCGCGTCCTTTTTGCCCTCGGCCCGCCACTGCGGGGCGGTGGTGGAGACCATGATGTCGACGCGCCGGTTCTTCTTTTTGCCTTCCTTCGTGTCGTTCGACGCCACCGGGTCGGCCTGGCCCATGCTGATAACGTGCATGCGCGTCTCCTCGACGCCCGCCTTCTGCAGCTCGTGGGCGACGGAGACCGCGCGCCGGGCCCCCAGCTGCAGGTTCATCCCCGTCGGGTTCTCCTTCAGGCTCCGCTTGATCGGGTCGTTGTCCGTGTGCCCCACGATTCGGACGTAGACGTCCTGGGACTTGAAGATGGCGGCGAGCTTCTTGAGGCTCTCGACGCCCTCCTTCGAGACATCGTCCGAGCCGGAGCGGAAGAAGAAGTCCCCCTCGAGTTGGAAGACGCCGTCGCGCAGGGTGACGCCCTCGATGGGCTGCTGCGCCATGAGCTCCTTGATGCGCCGGGCGAGCTCGGCCTCCTGCTCCAACTTCTTGATGTAGGCGTCGCGGATCTTGTCGTCGCCCTTCAGGGCGGCATTCTCCTTCTCGAGGGCCGCGTTGCGGCGCTGCAGGTCGTCCAGGGCTTGCTGGAGGACCCGGTTCTGCTCCTCGAGATCGCGCGTCCCCTTCCCGGCGCAGCCGGCGGCCACGGCCGCGGTCGCCAGGGTTCCCACCAGCAGGCCCGTTCGCCAGAACGCCTTCATGATCGGGCTCCTCCCAATGATGGTCGCGTATCGATACCGGGACCCTCCCCCGGGTACCTGTAGGGATTATCGGCCGGATCCGGCGGCGGGTTCAACGAAATCCGGGGCGGGAAACGAACAGGCCGGCCCCGGGGGCCGGCCTGTCTTTCCGATCACCGGTTCCCTGCCCTCATCGGTCCTTGGTGGTCCCCCCCTCGACGGGGACGGCCCCGGCCGGCGGCTTGTCCGAGAAATAGATGTCGACCCGGCGGTTCCGGCGCTTGTTCTCCTTCGTGTCGTTCGGAGCGATCGGGGCGGACTCGCCCATGCTGACGACGTGCATGCGGTGCTCGTCGACGCCCTCCTTCTTGAGCTGCTCGGCAACGGCGACGGCGCGGCGGGCCCCCAACTGCAGGTTCATCCCCGTCGGGTTCTCCTTCAGGCTTCGCTTGATCGGGTCATTGTCCGTGTGCCCCACGATTCGGACGTACATCCGCTCCCGGTTGATGACGTCGGCGACCTTCCGGAGCCGCTCGGCGCCCTCCTTGGAGATGTCGTCGGAGCCGGGGCGGAAGAGCATGTCCTCGAGGAAGCGGACGCCGGGCTCGCCGGGGATCTGCTCGCCCAGTTTCTCGAGCTCGGCGAGGGCGCGCTTGAGGGCCTCCGTTTCCTGCTCGAGCTTCTTGATGTAGGCGTCGCGGATGCCGCGGTCGCCTTTCAGCGTGGCGATCTCCCGCTGGAGCGCGTCCACCTGGCGCCGCAGGTCGTCGCAGGCGGCGGCGAGGGTCTTGTTCTGCTCCTCGAGCTCGCGCATGCGGTCGGTGGCGCAGCCGCCGAGCAGCGACGCAGCAAGGACGATCCCGAAAAGACCGCGGCTCCAGGCCCCCGTCATGGCCGGACTCCTGTGAAATGAAGATAACGAAAGCAGGCCGAATATGACGACATCCCGGAAGCCCGGGATGTCGGTTCGCTTCGTCGCGTCAGGCCGTCCGGCGACGCGTTACTGCGTTCCGGCCGCGGGGGCCGGGGCTGCGGGCGTTCCCGCGTCGGACGGCGTGCCGCCGCCCGGCTGCATGGACTGCTCGATCGACACGCCCTTGACCGCCTCCGCCTTCTCCTCCAGCGTGAACTGCCAGACGGCCTTGCTGGAAATGACGACGGGCAGCTCGTTCGGGGGGAAGGTTTTGCTCCAGAGCTTCTTCCGCCACTCGCTGTTGGAGTGGATGGAGTTGGTGACCTTCAGGGCCAGGCTCTCGGTCAGTCCCGAGGGCTTGGCGGCGCGTCCGCCCTGGATGCGCAGCATCTCGTAGAGGAAGACACCGCTGTAGGCGGTGACGCCGAAAGCGATCAGCAGGATGACCGACCAGATCCATGAAGGGCGGCGAGCCTCCAGGGCCTCCTCGTCGGCCTCCGTGATCTCGATGGTGCGTCGGCTGCTGCGTCGCGGGGCGGCGCCGACGCCGGCGGCGGCGGCTTCGCCCTCGTACGCGGGGACGGGCTCCGTGGCGCCTTCCTCGACCAGCTGGAGCGGCTCCGTCGTGGTGCCTTCCTCGATGTCCCCGCCGCCCGAGTCGACGGCCACGGGCTCGTCGGCCACGGTGATGTCGGTATCGGTGAAATCCAGCTGCTTGGTCACGTCCTGGGTGCTTTCTTCCGCGGCCCCCTCCGCGCCGGGCAACTCGAGGGCGGGACCCGCCTCGTCGACGGGCGCCGCGGCGTCCAAGTCGAGGATCGTCTCGGCTTGGTCGGAGGCCGGCTCGTCCTGCTGGACGGGGAGGATCAGCGTCGGCTCCGAGGTGCGCCCCTTGCGAAGGCTCTCGACGTCGTCCCGGCGGAACTTCATCTTGTTCTCGTCCCGGAAGGCGCGGAGCTCGCCCTCGGAGACCATGCGCTTGAGCTCTTCCTCGCCGATCTCGAGGTCCTTCAGGACGTCCTCGAACGAGTAGTATTCCTCTTGAGCCATGGTCTCCTCCGGGCAGCGGTGAATACCCCCGTATCCCCGAGCACTATTCCTTGGCGCCGGCCTTCAACTTCTTCTGCAGGTCTTCTTCCATCTTCTTGAGGGCCTTCTCGACCTCGGTCTTCACCGTGACGACCGAGGGGGCGTCGTTCTTCATCTCGGGCACCTGCAGGTCCCAGGTAATGTCTCGAGTCGCCACCAGCCGCAGGCTGCGGCCGTTCATGCACTGATAGAGCGCCAGATGCTTGTTGGTTCCGTTGGGAGCCAAGGAGAGCACCCAGATCATGTCGGTCAGCCCTTGCGCCGACATGCCATTGACCATGGTCATATTGCCGGCGGTGACGGGCCCGCCGCCCGAAGCCTGTGCATAGACCGGCGTCGCCCCGTCCCGAAACGCCAAGACGGCCAAGAGGGCCACGATCACACCCAGCGTGACGCCGGCCACGAACGGGGCGGACTTCGAATTCGACATGCATCGCCTCCTCTATTATCCCGGTCTTCCGGGACCGATACTCACTGGAATCGGTATGTAGCATTTCAAGGAAAGGGATGTCAAGAATAATAAGGACGGCGGTCGCCGGCGGTGCCCCGCCTTCGCTTGGGTTGACTCCCTGGAAACAGGGCCATTATAATGCGCCCCGGCAGCGGCCCGGATTTCGCGGCCCGGGCCCCCTGAAGGAGGCGGTCGATTCGCTACCTGCTGCATGTCGACGGAGCCTGCCGCGGCAACCCGGGCCCCGGGTCCGCGGCCGCGGTGGTCTTGGACGAGTCGGGGGCGGTTCTCGCCGAACGGGGTTTCCATCTCGGGGTGACGACCAACAACGTCGCCGAGTACACGGCCCTGATTCGCGGCCTGGAGCTGGTGCGCGAATGCGCCGCGAAGCGCCGGGAGCTCCCCGAGGTCCTCGTCCGGACCGACAGCGAGCTGATGGTGATGCAATTGACCGGCCGGTACCGGGTGAGGCATCCGCGCCTCAAGCCGCTCTACGCCAAGGCCCGGACCCTGCTCGATGCGATGCCCGGCTCGGCGGTCGAACATGTCCCGCGCGAGCGGAACCGCGACGCCGACGCCTTGGCCAACCGGGTTCTCGACGTGGGGCACGACGTCTAGCGGGGAGGGATGCCGGGAGGGGGCGGCGCGGGCTTCTGTCGCGATGGGGTTCGTGCCCAGCCGTGCCGTGCGGTTTGCTCTTTGATAATGCGATGGAGACGGGTTGTTCCCTTTGAACGGAGGGCCGACGGCCCGCCGCTCCGGGCGCGGGCGCAAGCCCGCGGCCGGGGAGGAAAGTCCGAGCTCCGCAGGACAGGGTGGTTCCTAACGGGAACCGGTTTCGCGCGCAAGCGCGGGGCCAGGGACAGCGCAACAGAAAATACACCGCCTCCCGGCGGCTGGGCCGCCGCGGGGCAAGGGTGAAAAGGCGGGGTAAGAGCCCACCGGCGCGGCGGCGACGCCGCGGCCTGGCAAGCCCCACCCGGAGAAAGGCCAAATGGCGGTGCGTGGGCTCCGGCCCCCACGCCGGTCCGGCTGAAGTCCCGCGAAAGCGGGATCGCACCCAGGTAGGCCGTTCGAGGGCCGCCGTGAGGCGGCTCCCAGAGAAATGGCGGGCTCCCCGCCGTCGCCGCAAGGCGACCGCGGGCAGACAGAACTCGGCTTATGTCGGCCTTCCGTTCAGGGGGACTTCCGGCGCTGCGGGGGGGGGGGGGGGGCGCCACGCCGGGCCAACGTTCCATACGGTCGCCTCGTACCCATCCGGGCGTCGATCTCATCGATCGGGGGGGGAGCTCATGGCGTGGAGTCGGTCGGGCGCGGCGTGCGGGATCGCGGCGGCCTTCCTGGCCGGTCCCGGGATCCGCGCCCAGGATCCCGGCGACGCCTTTCTCGCTCGCGTCCGTCAGCGCGTCGAGGCGCTTCTCCGCGAGGATGATGTCCGCCTCCGCCGGGATGTCCGCGCCATCCTGGACGACGTCCTCGGTCCCGACGCCGCCCCCGCCTTTCTCGGCGTGGGGGTCGAGGCCCTTGCTCCCGCGGAGCGTGCCGCCCTCGGCCTCGGCGGCGAGGAGGGCGCCCGCATCCGCTCCGTCCGCCCCGGCTCCCCCGCCGAGCAAGCCGGCCTGCGTGTCGGCGACCTGCTCCTTCGGGTCGGCCGGCGTCCTGTCGCCTCACCCGATGACCTCCGCGCCGCCGTCCGCGCCCACCGCCCTGGCGCGAGCGTGAGCCTCGTCCTCTCCCGCGAGGGGCAGACGCTGTCGCTGAAGGCGCGACTGGCGGCGGACGGGGACGGCGACCGTTGGCGCGACGACCTGCGACTCTTCCTCGAGCGGGAGGAGCGGGCCGCTCGGATCGACGCCGGCGCCTTCGACCCCGAGGCCTTCCTGGACGGTCTCTTTGACGCCGGCGCGTCTGGTCCCCTGGCCGACCTGCTGGCGACCCTCCGCGCGGAGCCGGCGGGCGACATGGTCATCGCCTTCCTCCGCCAAGAGCTCCTCAGCAACGCCGCGCTTCTCCGCCAGCATGTCGAGCCGGGGACGGACGGCGGTTGGCGACTCCGGCCGGACTCCGTCGATTTCCTCCGGTCATGGCTGGAGGAGGAGATTGACCTGGATCGGCGGAAGGCCCAGCGGCAGCGGGAGCGGAAGGCCGTTGCGTCCCCGCCTCTTCCGGCGCCGACTCCGGTGCGCGTCGGCTTCTTCGTCCGCGATCTCACCGCCGGCGAACGCGCCGCGGCGGCGCTTCCTCCCGGCGCCGGTTTCGCCGTCACCCGGCTCGTTCCCGCGGGGCCTGCCCTGCGCGCCGGCGTCCGGCCCGGAGACATCGTCGCTCGGATTGCCGGCCGCGTCGCGACCGAGGCCCTTCTGCGCGAGACCCTCGCCGCCGCACGTCCCGGCGACGCCTTGGTCCTTTCCGTTCTCCGGCGCGGCGCCGCCAGGCCGGTGAACCTGACCGTGACGCTCGGCCCCCCGAGCCCGGGGCCCTGAGCGCGATGCGGCGTCGCGTGGCCCGGTTTTGAGCCGCGCGCCTGCGCCGGCTCATCGGAAAAGGCGCACGACATGCCCGAACCGGAAGCGAGCGAAGCGGACTTGATCCGCGCTTGTCAGAGCGGCGATGCGGACGCTTTCCGGCGACTCGTCGAGCGCTACGAGCGCCGTGTCTACGGCGTCGCCTACGGCATTCTCCACGACCGCGAAGCGGCGCGCGACGTGACGCAGGAGGCCTTTCTCCGCGTTCACCGCGCCTTCGCCTCCTTCGATCCCTCCCGCGTTTTCTATACGTGGCTCTACCAGATCGTCGTGAACCTGGCCATCGACGCCCTTCGCAAGGCGCGTCGATCCCGCCCCGCCGACCTCGAGGCCGCGGGGGCGATCGCGGATCCCGCGCCGCCCCCCGGCGAAGGTCTCCAGCGCGCCGAGCTTCGCGACCGGGTCCGTCGCGTCCTCGATCGTCTCCCCGAAGACTATCGCGTTGCCCTCTCCCTTCGCGACCTCCAGGGTTTTTCCGCCCCGGAGATCGCCGTCATGGCCGGCGTTTCCCCCGTCACCGTCCGCTGGCGCATCCACCAGGCCCGGAAACGCTTCCGGGAGATCTGGGAGCAGGAGGAAGGGGCCGGCGTGGGGGGCGGCGGCTCGGAAGGGGCGACGCGTGAGGACGGGGGATCGGCGTGACCCCGCGTGTGGCGGCGAGCGCTGGATGTGTCCGTCGAGCGGGGGGATCGCGGGGCGGAAACGGAACCTGCGGCGTTGTGCCAACTCTTGAGGCGCGTCCCCCGTAATCATGTCCGGAGTGGGACGTGGGGGGCGCGACCGGATTGGGATGGGAGGCTCCCATGGATTGCGCGCGCGTCCGGAAGTTGATGCCTTTGGCCCTGCGCCCCGGCGATGTTCGCGACGCCACCCGGGAGGCGGTCCTCTTGCATGCCGGTGTTTGCCCCGCCTGCCGCGTGGAACTGGAGGCCTACCGGCGCTCGGCGGAGGCTCTCGACTCCGTCCGCGAGGTCCCGGAGCCGCCGGGCGGGTGGGACGCCCTTTGGGCCGGGATCGCGGAGCGTTTGAGCGCGGCCCCGACCGCCGTCTCTCGGCCCCGCCAAGCCCCCCGCGCGGCCGGATGGAGCCGGCGACTGCTCCGTACGGCGGCCACCCTTCTTTTGGCCTTCACCGCCGGCTTCGCCGCCTACCACCTTGTCCTCCGCCCGGACCGGCCCGCTTCGCGCGTCCCGGCCGGCGGCCTTAAATCCCCGGATGGCGTCTACGCGGGACCCGTGACTCCGGTCGCGTCCGCCACGCTGCCCCCCGCCTGCCGCGAGCGCGTCGGCCTTGTCGAACTGCTCCCTCAGCCCGGCATGGGCTGGCAGGTGCGACAAGTCCAGCCGGGCAGCCCCGCCTTTCTCTCGGGGCTGCGCCCCGACGACGTCCTCAAGGCCGTCGATGATGACATCCTTCCCCTCTCTCCCGAAGCGGTGAAGGCGATCGTCCAGCGCAAGCTCGACCAGCCCGAGATCCGCGTGCGGGTCCTCCGCGGCGGCAGTGAGAAGGAAGTGGTCATCAAGCTGCATGCGGGAAGCCCGGCCGGGGCCCCGGCCGGGTTGATCCCGGAAAAGTCCACCGGTCGGGAGAGCGAGAAGTCGCCGGATCCGGCGCCCGGAACGAAGCCGTAGAGCGGACCGGGCGGCTCGGGCTCCCGGCTCCGTTCAGGCGAAGTGTGGGACGATGTTGATGTTTATGAAGGGAGGCTCCGCCATGAAAGCCCTGTTTCGTGCGATGACCCTGTCGCTGACGGCCCTCGTCGGGGCCGGCGTGACGCTCGTCGCGGAGGAGGGCGGCGCGCCCTCGAAGGAGCGGATCGCTGCCCTGATCCGGGATCTGGGCGCCGAAAAGGCCGACACCCGCGACCGCGCCTCGAAGGAGCTGGAGTCCATCGGGGAGCACGCCCGACCCGCCCTGAAGGAGGCGGCCAAGAGCGACGACCCCGAGGTGGCCTGGCGCGCCCGGACAATCCTCGATCGCCTCGACGGGGGCGGGAAGGAGGACGCAGCGCCCCGCGGGAAGAACCGGTCCGAAAGCCGCCTTCGCTCCTTTAACTTCCGCATCGATCCCGGCACCTCCGGCAGCTCCGTCGTGATCACCCAGGACGGCTCCGGGCGTGTCAGCGTCCAGGTGACCGAGGAGCAGGACGGCAAGCGCGTCACCAAGAACTACGAGGCCGAGAGCCCCGAGGCCTTCCAGTCGAAGTACCCGGAGATCGCCAAGCGATACGGTGTCGGGGAGGCCGGCCGCGCTCCCCGCATTCTTCGCGACTTCATGCCGCGCCCCCGCCTGTTCGGCGGCTTCGGGCTCGATGAGGACTTCTTCGACCAGGAATGGCCCAAGGGGTTCGGCCGGGAGATGGACGAGCTTCAGGACCGGATACGCCGTCAGATCGACGAGCTCTTCCAGCGCCACAACCTGAAGCCGTGGGGCTGGCGGTCGCCCCGGGTCCGCAGGGAGGAGGGCGAGGACGGCCCGCCTGACCGCAGTCGCGAGGAGGCGGAGGAGCAGGCGGAGGCCCCGGCGAAGGAACGGCCGCAGGCGGGGCCCTCGTCCCCCGCCACCCTGGGCGTCCGCGTCGCCGAGGTCGAGCCCGCCCTACGCTCCCAGCTTCGGCTTGGCAAGCAGGAGGGCGTCCTCGTCGAGGCCGTCGAGCCCGGCGGCCGCGCCGAGAAAGCTGGCTTCCAGCCCCACGATGTCATTCTCGCCGTCAACGGAACCACGGTGAAGGGCGTCTGGGAGCTGCGCCGCGTCCTGCGCGAGTCCGTCGAGGCCGACACGGATCGGATCCTCGAGGTCGAGATCCTCCGCGCCGGCGAGAAGCGCACCGTGCCCGTCAGGATGGACTGACGGGGGGATGGGGTCTTTTTTCGCGGGAGGGGGCTCCGCCCCCTCCCGCCGGCCTTGGATTCGGAGCCGAATGGCGTACAATGACGGCGTGCCGTGTCCCGTGAATCGGAGCCTGGTTATGACGACCCGCGATCGCTTTTCCCTCTTCCTGACCGTCGCCGTCGGGATCGCCCTCGGCCTTGTCACCGCGCGCACGCTCGATTTGCAGCGCGTCTCGGCCGAGGACGGCGCCGCCGCGCGCCAGGAGATCGAGACCGCCTTGGCCGCGCGCTACCCCGCCGCCTCCGGCGCCCTCGAGGTCTTCTCCCTCGCCGCCCGCGTTGCCTCCCCCTCCGTCGTCCACATCACCCGCCGGGCCGGCGGCGAGTTCTATCGCGACTGGTTCTGGGGTGTCGTCCGCACGCCCGAGAGCGAGGCCGTCGGCTCCGGCGTCGTCGTCAGCGCCGACGGGCATATCCTCACCAACAACCACGTTGTCGAGGGCGCCAAGGAGATCGTCGTTCGCTTCGTCGAGGGGACCTCCGTCAAGGGCCGCGTCGTCGGGGCCGACCCCGAGACGGACCTGGCCGTCGTCCAGATCGACCCGCCGCGGGGCATCGTCCCCGCGAAGCTCGGCGACTCCGACCGCCTCACCATCGGCGAATGGGTTCTCGCCATCGGCAGCCCCTTCGGCCTCGACCACACCGTGACCTCCGGCATTGTCAGCGCCAAGGGGAGGCGGCGCGGGCTCCTGGCCCTCGAGGACTTCATTCAGACCGACGCCGCGATCAACCCCGGCAACAGCGGCGGCGCGCTCGTCAACCTCCGGGGCGAGGTGGTCGGCATCAACTCCGCCATCGTCACCCAGACCGGCAGTTACGCCGGCGTCGGCTTCGCCATCCCCATCAACATGGCCCGCCGCGTCATGGAAAGCCTGATCGCCCGGGGGAAGGTCGTCCGCGGCTTCCTTGGCATCGAGGTGCGAAATCTCGACGATGCCCTCGCGGAGCGCTACTCGCTCGACGGCGTGGGCGCCCTGCTCCGGGAGCTCAAGCTCAAGGAAGCGAAAGGCGCTTTCGTGGCGGGTTTCACCCGCGCCGATGCCGGCTCGCCCGCGGAGCGCGGCGGACTCAAGGAGGGCGACGTCATCATCGCCTTCGACGGCAAGCCGGTGGCCGGCGTCGAGGATCTCATCCTGCGCATCATGCAAACCCCCCCCGGCACGAAGGTCCCCGTCACCGCCTGGCGCGCCGGACGGGAGGAGGTCCTTTCCGTCACCGTCGGCGAGCGGCCGGATGCCGACGCGGCCGCCCGCGCCCGACGCCTGCCCCGGCGGCGGTAGCGCGCGGGAGGGGCGGGATCTCGCGCGCGGCCGGGCTCATTCGTTCTTGCGCGCCGTTCAGATCCCCGGCGTTGCCGATCCGCCTCGTCCCGAGAGGCCGCATCGCCTCCCACGACCCGTCCCGCTTCTTTGCCGTCAAGGGCAGCCTCGTCCGGGCCGGTGTCGCGCCCGCCCCGTGACGCGGCCCTTAACCCGGCATGAGCGCATCCCTTACCGCGGCTGAACGCGCACCGTATAGGATGGTCGCGGTGGAACGACGGGATTCGGAGGAGAACGATGCGGTGCGGCCCCGGGGGGGGGCGTCGGATCCGGCCTGAGGGTGGGAGGAGAAAGGGCCTCCATGGATGATCGGTCCCGTTCGTATCGTGCCATCTGGCTCTCCGATCTGCACCTGGGCACGCGCGCCTGCCAGATCGACGCCCTGACCGCCTTCCTCGATGCCGTCGAGTTCGGTTCCCTCTACCTCGTCGGCGATATCGTCGATCTCTGGAGCCTGAAGCGCCGCCACTACTGGCCGGCCTCCCACGCCGATTTCCTCCGGCGCCTTGTCCGGCGCGCCGCCGCCGGCGCCCGCGTTGTCTATTTGCCCGGCAACCACGACAACCTCTTCCGCGATTACGACGGCCTGCGCTTCGGCGGCGTCCAGATCCGCCGCGAGGCCTTCCACCGCCTCGCCGACGGCCGCCGCATGATCATGCTCCACGGCGACGAGTTCGACGCCGTCGTCAATGGCATGCCCCTTCTGTCCGCTTTCGGCGACGCTTGCTACGACTTCCTCCTCTGGATGACCCGACACCTCCACCGCGCCCGCCGCCGCCTCGGTCTCCGGTATTGGTCTCTGGCCGCCGCCGTCAAGCACCGCGTGAAGTACATCTGCCAGTTCGTCAGCGATTACGAGGCTCGCCTCGCGGCCCACGCTCGGGTGCACCGCGCCGAGGTCGTCCTGACCGGCCACATCCACCGACCCGAGATCCGCCCCCTCGGCGACGTCCTCTACTGCAACGGCGGCGATTGGATCGAGAACTGCACCGCCCTCGTCGAGCACTGGGACGGGCGTCTGGAGATCCTCCACCCCCTCCGTGACGGTCTTCCCGCCGCCGCCCGCCGGCCCGCCGCGGCCACCCCCGCCCCTGAGCCGGCCGTCGCGGCGATGCTCGGCCTGGCCTGATCGCCGGGCCATGGACGGCCGCCGCCGCGCGGCCATGTCCGGTCACGGTCTCCGTCCCGGCTTGCGAATCCTCGGCGTGTTCTGCGCCTGGGCGAGAGGCTCCCAAGATGTGAGCGCGGTCGGGGGCGGTCTTGCTGTGTCCCCTCCTGTCACTCCCGCACCGGATAAGAGAATACGGGCATCGTTTCCGGAGGACGGCCATGGACAGGTCGAGGACTGGGGATCCGCTGCGCCGATGGGACGGCTGGACCGACGTCTTCGGCACCGCCGCCTTCCTGGCGATTCTCGAGGCGCTTTGGTGGCTGCTCTAGTCGGTCGCGCGCGTGCGGCGATACGTTCCGATTAATACTTGACAAAAATATATTTTATTGTATGATAATAGTGTACTTTAATGTATATTTTTCGGTTGACATCCGGGTTTTATGAGTCCCCCCTCTCCGCGATCCCCCGGCATCGCCGGGGGATCCGGCCGGGGCCGGCCGCTCGCCGGCCCCGGTTTCGGGGGCGGGGATTGGCGATCCGACGGCCCCGGGCCTGTAACCCGGCGTCGTCTGCTGGATCCTCACGATGGAGCGTGAGGTGATGCAACGCCTGTCCGGAGACGCGCCATGGTCAAGTCGACCCGTTCCCTCCGACGCCTCTTTTCTCCGGAGGAGGCGGATCGCATGCTTCCCCTCGTCCGCGTCATCGTCCGGGACCTCGTGGAAGCCCATCGCGCCCTGGCCGAGCGGATCGACGGATTCGAAAAGGCCCGGATGTCCGATCCGGTCGGGTTCGATTCCGAGGCGGCCGAGCGACAGATCGAGGACGCCCACCGCGCATTCGATGTCCTGCTTCGCGAGCTGGGCCAACTGGGCGTCGTCTGCCGGGATGCCTCCCGCGGCTTGGTCGAGTTTCCCGCCCTCTTCGGCGTCATCACGTGGGAGCCCGGCGAGGCCGCCGTGAGGGTTGGATGAGCCGCCTTTTCGTGGAAGCGCCGACTGCCGCGCATTTTTCTTTTTATTACACGTACTTTTTTGTAGGGTATATGCCGTTCGCGTCCCACCGGGGCCGTGTTGGGTGTGTACGGTGTCCGCCCGAGGGGGCCTTTCGCGGTTTCCGGGAGATTGCCCCATGCCCTCTGTCTCCGACAAGCAGGTTCTCGAGGCCCTTCGTGGCGTGGTCGACCCCAAGGCGGGGGGGGATCTGGTTTCCCTTCGCATGGTCAAGTCCCTCTCCGTTTGCGGCGACGCCGTCCGGTTCGCCATCGAGTTCCCGACCTCGGACGCCCCGCAGGCCGGTGCCGTCCGGGCCGCCGCCGAGGCGGCCGTGCGCGCCCTTCCCGGCGTCCGCCAGGTGACCGTCGAGACCGCCGCCCGCGTCTCCCCCAGCCCCCTCGGCCGCCGGCCCGAGGCCCTTCCCGGCATCCGCAACATCGTGGCGGTCGCCAGCGGCAAGGGCGGGGTCGGCAAGTCCACCGTCAGCGTCAACGTGGCCGTCGCCCTCGCCCGCGGCGGGGCGTCGGTCGGCCTGATGGACATCGACGTCTACGGGCCCAGCGTCCCGGGCCTGCTTGGCCTGCCCCGGACGGCCGACGGCACGTACGACGTGCGCGTGGCAGACGGGAAGATGGTTCCCCCGGAGCGGCATGGCGTTCGTGCCGTCTCCCTCGGCTTTTTCACGCGCGAGGACGAGCCGGTCATTGTCCGCGGCCCGATTCTCGACAAGGCCGTCCAGCAGCTGCTGTCCGATGTCGCCTGGGGGTCGCTGGACTACCTGGTTTGCGATCTGCCTCCCGGGACAGGGGATGTCCCCCTCTCGTTGGCGCAGCGCGTGCCGCTGACCGGCGTGGTCATCGTGGCCACGCCGCAGGACGTGGCCCTGAAGATCGCCGCCAAGTCCCTCCGGATGTTCGAGAAGCTTCGGGTCGACGTCCTGGGGATTGTCGAGAACATGAGCTGGTTCGCCTGCCCGCACTGCGGGGGGCGGACGGAGATCTTCGCCCACGGCGGGGCGCGGAAGGCCTGCGAGGTCTACGGCGTCCCCTTCCTCGGCGAGATCCCGCTCGACGCGGCGGTCCGCGCCTCGGGGGACGCGGGCGAGCCGGTCGTCTCCGCCGACCCGGACAGCCCCCAGGCGAAGGCCTTTCGCGAGGTGGCCGCCGCCGTCGCCGGCCAAGTCGCCGCCGCCAACCGTCGCCGCGAGGAGTCGCCTCCCGTCTCGCCCGTCTCCTTCGTCTCGACGGGCCCCCTGGAGGTCTAAGCGGGGGCGCCGTGGCGCCGGATTCGCGCCGGTCGTGGCGGATGCGAAGCGTGGAGCGTCATGCGTGGGGAGAGGCGAGTGGGAGGGTGGGATGTGAGGCTTTCGGCTCCCGAGGAGTATGGGTTTCGTTGTGTCCTGCTGCTCGCCCGCGAGGGCGGCGACGGGTCGCTGACGATCCCGCAGATCGCCCGGCGCGAGGGGATGACCCTCGCCAACGCCGGCAAGATCCTGGGCCTTCTCAAGCGCGGGCGCCTCGTCGAGAGCGTCCGCGGCCGACGGGGCGGCTATCGGCTCGCCCGCCCCGCCGAATGTATTTCCGTTGCCGATGTCCTCGTCGCCATGAGCGGCGAGGTCTACCGCGCCGGGTTCTGCGGCCGCGGGCGGCGCCGCCGCGGGCGCTCCTGCGTCCACGCCGACGATTGTTCCATTCGTTCCCTCTGGGCCGTCATCGACCGCCTGCTCCGCCGCGTCCTCGAGCAGACGTCCGTCAAGGACCTCATTCGCAGCGAGCCGTACATGGCGACTTGGCTGGGCGAGCGATTCGGCGATGCCGTCCCCGGCGCCGCCCAGAGCGTCTGACTCCGGAGGGAGGAACCCGCGTGAGCCCATCCATCGCGCCCGTCTTCGAGATCCAAGACCTCCAGGTCGCCGTCGGCGGCCGTCCCGTTGTCCGCGGCGTCTCGCTCGTTATCCGTCCCGGCGAGAAGCACGCCCTCATGGGGCCCAACGGCTCCGGCAAGAGCACGCTGGCGAACGCCCTCGCCGGCCACCCGGCTTACGCCGTTTCCGGCGGCCGTATCCTCCTCCGCGGCGAGGATGTCACGGGCCTTCCCCCCGACGAGCGCTCCCGCCGCGGCCTCTTCCTCGCCTTCCAGTACCCCGTCGCGGTCCCCGGCGTCTCCGTCGGCCACTTCCTTCGCGCCGCCCTCCAGGCCCGCGTCCCGAAGGGGCGGGAGGATGCCCTCCGCGACTTCCGCAAGACCCTCAAGGCCCGCATGTCCCTGTTGGGCATCGACCCCGCCTTCGCCGGCCGCTACCTCAACGACGGCTTCTCCGGCGGAGAAAAGAAGCGCATCGAGATCCTCCAGATGGCCATGCTGGACCCGGTCATGGCCGTTCTCGACGAGACCGACTCCGGCCTCGATATCGACGCCCTCCAGACCGTCGCCGCCGGCGTCAACGCCGTCTGCGGCGCCTCCGTGGGCGTCCTGTTGATCACGCACTATCAGCGGCTGCTCAACTACGTCAAGCCGACCCACGTTCACGTCTTCATCGGCGGCCGAATCGTGCGCTCCGGCGGCCCTGAGCTCGCCCTGGAGCTGGAGGAAAAGGGCTATGAGCCGATCGAGCGGGAGCTGGGTTTGGATCGGAAGCCGGCGTGAGGGGCGGGCCTTGTGCCCGCCCGGATGCTGTTGACTCGCCCTCCCCGGGTGTGCGGATCGGGTCCCCCAGGACCGGACGGCCATGAGCGGCAACGCGAACGAGAACCGGAAGGCCCTCTCCATCGGCGACGACTACGCCGCCCGGTATGGCTTCTCCGACCCCGAGGCCTATTTCCTCAAGGCGAAGCCCGGCCTCGACCACGAGGTCGTCGAGATGATCTCGCGCCTGAAGCAGGAGCCGGACTGGATGCGCCGGGTCCGCCACGAGGCCTTGGACGTCTTTCTCGCCAAGCCCATGCCCCGGTGGGGCGATTCCGCCCTCCTCGACGGCATCCGCTTCGACTCCATCCACTATTACATCCGCCCTGTCGAGAAGACCGGCCGCACCTGGGAGGAGGTCCCCGAGGGCATCAAGAGGACCTTCGATCGTCTCGGCATCCCCGAGGCTGAGCGCAAGTTCCTCGCCGGCGTCTCCGCCCAGTACGAGTCCGAGGTCGTCTACCACTCGATGCGCGAGAGCTTGGCGAGGAAGGGGGTTGTCTTCCTCGACATGGACTCCGGCCTTCGCGAACACCCCGACCTGGTCCGGAAGCATTTCGGGACGGTGATCCCGGCGGCCGACAACAAGTTCGCCGCCCTCAACACCGCCGCTTGGTCCGGCGGCTCCTTCATCTACGTGCCCCCCGGCGTCGACGTCGGCATCCCGCTCCAGGCCTACTTCCGCATCAACGCCGAGCGCATGGGGCAGTTCGAGCGGACGCTGATCGTCGCCGACCAGGGGTCCCGGGTGCACTATATCGAGGGATGCACCGCCCCCGTTTACTCCAGCGACTCCCTCCACGCCGCCGTCGTCGAGCTCGTCGCCCTCGAGGGCGCCTACATCCGGTACACCACCATCCAGAACTGGTCGAAGAACGTCTTCAACCTCGTCACCAAGCGCGCCGCCGCCCACCGCGGCGCCACCGTCGAGTGGGTCGACGGCAACCTCGGCTCGAAGCTGACCATGAAGTTCCCCTGCGTCGTCCTGCTGGGCGAGGGCGCCAAGGCCGAGGTCCTCTCCGTCGCCTTCGCCGGACGCGACCAGCACCAGGACACCGGCGCCAAGGTGATCCACGCCGCCCCCCGCACCAGCTCCCGCATCACCTCCAAGTCGATCTCCAAGGACGGCGGCCGTGCCTCCTACCGGGGCCTCGTCAAGGTGCTCCCCCGCGCCGTCGGCTGCAAGGCGAGCGTCGAGTGCGACGCGCTCCTCCTCGACCCCGCCAGCCGATCGGACACCTACCCGACCATGGAGATCGCCGAGAGCGATGTCCGCATCGAGCACGAGGCCCGCGTCAGCAAGGTCTCCGAGGAGCAGCTGTTTTATCTCCGCAGCCGCGGCCTCTCCGAGGACGCCGCCCGCCTCCTGATCGTCAACGGCTTCATCGAGGCCTTCACGAAGGAACTCCCGATGGAATACGCCGTCGAGCTCAACCGCCTCGTCGAGCTGGAGATGGAGGGCTCTGTCGGATGACGATTGCGACGGATGCGGATCTCCTGGCGGCGGCCGTGCGCGTGGGCGACGTTCATGACGAGCCGGCCTGGCTGCGCGGCCTGCGGGCCCGGGCGGCGGAGCTCCATGCCGCCACCCCCCTCCCGTCCCGCGCCGTCCACCTCTGGCGCTTCACCCCGCCGGAGACGTTCGAGATCGACGTTTCCCCCCTCGGCCGCGCCGCCCCCCCGGCCCCGGGGGGCGATCCGGACTGGCCCGCGCCCGTCGCGGCGGCTTGGTCCCGCGGCGCCCTCGACGGCGCCGCCTGGCTCCGCGGCCCCGGTGTCGCCCGCGCCGACCTCGGCCCCGACGCCGCCCGCGCCGGTGTCGTGTTGGCCGGCCTCCGCGAGGCCGCCGCTCGCCACACCGGCCTTGTCCAGCCTTACCTGGCCGCCCTTGCCGGCCCCGAGGAGGGCCGCTTCGAGGCGCTCAACACGGCGGCCTGGGAGGGCGGGCTTTTCCTCTTCGTCCCCGGCGGCGTCCGTCTGGCGGCCCCCGTTCACCTCCTCCGCGAGGCGCTCCCCGGCTCCGCCGCCGCCGTCACCCGGTTGCTGCTCGTCGTCGAGGAGGGCGCCGCCGTGACCGTCGTCGACGAGGCCTTCAGCGGGGCGGACGGGCCGGCCGTTGTCAGCGCCGCCGTCGAACTCGTCGCGCGCGCCGGAGCCGACGTCCGCGTCGTCTCCGTTCAGCGCTACGGCGCGGGCGTCACCGCCTTCGAGTCCCGGCGCGCGGCGGTGGCCGCCGACGCCCGCCTGCTTCACGTCCAGGCCTCCCTCGGCGCCGGCTGCTTCAAGATGGTTCACGGCGTCGCCCTGGCCGGCCGCGGCGCGGAGGCGCGCTTCACCGGCGTCGCCGTCGCCGACGCCGCCCGCGTCCTCGACCATCACACCGCCCACGAGCACGAGGCCCCCGACACCCGCAGCGATCTGCACCTGCGCGTTGTCCTCCGGGACCGCGCGCGGTCCATCTACACCGGCCTCATCCGCGTGGACGGCGGCGCCGTCAATGCCGACGCCTACCAGGAGAACCGCAACCTCCTCCTCGACCCGTCCGCCCGGGTCGAGTCGATCCCCGAGCTTGAGATCCTGACCGATGCCGTCCGCTGCACCCACGGCGCCACGATGGGGCCTGTCGATCCCGAGCAGGTCCATTATCTCATGGCGCGCGGCCTTCCGCGCGAGGACGCCGTCCGGCTCATCGTCGCCGGCTTCGTCGAGCCCGCCCTCGCGCGTATGCCGGAGGACGTTCGCGGCCGGCTTCGCGAGGTCCTTGACGGGCGCCTGGGGCTCGGCGTCGGGGACCGAACGCTTGGCGCGGAAGAGGGGGGGGGCGAGGAGATGGTCTGACGCCGGCCGTGACGGCGGGGGGACGTGCGCGGGGCGGTGCGCGCCGCCTCGGGAAGGGAGGAGATGGGGCCGTGGACTTCGTCGATGTCGCCGCGCTGGACGCCCTCGCGCCCGGCGGCGTCCTGCCCGTGAAGGTCGCCGGCGCCGATCTTCTGCTCTGCCGCACCGCAGCGGGCGAGGTCTTCGCCGTCGAGAATTGCTGCACGCATGAGTACTGCCCGTTCGGCGAGCCGCGGATGGTCGACGGCGAGCTCGAATGCCGCCGGCACGGCGCCCGCTTCGACGTGCGCACCGGCGCCGCAACCCGCCTCCCCGCCGCCGCCGCCATACGGACCTTCCCCGTGCGGGTCGAGGCCGGACGCGTCCGCGTGGCGGTCTAGCGGGGCCGGGGAGCCGGGCCCCGACCGACCCGCCGGGGGGTGAAGCACGGATCGCGATCCTTTCACGCGCAGGAAGGAGCCGGCATTCATGAGCGTTCCCAACGGGCCCGTGACCCTCGTGCCGCCTCGGATGGCCTTCGACGTCGAGGCCATCCGCAAGGATTTCCCCATCCTCAAGCGCCTCGTCCACGGAAAGCGCCTGGTCTACCTCGACAACGCCGCCACCACGCACAAGCCCCACTTCTTCCTCGACATGCTCTGCGCCTATTTCAACACGATGAACGCCAATATCCACCGCGGCATCCACACCCTGGCCGAGGAGGCCACCGCCCGCTACGAGGAGTCCCGCCGGAAGGTCGCGGCGTTCCTCGGCGGGGCCGACCCCCGCGGCGTCGTCTTTACCCGAAACGCCACCGAGTCCATCAACCTGGTCGCCCAGGCCTGGGCACGCCCCCGGCTGCGCGCCGGCGACGAGATCCTCCTCACCGGCATGGAGCACCACAGCAACCTCGTCCCCTGGATCCTCCTCGCCCGGCAGACCGGCGCCGTCCTCCGCCACCTCCCCGTCCGTGACGACGGCCACCTCGATCTGGATTCCCTCGACCGCCTCCTGACGGCGAAGACGCGTCTTGTCTCCGTCATCCACGCCTCCAACGTGCTCGGCACCATCAACCCGGTCCGGCGTATCGCCGACGCGGCGCATCGCATGGGAGCCCTCTGCCTCATCGACGCCGCCCAGTCCGTCCCCCACATGCCCGTCTCCTTCCCGGATCTCGGCGGCGATTTCCTCGCCTTCTCCGCCCACAAGATGCTCGGCCCCACCGGCGTCGGCGTCCTCGTCGCCCGCCCCGAGACCCTCGAGGCCATGGACCCTTTCCTCGGGGGCGGCGAGATGATCCGCGAGGTCCATCTCGATCGCGCCACCTGGAACGACGTTCCCTGGAAGTTCGAGGCCGGCACCCCCAACATCGCCGGGGTCGTCGCCTTTGCCTCCTCCCTCGACTACCTCACCCGCCTCGGCATGGACGCCGTCCGCGCCCACGCCGTCGAGCTCACCCGCTATGCCCTCGACCGCCTCCGCGCCCTCGGGCGTCTCACCCTCTACGGGCCCGCCGACGCCGAGTCCCGCGGCGGGGTCGTCTCCTTCAACGACGACCGGATCCACTCGCACGACCTGAGCACCCTCCTCGACCGCCAGGGCATCGCCATCCGCGCCGGCCATCACTGCGCCCAGCCTCTCATGGAGCGGCTCGACGTTCCCTCGACAGCCCGCGCCAGTTTTTATATCTATAACGGGAAGGATGATGTGGATGCCCTCGTCGAGGGCATCCGCGAGGCCCGTCGCTACTTCAAGCTTCCGTCCCCGTGAGGCGATCATGGACACCGACCGCGGCCTGCCGGACCTCGACGCGATGTACCGCGACGTGGTTCTCGACCACTTCCGCAACCCGCGCGGCCGCCAGCCCCTGCCGGACCGGACCGCCTGCAACGAGGGGCAGAATCCGGTCTGCGGCGATCATTGCCGGCTCTGCTTGAAGGTGGACGGCGGGACGATCGCCGGTGTCGAGGTCCAGGGGCGCGGGTGCGCCATCAGCACCGCCTCCGGCTCCATGATGGCCGCGCTCCTGCCGGGTCGCACCCTGTCCGAGGCGACGCGGCTGCTCGAAGCCTTCAAGGGCGTCATGCATGGCCAGCCGCCGCCGCCCGGCCTCGATCTCGGCGATCTGGACGCCCTCGAGGGCGTCCGGCAGTTCCCCGTCCGCGTCAAGTGCGCCCTTCTGGCATGGACCACCCTCGAGGGGTTGCTCAAAATCCTGCCGGCGCAAGCCTCCGCCGCGCCGGCGTCCCGCGAGGGAGAAGGCGATGCCCGGTCCTCCGGACCCCCTTCCCCGGCCGGGCACGATCCCGATCCTCAAGCCGGCTTGGCGGACCGCCGGGGAGGCGGCGCCGCGGCCGCGGCGCCGGCCTCCCGGCCGGCCCCTCGGGCCGACGCCGCGGCCCCGCCCTCCCCGGAGACCGTCCTCGAGGCGGTCAAGCCCGTGACCGATCCCGAGATCGGCCTCGGCGTCGTCGACCTCGGCCTCGTCTACGGCGTCGATGTGGACGCGGCCACGGGGCGCGTCGTCGTTCGCCTGACGCTGACCACGCCGGCGTGCCCCTACGGCCCCTCCCTCCTGCGCCAGATCGAGGAGGCCGTACGCGGCGTCCCCGGCGTCACGGACGTCAAGGTCGAGCTCGTCTGGGATCCGCCTTGGGATCCGAAGACCATGGCCAGCGATCTGGCCAAGGATGTGCTCGGGCTGTGGTAGCCGCGTGCGTGGAGGGAAGCCCTCGGCCCGCCGTCTGTTCCTGTCTGAAGCCCCTTTAAGTGGAGGCTGAAATGCCCGATGCCTCGCTCCGCATTCTTGCCGAGCCCGCCGATGCCCATGCCTGCACCTTCACCGTCGAGCGGCCGGTTCTCCCGGACGGGGCCGTGCGCTTCGGAAGCCCCGGGGCGGCTCAAGGCTCCCCGCTCGCCGAGGCCCTCTTTGCCGTCCCGGGGGTCGTTTCCGTCGCCGCCGCAGGCCGCAAGGTCGTCGTCCGGAAGTCTGGGGATGAAGACTGGGGGCCCACCGCCCGCGCCATCGGCGCCGCCATCCGCGAGAAGGTCCTCGCCGGCGGCCCGCTTGTCGCCGACGCCGCCCTCCGCGGCACACCCGCCGATCGGGCCCTGGGCGATCGGGTCTCCCGGATTGTCGAAACCGAGGTCAATCCCGTCGTGGCCGGCCACGGCGGTCGCATCGGCATCGTCGGCGTTCGCGACGGCGCCGTCTTCGTCGTCATGAGCGGCGGCTGCCAGGGCTGCGGCATGGCCCACATCACCCTTCGCCAGGGCGTCGAGCGCCTCGTCCGGGAGCGCTTCCCCGAGGTCGTCGAGGTTGTCGACGTCACCGATCACGGCGCCGGTCTCCAGCCGTACGCGCCCCGGCAGGGGTGAGGGCCGGCGAGGGCTTGGTAGCGGCGAGGGAGGGGGCGGGATGCGGGCTTGGCGGCCGGCGAGTAGACGCGTGTCCCGGAAAAAGCGAGTGGACCGGATCGAATCGATCGCCATCGCAGGATAGGGGTTTTTCATGCGCGTCCGTCGCCTCCTGCTGCCGGTCCTCCTCGCGGGGGTTCCCCCGGCGCTCCCCGCCGAGGAGGCGCCGAAGGTCGCGCCGTCCGTTCCCGTGTCGCCCGCGCCCGCGGGCGGCGACGCCCCCGCGCCGGACGAGCCGCCCCTCCGCCCTGTCCCCGCGGGCGGCGCCCGGCTTGCGCCCGTCCCCGGCGCCCCCGACCCGCTCGCCCGAATCGCCGAACTCGCCCGCCGGATCCACGGGCTGCTCGCCACCCTCGGCGATCCCGATCCCGCGCTTCGCGACCGCGCCCGGCGCGAGCTCCTCGAGATCGGTCCCGACGCCATCCCCTTCCTCGAGGAGCACCTCCGCAAGCAGGGGTTCCTTGAGCACGCCCGACTCCTCGAGCTGCTCGAGGAGCGCGCCGCCGCCGGCCGCCCCCTCGATTCCGCCGCCTTCGAGCGCGCCCTCCCGTCCGAAGCCGACGCCGCGAAGGCCGCGCGCCTCCCCGCCGCCGCCGAGCGTTACGTCTACGCCCGCTACAACGAGGCCGTCGCGCTCTACCGGAAGCAGGAGTATCTCAAGGCCCGGGATCTCGCCGACGCCCTCCTGGTCCTCGAGCCCAAGTCTCCCCTGCGCCCCCGTCTCGCCGATCTCCGCCGCTACGCCGAGCACCAGCTCACCCGCCGCGAGATTCTCGTTACGACCCTCCTCCCCGAAACGGCCTCCATCGTCATCGGCGAAGACATCCGCCTGCGCCTCGTCTTCGAGAACGTCTCGCCCTCCGTCATTCGGCTCGAGTTCGGCACGGGAGGCGGGACGGGGCGTGGGAAGGCCATCGGCGATGTCATTGCCACCCTCTGCGACCCCCTCGGCCTTCGCCGTTCCGCCCAGGGCTCCGTCGAGTGGGACCTTCCCGGCGAGATCAGCATCCCCCCCCGCGGGCGCTGGGAGACTCCCGTCGTCGTCAAGGCCAACGCCGCCGAGGAGGACGAGATTCTCGACCCCGCCTACCTCCGCCGCTATACCCTCTCCGCCCGCTTTCCCGCCGTCCGGCTTTGGGTCGGCGACCAGCGCGAGCCCCGCCGCGTCGAGTCCGAGCTCTGCACCGTTCTCGCATTCCCGAAGGACACTCCTTGGCTCGACGCCGATCCCCTCGTCGGCCTCGGCAAGACCCTCGATGACGCGAAGTCCCGCCTCAATGACCTCTATCTTGCCGCCCTGCGTGTTCCGAAACAGGACGCCGCGAAGGCCGCCGACCTCCTCGTCCGCGCCCTGCCCCGGTTCCTCGGCCCCTCCTGCGGGCCTGTCCGAGAGGTCCTCACCAACTGCCTGGGCGAGCTGACCGGCCTCGATTACGGCCACGATGTCAAGAAGTGGCTCGCGTGGGGCAAGGTCTCCCTTCCGGCGCCGCCCGCGGCCTCGGATCCCCCCGCGCCCGCACCGGGTACGGATCCTGCCCCGCGGAAGGACGCCCCCCCCGTTCCCGGGCCTGACGGATCGGCGGCGGAGGGATAGGCGGCGTCTCGCGAGTCTCCAGGTCGACACCGCTTCGGCCGCGCCCCTCCCGCCCGCCTGCCGATGAAGTCCGTCCCGTCTTGCGCGCCGTGAGAGACCGGATCCGGAGACGCGAACCCCCCCCTCGGGGTTCTATCGATGCCGGCCTCTGCGCGCTGCCCCGGCTGGGACGTTGTCCGCGGTTCAACCTCCCTGGGCAGGCCCCGCGCCCCGCCTCTTCGCGGTTGGCTTTTCCCCCGCCTTCGTGTATCGTGTCCCGCGACACCGCCCCGCCTCGGAGCGAGACGCCCATGTGCGGCATCATCGGCTACGTCGGCCCCCGCGCGGCCGCCCCGATCCTCCTCGACGGTCTTCGGCGCCTCGAGTACCGCGGCTACGACTCGGCCGGCATTGTGACCCTCGATCGCGGCGTCCTCCGCTCCGAAAAGGCCCCCGGCAAGCTTGCTGTCCTCGCCGCCCGCCTTGCCGCGCGCCCCCTCGCCGGCGTTATCGGGCTCGGCCACACCCGCTGGGCCACCCACGGCGCCCCCACCGAGGCTAACGCCCATCCCCATTTCGCCTGCGACCGATCCATCGCCCTGGTCCACAACGGCATCATCGAGAATGCCGACGCCCTCCGCGACCGCCTCCGTCGCGCCGGCCACCGCTTCCGCTCCCAAACCGACACGGAGGTCCTCGTCCACCTCGTCGAGGACGCTTGGCGCGGCGATCCGATCGACGCCGTCCGCCGCGCCGTCGAGCGCGTGGAAGGGTCCTACGCCGTCGGTGTCCTTTTCCGAGACCGGCCCGACTGTCTCGTCGCCGCCCGCCACGGCAGCCCGCTCATCCTCGGGCTGGCTGGCAACGCCGGACTCCTGGCCAGCGACATCCCGCCGCTGCTGCCGCATACCCGGCGCGTCGTCCCGATGCGCGACGGCGAGGTCGCCTGCGTCCGGCGCGACGGCATCGAGGTCCGCGACGCCGCCGGCCGCCGTGTCTCCCGCGCCGTCGTCTCCGTCGACTGGGACGCCGCCTCGGCCGAGAAGGGCGGGTTTCAACACTTCATGCTCAAGGAGATCCACGAGCAGCCCCGGGCCCTCGCCCAGTGCTTGGCCGACCGTTTCGAGCCCGGCCGCGGCGCCGTTCGTTGGGGCGAGCTCGAGCCCCTTCGCCGCCTCCTGCCGCGCGTCGACCGCGTCCTCCTCGCCGCCTGCGGCACCGCCTCCCACGCCGCGATCGTCGGAAAGATCGCCGTCGAGGACTTCGCCCGCCTCCCCGCCGAGGTCGCACTCGCCTCCGAGCTGCGCTACGCCCGCCCTGTTCTCGGCCCCCGCACGCTCGTCGTGGCCGTCTCGCAGTCGGGGGAGACCGCCGACACGCTCGCGGCGGTGGCGATGGCCCGCGAGGCCGGCGCCCCCGTCCTGGCCGTGACCAACGGCGTGGGCAGCTCGATCACCCGGGCCACCCGCCACGTCCTGTCGCTTCGAGTGGGCCCGGAGATCGGGGTGGCGGCGACGAAGACCTACACGGCGCAAACGGCGGCGCTCCTCTGGTTCGCCTTGGGGTTGGCCCGCGAGCGCCGCGCCATCCCGCCCGCCCGGGCCGTCCGCCTCGCTCGCGCCCTCCAGTCCCTCCCGCGCTTCGCCGAGATCGCGCTCTCCGCCGCCCCCGCCGTCCGCGCCTGCGCCGCCCGCTTCCGCGGCGCGGCGAGCTTCATGTACATCGGCCGCCGCTACAACCTCGCCACCGCCTACGAGGGCGCGCTCAAGCTCAAGGAGATCTCCTACCTCCATGCCGAGGGCTACGGCGGAGGCGAGATGAAGCACGGGCCCCTCGCCCTGGTCGCCCCCGGCTACCCCACCGTCGCCATCGCCTTCCCCGGCCCGGTCCATGACAAGATGCTCAGCAACATCCAGGAGATCCGCGCCCGCCGCGGCGAGATCGTCGCCGTCGGCGCGCCCTCCGATCGCCGGCTCCGCGCCCTCGCCGACGCCTTCCTCCCCGTCCCCCTTGTCGATGAGGAGGTCTCCCCCGTCCTGGCCATCCTTCCCCTTCAGCTTCTCGCTTATCACATCGCCGTCCGTCTCGGCCGCGACGTCGACCAGCCCCGCAACCTCGCCAAGAGCGTCACCGTCGAATAGCCGCCTCTTGCCCTCGCCCTTTCCGAGCCCGCTCGCTCGGAGGGGCAGGCGGGCGCCGCCCCGGTCGGCCGCTCGCGGAGGCGGGGTCGGCCTTGCGAGGTCCCTCGACGCGTCCGGTGTAGTCACTTAATTTGTGACTAATACTTGACATCACATTGTTCGGTATATATTATCCCCGCCCGTCGGATTCCCGGCGGGGTCTTCTCGATGCGCGCATCCGCCCTGTCCCTGACGATCGCCGCCGCTGGAGCGGGAGCTTCCCCCCTCGGTGCGTCGCCCCCCGCCGGCGACCAGCCCCGGTCCGCCGCCCTCCCCCCCGACGCCTTCGTGACCGCCCTCGCCCGAGACCCCCGCGGCGCCCTCTGGGCCGCCACCGAGGACCTCGGCCTC
>Ga0209381_1000312_pt1 | contig 131604 bp, 110 predicted proteins | sample DewCreD2012metaG_FD_184111 | JGI IMG/M metagenome (GOLD analysis project Ga0209381, IMG submission 184111) | Hot spring sediment bacterial and archeal communities from British Columbia, Canada, to study Microbial Dark Matter (Phase II) - Dewar... ...
CGTCGTTGAAGGAAGATGGGAGGGTGGAGCTGGGAGGGGTGAAGGGGGTGGCGTGGCGGCGAGGGGGGGAGATTGTGGTGAATGCGCCGCGGCCGTTCATAGCGGATTTGGACGACATGCCGATGCCGCTGCACGAGTTGTTGCCGTTGGAGAAGTACCGCATGCCGTTGATCAAGGGACCGTTCACGTTCATCGTGACCAGCCGAGGCTGTCCGGCTGGGTGCACGTACTGCATCAAGCACGTGAGCTACCAGTACAGCACGCGGCTGAGGTCGCCGAAGCTGATCATGGAGGAGTTGTGGCGGTTGAAAGGGCTGGGGATCGAGAACATCCACATGTATGCGGACCTGTTCACGGTGAGTCGGGAGCAGGTGATGGAGTTATGCGAGCGGATGATTGAGGAGCGGATCAACATTCGCTGGACGTGCAACAGTCGGGTGGACTATGTGGACGAAGAGATGCTGAAGCAGATGGGGCGTGCGGGGAACTGGCTGATCTCGTGGGGGATCGAGAGCGGGAACGAGCAGATCTTGCGGCACGTGCGCAAGGGGGCGTATCCGGAGAAGGCGGAGCGAGCGTTGAAGTGGGCGCGTGCGGCAGGGATCAAGAACTGGGGGTATTTCATCATAGGGTTGCCGGGGGAGACGGAGGAGACGATCCGGGAGACGATCGAGTTTGCGAAGCGGTTGCCGTTGGACATTGCGCTGTTTCATGTGGCGGCGCCGTACCCGGGTACGCCGTTTTTCTACGAGGTGGTGGAGCGGGGGTGGTTTCGAGCCGGGACGAGGTGGGAGCAGGTGGACATGGATCGGGAGACGGTGCTGGACTATCCTGGGCTGAGTGCGGAGCGGTTGTTGTACTGGCAGAAGCGAGCGTTTCGGGAGTGGGCGCTGAGGCCAGGTCCGATGCTGACGTATCTGAAGATGTTGATGACGGACTGGTCGACGCTGAAGTCGGCATTGAGTGTGGGCTTGCAGCACCTGAGGTGGCAGACAAGCGATTCTGGAGCGCCGGTGTCCTGAGCTTCATCTGGCTGATCTCGTTCAGGTAACCAAAAATACGGGCTTTCTGCAGGTCTGGCTTCGTCAATTCTCTTTGCACAGGGTCAATCCTGGATAAGCCGCGCAACGGGCGCCCAATTCAGGCTGCTCGAGCTGCAGAGCAGGTAGAAGCGTGAGGGTGCCATCGACGCGCGCATTGGTCCGATCAATAAAATCGGACTGACCACTTTTGAGGGTTTGGCTTACAATAGGGCTATGCCCCGGCTGACTGAAGGACGCGGATTCGAGACAGCGGAATTGACGCTGGTGTTTATCTGCGCAGCTTTCTGTACCCTGCGACCATCTCTCGGCGGATGGATGCTGCTGGTTGCCCTGTTGCCCCTGATTGTGCGCCTGGTTACCCGCAGCCAGGTGTTCCCATCGACGCCGCTTGATTTTTTCATTTTCGCCTTAATGGGTTTTGCCTTCCTGGGGGTCTGGATCGCCTACAACCCACGTGCAGCGCTTGCAAAGTTCTGGTTGATCGTTTGGTCGGTTTACCTGTTCTACGTCCTGGCGCGGCTAAAGTCTTGGAGTCTATGGCGTGCTGTCGCATTCTTGAGCGCTTTCGGAGCGTTTATAGGGTTGTTTTTCTTGCTCACCCATGATTGGGCAGCCCAGCCCGCCGATCTATGGGCAATCAACCGCCTAGCAACGACCTGGATGGCGCTTCGCCCACGCTTGGCTATCTCTGGTTTGCATCCTAACCAGGTGGGTGGGTTGCTGGCGATTCTGGCGCCGTTCACCCTGGCGCTGGTAATCCAATCCAGGCGCGAACGAGATATCGCCATGCTTGCCTACAGCCTGACGAGCGGCTTGTTCATACTGGCAGGGCTGTTTTTCAGCAGCTCTCGCGCCGCCTGGGCAGCTTTAATGGCGGGGTTGGCTCTCTGGGGGCTTTGGGGAGTTGGAGGCTGGCTTTCCAGGAAATTGCGTATCCATCCACTCCTTATGCCGGCTGCTGGGGCAGCCATCGCGGTGGCTTTGGCATTGGGGTTGGTAGCGCTCCAGCCTGGCGGCGTTACCGCCATAGTCAACCGCCTGCCCGGACCGGACAGCAGCCTCAGCCGGATGGAGATATATCGGAATACCAGTGGATTAATCGGCGATTTCCTCTTTACCGGCGGTGGATTGGCTGCCTTTCCAGGGCTGTATTCGCAATACATCATGCTTGTGCCGGTGTACCTGTTCGGCTACGCTCATCAGCTTTACCTGGACCTGGCGCTGGAATTAAGCGTCCCTGGCTTGTCTGCGTTTGTTTGCATCCTGATGGTCAGCTTTTGGCTTATTTTGCGCCGCGGCAGGCACAGGCTGTTGCTTGGGTCTGCTCTGGCGAGCCTGTTGGTGATCTCGCTCCATGGCTTGGTGGACGACCCGCTCCTGGGCGAGGCAGGCACGCCCCTGTTGCTGTTCTTGCCCGGCATGGCAGTGGCGATCGATCAAAGTGTGTCAGATAGAGGTGTTGTAGCAGCTTGGGCAGGGCGAGGAACGAACGGGCTATGGGGATGGGTGGCTTTCGCCAGCTTTGTCCTGATCTATTATCCAGCTACTTTTATCCTCACGCGTGGAGCAGCCTGGTACGCCAACCTGGGCGCGTTGAACATGGCAGGTGTTGAATTGCGGGATTTCCCCAGCGGACAGTGGAATCGTTCCGAAAACATGCCGGCGTTAGCACCCGCGCAGGCATATATTGAGCGCGCCCTGGAACTTGCCCCACAGAACTTTACCGCTCACTACCGATTGGGATTGATTGACTACTTGCGCCGCGATTTTTCAGCAGCAGCTCATCACCTCGAACAAGCACGGCTTCTTCGCCCGCTTCACCGCGGGGTCAGGAAGGCGTTGGGTTATACTCTGGTCTGGCTGGAGCAGTACGCACAGGCGCGCCAACTTTTGCAGCCGATCCCGGAAGCCAGGAGCGAGATGGAGGTTTATGCCTGGTGGTGGAGCGCTCAGGTGCGGTCCGATTTGTCCGAACACGCCAACCGAATGGCAGAAATCTTGAAGTAAAATTCCTTCAGCCTGAAGATTTGGTGACCCATGTCGGGATGCCAAGAGGGCTGGCTCAGGAGCAGATTATCATTTCTTGCGTGGGAACTTGCCGGGCGGTTGTAACGTTGTAATATAGTAAGTCTGCAGTATGGCGAGTAACACTGGAGATTGCTCAGCCTTCACCTCTGTCAAACCTTTCATTGCAGGAGGCTAATGATGATGGAAACCCTCGCTGATCAGCCTGCGCCGACTCGTCGCCTGCATTTCGAGTGGGTGCTGCCGGCTTTGTTTCGCCCACGCCGCGCCCTGGCGACGATTGCCAGGGAAAACGTTGGCGTTTGGCTGGTCCCTTTGCTTATCTTATCCCTGACCGCGCTTGCCAGCGTGGTGGTAGCAGGTTCCATCAAGCAAGCCACCGCGTTAGCCAGCGGCCCGGAACTGCCACCCGATTTTCAGTATATGCCCCCGGAAATGCAGGAGCAGTATTTGAAAGCCATGCAGGCGACTTCCAGCCCGGTTTTCCTCTACGTCTTTCCAGGCATTATCGCCCTGGGGGGCGTCTGGCTGGGCTGGCTGCTGGTGGGAGGTCTGCTGCACCTGGTATTGACTCTGCTGGGCGGGCGAGGCGACACCGGTTCAACGCTGAACGTCGTCGCCTGGTCGGGTCTGCCGTTCGCGGTGCGCGACGTTGTCCGCACGATTTACATGATGTCCACGCGCCAGTTGATCGCCGCTCAGGGTGTTGCCGGCTTTGTTTCATCCGATGCCTCCGGCTGGAGCGCATATCTGAGGCAATTGCTCTCTCAGATGGACCTCTACCTGATTTGGAACATCGTCTTGTTGATCATCGGCGTTTTTGTGAGCACCAAACTCAGTAAAGCCAAGGCGATCGGCAGTGTGATTTTTACCGTATTGGCGCTGACCGCCCTCGAAGCGCTGATCGGCTTTCTGGTCTCCCAATTGAGCGGGTTGACCGTGATGCGTCCTTTCTACTAAATCGTCATGCAGGCGATGAGCGAGCCCTTTATCCGCGTTCGCGGGCTGCGCAAGACCTATACCATGGGACGGGTAGCCGTCCACGCCCTGAATGGTGTGGATCTGGATATTCCTGCAAACAGCTTCTGGGTGATTATGGGACCTTCGGGGTCAGGAAAGAGCACCTTACTGCACCTGCTGGGTGGCTTAGATCGCCCCACCGCCGGTCATATTGAAGTGGACGGGCAATCGCTCGAGACGATGGATGAGAACGAGCTGGCGACGTTCCGCCGTCGCCGGGTTGGTTTCATCTTCCAATCATTCAATCTGATCCCCAGCATGACGGCGCTGGAAAACGTGTTGTTCCCGCTGCGTTTTGCGCGCTTTCCGCGCGCCCAGCGCAAGCAACGCGCCCTTCAGGTATTGCGCCGGGTAGGGCTGGAGGACCGCGCCCTGCATCGCCCCACTGAGCTTTCAGGAGGTCAGCAGCAACGCGTGGCAATTGCCCGCTCGTTGATCAATGAACCGCAGTTGATCCTGGCGGATGAACCCACCGGCAACCTGGATAGCGCCAGTGGGGCAGGTGTGATGCAGCTCTTGTCCGAGTTGCACCGCGCCGGGCATACCGTGATTGTGGTAACCCACGACGCCCGTATGCGCCAGGTGGCAACACAGACGGTTTATCTGCTTGATGGTCGCATCGTTGATGAAAGCACGCAGTTCCAATCCACACTCCCAATATCCTGAGAAGCAGGAGCAGCCCATGTTCAAATCTCCAATCAGCCATCGTCATCTTCTTTTCTCCCTCATTTTGATCGGCGTGGCACTCATCCCACAGACCGGTGTCTATGCTCAACTGGGGATCATCAGCGTTCAGCCCAACCGTGTGACGGGTCAAACCGCCGTGGAACTGGTTGTGACCGGCACAGACTTCGTGGACGGGGCTGTGGTGGTAGTGGAGAACTTCGGTGCACTGACAACCTCCTTTGTCAGCTCCACGGTTTTGACGGCGGTTTTGCCAGCCGGAATTGCCCCGGGCGTTTATACGATTACTGTGATCAATCCTGATTCTACTTCGGCTTCGCTGCCTGGCGCCCTTACCGTGCTGGAACCGACTGCCACAGCCGCCCCACCGACCAGCCCGCCGACCGGGGTGCGTCCTTTGTTGGTGGTGGAATCCTACTCAGCTGGCGGTGAGACCATCACGCCTGGCAAGTCATATACCCTGATCGTTAAGTTGCATAACGCTGGTGATCAGTTTGCAAAGAATATCCTGGTGGTTTTTCCGCCGGGCGATTTTGTGCCGCAGAAGACCGGCGGTGTACAGGCGGTAGCTGAATTGGGTCCAGACGAAACCCAACGCCTTAGCCAGCCGGTCAACGCCAGCTATGACCTGCTTGGAAAATCCTTTGCCACAGTGGTGATGCAGGTCTCTTATACCGACCCCAATGGGGTCTCTTACAGCGAGACTTTCAACCTGGCTCTGCCGGTTACGCCGCCGCGCCCTGGCGCGTTCAATACCGCCACGCCTACGCCAACCATGACGCCTGTGCCAATCGCGCGACCGCAGCTGGTCATTAACAGCTATGGCACCGATGTCGAAATACTGCAGCCAGGCGTCCAGTTCGAGCTCAGCCTGGAGCTCCAAAACAAAGGCAACGCCGACGCCCGTCTGGTTTCCATGGTGCTTGGCGGCGGCAGCAGTTCCCCCGGCGCCCAACCGGGCACGCCTCAGCCGGGTGGAGTATCGGGCGGCAGCGCTGACCTGGGAAATTTTGCCCCGGTAGCTGCCTCCAATGTGAAGTTCCTCGGCGATCTGAAGGTTGGTCAGGAGATGCAGACCGCCGCCTCCCTGATTGTTAACGCCAACACGAACCCTGGCGCCTACCCGTTGAAGATCTCCTTCACCTATTCGGATGACAAAGGGAACTACTACACCGATGATCAGGTTGTTACCCTGTTGGTATACTCTCTGCCGCAGGTGGATGTCAATTACTACCGCCCGCCAGATCCGCTCTTCGCTGGTCAGCCGGGGGTGCTGCCGATCCAGGTGGTTAATATCGGGCGCAAGTCAGCTGTGCTGGGCACCATGAAAGTCACCGCAGAAGGGGTGGAATTGAGCAATAACGAGGTGCTGGTCGGACCGCTGGACATTGGCGGTTATTACACCCTGGATGTCACCGCCATCCCGATGCAGGCTGGTCCATTAGAACTGCTGATCACCATCACCTACTCCGACGATTTCAGTCAGGCTCGTATGCTCACCGATACTCTATTGATCGAAGTACAGGAAGCCACGCCAATCGAACCGCTGCCTGGTGAGGGCGGCTTCGAACCGCAGCCCGAACCGCAGCCAGAGACCTTTTGGCAGAAGGTTTGGCGCTTCGTGCGCGGTCTGCTGGGGCTGGATAGCAGCGTGCCGCAGCCGCAGCCGCTGCCCGGTGAGATGCCTCCTGAGCAATTCCCCGGCGAGCAGCCCGTTCCGGTGCCGGTTCAGGGTCCAAAAGGGTAGCCATGGGTTTCATTGATCTGCTCTATCTGATCCTGGATAACCTCAACCGGCGCAAGGCTCGGGTAGCCTTGACCGCGATCGGAGTCGTCATCGGCACGGCGGCAATTGTGGTGCTGGTGTCGCTGGCAATCGGATTGCAGCGCAACGCCAATCAGCAATTGTATGGCATCGGCGATCTGACCCGCATCGAGGTGATGCCCAATTACGCGCCTGTTTCAGGGAGCGGTCCTGTGTATGTGGAGAGCATTGGACCGGGCGGGCAAAATCCCGCTCAAAAGCTGGTGACGAACCAGACACTGGAGGAACTGGCTCAAATTCCCGGGGTGGTAGCCGTGATACCGCGCGATTACGTGTACGGTGGGACGCAACTCACTTACAAGCGGCTGGAAGGCTACCCGTCGATCATCGGGATTGGCTTATCGGACCTGAGTGTGCTTGGCTTGCGCCCGATCTCTGGCACCCTCGAACTGAAAAAGGGCACAGCGGTAATCGGAGCGCGGGCTAACCAGAATTTTTTTGATCCCAGGTTGCGCCCGGGTCAGACGCCGCCCCCTCCGCCGAACCTGTATGGCGCTAACCTCAAATTCACCCTGATTCGCTACACCCAAGATGGCATCGAGACGCGCAAGTCGCTGCCGCTGCGTGTGGCAGGGGTGATCGCCGAATCGGGGGGAGAGGCTGATTACACATTTTATCTCCCCCTGGAAGACGTTACTGCTTACAACGAATGGGTGAACGGGCGGCGCATCGACCGCAACAAGGACGGCTACCCGATGGCGCTGGTCAAGGTAGGTGATGCTCGCAATGTGCTGGATATCGCAGATGCGATCACCAGCCTTGGCTACATGGTCTACACCCCCATGCAGTATCTGCAGCCGATCAACAGCTTTTATACCGTATTGCAGGTGATCTTTGGCGGACTGGGTGCTATCTCGTTGTTGGTAGCTGCGATTGGCATCGCCAATACGATGACCATGGCGATCCTGGAGCGGACGCGTGAAATTGGTCTGATGAAAGCGATTGGGGCGACCAACCGGGACGTGCTGAGTGTCTTCCTCGGCGAAGCGGCTGGGATTGGTTTGGTGGGCGGCTTGGGAGGGGTGGTGTTGGGATGGAGCGCCGGTCAGATCATCAACGTGCTGGCGCTGGCGTATTTTGCCGGGCAGAGCTCACAGCAGCCTGGTCCGCCGCCGCCCTCCGTGGTGGTTTTCACGCCGCCATGGTTGCCGCTCTTTGCCCTGGTCTTTGCGATCGTGATTGGGTTGATTTCCGGCTTGTACCCGGCTTTGCGCGCTGCCACCCTGATTCCGGTCAACGCCCTGAAATACGAGTAACCACCGGGGGTCATTGGTGTAAAAACGGGCGGCAGAGCAGCCGCCCGTTGGTATTCGCTCGGCGCCCCAGTTCTATCGCCTGGCGCGAGATTTGTGCTGCAGCGTGCGCGAGAGGATATCCTCCAGCTCGTCGCTGCTACTTGATGGTTTGCGCTTCTTGCTCCTGGGCGCTTCCTGCATTCTGGAGCGGTCCATCGCCTCGCGCATGGCGATTTCCATGGCGGTGGGAATGGGTTCTTCCTTCTCGCCTTCTTCAACCACGAGTTTCTCTTTTTCCTTGCGTGGCTTGCTCTCCCGCACTGGAGGAGCGGGTTTTTCTTCCAACGCTTTCATGCTGAGCTTGATCTGGCGCTTACGCCGGTTTACCTCCAGCACCTGCACTTCTACCTCATCCCCTTCTTTGACTACTTCGTCTGGAGATTTCACATAGCCGTGGGTCATCTCGCTGATGTGCACCAGCCCGGGTCGCTCGGCGCCGATATCAACGAAAGCGCCAAACTTCTCCAGCCGGATGACTTTGCCTTTTACCACCATCCCCTTTGTGATTTCGCGCCACTCCAGGTCGAGCGGCTTGATCATCGTCAGATCAATGCGTTTCCTCTTGGGGTCGACGCGCTTGACCCACACTTCGACCGTTTGCCCAACCTTTACCACGTCATCGACGCGATTGGTATGTCCTTCTTGCAATTGCGAGATGTGAATCACGCCGGGGACTTCCAGACCGATGTCAACCAAAGCTCCAGCCAGGGTGGTCTTCAAGATCGTACCTGTAAACTTGGTCTTGCGCTTGATCTCCGCAAGGTCGGTTGTGACTGCGCTCTCCGGATTGGCTACCGCATTTGTTTCCATGGCGCCTGACTCCTACTTTCGAATTCACCCACCGATTCCATTCGAATCGGGTGAGATAATTAGCTCATCATACGCGGTAGGGGATTATACCTTGTGAAGGTAGAAATGTCAAAAATCGGTTTATATAACCGGTGCATCTGTCATCCGGATTTGCTGTGCTGCTTTATGCTCGACTGGCTCACCTGGTTCCGCATATGATTCGCGTGGGTTATCTGCCAGGCTACGGCAAGCAATCCTGGACCGGCGTGTGCTCCAATCACCGGCGTCAATTCCGTCACAAAGTGCTCGTCGGGATGAAACAGCTCCAGCAATTTCTTCTCCAGCTCTGCGGCTTCCTGGAAAGCGTCGGTATGGGCAATTGCCAGAGACAGACCTTCGTGTGGCAGCGTATCACCGAGCCACTTGATCATGCGCTCGACCGCTTTTGATTTTGTGCGCGCCATCCCGATCAGGCGGATTTGCCCCTGATGAATGTATAACACCGGGTAAGTGTGCAGGGCAGATTGTACCCAGCGGTGCGCCTCAGCCACCCGCCCGCCTTCGACGAGGAATTTTACGGTATCCAGGACGCCGACAAAACCGACTTCCTTTTGCGTTGTTTCAACAGCCTCCACAACAGCCGCCAACCCTGCACCGCTGGCAGCCGCCCGCGCTGCCGCCAGAGCCAGGAATCCCTGAGCAGGACCAACCACACGGCTATCGATGATCTCAGCGCGAAATGTGTTTTTTATCATCTCAGCCGCCAGGCGAGCCGAATCCCAGGTTTGAGTCAGCTCTTTCGGCGGTGTGATTACCACCCCTGAGCGGTATTGCGATGCAAGCTGTTGGTAGAGCGTCAGAAACTCGCCCGGCGCGGGTGCGGAGGTCTTTGGGCTGAGATTGTCCTCGCGCAACCGACGATAGTACGTACGCGGATCGATGTCCACCCCGTCATGATAAACGGCGTCTGCCAGTATCAGCGCCATCGGCACAACATGGATCTGCGCTTGCTGGCATAGATCAGGCGGCAAAGAAGCCAGGCTGTCGGTGATGACCGCTACCCGTTCGTGCGCGGTCTCCTCTTTTGGTGTGAACCAGTGGGTGAGCAAGCGTTTCTTGTCGGCGCGCTGACGCCAATCGGAAATGGCTTGAGGGATGATGCACAACCCCATGGTAACCATCAACGCCAGGGGCGCCAGGGAGACGACGAGCGGATGGCCGCGCCACAGGTTCAACCCGATCAACAGGCTCAGGCTGACTATCGCCCCGGTCACCGCGCTGCCAGTGATCACCAGATAGACCAACCCCAGCACCGGCAACACCAGCAAGGTTTCAAAGGGCGTGAAAGCCAGCAGCGCTCCCAACGAGGCAGCCATGCCTTTACCGCCGCGCAGACGGAAGTAGATTGGGTAACTGTGACCGATCACCGCCGCTATGGCGCCGCCCAGAGCGCAGGCATCGCTCAATCCTAACAGGCGCGCCGCAAAGACCGGTATGGCGCCTTTGGAGAAGTCGAACACCACTACGATGGCTGCCGGAAATAAGCCCACCGTGCGGGCAACGTTCGCCGCGCCCGCGTTGTTATTGCCCAGGGTGCGGATATCTTTGCCACACCAGACGCGGGTGACTAATATGGCTGAGGAAATTGAGCCCAACAGATAACTGGCTATCACCAATAACGAACAGGACTGCCAGGCCATTTTATGCTCCTGTATTAGTTTTCGGATAGCGTAAATGATGGATGTTGTTTTATTAACATTATAGCCCGGTTTTTGGCTTATTGCCTGTATGGAAACCAACTGCCGCGCGTAATTCGGAGGCGCATTTTGTAGATTAAAGTTCGTTCTGCATGGTTGTCAAACTGGAAGTTTGTGATTATAATTTGGATAATCATTTTCTGTTGATAATCATATTCCAAAATAATCTGGCGATGGATGAGCCTGAGATCAGATTGGATAAGTTGATCGAAAAGCTACGGCAGCGTAGGTTGCGATTGACGCCGCAGCGGATGGCAATCCTGCGCTTCCTGGCTGCCAGTGAGGCGCATCCTTCAGCTGAGCAGGTTTATGAGCATGTCAAGGCAATTTTCCCAATGATCAGTCTGGCAACTGTGTATAAAACTATCGCCTTGCTCAAGCAGGAGGGAGAAGTCCTGGAATTGGGTTTTGCCAACGGCAGCAGCCGCTATGATGGGATGAAGCCTTATCCCCACCCCCACTTAATCTGTCTGAAATGCCAACGCATCATTGATCCCGATATGGGGATGTTCAGCGCATTGCCCATCGAGCTTTCCCAAAAGTATGGTTTCAAAATCGTCAGCCATCGGCTCGATTTCTTTGGGCTGTGTCCCGAGTGTCAGTCCGTTGCTTCTCAAGAAGGAGGTGGTGTGCAAGCCGATCGCATCCCTGAGTAACCGGACCTTTTCTGGACTGTAAGAACGTCTGCATCATTCCACTCGACCCAAGTTGCAACAACATCCAAATTTTCTTGGAAAGGAGCGTAACCATGGCTAAAGTTGCCCGTGAAATGGTAGAAAAAACCGGCATCAACGTGGATGAGCTGGTAGAGTTGCTCGTCAAGAATGCCGCAGCCGAGCTGACCACCTTCTATTACTACACAATCCTGCGCGTGAACCTGATCGGTCTTGAAGGCGAGGGTTTGAAGGAAATCGCCGAGACCGCCCGCATCGAAGATCGCAACCACTTCGAGGCACTGGTGCCGCGCATCTACGAACTGGGCGGGAAGTTGCCGGACAGCATGGTCGATTTCCACAATATGTCCGCTTGTCCGCCGGCTAGCCTTCCCAAAGACCCCACCGATATCAAAGCCATGCTCACCGTGCTGGTCGAGGCTGAGCGCTGCGCCGTGCGCGGCTACACCCACATCTGTAACATGACGGCTGGCAAGGACCATCGCACCTACGCGCTATCTCTGGCGATCCTCAATGAAGAGGTTGAACACGAATCCTGGTTCTCGGAATTCCTGGGAGAAGGACCTTCGGGTCACTTCCTGCGCCGCGGGGATACCTCACCCTTTGTAGACAAGTTCATGCGCTAAATCAAATCCAAATTGTGGGGGCGGGCATCGAAAGCTTCGGATCAGCCTCTGAGGTTGACAGAGCCCGCCCCAATCCGCCGCATGACCTTGAGAACGTTTACGCGCGTTGAGTTAAGTCGTTACAATGGCAAGGATGGCGCTCCGCCATATGTCGCCTATGAGGGAAAGGTGTATGACCTTTCCTCCAGCTTTCTCTGGCGTGGCGGGAGACATCAAGCGCTCCACTCCGCAGGGAAAGATCTGACCAGCGAACTCGGTCAAGCGCCGCACGGCGCCGACCTGCTTGCCGAATTCCCGGTGGTGGGCATCCTGGTTGTCGGAAAAGAAACAGCTTCCGCGCCTTGACGATCTTCCCTCGCAAAGGTAAAATCTCGCCAATTTACAATCCAATACCTGGGGTCGGATAGCGCATGGCCTCTGCTTCGGCAGAGGTGACGAGGTGGAGGTTCCTCGCCGCAAGGCGAGGCTAACCTCTGTGGCAACCAGCTTCGCCGCAGAGGGAAAATCGAAAGATCAGCGGATGCCTCCCGGGACTGCCACGTCTCGTATCTTCCCCTCCAGCGCAGGGCGACAAACCGGCGTGGGCGACCAGCCGACAAAGCGTCCTGCAGTGGCCGCCGGCTATTCCATCGCTGGCGATTTGTGTGGAGGGGCTGCCCGGTGAATCCATTTGTAAGTATATTGAGAGGGCACGCCCAGCGTGCTCTGTTTGTTATTAAATCGTGGCTTAGCGTGGTTGGTATTCGTTTATGGTTTTACGAGGCTTCCTTACATGATCTCATCTAGCCGCTATCACATTCTTACCCGTCCGGCGCCTGCCCCCCAGGGTGGTTATCCAGCCCAATTTCACCTGGATGAAGGCGGAGCTTACGTCAAATATGGGCATAAGGTATTTCTAGGCAGCGCACAGCGCGGCGACGACTACTGGACCGCCGAGGTGATCACCCAAACCTGGTACATGGCGGAGACCGGTCGCATCCCCATCTCAGGAGCTGGGTATGGCGGCAAGTTTGCTGGCGCGGGCTTCGAGGGCATATGGCTGGATATGAGCGAGATCGTTCGCCCAACGCGGGATGGCATCCATGGTCGAGAGTACATCTCGACCCAGGTCGATCTGGGGGGCAGCGTAGGCGCACTGACCTTTGATGAGGCGGGATGTCTGACGAGCGTGCAGCCGCCCGGTTTCAACCTGCCCGTGCCGGTGATTTTCAACCCGCTGCCTTTGGGACATTGCGCACTGTCTGCGCTAGAACGAGCGGCATCCCGCCTGGGGACGTTGGCATTGGTAGAGCCTGGAGATTATGCGCAGATTGATGCTGATGGAGGGGGATGGCTGGCGCCACGATTGACAGCTGAATCGCGGTCGCAACTGCCCGCGGGCTGGCAGCCGCGCTATATTGAAATCGAGTGCGAGCACCTCGAACAAGCTCTTGAGCTGGCGGCTGAGCTGCGCCAACGTTTGCCGCAGGTGGTGATCGCTGCTCGTCTTCCCCTTTCCAGTCGGGCGGCTGATCTGGTCAGTGAGTGGAGCCGGGCTGGAGTTGCAGCTTTTCATCTGTATGCCGATGAAGTTGGCGACGATCTGGATGGTCGTCCGCTGGTGGAAGCTTTGCGCGAGGTGCACACCCGACTGGTGCAGGAGGCGCGGCGCGACGGCGTCACGCTGGTGGTCAGCGGGGGAATTGCCGCCGCCGAACACGTCGCCAAGGCGATTGCCTGCGGCGCTGACCTGGTGGCGATTGATTTCATCTTGCAAGTGGCGTGGGGGTGCGCACTGTGGGCTGACAGGGGGCGTTGCCCAGCAGAGGCAGGGCAGTTCGATCCAGAATGGGGCGCTCAGCGCGTGATCAACCTGGTGAACGCCTGGCGCGACCAGTTGTTGGAAGTCTTGGGAGCGATGGGGATGCGCGAGGTGCGCCGGTTGCGCGGCGAGATCGGGCGCACGATCTGGCACACGACCGAGGAGGCTGCCTTTCGCGCCCGCCTGGGAGGGAGCGCGGCGCGTACCCGCTACCGCCTGTTGCCCCAGCCAAACGGCGGAGAGGGCGATTTCCGCTGGCCGACTGCCTTGTTGTTGGCAACCCAACAGCAAGCTCGCAGTGGGCGTCCCCCAACCGGTGAACTGGAGTACCGCGTGGGCGCATCCGATGGAGGCTTTGATCGGTTGGCGTTTGCCTTCGAGCTGGACCGCGATCCAACCCAGCTCGTCGCCGCCGACCCTGCCGACTATGATCTGTCCCTACGGCTGAACCGGCGCGATCCAGAGCGCCCGGAGATCATCTTGCCGCTACCGTGGTATGGGGCGGGCATGTCGTATGGCAGCATTGGACTGCCGGTGATGTTGGCGCGCGCTCGCGCCGCACAGCGTCTGGGGACTTTCACCTCGACAGGGGAAGGGGGGTATCCCGAGGAAATGGAACCTTACGCCGAGCACGTCATCACCCAGGTGGCGACGGGACTTTTCGGGGTGAGCGAGGCTACCATCCAGCAGGCGCGTGTGGTTGAGATCAAGTATGCCCAGGGGGCAAAACCCGGTCTGGGTGGTCATCTGCTAGGCAACAAGAACACCGATTCGGTCGCCCGTCTGCGCGAAGCCGTCGAGGGAACTTCCCTCTTTTCGCCTTTCCCCTTTCATAGCGTTTATTCGGTGGAGGACCACAAGAAACACGTCGATTGGCTCAAACAAGTCAACCCGCGCGCCCTGGTGAGCGTGAAAGTCTCGACGCCGACGGATGTGGATATGGTGGCGGTCGGCTCCTACTACGCCGGGGCGCACATCGTCCACCTGGATGGGGCTTATGGCGGCACCGGCGCGGCGCCGGAGATCGCCAAGAAGAACATCGCCATGCCCATCGAGTATGCTCTGCCCAAGGTGCACCATTTTCTGGTTGAGGAGGGCATCCGCGACGAGATCACCCTGATGGCTTCTGGTGGGCTGCGCAGCGCCTGGGATGTCGCCAAAGCCATCGCCCTGGGCGCCGACGGCGCTATCCTGGGGACGGCGGAGCTGGTAGCGTTGGGGTGTATTCGCATTGCCCAATGCGAGAAAGGGCTGGGATGCCCCTTTGGCATAACCACCACCGATCCAGAACATGCGCGGAAGATTGACGCCGATGTGGGTTTTCAGCAGATTGTCAATCTGTACACCTCCTGGATGTGGCAGTTGGCTGGCATCCTGCACATGCTGGGGATGCGTTCGGTGGCGGAGCTGCGCGGGCGTTCCGATCTGCTGGTATACCTGACCTGATTTGGCTGGAGAGAGAGCAAGAATCGGGTGGAATTCTATGCGGAAAAGCGTAAACTACAGTTCGGTTGAGCCCACGCGCTTTCATGCATCGAAGGAGGCGACATTCGATGGACGCGAACATGAATAACTACCAGCAGATGCTCGAAGATTACCGCCGCATCGAGCAGGCGATCAACTTCCTCGCCGCCAGCCGGGCGCGCCAGCCCAGCCTGCGTGAGGTGGCGGAGAGCCTGGCGCTGAGCGAATATCACTTTCAGCGCTTGTTCACGCGTTGGGTGGGGATCAGTCCCAAGCGCTTTCTGCAATATCTGACAAAGGAATACGCCAAGGCGCTGCTGGAAGAATCGCATAATGTCCTGCAGGTCTCGTACCAGGCTGGTCTCTCTGGTCCAGGTCGGCTGCACGATCTGTTCGTGACCTGTGAGGCGGTGACGCCCGGCGAGTTCAAACGCCGCGGCGAGGGCTTGGTGATTGATTACGGCTTCCATCCCACGCCGTTTGGCGAATGCCTGCTGGCGCTCACCGAGCGCGGCATCAGCAATTTGATCTTCATTCAGAACGATTCGCATGCGCAGGCGCTGACAGAACTGCGCCGCGCCTGGGGTCGGGCAGAGTTGCGCTTTCATCCGCAGCGGACGGAGCCGGTCGCTGCTCAGATAATGCTTGCGCTGCAGGGAGATTTATCTAAGCCGCTGGCTTTGCACCTGCGCGGCAGCAATTTCCAGCTCAAGGTCTGGGAAGCCTTGCTGCGCATCCCCCAAGGCGCGGTGACCTCCTACCAGGAGCTGGCGGTAGCCATCGGCAGACCGGGGTCGGAGCGAGCGGTGGGTCACGCTGTGGGCTGCAACCCTATCCCGCTGCTGATCCCGTGCCACCGCGTGATTCGTAAGACGGGCGAGCTGGGCGGATATCGTTATGGCATAGCCCGCAAGCAGGCGATTCTGGGCTGGGAAATTGCCCGCAGCTCCATGAACAGGGTTGAAGGTGCATCGGTGGAGGCAGGATGACCCAATCAGATCATGACCGTAAAGAGTTTTTTAATAATATAGCCTCGCGTTGGGACGAGATGCGCGCCTCGTTTTTCTCGGAACCGGTGCGGGAGAAGGCTTATGCCGCTGCAGGGATACAGGCGGGTCAGCTTGCCGCCGATGTTGGCGCCGGAACCGGTTTCATTACCGAAGGTCTATTACGCCGCGGCTTGCGCGTGATCAGCATAGACCAATCTCAAGCCATGCTGGCAGAGCTGCGCCGAAAGTTTGTCAGCCCAAACCTGGAGACACGTTGGGGTTTGGCGGAAAACTTGCCGCTCGATAGCGGTAGCGTGGATGCGGTATTTGCCAATATGTACCTGCACCATGTGGAGCAGCCGGCGCGGGCGCTCCAGGAAATGGCGCGCCTGCTGAAATCCGGCGGGCGCCTGGTGATCACCGACCTGGATGAACATCAATTTGAGTTCTTGCGGAGCGAGCAGTACGACCGCTGGTTGGGTTTCAGCCGCCAGGATGTGCGCGCCTGGTTGCAGGCTGCGGGGCTAGAGCAGGTTACGGTAGACTGCCTGGGCGAGAACTGTTGCGCCACCTCGGGAGATCATGCGCAGGCAGCCAGCGTGAGCATCTTTATTGCCTGTGGTGTGAAAGGGCAGGCAGCGGATTGAGTTCGGGCTTAGTGGTAGAGGTGTGCTATGGGTAACATGAAACGGGTTGCAGCTGCGGAGCGGATTATCCGTTCCCGGCGGGAGCTGCTCAACGGCTCTCAATTGGTGACCGCTTCTCGCTCGCTGGAGGCGGCTGAAGGAGGGTGCGGTGTGCTGGGCTTTGCCGCCAATGCGCCGGTTGCCGGGAAGCATGTGCTGACAGCTTCGGCGCAGATGCACAACCGCGGCAACGGCAAGGGCGGCGGGATTGCTATGGCGGGGCTTGATCCGGCTCAGGTTGGTGTGGATGCGGATACGCTGCGCAGCCATTATCTGCTGCAACTGGCATTGCTGGATGCACATGTCCGAGAGGAAGTGGAGAGGCGTTTCATCCACCCCTTCTTCGATGTAGCGCATGCCTGTCCTCTGGCTCATGTTGATGATGTGCGTCAGGTTCCCTGTTTGGAGGTGCGCCCTCCGGATGTCTGGCGCTATTTTGTTCGCGTGAAGCCAGCCGTGCTGGAACAGTTTACTGACGAGAAGGGATTGAGCGAGCTGCCTGCACGTGTCGTTGAAGACGAATTTGTGTACCAGAATAGCTACCGTTTGAACCAGACCTATTACGCCAGCTTGGGCGAAAAACGCGCCTTTGTGCTCAGCCATGGTCGCAACCTCTCGGTGCTGAAGATCGTCGGCTATGCTGAGCAGGTGGTTTCCTATTATCAGCTCGAGGAGCAGACTGCCCACGTCTGGATCGCCCATCAGCGCTATCCCACCAAGGGGCGCGTCTGGCATCCTGGAGGCGCACATCCGTTCATCGGCTTGAACGAGGCGCTGGTTCATAACGGCGACTTCGCCAACTACCACGCCGTGTGCGAATATTTGCGACAGCGCAACATCGGTCAACTCTTCCTGACCGACACCGAGGTGAGCGTACAGCTCTTCGATTTGTGGGATCGCGTCTACGGCTATCCGTTGGAGATCACCCTCGAAGCGATGGCGCCCACCACCGAGCATGATGCGCTGATGTTGCCGTCCGAGAAGCGCGAATTGTACCTGATGGTGCAGCGCGCCCATATCCACGGCTCCCCCGACGGTCCATGGTTCTTCATCCTGGCGCGCTCTTTTCCCGATCAGGATCGCTATGAACTGCTGGGCATCACCGATACCAGCATGCTACGTCCGCAGGTGTTTGCCCTGTATGAGTATGAGGCGCCACCTCATCAGGAGGCTGAGAACGGTGGCGAGCGCCTGCAGATTGGCTTGATCGCTTCCGAACGGCAGGCGATCAATGCCTGCCTGCGTTCGCTGGCTGAGCAGGATGAGCGTTATCAGCCGCTGGCAGACCAGTATTGGGTGGCGCGTGGCGGCTCGCACACCGATGGCGGGGCTTTTCTCTTCTCCGTTCACGCTCCCATGCAGGGATCGGCGTCTCTGACCTGTGCCGATAAATTCGGGCGTCCGGTTTTATTGACCAAAGGGCGTCAGCACGTCTTACGCAGCCGGTTGGATGCCGGCAAAGCCGGGGTTTCTTTCCGTTCTCAATGGCAGTCCGCTTCGCTGCGCGCCTTCGATAACGGCGGTGCTCTCTCCTTATGGGAGTGGCTCTATCCACAAATGGCTGCTATGGAATGGGATGAGCTTGCCTGGGGCATGGATTGGTGGTGCAATTTTGCCAGAGAGGGCGTAGACGAGTGGGAGTTTGTACGCAACTCGCTGAACCTGCTGCGCGACCGATGCTATCCGACCGGGGTAAAGAAACAGGCTTCTCTACTGAGCCTGGTGGACGATTCCCTGAGACGACTGTTTGGTCTGGCATCAGCGCTGGGAAATGACGAGATACCCTCAGCCCTGTCGGGCATTCGCCGGCTCACCTGGGAGGGTCGTTTTGCGCTGCAGCCGCCTGCGCCTGGCGAGACCGTGCTGGTGATTGACACCTTCGGCTTCCCGCCGGAGGGCGAGCAGTGCGCAGCGCGCTGGATGGAGAGAGCTTATCATTTGGGTTGGCGCCATTTGATCGCCTACAACTGGCGCGGTGGGCGCTTTGCTGCCTGCGGATTGGGCGCAAACAGCCATGGGGTGCAGATTGAACTGTATGGCGATGTAGGCGACTACGCCGCGTCCGGGTTGGACGGCGCAGAGGTGTACATCCACGGGGATGGACAGGATCAATATGGGCAGATTATGAAACGCGGCAAACTGGTCATCTTCGGCGATGTCGGACAGACGTTTCTCTACGGCGCGAAAGGCGGGGAAATCTATGTACGCGGCTCAGCCGCCGGCAGACCGCTGATCAACGCCGTGGGCAGCCCAAGGGCGGTGATCAACGGCACCTGTCTGGATTACCTGGCGGAATCCTTCATGGCGGGCGATCCCCTACGGGGAGGCGGCTTTGTCATCCTGAACGGGGTCAAATTCGATGCCGATGGTCGGTTGCAAGAGCTGGCAACTCCATATCCCGGCGGGAACCTGTTCTCGCTCGCCTCCGGCGGCGCTATCTATCTGCGCGATCCCTTTGGAAAAGTGGATGAGGATCAGCTCAATGGCGGCGTCTTCCAATCTCTGACGCCGGACGACTGGGCGCTGATCCTGCCTTACCTGCAGGAGAACGAGCGCTTGTTTGGCATAACGATCGAGGATTTGTTGCGGGTTGACGGTTCCGTGCGTGCGCCGGACCAGGTGTATCGGAAAGTGGTTGTGAGGGGGTTCGGCGTGCTCAGCGACACAGAAACGGCGCTGGAAGCGGAGAATCGCTGAACGCCGCCCATGGCTGCGAGCGCGGTCCGCTTTTTTGCCATGCGCTGCTTCAAGGAGAGAACGTTCCTGGCTGACGCTTATGATTTGGGTTGCAAATCTGCAATCGAGGGCACCCCGCCTGCCGAGCTAGCCATGCGCACCGCGCGCACGATCGCCTGAGCAAACACCTCAGCCGCGTAAGCGCCCACAATGTTGACGTCAGCTCTGCGCCTGCCGGTGGAGAGGGCGAAGATCGTATCGCCGTCGAGCATGGTGTGGGCGGGTCGGATGGCGCGCGCCACGCCGTCTTGCGCCATCTGCGCTACCTTGGTAGCCTCTTCCTTTGAAAGGCGGGCGTTGGTAGCCACTACGCCGATTACCGTGCTTTCCCGCCCGGCAAAGGCGAGCACAGTGCGCCCAACCAGCGAACGCATAACCAGCAGCGTATCGGCAAAGAGTTGAGCTTCCCGTCGAGGCAGGAGCGCCTGGAGTGGCACGCTCTGGGGGAAGCGCGCCCCGGCGATGATCTCTCCCGTATTCGGATCGACCACATCGCCAAAGACATTCACCGCGGCGATTGCTCCCACCGTCACCCCCCTGCCGATGTGGATCGAGGCGCTGCCGATGCCGCCCTTCATGGCGTGGCTCATCCCCAGGATTTTACCCACCGTGCAGCCGATGCCAGCGCCCACGCTGCCCTCGGCAGGGGGAGCGGTGCTGGCGTTCAGGCAGGCTTGATAGCCCATGGCAGCGTCGGGGCGGACGTCGGCGCGCCCGATGCCCAGGTCGAATAGAATGGCAGCCGGGACGATGGGGACGCGCGCCACGCGCACGTTGAAGCCCACTCCCCTCTCTTCCAGATATCGCACCACTCCGCTGGCGGCGTCCAAGCCAAAGGCTGAGCCTCCCGAGAGCACCACCGCGTGGACATGTTCAACCAGGTGGACGGGGTGCAGGGCGTCGGTCTCGCGCGTGCCGGGCGCTCCGCCGCGTTGGTCCACTCCGCCCACAGCGCCACCTTCGCACAAGACGACAGTGCAGCCGGTGAGAGCCTGTTCATCCTGGGCGTGTCCCACGCGGATGCCGGGTACGTCGGTAATGGAATTGAAGAGTCTGTGAGGCATTTTTCCAAACTCCTATGAAGGAGAGATTCCTCAAACACGCCGAACAGCCAGATATGGAACTACGGCAGATGCTTTGGCTGAGCAGATTCTACACGATCAAAGCCATAATCAAAGCCGCGCCGTTGACATGCGTCTTCATTGCGGTATAATTCCTGCGCACGGCTCCGTAGCTCAACGGTAGAGCAGTGGACTCTTAATCCATTGGTTGGAGGTTCGAATCCTCTCGGAGTCATGTCTGTTTTAAACGGCTGCTGTTGTGCTGACAGCAACGCGTTTTATCAACCTAGGGCGGCGCGGTCAGAATTTGCGCGTCCATTCCTTCGGCCAGCGCTCGATCACTACCTTCTTCTGGGTGAAAAACTCGATGGCGTCCCGTGCCTGTCCGTGAAGGTCGCCGAAGAAGCTCTCTTTCCAGCCGCTAAAGGGAAAATAGGCGATCGGCGCCGCCACGCCGATATTGATGCCGATATTGCCGGCTTGAACTTCATAGCGAAACTTGCGCGCCGCCGACCCGCTGCTGGTAAACAGGCTCGCCATATTGCCATATCTGCCGCTGTTGACCAGCTCGATTGCCTGCTCAACCGTGTCTGCGTGTAACAGGCTCAGCACCGGTCCAAAGATCTCGGTGGAAGCCACTTCGCTGTGCATGGGCAGGTCGCTAAAGACGGTGGGGCGGATAAAATTACCCTTTTCATAACCCTGGATGACCGCCCCCCGACCGTCTACGATCATTTCCGCGCCGTCTTCAAGTGCCTTGGCGATCAACCCCTCGATGCGCGCTTTGCTGGCAGGCGTGATCACCGGTCCCATTTGCACCCCCTCATCCAAGCCATAGCCCACCACCCGCTCGGCGGCGGCAGCGGCAATGGACTCCGTGAAGGGGCGGGTTGCCTCGCCGACGGTGATGGTTGTGGAGACCGCCAGACAGCGCTGACCGGCGCAGCCGAAAGCGCTATCGGCGATGATGCGCGTGGCGGTTTCCAGGTCGGCGTCTGGCAGGACGACGATGGGATTCTTCGCCCCGCCCTGGCATTGAGCGCGCTTGCCGTTGGCGGTTGCCCGGCTGTATACGTAGCGGGCGACCGGGGTAGAACCGACGAAGCTCACCGCGCGGATGGCAGGATGATCCAGGATGCCGTCAACGGCGTCTTTGCTGCCGTTCACCAGATTCAGCACTCCAGCCGGCAGTTCGAGTTCTTCCAGAATCTGAAAGATGCGCTGCATGGTGAGCGGGACGCGTTCGGATGGCTTGACAATCACAGTGTTTCCACAAGCCAGGGCGTATGGCAGGAACCAGAACGGAATCATCCCCGGGAAGTTGAAGGGGGCGATGATGGCGCAGACGCCCACAGGCTGGAGCAACATGAATTCGTCGATCCCGGGGGCGATGTCCTCTGAAATCCTCCCCTGTAACAGGGACGGCGCGCCGCAGGCGACTTCGACGTTTTCGATGGCGCGCAGGATTTCGCCGCGTGATTCTTCCAATGTTTTGCCACATTCCATTGTGATCAGGCGCGAGAGTTCCTCTTTGTGCTGTTCCAACAACCTTTTCATGCGATACAGGTATTGGGCGCGATCGTTGGGCGGCGTCCGCCGCCAGCCTGGCAGGGCGCGCTGAGCCGATTCGGCTGCCTGGGCGACTGCCTCGGCTTTTGAGAGCGGCACGCGCCCCAAGATCTCCTGGGTGGCAGGATTGTAAACCTTGAGCAATTCCTCCCGATCAACCGCCTGCCATTTGCCATCCCAATAGTTCAGCATGATGTTACTCGTCATCGCTTTGCTCCGATGTTTGATGATGTGCGTGGGCTCTTATCTGGTAAAACGCTGACGGAGGTCATTGACCAACCGACCTCGCCGGACTAATTTTCAGACCAGACGGATCTGGCTGCCTTGCTCGGTCTTCTCGACTTCAATGCGCGCTGGGAAGCGATCTTTGAGTTCCTCGATGTGGGTAATAACCAGGATCTTGGCGAAGTCCTGCTTCACCAGGTTGATGGCTTCCACCAGGCGATCGCGACCTTCGGCATCCTGGCTGCCGAAGCCCTCGTCGATCACCAGGGTTTGCAGTCGGGCGCCGGCGCGTTGCGCCAGCACCTCCGCCAGCGCCAGGCGGATGGCGAAGTCCACGCGGAAAGCCTCGCCACCCGAGTACATCTCGTAATCGCGCGTGCCCGCCCCATCGCTGATCTGGATATCCAACGTTTCGCGCAGGTCCTGGCGGTGGCGGTCTTTATAGGCAGCCTGGGTGACAAATCGCACCGACATGTTCCCGCCCGCCAGGCGTTCCAGAATCTCATTGGCTTTGATTTCGATTTGCGGCAGCGCCTGTTCGATTAACAGCGCCTGCACGCCATCTTTGCCAAAGGCGCGCTCGAGTTGCCGGTATTGACTTGCCAGACGGGCGAGTTCTTCGCGCTGCGCTTCGTATTCCTTGCGGCGGTTTTTCAGCTCTTCGAGAACCGCCACCTTCTGTTTGGCTGCGCCTACCTCCATATGCAGGCGATTCTCGGTCTCTTTCAGCGTGAAAAGTGCGCTTTCAACGGCAGCCAGGTCTGGCGCCTGGGCTTCAGCGGCAGATAAAGCCTGGAGATGCTGGTTATAAACCTGGCTTTGCGCCTCGGCTTCTGCCCGCAACTGCCTCAACTCGGATTCCAGCCCGGCAATCTGGCGTTGTAATGGCGCCAATGCCGCTTGTGCGCTCTCCAGGGCGCGCAGGCGCGCTTCGGCTGCGCGGCTCTCTGCTTCCTGTCGTCGCGCCTGGTCATGGGCGAGGGCGTCGTAGCCGATGGCTTTCAATTCGGCGTCTATTTCCGCCAGCCGAGCGCGCGCGGCGAGGGCGTATGCGCCCTCGGCAAGCTGGCGCTCGATCTGCGCCAGGCGTGGCATTCCGATGCTCTCCCAGGCGCGCTGTTCCTGCCCGATTTGCTCCAGGCGAGCGCTGAGCCTGGCGACGCTCTGCGAAGCCATAAGCAGGTCTTTATCCGCGCCTGCAAGCTGGTTGATTTTGTTCGTCAGTTCGGCGATTAATTTCTCGGCTTGTTCCTGGTCAGCCAGATTTTGGCGATAGCGCTTGCCCATCTCTTTGCCCTGGGCGTGCAACTCCTGCACCAGTCGCTCTCGGTCCTCCGGGCTGAGCGGTTGACCGCACAGGGGACACTCTGCCCCCTCGACCTCAGACAGGCGATCAATGCGGGCTTTCAGCGTCTCCATCTCTGCTTTCAGGGCGGGGTTTTCGGCACGGATGGCAGCCTGTCTTTGCAGCGCGATTTCTCGCTCCCCCTTCAACTGCTCTTTGAGGGCGCGCGCCTCTTCTGCCCGCTGCAGGGCGGCTTTGGCTTCGGATAATTCCACCTCGAGCTTTTTTGCTTCCTCGCTCATTGCAGCCACGGCTTCGCCCTGGCTGAGCAGGCTCTGGCGTTCTTGCTCCAGGCGCGCCCGTTCGGCGTTGATCTCATCCAGCGGTTCTTGCCGACGCTTCTCTCCATCGCGAAAGCGGCTGGCGATTTCGTCCCATTCTTGCAGTTCGTGGCGCGCTTGCTGCCAGGTTTGATAAGCAGCTTTGATCTCATCCGCCTGAGCGATCATCTCGCGGTATTGCGCTTCTTCCTCCCGCAGAGCAGCCAGCAGTTCGTCTTTCTCGCTCACTTTGGCGGTCAGGCTATCCAGGTGGCTCTTGAGCGTGGTTACCAGTTTGCGTTGTTCTTCAAGTTGGGCTATGCGATTGCGCACCTCTCCCAAAATAGCTTCCTGGGTGGCGCGTTGAGTGGCGAGGCGCTTCAATTCGTTGGTCAACTCTTTCAGGCGAGCCTTGCGCGCCGCTTCCTCAGTCAGCTCTGTGTTGATTTCGCTCAGACGCCCATCCAGGGCGGCGATCTCGACCTCAGCCGCCCTGCGCCGTTCGGCTGCGGTCTGGCGATAGTTTTCCCAAATCTCCAGACCGAGGATGCTGCTGAGGATGCGCTTGCGGTCGCCTGGACGTTGCTGGGTGAATTGATCGGCTTTACCCTGCAGGAAGAAAGAAGCGTTGACGAACGTCTCGTAGTCCATGCGCAGCGTGCTTTCGATGCGCTGCTGGGTCTCGCGCAGAGTGCGTTCGGTGAGCGGTTTCCAGCGCCCCTTCCCGAAAGGTATATCAATCAAGGCGGGCGCTTGTTGCGGCTCATCGCAGTTTTCCTCTGCCGGTTGAAAGATATGAAATTCCAGGACGGTGGTCTTGCCGCGCGGCAGGGTGCGCTGGACGCGGTAAGTATTGCCCTCATAGGCGAAGATCAGTGTCACCTCGGCTGATGAGCAGCGGGTGTTGATGATGGAATCATCCTTCTTGCGCGCCTGTCCAAAAAGCGCCCAGGTGATGGCGTCCAGCAGAGATGACTTTCCTGCGCCGTTTGCGCCGGTGATGCAGGCAAGATCAAAAGCGGTGAAGTCCAGCTCAGCGCGCTGGCGGTAGGAGAGAAAGCCGGAGATGGACAGTTTGACCGGAATCATGGCGCGGTGCGATCAGGGGTTATTTCTTATTGATGGGTAGATACAGGTACGCTTGCGGCATAACCGTGTCGTAACGAAGCGCCCGATTGTTGTTCGAATCGGTGAGGTATAAATTGCGCAGGCTGTCAACAACCAGGGCATTGGGGTAGTCCAATCCATAAGAATATGGCGGTTTTGGATTGAGCTCGCTGGTGAAATCCGGCTGACCGATGACCTCATCGGCGTCTACCGGCGGTGTGCTGGTGAGCGGGGTGTAAAAGAGCAGCACCCGATCAAATTGTACATCGGAAATGTACAGGACGCCCTGGGCGTCGACGAAAACACCCACCGGCATACAGAGGTTGTTGGCGGCTGGCAACAAGACGCAATTGTCCAGGTTAGAGTTGACGCTTTCCTGACCGAAGACCCTGACGGCAGCCTGGTGGTTGGTGAGCGGAGCGTTGTATCCCATCACGCGGAAATTGCCTGTGTCGGCAACGTACAGGTTGCCCGTCGCGTCCAGCGCCACGCCCTCGGGCGCGCTCAAGTCGCTGGCAGTGCCTCCGGAACCGGCAGTGACGAAGTTGGGCTGTCCGATGACCAGGTCAGCGGTTGCGTCGCTGGTTGGGGATTGGAATTTGAGGACGCGGTTATTGTTGGTATCGGCAATGTAAAGATTGTCGCTCGAATCGACTGCCAAATCTGCTGGTCCGCTCAGGCTGTTGGCGCTCAGCCCTCCTTTATTAGCTGCATTGGTGGTAAAATCGCCCGCCTGACCGAAGACATAATCGGCAGTTGTGTCTGTGGTTGTCGGGTTATTGTAGCGCAACACGCGGTGATTGCTGCGGTCGGCGACATAGAGGTTGCCCTGACTGTCAACGGCGATGCCTGTCGGACGGTTCAGGCTGTTGGCGCTGATCCCGCCTTTATTGGCGGTGTTGCTGGTGAAATCGCCGCCCTGTCCGAAGACCATGTCAGCCGCGGCGTGGTTGGTGAAGCCGGCGGCGCTCGACCAGCTTAAGATGCGGTTGTTGTACGTGTCGGCAATGTACAGTCGCCCGCTTACGGGATCGACGGCAATGCCGCCAGGTTTGTACAGACTCTGCGCGCTGACGCCGCCGTTGTTTTCATTATATTCGATGAAGTTTGGCTGACCCAGCACAGCGTCGGCATAGCGATCGAAGATAGCTGCCAGGGCGATGCTGGCGGCTTTGTGCAAACTCGCTGCTGTGAGACTCAGAATCAGTAATAAAGAAAGCAACCTTGCCTTTTTACGGATTTGCATGGAAAGAGCTCCTGAGTATTTGTTCGTCGGAGGATTTGTGGTTTGGCGGGAACTTTTATCCATCGATTGGCGTCTAAACCCTGACCTGGATTATATGGTAAAGTGTTGCATCCTCACAAGACGACAGCAACATCAGCAAAGGAGAGGAAAAAGACGATGAAATGGATTGGCATTTTTCTGTTGATCAGCCTCACGAGCGTATTGCTGGGGGCATGCGCCCCTGCCGAGCAAGGCGGAGAGGTGGAACAGCCTGCTCTCAGCCAGGAAGCGGACGCCACACCCACGCCGCGTCAGGGGCTTGAGCCGGTTCCAACCCAGCCGCCGGCGGAGACCGAAGCTGGGCAGGCTGCTCCCAGCCAGCCCGGCGCTTACGGAGAGGCTGCCAACGCTCTCTTGCAGCAGGCTCTGGAAGACCTGGCGGGGCGCCTGGGCGTCGCTGTAGATGCGATCCGCGTCGATGCAGTGGTCGAGGTGGTCTGGCCGGATGGCTCGCTGGGTTGCCCGCAGCCAGGTCAATTTTACACGCAAGCCATTGTACCAGGGTATCAGATTCTGCTCAGCTATCAGGAAAAGCAGTACGATTATCATGCGGATGACAGGCGCGTCTTCTTGTGCGAGAGCGCCCTCCAGATGGAAGGGATAAAAAAGGCAAACCTTGCCCCTGAGTTGAAGCTGGTTAACCAGGCGATTGACGACCTGGCGCAAAGGCTGGGCATCCCCCGCGACCAGATTGTACCTGAGCCGCTGGTGGCAAAGCGTTGGTCCGATACCAGCCTGGGCTGTCCGGAGCCGGGGGTAACCTACACACCCGGCGATATTGCCGGTTACGAGATCACCCTCACGGTCAAAGAACGAACCCAGGTTTACCTTTACCATTCCGATCTGGAGCGGGTGGTTTATTGCGGAACTCAATGAGACAATCCGAATTATGAGGGGATGACGGTCAGCTAGATTGCTGACCGTCATCCCGTAACTTAGCGTTCTGGATGGGTGCGATTTTAGTTTATGGGAAGATCTGCACCCATTCAGATTCTTGTTCGATTTGCGCTCGCCGATAGAGCAGCAGCAGACCGAACTGCGAGGGCGAAGCCTCCGCGCCGCCGGGCACCTTGGTGACCGTCAGGTCCAGGTGATCCTGGGCGGGGATGGTTGGGAAGATTTCGTCAACCGCGTACTTGGGCACGCCCATGGTGTAGGTGTGGTAGCTGGTGCAGTCGCCAGGCGAGCAGTCGGTCACCTGACCGGTGAAGTAGCTGTCGATGGCGAAGACCTGGAAGTTGAAAGCCTGCCCAGGCGCCACGCCGATGGCGGCTGCGGGTACAGTCAGGATCCAGTTCTGCGTGTTCACGCCCGAGTCGGTGTAGAAGTAGGCGGTGCAACTGGTGTAGTTGGCGCGGCAGCGGAAGACCACGTTGCGACCATCACTGCCGTTCAGCGCCAGGTCGTAGTTGAAGACCACCCAGTCGTCCACGCCGTCGCGGTTGGAGTCGATGAAGATGTCGAACTCAACCGGGAACTGGCTGGCGCGGAAGGGGCTGTCCCAAATCGTCAGACCGAACTCGATGTAGGCGTTATCGAAGTCGCGCACGCCAACTTCTTTCAGGTCGATGGCGGTAAAGTTGCACTCCGGTCCGGGTGCGCCGCCGGGGAAGGTGCCGCCGGTGCATGCCTCGATGAAGCTCAGGTCATCGAACACCTTGTAGCGATAGATGTTCGGGCTGGCGTCCACCAGGGCGAAGACATCCGCGTCGGCATCCTGCCACTTGGCGCGGTTGGTCAGGCGCAGGTTGGTCTGATCCTTGAACTTCAGGTCGAGGAAGCGCGGCGAGTAGGCTACCGTAGCAGCTTTCTTTGGCAGCACCTGCCAGGCAAGATGGACGGTGTTGTTCTCGCCGCCATCGATGTGGATGTAGCCATCGTATTCCTGGCGGGTGAGCGGAGCCCCGTTGTTGCCGTTGAAGCCCTTGTTCAAGGCGTCGCTGGTGAAGACGGGCCAGTCTTGCAGCGTCTCGGCTTTGATGGTGATCTTGACCTTGAAGTCGCGCGTCTCGCCAGCCGGGACGAACAACCGCTTGGGGATAACCTTCAGGGTGACGCCCTTCTCCTCGTCTTCCGCATAGCGGAACGAAGCCGACAGGTCGTACCAGCGATCGTGGTTGCTCAGGTTAGCCACGGTGCCCTTGCGCAGGGTGGTGTAGACGCCGGTGACGGGCTGATAGCCGAAGGACATGCTGCCGGTATTGTAGCGCATGTCTTTCCAGGCGTCGGTGCTATCCCAGGCGATGGTCTCCGAGTTGAAGGCGCTCAAGACATCCACGCGCCCGCCGCCGATGCGGGTGATCGGCGCCAGCGTGCCGCCGAAGTAATCCTGGAAGACATTGGTATTGGCGGTGTTCATCAACAGGATCTTATAGAACAGCGGACCCAGTTGTTGCTGGATAGCGGCTGGCATGGCTTTGTACTTCTGCACCAGCAGAGCCGCCGAGCCAGTCACCATTGGCGCAGCGCCGGAGGTGCCGCCGAAGGGCGTGGTGCCGGTGCCGGTGCCGAACTCAGCCGAGATCGAACCACCGGGAGCGCCGATGTCAGGCTTGATGCGGTTATCGTGGTTGCGAGGACCGCGCGATGAGGTGCCAACCATGGTGTCGAGCAGCGAGAGCACCAGGTTCGGATCATCCGGATCCATGGTGATGTTGGTCCCCGGGGTCTTGAGCAGGTTGCCGTCTGCCTGGGTAACCATGAAGGCGGGGATGGTGATCGTGCCGCCGCCATAGGCGAAGGAGAACGGTGCGCCAGGCGCTACCAGAGCGATGATCGCCAGCACAGCACCCGCTTCACCCGCATTAGCTACCTTCAGGCTGCCAGCGCAGACGCCGCGGTCAACCAGCAACACGGTGTTGGTGCCGGCGAACTGCCCGGGCGTCCAGGGGTTGCTGCCATCCGGGCGACAGCCGCGCCGCGTGTCAGCATTGGTGGTGTCGTACACGACGTTGCCGGTAATGGCGCCGGTCTCGGTCAACGGCACCGACCAATCCTGGAAAGCGGTGTTGGTGATCAGACCCGGGGTCGGGGCGTTGATGCGGATGAAGTACAGCCTGTCGGATGGCACGCTGGTCTGCGCCACGCTGATGGCAGCCGTGGCGGTGGAAGCTGAACCGACGATGAAGGGCTTGTCGGAGCTGTTGCCGGCGGAGATGACGTAGACACTGCCGTAAGCCACAGCTTCGTTCGCGAAGGCGGTCCAGTCGTCTTCGGGCTGCCCATAGGGAGCACCGATGGAGGCGTTGATCACATCCGCCGGGTCATAGGTCGCCGGATCGCCATCCAGGTCCGCCGCGGCGTCGGTGCCCATCAGCAGCGCCAAGCCAGAGCAGGACGAGCTGATCTCCGAGCAGACCTTGAACATCCACAGGTCGGCGCCAGGTGCCACGCCAGGACCAACGCCGCCACCAGCCAGACCGCCGACGATGTCAGCCACGTGCGTGCCGTGGAAGCTCAGGGCGATCGGGTCGGGATCGGGAGCCTCGGGAGCATTTGGCCAGCGACCACCGGTGAAGTCGTAGCCGCCCACGATCTTGTCATTCGGGAAGTAGGGGCAGTCTGGTTCACCAATCACGGTGGCATCGGCGGCGCACGCCTCGTAAGCTTCCTCCGTGCCTGGTCCACCCAGCTTGATGTGGGTGTAGTCCACACCGTCATCCAGGATGGCGACCTTGACGCCCGTGCCGTCGAAACCGAGGTCCTGAAGGTCTTTGGCGCCGATGAAGGGCACGGTCTCGTTCAGGTCAAGCTCATAGTTGCCGATGCGGCGCACCGCCGTGACGTGCGCCAGGGAGCGCAAGTCCTGGATGCGGGAGGCGTCAATCGAGACCGCCAGACCGCTGGAGAGGGTCTTGAAGCGCCCCAGGACCGTACCGCCCAGGGCTGCCACCTGAGCTGCTACTTGATCCTGCAGGGCAGCTACCTCAGCCGCGTATTGGACGCGCTCGGCGGCGCTCATGTACTTACCCACGCGCGCCAACGAAGCCTTGTCCAGGTGGACCACTACCGAGACCGGTCCACTGGCAGCCGCTTTGTCCAGTGCCTGCTCCGGGACCTCAGCGTCCACCGGAAAGGCGCCGCGTGGGGTGCCGCCGGTTTGGGCGAAGGCAGCGCTCGAAGCCAAAAGGCTCAGTATCACTACCATCGCCATCCAGAGATACGTTTTCTTGTGCATGCTTATCCTCCTCTACATAACCAATGTGTTGACAACCTTCTTTTTCGCCCCTGTTACAGACGGATTGCCGTCTGGGCTAAGTAAATGCCATATGCCTGCTCGATTTCCTCACCTCCTTTCGGGTTTATCTAAAACCAGTGTTGCAGTCTGGCTATCTATCCAATCGGTCAGCTATTCTCCCACGATGCTGACTGCGATGGTGCCGCCGCTACAAGGATTGTCTTCCAGGTAAATGTTGTCAAAGGTGTGTTGACCCGGTGGCAGTCGCAGGTCGACCACCGAAGCGTTGGTGTAGTACGTGTATTGCAAGTTGCTGACCCTGCCTTGGGTGTCGTACTCCGCAGCGATGATCCAAACGATGCGCGGCGGATTGACGGTGTCGGTGTGGCTCCATTTGCCAGCCACCTTGGCGAATCCTGCGTCCCGGGTCACATTGAATTCGTCGATGCGCAAGTCGGTGCGCGGGGTATGGATGCCAGGGGCGAAATCCAACACGATGTCATAGCTGGTAAATGAAGGTCGATCCAGGCTGGCGTATAGGGCAAACGGGATAGAGCTATTGGCGAAAATGGCGTAGTTGTTGGGAAGGTCCAGGAATACCTGGTCGACGGAAAGTTCGCGTCCATTCTCAAAGACTCTGACATCCCAGTTGAGAATATCCACCGCCACGGGGTTGTTGTTTACAATCTCGCCGAACAAGTACAAATCGTAGTTGCGCGGATCGACGCAACCCTTATCGTTGCGGATGATCAGGCTGGATAGCTGGGCGGTGGGGGTGGGCCCTGAGACCTGGATGGTGGGCGTGGCGGTGGAGGTTGCCCCCTGCGTCGGTGCAGGGGTCGAAGAAACGCTGACACCCGGCTGCGTCGGCGCGTTGGGCTGAATGGTGGAGGTCAAGGTGGTCTGCGGTGCCCCTCCGCCGCTGCCGACCTCGGTGGAGGTGGGTTCAGTCACTTGCTCGGTGGGGTTGGGCGTTGCCCTCGCTTCGCCCTGCCCGCCCGTCGGGATTGGCGGGGTTTCGGTGATCGAACCGCCGCTCACCAGGGGCAGCAGCACTCCTGCCGCCTCGGTTGCCGTCGGCGAAGCGACTGAGACAACTGGGGTGGCTTTTTCGCGAGAAGCAACCCAGAACAGCACCGCGATCATTGAGATGAACGCCAGAACAGCAATCACGCCAATCAGATAAAGTCCCGCGTCTGCGCTTCCAACGACCCCCTGGCTTACAGTGGATCGCGACGGTGGGATGTCATCGGGACGTTCGGACAGTGGTGGTACATCTGTACTCATGAAGGATTGGCTTCACACCGCGAGTCGGAAAGACTACTCTCCACTGATTGATAAAAATGTTGTACTGAGAACAGATGGTCAATTAACACAAAGCGCCGAAGGTTGACTTCGGCAGCCTGGCGGTCTGCGGATTACAGACCCATGACTTTGCGCCCCCACCTCGCGATGGGTTTGCCTTTTCGGGACTCTCAAACCTCTCGGATTTCGATTGACTGTACCGTTAATTGCCCGTTTAGGTTCTCCGCATGCACACCCACTCGTACTGATAACAGGTTTTGGACATTGGCAGCCCGAAGCCAGAGGTGGCTGCAGGCTTGCTTTTATTTTATGGGTTGTCTTGGCAATATTTCCTTACAGTTTTCTGACAGGTCCGTTCTCTTTTTCTCCGCCTGAAGAAATTATAACAGGGAAAAGGACGGGTTTCAACCGGATAAGTACCAATGTACCATCTCTTAACCATTGCTTAAAGGTGAGCGCCTCTGCTCCTCCTCTGGTGTGGGCTGTCCAATCATGCTGCCCGCCAGCTTGAGCAAAGCTTGGAGTTCTTCTCCCTCGATATGGTTGGCTTTGAGGTAGATTTCCAACAACTCAATGGGCGTCAGGCTGCCGATCGCCTGATCCTGCGGCAGGCGGATGCGACTTTCGGCAAGCGGTTGTCGCACGAGCCGGAAATCGAAGGCGCGGGCGGCGTGATCTTTCAAAGCGCTCTCGTCAATCGCGGCTTCCCAATCGCGCGGGTACTCCACCGTCAGGCGGACGATAGCTCCCTCGAGTTCACCGGGTGGCGGCAAAGCTGAACGCAAAGCCTCGCTCACATCCTTCTGTGAGGTAAGTTGGATGCGGCGGATGACGTGGGGTCGGATTCCGGTTAATTGACGCCATTCGACCTCGGTGTGGCTGCGCTCGACATGGGCGATGACGAAGAATTTATCCTCGGCGCTTTCCCCATAATCCAACCGCTCGATTGAGCCGGGGTAGATCACCGGCGGGTGTCCGTTGGGGTTGAGGTTCTGAGGCTTGTGGATGTGCCCCAGGGCGACGTAATCCAGGCGCGGATCGCGCACCAGCGAACCCGGCAACACCAGGTCGCTGCCGAGCATCACCGCTCGCTCCGCGCCGTAGGTTGCTCCCACGACGGAGGCGTGGGCAGTCAGCACCATCGGCAGGGAGGGGTCAGCGGCATCCAACCAGCCTTGCACCAGCTCGCTCAGAATAGTTTCCATCTCGGCGTACACCTGGGTGAGATCGGCGGCGGATGCGCCAAGCTGAGCGAGGATGCCGGAGCGGCTCATCCAGGGCAGGGCGATCACCTGCAACGGCACCCCGTCCAGTTCGGGCGGCTTCAGCAATCTCGGACGATCCACCACGCGCACATGCGGCACTTCCAGGGTATCCAGGCTTTCCAGCGCATGGGCGCGTCCAAGGGCGGGAGAGAGATCGTGGTTGCCGACCAGCAGCAGGGTGGGGATGCCAGCGTGGGAGAGGCGCATGATGCGCCGCCCCCATTCGCGCTGAAAGGTGGGCGCTGGCGTGCGGTCTTTGTAGGCATCGCCGGCGAAGAGCACCAGGTCGACCCGTTCCTGGATGGCGGTATCAACGATGGTATCGAGGGATTTCAAGTAATCCAGAACCCTCACTGGCAAGCCGGTCTGCGGGTCATGACGGCCATAATTAGCCATATCAATATGAGCGTCGGCAAAGTGAAGCAGGGTGGGCATTATGGGCTTACTCCCAGTTGAGCTAACATATCCAAACCCGGGGTGAAATTGGGGTTCAGGCGCACCGTCTCGCGGAAGTCAGCGATCGCCTCATCCGTCTTCCCCAACGCCAGGTATGCCTGACCCCGCCAGTACAGGCTTTCTTCCAGGGTCGGCTCGGCAATCGTTTCATACAGGGTGGTGTTGGCGAGGTTGATCGTGTCCTGATAGCGACCGGAGTAGAAGTAGGCGCGATAGGGTCCGGTCTGGTACCACAGGATGCGATAGGGGCGCTGGATGTCGGCGTCTCCAAGGGCGGCGTAGAGTTGGAAAGCTTTGTCATAGGCGAGAGCGGCGTCGTAATATTGCATCAGACTGACGTGGCTGGTGCCTTTGTTGAACCAGGCAAAGAATTCGTCAATGCCACTCTGGGTGTGAATCTCTTGCTCGGCGATTTCCAGGGCGTGTTGATTTGCCCAGGTTGGGTCTGCCCATGCTCCCAGCGCAGCCAATACTTCGGCTTCCCGCTCGGGTGGATAGACCACCATGAACAGGTAATTGAAAGAACGCCAGCCGTCAATGAAGGTCTGGTATGGGTTGCGCATATCTTTGCCTGGTTTCAGGTAAGCGTCCTGGACGATAAACTCTCCGGCGCGCTCATCGTAACCGGTGACGAAGAGGTAATGCCCCATCCAGGCGATCTTGCCGGTGTAATCTGCCTCGTAGTAGCCTTTCTCTACCAGCACCGGGAAGCCGCTGGCGATCAAGCGCTTGATCAGCATGATATCCCCGCCGGAGCGGGTAACCACGCTCAAGTCGGTGTGGTTGACGACGAAGTCCGCCAGTTCGTAGGGCATCACATTCTTATCGTATTTGCCGCGTTGGATGAAATCCAGGTTGGGGTCGCTGACGCCGGGCTTGACCACCTTTGCCACGTCGTCGCGAGAGCCAGGCCAGCCCCAGAATTTGAGCGCCATGGTCAGATTGGCGGGTCCGCAATAATTCCAGCGCCCATGCTGATCGACGTACACCACGCCCTCCAGGGAGATCGCTTCAGGAAGCGGCGGCGCTGTGGCGGTTGGACTGGGAGAAGGCGCTGAATCGGCGGTTGAGCCGGGCGCGGGCGCGCTGGGCGTTGCTGGAATGGGAGGGGGTGTGCCTGTCGCCAGAGCGGGGGTGAGGGCAACCTGTTGCGGGGTGAAGACGGCTTGTTCTGGAGGGTTGAGACGGTATCTGATCTCCGAGCGCAACGCCTCCAGACGCCACGTCAGGCGGTTGTGGATGGACGGGAGCTGATAGGCAAGCGCAGCCATCAGCAGGCAGGCGGGGATGGCAATTGCCAGGGAAATCAGTCGTCTTCTCATCGGCGTCTGGTCCGGTTTCAGGGAGCCTCCACGCCCAGGCGTTCAAGTTCCTGGCGTCCGGCTGCGAAATTGGTGTTCAACTCCACCGATTTGAGCAGGTCGGTTACGGCTCCCTGCAGGTCTCCCAGTTGTTCGCGCGCCAAACCGCGCCAGAAGAAAGTTTCTTCCAGCCCGGGTTTGCTGAGCATGGACAGGGTGGCATTCGCCAGGCTGACCACGTCCTGAAAGCGCCCTGTCCGATAGTAGGCTTCGTAGGGACCGCTCTGATACCAGAGCATGCGCCAGGGGCGTTCTGCTGCGGGCAAGCGAGCGTAGAGGGCAAATGCCTGGTCGTAGGCGGCGGCTGCAGCTTCGTAATCGCCCAGGGCGAGGCGGTTGGTTCCCAGGTTGAACCATGCAAAGTAAAGATTGCGTCCGCTGAGGGTTTCCGTCTCCTGCGCCGCGAGCTGAGCCGCATGCAGGGCGTTGTAGGCGGGGTCGGCATCTAAGCCAAGGATGGCTAGCAGTTCGCTCTCTCTTTCTGGCGGGTAAATCGCCAGATATACATAGTTGAAATCGCGCCACCAACGCTCTGAAAGCTGCTCGTAGGGCAACGGCAGATCTGCCATGATGTAAGAGTCCTGGACGATGAAGCGTCGGCTGGACTCGTCATAGCCGCTCAGCACGTTGTAATGCCCCATCCAGTCTTCTTTAGGTGGCTGAAAGCCCTTTTCGATGATCACCGGAAAGCCGGCGGCAATCAGGCGTTTGAGCAGCTCGATATCTCCTCCCACGCGCAACAGGGCTTTCAAGCCGGTAAACTTTTCTACGTACTCGACCATCTCTGCAGGGTTCACGTTTTTGTCGTCGACGGTTGTGAAGTTGGGTCGCAGGTAGCGGCGCGTGTCGCGCTGATCTCCCTGCCAGCCCCAAAAAGAGAGCGCCATGGCGAGCGTGGCAGGTCCGCAATTGTTCATCTGCTGGTATTCGTGGCGAATGCCGGTGAGCGTCACCTGCGCCGGGATTGCAGTGGGGCTGGGGGAGGGTGTGGCGGATGCGGCAGGGGAGGGAGTTGCGCCTGGCTGGGTGGGTGTGGCGGTCGGCGTGGGGATAGGGGGCGCGGCAGGTGTTTCAGCCAGCGCCTGGAGCGTCGCATCGACGATGGCTTCGAGTTGCGCCTGTTGAGGCACGAAAACCACTTCTTGCGGCGGGTTCAACGCATAGTGGATTTGCGCCTGGACGTTTTGTAGCTGCCAGGCAAGCCGGCTATGCACAAAAGGGATTTGGTATACAACCCAGCCCATCAAGCAGAGCGAGATCGCCGCCAAAGCGGCGAAGGGAACCAGCTTACGCATTGCGCGCGATTATATCATCCGCCCTGTTGGCGGTTTTATGGATAAGCAAACCTTAATTCGAAGGCTGCTGGTTCATTCTCGTTGTTCGTCTGCTGGAGGGGCGGCAGGTCCGTAATCCAGTATCTCGCGCGTGCCGGTGACCGCGTCGGGCGGTCCGACAATACCCTTGGCTTCCATGGTCTCGATCAGGCGGGCAGCGCGGGTGTAGCCGATGCGCAGGCGTCGCTGCAGCATGGAGATCGAAGCCCGTCCCTGGCGGCGCGCCAGGTCGATGGCTTCATCCAGCAGCGGGTCGCGCGTCTCTTCGGCTTGAAAATCTTCCCAAAGCGGTATCTGTTTGAGCGAAACGCCTGCAGGTGGCGCATCCACGACGCCGCCCGCGGCGGTTGGCGCCGGGGCAACCGTCCCCGCCAGGCTTTGCCAGTATTGAACCAGGCGCTGAATCTCATTATCTGAAATAAAAGCCCCTTGCAGGCGCACCGGTGCAGCGGCGTCCGGCGCCTGGAAGAGCATATCGCCACGCCCGAGCAGCCGCTCTGCCCCCGGCTGGTCCAGGATTACGCGGCTGTCGATGCCCGAAGCCACGGCAAATGCGATGCGCGCCGGGAAATTGGCTTTGATCAGACCGGTGACCACGTCTACCGAAGGGCGTTGGGTGGCGATGACCAGGTGGATGCCGGTGGCGCGCGCCAGTTGCGCCAGCCGGGTAATGCTGCGCTCGGTTTCGTCCGGCGCGAGCATCATCAGGTCCGCCAGTTCGTCAATGATCACCACCAAGTAGGGCAGGGTTTTTTCGCCCGCCGCAGCCAGGCGGGCGTTGTAATCTTTCATATTACGGCAGCCTGCCTGGGCGAGCTTGTGGTAGCGGGCGTCCATCTCGCGCAGAACCCATTGCAACGCTCCCACCACCCGTTCAAGCTCGACGACCACCGGCGCCAGCAAATGGGGTATGCCGTTGTAGTTGGTCAGTTCCACCCGCTTGGGATCAACCATCAGCAGGCGCAAATCGTCCGGCGTGTTATGCAGCAGTAAACACCCGATCAGGGAGTTTACACACACAGACTTTCCCGATCCGGTAGCCCCGGCGATTAACAGGTGTGGCATGGCAGCCAGGTCGGCGGCTACAGCGTTTCCGGCGACGTCCTGTCCCAGGGCAAATCGCAACGGCGATTTCAAGCGGCGAAACGTCTCGCTCTCGATCACGTCTCGCAGCGCCACCACAGCAACCTGCTCGTTTGGCACCTCGATACCCACGTAGCCTTTGCCCGGGACAGGCGCTTGGATACGGATGGTGCGGGCGGAGAGCGCCAGCGCCAGGTCATCCGCCAGGGAAGCGATCTTCCCCACCCGCACCCGCATGCGCCCGCCCCGCGTATCGATGAAATCCGGTTCAACCCCAAACAGGGTGATGGTCGGGCCGCGGCTGATCTCCACCACGTGCGCCGGCGCGCCGAAGGAAGCCAGGGTTTCTTCGATCAGGCGTGCCCTGCGGCGGTCCACATCCTCATCGTATGTGGCTACACTGCCTGTATCCAGTATCTCCGCGGGCACGGGCAAGACCCATTGGCGACGCCCACTCTGCCAGTCAACAATGGCTGGTGGCGTGATTGCCTGGCTGGCGCTGGCAGGGGCGAACGATTCGGGAGGCAGTTCGGGAATCTCCGACACGGGTGGGGTGGCGCCACCGGGCGGATTTGGTCTGGCGTTACGACGAGGCAACCAGAGCCGGTTCTTGAGCGCCTGCGCTCTGGTTGCGATTGGGGAGATATGGCGGAACAACTCTGCAATACTTAAATCCAGTGTGAGCGCCAGGGCAATCATCCCTAGCGCCAGCAAGGCGATGGCTGCTCCGCCCACGCCGAGCAAACCGTGGATTGATGCATATAAGTATGCCCCGACGTAGCCGCCCCCCTTGCTTTGCTGGGCAAACTCAAGCGCTTGTTTGAGGTCCGAGGGCAAGAGTATGAGGTGTAGCCCAATCAACAGAACCAGGAAGATCAAAAGCAAACCGATCAGGCGCTCAAGAGAGACCGATGGAATGCGCTGGAAATTCCTCAATACCAGCCACAATCCGATGGAGATCAAAGCTACGGGCAGTAGATAACCTCCCCAGCCGAAGATGCGACCCAGCAGGGTGAGCAGGCTTTGTGTGCCGGGGCTGCGCGTGGCTGAGATCAGCAGCAGCAGGAGCAAGAAACCCGTCAGCGCCAGAATAATCCCGCTGATGTCCAGCCTGCGGTCCAATGAAAGTCCCCCGGAGACCTGCGGCAGTGGCGATGCTCGCCTTTGGGGGGGAGTTTTGGGTGCAGAACGGGTTTGATTCCGCCGGGGCTTACGGGCAGGCGCGCTTTTCCGCGGCGGCGGTTTTGCCGGCTTTTTGTGGCTTTGGAGGGTCTTCTTTACCATCAAATGACCTGAAAGAATTATAGCACAGATGGTCTGATAACCGCGAGTTCTGCGCGCGCCCGTTAAGCTGCGGTACAATTGAGACCGGCTGGCTTGTAGAGCTTGCTGTTCGATGCACTAAAGAATCCTCACCGCGGGCAACTCTCTTGTTCGAAATCGTCTTCCTGGGCACCTCTGCATCTGCTCCTTCCGTCCATCGGGGCCTGTCTGCCCAGGTGGTCATGCACGATGAACATCGTTTCCTGGTGGACTGTGGAGAAGGCACACAACGCCAGATTCTGCTTTCAGGCCTCGGTTTCAAACGCTTGAACCGCATTCTGATAACCCATGGTCATCTCGACCATATCCTGGGTTTGGCGGGTCTGCTCTCAACATTTTTACGCTGGGAAGCCATTGAAGAGTTGGAGATCTACGCCGGGCGGTGGGCGTTAGATCGCATCCACGATCTATTGTTTGGGGTGGTCCTGCGCGGCGCCAGACCGCCGATGGCTTTGCGTTTGGTCGAGATACAGGCGGGGGTGGTCTTCCAGGAAGGAGATTTCAGCGTCAGAGCGTTCCCGGTACATCACCGGGGTCCAGATTGTTTCGGTTTTTTGTTTGAGGAGCGTGCCCGCCGTCCTTTTCTGGTGGAGCAGGCGGAAGCTCTCGGCGTCCCGCCTGGACCCTGGCGGCGCGAGCTGGTGGAGGGGAAGCCTGTGCTCCTGCCGGACGGGCGCCGGATCGAGCCACACCAGGTGCTTGGCGAGGAGCGCCCCGGAACGCGCCTGGCGCTGGTGGGCGACGCCGGTCGCACCGACGATCTGGAAACCATCTGCTGGCAGGCAGATGCGCTGGTGATCGAAGCCACCTACCTGGAAGAAGAAGCAGATATGGCGCGCCAGTTTGCTCATATGACCGCCCGCCAAGCCGCTCAGCTGGCAAAGCAGGCACAGGTGCGGCACCTGATCCTTACCCATCTCTCCCGCCGCTATCGCGAACGCCAGGTGTTAGCTGAGGCGCGGGACGTGTTTCCTGACACTTACGTGGCGCGCGACTTCGATCGCTTCCAGGTACGGCGGGGTGAGTGTCACCTGTTCAGACCTTCGGAGCAACCCGGAGAGCGCCTGGAATAAACCTCCACTCGCCAGGCGGTTTAAACCCGGCTTTTTACCTCCTACAGCGTAACCGGTTATGGCGTAACCGGTTATGGCGTAACCGGTAACAGCGTAGCCGGTTGGCTCGCTCACGCTTCACCAGGCGAGACGGACGAAGAAGTCAGTCGCCCTCTCTTCTGACGTAAAGGGGGTACAGAGCATAGAGTAGAAAGCCTGCCACCCACAGCAACCAGAGCGTCATCTCTACCTTGCTCGCCGCGCTGACTGCCATCCCCATCCCATACAGAATTGCTGCCAGTTTGAGGGTTGTCTGGTAAACCGGACGAGAGAGTCTGGAAAGCATCTTTTCGTTTTGGCGAGACGCAGCCCAACCGGCGTGGCTGAAAGCTGTCAGTGCGAGGGCGCAACCCAATATCCACAGGCTATTGCCGATCAGGCTGATCCAATCAATCAAGGCTTTTTCCCCTTGTGCGTCCAAACATGCCTGCCAGGCTGCGCCCCGGCTCTCTTCCCTATCTCATTGCCAGGCAGGTATGGCGCAATCATCGGCAATGCAGCAGGACTGCCCACTGGCTCAGGCGGCTGAAAGGGTGTAGCTCTCTCCTGGTTTCAAGATGTGCACCTGACTGGTCGTCTCAGACTGGACGCGCTCTTTCCAGGCGTGTACGTCCTGGGCGATCAAATCCCAGGTGTTGTAGTGCACCGGAATAACGTGCCGGGGCTGGATCAACTTGACCGCGCGCAAGGCATCGTCGGGTCCCATGGTGAAGTTGTCGCCGATTGGCAAAACCGCCAGGTCGATGCCCTCCTCGCCGATCAGGCGCATGTCGCCGAACAGACCGGTATCGCAGGCGAGGTAGACCTTGAGCTTCTCCGTTGTGGTAATCAGGAATCCAACCGGATTGCCGCCGTAGGACCCGTCTGGCAAGCCCGAACCGTGCAACGCCAGTGTCAGCTTGGTGTAACCAAACGGATGGTGAAAGCCCCCGCCGATGTGTTGGGCATGGGTGCGAACGCCGCGATTACCGAGCCAGTTTGCCAGCTCGAAGTTGGTGATCACGGTAGCACCGGTGCGTTTGGCGATCGCCTCCACGTCGCCCACATGGTCGAAGTGACCGTGGCTGAAGAGGATGAAGTCCGCCTGTGCCTGCTCGGCTTGAATTGTGGCCGCCGGGTTATCGGTGAAAAAGGGGTCTACCAGAATCTTGTAGCCGCCCGTCTCCAATCCCAAAGAGCCATGTCCATACCAGGTGATTTTGAAGCTCATAATGCATCTCCTTATGGGTTAGGTAAGCAATAACCAGACCAGGGCGCCCGTAAGTAAGACTCGAACGCCTATATTTTAGAACCATGAAGCCTGGCAGGCAAGATGTTCGAGTACAATTCGAATTATGGCTAAGCGCTCACCCAGCGTATCGGTTTTGATGCCATGTTATAACGCCGAAGCCACCCTGGAAGAAGCGTTGGACAGCCTGTTCTGTCAGTCGTTCACAGACTTTGAGATCGTGGCGGTAGATGATGGTTCGACCGATCGGACTGGGTTGATCTTGCAGCGATGCAGCCAGGAAGATAAACGCCTGCGCTGGCTACAACAGTCGCATCAGGGGATTGTGGCTGCGTTGAACGCCGGTCTGCAAGCCTGCCGGAGTGACCTGATCGCCCGTATGGATGCCGATGACTGCTGCCATCCCATGCGGTTGGAGCTTCAGGCAGCGTTCCTGGCAGAGCATCCGGAGGTGGCGGTCTTGGGCTGTCGCGTAGAAGCCATCCCACACGGACAGGTGCGTCAGGGGCTGCAGATCTACCTCGAATGGCAAAACTCGCTTTTGACCGACGCCGATATCCGCCGTGAGGTCTTCGTGGAATGCCCGCTGGCGCACCCCAGTCTGATGATCCGCCGCAACTGGTTGGAGAGGGTCGGTGGATATCAGGAGGTGGGCTGGGCAGAAGATTACGACCTGGTGTTGCGCTTGTACCTGGCGGGAGCGACCTTTGCCAAATTGCCGCAGGTTTTATTGAGCTGGCGCGAGCGTCCGGAACGTTTGACGCGCAGCGACAGGCGCTATGCGCTGGAGAACTTTCTGCGCGCCAAGGCTTTTTACCTGGCGCGCGGACCGTGCGCCAGCCGCGATGCTGTGATCATCTGGGGCGCCGGCATGATCGGGCGCCGCCTGGGCAAGCATCTGCTGCGGCAGGGGGTGCCGCTGAAAGCATACGCGGATATTGACCCGCGTAAGATCGGTGGGCATCGCCATGGATTGCCAGTGCTCGCCCCAGAAGCTCTGCCGGGTTGGTGGCAGGGGCAATCGCAGCCGTTGCTGCTGGCAGCGGTAGGGGCGCGCGGGGCGCGGCCCTTGATCCGCCGGCGCTTGGCGGCATTGGGTATGCAAGAAGGCTCGGATTGGTTGTTTACCGCATGACCTTGCTAATCTAATATTACGAGGTGCGCAGATGGAATTGACCGAATTGTTCCATCCAGGCATGGAACGTGAAGCCACCTTTACGGTTGGAGAGGAACAACTGGCATCGCATGTTGGCAGCGGATCGGCGCGCGTGCTGGCGACACCGTGGATGATCGCCTTTATGGAGCGTGTCGCTCGCGACTTGCTGGCAGAGCAACTGCCCCCGGGTTATTCCAGCGTGGGTGTGCGGGTTGATGTGCGCCACCTGGCGCCAACGCCCTTGGGTAAGCGCGTGCGCGTGCGCGCCGAGGTGATCGGCTTGAAAGGCAGTCGGGTGGATTTCTCTGTGCAAGCCTGGGATGAATGGGAGATGATCGGCGAGGGCACCCATCAGCGGGTCGTGATCGAAGAGGCGCGTTTCTTGCGCCGTCTGGCGCAGAAGCTGGATGATCAATGAACCGCTCACTGACTGTCCTGATGGATGGTTGGTCGCTGGTGTACCAGCCAAACAGCCCGGCTGCCTTGCACCTGTTGGCGCTGCTGGCAAACCATCCAGAGCAGGCGAAAGTGATTCTCGCCCTACCTGGCGAAGCTCCGGATTGGTTGCCAGCCAATTTCTCGCTGCTCATCCGGCGCACCCCAGACAACGTTGCCGCCCGGCTGCTTTGGGAGCAACGCACCTTGCCGGAACTGGCGAAACAGGCAAAGGCAGATGTGGTGCATCTGTTTGGAATGCACCCGGCGCTGTTCACCTCCATTCCTACCCTGGTCAGTCCGGCGGAATACCCCGAGGCTGCCCGCGTCGTCGGGTTCATCAACCGTCTGCGGGTGTCGCTTTCTGCTGGGGGGATGGCGCGCGGCGGCAGCTTGCTTTGGCCTTCCGATCTGCCCGAGGCGCCAGCGCAGACCAGGTGCCTCCTGTCTGCGCCTGTCTCCCCCCTTGTCGTTGAAGAAATGGGCGCGGGTATTCAGGCTGAGCTGGCTCGCCTCGATTTGCCGGAGACCTTCATCCTCTATCATGGCTCAGCCGGGGAGGAAGAGCTGCGACGGTTGCTGGAGGCTTTTTCCTGGGCGGCGGGTCCGTTGGGAAGCGAGTATCCCCTGGTTGTCCTGGGGCTGGACGCCGCCGGTAGGTCTCGAATAACACGTTTACTGGAAGAATACGGGCTGGAGAGCCGGGTGCGGTTGTTGCCGCTCGTAAAACCCGGCGTGATTCCAGAGATCTATCGCCGCAGCACAGTAGTGTTCCATCCCGACGAAACCCCCGCCTGGGGTGGGCCGCTGCGCCTGGCTCTTGCCACTGCCAGACCGTTGGTAGCGGGTGAAACCGCGCTGGCAGACGCATTGGTGGGTCCAGCGGCATACTTGGCGGCGTTGACCCAGCCGCGGGCGTTAGGCGCAGCCCTGATTACCTTGGTGGTCGAAACCGATCTGGCAGAACGCCTGTCAACTGCAGCGCGGCAGCGCGCCGCACGCTGGGAGGGTTTGACTTTCCGGGAAGGCTTATGGAAGGTGTATTGCGCGTTGCAAGCGAGTGCGATGCGGCAATCTTAGCTCAGCGCCGCAGGAAACGCCCGGCGAATAACGCCAGGGCTGCTCCTGCAAGCAAGAACAGCGCCCCCAGGATGCCCAGCAGCGGCGAACGCTGACCTTCAGCCGGTAGGAGGGTCTCCTCTGCTTGGGTCTGGGAGTTGGGTTGCGCGCCGAAGTCCAGGTAGGTCTGGTCGCCAGCGGCAAGTTCGACAATCACGCTGCTCTCGGTGGTGGGATTGTAACCCTCAGGCACAGCCACAGATATGGTATAGCGATCCTGCGCTAAATTTTCAAAGCACTGCGGGTCGAAGCCGACGCGGGTGGTCTCGGTCAGCGAGACCCGACCAGAGCTGCCGCTGATGCTGATCGCGCTGCCGGGGATGGAAGGTTCGTCCTCCTGGCGTACAGAATCCCCGTTGATATCGTTGTAGAGCAAGATGCAGAGGGTGCCTGCTCCGGCTCTGGGTGTGGGGGTGGGCGGTTCCGGAGTCGGTGTAGGGCTTGGACCTGGGGTAGGTGTCACCTGTGAGGGTCCACCCAGCCCCAACAACAGCTCCTGCCCAACAACGATGTTGTCACCGGTCAGATTGTTCAGCCCGCGCAATTCATCTACTGATATGCCGGCGATCAGGGCAATACGTAATAAAGTGTCGTTGGGCTGAACAACGTAGAGGATGCGCCCGTCCGGTCCGGGGGTGGGAGTGAGAAAGGGGGTAAGCTGCAAAGCCGGTGCCGCATGCGCCGGAAGACGTAGCCCGGCTAGCCACCAGATGAAGATGAGCAGGGCGATCCAAAGCAGCTTGCTGCCAGACCTGAGGTGTTTCATTACAGCAGGATTATACTGGAAGACGCGACCCATAAGTGAGGAAGATAGGAGTGCTGCCCCTTGCTTTTCAAGCTGGCGGAGGGGTTTGGGATTTTGGTGTCGCAACCATACGTTTCTTCAGCCGCAACAGCACCAGCAACGCCAGTAAATTGAACGCAAAGCACGCCAGGCTGTTCCAGGCAATCCCGCTCTGGTAGAGGTAGGGTGCCAGGACCGCGCCCGTGGCGCGCCCCAAAGAGATGCCCGATATGTTTGCTGCCATCAACGTTGCTCGCGCCGCGGGTAACAACTCGGTCATGATCGGGATGCTGCTGACCAGCGTGAATTCGAAGGTGATATAGAGCAAAAACAAGCCGAACAGGGCGCCAGCCAGCGATCTCCCAAGCCAGGGCAGGCTGAGCGCTGCCAGACTGTTCAAGAGGATACCCAAACCAACGGCGCGCGGCTTGCCCAACCGGTCGGTCAAGGCGACGGTGAGGCTCTCACCGCCCAGCTCCGCTGCGCCGATGACCGCCGCGGCTGCTCCCAAGGAAGCAATTTGTAGGCTATAGGCGTCCTCCATCCAGACGCCGAAGACCAGGTTGATGACCTCATTGGCAGCGCTGATGAGCAGCCCGAGAAAAAGACCGGTCAGGGCTGCCTTGTTTGCTACCAGCGACTGGAAATTCTTCCAAACCCCTGGCTGATCGGCAGGCAGACGAGGGTCACTTGGCAGCAGCCAGGTAAGGCTGATGATAGCAGCCAGCCCCGCCAGACCCAGCGCCGGGAACGGGCTTCGCCAGCCAAAACGGGCGATCAGGAAACCCATCGCTGGTACGCCGCAGATGAAGCTGAGCGACCAACCCAGCTCTACAACTCCCAGGGCGCGGCCGCGTTGGGCGTAAGGGATGCGGTCTCCCAGGTATGCCTGTAAGGATGGGTCGAAGATATATTTACCCACCATACCCAAAACCAATGCCAGGAAAAAAGCCGGAAAAGCGGGCTGGATGAGCACCAGGCTGGCGCCGAGGGTAAATGCACATAACCCCAGCAACATGCCCGCCTTGCGCCCGCGCGTGTCCCCCAGGAATGCCAGCAAGGGGCTGAATACCCCCACCAGCGAGCGGGCGGTGATAGCGAAAGCCATCACGCTCAGCTCCACTCCCAAGCCGCGTCCAAATACCGCCAGGAAAGGGTAGAGCATGCGATACATGGTGTTGAGGATGACGCGGGTGAGGGTGATCGCCGCCAGTTGAGAACGCATAGATGGCGTATCAGGTTGTGAAGAGGGGTTCATCTCGGGAAGAGGGATTAATGGCGATCCGGTTCCAGGCGGCGGATGCACCATGACAGTTGGGCAGCCGCCAGCAGGGTCAACGCCAGCAACCCGCCAAAGAAGAGCTGAATACGCCAGGCTTCGGAGCTCAAAATAGGCGAAGCGGGGTGCATGACGTTTTCAGTGCTGCGTAAAGCCAGGAGCAGCGTCAGGAAATAAACCAGGTTCGCCGCAGACGCCCAGGCAGGATCTTCGATTAAGGCGACGCCAATCTGAAGCAAAAGACCGCCCACAGCGAAGACAAGCCCCAAACGCCAGCGGGGTTCCGCCAGGAAGAGACCGTTCCAGTTGGTTTGCATTGCCCAAAGTGAGATAGGCAAGTAGGTCACCCAGAAGATTATTCCGGTGCGCCCCAGGCTGCGCGACCAATGCTGAAGCTCCTGGATGCGCAGCAGCAGACCAACCAGCCCAACCATTGCAGCTGCCAGGAAAGCCAGCAGGGCTGTCCACACCCAGGCGCCGTGCAAATAAACCACGCGTACATTCACCCCCAGCGACTTTTCTTGAGGCCCAAGCAGGGTGAGGCTGGCGATAGCCAGCCCTGTAAGCAAAAAGATGGGCAGAGAAGGACATCGGCGCATGACCCTGATTGTACCTCAACATGTGCTGTGCGCGTCCTTGTCCGTTGGTTGCCCCAACGCGACCTTGACATATAGAAGAACTTCGATTATATTTCTCATCGAAGATTGTCAATATGAAAAGGATTGCCCCTGATCCACTGGTTTTCGCCAAAGCCCTGGCAGACGAGACACGCCAGGAGATCATGCGCTTGTGCTGTTGTCGCTGGCTGAGCGTGGGTCAGATTGTCGCCGCGCTGAATGTGTCGCAGCCCACGGTCTCTCACCATCTGGCGATCCTGAAAGCCGCAGACCTGGTGCAGGTGCGGCGCGAAGGAAAGAAGGTCTTCTACACCCTCAATCAGGAGCGCATCGCCGATGGTTGCTGCACCCTGGCTCAGGATTTCGCCCCGGATCACGATTTGGTGGTGAGCGCCTCAAAAACCTGAAAGGTTTTTTATTTTCGGCAATGTTATCGAAGTATATAAATTTATCTATAAAAATATGGAGAAGCTCAGATGAATGAAATTGGCTCAGAAGGCGAAGTGCGCGGCTTTGTCCGCCAGCGATACGGAGAGATTGCCCGCGACGCTTTGCAGGGGAAAGCAACGGGTTGCGGACCAGGCTGCTGTTCTCCTGGAGACACCGACGCAGAGGCGCTGATCCCGTTGCAGGCGGTTGCCGAGAACCATTCGGGCGCCATCAATTTATCGCTTGGCTGCGGAGATCCGCTCTTGCTGGCTGAATTACTTCCGGGTCAGACGGTACTGGATTTAGGCTCGGGCGCCGGCCTGGATTGCTTCAACGCTGCGCGGCAGGTCGGGAAGGAAGGGCGCGTTATCGGCGTAGATATGACCGTCGAGATGTTGTCTCTGGCGCGCACGAATCAATCCCGGTTGGGACTTGAAAATGTTGAATTTCGATTGGGCGAGATCGAACATCTACCTGTAGCTGATGGCTCGGTGGACGTGGTTATCTCGAATTGCGTGATCAACCTCAGCCCCGATAAGCCGCAGGTGCTGCGCGAGGCGTGGCGGGTGCTCAAGCCCGGAGGAAGGCTGGCGATCAGCGACATCGCTACCCAAGGGACGCTTCCACAAGATTTACGCTCTGACCTGAGTTCCTGGGCGAGCTGCGTGGCTGGCGCGCTGGAGGTGCAGGAGTATCGCGCTATGCTGGAAGCTGTTGGCTTTGTTAACATCCAGATTGAGCCTGCCTTTGTCTATGCTGAGGTGCAGGAACCCGATGGGGCAAGCCCGAAGCAATCGGAGGATGCAGGCGAAAAGCCGAAGATCAGGGTGTATAGCGTGCGCGTTCGCGCCCAAAAGCCCTGAGTATAACCAGCCGCCCCCTGCCTGAACTCTCGACAGGGGGCGGCGCTGCAGTTGCTGCATAAATCAGGGGAGATAATCCCAGGGGTTCACCTTGGTGCCGTTATACATCATCTCGAAGTGCAGGTGCGAGCCGGTGGAATTGCCGGTGCTGCCGATGGCGCCGAGCACTGCGCCCTGATAGACGCTCTGTCCGCAACCGACGTAATAGGCGCTCAGGTGAGCGTAAAGGGTTTGCCAGCCATTCCCATGGTTGATGACAACCACATTGCCATAGCCCCAGTTGTTCCAGCCCGCGTAAACCACCACGCCATTATCAACGGCGTAGACCGGATCGCCGGTGTTGCCATCGATATCAATGCCGCGATGGTTGGTGGCTGGAGAGTAGTCGAAGCCAGAGAGGAAGTGGGAGTTGGCGGGCCAGATGAAAATGCCCACGCCGATTGCGCCATCCACCACCGCGCTGCAGGCGCCCGGACCGAGCACTTTCGCCACGCCGGGATTATCGCGCGGGATGGCTGGCGCGCTCCAGGTGACGAACTCGCGCTCGCCGCCGGGAATGATCAGCCAGGTTCCGGGTGGTATGTTGGGTCGGGCGTAATCGCCGATGGTTTCCGGGTTCAAATGGTTGCCCGGATAGTTGATGATGTCTTCTGGTTTGACGCCAAAGAACTTGGCTACCCCGTTCAAGCCGTCTCCCGCCTGCCACTCGTAGTAGGTGCCATCTACCGGCAGGATATTCAACTCCTGGCCCTCGCGCAGGTTGTGGGGGTTATCGCCGAGGATGTATTGGTTGCCCCACAGGATCGTCTCTGGTCTCAAGCCGAATTTTTCAGCAATGCCGAATACTGTATCGCCTTTTTGCACCGTGTATTTGATGACATCCACCCGAGGGCGATTGGGGATGGTGGTGTGCAGCAAAATGGCGCGGCGAATGCCGGTAGCTGTTGACGATTGCTCCGAAAATACGGGAAGCTGTAAAGCGACTTCGCCGGCTGTGGGGGTGGGCATGGAGGCTGCCTGGGCAGCCTGCGGCGCGACCGAAGTCACCCGGGTGTAGCGATAGAACTGACGCATCGCCCAGGCGACGAGCAGGATCAAAGCCACCAGTAATAGATTTGTTCCCAGGCGTTGGGCGGTTTCAGCCAGGCCAGCCTGGGCTATCCCTTCCCACAGCAGGTAAAACCTGCCTTTGGGAGGGTGAGTTGCAACCAGCGGTGAACGATCTATGGGGTTGTCAAAATCGCCTTCGACGAGGGCATCCTCGTCAAAAGTGTGGTCATCCTGCATGGATTGCTCCTGTCGAGATGATAACACTGCTGATTGGATGTGTCAATCGCTTCGGTGGTGGGTGGGCATGTTTACGGCAACACCAGGCTTTGAGCAGCTTCCTGCGCAGCCGTTTGCGGGTCGGTTTCTTGCTTCAACACCTCGATCGTCGCTTTTTCCAGTGCCGGCATCAGGCTAGTCAGCAGATCTTCGGAGGGATAGAGCTGGGCAGAATTGACAACCTGCCTCGCCAGAGCGCGCACCGCGGCGTCGCTCCAGGATTGCAAAGCGCCTGATCGGGTGGGCAGATAGCCTGTAGCCGTATTCCACTGGGCGAGGAAATCGGCTGCGCTCAGGTATTCTCCCAGTTCGGTGCTCAATTGCTGGCGCTGCGGATCTGAGGCAGCCAAAGCCCACACCCAGCCGGATGCCAGGGTGAAATCTTTGCCGGTCAGGGTGGGCAATGGCGCCGCATCCATATCCGGCTGGCGTTCTTTCAGGTAGCGTGACGCCCAGGTGATCACCATTGGGGCGCGTTGCTCGACAAAAGCTTGCCAGGATTCACCGTCGTTTTGGAATTGGGTCATCCAAAAGGGAATCAATTCGGCTTGGGATGCTTCTAGATAGAAGCTGAGCACCCGCTCCAATACGTCTGCCTGCAGCGTCGGACGTCCCTGATCGTCGCGCACCGCGCCTCCGGCTGCCTGGTACAGAGCCAGCGTGAACAGCGCCTGTGGGTCGGCAGCCGGGAATGCAAGTGGTCCGCCGGCTTGCAGGGCGGCATCCAGGTCGGCGGGAGGTAAGCCGACGATGGAGGGGCGATAGACCAACAACAGAGCATCGCCGGCAAAGGGGATGCCAAATGTGCTTTCCTGCACCCTGGCAAGCTGGATCGCATAAGCATACCAGTCCGTATCGTCAATGGGATCGTTCAGATAAACCAATGGGCGCACCAGCCCTTTCAGGGCGGCGGTTTCCAGGATTGGACGCGGCAGGGCAACCAAATCCGGCAATGCCAGAGGGGCAACGGCGCTGGCAGTGGTCAGAGAATCGAGCAAGCCTCCCGCGCCAGCGAGAGCTTTCAAGCGCACTTCCACCCGAATGCCGCTTCGACGCTGGGTAAATTCGTCCAGGCGCTGTTTCAAGATCTGCCCGGCCTGGTTGTCAGCGCCAGGGTCAAATTCAGGCGGCAGCCACAGGTGCAGCGTCACCGGACCGGCTGGAGTTGAGGTAGCTTCACCGGTCGGGGTTGCCATCGGCGGCGGCGCGCTGACATTGGGCGTGGGTGGGGTGGCGACAGGCGGCGCGCCCAGGCTACAACCCGCAGCCAGGATGAGCAACAGCGTCAGGTAAATGCCTCGCCAGATCATGAGAGATTGGCTGGTCGAGAGAGCAATTCGAGCAGCAGACGCACTGCGTTTTCCACGTCGGCGCTGTCTACCATCTCAGAAGGGGCGTGGATATAGCGGCAAGGGATCGACAGGCAGCCGGTTGGCACACCTGCCCGGCTGAGCTGGATGGCGCGCGCGTCGGTGCTGCCGCGCTCCAGAATCTCAAGTTGATAGGGCAATCCGGCGTTTTCGGCGACGCGCTGCATCCATGCCACCAGGCGCGGGTCGGTCAGCATGCCGCTATCGCGTACTTTGATTGCAGGACCTTTTCCCAGGCTGACCTCCATCTTGATCCCTTTAGGGGTGTCACCTGTATCGGTGACATCAACCGCCAGCCCGATGTCAGGATCGAGGCTGAAAGCGGCGGTGGTAGCGCCGCGCACGCCCACCTCCTCCTGCGCGCTGAAGACGAAAAGGAGTTGATGAGGGGTGGATCGAATCTGGCGCAGGGTCTCGATCAACACCGCCACGCCGACGCGATCGTCCATGGCTTTTGCTATCCACCTCCTGCCCAGGTCGGCAAAGGGTCGCTCGAAGACTGCCACGTCGCCGATGTGCACGGGACAGGTCTCGCGGCTGGTGGCGCCCAGGTCGATGTACAACCGATTCAGGTCGGGGAAGTTGTTGCCTTCCTCGGCGCGCTCTCTGCCGATCACACCCAGGGCGCTGTTCAGGAATCGCACCCTGCTGCCTGGCAGGTGTTGGGCTTTGACCGCACCCAGGTTGGTGAAGCGGGCGAAGCCTTGTTCGTCAACGTGGGTGACCATTAGCCCGATCTCATCCATATGAGCTGCCAGCATAATCCGTTTCCCATTTGGAGCAACCTGTCCCGTTACTGCAATCAGGTTGCCGAGGGCGTCAACATGCAATTCGTCAACCAAGGGTTGAATTTCCGAGCGGATCACCTCTCGGACGAAGCCTTCATATCCGGGCGGACCATCGGTTTCGACAAGTTTTTGAATAAGCGGTTTCATGTAAGCTCCTGAGATGTTGCACTGAGCGTGGCGACCAGAAATGGAGCATTGTAATGCGGTATTCAACGATCCTGGCTCAAGATGTGCGGCTCCAGGCGTTGTAGAGCGGCGTGGACCAGAGCCAGTGTCTGCCTCCAATCGGCAAGCCGGGCGATCGAGGCGGCGGTATGGGCGTAGCGAGCCGGAACGGACACAGAAACGCTGGGCACGCCGGCGCGCTGCCGATGGATGGCGCCAGCATCTGTGCCGCCCCCGCCAGGCTGGCGGATTTGATAAGGGATACCGGCGCTTTCGGCTGTTTCGACTAAAAAACGCACCAGGCGCGGGTCCGAGATTGTCCGGCTGTCGGCAAGGTAGATGGCTGGACCACCCCCCAGACGGGTGTTGTATTGGGCGTTTTCTGAGCCATCCCAGGCGGGTAAATCGTAGGCGGGGGTGCAGTCCAAAACGAACGCCAGGTCGGGGTTCAATCTATAAGCAGCCACCTGCGCCCCGCGCAAACCCACTTCCTCCTGAACGGTAAAAGCAGCCAGTAGCTCGATGTTACCCGGGGCGAGTCTCAGCAGCTCAATCAAGGTTGCCACCCCCAGGCGGTTATCCAGAGCTTTGGCGCGCAGGCAATCTCCGAGGCGCAGGAAGGGTGTGGCGAACGTTGCTCGATCCCCCGCTTTGACTTTGGTGGTTTCTCCGCCGGTGTCGATGCGCAGATTCTCAAGCGGAATCGTGCGGCTGAGTTCATCGTCGCTGGTCAGGTGGATCGGCTTGACGCCGATCACGCCCGGGATATGCTCCCGTCCGATCCAGACCAGCTTGCCCGGGAGTTGACGTGGGTCGATGCCGCCGACGATATCAAAGCGGTAGAAACCATCCTGGTCGTCGTGAATCAGCATAAACCCGACTTCATCCATGTGAGCAGCCAGCATGACTCGCAGACGTGCTTCCCCCTGAGCGTGTTTAACCGCCAGCACGTTCCCCAGAGCGTCAGTGTAGACCTCGTCCACATGGGGACGAACCTGCTCCAGCACAATTTTGCGCACTTCGCTTTCATCGCCTGATACTGCGCATGCCTGGCATAACCGCTTGAGCAGCTTGAGCTGCGCTGCGCCGATTGTGGGGGTCTTTATGGTTTGATCCTTCGAGGCTGTCATCCAGGCATCTCCAGGTCAATCTTTCCAGGTGAGCAGTTCCATGGTTTGCCCGCTCAAGCTGGCGGCAAATTCAGCCACCAGGCGACCGGCGCGGCGAATATCCTTGAGCGAGACCATTTCCACGGGAGTGTGCATGTAGCGCAGCGGGATACCCAGTACCATGGTCGGGATGCCTTCCGCTGTTACCTGGATGCCAATGGCATCGGTGCCGGAATGGCGCGGCATCACCTCGATTTTATAAGGAATCTCCAGCCGCTCCGCCAACTCCTTGAAGGCTTGATGTAAGCCAGGGTGGATGTTTGGGCCATATCCCAAGGTCGGGCCTTTCCCGATTGGGAAGGTGCGATAACTTGGGCTATCAGGACTCGACCCCCAGGTGACATCGATCACTATCGCCAGATCTGGACGGAGCTGAAAGGCAGAAGTCATTGCGCCGCCCAAGGTTACTTCCTCTTGCGTGGTTGCCACTGCCCATACATCCCAGGCGACCTGCCGGCTTTGTAATTCGTCCAGGGCGTGAGTGAGGGCAACGACGGAGGCGCGGTTGTCCAGGTAGTTGCCGACCAGCAGTTCATTTGGCATTTCAACCGGCGGCTGGGCGAATGAAATCAGGTCACCGGCGCGTACGCGCTGCGAAACCTCGCCTGGCGGTAAACCGGTGTCCACCAGCAGATTTTCCAGCCTGACGGGTCCATTCTGGTTGCTGGGTGGGAGAAGGTGGGCAGGCGGCTGTACGATCAAACCGGGCAGGTCCTCACGTCCATGGATGGTCACCGGTTGTCCAGGCAGGACGCGTGGGTCCAGACCGCCTAACTGAGTGATGCGCAGGAAGCCATCCACAATTCCGGTGACCATTAAACCGATGGCGTCCATGTGGGCAGCCACCAGCAGGCTTCGCCTCGGTTGCTCGCCGCAGCCGCGTTTGAGGGCGTGCAGACTGCCCAGGCGGCTGACGCTGAGCTCATCCACCAGCGGTTGCCAGGTCGCCTCGATCAGTTCGCGAATCGGGGTTTCGTGACCGGATAGACCAGAAATGGAGATCAATTTCTTGAGCAGGGGGAGGATTTCAACCATAATGTGATCGTCGGCAGATAATGGCTTTGGCGTTCTCAGGGTGAAGTCGAGCTGGGAGTGTTAGTCGCCTCGTCGGGAGGGATTTCCGTTGCGGTTGGCGTGGAGGTGTCTGTGGCTGGCGGAGAGGTGGGTGTCAAGGTAGGCGATGGGGTGGCTGTCTCCGTTGGTGTAAGCGTTGGCGTGGGCGATGGGGTGATCGTCATGGTGGGCGTTGGCGTGAGCGAAGCTGTGGCGGTTGGGGTGGCTGTGCCGGTGGCGGGCAAAGGGCTGGGCGAGCTGGTAAGGGTGGGGAATAAAGTCATGGTCGGGGTGGACGAGGCGGCGGGAGTTGGTGAGACAGTCTCTGGCACGCTCCGTTCTGGCGCCATGAAGGCGGCGAATAACCCAAGGCAGTAACAGGGGAGCGTAGCCAGGATTACAGCTACAAGGACCAGCCGTATTTGCCTGCGAGTCTCCGGGTTGGATTGCATCGAGGCGCCTCAAATCTAGTTGATGATAACATCAGGCGGTGATGGTGGCAAGGCGGGTTGAAGAATGGTCGTGATCTCCCAGTTTTATGGTAAAAAAAAAGAAAGTAATGGATTGGGTCTACCTCTCCGCCCACCTGGACGATGTTGCTCTGTCTTGCGGCGGTCTGGTTTGGGAGCAGGCGCATGCGGGTTTGCGACCCAGCATCTGGACGATCTGCGCCGGCGACCCGCCGCCTGGCGTTCTCTCCCCTTTTGCGCATGCCTTGCACGACCGCTGGCAGAGCGGGGAGGAAGCGGTCAAACAGCGCCGTGCAGAAGATATTGCCTCCTGCCGGGTGTTGGGGGCTTCCTACCGCCATCTTCCCATTCCGGATTGTATTTACCGCCGCGGACCAGGCGACGGAGAGGTCTTGTACCCAACCGAAGCGTCGCTGTTTGGGGCGCTGCATGAACAGGAGGCTGGTCTGGTTGAGCGGTTGTCAGAAGAGCTCGCCAACAGCCTGCCGCGCCAGGCAGTGGTGGTTGCGCCGTTGGCAATCGGTGGACACGTAGATCACCGCTTGACTCGCGCCGCGGTCGAAAGGCTGTTCCTCGATCCTCCCGCTGGGGTGGGATGGTTCCTGTGGTACTATGCTGATTATCCCTATGCCGGCAAACATTCCGCTGAACTGGCGCAGATCTTGCAGGATGAAAGCTGGGAATGGTGCATTTTTCCCGTCAGCGGGCGCGGCTTAGACGCCTGGCAGCGTGCAGTGGCGGCGCATGCCTCCCAGATCAGCACATTCTGGCGTAATCTGGAACAGATGCGCCTCGAACTGACAGCCTATGCTCGTCAGTCAGGCGGTCTGCGCTTGTGGCGGCGGAAGAGCTCTAGATAATGAACAGGCGTTCTAATCTTGCATTAGAAAATCACTTGTGTTAAAATCGGCGTGCGGCGAAGCAGTAAGTAAGCTTTTTTCCATACGCCGCTTCTCTTTTCAAAGGTGACTGCAACGACGAAAGGTTTATTCAACTTCAGTAAGGCAGGAAGGCAAAATGCCCACGTCATTCTTGACCCGAGAGGGCTATCTCAAGTTACAGGAAGAGTTGGAGTATCTGCGCACGGTCAAACGCCAGCAAGTTGCTGAACGCTTGCACGAAGCCATGGAAGGCGGAGAGCTGATCGAGGATGCAGAATACGAAGCCGCTAAAAACGAGCAAGCGTTCGTAGAAGGGCGTATCCAGGAGCTTGAGATCTTGCTTGCCAACGCCCGCGTGATTGGTGAGACCAACCATGCAGGGGTGGTTCAGGTCGGCGTCACGGTGACGGTGCAGGAGGAGGGCGGCGAACCGGAGGTCTATACGATCGTTGGCCCGGCAGAAGCCAACCCGCGCAATGGGCGCATCTCCAACGAATCGCCTCTGGGGCGAGCGTTGATGGATCACCGCGCTGGCGATGTGGTGCGGGTAGATGCTCCCGGAGGCTCGTTCATGGTTCGCATCCTCAAGGTGGAGTAAATTTGGGGCGCGTCTCAAAGCCCCGCGCAGGCTATTCTTGCGCGGGGCTTTTTCTTAATCAGGAGTGTGTGCAACGATGTCGGCTGAATTGTCCAATTTAGAGCGAATCCGGTTGGAGAAGGTAAAAACCCTGCGTCAGCAGGGGATAGAGCCCTATCCCACGCGCGCCAACCGCACGCATACCAGCCGGGAAATCTGCCGCCTGTTTGAGCAAGCCGAGGCGAGCGGCGATGAAGTTCACCTTACCGCCACGCTGGCAGGGCGCTTGCGCTCGATGCGCCCGATGGGTAAGATCACCTTCGCCCACATCGAAGACGGCGATGGACGCATCCAGCTCTTTCTGCGCGCCAATGAACTTGGTCAGCAGGCGATTGACTTTTTCAACCGTGAATTCGACCTGGGGGATTTCATCCAGGCTTCAGGCGAGATGTTTCGCACGCGTACCGGGGAAATCACCCTGAGGGTGCATGAGTTCCGTATGCTGGCAAAAGCGATCACGCCTTTGCCTGCCGCCAAGGACGAAATTGTGGATGGTCAGGTCGTGCGTCACGCCACGCTGAGCGATCCCGAGACGCGCTACCGCCAACGTTACGCCGATCTGGCGATCAACCCCGAAGTGCGCCAGATCTTCCGCACCCGGGCTGCTATCTTGCGCGCCTTGCGCGAATTCCTGGACCGGCGCGGCTTCCTGGAGGTGGAGACGCCCATCTTACAGCCCATTTACGGCGGGGCGGCGGCGCGCCCCTTCATCACCTACCACAATCAGCTCAAACAGGAGTTGTACCTGCGCATCTCTTTTGAGTTGTATTTGAAGCGGCTGCTGGTGGGCAATCTGGAGCGCGTCTATGAAATCGGGCGCGATTTCCGCAACGAAGGGGTGGACCGCACCCATAACCCTGAATTTACTCAACTGGAGTTCTACTGGGCTTACGCCGACTATGAGCAGGTGATGGCGCTGACCGAAGAGATGATCGCCTTTGTCGCCGACCGGGTTTTGGGAGAGCGCAACCTCACCTACGGCGGGAATGTGATCAACCTGGAACCGCCCTGGCGGCGTTTAGAGCTGCGCCAGGGGCTGTTAGAAGTCTGCGGTATTGATATTAACGCCTGTCCCACAGCTCAAAGCCTGGCGGACGCCATGCGTCAGCGCGGCATGCAGCCAGACCCCAACGCCACGCGCGGCAAGCTGATTGATGGGCTGCTGGGCGATTTCCTCGAACCGATCCTGATTCAGCCCACCTTCGTCTACGACTATCCGCGCGATATCTCACCGCTGGCGAAGAGCAAGCCCGGCGACCCCTCCACCGTCGAACGTTTCGAGGGCTTCATGGCGGGGATGGAATTGTGCAACGCCTTTACCGAGCTGAACGATCCAATTGACCAGGAGGCGCGCTTTCTGGAGATGGGTCGCGATTACGCCGTAGATGATGAAGAACGTCATCCGATGGATGAGGATTACCTGCGCGCTATGCGCTACGGCATGCCGCCGAACGGCGGTTTCGGGATGGGAATTGATCGGCTGACCATGTTGTTCACCGACAGTCCCAATATTCGCGAGGTGATCCTCTTCCCACACCTGCGGGAGCGCGAGTGAGGCTTGACAGCCTCGCGTCCTCAGGTATAATCCCAACATTCGCTGAGAAAATGCTGGCGCGGAGACAGATCATCCTGAGCGTACTACAGAGAGCTGCCGGTTGGTGCAAGGCAGCCGCCAACGGGATGTGATCCACTCCGCCGATCCCTTTCGAAGAGGGGTCAGCTGCTCCCGCAGGGGCTTGCCGTAAGGGAGACCGGTTTCGCCGGTTAGCGCGAACTCGAGGCTGTCTGCGCTCAAGAGCGTGGACGGCGAAAGCAGGTGGCACCGCGAGCGCCCCACTCGTCCTGCATGGAGAGGGGCGCTTTGTATTTTTGAGCTCCATGCAGCCTGCTTTTGTCCTGTGACGCAGGCTGGAGCTGAGAATTACCAGGCGGAGGTGTATCATGATCGATATCAATCTCATCCGTGAGAAGCCAGAAGTGGTGCGGCGGGCGATGGAAGCGCGCCAGATGGACCCTGCTCCGGTGACGCAGGTGCTGGAGTTCGACCAACAGCGCCGGGATTTGATCCAGCAGGTGGAAGCGCTCAAAGCCCAGCGCAACCAGGTCTCCAAGGAGATCAGCCTGATCAAAGATGCCCAGGAGCGGCAGGCGAAGATCGAGGCGATGCGCCAGGTTGGCGATCAAATCGCTGCCCTGGATGAACACTTGCGCCAGATCGAAAGCCAGTTAGACCAGGCGATGGCAATCATTCCGAACCTGCCCGATTCACGCACGCCGTATGGCAAGGATGAGCATGATAATGTGGTGTTAAAAACCGTTGGCGAGCCCCCGGTTTTCGCCTTTCAACCCAAGGCACATTGGGATTTAGGTCCGGAGCTGGGCATCATCAACTTCGAACAAGGGGTGAAGATTACTGGCTCGCGCTTTTACGTGCTCAGCGGCGCCGGCGCCCGTCTGCAGCGGGCTTTGATCGCCTGGATGCTTGACCTGCACGCTCGCCAGGGTTACACCGAAAAGTACCCTCCCTTTATGGTGAAGAGTGCCACCCTGTTTGGCGCCGGACAACTCCCCAAATTTCAGGATAACCTCTACAAAGACCACGAGGAGGACCTGTGGATGGTGCCGACCGCCGAGGTGCCCCTGACCGGCTTGCACATGGACGAGGTGCTCGAGGAAACCGACCTGCCGCGCTACTATACTGCCTACACACCTTGCTTTCGGCGGGAGAAGATGAGCGCGGGTCGGGACGTGCGCGGCATCAAGCGCGGTCACCAGTTCGACAAGGTGGAAATGTACATCTTCTGCACGCCCGAGGATTCGCCAGCTGCTTTTGAGAAGATGGTAGCCGATGCCGAGCAAACCTGCGCCGAACTTGGACTGGCGTATCGGGTAGTGCAGCTCTGCACCGGCGATCTCGGCTTCGGATCGGCGATCACTTACGATATTGAGGTTTGGGCGCCGGGCTGCGGCGAGTGGTTGGAGGTCTCCTCGATCTCGAACGTCACTGATTTTCAAGCGCGCCGCGCCAACATCAAGTACCGCCCCAAGGGCGGCGGACGACTGCGCTATGTGCATACGCTCAATGGTTCGGGATTGGGGTTGCCGCGCACATTGATTGCGGTGTTGGAGAACTATCAACAGCCCGATGGCACGGTGGTGGTGCCGCCGGTGCTTCGCCCCTGGATGGGTGGCATTGAAACCATCCGACCCGAAAAGTGAAGCGGATATGATGAGGTCGAGGTAATGGGAAACCTGCCGGATTGGCTGCGCATTTCGATCTTTGGACTTACCCAACTGGTCATCTTAATCGGGCTGGTGGGTCTGGTGGTGCCGATCTTTCCAGGGATACTGGTGATCTGGCTGGCGACGCTAGGCTATGGAATTGTCACCGGTTTCACACCATGGGCGATATTCTTCTTCGTTGTTATTACGCTGCTGATGATCGCCGGCACCACGGTGGATAACATCATGATGGGCGCAGGGGCGCGCAAGGGGGGCGCCTCCTGGCTCACCATCGGCGTGGCTTTGCTGGCGGGTGTGATCGGCACATTGCTGCTTCCGCCTTTTGGCGGGCTGATCGGCGCGCCCCTGGGCATTCTCATCCTGGAGTTATGGCGCACGCGAGAACTGAAAAAAGCCTGGCAGGCTCTGATTGGCATGGCTGCTGGATGGGGGCTATCGGTATTCATCCGCCTGGGGATTGGGGCGGTGATGATGGCGCTCTGGTGGCTGTGGGTCTGGCTGGGCTAGGCGGATTGGCGTTCCTTACGGCTTGAAATACACCATTCCAGCCCCGCTGCGTTCCAAGCCCTCTTCTGCCCAATAATCCATCCAGGCTGAATCTTCTGCGAACAGGTTGAACAGCGCCGGGATAGCACGCTGGTCGCCGATTAAAGCGATAGCGCGCGCTGCCTGCATGCGCTCCATCGGAGAGCCGTTATTCAAAACCTCCAACAGCGCCGGCACCGCAGGCGCGCCGATCGCCACCAGCGCGTTGGCTGCCAATCGCGGGAGCAACGCGTCACGTTCCCGCAGCAGGGAGATCAACGCCTCGATGGCTTGGGGTGATGGCTGCCTGGTAAGCGCCAGGGCAGCACACTGGCGTACCGAGGCGTCGGGGTCACTCAAAGCGGATATGAATATAGGGACAAGATCATCGCCAGGCAATTCAGCCAGCAGGCGCAGCGCCCACCAGCGCTTGTCAGGATCGGGGTCGTTCAAAAATGGTTGTATAAAGGGCAGCACTGCCTTGCCCAGCTTGGCAAGGCGCATGACGCTTGCCTCGGCGCGCTGGTCGTCTCCGCTGGTCAGCTCAGCCAGGAGCGATTCGATCTCGTCCATCAGGGTGGTGGCTCCGTTCATTCATCCGGCGGAGGGATGGGCAGATCGGCGACAGCGACGTTGATCCATTTGTCGCCCTCGTCGATCAACATCACTGGAATATCCTGGCGGATCGGGTATTTTCGACCGCACTCTTTGCAAATAAACCAGCTCTCGCGGTAGTACTCGAGTAAGCCCTCTTTCTCCTGCACACAGGCGGGGCAGCGAAGGATTTCTATCAACTCTTGACTGACCATGTGGCCTCCTCTCGATTCTCCCGTACTCGCTTCACCTATCGAGCGATTCAATCAGGCTAATCCTCTTCGCCCTCATCCTCGGGGATGTCTGTGCCGGGCCCGTATTCATAAACCGCCCGCCAGGGCAGGTAATGCGTACTGAATACATCCTTGAAGTACACCTGCCCATTGCGGTAGACGGTGCGATAGACCGTCACATCCGCGCCATCTGCTTCCCAATCCACCTGGCGGATTTCGCCGCGCTTCAGCTCAGGGTTTTCCTGATAGAGCGGCTCGGGTGCTTCGACGATGTTTTGTAAGCCGGTCGTCTCCCATTCGACTTTGCGCCCGTCGGAGGTGGAGTAGAACTTCCATGTCAACCGTCTGGCATCCACGTTCACATAAGTCTCCATAAGCAGCCAGTAAGGTGTGTCGTTGGTAAAGCGGAAGTCCACTACCGGAGTGTACACTGTGGCGTCCAATCCTGCCAGGTCCGGGTTTATTTTGCCGGATGCCACCTGTTCGTAATAAGAGACGCGGTATGCATGTGGATAGCGCTCCACCACCGGGTATCCGCCGAAGAACACGGTGCGGAAAAGCGTGGTGCTCACCTGGCACACCCCTCCACCCACACCCTTGATGGTGCGATTACCATAGATGATCAGAGCTTCGGCATAACCGCTGTCCAGGCTGACGTCGCCCAGTGCTTCTCCCATCGAAAAGGTGGCGCCAGGCGGGACCAGCACGCCATGAAAGCGGGCGGCGGCGGTTTTGATGTTCTGGATGCGGGCGGTGCTGGAGCCGTAGAAATATGTGGATTGAGCGCTCACCAGCTCGCGAATGCCCAATTTTTCGGCGGTGGCATCGTTGCCAACGGTCGGGTTGGTGATGTCCAGCGCCAGCGACACCGTATGTTCTCCCTGAACGAGTTTGTTCTGAATTTCCTGAATGCTTGCCTCGATGTTCACCTGACGCCCGATCACCGCCGGCTGAATCAGCTCAAGCTGGCGGGTCTCATCGTTGAAGATGAAGCGAGCGTCGGCGGGGCGCTGGAAGACTTCTGGCGCGATGCCCTCCAGAAAGGCGCGCAGGCGGCTGGCATCCAGCCCCACCTGGTAGCTGCTGTCCACCCGGTTGATGGTCAGCATCCCAGCCAGCGCCTGGGGTTCCAGCTTCCACGGACCGGGATCGCCTGATTGGGCGTTGGGGATGTGCAAGAAGAGCGGGGCGCTCAGGATCTTGCGTGCGATCTCGGCTTGGGAGCTGGCGTCCAGGATGGCTGGCGGTTGCTCTTGGATGACCAAGGGGATGACGCCGTCGCGCAGGCTGCGGAGCTGCGCTTCCAGCGCGAGCAAGGTGGCGTCGATATCCAGCGTGCGCCCGATTTGCCCGGGCGTGGCGGTTACGTCGGTGCCGCTGATCGCCAGCGAGGCTTCAACTGTCGGACGGTTCACTTGTTGCGCCAGCGTTTCCAAGTAGCGCCTGGATGCGCGCTGATCGTATATCACCAACGGCGGGAGATCAACGCCTGCGTACCATGCCTTCAACTGATTGAGAGGTCGCAGGAAAGGGTTGCCCTGGCGCCCCCAATGATAGGCTGCCCAGGCGTTCATTTGCGCGTCGATATGGAAGCCGAGTTCCGCCGGCGTAGCCACCCAAACTTGTTCCCCCTGAAATACAATCTTACCGGATCGAGCGTAAGCCAGTCGTCCTGCCAGTATTTCTGCTGCCTGCTCCACGCTCCTCCCCGAAATGTCCACCCCGGCGACCGAAACCCCCGGATATATCTTTCCCGCGTATGCCAGGTCAAAGCCAATCAGGCAAGCCAGGAGCAGGACCATAAACAGCGCTAACCCGCCTGTCAGAGCCAGCGCAGCTTGCAGGAACACATTTGCCCCTGATATGGTCACCGGCTTGGTTGCCATGCGCGTTGTCGTCATCTCACCGTTAATCCATCAAGCATTTGAGCTATCAACCAGTCCACCGGTTGCCCGGCAATGCAATTTTACCAAAAGGCGCGCCCGGGTTAGGAAGCCAGTGCAGGTGATACAGGTGCGGCACATCTGATAAACCGGCATTACCGCTGTTGCCCGCGCTGAGGGTCTATCCCTTACCTCTTCGTGTATAATCCTTTGCGTATCCAACGCAGTTTGGCGTGCCTAAGGAATGCCAGGCGGGACGCCTGGAACTTTGCCAGAGTTTCCTGCGTCTCTTCTGACAGAGGAGAGAGGTTTCATGTCCCGATATAAGCGTATATTTAATTACCAGACTCGCCTGGCAGTCTGGATGTTCCCCCTGTTCGTATTGATTTTGACGCTGGCTTGCTCCGCTCCCGCTTTGTTGCGCCGGGCTACTCCAACTTCCACCGCGCCAATTGCGCCATCGGCGACCCTTCCCGTGGCTTCTCCAACTCCATTGGTGCTCCCGCCGGCGATTGTGGAGACAGACCCGCTGCCCAACGCTGAGCTGGGCTTGACCGCGCCCATCGCTTTCTACTTCAACCAACCTATGCAGCGCGACTCGGTTGAAACTGCTCTCAAGTCTCGCTTGAAGGTGGCAGGTAGCCTTCAGTGGAAGGATGACTCCACTCTGGTTTTCACCCCTGAAGAGCCCTACCAGCCCGAAAGCGAAATCAGCTTCGAATTTGGCGATTCGGCGCGTTCCCGGCAGGGATTGGCGTTGCCTATTCCGGTGAGCTACACGTTCCGCACCGTCGGTTATCTGCGGCTGACGCAATCTTTGCCAGAAGCAGAGGCGACGGATGTCAACCCAACCTCGGCGGTTGTGGCGGCTTTCAATTATCCGGTGGTGCCGCTGGGCGCCGACCCCGCCTCCCTGCCTCCAGCATTCAGCCTGGATCCCGCCGCCGCGGGTCGTGGCGAGTGGATCAATACCAGCACCTTTATTTTCTATCCGGAACCAGCCCTGGAAGGGGGTAGATCCTATCAGGTGCGCCTCAATCCGGAACTGAGGGGGCTGGAAGGCAGCCCATTGCAGGATGTTGAAGGCTGGTCGTTCACCACCGCACCGCCGCGCCTGGTCTCCGTCGAGCCTGCCGGCGAAGGCAAACCGATTCGCCTGGATCGTGAGATTGTTCTCGCTTTCAATCAGCCCATGGATGCTGCCAGTGTTGAACGTAGCTTTTCCCTGGTTGGTGCTGATGGAGAAACCGTGCCGGGCGAGTTCCAATGGGATGAAAAGCGCACCACCCTCACCTTTTCGCCCGCCAGTTTATTAAAGCACAGCACAACCTATATCTTGCGCCTGGATGGGAGCGCACAGGCACTCGGCGGTACGCCGCTGGGTAGTTTCACGGAGATTATCCTGAACACCGTCGCCCCATTGGCTGTGGTCGGCGCCAATCCGGTTGAGGGAAGCGTCAAGGGCTACTACGATGGAGTGTATCTCTACCTGAATGGGCCGGCGGGGGTGCAGGATGTCAAGCCGTATCTCAGCGTAACCCCCGCGGTGACCAATCTCAGCGTCTGGTACAACGAGTACGACTATTCGCTGAGCATCTTCGCCGATTTCTTTCCCGATACCAGCTATACTGTGCGCCTGTCCGCGGAGCTGCCTGACCCGTGGGGTGGCAATATGGGTGAGGATTTTGTGCTCAACTTTCGCACCGGCTCTATCCCCGCTGGACTGTATCTGACGAACGCCTCGGAAGCGCTCTTCCTCACGCCTCAAGATGCGTCCATCCGGGTGCAGGCGACGAATTATTATCAGGTGCCCATGGCGCTGGGCGGCGCGCCTCTGGCGGATTTCATTGCGATGACCGGTTCGGACAATGCTTATACGATTCGCCAAAGCTACGCCTCTCCCGATCAACGCACCTGGCGGCAGAATCTGTCTCTGACGCGGAACCTGACACAAGAGGTAGATCTCTATCTGACGCCAGATCGCCAGCCGCTCGAACCCGGACTTTATTATCTAAGAATCGCCACCTCGCAGGACCAAGACAACCAGACCGTCACCTTGCTGGTGGTCAGCAATGTCCATTTACTTTTCAAGCTCAGCGCCACCGAAGCGCTGGTTTGGGCGGTTGACTTGCGCACCAATACTCCCGTGGCGGATGCACCCATCACCATCCTGGACCGCTCAGGCTCGCCACTGGCTTCAGGGCGCACCGACAGTCAGGGGGTGTTCCACGCCCCCATTGCGCCGATAAAGGATGTTTATAGCACAGCTTACGCCGTGCTGGGAACCCCGGGCGAGGAGCTATTCAGCCTGGCGCTTTCGACTTGGAACACGGGGACTGGTCCCTGGGATTTTGGCATCGCCACTGATTTTAGCGGTCCAACCCTTAAGGCATACCTGTACACCGACCGTCCCATCTACCGTCCAGGTCAAACGGTTTACTTCCGCGGCGTGGTGCGGCAGGCGTACAACGGGCGATATACGCTTCCGGAGATTGCCAGCCTGCCGCTCAAGCTATACAAGAACTACAACGAAGAGATAGCCAGTTTTGAGCTGCCGCTCTCGGAATATGGGACGGTTCATGGGGAATATGCTCTGCCGTCCGACGCCCAACCGGGCGACTATCGCCTTGCCAGTCCCGAGGACGAGTTTAGCATCGCTGTCTATTTCAAAGTGGCAGAATACCGCAAACCAGAGATCGATGTGCAGGTGGATTTGTCACCTGACCAGGCGTTGGCGGGTGAAACATTGGTAGCTGATGTGAAGGCGCGTTACTTCTTCGATGCGCCTGCCGGCAACGTCCCTTTGCACTGGACGTTGCTGGAAGCCCCTGCGCCTTTTTCCCTCCCGGGCTACCAGGTGGGTCTGGAAGATACGCGCTGGCTGGAGGCTTACTATTTTGGCGACTTTATGTTCGATAACCAGGTCGCCTCAGGCGAAGCCTTGACCGACCCCGAGGGAAAACTGCGGTTGGAATTGCCCACGCAAGCGCTGGATGAGCGCAAGCGCTACACCCTCGAAGTGACGCTTACGGACGAAGGCGGCTTCCCGGTCAGCGGACGCGATAGCGTGGAAGTCAATCCGGCGCAGTACTTCATCGGCGTGCGCCCCGACGCCTGGGTGGGACGGGCTGACGAGCAGACCGGTTTTGAAGTGTTGGTTGTGGATTGGGAGCGCAATCCCGTGGGGAATCGCAGCCTGCGCGCTGATTTCCAGAAGGTGGTCTGGGTGAGAGAAGAGCCGCCGCCGGGCGATCGCCGCGGCATGCTGCCGCGCTTTGTCCCCCAATACACGCCGGTAGGCAGCGTCGATTTCCAGACCAGCGCAGAGGGCAAAGCCCGCCTGTCTTTCACACCCCCCGAACCCGGCACCTATCAACTCGATGTCACTGGCGATGGCGCTCGCACGCAGGTCTTGCTCTGGGTTGGTGGTCCTGGACAGGCGGTCTGGCCTAACCTGCCCAATCAGCGCCTGCGCCTGACCGCAGACCGACAGGAGTATCAACCGGGGGATACCGCCCTGGTTTTCGTGCCTAACCCTTATCCTGCGAATACCCCTGCTCTGGTGACCATCGAGCGCGGCACGATCCTGCGCCATCAGGTGGAAACTATCCCCTCCGGCGGGGGTAGCCTGAGTATCCCACTCAGCGCCGATGATGCGCCCAATGTCTACGTCTCGGTCACGCTTCTGAGCCGCAATGAGCAGGGTCGCCTGGATTACCGTCAAGGTTACCTGGGGTTGTCGGTTGCGCCGCTCGAGCAGATTTTGAACGTCTCGCTTGTCAGTCAGCCAGAACGGGCTGGCCCGGGTGAAGAGGTAACCCTGGAAATTCAGGTGACAGACGCGTTCGGGCAGCCGGTGCAGGGTGAATTTTCACTTTCGCTGGTTGACTTGGCAGCCCTGGCGCTGGCTGATCCCAACGCGCCGGATATCGTACCCGCCTTTTACGGTAACCAGCCGCTGGGGGTGCGTACAGGGTTGCCGCTTGGGGCATATCCGTTCGTCGAAAGTCAGGCGCCGGTTGGGGGCGGCGGAGGCGGCGGTGAATTCAGCCCTCCCTTTGTGCGCGAAAGATTCCCCGATACAGCTTATTGGAATGCTGAGGTGCTCACTGATGCTGATGGTCGCGCTCGAGTGACCATCACCTTGCCTGATAACCTGACTACCTGGCAAGCCACTGCGCGCGGCGTGACCGTAGATACGCGCGTTGGGCAGGCGGAGGCGCGCCTGGTTGCTACCAAGGAACTCTTGATCCGCCCGGTGACGCCGCGTTTTGCGGTGGTTGGCGACCACATTCAACTGGCAGCTGTGGTCCAGAATAACACCACTGAGACGCTTCAGGTGTCTGCTTCTTTGCAGGCTTCTGGTGTGCTTCTGGATGATCCAGCCAGCGCCACTCGTGTGGTTGAGGTGCCCGCCAACGCACGAAGCCGGCTGGAATGGTGGGGGACGGTGCAGGACGTGGAAAGCCTGAACCTGCTCTTTGCCGCTGCAGCTGGCGACCTGCAGGACGCCGTGCGACCGGCTGGCGGTCGGATACCTGTACACCGCTACACCGCGCCACAGACCTTTGCCACCTCTGGCATCCTGGAAGAAGGTGGGCAGCGCCTGGAACTGATCAGTCTGCCGCGCTCCTATGACCCGCAGGGTGGTAAATTAAAGGTGGAGCTTTCCTCTTCCCTGACCGGCTCTATGTTCGGGGCGTTGGAGGTTCTGGAAAGCTACCCTTACGAATGTACAGAGCAAACCATCTCACGCTTCCTGCCCAACCTGGAACTCTATCGGGTGTTGCAGCAGTACCAGGTCAGTTCGCCTGTCGTCCAGGGGCGGTTAGGGCGCACGCTGCAAGATGGGTTGGATCGTCTTCAGCTCTATCAAAACCAGGATGGAGGCTGGAGCTGGTGGCAAGGGGGCGAAAGCGACCAGCATGTGAGCGCCTACGCCCTCTTCAGCCTGGCGCGCGCCCGCCAGGCTGGCGCGCTGGTGAGCGAAACCGCGATCCAGCGCGCGGTGGGGTATCTGACAGCCACCCTGACCCCGGCTTTCTCCCTGGCTGAGAGCTGGCAGCTCGACCGACTGGCGTTCGTCCACTTCGTCCTGGCGCAGGCAGGAGCGGGTAGCCCGACGGAGGCTGAATCGCTGTATCAGATGCGGGATCGACTCAGCCCCTGGGCGCAGGCGTTGCTGGCGCTCACGCTGGAAGGACTCACGCCAGGCGCCTCTTCTGCACGAACACTGCTCTCTGATCTTCAGACTTCGGCTATCCGCTCGGCGACCGGCGTCCATTGGCAAGAGCCTGAACCCAACTACGTCAATATGGGTACGCCTGTTTCCACCACCGCCATGGTCGTCTATGCCCTGGCGCAATTCGACCCCAGCTCCCCACTGCTTGCCGACGCCATGCGTTATCTGATGACACATCGTCAGGCGGATGGCGCCTGGGGTTCCACCTATAGCACAGCCTGGACGGTGATGGCTGCAGCGGAGTATCTGCGCGCCAGCGGCGAATTGGCGGGCAGTTTTACATACTCAGCCGCCTTGAATAGCGCGCCCATAGCCGGCGGTCAGGCGGATAGCACGGGTGTGCCGGTTGTAACCGAGGTGCCTGTCGCTCAGCTCTACCCGGATCTTCCCAACGCTTTGAATATCCAGCGTGAGGCGGGGAGCGGTCGGTTATATTACACAGCCGCTTTGAGCGTCTATCGTCCGGTTGAGCAGGTTGCCCCGCTTGACCAGGGCGTCAGCATCCACAGGGAATTTACTCGTTCAGGCGATGTCTGCCCCCAATCTGAGCCTTGCCCGCCTGTGCAACAGGCTGCAGCAGGGGAGTTGCTCAAGGTTCGACTTATCTTAACCCTCAAGAACCCGGCTTATTACCTGTTGGTGGAAGATTACCTGCCTGCCGGCGCTGAAATTCTCAACACCGCCCTTAAAACCAGCCAGCAGGCGCCGGAATTCGAGGAGCAGCCCCGACCGCTGTACGAGCCGGACCAGCCATTTGCCAATGGCTGGGGGTGGTGGTTGTTCTCCGCGCCCCGCATCTACGACGACCACATCGCCTGGTCCGCCGATTACCTGCCTGCCGGGACGTATGAACTCACGTACTACATCTCGCTATTGCAAGTGGGAGATTACCGTGTGCTGCCGGCGCGCGCCTGGCAATTTTACTTCCCTGAAGTGCAGGGGAACAGCGCAGGAGAAATTTTCTCAATCACGCCATAGAATTCACTTCATCAGGATCGAAGATCACTTCTTCTTTGCCGGTTAGCTTTTCCTGGATTTTGCTCACCACCAGGTTCAGATGACCTGGATGAGCGACATAGTCCAGGTCATCAGCGGGCACGGTTAGCACCGGACACAGGCTGAAGTTGTGAATCCATTCCTCGTATAACGTATTGAGCTGGGTCAGATACTCGACCGTGATGTGGCGTTCGTAGTCCCGTCCGCGTTGGGATATGCGTTTGATAAGGGTGGGAACCGAAGCGCGCAGATACACCACCAGGTCGGGGGGAGGTAAGAATTCGCAGAGCACCTGGTAGAGTTCGCAGTATGCTTTATGGTCGCGCTCCGAGATGTAGCCTTGCAGATAAAGGTTGCGGGCGAATACCTCCGCGTCCTCGTAAACAGTTCGATCCTGAATGGCGGAGGTGGGGTGATCCAATAGTCGGCGGTGAATGCGCAGCCGATGGGTTAGAAAAAAGATCTGAGAGTGAAATGCCCAGGCGCGCATGTCCTGGTAGAAATCCGCCAGGTAGGGGTTCTCTGCCACCGGCTCAAAGAAAGGCTGCCAGTTGAGCCGCTGGCATAACAGGCTGACCAGGGTGGATTTTCCGACCCCGATGTTGCCGGCAACAGCGACGAATTTTTTCATTGTTCTCCTTGTTCCCTAAAGTTTAAACAGGGACGCCTGGCTCTGCGCATCAATCTGGAGCCAGATATGCCAGGCTCACTCCCGCATCATCATCCATGATAATCTCCAAATGATGATTTGCCCGGAAGTCTGCCACGCGAATCAGCCGGATGCACTCCTGCCAGCCTGCTTCTTGAGGCAGTATCTGAACAAGACAGTTTGGTGTTTTGTAAAAGAACTCTCGGTTGAAGATTACCTCAGGATCCTGAAGGTAGATAGCTATTGGGTATATCTGCGACTCCATCAGGTCTTGAAAGAAATGAGTGCCGAAAGAGGCTTCCGGCGCAGAACCGATCTCCTGACCGGTGAGTTCCACCAGCGCACGTGTGTTATAGATATCGCCGTATCCGATGGGCACACCCAGGTCCGGGTTAGAGGTGCCCCAGCGACCAGGCGCTACGCCGATGAAGCCCTCTTGCGCTAGGGCGAGGTTCAGGCGCCTGATCACCTGAGCCAGCTCCCCCCGATTGGATGGCGTGGGCAAGCTATAGTAGCCCTCGGGAGTGATGAACAGCACATAGCGGATACATGCGATGTATCCTTTAGGCGCCATACGGGGTGAAGAGAAGACGATATCCTCCTCAGCCAGGTTCTGGGGCAGACGCACTTCCTTCTCTTCCAGTTGGCTCTGAGGGCGGCATTGCAGCAGGGCGATCTCAACCTTTGGTTGAGGCGATTGTGGGTTGATCACGCGCACGGTGAATTCAGTATCTACTGGGGTATGGTAATTTGTCTCCAGAATTTGCAAGATCTTGCTCATGCGCTCGGCAAACGGCGTGCGTCGCAGCAGCCCATCGAAAGTCAGCACCAGCCGTTCGGGTTTGGATTCCCTCGGAATGCTGTGTAGAGGCGCCAGATAACCCTCCTGTTCGGTCTCTGCCAGGTAGCGCAATAAAGGATAGTGGGGACTGAGCACCTCGGCAACCGGCAATGTTTCGAAGGCGTTCGCTTCCAGGTTGATCAGGTCAACGTAGTGCTGCGAATAGTGTTGGATATCCTTGGGCGAGGCGCTTGGATGTAGCAGCGGGTGGCTCAATGCCACCAGGCGGGGATAATCGTTGCCGACCCGGTCAACAGCCCGCGTTCCAAGCCCCCACACCAACCGGATGAACCCGTCTTCACGCCGGATTTGGGGCGACCAACGGTAGATGTTGCGGCTGAACGCCACGCCGGAGGCATGGGGCAGGAAATATTTACCGAAAGGCTCCCCTTCGACGATCTGGATCAAAATCGCCATGCGCTCATCGTAATCTTGCAAGCCCTTGGCGCGCCGGTAGAGCAGCGCATCAGGGTTGAAGATGCTGGCATAGATGCGCTGGATGGCTTGGGTCAGGCGTTGCAGGTTTTCTTCTGGCGTGCCTTGATTGGGGCAGAAGTGACTTTCGTATTTCCCGGCGAATGAGGTGCCAAAATTGTCTTCCAGCAGGCTGGAAGAACGGACGATGAGCGGTTTGCGTCCAACCAGCTCCAGCAGTCCGCGCAGATTCTCCAGGATGTCGGGCGGGAATCTACCAGCCAGGAATTCCCGTTGCAGTTGCGGAAATTCTGCCCGTATCTGTTCTTCGGATTTGTATTTCTGATCCGACCAGTGCATGAGCTTGTTCAGGCTCATAAAATCATAGGTCAGGTCGGCACCAATGAAATATGAATCGGGAATACGCAAAGAGGAACGGAGTTCATCATCTCCGACCTCCATCAGGATGCGCGCCGCCAGGAGCATGCCCGCAGATTTGCCGCCGATCTTGCCCTGACCGACTTTGCGGTCGCGAATGTGGTTGAGGTCGGCGATGGTGAACCAATCTTTGGCAATGTTTACATAGGCGAGTTGGTCGCTGATCAGCGTGCGTATCAGCACTACTTTGATCTCGCGCAGGCGCGCCTCAGCCTGCTGGCGCAGTTCCGGCGGCAGGCGCTCGATCGCCTGCGCCTGCTCGAAAAGCATGCTTTGCGGCGCCAGTTCGGGGTTGAAGGAGACCAGTAATTCTTTTGCCTCGGCGCCGCGCTCCGCCAGGGTTTCACGCACCAGTTGCTCAAACAGCTCGTAGGGCAGGTTGTAGGCGAAGTAAAAGTCGGTGAGATGATCACGCACCCGCATCAGGCGCGTTTCCCAGACGTCGGTTGGCTCTTCCAGGAACGGGTTTTGCACGCCTTCCCTGGCTTGTGAGCGAATGGCTTTTTCACGCACTTCGGCTTCGAATGCCTCGACCGTGATCACGCCGCGGTTGAACAGTTCGCGGCGCATGCGCGCCCGAATGCTGCTGCTCAAAATGGGGTATTGAGCCAAAGCAAGGTAAATATTAAGCGTTCGTTCCGCGGATAGCGACGGTAACGTCATCTTTCTCAATCGCCGCGCTTGGTCAAGTGGGGAGGTGGCTGTTAGGAAGAACGAATGCAGCCGAACGACAGGGTGCGGGTTGGTTCAGCTCCCCAGGTGCATGGGCATGATCACGTGTACGAAGTTATCCTCGCCAACGGGGCGGATCACGCCAGGGCTGGTATCGCTGGTGGTTTCCAGAGCTACGTTGGGGGTTTTAATCACGTCCAGCACCTCACGCAAGAAACGCACATTGAAGGCGATGAGTTGCGCCGCGCCCTCGATGGTGGCTTCGATCACGGTCTGACTGAAGCCGGTTTCCTCGGATTGACCGGAGATTTCCACCTGCCCGGGCTGAAGCTCGCCGCCAGGGATAATATTGATGCGGGCGATGTGCGAGCCCTCGCGGGCGAAGATCTCAGCCTGCTTGCAGGCTTTCAGGAAGGCAGAGGTGGAAAGGACGGTACGGGTGTTATAACGGCGAGGAATCAACTGCTCCAGGTCGGGGTAGGAACCCTCGATCAATTGAGAGACCAGCTCCACATCTTTCATGTGGAAGATCACCTGCCCACGTCCGGGGGGCAGAACCATGGTGAGCGCCTGCTCAGAATCGGAGGAGATGCGCGCTAGCTCGGTGAGGGCGCGCGCTGGTATGACCGCGCTGATCGGGGCGGGTGCGGGCGTCGAGAGCTCTCCCCGACGGATGGACAGGCGAAAACCATCCGCGCCGGATAGCGTGATGCGATTATCCTTCACTGAAAGCAGCAAACCGGTCAGGATCGGACGAGCTTCGTCCGTCGAGGCGGCGAAAGCCACCTGCTGGATCATCTCTTTCAGATCTGCCACATTGATCTGAATCCCGTTGGCAAGATCAGGTGTGGGAATGGGCGGAAATTCCTGGGCGTCTATGCACTTTATGTCGGTATTCGAGCTGCCGCAGCGCACATTGAGCGTTTGGGTGCGCACGTTCAAGGCCATATCCACCTGTTTGTCGGTGAGGGTGCTGACCCATTCGCTAAAGGTGCGCGCGGGGACGGTGGTCGAGCCTTCCTCGATAATTCTGGCGCCGATCCAACAGGTGATGCCCAACTCCAGGTTTGTAGCCGACAGGCGCAGGCGCCCATCATCTGTGGCAACCAAAACGTTGGCGAGCACAGGCAGTGAACTGCGTGTGGACACGGCGCGCGAGACGATGCTCAAACCATGCGCCAGGTGCTCTTGCAAGACAGATACTCTCATCCTTGCCCTCTCCTCCACGGGGATATGCAAGAGTATACAACGAGGGTTAAATTTTGCCAATGCCCTATTCTGCGGTATACTTTTTATGCTCTTGCCCGCGATTTTGTGCGCCGTTTTGTGAAGTTTACCCTGGGGTTATGTTCCACGCATTTGTGCGCGCTGTGCTTTACCTGTTCTTTCACACCTTTGCCAGGGTGGAGGTGGAGGGTTTATCTAACATTCCTTCTCAGGGCGCTTTCCTGGCGGCTGCCAACCACCTTGGACGTTTGGACCCGGCTCTGGTCTATTATTTGTTGAAGCGCAGGGATGTTTACCTGTTGGTGGCAGAAAAATACCAGAAGTATGCATTGATTCGCTGGGTGGTCAAAGGACTGGATGGTATGTTCATCAACCGCTATAGCGCCGATTTCCGCCCCCTGCGGGTGATGCTGGAGCGTCTGCAACGTGGCGGCGTGTTGGTTATTGCTCCTGAAGGGACGCGCAGCAAGACGGGTGGGCTGATTCACGCCTGGTCTGGCGCCAGTTATCTGGCTGCCAAGGCGGGGGTGCCTGTGGTGCCCATGGCTGTCACCGGTACAGAAGACGCGCGGGTGGTGCAGAAATTGCGTCGGCTGCAACGAGTGCATATTCGCGTTCGCATTGGGCAGCCTTTCTACCTTCCGCCGCTGGAGCGCAGGGACCGCGAGCGCCAGTTACAGCAAGCCACCGATGAAATCATGTGCCGGATTGCCGCCTTGTTGCCGCCCGCTTATCGCGGGGTTTACGCCGATCATCCTCGCCTGGTGGAACTGCTGGGAGCGGCAGCTTCTGCCCTGTCATCCTGAATCAAATTACGCTTACTTACCAAGGTCAACTGGATAAGAGCGCCCCTGCTTCTACCTAGGGAAGCAGGGGCGCTTGCAAATCAAGGCAGCCCTCGACAGCCTAAGGCTTGGGAGGCTTTTTTGGCTTATGGAGGAGGCGCTGCTCAATTTGCTTCCACTTCATGCCGCTGCAGTACCAGTTCATAATTTGGCTGTATGGAACGCCGTACCGGCTCGCCAGCGCCAGCGCGGTGGCGTTCGGACTGGTGAGGCAACTTGCGCTGTTGGTAATGCTGCTGTCATTCTTCTTGGGTTTCGGTGGCTGCGGCTCGGGCATGGGTTTGTCCGGTTTGTTCTGGTTCTTGGGCTCAACTGTGACGGTGTCGGTGACCGGCGGAGTCGGAGTGATCTGAAGCTTGCGCAGCTCCTTCTTGATATTACCCCAACCCATGCCGCTGGACTTCATGGCGAAGATTTCCGCCACCGGCACACCGGTTTCGGCGCTCAACTGGTACGCCAGGTCAATTTCACCGAAGCCGAAGTGCTGGCAGAACCAGCCCATAATCTCTTCGTACGGGACGCCATAGCGAGCCGCCAGTTTCATCCCCGTCGGATGCGGGTCGGCGCCGACGCAGCCAACGAACACAGTGGGCGTGACAGTTACTGTCGGTGTAACAGTGACCGTAGGCGTAATGGTTACTGTGGGGGTGATGGTTGCGCCCGGCGTGGGAGTTTCGGTTGGTTCTGGCGTCTCAACCGGCTGTTCTTCCAGCGAATCGATGCTCAGCGCAATCCATTGTTCACCCATCACCATGAACTTCACCTCGACGCTGTCGCCGATATGCAGGTCGTCGTCAATCTTGGTCTCGCTGGTGATGAGCAACTCGATGCCGCTGACAACCCAGGTATCCCCTTCCATGTCTTCCAGCACACCGGTGAACTCGTTCTTGGGCTCCTTTGGCTGGGTGACCTCGACCTTATCAGCGATCCATCCGTCGCTGGTGACGCGCCCCTCGACGGAAACATAGGAACCGAGCTGCGGGTTGCCTTCCAGCATGGTCTCGGCGGTGACTTTGAAGGAGACCCCATTCACCGTCCAGGTATCGCCGACGATGTTGGAAACCACGCCTTTCAGCTCGAACTGGTAGCCTGTCAACAACGCAGACTGTCCGCTTTGAACCAGGGTTGCCTGTCCGGCGTCCAGCATGACCTTGGCGTCTTTGCTGCTCACCAGCACCTTGCCGGTGTTCACCGCGAAGCGAGCCTTACCCGATTGCTCCACTTCCACGCTGAAGATCGTCCCGTGGACGCTGGCGACTCCGGCTGGCGTCAAAACCTGGTACTGGCTTGCGCTATTGCGGAAAGGCACCACGCTGTGGCTGGTTTTCCCCGCATGCTGATCAATCGCCACCCGCAACTCTCTATTCCAGTTTCCGTCCAGTTCAGCGAGCGTCACGTCAGCTTTAGCTCCCAGGGTCATTCGGCTGCCCTCAAAGAACACCAGAGTGACCGAGGAAGCTTCGCCGGTGCGGAGGCGTTGACCGCTTTGCACCCGGTCACCTGCCTGCAACGGTTTCCAGGCGGAGGCGGAGCCATTGGCGGCGATTTCCACCCTGCCGACGACATCCATCGCCAGCGCTGCCTTTGCGTCGCGAGGACCCATCAGCCAGAAGCCGGCTCCCAGCAAGATCAGCACTACGCTGATCACCGCCAGGGTGGCAAAAGCGGGTCGCAGCCAGGGCAGGCTAAAGGTTGGCTGAAGCCGGGCACGGTGGCTGCGGCGTCGGCGGGCAGCGTTTGCCAGTTGACGGGCGGTGGAACCGTTCAATCCTGGCGAAGGATGCTCCAATTGACGAACCGCCGAAGCCAGGCTTACCAGCGGAATCAGTTCTTCCGCCCCTGGCGGCATTTCCTTCAATACTTTGTCCAGGGGCTTTCCCTGCTCCAACGCTTCGAGTTTCTGTTGTAGCAGCTCATCCAATTCAGACATAATTCACCTCCCATTCGGTGAGGATTTCACGCAAAGTGCTCAGAGCACGCCTTTGGAGACTCTTGATGGCATCTTCGCTCTTATGCAGCGTCTTTGCCACGACCGAAATCGGCAAACCATTCACGAAGCGCAGCACCACCACATCGCGCTGGATATCGCTCAAACGCGCCAGGGCTCGCCGCAGATGTTCATGCGACAGGTTACGCTCAACGGTCTTATCGACATCCTGAAATTCACCCATCAGATTCTCCTCCAGAGGAATGAAATTGCGGAGAACCGCCTTGCGATGGTGGTCAATGGCGAGGTTGCGTGCGATCTGGTAAAGCCAGGCTTCGAAACTGGACCCTTGTGGGCGGTAGCTATCCAGCGCAGTGATCATGCGCAGAAACACTTCGGACGTCAGATCCTCTGCTGCTTGCTGGTCACCCACCCGATAATACAGGTAGCGGAAGACGCCAAGCCGGTACTGCTCGTAAAGTGCTGTAATTACGCTGGCATCGCCGCTTTGAGCTCTGGCTATCGCTTCGGGAGTAGTTGCTTCAAGCATCGAGTCTCCAAGACACAACATGTGTTATGTCTGCTAGGTATAACGGATGAGAGAGCCTCAGGAGTCAGGAATCTGGTTAAGATCTATTTAAGGTTTGGGTATGATTCTGTTTGCTCTCCTCGGGCTTGCTCGTTTTCAATAAAAATAGGGCCGCCTGAAATGAACTGGTCACTGATGCAGGCCGGCCCTACCCCTGATGCGTTACCCCCTTGCTCTAGTGTACTGAACGCTCTGATAAATGATTTGTTACAGCCAATGACCGATCAGAGTTAGAAACCCCGGCTGCATTTCGCGCCGCAGGGGATTGGCGGCGGGTGGTAAAATCAGCTTATGCTACGCCTTCTCTTGACCATCATTCTCCTTATGAGTTCATTTTACCCGATTACTCTGCCCCAGCGCGCCCCTGACCAGCCAGGAGATACCTTTCTGCCGATAATCCTGCGCGCCAGATTCCCGGTCATCGAGAATGGGGATTTTGAGTTGGGGAACAACGGGGACTGGCTGGAAGAATCGGCTGCCGGCTATTGGCTAATCGTGCAGGATGACCCAGTGGGACTGCTGCCGGTGGAGCCGCGATCGGGTAGCTGGCTTGCCTGGTTGGGAGGCATCGAGGACGAGGTCGCCAACCTTTCCCAAAGCGTGGTCATGCCAGCTTATGGACCAGCTCATCTGCGTTACTTTTATCAGATCGACAGCGAAAAGCCCAACTGTGGGGCGGATGTGATGCGCCTGATGGTGAACGATGATGAACTTACCACCATGAACCTCTGCCAGGCGGTGAACACCTCAGATTGGATGACGGCAACGGTAGATCTCAGCCTGTACACCGGGCAGACGATCACTCTCACCTTTAACGTCACCACCAACGCTGCGACCAGTTACAGCAGTTTCTTCCTGGACGATGTTTCCCTGATTATGGAACCTTAGCGTCTCTAATCTGGTTAATTTGCCTGCAATGAGAAATCGGTAAAAAAATAAAGGGCCGGCAGAGTGAATAATCGGAATGATACAACACGCCGGCCCCGCCCTTGATGACTTGCCCCCCTGCTTTCAATGCCTATAAACGCTGGGTCGCGTTGCCGGTTACACACAAACCGGTTTCAGGGCACTTACAGTCTTGTAAGCCTGCCATTGCGGGTGGTTAGGGCCAGGGAATCTCGATTGGGTCGGTGTAGCCGTGTTTCTCGACGGTGTAAAGCAGCCCGCTGGAGGTTCCCGAGCAATTCTCTTCATCAGTCAGAGTGTAGGAATTGTCATAGGTTTGCACTGCCACGAAAATCATGACGCCGCCCTGACAAACGGTGGCTTCGATCAGATAACCGCGGTCGTCGTCGGCGGTCATCCAGACGCGACTCCAGGTGATGGTCACCTGGTCGCCATCCCGGTATGCTTCTACCCGTTGCGGCGGTCCGTACAGGGTGGAGTGCGGCAGCCTGGAGCGCACCACCGGCACGGCGCGCGGGTCGCCTTCCACCTGCAGCACCGAGGCGGCTGCCCAGCAATGCCGCTCTAGATTGTCTGGCTTGAGCCAGAGCCAGCTTGCCGAGCTGTTTCGCCCGTGCACTTCAGCGTGATCGCCTGTTTTCAACTCGTGGGAGTACAAATAGGCTTTGCCAGGCCCATATCGGCAAAAGGCGCGCATGATGGCAATGGCGTGTGGATAATCTGGGGTGGGGGTAGGGGTGATGGTGGGGGTATCGGTGGTGGTGGGGGTCAGTGTGGCGCTGGATGTGGGGGTGATGGTGGGCGTCCGGCTGGCTGTGGGGATGGGGCTGGCGGTTTGGGATGGACTTGGCGAAGCCGTAAACTTCAGCAGAGCGGTTGCAGGTTCTGGCGCAGAGGTTGGCTTGGAGCATCCTGCCAGCATCAATATTATCAAGCCAGCCATCAAGTGGGCAAGGTGAAAATCTCTCTTTTGCCTGAAGTTGCCGCGCAGCGCTGGATTGAATTTCTTCTTGATGTATGGGATGAATCTCATCGAGGTTACACCTGTCTGCGTTCCCAGCAGTTGCTGATAGATTATAAGAGCGCTGCTCAAATCATCGGCTTACAGTTCTTTAACCTGAGGCGTGTCGTGGTATCATAGATTTGATGTCTCCCGAAAAACTGACCAATCGGCAGCTTGCCCAAATCTTTCACACAATCGCCAACCTGCTGGAGATCAAGGGCGAGGTGGTCTATAAAATCCTGGCATACCGCAAGGTTTCCGAGAATCTGCTGGAACTGGGCCAGGACGCTTATGACCTGTGGCTGGCGGGAAGGCTGACAGACATCCCCGGCGTTGGGAAAGCCATCGCTGAGAAAATCGATGAGCTGTTTACAACCGGCAAATTGGGCTTCTACGAAAAGCTGACTGCTGAGGTACCTGTTAGCCTGGTGGAGCTGCTCCAGGTGCCCGACTTAGGGCCCAAGAAGGTTGCCCTGTTCTGGCGCGAATTGGGAGTGACCAACCTGACGGAGCTTGAGGCTGCGGCGCGTGCGGGCAAATTGCGTGGACTCCCCGGCATGGGCGAAAAATCGGAAGCAAAGGTGCTGGCGGGCATTGAAGCCCTCTCCCGCCGCACCGATCGTATCCCGCTCGGTCGCGCCTGGCCCTTTGCCCGGGAGTTGCTGGCATTCCTGCGCCTCCAACCCGGGGTGCAGGCGGCTGAGGCGGCTGGCAGCCTGCGGCGCATGCGTGCCACGGTCGGCGACATCGATCTGCTGGTGGCGGCTGAGGATTCTGAGGCAGTGATGCAGGCTTTTGTCGGTCGCGCCGATGTGCTGCGCGTCCTGGCGCGCGGCGCCACCAAATGCAGCGTCGAGTTTAACGATGGATTGCGCGCTCAGTTGTGGGTGCACCCACCCGAGCGTTTTGGCACTGCCCTGCAGTACGCCACCGGTTCCAAAGATCACAATGTGCGCCTGCGCGAACTGGCGCTCAAGCAGGGTCTCTCCCTCTCGGAGCATGCGTTGCAGCGCAAGGATGGCAGCGAGATTCTTTGCGCACGCGAGGAGCAGGTGTATGCTGCTCTGGGTTTGCCCTGGATTCCGCCGGAGTTGCGTGAAGATCGCGGTGAAGTGCAGGCAGCCCGCGAAGGTCGTTTGCCGCGCCTGCTTGAGATTGGCGACCTGCGAGCCGAGTTACACACCCACACCACCTGGAGCGACGGGACGCTCACCGTGCAGCAGATGGCTGAAGCCGCCCGGGCGCGAGGGATGAAGGTGGTGGCGATCTCAGACCACAGCCCCAGTCTGGGCGTGGCGGGCGGCATGACCATCGCCGAACTTCGCCAGCAACGCCAGGAGATTCGCGCTGCCCAGCAGGCGTTGGGCGATAGCATCCTGATCCTGCAGGGAGCCGAGGTGGAGATCCGCGCCGATGGCAGCCTGGATTATCCCGACGAGGTGCTGGCTGAGCTGGATATCGTCTGCGCCTCCTTGCATACCGGTCTACGACAGCCGCGCCAGAAGGTGACCGAACGGCTGTTGAGCGCCATTCGCAACCCTCATGTAGACCTGATCGGTCATCCCACCGGACGGATGATCCCGGATCGGGAAGGCGCCGATCTGGACATGGACGCTGTGCTGGCTGCCGCGGCTGAACATGGCACCGCCCTGGAGATCAACGCCCACCCCGCCCGCCTTGACCTGGACGACGTGTATGCCCGCCGCGCGGTAGAAATGGGCGTACTGCTTGCCATCAATACCGATGCTCATACCGCCAGCGATCTCGACTTGCTGCACTTTGGTGTTGCCACCGCTCGCCGCGGGTGGGTGACCGCCGAGCAGGTGCTGAACGCCTGGGAACCGGAACGCCTGCTGGAGTGGCTTCGGAAGCGCGCCTGAGTTCTTTCCGTCCCTGCCTGGAGTAGGATAAGGAGCCAAGATGAGCGAGAGTGTCTATAAAATCATTGAGCTGGTTGGCACCAGCGACGAATCGTGGGAAAAGGCAGCTGCCAATGCCGTCGAGACAGCCGCCAGGACATTGCGCGACCTGCGCATTGCCGAGGTGGTCGAGCTGGATATGCAGATCGATGATAACAAAGTCATCGCCTATCGCGCCAAAGTCAAGCTTTCCTTCAAATACGAAGGCAAAGATTAACCTCTAGTAATGTAGAGGCACGGCTTCGGACATTTTCATTTGGGTGTTCGAATAAACCTGAAAGCAGGAGTGGATTTAACGCGCCCCCAACCGGCATTGAATAGCCCTGGTGTGGTGTCAGCTTCAATCATCAGGGTGCCTGGGGTGACTCTGGCGATCTATCATTGATAACGAGCGCCTGCCACTTAACTCTGGTCGGAGGTGATGAGCGCCGCCGCACTGGTGGGGTCAATCTCATTGAAATCACGGATGACCCTTGCCACTGGAAATCTTTGTCTGATCTCTTGCGGCGTAAGCGAGGTGGCTATCGCAACCACCTTCATGCCAGCTTGTAGGGCTGCCTGAATGCCCACCGCAGAATCTTCGAACACCAGGCAATCCTGCGCTCGCATGCCCAGGCGGCGCGCCGCTGCCAGATAAATGTCGGGATAGGGCTTGCTGCGGCAGCCTGTCTCGTCTCCCAGCACGGCGTTGAAGAACGATGTTACACCCAGCCCTGAGAGGGTGAAATCAATGTTCTCGCGACTGGCGGAGGAGGCAACCGCCATGGGGATGCCAAGTAGCCGGGATTTTTCCAGGAAGTTCAGCAAGCCAGGAATTGGCGTCAGATGCGGGCTGTACAACTGGCGGAAGATCGTCTCTTTGAGTTGCGACAGCCTATTCAATTCGATTGCCGAAATGTTCCCACCAAACGCCTGGCGTAGGATGTCATCGGTCGTCCTGCCGACAATCAGCCGGCGCAGGTCTTGTTCTTCATATTCCATTCCAATCTGTTTGAACAACTCCAGCCAGGCTTTGGCATGGGTTTCCATGCTATTTACCATGGTGCCGTCAATGTCAAAGATGAAGGCGATTGGCTGTCTCATCGAGTATCTCATAGCGGTCGCCCGCGCCAGCGGCTTCGGGCTGTACTATAGTCCAGGCGCGTGGCTTTGTCAAAGGGGGGAATTAAATAAAACCAGAGTCCTCATCAACCTGATAAAATCCAGCAGTGAAATGACCTGCTGAGCGCGCCGGTTAGCACCCTGGCGCGGATGGGCAAATCATACCAAAAATGCCATTTCTTCCTGGCGTTGTTCAATTATTTTGGCGCTGGCGAGGTTTACAAGGGCAGCAATACGCGCCATGTCTTGAGGATTTGCTGATTTGTCTGGCTTTGAAATTGCACTGATCGCCTTGGCTCTATCGATCGACGCCTTTGCCGTCTCGCTGGCGGCTGCGTCCAGTGGGCGGGTGTTGGGGCTAAGGGCGGTTTTCCGGCTCTCCTTCCATTTTGGGCTGTTCCAGTTTCTGATGCCGGTGATCGGGTGGGCAGCCGGGGCGAGTTTGGAACCCTTGATCGCCCCGTTCGATCACTGGGTCGCATTTGCTTTGCTGGTTGTCGTCGCCTGGCGCATGTTACGCCCCCCCAGGGGTGAAGATGCATTTCGAACCACAGACCCCAGTCGCGGATTGCTGCTCCTGACCCTTGCGATTGCCACCAGCATAGACGCGCTGGCAGTCGGGTTGAGCCTGGCTTTGTTGCACACCGCCGTCTGGACGCCAAGCGTTCTGATCGGGGTTGTCGCCGCTTCGATGTCTTTGCTGGGCATCTTTCTGGGAGGCAAATTGCAGGCATACTTTGGGCGCCGGGCGGAAATCCTGGGAGGCCTGATCCTGATCTTCATCGCTTTGCGGATCGTCGCCACGCACACGATCCTGGCATAGACACAAGTTTGTCTCAGCGCTAGACAGCAGGTGCATCTTTGCCGGCTTCGTTTGCTACGACCGTGCGCTGCGCTCGAACGGCAATCTCACGGATCATGCCTGAAAAGACGAGGCGGTGAATGGGGTAGAGCAGGTACCAGTACGCCAGTCCGAACAAGCCCTTGGGGGCAAAGTACGCCGTCTGCACCAGGCGGGTCTGGTGGTTGACTTGCGGAATCACTTCAAATTGCAACCACGCCTGACCGGGTAGCTTCATCTCAGCTCGCAGGCGCAGCAGCCGTCCAGGATTAATCACTTCAACCCGCCAGAAGTCGACTGCGTCGCCGACGCGCAGGTCCAGTGGATCGCGCCGACCGCGCCTCAATCCCACGCCCCCAACAAGCCGGTCAACCGCGCCGCGCAATCGCCAGGCAAGGTTGAGATAAAGCCAGCCGTAATCACCTCCCAGGCGGCGGATGACAGCGAAGACGGATTGCGGCGGCGCTTGCGTGACCAGTTGCCGTCGTTCCATGATCATCCCTTCCTGGATGGTCAGCTCGACGGGGATGAAATCGCCCTGGCTGGTCACTAAAGCATCGCTCCAGGAGGTCTCTACATGCTGAGCGTCCAGATCAGCCAGAGCTAACTCCACCGCCGTTTGGTAATTCATAGGGCGGATGTGAGGGAATAATTGCCTGGCTGTATCGTCTCGGACGACCACCTCATTGCGCAGACCCTCGATCAATGGGCGGGCGATGCCTGCCGGGATAGGGGTGACAATGTGCACCCAATACGAAGACAGGCGCGGTGTCAACACCGGCACCGGCAGCAGCTTACGTCGCAAGCCGCGCGCTCTGGCGTACCCTTGCATCATCTCGCCGTAGGTGAGCACATCAGCGCCGCCGATCTGGATAATTTTTCCTTCGCTGCCCGGCGTCTCCAGAGCAGCCGTCAGGTACTCCAGCACATCGTCGATGGCAATCGGCTGGACGCGGGTGTACACCCAGCGCGGGCAGATCATCACCGGCAGGCGCTCGGTCAGATAACGGATCATCTCAAAGGATATGCTGCCCGAGCCCACCACAATCGCAGCTTGAAACTCGGTCACCGCAACCCCTGCCTGGCGCAGCGCCTCTCCCGTGTCCTGGCGTGAGCGCAAATGGCGGGAGAGCTCAGCAGTCGGGTCTCCCAGACCCCCCAGATAGATAATACGCCTCACACTGCACTGGCGTGCTACCTGGGCGAAGTTCTGCGCCGCCAGGATATCCTTGCGGTCAAAGTCGGCGCTGGAGCTCATACTGTGCACCAGGTAATAGGCTGCGTCAACACTCTGCATGGCGGCTGACAACGAGGCGGGGTCAAGCACATCGCCGCAGGCAACCTCCACCTGTTCCAACCAGGCGCGTCCCTGCAAGCGGGCAGGGTTGCGCGCCAGGACGCGTACCCGATAGCCAGCGTCCAGCAGGCGCGGCACCAGGCGCCCGCCGATGTATCCTGTTGCTCCAGTTACCAGCACCATCTTGTTCATCATCACCCTGCTCTTGTCCTTTAGTTTTTAATCCTGCTCGATTGTACTTTGTTTGCTGGAGACAGCGATCAGGACAATTGTCATCCGGCAAAGATGACAATCGCCCGAAGGACGCTTTGTGCTGCTGTGTCATAATCAATCTGGATGAAAATGCACATGTGATTCGATCCTTTGGAGGCGCCTATGTCAAATGTCACGGATGATTTGAAAACCGCGTTTGCCGGCGAGTCGCAGGCGAATCGGCGTTATCTGGCTTTTGCCAAAAAGGCTGAAGAGGATGGCTATCCTCAGATCGCCAGGCTGTTCCGCGCAGCCGCACAAGCCGAGACAGTGCACGCCCTGAATCATCTGCGTGCCTTGGGCGAGGTCAAATCCACTGCGGAGAACCTGCAAGCAGCCATCGGCGGTGAAAACTATGAGGTTGTCAGCATGTATCCTGGCTTCATAAAGGACGCCGAGGCTGAACAATCCAAAAAGGCGCTCACTTCGTTTCGCTGGGCGTGGGAAGTGGAAAAGGTCCACGAAAGCCTGTATCGCAAAGCGTTGCAAGCATTGCAAGCCGGGCAGGAAATCCCGGCAGTGGATTACTACGTCTGCCCCTTCTGCGGCTACACCCACGAGGGCGCGCTCGAGGGCAAGTGCCCGGTATGCGGCACACCCGGGAGCAAGTTCGAGTTGATCGCCTGACATTTCAGACACCCGCCTTCGGGGTTGTCGCTTTTTGATCATTATCAGGGTGTTCTTCTGCGGCTCTCGACAGGAGGTCACCCTGGTCTTCATCCGCGTCCGGTCGTTATATCATGAAATCCTCGCCATGCCACACGCCTTGCTCGGGGGCGTGCAAAGCCGGCTCGTGACGGGTGTGGCCATTCAGGCGTTCCTCCAGCCTTTCTACATGCTTGATCAGGGCTGCCAGCGTCTCGCCAATCGTATCAGGTAGCAAGCCATGGTTCAGGTCTGGGGCGCTCAAAGCGGGGCGCGGCTGGCTTCGTAAAACCACCTGACCAGGGACGCCCACCACGACCGAGTTGGGTGGCACCGATTTCACCACGACCGCATTGGCGCCAATGCGGCTGTTCTTGCCAATCGTGATGTTACCCAGCACTTTCGCTCCTGCGCCCACGACTACGTTGTCCTCCAGGGTAGGATGGCGCTTGCCCTTATTCAGGCTGGTGCCCCCCAGTGTGACGCCGTGATAGAGGGTGACACAATTGCCAATTTCGGCAGTTTCGCCGATCACCACCCCCATGCCATGATCGATGAACAGCCGCGGCCCGATCTTTGCCCCAGGATGGATCTCGATGCCGGTCAGAAAGCGCACCAGGTGGGAAATCCAGCGCGCCAACGTGCGCAAGCCATGCTGCCAAAACCAGTGGCTGACGCGGTGTCCCCAGACGGCGTGCAAGCCGGGGTAGCAGAGTAACACCTCCAGCGTGCTGCGCGCCGCCGGATCACGCTCAAATACCGATTGAATATCATCGCGGAGGGTTTTGAACATACAACTTTTCCTTGCTGAAAATTTTTGCCTGTCGCTAATCATTCACTGCCAACTTTTACGGCTCTGCCAGGTCAGCAAAAAGCGCGGTGCTGAGGTAACGCTCTCCGAAGGAAGGGATGATGACCACGATCAACTTCCCGGCGTTTTCTGGGCGGCGGGCGACCTGCAAGGCTGCCCAGGTGGCTGCCCCTGAGGAAATCCCTACCAGCAATCCCTCTTCTCTTGCCATGCGCCGGGCGGTTTCAAATGCGTCTTCATTGCGCACCTGGATGATCTCATCGTAAATACTGGTGTTGAGTACCTCTGGCACGAAGCCAGCGCCAATCCCCTGGATGGGATGAGGTCCTTTCTGACCGCCGGAAAGTACCGGCGAAGCCGCTGGCTCGACAGCGATGCATCGAAAGCCTGGCTTGCGCGCCTTCAACACCTCACCCACGCCGGTGATTGTTCCGCCGGTGCCCACACCTGCCACCAGGATATCAGCCTGTCCATCGGTGTCGCGCCAGATTTCTTCGGCGGTGGTAAGGCGGTGTATCTCCGGGTTGGCGGGATTCTTGAACTGCTGCGGCATAAAGTAGCGCGGATCGGAGGCTACCAGCTCTTCGGCTTTACGGATTGCGCCGCTCATCCCTTCGCTGCCGGGTGTCAGAATCAGCTCAGCGCCATACGCGCGCAGCAGCATGCGCCGCTCCTTGCTCATCGTCTCGGGCATGGTCAAGATCAGCCTGTAACCGCGGGCTGCGCAGACGAAGGCGAGCGCAATGCCGGTGTTGCCGCTCGTCGGCTCGACGATGATCGTGTCTGGTTTGATCTTCCCGGCTCTCTCGGCGGCTTCTATCATGGCAACACCAATGCGATCCTTTACGCTATGGGCGGGATTATAAAACTCCAGCTTGGCGACCACGCTTGCCAGCGCGCCTTCTGTAATCCGGTGCAGCCGCACCAGAGGTGTATTTCCAATCAGCTCTGTGACATCGTTGGCTATTTTCATCAATTGCTCTCCCGATATGGATGGTTAAATAGATTGCCGCGTCAATGAAACCGGCGAGCAGCCATTCGAGAACTTGTTTGGCTTGCTCGGAGAGATATCTATTTGATTGATATGCTTTGCGGGGAGGTTACTCGCCGTTTGCGCCGGTATGCGGCGCACTGGGCAGCCTGATTGAGAAGGCGGGTGTTACCATCCCCGCCTGATACAGATGCAGGTAAGCATAGCAGTCCCTAGAATGAACTAATCTTACCCGGATTGGTTGACTTTCGTCAAGGGTTTTTTATGAGCCGCTGGGTATATCCTGCGTAGATGTTGATTGTCCGCTGCTGCATTGAATCTGCAAGTTTGGGAAGGTTTCTAGAATCACCCAGCCGGACGCCCGAGGCATCCGGCTGGGTCGCGCTTGATGATTCGATTGTGAGACTACTGGCTCAAAACTGATTCGGGAAGCATGTCCTGCAGGACGATTTCGAGGGCCATCGTATGGCTACACCGGCCGCGCGACTGGAAAAAGTCACAGTCGCACTGCCAGACGCCATTTGTCAGGTGCACGGTATGCGGATTGTTCTCGCCATCAAAGGTGACGGTAAGCGATTGAATGTGAATACGGTCGCGTTGTTCTGCATATCGCTTGGCCTTCTCGATCTTTCCGATCATCCCGTAATCCATTGGTTTCAAACTCCTTTCGTGGGGCGGGTATATCCGTTTAATCGACCGCTGAGGATCAGGTAGACCCCAGTTCGGTTATTTATCGCTCAAGCCAGGTTGCATGGATAAAAATAGCACGCGCAAGAATACGCGTGCTTGTCAACCCAACCCCAGATATTCTCTTGGGGCAAAAACTCTCATGCAAGTACCTCCTGGCAGTTTCAGTATACGGGAACTTACCCATAAAGTCAACTGATTTTAACAAAACTCTAATTTGCAACGGATGCGGCTCACCCATCCCCGTCGGCGGGCGCGGCGGCGATCTATATTCAATGCTGGCGCAGTTGCGCTTCGCTCGTTCAATCCAGGTGGGGCTGTACACTCTGCGCCGCGCCTGCCCTGCCTCCGCTGGGCTGTCTCCTGACCTCGAAATCTACCTGCATCCCCTCGTAGAGCTCTTCGAACTCCAGCCCCTCCAGATCGGTCAGATGGAAGAAGTAATCCCGTCCTGTCGCGGTGGTGATAAAGCCGTAAGATTTGGCTGGAATGAGACGTTTGATCGTGCCAGTGAGCCAGCTCTCGTAGAATTCCCCGTTGTCGGGCGATAATTCTTCTTCCTCTTCAGCGGAGCCAAGCAGCTCGCGCTGGGCTTCCCGCTTTTGCCGCTGATACTCGGCGCGACATTCCTCGCAGAAAAACCGCTTCCCTTTCCTGGGACGATAGGTGGTCCAGACCAGCGGGTCTCCCTTGTGGATGGGCGATTCGCAGCGTTCTTGATGACGTTCGTACTTGAGCTCAAGCCGGGGTAGCAAGTCGTCCAGCCAGATGATATCAAAGTCCTTCAGGCGTAATTCGTCGCGCGGGTCGGCAAAGACAGGCGAGCAGCTCCCTTTGATGCTGGCAATAGCCACGCGCTTGCCCAGTTGGCGCACAGATTGCAGGAGTGGGGCGAAGTCGCGATCGCCCAATACGGCAACCGCAACGTCGTAAGCATGAGGAAGCGCGGCGTAGTAGAGCATGGTGGAGGCAAGCGCAATATCGACGCATTTTTCACGCGGCTCAAAGGGATCATCGGGTTGCCGGTCAACTTTGCGCAGGCGCCGTCCCTTGAAATCAATTGGGAAAATCTGCACCTCGTAATGGTGTTCCTGGCGGAGCATGTCATAGAAATCTCGCCGTCGGGATACGATTTCCTCATCCTTAAAATCGTAATTGGTGGGAATACTGCCAAACAGGTAGGTGCGTACGACTTCCACATCGAAGCCGCCCAGTTTACGGCTTATCTCTTCCGCCAGCACCAGCGGCAGCTTATCAAAATCTACGTGAAAACTGGGATCGCCATAGGCGTCGCTCAGCTTATACGTGTTGGAGTATAACCAGGTTCCATCAATGAAGATCATCAGTTTCAACATAAATTATCCTTATGCGGGCATGAGCAATTTCTTATATTTGAGGAAACTTGGTTTAGGAATATGACTGCCATAGTTTGGGCATAATGAGGGCATGATGAGGCAGGCGGGAGGACATTGCCGACCTCCCACCTGCCATGTGGACAGCAAGACCGGCAGCGCTTAATTGGTCAGGAATTCTCGTATCACCTGAATAGCCATGCGGTTTTCTTCTTTCGTGCCGATGGTAATACGGAACCAGCCTTCGCTGTCATACTTGGGTGTTTCGCCGCGGAAAATCAAGCCTTTGGATTGTGCGTACTTGACCATATCCGCGCCCTTCTTGCCGGTATCGCCTGCGTCAAAGAGGATATAGTTGGCGTGGGAATGGAAGATCTTCAAGCCGGGTATATCGCTCAAAGATTCTTCGATGAAGTTCACCTCGCTGTTGTTGAATTTAACCCGCTCCTCAAGCGCTTCGGTATCTTCCAATGCTGCCAAGCCAGCCCACATCGAAATCGTGCTCAGGTTCCAGGGGATCAGCGTACCGGCGATTTGCATGATCACCTCGCGGTCTCCCAGAGCATACCCAAAGCGCAGCCCTGCCAGACCGTACGCCTTGGAAAGCGTGCGGGTGATGATTACATTGGGGTACTTCTTCGTCAATCCCACCTGCGACATCCCCAAGCCGGCGTACTCGATGTACGCCTCGTCCACAATGAACGGGATGCCGGTCTCGGCAATGCGCACGAAATCTTTGCCATCCATAAAATTGCCTGTGGGGTTGTTGGGGTTGGCGATGACGATGATCTTGGTCTTATCCGTGATGGCGTTCAGGATGCCATCCGGGTCGAAGATCAATTCTTTGCGATCCTTGTAGATCATCGGCACCGAGACCAGTTTACCGCCCAGGATATTACAGCGCAGCTTGTAGATGCCGAAGCAAGGTGTATGCTGAATCACCTCTTCCCCTGGCGCCAGGAAACTGCGAAAGATCATGTCGAAGACCTCGCTAGAGCCGTTCCCCAACAGCACGTTCTCCGGCCCTTCCAGCCCGTTGATCTCGGCGATCTTCGAGCGTACCGTTGTTCCCTGGTCGGGGTAGCGGTTAGCCATGGCGCCATATTTGATGATAGCATCCATGACCTTCTTGGATGGGGGGTGGGGATTCTCGTTCGACATCATACGGTGCAGCGAGGGATTCTGCCACGCCAGGTCGATGTGCGAGGACACGTACATCGGTGTCCCCTTTACCCAGGGGACAAAATAATCTTCTACTTTCTTGACCATTTAGCTACACTCCTTGTTGCGTGATTGATGCTCAACAGAAAAGCCTGCCATGTTTAAGGATGGCGAGGCGTGCTCTTCCAACGAGTATTGTAATGGTTAGCGCTCATTTCGAACAGGTGAGCAATTTACTGCCTGCGCTTTGATTTTGAAAGGCGCGCTTAGCTGCATACTTCTTCCAGCCATTGATCCCAGCGGGGGTCGGTCAAGTGCTGGCGCACGCGCCCAAACCACAGATCGGCGTAGCCCTGAAAGTCTTCGTCCAGCTTGGAGATGCCGGTCTGGGTGGTTCCCCACATGGCTTCGTGAATCTCGGACATTGGCCACATCAACTTCAGGCGGGCGAAGTGTTTGGGCTTGACCTCGCCGAAGTACTCTTGCAGGAGCAGGCGCACCTGATTGTCATTCAGGCGGTGGTGGTGAGAGAAATTCGCCAGATCGAAGAAGATATCGCCCATGCCGGCGTACTCCCAATCCAACAGGCGCACCTCGCCAATATCCCCTGGCACCTCTTCGTCCAACCAGTTAAGGTTGAGCAAGTCGTTATGACAGGGCGTGGGAACATAGGGGTCCTTGAGCAGGGCTTCTTCCACCTGGCGCATTTTCTGCATGATCCAGTCGAAGTCGAAGGGGAACTTGCAGTTGTTACGCCGCGAGATCTCGGTGAGCATCTCCACCCGCCGAAAGACGTTGAACTCTCCATCCAGGTGCGGGGCGCGCTGATGGAACAGGCGCAACTTGCGCACCACGCGGATGATGTTGTCTGGTTGGGTGATCACCTCTGGAGGCATGCGCTTGCCCTTAATAAAGCGGGTAAGCAGATACCCCTCCTCCTCGATGAAATATTCGACTTCTGGGGCAACTCCCAGCAAGCCGGCTGCCAGGTTCGCCTGGTATTCCACGTTGCGCCGAATCCCTAACAGGTCTGTATCTGCGCCGGTGATGCGCAATACATAAGCCTTGTGATCGTGTTCGATCTTATAGTTCAGATTGGTAATCCCACCGGTGAGAGGGGTGATTTTCAGATCTGTGCGATTAGCTAAGAAAGGTATGCGGGCGATAGCCTGTTCCAGGGTCAAAGCCATGGGTTGCCTCCTTCGCCGGACGGGCGACTTGCCAGCCGCCCGTCCGGGTTCTCATCTAGATAGTAGAAGGATCGCGTGCACAGCGGGTCTTCGCGTTGCAGGCGCGCCACTAGCAGCGGATGCGCTCGCCTTTGGGATCGAAGAGCGGGGCGCGCACCACTTCCATGCCGACGCGCTCGCCAAAGAACTCGCCCTCCAGGCGCGTGCCTGGCTTGCTGTACTCGATGGGTAAATAAGCGTAGGCGATGCTCTTCTGTACCGAATAGCCATAGCCGCCTGAGGCGATCCAACCGATGATCTCGCCCTTATCAGCCGAGCGGATTGGCTCCTTGCCCAACGCGATGGTGCGGCTGTCGTCCAGGGTCATGCAGCAGAGTTTACGCTTCAGACCGCTTTCCTTCTGCTGGAGCAGGGCTTCCTTGCCGATGAAGTTCTCTTTCTCCAGCTTGACGAACATACCCAGCCCGGCTTCGAAGGGGGTGTAGTCTGGGCCGATCTCGGCGCTCCAGTAACGATATGCCTTTTCCAGGCGCAGGGAGTCGATGGCTTTATAGCCGGCTGCCACCATGCCTTCCGGCACGCCCGCCTCCCAAAGGGTATCCCACAAGCGCCCTCCGTACTCCATCGGGGCATAGAACTCCCAACCCAGCTCACCCACGTAGGTGACGCGCGAAGCCAGTACGGGCACATCGCCAACGGTGATGCGCCTGGCGGTCATGTAGGGGAAGCCCTCGTTGGATACATCGTCCTGGGTGACCTTTTGCAAGATCAGACGCGCTTTCGGACCCCATAAGCCCAGGCAGCAATAGGAAGAGCTCACATCCTCGATCGTCACCGAGCCGTCCTCGGGCATATTGAGCGAGAGCCAGGACAGGTCGTGTTGTCCGAAAGCTGTGCCGGTGATGATCAGGAAGCGATCGGCAGCCAGGCGGGTGACAGTGAAATCGCACTCGATCCCGCCGCGCTTGTTCAGACATTCTGTGTACACAACCGTGCCGACCGGTCGGTCGATCTCATTGGCGCAGACATAATTGAGGAATTTCAGCGCGCCCGGTCCACGAACTTCGATCTTGTTGAAGGAGGTCTCGTCGAACAGTCCGGCGTTCTCGCGGGTCATCAGGTGCTCGTAGCCGATGGCGCGCGACCAGTTATGCCGCGCCCAGCCTTTGGGCTCATGACCGTGGCGGGCTTTCTCTTCATAAGGTTTGAAGTAATTGGGGCGTTCCCAGCCGGTTTTCTCGCCGAAATGCGCCCCCAGCTCGCGCAGGCGATAGTAGGTCGGCGAAAGGCGTAAACCGCGACGCGACAGTCGCTCTTCGCCTGGATAGTGGATGTCGTAATACATCGAGTAGGTCTCGATAGTGCGCGCCACGGTGTAGTCCTGGCTGGCGTAATTAGAGCCGAAGCGGCGCACATCCAGACGCCACAAGTCCCACTCTGGGGTGCCCTCGATAATCCACTCCGCCATCACTTTGCCGATGCCGCCGGCGCCCGCCAGTCCGTGGGCGCAAAAGGCGCAGGCTACCCAGAAACCTTTCACCGAGGTGGGACCAAGCAGGAACTCACCGTCGGGCGTGAAGCCCTCGGGACCATTGAGCAGTTGGATGATCTCAGCGGTCTCCACCGCAGGCACGCGCTTGATCGAATTCTCCATCAAGGGAGCGAAGCGCTCCCAATCTGGGGGCAGGAGTTGATATTTGAAATCGCGCGGGATGCCCTTCAAGCCGAAGGGTGCCGGGTTGCGCTCGTAGCCGCCCGTGACCAGCCCGCCTACCTCCTCGCGCCAGTAAACCAGCAGGTCTGGATCGCGCAGGGTGGGGAAATCGTGCTTCACGCCTTCGATCGGCTTGGTGATGATGTACAGGTGAGCCATAGGCACCACCGGCAGGAACAGACCCACCATCTTGCCCACCTCGCCGCCCCACTGCCCGGCGGCGTTGACGACGATCTCGGTCTTGATCTTGCCGCGGTTGGTGACCACTTCATGGACGCGGCCATCTTTCAAGTTGATGGCTTCTACGTTGGTTTCGGTGAAGAAGCGCGCGCCGCGGCTCTTGGCTCCGGCTGCCAGGGCGTTGGTCAGCCCGGTCGGGTCAATCACCCCATCGGTTGGTGTGTACGCCGCGCCCAACACACCGTCCAGTGACATGATGGGGAATAACTCCCAGGCTTCTTTCGGGGTGAGCATCTCCATTGGCATGCCGAAAGAGCGCGCCATACCCACCAGGCGCTTCAGATCTTCCATACGCTCAGGGGAGGATGCCAGGCGCAGACCGCCCACTTCACGCCAGCCCGTATCAATGCCGGTTTCATCCTTCAACCGGCGGTAGAGGTCGGTGCTGTAATACATCATGCGCGTCAGGTTGGCGTCTGAGCGCAATTGCCCCACCAGCCCGGCGGAATGCCAGGTGGAGCCAGCCGTCAGTTCATGGCGCTCCAGCACGACCACATCTTTCCAACCCATCAGAGTCAGGTGATAGGCAATGCTGCAACCCCCGACCCCGCCTCCAATAATGACGACTTGAGCAGTGCTGGGAAGATCGGACATGTGTTAACTCCTTGAGATGTCAGATTATCTATGAAAAAACGAGTGCGCGCCTGTCTGTAAAGTTGCGGGCGCTCCCTTTTGTGCCAGTTAAGCCAGGTTATACAAGATCGACTCCCTTGCTGAAAAGGATGAGAAATTCTTGCAGGCGCAGAGGTTGAGATTTGGCAGGGCGCTGAAGTGGCTTCAGTCTCATTGCTGTTGATACAATCCGGATGCTGGGGGTTATTTTTGCTGCCAGACCGATTGCGGGTGCGCCATCTGGGCGACGATATCGAAAGAAGAAATCACTCCGAGCGGCATGGTATCTGGTTTTTCGGGATCAACCACCAGCAAGCGGTGGTGATGATTGGCGATCATTTTTTCTGCGGCTTCGCGCAACGAGGCATTCATGTCGATCGTCAACGCCGGGTGCATCACATCAGCTACGGTCTTGTCGTGGCAGTCGTCCAGGTCGCAGAACTGCAGCAGGTCCAACCCGCTGACTACGCCCAGCGGCTTTCCCACCTCATTCACCACCAGCACGGAGCGCCAGCGGGAGCTGGTCATGGCGCGCGCCGCTGCCAGCACGGGGGTTTTGTCGCGACAGACCAGATATGCGTCCGACATCACGTCGGCAACCGTGCTGCGTTCGAAGGGCACCGCGGCTGCCATGCTGGCGACCAGGTCTGAAACCGAGATCACACCGATTGGCTTCCCGTCCTCGGTGACCACCAAGCGGCGGATCACTTTTTCGCGCATGATGCGCGCCGCTTCCTGCACTGGCTCGTTCAGGTCAATGGTATCAATCGGGGTTGACATCAAATCTGCCGCCGTGAGCGAGCGCATCACCTTCAGGCTTTCCGGATCGGCGGAGAGCCATTCGCCCGCCATCAGGTCGAAATCGGTGATCACTCCCAGGTGACGACCATCTCGGTCAACCACGATCAAGGCGTGGATGTGATGCTGATCCATCAGCACAGCCACCTGCCCCAGGGTGGAGTTGTCGCGACAGGTGATGATGCCTCGATGCATATAATCACGAACGAGCTTTGCCATGCTTTGCCTCCTAATGCACTTCGTCTACATCTTTGTACCACTTGACCCGATCGCCGACGCGGGCGCGCAGCCGCCAAGCCATGTTCTTCGGCTCAGCCTCGATGCGCTTCAAGATGGTGTTCACCTGCGCGCTGACATGCGCCTTGTGCTCTTCGCTAAGCTGAGGATAGTGGTAAGCGAGTTGTTGTACCTTTTCCAAATTCATGGTGGTGGTGCGCCATAGCCCCCAATCCCTGGCGCAGAGCTGTGCCACATGTGCGATGTTGATCACTTCATTGTCGGTCTCGCCCAGCGGGTGTTCCAGGAGCAGCATGATGGTGTCGATCACGTCTTTTTCGTTTATCTTGACGATCTGCATTTTCTCCAACAGCATCTCAGCCAGCGGGATGGTTGGCGCATCTACTTCCAGCCGCCCCTCCCAACTGATGAGATGGCAGAAGTCCAGCTTGTCGTAAAATACATCTACGTGCAAACCATTGATGGGGTTGTTGTAGATCGCCCGGTCCCCTTCACTGACGATGAAAACCTCCTGATCTTCCTGATAGCCCAGCCCCGCCATCAACACGCGCACCTCTTTGGCTTGCTTGCGGTAGCCGGCGAAGTCGATATCCGTGTAAGCCCGCCCCATGGCTGCCTGTAGATAACCGAACGTAGGGCAGTGCATCTGGAACGCAAGCGAACCGATAACCCGTAAGGTCAAACCAGCTTTGTTGCTGGCGTCGATGATGCGTTTCAGCTCTCGCTCGAATTTTTCGCGCTCGGCCTGATCTTGACCTCCCATTCCGATCATGCTGTCTGACATCTTGTTACTCCTGCTTCAATCAAATGCAAATTTTACCCCCCAAGGGGCGGACTCGCCTGGGGTCAACCTGTTCAGCCATCGTTTCGTCATTCTCCTGCGTGGATTGGCTTATTATAACCCAAAACTTCAAAAACACGCAAAATTCTTCAAAATTCGTTATCAAGGCGCGTCTCTGCAGCGGCTTTTCAAGCCCACGCATCAAGCCGATTTCAGCCACAGGTTGCGGCGATGGTCTCTTCCAGCCTTTGGCGATTAGCCTCCTGCTCCAGCCAGGTCATGCAGCGCAAACCGTGCTGCAGGTAACGAAGGTACTCGTGCGGGTCAACCCGCTTTTTGTAATAATCCTGGAAGCACCAGTTCAAGACATATAGGTTGCCAGCCTGGAGCATGGAGGGTAATGCTTGCAACTCAGACCGATTCAGCGACCCAGGCTCGGCGCTCCCCTGTAAGGCGGTTTGGTAAGCCTTTAGGAAGAGACCCAGATCATCCAGGCGCAGGGAGCCGTCGCGCTCCGCCTGCCAGGAGCAGAAAAAGTAGAACAGTGCCAACGCAACATCGAAACAGCGCGCCTCCACTTTGCACCAGTCGAAGTCGAACAAGCCAACTACTTCTCCATCCCTGAATTTCAGGTTCCCAGGGTGATAATCACCGTGGATGACGAGCTGAGGCAGCCCGGCACAGCAAAAGGGAGCCAACGCCTGCAGGGTTTGAGCCAGATGGCGGTTCAGCCGCTCTTGATATTGTTCCAGGCAGACGTCGAAAACTGTGCCCTTCGACCGGCTCAGACCGTTGGCGATGATACCCGGCAATGAGGGCAATAGCTCGTCGATTTTCGGCTCATTGCGCTTGCCGGGTGGCGTCCAACCAGCCATGGCTTGATGGAAGCGCGCCAGCGTGATCGCTGAACTGATCAATTCCTCCGGTTCAGGGACGGGATCAATCCACGTATATTTATCTTCGCCCTCCAGAAATTCGAAAATAGCATAGTAAAGGGTCTCGTGTGCCACCTGGCGGCGAACGTACGTGGCGCCGTCTCTGGTTCTGAACACGCCTGCCACCAGGTGAAATCCCTGCTCTTTCAGGTGATTGATGACCGCGTGCTCAAGGATCAGCTCTTCTTCCTGAATCCACGACTTATATCGGCGTAAAAAATAACGTTTGATGCCCCCCTTGGCGCTCGTTTGAATGGCAAAGCTGGTGTTGACCGTCCCTCGCCTGTCCGGCTCATAATTCACCAGGTTGCCGAGGTCGTAATGGCTCAGAACTTCTCGAATCTCAATCGAGGGGTCAGTTTGCACGGTTAGCTGCCATTGGCTTCAAAGGATTTTTCGACTTGATGGGTTATACAGGGATAACACTGGTTCAGCATTCAACAATCCAGGTTGATCTCGAATAATTGTAGCCAAAAAAACAAAAACTTGCAAATCTCTTCAAAATTCGCTATAATCATCTCGTCAACTCGTCAATTTCCAACAGCCAGAGCCTTGCGGCAAACAAGGGAAAGTGATTAATGGGCAAATCCCTGATACCTGCTCAACGGCGTGAGCGCATCCAGGGGATCCTGGCAGCGAATCGGATTGTATCCACAGCGTACCTGTGCGAATTGCTGGGGGTTTCAGATGCGACCATCCGCCGGGATCTGGAATGGCTGGAAGAAGAGGGCTTGATTGAGCGCACGCATGGGGGGGCGATTCTAAACCAGCGCCTCAATTATGAGCAAGCTTATCAGCTTCGAGCTCAAACCGCAACCGAGGAAAAGATTCAGATCGGCGCCCTGGCTGCCGGCATGATCGAGGATGGCGATATCATCTTCATCAATAGCGGCACGACCACCACTCAGGTCATCCGTCACATCCCAGTGAACGCCGATGTGACCATCATCACCAACAACCTGATCGCAGCTCTGGAAGTAGGCGAAGTAGATTACGAGATCATCCTGGTGGGAGGCGAGTTCCAACCCAAATCGCACTCCGTGGCGGGGCGCTTTGCTGTGAGCAACCTCTCTCAGGTGTATGCCAGTAAGGCGTTCATCGGCGTTGACGGCATCAGTTTGAAGTATGGGTACACCATCCCCTCCAACGCCGAGGCGGAGGTGGTGCGCCTGATGCTGGAACGCACGCATGGACCGGTGTATGTTGTTGCCGATCACAACAAATGGGGCGTGGTTTCGAACTTCGAGATTGCACCGGTTCATCATATCCCGCGCCTGATCACCGATCGCGGGTTGGATCCCACCGCGCGCGCCGCCCTGCAAGCCAGATCGGTAGAAATCTGGCTCGCCGGCGAAAGCTCTCCTCAGCGCAGCAGGTTACGCGTTTCCGCCCTACAATCGTTCGAGAGCGCGTAACCTGTTTTGTTTATCCCCAGGTTTGGAGAAATCTGAATGTCATTCTTTTTCAAGAAATCCAAAAAGACCCCTACACGCCTGTTCTTCGCCACAGACCTGCATGGTTCTGAGCGCACTTATCGTAAGTTCATCAACGCCGGCAAATTCTACAACGCCAATGTGCTGGTGATGGGTGGGGATATCACCGGCAAGTTGCTCATCCCGATCATCAAAGAGGGCAACGGCAATTACCGCGCCACCCTGCAAGGGACGGTGCACCACATTACTACCGAGAGCGAACTTCAATCGCTGCTGGAGCGGATTGGGCTGCTGGGCTTTTACAGCGAAATCATGGATGAAGATCAATTCAGAGAATTCCAGGCAAATCCGCAGGCGGTTGAGAGGCTCTTTCACGAGAAGGCGCGCCAGCGCCTGGAATCCTGGGTTGATCTGGCGGAGACGCGGTTGAACGGCACCGGCATCAAGTGTTTCGTAACCGGCGGCAACGACGATGACCCCGATGTGCTGCAAGCGATCCGCCGCGAGGGCACGCATTCGTTCTTCGCTTGCGAGAATGAGCTGGTGTACGTTGACGACGATCATACCATGATCAGCGTCGGGCTGAGCACGCCCACCCCCTGGAAGACCCCGCGCGAGGTCAGCGAAGAGGAGCTGGGGGCGATGATCGAAAAGATGGTCAAACAGGTGCCCGATCTGAGCCGCTGCATCTTCAACTTGCACAATCCGCCGATCGATTCCACCCTCGATACCTGCCCGATGCTGGATTGGAACACCGATCCGCCAACGCCGATTGTCAAAGCCGGGCAGATCGTGATGCACGGCGCCGGCAGCACGGCGGTGCGCACTGCCATCGAGACCTACCAGCCGATGTTGGGTTTGCACGGGCATATCCACGAGTCGATGTCGGTGGCGAAGATTGGACGCACCACCATCGTCAATCCCGGCAGTGAGTATGGGGAAGGGGTGTTGCGCGGCTGCCTGATCAACTTCGTGGATGGCAAGATCGAAAGCTATCAAATGACCAGCGGGTAAGATGGCTTTATTGCCATGCGGATTGGAATTCGATGGGTGAGGAGGTGCTTATTGAGCAGAAGCCGTTTTGGAGCGCCATCTGAGGGTTGTAATCCTGTTTGTGCGTCCTATATCCGAGTTCTTGCTCATCTGTCGGCTGATTACAAGCGCTACTCATACAGGAGGAAGAAAAAATGACAACTACAACCGCTGTCGCCAAGCCAGAAGTCTTCACCCGCAAGGCTTCCGGTCTTGTGCGCGTCATGTCCCCTTACTCCGCGTTTGTCTACAACATCTTGACCATGGGCTTAATCTTCCCCTGGACCTACCTGTGGGCGCCTGGGGCGCTTCCAGGCGGCAAGATGGTCTGGGGCATTTTGCTGGCGATGCTGATCGAGGTTCCGATCGCCTTTTCTTACGTATGGCTCTCCACAGCTCTGCCTCGCTCCGGCGGCGACTACGTCTTTGAGAGCCGCGTCTTCGGCGGCGGTGTGGCTTTCACGGTCGTGATGTCCGGCTACGTGATCTGGATCTTGCAGTGGGTAGCCCTCTCTGGCTGGCTGCTGTCTTATTTGGGCTTTGCCCCGCTTTTCCTCGGTTTGGGCGCCACTCTGGGAAATGCAGCCCTGTCCAACATTGGCGTCTGGTTTACCCAACCGACTGGAATCATCATTACTAGCATTCTCAACGCCCTGGTAGCCCTGATCATCCTGTGCAGCGGCTTCAAGAACTACGTAAGGTTCCAGTGGGTGATGTGGTACGCCGTGCTGCTGGCGTTTGCGGTTATGTTTGGCGTGCTTTTCTTCACCAACCCCGCTGCATTTATAGAGCGCTTGAACGCCTTTGCAGCAGTTTCCGGCGGTGGGGAGAACTTCTATCAGACCGCCGTGGAGGCAGCCAAAGCAGCCGGCGTTGATCTGAACCCGCCCTTCAGCCTGCTGGCTACGCTGTTGGTGGCGCCGATTGCCTGGACATCGTTGCAGTGGGCAACCTACAGCGCCCAGCAGAATGGCGAGATCAAGGACGCCCGCTCCTTCAAGAACCAGACGATTATCATGGTCGGCTCGCTGATCGTGACCGGTCTTCTGTTGGCATTGCTGGCAGTGGGCTTGGAGCGCCTGGCTGGGTCGGAGTTCCTCTATGTTGCTGGCGCAGGATACTGGTATGGCATCCCCGAAGCCACAGTGGGTGGATTTTACCTGTGGCCGAACATTATCGCCGTCGCCGTCACCGCCAGCCCGATCATTGTCCTGATCATCGGTCTGGGGTATATCCTCAACTCGCACCAGATCGTCCACAACTGCTACATCGGCATGACCCGCATTTTGGTGGCTATGTCGCTCGACCGTGTCTTGCCCGAATGGTTCAGCAGGGTGAACGAGCGCTACCACACCCCGGTGAATGCACACATCGCTTACTTCCTGGCAAGCATCCCGGTGATCCTGGCGTATAACCTGGTGCCTGGCTGGGTGGGCTTGACTTTAGGCGTGACCTTTGGCTGTGGCTATGTTTTCATCATTACCTGCCTGGCGGGGGCGCTGCTGCCTTACCGTGCCAAGGATGTCTATGAAGCCTCGCCCGGCGCCAAGTACAAAGTGAACGGCTACGTGGGCGTGCTCTTCACCCTCCTGGGCGTGCTGGCTTTCATCTGGATTTCCTGGGTGCTGGCGCCGGAGGCGTTTGCGGGTTATCCGGTGCTGATCTGGTTGGTGCGCCTGGGTGCGATTGTAGCCGTGGTGCTGTTCCTCTGGCCAATGCGCACCCACATTGCCGAATGGGCGCAAGGCAAGCCCATGCCCTGGCTCTCAGCGTTGGGCATGCTGGGCGGCGGTTTTGGCATGGCGATGGTGGTGGCATTTCTGCTCGCCCCACAGTTGGGCGTGCTGGGCTCATGGGACTTCTCGCGGGGCATTTCCGGCTTGTGGTCGCAGATCATCGCCTTCGGCATCATTGTCATCTCCGCCGTGTGGTACTTGTTAGTGAAGCAAGGTCAAAAAGCCCGCGGCATCAACGTGGATTACGCCTTCAAGGAGATTCCGCCTGAATAAACCCTCCGCCAATGGCGCAGGGCAGGTGTTTGACTCGCTTTCATCATCTGACACAGGGGGATGAGGGGCCAGTGTGCAACGGTTAGGGATCGCTGCGCACTGGTCTCTCTTCCCTGATAGGTGCCCTCATAGCGATTCAATTTCGTTATGATTGGCTCGTTACCCTGCTCTCACTGATCAGGTGGGAGGCGTCAAGTACTAAGGAGGTTAAACCATGAAAGATCAAGCCAGAGTCGTCGTGATTGGCGGGGGCATTTATGGCGTCAACATCGCTTACCATCTGGCTAAGATGGGCTGGACAGACCTGGTGCTACTGGAGAAGGGGGAGATTGCCAGCGGCGAGTCATCGCATGCGGCTGGTCTGGTGACGCAATTTGCCACCTCGCAAACCCTGATGCAATTTCGCAAGTACAGCATTGATTTGTACAGCTCGCTTGGGCTGTTCGATCACGTTGGCAGCTTGCGCCTGGCTTCCAGCAAGGAGCAATTGCGCGAGCTGCAGCGCAGCGTCAGCCGGGCGAAAGGCATCGGCATGGAGGTGGAGATCATCTCACCCGCCGAAGCCCTGCGCATCATGCCGCAGCTCAGCCCGGAAAATCTGTATGGGGCGATCTACCTGCCTCGCGATGGACATCTCGATCCCTATGGCACCACCACTGCCATGGCGCGCATGGTGCGGGAGATGGGCTGCGAGGTGCACACCAACACCCGCGTCACTGGCATCCGGCTCACCCCAACCGGCGAGGTGCGCGAGGTGATCACGGATCGCGGTTCGATCAAGTGCGAGCATGTAGTCAACGCCACTGGGTTGTGGGGACCAAGGGTGGCTGCCATGGTTGGATTGCACTTGCCCACCACACCCGTGGATCACCAGCACATCGCATTGAAGGCTGTGCCGGGCAATGAGTTCCCGCATTCCACGCCCTGCCTGCGCGACCCGGACAACCTGGTGTATATGCGCGAGGAAGCCGGCGGGTTGGTGATCGGCGGCTATGAACCGAATCCAAAGGAGCGCTGGATCGACGGCGTCCCCTGGGAGCATGGCGGCACTTCTCTGCCGCCAGACTTCGAGCGCTTCGAGCAACTCCTGGAAGGCGCCATTCGCCGCATCCCGTTCCTCGAGCGCGCTCAGATCATCACCCTGATCTGTCACCCGGGGGCATACACCCCAGACTGCCAGCCCATCCTTGGTCCAATGGCGGGCGTGCGTGGTTTCTGGAACGCCTGCGGCATGTCTCTCAACGGTTACGGCGGCGCAGGCGGGATCGGCAAGCTCATGGCAGAGTGGATTGTGGAAGGCGAGCCTTCCCTGGATATTTACGCCTTTCGCGCCACCCGTTTTGGCAATTATTATGCCAACACGTATTACGCCGTCGAGCGCACGCGCGAGTGCGTCAAATACTACTATCGGTTGAAATTCCCCCACGATGAGAATGAATGGGCGCGACCCTTCCGCATCAGTCCGCTGCACTTCCGCTTGCAGGAGTACGGCGCAGTCTTCGGCGAGAAGTATGGCTGGGAGCGGGTCAATTACTTCCAACCCGGCAAACCCTGGCGCATGGCTGGCGCAGACCAGCGCAATTGGGGCTGGACAAAGCCGCCTTTCTTCGAAAGGGTAGGGGTCGAACACCAGGCGGCGCGCGAGCGGGTTGCCATGTTTGACCTGACCTCTTTCGGCAAGATTGACCTGAAGGGACCCGGCGCTCTGCCCTTGTTGCAGCGCATTGCCGACAGCAACATCGACCGACCTGTGGGCAGCGCCGTTTATACCCAGTTCCTCAATACCCGCGGCGGCGTGGAAGCCGACCTGACCATCACCCGGCTGGGTGAGGATTACTTCCGCATCATCACCGGCTCTGCTTTTATCTCCAACGACCTGGGCTGGATTAGGATGCACATCCTGCCCGGCGATCCACCGGTGGAGGTGCGCGATGTGACCCTGGATTGGGCATGCATTGCCCTGTGGGGACCTAAAGCCCGCCAGGTTTTGCAGAAAGTCACTGCAAGCGATGTCTCCAACCAGGCTAATCCCTATATGACCGCCGTCTGGATTGACATCAACGGCGCCCCGGTGCTGGCGCAGCGCGTCAGCTACATCGGCGAGCTGGGTTGGGAACTGTATACGCCCTGCGAGCGCGCCCTTCCGGTTTGGGATTTGCTCTATGATGCTGGTCAGGAATTTGGTCTGGAGGTGGGCGGCTACAAGGTGCTCGACTCGTTGCGCCTGGAGAAAGGCTATCGCTACTTCACCGCCGACGTCACCCCGATGGAAGACCCATATTCTGCTGGCTTGGGTTTCTGCGTTGACCTGGATAAGGGTGATTTCATTGGGCGCGCCGCCTTATTGAAGATCAAGGAACGCGGTTTGCAGCACAAACTGTGCACCCTGGTATTGGACGGGGAGGATTTCCTGCCCATCTATGGCGGCGAAGCGGTCTACCTGAACGGTCGCGTGGTCTCCCGTGTCCGCAGCGGTGGCTACGGCTATACCGTGAAGCGTAATATCGTCTACGCCTATCTGCCCATGGAACTGGCGAAGGTGGGCACGCGCCTTGAGGTGGACGTCTTCGACGCGGTGCACCCTGCCCAGGTCGCGCCCACGGTTCTGTTCGATCCCAAAGGAGAACGATTGAGGATGTAATCCTATGAGCGTCTCGATCGAAACCGTCGTTGCCAAAATCCCCGACTGGCAGGGGAAAACCGTCGAGATAAAGCCCATTGCCGGCGGTCTGACCAACACCAACTACCGGGTTGATGTGGATGGGGTTGCCCATTTCGTGCGCATCCCGGGCGCCAAGACCGAGCTGTTGGCGGTTGACCGTCAGAACGAGTATTACAACACCAGGGCTGCCGCCGAAGCCGGCGTTGGTCCCAAGGTGCTCTACTACCTGCCCGAATATGAAGTGATGGTGTTGGAATTCATCGAGGGTAAGACGATGTCGAAGGAGGCTTTGCAAGCCCCCGGCATGCCGACCCGCATTGCTCAATCGATCAAGATGTTACATGCCGGACCTCGCTTTCTGACCGACTTCAACATGTTCCGCCTGACGGAGTTCTACCTGAAGATCTGCGAGCAGCACGACATTGTCATCCCGCCGCGTTACCCTGAGCGCATGCCGGCAGTTGCCCAGATTGAGAAGGCGCTGGCGGTGCGCCCTTTGCCCACGCGCCCGTGCAACAATGACCTGTTGGCAGAAAACTACATTGATGACGGCAAGATCCTGCGCCTGATCGACTATGAATACAGCGGCAACAACGATCCGTGTTTCGAACTGGGGAACACCTGTCAGGAACTGGGCTACGATGAGGCGCGCATTCAGGAGATTTGCGCGGCTTACTTTGGTAAAGTTTCAGAGCCCATGCTGGCGCGTATGAAACTCAACATGATCATGTCGGACGTTGGTTGGGCTTTATGGGCGGCAATCCAGGCAAAGATCTCCAAGATCGAGTATGATTTCTGGGGTTGGGCGATTGAGCGCTGGGCTCGCGCCGAAGCCAAGCTGGATTCAGCCGAGTTCCCCCGCTGGCTTGAAGACGTGCAGAAACCCGGGTGAATCCAGATGGATCATACCGGTGTTAATCTTATTCAGGAGGTCATTGCATGGTGACGTATGCCGATCTGCTTACGCAAGACCAGGTCGAGCGTGTTCACGAAGCCGCCCTGGAGATTCTGGAACAGGTCGGTTTGCTGGTGCGCAACGAGAAAGCGCGTCTCTACTTGAAGAGGCATGGTTGTCAGCTCGATGCAGATAGCGAGATTGTCAGGTTTCCCCGCCGGATCGTCGAAGAGTTCCGCCAACTCTTCCCGCCCAAATTCACCTTTTATGGGCGCGATCCCAAGTATGATCGCACCTTGCCAGACGACCGGCCGGTGATCGTAACCGGCAGCTCAGCGCCGAACATCATCGATCCGGTCACCGGCGAGGAGCGGCGCTCGTATTCGGATGACATTGCCCGCATCGCTTACCTGGTCAATGAGATGTCCGGATACGATGTGTTCTCTATCTCCACGCTTGCCGAAGACGCGCCTCCAGGCTATTTCACGCTGGCGCGCCTGTATCCGGCAGTGAAAAACTGCCTCAAGCCTATTCGCAGCAACGCGCCGACCAAAGCGGATGCCGAGCAGCTTATCCGTTTGGGGAGCATTGTTGCCGGCAGCGAGGCGGCATACTACGAACGCCCTTTCATCACCACTCACTTCTGCCCGGTTGTGTCGCCGCTTACCATGGACTACGACTCGACCGAGCTGACCATCTTTTTCTGCGAGAAGAAACTGCCGGTTTATCCGAGCATCGTGCCCAATGCCGGCCTGACCTCGCCGCTCACCCTTGCAGGGACAGTCGCCCAGGCGTGCGCTGAGTTCCTGGCTATCGGGTCGTTGATGCAGATGGTTCAGCCCGGCACACCATTGATCTTCAGCACCCTGCCCACCGTGACCGACATGCGCAGCGGGGCTTACGCCTCGGGCGGCATCGAGTGCGGTATGTTACACATGGCTTGCGCCCAGATGGCGCGTTTCTACAAAGTGCCCTGCGGCGGTTACATCGGTCTGACCAATTCCAAACTTAACGATGCTCAGGCGGGCTATGAGACTGGGATGTCGGTGGTGGCTGGCTTCCTCGGCGGAGCAGACATGTTCAACATGGCTGGCTTGCTTGACGCCCTGAAAGCCTTCGACTTCGGCAAGGCGATGACCGACAACGAAATTGCGTTGATGCTCAAGCGTCTGGCGCGCGGCATGGAGTTCAGCGAGGAGACGCTCTCGCTGGATGTGATCAAGGAAGTCGGGCCAGCGGGGAACTTCATCACCCACGATCAGACGGTGCGCTTGATGAAGGTGACCGGCTTGCTCACCGAGATCTCCGACCGGGACACGCGCGATGGCTGGATGATGCGCGGCGCTCTGGACACCCAGGCGCGCGCCCTGGAGCGGGTGCGCGAGATCCTTTCCTTTGATAATCCGGCGGTATTCTCACCGGAGATAGACGCACGCATCCGGGCTGAGTTCCCGGGTCTGGTGCGCGGCGACGCCACTTTACCCGAGGGTTGGAAGCGGGTATCGCGTGACGAAGCCGGTCGCCCGGCGCGACGTGAGCGTCGGCATATGCGCGGCTGATCGGCTCTGGGCAGGGTCCATTTTGGTTGGTTAGAAAGGACGATACGATGAGATTGTTTTTTGCTACTGACGTACACGGCTCGGAAATCTGCTGGAAGAAATTCATCAACGCCGGCAAGTTTTACGAGGTGGATACCCTGATTCTCGGCGGCGATATGACCGGCAAGGCAGTCGTGCCTATCATCGCCCAGGGCAACAACAAGTGGAAGGTCACCTTGCTTGAGCAAGAGACCATCCTGGAAGGTCCAGAAGCCGTGGAAAAGATGGTGCAGACCATCCAGAATCGCGGCTATTATCCCTACGTGACCACGCCGGATGAAGTTGCCGAGATCTCCAATACGCCAGGGGGTTCGGACAAGCTCTTCCTGGAGCAGATGCTCAAAACCGCCCAGCGCTGGATGGAGTACGCAGATGCCAAACTTGAGGGTACGGGCATTCGCTGTTTTGTCTGCCCGGGCAACGACGACTGGTTGGAGATTGATGATGTGATCAAAGCCTCCAGGTTTGTGGAGCACGCTGAGGGGAAGGTGATTCAGCTCGATAAAGATCATGAGATGGCATCCAGCGGCTGGTCTAATCCCACACCTTGGGATACTCATCGTGAAGAACCGGATGATAAACTCCTGCAGCGGATTGAAGCCATTGTCAGTCAGGTGCGCAGACCGGAGACCGCTATCTTTGCCTTGCATGCGCCGCCCTATGGCAGCGGGTTGGATGAAGCTCCAGAACTAACCAAGGACCTTCGCCCTGTTTACGCCGGGCGTTCGCTGGTTCCCGTGGGCAGCAAGGCTGTGCTTCAGGTAATCGAGAAATATCAGCCCCTGCTTGGTCTGCACGGTCACGTGCATGAGGGCAAAGGCACCAAACGCTACAAGCGTACCCTGTGCATCAATCCGGGGAGCATGTATGAGCAGGGCATATTGCACGGCGCGGTCGTCGAGCTAAAGCCCAACAAGCTGGGCACCTACATTCTCACCACCGGTTAGCCGTTAGGTTTGTGCTCGCCCTGCCCGGACATTCAACCAACACGCAGTATCAGGGCGTAGTCCAGAAAGGAGTAGAGATACGAAGATCAATTAACGTTTGCCGAAGAGAGGGACTGAATACCCACAACTCAGTGGTCGCCGTTTGCCTGACGAAGAGCAACTTCGTTGGGACAAGTGCACAAAGATATAGAGGAGAATTGCCATGAGTGAAGTGACCCTGTTCGTTCGCAAAGCCAGCGGCTTGGTGCGTTCCTGGTCGATGTTCGATGCGTTCGTCTATGCCACCTTTTCGATCAACCTGATCACGCTGGGCTTGTTCATCTTCTCCTATTGCTATTACTTTGAGGGGAATCTGGCTACAGCAGTGGTCATTGGAGCGATCTTCACCATTTTTGAGGTGATCGTCTATGCCAGCCTGATCTCCGCCATGCCGCGCGCTGGCGGCGACTACGTCTGGCAGAGTCGCATCCTCAATCGGGGCATTGGGTTTCTGCTCACCGTCACCGGCTGGTGGTTCATCCTGTGGCTGTGGGTGCCGCTCTACGGGCAGATGCTCAATTACGAATTCTTTACACCCGTGCTGGCGATCCTGGGCTTCAAGGATGCCGCCCGCTGGTTTACCTTCAACGGTACCGGCTCGCTGGTTGGGATGCTGGCGGTGTGCGTGATCGTTTTCATCTACATCGCAATCGGGATGAAAGCCTACGCTCGGGTGCAGAAATTCTGCTTCTACGGCGGCGTGGTTGGCTTGGTGGGCGTGTTCCTGCTGTTGCTGTTCGGTAATAACCAGACCTTTGTCGAGAACCTGAACGCCATCGTGCCGGAGATGTTCGGGGCAGAGTCCACTGACTTGTACGCGGCGACGATGGCAGCCGGTCAGGCAGCGGGCACTGTGGCTGCGCCGCTTAGCAACCTGGCGATCGGCGCCAGCCTGGCGCTGATTCCCATGATTGTGTTCTTCAACCTGTGGCCCAACTGGGGTTCAACGCTCTACGGCGAGGTGCGCGGCGCCTCTGACTACAAGCGCAACTTCTGGGGTATGACCGCCGCGGTGATCGTCACCACGGTTGGCGCGCTGATCTTCTTCTTGCTGATTGCCAAGAGCCTGGGTTGGGATTTCTACCACAATGCCAACGGCGCGTTCTGGAACTATATGTGGGGTTACACCGAGCAAGAACCCCCCTTGCCCTTCTGGCCCTATCCGGCGCTGTTTGCGGCTTTCATGGTCAAGAGCCGGGTGGTGCAGCTCCTGATCATCTTGCTGATGAGCCTGTGGTGGTTTGGCTGGTCGGGCACGGTCTTCCTGAGCTCCACGCGGGTGATCTTCGCCGCAGCGTTTGACCGCATGTTGCCGGAGTGGGCAGCGTACGTTGAGCCGCGCACACGCACGCCCCTGGCTGCATTGCTGTTGATGGTGATCCCTTCGGTGATCATCTCTTTCCTATACGCCTTCAATATCTTCAATTTCCAATCTCTGGTTCTGGACGCCACCCTGGTGATTGCCATGACCTTCCTGGGTACCACCGGCGCGGCGATCATCTTCCCCTGGCGCAACAGAGATGTCTTCGAGGGCTCGCCCATCAGCAAGTACCTGATGCCATCCTGGCTAGGTTGGCTGGTGACGGTGTTGTTTGCGGCGGGCGCCCTCTACCTGATATACACTTCCTTTAGCTATGCCATCACCGTGCTCACCAATCTGGGCGGCATTGGTGCCAGCGCCCTCACCTGGTTGATCGTGATCGTGGTTGCTTTATTGACCGTGATCAACGCCGTGGTGTTGGTCTGGCTGGTGTATTACGTATTGCAGCGCCTCCTGGCTGGAGAGAAGATCCCCCTGGTTACCCTGGCGGGGATGATCTTCTACTTCTTCCTGGACTGGCTGCTGGTGGAGTGGTTCTGGGATCCACATGTGCCGCCGTTCGATTTCGCTTACTATGCCATCGGCTGGTCGAACGTCAGCTCAATGGCCTTCATGCTGGTCATGTATGGACTGGCGGCGGCAATCTACTTCGGCTTCAGTGCTTATCGCCGACGCCAGGGCATTGACGTGACCAAGGTCTATAAGGAGATCCCGGTCGAATAACTTCGCGCGGGGAGCTATGTGCAGGAGGCAGATCGGTCACCAACCGGACTTCACCCGTTTAGCCTGGGCAGATCTGCCTCCACCTAAGGCGGAAAACAGGCAGCGGGAAGCGGCAAAGCGCTGAAAAGTTTCGAGGCTTGGCTGATTTGACATACTTTTTTTTCGGTGCTAAAATGACAAATCAATAGGGGTAATATCCATGTTACCTGCCGCCCAGGGCAACCCTGCTTGTCATGACCGCGTTCGAGAGCTAATCTTCTGATGATAGCAGTTTCGCTGACCGCATGGAGGTGATCAGGGCTAAAATCACACAACGTTTGCGCAAGTTTCAGGCATAGGAAATCTCTTTTCATGATAAATCTCTGAATTGTGGAGGATAAGATGACCAAAAAGATCTTGCGCCCCGAGGAAATTACCCGGCGTGAATTCCTGAAGATGATGGCGCTGGTTGGTGGTTCGGCAGCATTGGCTTCTTGCGGGGGAGCTGCCGAAGCCACACCCTGGCCGGTCACAGCGCCCGCGGACGTGGTGCTGAAGGAAGCTCAAAAGGAAGGCACGCTTACCACCATCGCGCTGCCGCACGACTGGGCAAACTACGGCGAGATCATCGAGACTTACAAGAAGAAATACAATATGAAGGTCAATGAGCTGAACCCGGACGCTGGTTCAGCGGACGAACTGGAAGCCATCCGCGCCAACAAGGGTAGCAAAGGTCCCCAGGCGCCAGATGTAATCGACATTGGTATTGGCTATACCCAAGCTGCCAAGGAAGAAGGGCTGCTGGCGCCCTGGAAGGTTCCCGATTGGGATACTATTCCCAACGACCTGAAAGACCCGGAGGGCTACTGGTGGGCAGAGTATTACGGCGTGCTGGTCTTTGAGGTAAACACGGACGTCATCAAAGAGGTCCCGAGGGATTGGGAGGACCTGCTCAAGCCCATCTACAGGGGTAAGGTTGCCATGGCTGGCGACGTGCTCAAATCCAACCAGGCAGTGCAGACGGTGTTTGCCGCAGGCTTGTCGCGCGCCAAGGGCGATATCGAACTCGCCCCGCAGGCTGGTTTGGAATTCTGGAAGGAGATGAACGCCAACGGCAACTTCATCCCGGTCATTGCCGATCAGGGCAAAATCGCCCAGGGCGAAACCCCCATTGTCATGGAGTGGGACTATCTGGCGCTGGCGAACCGTGATGCCCTGGCGGGCAACCCGCCGCTGGAAATCATCGTCCCGGCTACCGGCATCATCGGCGGTCCATACGCCGGCGGCATCAGCGCTTACGCGCCCCATCCTGCCGCTGCCCGCCTGTGGTGGAACTTCGTCATGTCCGACGAAGGTCAGAACCTGTACCTGAAAGGTTATGCCCACCCCTCTCGCTTCGTCGACATGGTCGCTCGCGGTGTCATCCCTGCTGATATGATGGCTAAGCTGCCGCCCGCAGAACTCTACAGCAAAGCCACTTTCCTCACCGTGGATCAGCTCAATAAGTCCAAGACCTACATCACCGAAAACTGGCGCAAGGTGGTTTACGGTGAGGGCTAGGAGCCACTGGGCATGAGTCAAGCCCGAACTTTAAACAATATGACCAATGTAGGGGACGCGCCGGGGGCGCGTCCCCTCCCCAGGAAGCGCAACCTGGACTGGGTGGGTCTTGTGCCGTTCTTCCTGTTTGTCTTCTTCTTTCTTATCCTTCCATCGTTGAACATCTTCATCCGCAGTTTCCAGAGCCTCGAGACCGGCGGCTTCACCCTGGAAAATGTCATGGCGATCTTTCAGCGTGCTGACCTGCGCAACGCCTACAAAGCCAGCCTGAGCATCAGCCTGATCACTTCGATCGGCGGTGCCATCTTTGGCTTCCTGCTGGCTTATGCAGTCTGCCTGGGCGGATTGCCGCCGGCGCTGCGCACGTTCCTGCTCACCTTTTCGGGCGTGGCTTCCAACTTTGCCGGTGTGCCGTTGGCGTTTGCCTTTATAGCCACCATTGGCATAACCGGATTGGTGACGCGCTGGATTGAAGCGATCCTTGGCATAGATATCCATGCCGCCGGATTCAGCATTTACAACATCTGGGGACTGAGCATTGTGTATATGTACTTCCAGTTCCCGTTGATGGTGTTGATCATGGCGCCGGCGCTGGATGGCTTGCGCCGCGAATGGCGCGAAGCCTGTGAAAATCTGGGCGGCACCGGCGCTCAGTACTGGCGCTATGTCGCCTTTCCAATCCTGTTGCCCACTATCCTCGGTACAACCATTCTGCTCTTTGGCAACGCCTTTGGCGCTTATGCCACGGCTTATGCCTTCTCGGGTAGCTTCATCAATCTGGTGACGATCTTGATCGGCGCCCAAATGCAAGGGGATGTGCTCTATAACCCCAATTTGGGTTATGCGCTGGCGTTGGGCATGGTGGTGATCATGGCACTCTGCATGGTTGGATACGCCCTGTTGCAGCGCCGGGCAGCGAGGTGGACGCGATGAAACGCATCCCGATCTGGTCCTGGATCATTTTCATCCTCGGCATGATCTACTTCTTCCTGCCGTTGATCTCGGTCTTCGAATTCAGCCTGCGTAAAATCCGCGGCATCTACAGTTTCGAGGCTTACCGGCTGGCGTTCATTGATCCAAGGTTCTATCAGAACTTCGGCTTATCGCTGTTCTGGTCGGTGCTGACGATCACCATCAGCCTGCTGTTGATCTTGCCAACTGCCTATTGGGTGCATCTGCGTATGCCGCGCTGGCGACCCGTGGTGGAATTTTTCACCCTGATGCCCTTCGTTGTGCCGGCGGTGGTCTTGGTTTTCGGCATGGCGCGCCTATACGCCCGCGTCAGCTTCATGGTTGAGCTGCCTGTCCTGCTCATTGCCGGTTATGTGGTGCTTTCCTTCCCGTACATGTACCGCTCGGTAGATGCCGGGTTGCGCGCCATTGATGTGCGCACGCTGACTGAGGCAGCTCAGAGCCTGGGAGCAGGGTGGCGGGTTATCCTGTTACAGATTATTTTGCCCAATCTGCGCGTGGCGATCTTGAGCGGCGTGTTCCTGACCTTTGCCATCGTCATGGGTGAGTTCACTTTTGCTTCTTTGCTCTCCTGGCCTGCCTTCGGTCCCTATATGGAGGAGATCGGCGCCATGGTCGCCTACACCCCGCAGGCGCTTTCTGTGGTCAGCTTCCTGATCACCTGGGCTTGTATTGGCGCCATCCAGCGTCTGGCGCGCGGCGCCCCCGAACTGCTTGCCGGCACTCGTTAATTTCGTGAGGTCCACATGGCTTTCTTAGAGATTAGGAACGTTTCCAAGGTCTTCGGTAAAAACACTTTTGCCGTAGAGAACTTCAACCTCGATGTTGAAAAGGGCGAGCTGGTCTCGTTCCTTGGCCCAAGCGGCTGTGGCAAGACCACTACCCTGCGCATGGTGGCGGGCTTCGAGACGCCAACCACGGGGCGGATCATCATTGATGGTCGCGATGTAACCGACATCCCGCCTAACCAGCGCAATGTGGGCATGGTCTTCCAGGCTTATGCCCTCTTCCCCAACATGACTGTGGCAGGCAACATCGGCTTTGGCTTAAAGATCGCCAAGAAACCGCCGGAAGAGATCAAACAGCGGGTGGATGAAATGCTCAGGTTGATCCATATGGAGGATTTCGGCGACCGTTACCCGTATCAGCTCTCCGGCGGTCAGCAGCAGCGCGTCGCCCTGGCGCGCGCCCTGGCGCTGCGTCCGACCATGCTGCTGCTGGATGAACCGCTATCCGCTTTGGATGCTAAGATTCGCATCATGCTGCGCAGCGAGATTCGCGCCATTCAACGAGAAATGGGCATCACCACGATTTATGTAACCCATGATCAGGAAGAAGCTCTGTCCATCTCGGATCGAGTGGTGGTGATGAACAAGGGGCGCATGGAACAGGTTGGACCACCGTTCGAGATCTATAACTTCCCTCAAACCGAATTCGTGGCTCACTTCGTCGGTACGCTCAACGCCGTCAGCGCGGAGGTGATTGACCCTGCCGCCCAGATTCTCAGCCTGGAGGGGCAGCACTTGCAAACTTCGCACGAGCTGAAAGGGTTGCGTAAAGGGGATAAAGTGATGATCGCTATCCGCCCTGAGCGTCTCAGCCTTGCTAATGAGGGTAAAAAAGCCAATCTGATCAACGGCAAGGTCGAAAATATCACCTTCCTCGGTTCGATTGTCCGCATCCAGGTATTGATTGGGCAGAGCAAGTTCTACATCGACACATTCAACAATCCATATTTGGAACTGCCCAAGCTGGGAGAGCAGGTCGAGATCACATGTTCGCGTGAGGCGGTGCTGGTGCTGAACCACGAGCGAGTAGCCGCGTAGAGATGAACAGGCGTTAGAAGATCATAACAGCTAAGGTCCCCCGAACCTGGATTCCCCTGATCGTGAAGGATATTTGCTTTGGGTAAAGTCATCCTGATCTTATCGGATGGGCTTCGTTACGACGCCGCCCTCGCCGGCATGGGTTACTTAGGACATCTCGTGGAAGCGCGCCTTGCCAGCCTGTATAAGGTGATCGGTGAACTGCCCAGCATGTCGCGCCCGATGTACGAGACCATCCACACCGGTCTGCCGGCGAGCGAGCATGGCGTGGTATCTAACCACGTTGTTCGGCGCTCTGATAAGCCCAACGTCTTCCAGGCTGCTGTGGAGGCTGGCAGGAGCACGGCTGCGGCGGCGTATTACTGGTTTGCTGAGCTCTATAATCGCGTTCCCTTCGATCCGATCGAGGATAGGGAGGTTGATGACGACTCCCTGCCGATCCAGCACGGGCGCTTTTACCTGCGGGATGAATACCCCGATGCGGAACTATTCCTGACGGCTGCCCTGCTGGCGCGGCGCTTCAATCCCCATTACCTGCTGGTGCATCCGATGGGAATGGATTATGCTGGCGAGACCTATGGGGCGGATTCGAGCCAGTATCGCAACCAGGCTGTCATCCAGGATACGATACTTGCCACGCTGATTCAGGAATGGATGGAACGCGGCTACAATATTCTGGTTACCGGCGATCACGGCGTCAACGCCGATAAGCTGCACGGCGGCACCACCCCAGAAGTGCGCGAAGTGCCGCTCTACCTGATCCGCCCGGGCATCCAGGGCAGCGGGAACACAGGGGTGACGCTCTCGATGCTCCAGATTGCCCCCACGCTCTGCCGGTTGTTGGAGATTCCGATCCCTGGGACGATGAAGGCGGCTCCGATTGTATAAGCGCGCCAAACAGCAGGGTTTACCGCCTCGCTTTTTTAATGGGAGTCTCTGGTATCAGCGCCTCGGATGCTCGTCTGACGGGATCGCTCCAGCTACAACGCCTGTCAGCAGGCACAATGAGCTTCGTTGGAGGTGAAGGTCTTGAGTCTTCTCTTCATATTCTTTATCTTTACCGCCCTGGTTTTTGACTTTCTGAATGGCTTTCATGACAGCGCCAACGTGGTAGCCACAGCGATTGCTTCACGGGCAATGTCGCCAGCGACTGCCCTGACGATCACCGCGCTGGCAAATGTGACCGGACCCTTTCTGTTCGGCGTGGCGGTCGCCACCACCATTGGGAACGAGGTGCTGGCGTCTCAGGCGGTGACCATTCCGGTGGCGTTGGCTGCTTTGATGTCTGCGATTCTCTGGAATCTGTTGACCTGGCTGCTGGGCATCCCCTCCAGCTCGTCCCACGCTCTCATTGGCGGCTTTGTGGGGGCGGCGGTGATGGGATACGGCGTTCAGGTAATCCTCATGGAAGGGCTGGAGAAGGTCTTGATTGGCTTGTTCGTCTCCCCGCTGCTGGGATTGGCGGTCGGTTGGATAATCATGCGGATAACGTTGTTTCTCGGGCAGTGGTTGACACCGCGCGTCGACCGGTTCTTCAAGCGGGCGCAATGGCTGACTGCCATCAGCCTGGCGCTCAGCCATGGCACCAACGATGCCCAAAAAACCATGGGCATCATCACCCTTGGTCTGGTGGCTTTTGGAATCATCCCTGAGTTTCACGTGCCCTTATGGGTCATCGCCGCCAGCGCTCTCGCCATTGGCATGGGCACTGCCTTTGGCGGCTGGCGGCTGATCCGCACCATGGGTGCGGGTTTTTACCGCGTCCGTCCCATCCATGCCCTGTCGTCGCAAATCGCCGGCACGGCGGTCATCTTGGGGGCTGCTTTAGCTGGCGCGCCGGTCAGCACCACCCAGGTGATCAGCGCCTCCATCGTCGGCGCTGGGGCTGCTCATCGCGTCCCGATGGTGCGATGGGGGCTTGCCGGACAGATTGTCTTCGCCTGGATGCTCACCATCCCCTCGACAGGATTGTTGGGCGCCTTGTTCTTCATCCTGCTCATCCGGGTTTTATAATATGCCTATGGAAACTGCACCTGCCGATAAAAAATTCAGCCTGAAACGATTGTTCAAGCGCCGACCGAACCGCTTTGTTGAGTTGTTGATCCAGCAAGCTCAGCTTGCAGAAGAGGGCATGAACGCCCTGGTGGCGTACTTCGAGAAACCCACCCGCCGACGCGCCGATGCGGTCGATAAGCTCGAGTCGGAAGCGGACGAAATCCGCCGCATCCTGATTGATGAGCTGAATCACACCTTTGTCACCCCATTCGACCGCGAGGACATCCACGCCCTCTCCCGGGCGATTGATGATATGCTGGATTACGCTTATACCACTGTGGTCGAGATGTCCATCCTGGAGGTCGAACCGAATGACATTATGCGCCAGATTGGCGCTTTGCTTGCCAAAGCCGCCAGCGAGGTGCATCTGGGCGTTCAACGACTGTCAGACCATCCAGGCGTGGCGCAGAACCACGCCGTGCGCGTCAAGCAGATCGAGAACCAGGTCGAGCACCTCTATCGCCAGGCACTCGCTGACTTGTTTCATCAGCCGAAAGATCTGGATACCGTGGTACAGATGTTAAAATATCGGGAGACCTTCCGCCACCTGAGCAACGCAGCCGACCGCGGCGATGAGGCGGCTAATATCCTTTCAGATATTGTGGTGAAGATGGGCTGAGAGCCTCCCTATCGCCCCCAAACGCCGATCAGGATCAGTCCTGAGGTGATCAACAAGGCACCGGATAAGCGCACGCCGATTCCGCCTTCATTATAAATTCGAAAAGCCAGCAAGGAGCCAATCACGATGCTGAACTGGCGAAACGCCACGATATAACTGGCGTTTGGGCTGAGTTGATAAGCCCACAAAATCAGCCAGTATGCAGCAAATCCGAGCACGCCTGCCAGAATCGCCAGCCTCCAGCCAGCCTGCCCGGCATGCTCGTCCTTGCCCCTGAAGAGGCGCAAGAAGCCCACATAGGGCAGGTAACTCAGCAGAAAGTAGAAATATCCGTAGCGCGCCGCGGTGGCAGCGCTTTGCTGCACCGCTTCGGCGGCGAGTTTATCCAACAAAGTATAGCCCACTGAACCCAGGGCAGCCATGACCACCCAGACGCTCGCCGGGTTGAAATAATTCTTCCAATGGATGTCCTTGAACGACCGCAGTGGCACCAACAGGCAACCGAGTGAAACCAGCAACACACCCACCCAACCAATAGGGGTGAGCTCTCTGCCGCGAAGCACATCGGCGACCGCCACGATGATTACAGGAAGCGACCTTGCCAGCGGATATACCACGGTAAAATCGCTCATTGCATAGCCGCGCGCCAGCCCGTACAGGTAGAGCGCGGCAAAAAAGCCCGAGCCAAACAGACAAAGCCAGGCGAGCGGTGTCAGCGAGCGTGTGGCTATCTCGCTCGCCACCGCTGGTAGGAAACCGATGACGATCACCGCGATCAGCATCCGCTGGTAGAAGACCTGCTCTGAGTGCTCGTAACGCGAGAGCAGATTCCAGCCGGCGTGCATGAAGGTCGAAGCCAGCACGATGAGAATCACAAATGGTGTCATTATTGCTTGGTTTTCTCAGATGGGGCGTTTCAATGCGTCGATTTGGTTGTCGTCAATGACAGGGAATATCAGCGCATCCTGGACCGAATTTCTACTGACATCCAGATCAGGGTTTGATGGATGTGGAATCCAGCCTGCTGGATGGCTTCGGCAGCCTGCCCGGCAGGGTAATCCAGGGAGAGCGGACGCCTGGCAGGGAGCTGCCGGCGGGCATGAGCCAGTAAAGCGCTGGCGGCGAGGTCTTCATCTTCCTGGCTGGTTGCCAGCCACAGGTTATCTGCATAGGCCTGGGAAGTATTCCACGCCAGCACCCCCAACAGCCTGTTGCCGCTCCAGGCAGACCATTGACGGGTTTCCACATCGTTGAGCAGACGGTAAAGCCCTCCCCTGATGCCTGGCTGCAAAGCAGCAGCCTTGAAAGACAGATGCCAGGTGACTTCGACGGGATAATTGCGGCGCAGCCATTTTTGCTGAGCGTGCCAATCCTGGTTGCGCCGGGAGGTCACCCGCACCCGCTGGTCTGGAGCCAACGCTGCTTGCGCTCGCTGTGGTTGACCGTTGCTCAGCCAGGTTGTCCGCCGGGCGCGCTCTGTGAAGCCTAGGGAACGGTACAGGTGAATTGCGGGTTCGTTCTCCTCACGCACGTGCAACCAGACAGCCTGAACGCCTCTCTGGCGAGCATGTTCCAGCGCTTTGGCAGTCAACCGGCGGGCTATTCCCTGCCGCCGATATGCTGGTTGGACGGCGACGTTGGCGATCAGCAAATATTGGTCGCCGCGCACCAGGTATGGGATCAGGGTCAAGTTTCCAACCAGCATCCCATCCTGCTCCCAAACATAACCGGAGAGGGGCAGATTGCTGCGATCGGAAAAGCTGCTGATCCAGGCGAGCGCGCCTGGGCTGCGCGCCAGGTTGCGCATTTGTTGGATGTAACGCTGACCGTCGACGTCCAGGGTATCGGCAAAGCATTGCTCCACCAGGTCCGCTACACTGTTTAGATCTCTGCGCACATCTAGCGGTCGAAGCAGTCCAGAGTTTGATTGGGTTCGCAATAGATTCGTGAGCGTGGTCATGACCTCGCTGTCCCTGATTAATTTTACTCCAAGTTCGGGCTTCTCCGCTCTTGCAATTACCCCATTCCAGAGTACAATGCCTGTCGTAGAGATTGCCTTGTGCCGGATAATCCATGAGTATCAATTACCAGCAAATCCGTCAGCAGGTCAGGGAGCTTGGCGCGAGCGCCCCGGAACGCTATCGTCAGTTGCAGAATCTGCGCCAGCGGGCGGGTGAGCTCTTGGCTACATACGCTGATGACCATGCGCCATTACGCGAGAAAGTCTTGCGCGTAGCGCGCAGCTACGATCCCAGCTTACGCTGCGCCCTTCCGGTTTCCGAGGCTTTAGATGCCCATTTCCCGGCGCCTGCCTTGCCAGGAGAAATTACCGTCCTGGCAGCCGATGGTTCGCAGATCAACCCCGACCGCCACGCCGAGGTAGAGTTCAGCCTGATCAATGTAGGTGCTATTCGGGTGCGCAGCGGGTCGGCGGCGCCTCCCATCGTCACGATTGAAAGCCAGTTGTTCGATGCGGATGGGAGTGCCAATCTGACCGAAAACAGCCTGGCGTTGCAACGAGACCTGCGCGAGCGCGACATCCTCTCCAGGCTGGCTGCTCAGGCGTTGCCGCCGGTGGTCTCGTTCACCGATGGACCGATGGAACTGTGGGGCAGCCAGGATGTCGGCGCCCAGGCTGTCTCGGAATACCAGGAAGTGTTGCAGGAATACATCGGGGTGTTAGAGCAACTGCGCGCCCAAAATGTGGCGACTGCCGGCTACGTGGATAAACCTGCCGCCAGCCTGGTGGTGCGGCTGCTGGAGGTGGCAGAGGCGGGTAAAGCCGACCTGCCTGAAATCAGGCAGTATCACCCATTGCGCGGCGTGCGTGATTTCGACTTGTATGCCGGGTTGCTGGGTGTGGGTGAGCGTTCGGCTATCTTTGCCTTGCAATCGCAGTCAGCCAGGCAGTACACCAGCGACCTGGCGCTGCATTTCTTCTACCTGAACGTGGGGCGTCCTGGCAAGCCATGGCTGGCGCGCGTCGAAGTGCCCGCCTGGGTGGTTAAACAGCCGGTGTTATTGGACAACCTGCACGCCGTCCTGGTGGACCAATGCCGCCTGACCGGGGAGCGTCCGTATCCTTACTTGCTGCATCGCGCCCATGAGATCGCGCTGGTCGGTTTGCAGGAGCGAGAGCAGGTCGCGCAGATGATTGCGCTGGAGTTGCGCCGTCAGGGGGTGCCTTTTCTGGGGTTATCCCACAAACAGGCGCTAAAGAATGCAACTGGGAGGACGAGATTTCAGCCATGATGCAGATCGAAATTGGTCGTCTGTTGCGCGCCAGCACGGCGGGGTTTATCGTCGGTTGTCGGGTGTCGCAAGTGGGAGTGCCGGCGTTTGGCTCTCTGGTGCGCGTCCCCCTGGATGATAGCTACCAGATCTACGGTCTGATCTATGACATCCATATCGACGATGATGGGCTGGTGCGCCAGCTTGTCACCGCGGATACGGTGGATCGGGAAGTGATCGAGGATAACCGCCTCAACCGCAACGTGCCGCTTGAGATGAGCGTACTGGCGGTTGGATACCGCAAGGATGGGCGGATTTATCATCTGCTTCCACCACGCCCACCCCTCAGCCTGGATGCCATCTATCTTTGCGATGCTACTGAAATTCGCGAGTTTGTCTCCAGCGGGCGCTTTGGCTATTTTCGTCATATCTTGCGTGCCGCGAATTTGCCGGTCGATGAGCTACTAGCTGCCCATCTGCAACAGGCTAACGCGGTGCAACGCCAGGCTGGAGATAGCGAGTGGATCAACCGCGCGACTCAGGAGTTGATCATCCTGTTGCGGGACGATTATCCCAGCCTGATCAGTGTGCTGGGCGCTTTGGGGGATGTATATGTATGAGGATGCATTGGTATTCCGTAACTCTTCTGGTAGTTGTCGGGGTGAATTCCAATGAGTGACCAATTATTGCCTTCCCCTGATAGCCGTGCGCCGATCGGCTACCTGGTTGGCGGCGGCTTGAAGGAAAATTTACGCGTCCGGCTAACCGTGCCTGCCCAGCAGGTGCAAGAGGGAGCGTTCGTCGTCATCGAAAGCGGCGGATGGCTCTTCTACGGGCTGGTGACCGATCTTCAGCTTGGCGCCACCGACCCGCGCTTTGCCGATGAGCAGAGCGAAGCCCGCCTGCCTTCCCAACTGGCGGCTTTGCTGCACGGGCAAACCCTGTATACCAACCTGGAGGTCCTGCCGGCTCTGATGCTGGAATGCGGACCACCGCCCGGGACGCCCGAGTGGAGCAAGTGGCAGGCAGACATCGAAGCCGGCTTGCGCGAGCGACCGCGTCCATTGCCGGTGAAGACCATCCCGCCACATCACGCCATCGTGCGCCTGGCGGGTTCGGGTGATATTGCCGAGATCTTTGGAAAGCCCGAGGCGGAGGGGAACTTTGTCATTGGTTATACCCGTGAACAAAATCACCCCGTCTGCCTCAACCTGGATAAGTTCGTCCAGCGCTCAGCCGGCGTTTTTGGGGCGACCGGCACGGGCAAGTCGTTCCTCACCCGCCTGGTGTTGGCGGGGTTGATCAAGCATGGTCGCGCCTCGTTGCTTATCTTCGATATGCACAACGAATATGGCTTGGACGACACCGCTTCGGATACAGGCTTGCGCGTGATCGGCTTGAAGACCAAATTTCCGGCGCGAGTGCGCATTGTCGGCTTGGGCGGGGGCGCCCTGATCCGCGGCAAGGCGCCGGATTTCAACCTGGAAATTGCTGCCAGCGATATTCGCCCTGAAGATATCGAGTTGCTCACCCGCGAGCTCAACCTCAAAGAAACCACGCCTACCACCCTGGAGGCGCTGGTCAGCGATTTTGGTCCTCAGCACTGGTTCTCCGCTTTCCGCCAGATGAAATCGGGGGCTATGATTGAAACCGAAGACGGCAAGAAAGTGCCTGCCCCGGACAGCGTTGCCTACTGGGCGAATCGGGCGGGGGTGAACCAGATGGCTGCGGAAGGCTTGCATTCCAAACTCCAGCGCGTCTTCCGCCTGCCTTATATCGTCGAACACCCGGCTGCTGACAGCCTTGGTGAAATCATCAAAGCCCTGGAGGCTGGGCAACATGTGGTGCTGTCCTTTGGTCAACACGAAAGCGACCTGGATTATTTGTTGGTAAGTAACCTGCTGACGCGCAAGATTCGCGAGCGCTGGGAACAGCGCACTAACGCCTTTCGTTCCAGCGGCAAGGACGAACCCCGTCCCCTGGTGATCGTCCTGGAGGAAGCGCACAAGCTGCTCAACCGCGAGATGGCTGCTCAAACCACCTTCAGCACCATCGCGCGGGAGATGCGCAAGTACTATGTCACCCTGCTCATCGTCGATCAGCGCCCGTCGCAAATCTACGATGAGGTGATGTCGCAGCTTGGAACACGCATTTCGGGATGGTTGGGTGACGAGGATGACATTCACGCCGTGCTTTCCGGGCTGGCTGGGCGCGAGTCGCTGCGCGGTATGCTGGCGCGATTGCAGCCTAAAGAAGAAGTGCTGCTTTTGGGATGGGGCGTTCCCATGCCGCTGCTGGTCAGATCGCGCCGCTATGATGAGCGTTTCTGGGAGGAGTTATTGGGAAAAGCGGGCAAACGGCGCGGGGAAGACGAGTTGATCGCCGCGCTGGGCTTTTAGTGTGCGTTGCTTCTTTAGAATATCCTGAAAGGCTGGTGCTGATATCTTTCGTCTGCTCAGAAGGAGCGTTATAATTCAACTAAATGGGTTGGAAATCCCAATTTTGCCCATTTCCCTGCATTCGCAAATTGTAAGGCACAAACTATCAACAAGGAGATTGAACTATGTTCATCAATCAAACCGTCCAGAATGCCATCAACGAACAGATCAAGAATGAGCTGTACTCTGCTTATCTTTACCTGGCAATGGGCGCGTACTTCGAGGCGCTCAACCTGCCAGGCTTTGCGCACTGGATGAAGCTACAGGCAGCCGAGGAACAAGGACATGCAATGCGCTTCTTCGATTACATCTTCGAGCGCGGCGGACGTGTCCAGCTCAAGGCTATCGACCAGCCGCCATTCGAATGGAAGTCCCCGCTGGATGCCTTCGAACAGGTGCTGGAGCACGAGCAGAAGGTCACCCGCTTGATTCATGATCTGTATGCCCTGGCTGTAAAGGAGAACGATTACGCCACCCAGACCATGCTACACTGGTTCATTGACGAGCAGGTGGAAGAAGAGGCTAATGCCCTGAAAATCGTCGAGCAATTGAAGATGATCGATGGTCACAGCACCGCCTTGCTGATGCTGGATCACCGCCTGGGCGAGCGCAGCGAGGATTGAAAGGATAACCTTAACCCATTTTCCCTCCCGCAGGCGGTGGCTTGCGGGAGGGGTTCTTTTCGCATGCCTCTGAGATAGACCATGAAACTTGCAACGCTTTGTTACCTGCGCCAGGCAGGAAAGACGCTGATGGTGCATCGGGTGAAAAAGGATAATGATGTCCACCTGGGGAAGTGGAACGGTCTGGGGGGTAAGCTGGAAGCCGGCGAGACGCCCGAAGAGTGCGCCATCCGCGAAATCCTGGAGGAATCTGGACTGCGCCCAATCACATTGAAGCTGAAGGGATTCCTGACTTTCCCAAATTTTGCCCATGGCGAAGACTGGTATGCCTTTGTCTTCGTCGTCGACCGCTTCGAGGGCGATTTGATCGAATCCCCGGAGGGGAATTTGCAATGGATTCCCGATGAGCAGTTGCTCGATCTGAACCTGTGGGAGGGAGATCGCATCTTCTTGCCCTGGCTCGACCAGCCCGGTTTTTTCTCAGCCAGGTTTGTCTATCAGCACGGAAGGCTGATCGAACACGGCGTTACATTTCATCATCCCTGAAAGGTGTACGCGTACGCCACAGGTCTGCCGGCGCTGTGAGAGGGCATGCTGGAGGTGCGTGAGTTTTGCGGCTTTCAAGAGTAGGCAGGGTTCAGTCTTTATACCGCTGGTAAATGTTGAGGACTTTGTCGGCATAGGAATAACCGACATCCATCGGACCGTAGGCTTTCAATGCCTCACGCAGACCGCCGCGTTGTTTTACCAGCCTAGAAAGCATCCGCGTGCCATATTCCAGGTTGAATTCGGGGTCTTTCAATTGTTTGGTGGTTGGGCGATTGGCGAAGCAGGGTCCGTTTTTACAAAGGAATTCGGCAGCCACGCCGTCGCGAGGCATTACCTGCATCAACCCAACCGCGCCGCTTCTCGAATAAGCCTCGGGATTGCCTCCGCTCTCCTGCCAGATCAACGCGGCGATCAAATCCGGATCTAAGTCGTGTTTCTCAGCCGCGCGCACAATCAGATCGCACCAGCGCCGCACTTTTTTAGGGAACTCCGGATTGAGCGGACAACCATCGTAGTGAGAGGCTTGACTTTCAATGGGGTTATCGTCCGTTTGCAACAGCGCAGTTTGAGAGGCTGCGGATGCCCGCGCGGTGAGGGTGAGGTTGGTGGTGGTAAGCATTGCCAACGATATTACCGCTGCGCACCCAATCAGCAGTCCTCGGAATAACCATCCAGGCTGGATTGCCATATTGACCTCCGCATTTCGGAAATTGCCTCTTGACAGTATCGAACATTTGTTCTATATTATAGCTGTGATAACGTAATTCTGTCAAGCCAAGTAAAGGAGATCAAATGAGCGCTTCCACCCTCCCCGCTCGTAATCTTGCCCCACATTTGCGGCGTGTCTCCCTCCGTCGGGGGCTGGCGTTCGGCGTCATTATCGTCCTGGCGTTGCTCGCCTTTGAATTCTTCAATTACAGCACCACCGTGTTCGCCCTTAAAGATCTTCTGGGCGAGCTTTCCTTCCTGGGGGTGCAATGGGCGACTATCCTGGCAATCGCCTTTTGCGGAATTGACTTTGCCGGCATCGCCCGCTTATTTACACCCGAGGATGGGACGAGCGAGCCCAATGAGGTCTGGTATCTTTTCGCCGCCTGGTTACTGGCGGCAACAATGAATGCCATGCTCACCTGGTGGGGTGTTTCTATTGCGATCTTGAACCATGAGTCACTGGGCAATCGGGTGATCTCGCAGGAACAACTGTTGAAGGTGGTGCCAATTTTCGTGGCAGTGATGGTCTGGCTGATTCGCTTCCTGATCATTGGCACGTTTTCCCTGGCGGGAGGACGCCTGTTCAGCCAGGGAGAGCGTCCGCTCTCTCTCAACGGACGCCGCCTGGGTGGCTCTTTACCAGCCGCCAAGCCTCAGTTCGGCGCCAGCGCCACCTTCCATCCCTCTCCCCGACCTGGAGCAGCCTCCGAGAGCGCTCATTCCGCTCCCGAGCCCACCTATCACCCTCTATCGCTCAGCGCCCGGCCGCCTCGCAACACTGCGACCCGCCCTAAAGGTTGAGTTACTCTCTGAATAAAGACGAACCGGGACTGGCGCAGCCTCAAGGGCTCAGTCCCGGTTTTTTTTCCACCCTGGCGATACTTTCAAGTTTGAACCGTTAGCTCTTGAATTTCCTCCTTGCATTCCCCTTCAGTCAGCGGCAGCCAGACGCAGAAGGTGGTTCCCTGGTTCAGGCGCGAATCGACGTCAATTTGCCCGCCGTGGTTGCGCACGATCCAGTATGCAATTGAGAGCCCCAGTCCAAATCCTTTGCCTTCTTTTTGCCGGGTTCGTGATTTCTCCCCCCGGTAGAAACGCTCGAAGATATGGGGCAGGTCTTCGGGTGGGATGCCCGGACCGGTGTCGCTTACGGTCAGGCGCGCCCGGTTGCCCACCTTTGCCAGCCCAACCACCACCTCGCCGCCCGCTGGTGTGTAGGTGATGGCGTTGCCGATCAGGTTGACCAGCACCTGTTTCAGGCGGTCCTGGTCGCCGCAGACCAGCGCTTGGTCGATCTCACCCAATTTGAGTTGAACGCGCTCGCGCGCCAGGACGCGCATTTGTTGCATGACGTCCAGGAGCAGCGTATCCAGTTCAACCAGGCGTAGATGTAAGGGCAGCTTTCCTGATTCGGCTTGCGCCAGCAGCAACAGGTCTCCAACCAGGCGCGTCATGCGCTCCACTTCGGAGTCGATCCCCTCCATCGATTCTTCATCCATGCAGCCCAGGCGTCGCATCAGGTCGACGTTGCCCTTGATCACCGTCAAGGGCGTGCGCAGTTCATGCCCCACATCAGCCAGGAAGCGACGTTGAGTGTTGAAGAGGTTTTCCAGGCGTTGCAGGGTTTGGTTGAAGGCGTTGATCAATTGCCCTACTTCATCGTCGGGGTTGCCCTTGTAGGGGATGCGCCGTGAGAGGTCGTCGGCGCGGGTGATCTGGAGCGCCACGCGGGTTACATCTCCAAGCGGTGACAGTGCCGTGCCGGTGCTGATCCAGCTTGCCAGACCGGCAATGGTCATCGAGAGCGCCACACCCAGAACCAGCACTACCAGCAAGGCTTCCTGAGTGGCATCTACCACAGCCATGCTGGTTGCCACCTGCAGCACGCCGATTCTGCGATCCCCTTCCCCAATTACCAGCGGGACGGAGATAACTCTGAGATGCAAGGAACCATCCGAGGCTTTCAGGCGCGTGTCGCGGATCACAGGTTGCATCGCATCCAATCCCTGCTCGTCCACCGAGATGAGCAGTTGAGGGATGTTGGAGTAGAGCAGACCGTGTTTGCGACTCCAGACCTGGAAGATGATCCCCGGGGGCATTTCCATGCCTATGGTTTGGTCGAGTTCTAGAGCCCCGGTGGCGTCCACCGAGAGGTTTGGCCAACTGCGTTCGACGGTACGCCGCAGCAGGTTGTCGATCTGGCGCGTCAGACTGAAGCTGACCGCCAGGTAAACCGCCACGCCAAACAGCAGCAGAATCCCTCCGACAATGGAGGTGTAGAGTAACGCCAGGCGCGCTCGCAGGGACATTGGAGAAGGGAAAACGCCTGATGGGCTTCAGGCGGTCAATCAGGAGGGTGGGGGCTCAGGCTGCCTCCCGCAGGACATATCCCATGCCGCGTACGGTGTGGATCAACCTTGGTTCGCTGTCAAGTTCCAGCTTCTGACGCAGGTAGCGGATATAAACCTCGATGATGTTGCTCTCGCCGCCGAAATCGTAACCCCAAACCCGATCGAAGATCATATCGCGCGTCAACACCTGGCGAGGATTGCGCATGAAGAGTTCCAGCAGTTCATATTCTTTGGCGGTCAGGGAGATCACGCGCTCCCCACGCATCGCCTGACGGGTTCCCGTGTCGAGGGTGAGGTCGGCAAAGCGTAAAACCTGAGGACGACTGGGTTGAGCGCGGCGCAGCAGGGCGCGAATGCGGGCGAGCAGTTCTTCCAGGTTGAAGGGCTTTACCATATAATCGTCGGCGCCCATATCGAGGCCAAGGATGCGGTCGCTGACGGTGTCTTTGGCGGTCAGAATCAGGATCGGCACCGGGCCGCCAGCCCGCAGACGACGGCACACCTCGAGCCCATCAATGCCAGGCAGCATCAAGTCGAGCACGACCAAGTCGGGAGGGTTATCGCGGGCGATCGCCAGTCCACTCTGACCGTCAACAGCGGTATCAACCTGATAGCCTTCGTATGCCAAGCCGCGCCGCAGAAACTTTAAGATGGCCTCATCATCTTCAATAATCAATATTCTAGCGCTCATCCTGCCTTCCTCCAGTGCAGAATATACCACAAGCCTGAAAAAGACAAAAGGTTACATTAATATTCATGACTTTCTCACAATTGCTTTACCTGTATTTGCAGGTGGCGGCGATTTACAGCCTTAATCAGCGGAAATAGCCTGCTGCAGGGCTTGCATATTAGCCTTGACACTGGCATGCTGATTAAAAATAGCCGAGCCAGCCACCAACACCGTCGCGCCGGCACGTACAACCTGCGGCGCGGTGACTGCGTGTATCCCGCCATCTACTTCCAGTTCTGTTTGATTCAATGCGCGGACATCTAACATGCGCCGCAAGCGGGCGATGCGTTCGTAGCCGCCTGGGATGAAATCTTGCCCGCCGAAGCCCGGGTTCACAGTCATCACCAGCACCAGGTCAACATCCCCTAGAATTTCTTCGATGGCAACCAGAGGGGTAGCTGGATTGAGTGAGACCCCTGCCTTAACGCCCGCCTGCTTGATCATTTGAATGGTGCGGTGCAGGTGTGGGCAGGTTTCGACGTGCACGGTGAGGATATCAGCCCCAGCCTGGATGAAATCCGGGATCAGTCGTTCCGGCTTTTCGATCATCAGGTGTACGTCCAACCCAACCGCGTGCGCCTGGACAATCGGTTTGAGGGCTGATACAACCAGCGGACCGACTGTCAGATTAGGGACAAAATGCCCGTCCATTACATCAACGTGGATATAAGCCGCGCCGGCCTGGATGGCTTCCTGAACCTGTTCTCCAAGGCGGGTGAAGTCGGCGGACAATATCGAAGGGGCGATCTTTATCTTCAATTTCACCACTCCAGCATGGTTTTTGAGCGTTTGGCTAGCTGCGTGCTAACACCCGCACGCCCGCCTCACTGGCGACAACGACGTGGGTTGCCATTCCCAGGAACAACCCATGCTCTACAATTCCAGGTCGTTCCGCCAGCACCAACGCCAGCGCATTTGGGTTGGGGATACCCGCCTCGAACCAGCAGCGCGCCAGGTAATTGCCGTTGTCGGTCACAACTGGGGCGCCATCCTCTTCTCGCCACAACTCTGCCCGGCAGCCCAGGCTGTTGAGCCATCTGACGTGCGTCTCTGCCTCATAGGGGACGATTTCAACCGGCAGAGGACCGCGCGTCCCTAATTTTGGGACGATCTTGGTTTCATCCACGATCACCACGAGCTGCCTGGCATAGATTTCGACGATTTTTTCGCGCAACAGAGCGCGCCCCAGTCCTTTAATCAGATTTAGCTCCGGATCAACCTCGTCCGCCCCGTCGATTGCCAGGTCCAGCAGCGGAGGCATGCGGCGCTGGTAGATTTCCGCCAGCGTGGTCAGTGGGATGCCAAGTTCCTTTGCCTGCTCGGCTGTTTGTTTAGAGGTCGGCACTGCCTGAATCTCTCGCAGATCGCCTGCTTGCAAGCGCTCGCCCAGAGCCTGAATAAAAAACGCGCTGGTTGAACCGGTGCCCAATCCGAGCGTCATCCCGTTCTGGACGTATTTCAATGCGAATTCTGCTGCTTGTTGCTTTAAATTCATCTTGCTACTCCAGTGTCATCAGGTAGGCGACCAGATCGTTGATATGCTCATCGGTTAATTCCTCCCCCCATGCCGAGGGCATGATATTCTTTGGAAATCCTTCGACAATATAGGCATTAGGTTCCAGGATGGATTGGCGGATGTACTCTTCTGCCGACATTCCTGGCACCCGGCTGCCCGCTTGCCTGGCAATCCCTGCCAGGGAAGGTCCCACGAGTATCACGTCCGGTTCCAGGGAGTGACAGGCTGAGCAGCCAGCCTGGTTACCAATTGTCGCCTGCTTGAAGAGTTTTTCCCCCGCCTTAATCGAGCCAACAGCTTCAGATTTGCCGCTGCAGCCTGTCAGCCACAAGCATGCCAGCGTCAGAAACACGATGAGCAGAAGATACCTCCTGCGCATCGTTTCTCCATTCGTCGTGGTTCCATTCATGGATTTATTTTATTACAATGGCGCGCCTTAAACGATGTCACCCAGCGCTGAAATTCCCGCTGTTAATCGCTCCTGGAACGGGAAACATCCCCCTGCGGGGCTTTGCACTGCCCGGTGCGGGGGGATGTTTGCAGTCATCAATATAAGCTGGCGACGAGATCGGCTCGCGCTTCAGACAACCTCGACCACGGCGCCGGCAGCCTCGAGCTTGGCTTTGGCGTCGTTGGCGACCTCCTTGCTCACACCTTCCAGCACCTTGCCGCCAACGGTCTCTGCCAGGTCCTTGGCTTCTTTCAGACCGAGGGTGGTAAGCTGGCGGATGGTTTTGATCACCTCGATCTTCTTGGGACCCGCGTCCTTAATCACCACATCGAACTCGGTCTTTTCTTCCTCGGGCTCCGCCGCCGCTGCGGCTGCTGCCACCGGCGCTGCTGCCGCAATCGCTACCGGTGCTGCCGCAGAGACGCCCCATTTCTCCTCCAGGATTTTGACCAGCTCGGCAGCTTCGAGCACGGTGAGTTTGCTCAGTTCTTCTGCCAGATTTTGAAGATTTGCCATGTTATTTCTCCTTCTAACTTATTTGTTTATTCCGATTAGTTTCCTGATGAGTAGCGCCAAGAGACAGCCCGGTTATGCCGCATCCGGCACTGGCTCGCGTTCGGTGTGCGCTTTGATTACCGCGGCAAGTTGCCGCGCCGGCTCAGCCAGCAGACGGGCGAGCTGACTGGCGGGCGCCTGGAGCGTGCCAAGCAGTCTGGCGCGCATCACCGGCAGCGGCGGCATCTCCGCCAGGGCGACCACCTCAGCGCTGCTGAGAGGGCGCTTGTCCAGATAGCCGCCTTTCACCTTCAGGCGGTCCGAGGCGCGGGCGGCGTCGGCTATCAGTTTAGCCAGCGGCGTGGCATCCTGAAAAGCGAAGCCAATCGCCGTGCTGCCTTCCAGAAAACCTTGTGGGATCTCCATCCCGGCTTCCCGGAATGCCAGCCGCCCCAGAGTGTTCTTGACGATGTGGAATTCTCCACCCAGCTCGCGCGCTTTACTGCGCAGGTCATCCAGATCCTTCATCGTCAAGCCCTTGTACTCTGTCAGAAAAAGCGCTTTGCTATCGCCAATCCACCGAGTGTATTGGGCTATCAATTCATTTTTACGTTGCTTTGAGATTGCCAATGGCTTTCACCTCCTCTCAAAAGAAAAGTCTTTGCCTCGCGTCGAGCCGGCAAAGACTCTCCATCTGGAAAATGTATTCCAGTGATGAAGGCATCTTCACCTCGGCAGGAGATTAAGCCCGAGATCGCCCTGCCCGCCCTGGCAAAGCTGTTCCCAGACGCCTGCTGTCTCTGGCGAAGCGATGTGTTGCTAAAAGCAGTATTAGATCAACCGGCGCGCCCTGCAGTAAGCCGGTTTATTCGCGCACCTCCATGGATTGCGCCTGAATTGGGTCGACGCGGATGCCGGGTCCCATGGTGCTGGTCAGGGTCACGCGTTTAATAAACGTACCCTTGGCGGTTGCCGGTCTGGCTTTCTTAACCGCCTCCATCAAAGCCGCCATGTTATCATACAGCTTGCGCTGGTCAAAGGATACTTTTCCAATCGGCACATGCAAATTGGCGGTCTTATCCAGGCGAAATTCAACCCGACCAGCCTTGGCTTCCTGAATTACGCGCGGGATGTCTTCGACGGGTACAACGGTTCCGGCTTTAGGATTGGGCATCAAGCCGCGCGGGCCGAGGATGCGTCCCAACCGTCCCACTTTTCCCATCATATCGGGGGTGGCGATGGCGACATCGAAATCAGTCCAACCGCCCTGGATGCGGGCAATCGTCTCATCGTCGTCAGCCACCACGTCCGCCCCTGCCTCGCGCGCCAGGGCTGCGCCTTCGCCTTGGGCAAAAACCAGCACGCGCACCGTCTTGCCCAAGCCGTGCGGGAGTACCACCACGTCGCGCACCTGTTGGTCCGCTTGGCGAGGGTCAACGCCCAGCCGCATATGGACTTCGACGGTCGCGTCGAATTTCGTATATGAGGTCTCTTTCACCAGCGCGAGCGCTTCGTCTGGCGAATAGGTTTGTTCTCGGTTCACCTTGGCTGCTGACGCCAGGTATTGTTTTCCGTGTTTTGGCATAGTTTCTCCTTTGTGGTGCTAACGGGCGCTTTGTCAGCCCTCCCACAGGATCTCAGTCTACAATTTGCAAACCCATATTGCGGGCTGTGCCCTCGATCTGTTTCATGGCGCTTTCGATATCGAGGGCGTTCAAGTCTTTCATCTTGAGTTCGGCGATCTCACGCAACTGGGCGCGAGTAACTTTGCCGACTTTCTCGCGATTCGGTTGTGCCGAACCCTTCTCGATGCCGGCGGCTTTTTTCAGCAGCATAGAAGCCGGCGGCGTCTTCAAGACGAAAGTGAAAGACCCGTCGGTGTAGATGCTGATCTCTGCCGGAATAATCTCGCCCACACGGTTCTGAGTACGGGCGTTGTATTCCTTGCAGAAAGCCATTAGGTTGATGCCGTGTCCCGCGAGAGCCGGGCCAATCGGCGGCGCCGGATTTGCTTTGCCAGCCTGAATCTGCAGGCGGACGATAGCTTTGAGTTTCTTTGCCACGATTGTATCTCCTTTGTGGTGCTGACGGGTGATTGGGCGCCACCCTCCCACCAGATGAAACGGGGTTTATGCCTTCTCGACCTGTAAAAAGTCCAATTCAACGGGCGTCTCGCGCCCGAAGAAGTTCACCATCACGCGCACCTTGGCGCGTTCCATGTCGATCTCCGATACGGTGCCGCGGAAGTCGTTGAAGGGGCCGTCGATAATGCGCACGCGTTCCCCTGATTTAAAAGTAACCTTGACGCGCGGCGCTTCTGCTTCCATGCGCTTGATGATCTGAGCCACTTCCTCTGGTCGCAGGGGGGTGGGGGAAGTGCCCATGCCGACAAAGCCGGTCACGCCGGGCGTGTTGCGCACCACATACCAGGATTCCTCGGTCAGAATCATGTTGACCAGGATGTAGCCCGGAAAAACCCGGCGCTCAACGGTGCGCCGTTTGCCTTCCTTAACCTCGATTTCCTCTTCGGTGGGGACGACGACGTCGAAGATCTTGTCCTTCATCCCCATCGTCTCGATGCGTTGCTCCAGGTTATGGCGCACCTTATTCTCGTAACCAGAATAGCAATGCACCACGTACCAGGCGCGTTCGTCGCCGCCTTCTGGGAGCTCGCCCGCGCTGGCAGCCGCTTCGTCAGATGCGGCAGCAGGAAGGGAGGTATCCTGCTCCGCTTCCTCCGACTCTGTATTCAGGATCGGTTCATCCAACGGCTCGTCCTGTATGTAAGAACTCATATCACGCTTTCCTTACCCAACGTACCAACCATCCAATGCTTAGCCCAAGATGAGCGCGAACAACCGGCTAAAGAGGAAATCCAACAGCCCAAGCACCGCGCTCATGCTGAATGTAACGATCAGCACAACAACGGTGAGATTGATGGCTTCCCGGCGAGTAGGCCAGTTCACCTTTTTCAATTCACCAATCGTCTCGCGCAAATAGCGCTGGATACGATTGGGTTGCCGGCGCTCTACGCCTTTACTTTTTACTTCCTTGGCCACAGCCGCCTCCTCGCCGGTGAGCGCTCAGATAGCTTTCACCGGCGAAACACTCATAAATTGGCTACGGACAAAACGCCGCCACTTTCGACGGCGTTGCCCATCTTCAGGCAGGCCAGGCAGGACTCGAACCCACAACCACTCGTTTTGGAGACGAGAGCTCTACCAATTGAGCTACTGGCCTAGATCAGTGCCAGGCGTGATCCAACAGATTGGCAAACCTGGCACGCAAAACGCAGTTACTTCGTCTCGCGATGCAACGTATGTTTGCGGCAGCGCGGGCAGAATTTCTTCAGTTCCATGCGACCCGGATCGTTGCGGCGGTTCTTCTCTGTGGTGTAATTGCGTTCCTTACACTCTGTGCATGCCAGCGTGATCACGGGGCGGATATCTTTTTTCGAAGCCATCTCGTTCCACCTAATCCAGGATCTTGGTAATCACGCCAGCGCCGACGGTCAGGCCGCCTTCGCGGATGGCGAACTTCGAGCCCTGCTCCAACGCCACCGGCACGATCAACTCCACTTCCAGGTTCACATTGTCC